>BNJS01001936.1_pt1:0-195000 | contig 199141 bp, 201 predicted proteins | sample 8540461 | NCBI WGS metagenome assembly BNJS01 (sample SAMD00202454, study PRJDB9452) | human saliva metagenome | isolation source: human saliva | place: Japan
CTTCCTCCTTTGTCTTTCCCTTCACCTGACTAATGGCCGCATGACTGCCGGTTTGCATCTGGCTAAGTAGCGCCTGCCCGCTGCTCTGTAGTTTGACTGATCACCGTCTGCCCGCCGCTTTTAATCTGGGAAACGGCGGCTTGCTGACTGCTTTCCATCAAATTGCTTAAAGCATTCATGATTTCTTTTTTCTTCTCTTCCGGAAGCTTTCCCATCTCCTTCCAGATGGTTTCCATATTTTTCATTAAATTCCCGGAGAACTCGATAAAGGTCTCCGATTTTGTACTTTCAATCAGGGAAAATGCTGTAGTGCAAAGGGATTCTCTGGTTTCATCGTCCATGCTTTCCAGCCAGCTTCCCAATGTGGTTTTCGTGTACTCACTAAGCTCATCCAGTTCCGAAGTGACAAGGGTATCCTTTTCCGCTTCCCATGTCATGGCGTCATGCTGCAAAATGCCCTTTGCCGTACTATGAATCACATGTTGCTTTGCAGGATTAGATAAGAGTTGCCCAATAATGGAGCTTTGTGGCGCAATAGTAATAATTTTCGGTAAAAGCTCCTGAAATTCCGGAGACAGAATCACTTCCTCTCGAAAGCCGGGCCCGTCATTATTATAAACTTGCATAATGCGCTCCTTGTGCTCGCCTCACAAAAAGCAGCTGCATACATGGCAAAGTTCCCCCTTCGAGTGTCCTCCCAAGATAAGCTCTCCCTCCAAAACAGGAGCGATCTTGTTAAAATACTCTACTGCTTCTTTGGCTCCTGCTGTTTCCGATTGACAGCTCATGAGAAAATCCTCTTTCCAGCCGGTAATCGTTTTATCCGTTCCCACGGAAAGAAATATAATTTCTGCCGTCGGGTAAGAGAAAGACAAGGGCGGCAAATTGCTTCACCTTATCCTTGTCAAAAGTCTTCCGCATAATAACCGGCCTTGGTAGCAGAAAAGCGTTCTCCCTCCATCATTTCTTTCAGTAAGAGGGGCGCCCGCTCTGTAAACTCTCCTGTGGTCTCGATTTCTTCCAAAGAATACTTTTCACAAAAATCTTGAAAAAGCTCTTTAAATCAAAGAAGCCGTTCCAGTCCTCCCTCAAATCTCGAAAATCAATATAAGAAAGATAGGAAAAAATGACATTGTCCACCTCGTTAAAGGGGGAAACGGACTAAGGTACATCATTTCTCCATTGTAAGTAATCCAGTAATTCCATGCTTTACACTCCTTCTTTTACTTTGTTAAGTTTATTCCCCACAACAATGAAGACAATAGAGTATGTTATAAGGCAGACTGAAGATGCCCGTCCAGTATATTTTCAAGACAAACTTATCCTATCTACCTCCTATATTTTTAAAGTTTAAATATACCATACGATTTTTTTGCAGCAAGCCGCATTTTTTTCGTCTAATAATATTGAAACTGTTATACCATAAAAAAGCACCCTTACGGATGCCTTTTCCTCTAATGCTTTGAATCTTCTCTTTTACTCACAAAGCTTTCTTATCTCCACTCCATTTTCCGTTAGGGCTGCCCGGAGCTTCTTCACAAAAAGGAGGGCCTTCTCTCCGTCCCCGTGAACGCAGACGGAATCCGCCTGTATGGGGATTTCCTTTCCGCTTATAGCCTGCACCTTTCCCTTTAAAATCATGGAAAGCACACGCTCTATGGCGAGATTTTCATCAGTAATCATCGCCCCTTCCTTGCTTCTTGCCACAAGGCTGCCGTCCTCTTCGTAAGCCCTATCCATAAAGACCTCCGCACGAACAGGAAGACTGAGCTTTACAGCCTCTTTATAGAGCGCACCGGAACTTTGTGCAAGAATAATGAGGCTCTTATCGTATTCCAGAACCGCTTCGCAAATGGCTTTTGCAAGGCTTTCCTCCTTTGCCGCCATATTGTAGAGAGCGCCGTGCGGTTTTACATGCTGAAGCTTTCCGCCGTTTTTATGTAGGAAAGCATCCACCGCCCCGATCTGGTAGAGCATCATTGCCTTCACTTCCTTCGGGCTTAAATTCATATTTCTTCTGCCGAAACCCTGCAAATCCGGAAAGCCCGGGTGTGCACCGATTGCGGTTCCCGCCTTTTCACAGATTCCGACCGTCTTTTCCAGCACAACGGGATCTCCCGCATGAAAGCCACAGGCAATATTTGCCGAAGAAATCAGCGGAATCAGCTCTTCATCGAGTCCCAAGGTATATCTTCCATAGGACTCTCCTACATCTGCATTTAAGTCAACCTTCATCTTCTCCTACTTTCCCGAAAGCATAAAACGCTCTACGAAACCGGTATCGACCTTTCCCTCCCGGAAAGCCTCAGACTGCATAATCTTATATTGAAAATCAAGATTCGTCTCCACACCGAGGACCAGCATTTCCTCGAGAGCAACCTTCATTTTCCGAATCGCTTCATTCCGGTCTCGTCCCAGCACCAGTACCTTGGCAATCATGGAGTCGTACTCCATCGGAATATTGTATCCGGTGTACAGTGCGGTATCGACACGCACCCCGTTTCCGCCGGGTAGGTGCAGCGCTGTGATTTTACCGGGACTGGGCATAAAGTTTTTCTCCGGAATTTCCGCATTAATTCTGCACTCTATGCTGTGTCCAAGGAAGGGAATCTCTTCCTGTTTAAGGCTCAAGGGCTCTCCTGCCGCAACTCTAATCTGCTCCATGACAAGGTCGGTGTTCGTAAGCAGCTCCGTAACACCGTGCTCCACCTGGATACGAGTGTTCATTTCCATAAAATAGAATTCCCCGCTCTTATCCATGATGAATTCAATGGTGCCTGCTCCGGTGTACTGCACGGACTTTGCCGCCTTGACGGCTGCCTCCATCATCTTCTTTCTTGTCTCCCGGACTGACAATCGGGCGAGGGAGATTCCTCGACAAGCTTCTGGTGATTTCTCTGTATGGAGCAGTCTCTTTCTCCGAGAGCTACGACATTTCCGAAATTGTCCCCCATAATCTGCACCTCGACATGACGAGGCTCTAAAATCAACTTTTCCAGATACATTGCATCGTCCGAAAAAGCATTCGCGGACTCTCTTTGTGCAGTAAGGAAGTCCTTTTCAAAGTCCTCCTCTCCGAAAGCACTCTCGCATTCCCTTTCCGCCGCCGCCTGAGCTTGCCTTAATCATGACCGGAAAGCCCATTTTCTTGGCTTCCTCTAAGGCGTCCTTCACATCATAAAGAACAGATAAGGAACCGGGAACCACCGGCACACCGGCTTCCCGCATCTTCGCTCTCGCCTGCGATTTATTTCCCATGGAGTCAATCACTTCCGCAGTCGGCCCGATAAAGACGATGCCGTTTTCTTCGCATTTTTTAGCAAAGCTTGCATTTTCTGAAAGAAAACCGTAGCCGGGATGAATGGCATCACAGCCCATATTCTTTCGCCACGGTTAAAATCGTATCCATATTCAAATAGGAGTTTCTTGCCGAGCCCTCTCCGATACACACTCTTTCGTCCGCAAGACGACTGTGGAGCGCATCCTGATCCTCCTTGGAGTAAACCGCAACGGAGGACACGGAAAGAGCACGAAGCGCACGGATGACCCGAACTGCAATCTCTCCTCGATTTGCCACTAAAACTCGTTTAAACACCTTTTCCTCCTTAAAGCTGTAGAACAGTCTACATTTCTTCCTTCCAACGCTTTCTCGCGCTTTCTCACGTTTTCCGCTGCCTTCTGATGCTAAAAACACAAGTTCAGCCTTTTGACACTCAAACGTAAGCTTAGCAGTCTAACGCTAAAACATAAGCTCCGCGCTCTTACAGCTTTCTCACACGGAATAAGGGCTGTCCGTATTCCACCTTCTGCTCGTTGGAAACCAGTACCGCTTCGATTTCACAGTCGAAATCCGCCGTGATTTCATTCATCATCTTCATGGCTTCGAGAATACAGACGGTATCTCCCGCCTTTACGGTATCTCCTACCTTAACAAAGGCCGGAATGGTCGGGCCCTTAGCGGAGTAAAAAGGTTCCCCACGATTGGACTTGTGATATGCACTTCATTTTCCTCCTCGGCATTCTCCGTAGAAGAATTGCTTGCACTGCTGTCGCTGCTGACTGCACTGATGCTGCTTACCACTCCGCTTCCCGCAACAATGGGGGGATTATCCAGTTTACTCATCATAATCTTAAAATCGCCGTCTTTAATGGACATGGTATTTAAGGTGGAACCCTCCATAATCTTAACCAGTCCTTCTAACTTTTCTAAATCCAACATTCTACTCTCCTTATCGTAAAGCTGTCTATCCGAACAGCATGGATAATCTCTTTGCAGCCAATCTGCATTCGAGCACTTCCTTACAGGGCTTATGGATTGCCTTTCGCATCTCCTGCAGCTCCCGTTCCTCCTGTAGCATAAGCTTCTGTGCTTCCTGCACACTCACCGCCTCGAAACGAATCTTATCGTCCATCCTTCTCTGCACAAGCTTCGGTAAATCCACGGAAATGACTGTCGCTATCTTTCCGTAGCCTCCGGTTGTCTGCCGATCCGCAAGAAGGATAATCGGTTTTCCGTGGGAAGGCACCTGTATGGAGCCCAGGGCGATACCGTCGGAGATAATGTCCGAACCGTGCTTGGTTTCAATAAAGCTTCCCTCCAGACGCATCCCCATGCGGTCAAATTCCGCACCGACCGTGAACTCCGTTTCTAAGAAGCTTTTGATTCCCTTTTTGGAAAATACCTCTTCCTCCGGTCCCATGACCACGCGAATCTTCACCTTATCTTCCTCATATTCTTTGAGAGGAAGCGTTCTCGAGAGAAAGCTCGAAAGGTAGATTCTTCTGTTGATACGAGTTTCAATAAAGTCGCCGTCTTCCAACTTTCTTCCCTTAAAGCCGCCTATTTGGCATTTTAAGTTGGTGGAACGGGAACCCATCACAACGGGCACCTTCAGATAATTGGAAAAGGCGATATAGCAGGTTCTTCCTGTCCTTGCCGAGCCGATTTTTAAAACATCTCCTTCCGCAACATAAATCGCGGTATACATGGGAATCTTCTCGTCATTTAACTCCGGGCGGAAGTCCCCTCCCGTTATGGAAATAATCATGGGAGCCGTAAACTCCAGTGTAGGCCCGATTAAAGTGCACTCTAAAACTGCCTCATTTTCCGGATTGTCTAAGAGGAGGTTTGCAATACGGAAGGCTCTTCTATCCATGACGCCGTTTACATTAAAGCCCTGCGCCTGAAATCCCGAGTTCGCCCTAAGTCCTGCACCGTGGTAAGAAGTCCTCCTTTAATTACTCGAAATCCCATTTTACTCCCCCTTATACCACTTTACTTCATACTCATCCTTCGCCACTGCCTCTTCAATCTCCCGATATTCCTTAAGGGAAATGGGGCAGAAACGAATGTATTCTCCGGCTCTTGTGAGGATCGGATCCTGTTTTGCCGGATTATACATCTTTACCGGCGTCTTTCCAATCAAACGCCATCCACCGGGTGAATCCACGGGATATACCCCGGTCTGAGAGCCTCCAATCCCGACAGATCCCGCCGGAATACAGAGTCTCGGATTATCGAGTCTCTTGGTGTGAAGCTTTTCCTCTAAACCCCCGAGGTAGGTAAAGCCCGGCAGAAAACCGAGCATATAAATTAGATACGCATCCCGGGAATGTCTTTCAATCACTTCTTCCACGGAATAGCCGGAATTTTCCGCAACAAAAGCTAAGATCCGGTCCGAATTCTCCGCCGTAGCAGACGGGAATCTCCCAAATCTTTTTTTCGAGACTCTCGACCTGTGTATCCATTTTCACAATGGAATGCAGTCTCTTATATAATTCCTCATAGCGAATTACCAAGGGATTGTACTCCACAAGAAGAGACGCATAGGCCGGAATCATATCCACAATGCCTTCAATCTGTTGCATCTTTATCAGCTGTACCGTAGCACTGATAGCTCGATTCACTTCTTCGCTTATCTCCTGTTTAAAAAGAATCAGAATTGCGGAATCCCCTGCCGCTACCACTCTTACCTTTTCCATAAATTTTCCTTCTTATCTATACTCATCTTCCTACGTTAAAGATAAAGCCTTAGTTTCGTTTTTTTCGGAAAATAAACTTCCATGCACAACTGTATTGCTGCGCGCTTCTTGCTTTCGCTTTAAGTATATTTCCCCTACAAACGATCTGCCGTGCCAAAAGCAATAAGCAATCTCATGACGGAGTCTACTATTTCCCTTACAAACGAGCTGCCGTGCATAATCGCACGGCACTCATTATATACCAAATCGTTCTGCAAAATATAGTTCAATATTTTACGATAATTGCAAATCTTTTAGAATAATGGCAAATCTTTTAGAATAGTTTCAAAGCCGAAAGAGAACGAATGCCTACATACGCTGCAAGTACAACAACCACAATCCCTAAGATAAAAAGCAGTTTCGGATGCTTATAGTTCTCTCCCACAATCTTCTTATTCTGTGAAGCCACAAGACATACCCCAAGGGTTACCGGTAAGATCAGTCCGTTTAAAGCACCCGCCAAAACAAGGAGGGTTGCCGGCTTTCCGAGGAAGGCCATAACCAAAGTGGAAATCACGATAAAGGCGATAGTCCAAAGATTTTCCTTCTCCGCTATCTTTGAAGAGAAGGTCTTTAAGAAGCTGACAGAGGTATAAGCCGCACCGATGATGGACGTAATCGCTGCACAGGTAAGCACCAGTCCGGAGAAGCGTCTTCCGATTTCTCCTGCACCCTGGAAGAAAGCATCCGCTGCAGGATTTCCCGCGTCTAAAGTTACCCCTTTTACCACTACACCAAGCACCGCAAGGAATAAAAGAATACGAACAATCGCTGCCACAATCATGCCCATCACTGCGGAATACTGAATGTCCTTCAGTTTCCCCTCTCCGGTAACCCCTGCATCAATCAGTCTGTGTGCACCGGCAAAAGTGATATATCCGCCAACCGTACCGCCAAGGAGTGTCAAGATAGCCGGCACCAAAGTGCCGAGCTTCGCATCCGGAACAAAGCTGTTCTTTACCGCTGTCGCAACAGGAGGCTTTACAATGAAAATCACTACAAGGATAACCACAATCATGATACCGCCCAGAATCTTTACGAGCTTATCCATGATTCCCTTAGCATCTTTGGAGAGGAAAACGAGTACAGCGAGTCCCCCTGCAATAAAGTAGGAAATCTGCACCGGAATTCCCAAGGTAGTTTGAATCCCGAGAGCGCCTCCGCCTACATTTCCGATATTAAAGACCAGACCGCCAAGAACAATCAGGAAGGAGATAAAGTATCCAAGTCCCGGAATTAAACGGTTTCCGACATCCTGTCCTCTCATCCCGCTCACGCAAAGCACTCGCCAGATATTTAACTGTGCAATGGCGGAAAGGATAACGGAAATCAGGATAACAAACCCGAAGCTTGCCTGAAAGTCTCCTGTAAACTTTGCCGTCTGTGTCAAAAATCCCGGCCCGATAGCCGAAGTTGCCATAAGGAATGCCGCCCCCAGTAAGGCACCGCTCTTTGCTTTTCCGTTCATACTCTCTTCCTCCTTTTATTAGGACTTGTTTATTCAAGTCTTATATTCAAGTCTTGTATGGTAGTATAATTCATTTTTTATATTCGTCAAGAGAAAAATTTTGATATGGCTCATATTTTTGTAGGATTACAATACATATGTTACATCACAACTAAATAAAGAAAGCGGAAGAGCCAGCCTTGTGTTAAAGTTAGTTCACCACAAACAACACCCAACTCAAGGAGGTCTTCCGCTATGGCTACTATAACACAAGATTTACTCTTCAGGCTATCTCTTATTCGCTACGCTGAAAAGTATGGCATAACTAAGGCTGCCGTTAAGTATCATGTCAATCGACAGTATATTTATCGATGGAAAAAACGTTTTGATGGCTCACCGGATTCTTTGCGCTATCTCTCTAGAAGACCACACAGACACCCTAATCAGCATAACTCTGATGAACTTAAACTTATCTCTGATATGCGGCGCAGAAACCCTCACGCAGGTCTTGTTATTTTTTGGGTGAAACTTATGCAAAGGGGTTACAAGCGTTCTATTTCAGGGCTCTACCGTGTTCTTAAAAAACAGGGCATTATGGCTGTAAAACCTCCCAATCCCAAGTATATCCCAAAGCCCTATGAACAAATGCATTACCCAGGGCAGCGAGTTCAGATTGATGTAAAATATGTCCCTTCTGCCTGCTTAAAAAACAGCAAGGTCATTGGCAAACAATTTTTCCAGTATACCGCCATTGATGAATATTCTCGCTGGCGCTATGTAGAAGCCTTTGAAGAACATAACACCTATTCCTCTGCTGTATTTCTAGATCATCTTTTAAATGCATTTCCAATGACCATTGAATGTGTACAAACGGATAACGGGACAGAGTTTACCAATCGCTTCACTTCTCACAGAAATAAACCTACTTGTTTGAAGCACGGCTAATGCAATATGGCATTCACCACAAGCTGATTCGACCGTTTACTCCACGACATAATGGTAAAGTTGAGCGTAGTCATCGAAAAGACAACGAAAGATTCTATGCCACGCATAGTTTCTATTCCTTTGATGATTTTTCAAAGCAATTACAGGTATACAACAGAAGGGACTATAACCAGTTTCCCATGAGACCTTTAGGATGGAAATCTCCAAGTACCATCCTAAAGGAATTTATTAGATGGGGTGTAACAAATGTTTGACAAACCTACAAAAATTTTGATATGGCTCATATTTTTTAATTGGCAGAATCATTTAAGACATCATACTGCTCTCTTGTTTCATAAAGGTCAACTTGCATTCGGTAAGCAGTATTTACCCTTTATGAGGTTTTAGATGCAAAAGGGAACAGTATTTTTCTCTTTTAATACAAAAATTATAAACTAAGCCGAGTTTGACGATATAAATAAAAGTATAGATAGATAAAGAGGTGCTTAAAATGGGAATGAACAGAGTATCAGGAAATACGTATACTTCCTTCAAGCAGGTAGAAAGGCAGATTCATAGCTTTACAGTAGACGGAGAAAGAAAAACTGCCGAATTTCGTCTGCTAAAAAATGATCAATTGGAAATAAGCGGGAAGTACAAAGCATTCATGGAAAAGGCTAATGCGGAAGGCATAAAGGATGAGGGAGAATCCGTGCAGATTAATTCCGCCTATTTTGCTATGCTAAAGAGAAGAGAAAAGCGTCGGGTAATTTTAAGTTAAAGCTGGAATATCCGGAAGATTTATTAAAGATTGCAGAAGACGGATACATTCAAGTCAAAAATCAGAAAATCATCCTAAGTGATGAGGATAAGTCTTGGCTTAAAAAGACTGCTAAAAACATCAAAGCTTTTAATGAGCTGGTAGAACGCTATGCGCAGATTTTGAAAGATATGGCAAATGCCAAAGAGGAATTAAAGTCTTCCGATGAGGAGTCAAAAACTCTACTCAATATTTTAAAAATCACAATTGCATACGGATCCGGAAAAGCGGTACATGAAAAAGACCTAAAGTATCTGAGAGAAAAAGACCCGAAGATGTTTCATCTGGCCTTGAAAATGCGTTCAATGCAATTGGTTATTGAAGAAAAGAAGAAGAAAAAGCCCATTGTCGAGGATGAAAAAGACAAGAAAGATGAGCATATTGATGCTGTGGAATTCGATCATACTAAAGCGGTGCTTCATATCTCCGATGGAAAGCTGAGCAGAATTCACACAGAAAACGAAAAACGAGTGCTGTAAATCGGTTTTTTAGCTCTCCTCGAACGATTATTGAAAATACGACTCATTAAGAAGGAGCGTAAAAAATCAAAATAATAAAGGAATTCTTTGCAATATAGGTCTGAATACGGGGTAGTCTGAGCCCGTCGGTACTTGCGAAAAACAAGAGAAACGCAGTTTTTCGCTTAGTATCCGTTACGTGGCGAAGCTAGCGAGAGCGTGCCCCAAGTTCAGACCTATATTGCTTAGAAAATTATTTTGATTTTTTACAGCCCCTTCTTAATCACTTTGGATAATAAGAGAAAAATATACTCTTTATTCTATAAAAGCCTTGACTTGCAATGCTTTTATTATCCTATTCTTGCACCGCTGTTTATTAATCCAGCCACCTTGCCTGCCACTCTCTGGCAAGTTCGTAAGCCTCTTCCTTCCCGGCAAGGCTTTCCTTCCATTCCTTCGGAATAGATGCATAGCCATAGTGTGCCGCAGCTAAAGTAGATACTATAATCGGCAAGTTCTTTCCTCCGGAAAGTTCTACCGCTTTTTCTACCGCTTCCTGATAGGATGCCGTATGCAGCAAAGTCCAAACCGCAGCATAAAGGCTCTGCTCTGCACTGCCGTCCAAAACAAGCTCCTCTTTCCTTCTTATTCTTTATTTCTTCTACATTCATAAAAGGAAGAAGACGGGCATACTCGGCAGCCACGCGATCATAGTCTCGTACATCCTCACGGTGCTGCAACTTTGCCTCTTCGTTCATTCTTGCCTCTTCCTCATCCTCCGCTTCCTCGTCTTCATAGAACAGTCCAACATAGGATGCCGCAGCGGAAAGCTGCTCTTCCAAGCTTTCTCCACCGATATGAAGAACCAGATTGCGTAAAATATAGGAATAAAGTTCCGCCATGAGGAGGGCTACAGGATGATTGTGCGTGAGTCTTGTTCCGTCATGCAACATTGCCCTGTCCAAGTCGCTAAACTGATGCAGTCTTCTGCAAAGGAGTAGTGAGAAGGGTAAAATACGGCAAAGCACGGAGTCATCGGACATATCCGAGCCAATTTCTTCCGGCTTCTTTCCGGTAGCATAACGCATAATTGCCGCTTCAATTGCATCCACACTATCTTCCATCTTTCCATCTAAAAGATAAACTCCCTTAGACTTCCAGTCGTACATCTTTTCCATAATATCCTGCATGGAGAGACGCTTTTCCGTATTTAAACTGTTGAATTCGGAAAGTAAAATACTGTTTATGCTCGGTCTTAATGAAAAAGCCTCCGTCTTAAATGGCGCCTTTTCAATAAGGCCTCTTTCCTTCGCCAAACCAAGACTCCCACCAATTAAGGAAGAATAAATCATATTTTCGGAAAGCTCTTTGGTTAAGCTCCTCTTTTCTTCATTTTCCTTACTAAGCTTGTCTCTTCTGTCTCCGGCATCCAAAAGCCATTTAATTAAGTGAAGGCTCAAGAAGAAAGACTGAGACCAAGGATTAATAATCATTCCATCCAGTTTTCCCTGCTCGGAAATATGAACCGCTGCCCTTAAAACCTCTAGAATCGGCATAGCAATCGCTGCCGTAGCTTCTTTATTCTTCCGTACTTCTTCTCCGGAGGTAAATACCGCCATGGCATCTCTTCCGTCGCTGGTGCTTAAGTGATTAAACAGCACCTGTCCCATCCATGGTTTCTCCTTCTTTCTTATCAGGAGGGAACAATCGCGACGAGAAGCTGCGCATTTCTTTCCATACCCCTGCAGAAAGCCCTGGAGTACCTTTTCAATGCCGGCTCTTCTCTCTTCCTCCGGCATCTCACTCTCTTCATACTTTTTCTGTTCTTCATAGTAGAGTGTTATAGCTTGTGTAATCCCATGACTCCCTTTCAGCTTTTCTTCAACATTCACGGTACGCATCTTATTCTGCAGAGCCTGCACAGCTTCCTTTAACATAATGAAGCTGTTACTGAAGGGATTGATAACCAGCCCGTCTGCTGTAGGATGATTTGGCTACAATATTCAGAATTTCTCCGGCAGGAAGAAGAAGGGCATTACCGTTTTGCTCTTCTCCGTCTCCACGCTTTTCCTCTTCATCGGTAAATACAGCTGCATAACTCTTTCCGTCCTCGGACTTTAAGAACCTAAGAGTAATCTGCTGCTGTCCCTCCTTTTCCCCGGCAGGATCTGCCGCAAGAAGCAGACCGCCGGCCTTAGAAACCAGCTCTTCCATCGCAGCAAAAACCTGATTTAAATGCTCCTGATCCCTATGGTCTGAAAATGCCAACACACTATCTTGAAACCCCTTAGCCATGTTTAATCGGGCCCTTATATCTTTCTCTTCCATTTCTACCTCCTAATCACAAGAAAAACCTTCTCGGATTCTCTTCCATAAAGGACAGTATAACAGAGAAAGAGAGAAGGGAAAATACTTTTATCTACTACAAGAATATAGTTTGTTTCGGCATTTTAGTTTACTTCGACTGTTCTAAAGCTTCCGACTCTTCTGTAGAACTTGCCAATGATTTTAGCTTCGTGTTCGGAATGGTAATATTTTCGCGATAAAACTCCAGAATAACTCTCTTGTTTAAGGTATTATAAACATCCCAGTATCTTTTACTCTCCACCCATACACGGATAGCAAAGTTTAAGGCATCATTTTTCACCTCCGAAATCCCAAAAAAGGGCTCCGGTTTATGAAGAATTCGATTGTCCCCTTCTACTGCAGCTTTTAATGCCTTTTCCACCCTCTCCGGATCCTCTTCTCTTGCTACAGAAAATGTCAGGTCAACTCTGCGAAGCGCTTCCGAGCTATAATTAATAATATTGCTGTTCATCAGGTTTCCATTGGGAATGGAAATCTTTTTATTGTCAGGAGAGAGAATAATGGTATAAAAGACACTCACCTCTTGCACCGTACCTTCATCTGTTCCGCTTTTGATATAATCATGTACCTGAAATGGACGAAAAAGAAGAAGCATGATACCTCCTGCAAGGTTCGATAAAGAACCCTGCATAGCAAGACCGACTGCAACACCCGCAGAAGCCAGCACCGTGATAAGGGAAGCCATCGGAATCCCCATAGATGCTGATGCAACTCATTCCCTAAAAAGAAATAAAGAACAAAAGCGTATTGTCTTTGATAGCAAAAGGGACGAACTAGTCGGATTGATTTTTTCTCACATATTCGTGATTTCTGGAAGAAACGGCAAATCAGCTTTCGAATACAATATCTACCCAATTAGGAAAAATCAAAATTGCAAAGAAGAGCTTTTCCCATAAAAGCGACTAAGTGCCTAAAAGCAATACCATTTCCAAAAGTTCTGAAAAGCTCCAGACACGAATCTCATTTTTCAATTTGATCCACTGTTCCCTGTACTCATATTTCCCTCCCAAAAGCTACATTACACTTTATATCCGCAAAAAGCCCTTATAATTACATCCTTAGCTATGCCTGTCTGATAGTTTATCCCATAGACGCATTGTTTATAAAAACAAAAACCACAAAGAAAAAAACACATCGGACCACTCCATCTTACACCCTTTAGTTCTTTTCAAGCATAAGAATAACATAGCCCAGTGTCTCTTTACATATTATCTCTAACAGATCCGATATAAGCTTCTGATAAATTGCGGTAATAATCTTACTCTACAACTACTGCCTCTTCTTCAAAGATATCATTTCTATGAATAAATACATAAATGATACGAACCAAGGGAATAATAGCACACACTACTGCAACAACGGTAGGATCGCCGGAACGGTTCATCTTCTTGTAAAGACCGTTCAGAGTGAAATACGCTACAGTAATACCGCAGAGAGCCACAATATAGAATAAGAAACCGCTTACCCTTGCCGTAACAATCGGGAAGATAATCATCAAAACACCCAAAATAATTCCCTGCACATTTGTTCCGAAGATATTCTGATCGCCGGCTAAGAAACCGTAAAATCCTTGGTTCACAAAAGGAATCCAAGCTAAAATCGCCTTATCCTGCTGCCCGTTGTTCTTCGCAAGAGTGTAAAGAGCAAAAGACTCAATAACATAAAGAGCAATCAAAATTGCCAAAACAAAGAAAAGAAATATTCCCCCAACTGCCAGTAAGGTTCCGATATAATTTTCCATTTTTACTCCTCCAAAATGATAAAGTGCCGGAAATCTTCCGTTTTACTCTAAAGAAGAATCCAAACAATATAAAACGCAATCTCCCTTTAGGACTCACTGCATTTCAGCAACACCCGTAGATTATACATAAAGCAACTGAATTTAACAATACTTTCTACATTATTTCTTAAAAATACAAGCTAAGTTTTTATAATTACATTTTACTTAAAAACTAACCGGTTCAGATATTTCTCCGGTTCTCGCTATATCCACCAATTGCAGTACCGGTCCGACTCCGTGGTACTCTTCTCTTTCTTCTAAAGTAAGCTTAACCTTTACCTTGACCCAGTCTCTTGTAGAAAAAGCGGAAAGAACTTTCTTATCTCCCTTAGCAATAAAACCTAAAAAACTCATGTCCTGCGCACAACAGGTCATCGCCATTCTGCCGGGAATAAACTCATTTTCCGGCATATTTTTTCTCTTTAAGACCATAGCGGTAAAGGAAAGTTCTTTTCCAAGATATCTCTCCGGATTATCCATACAGTCCAAAAACCAGGTTCCATAATCGTTATCGGAAATTGCAATTTTATCCTGACTGATATCATAGGGAAGCTCTTCCGGAAGAGCGGATTGCGGAATCTCTCCATCCTTGTCCTCCATCATAATCATGGCATTTTGCCCCATTGCGCGGAGCTTTCGTCTAAAGTCCACCATATCTTCATTGGATAAATTATCGCAACGATTTACAATGCAGAGCTCCGCATTACGAAGCATTTGCCCGAGGAAGGAACGCATATTGGAAAGATACATTTTCAAGGTACTTCCGTCTACAATCGTAATTACCTGATAAAGAAACCAATCCTTAGGCATGGAGACACTATACTTCGGCTCTCTGTTCTGCTGCCCGGCAAGAATAGCCTCACTCATAGGACCGCCATAGAGATCATCCTGGTTCCACATCCCGTTCCATTCGATTAGAATTCTTTCAGGCTTATACTGATCGGCTAGTTTTTGTAACTTATCAGCTTGAAAATCTGTAATTTCTTTCATGTAGATGGGCGTTGTATTCAGCTTTGCGAGTTCAATCGGATCATACTCCTTTTCTCCCTCTTCACAGAGTAATAAGAGCGTATTCCCCTCTGTCTTAAAATAGTCCTGGTTCATGGTGTATTGAATAAAGCTGGTTTTTCCGCTCTCCAAGAATCCGTTAATCAAAAATACCGGAATCCCTTCTCCTTGATAATTATCCGCCATATTGCTCCTTTTTATGCTGTAAACAATGCCTTAATCTTCTCTTTTTCCAGTTCGGTACCAATGACTACAAATTTTCCGATATTTTCCGCCTCTCCATCACGGATTTCCACCTGCTCCGGCACCAAATCAAAGTTTACCCACTTACCGTCTTCCAACTGCAGCATTCCCTTCTGCACGGACGATTCCGCCATAAGCTGAGCCTTCCGCCATTTCTTCCAGAATCTCTTCCAACTTTGCACGAGATACTCTCTTAAATACCTCCAGCCCGATGCTGTCAAAAACCTCATCCGCATCGTGGTCATGCCCGCAACTGCAATGATCCCCATGATGATGGTGATGATGATCCTCTTCATGGCAGTGACAATGCCCATCCTCTTCATCATGATCATGATGACAACCGCAATGTTCGTCGTGATGATGCTCATGTTCGTGGTGATACTCATGATGATGCTCATGCTCGTGATGATGCTCATGCTCATGATGATGCTCATGCTCATGATGATGCGCCTTCTCTTTCACCTCCTGAAGAAGTGCTTCTTCCAGATTTTCCTCTCTGCCGATGATGTCAAGAAGTTTCTCGCCGGTCAATTCTTTAATTGCCGTAGTAATAAGATTGGCTTTCGGATTTAAAGCACGAACAATCTGAATGGCCTCCTCTACCTTTTCTTCTTTTGCAATGTCCGTTCTGGACAATACAATGCTTGTCGCATAACGTATCTGATCATCAAAAAACTCTCCGAAATTCTTGTTATAGAGCTTAGCCTTCGTGGAATCCACCACGCACACCGCTCCGTCCAGATGCACCGGAAGATTTGCCGATACTGTCTTTACGGCAGAAAGGATATCGGAAAGCTTCCCTACTCCGGACGGCTCGATGAGGATACGATCCGGCTTATAAGTCTCAATCACCTCTTTTAAAGAAGTCTCAAAATCTCCAACCAAAGAGCAGCAGATACAGCCCTGATTCATTTCCCGGATTTCGATTCCAGAATTCTTTAGAAACCCGCTGTCAATGCCGATTTCTCCAAACTCATTTTCAATCAGAACAACATTTTCTCCCTTTAAGGACTCTTGTAAAAGTTTCTGTATAAATGTGGTTTTTCCTGCACCCAAGAAACCGGAAATAATATCTATCTGTGTCATAGTTCCTCCTCTTATATTGCTTAAAAGCTGCATAAAGCACTTTCCATAGCATAATTTCATCATTTTCAAACAATCGGTATTATAGCACGATAAGTAAGCATACGCTAACCCTATCTTCCAAACTTCATTCTTCTTTCACAAATTTACTTGAAATTATCCGAGTTGATATTCTTCCTCTAATACACGAAGGAGGGCAAATCCATCCTCAACAAGATATTCTGCCCCATGTTCTACCAGTTCCTTCTTATCACGGAAACCGTAGAGACAACCGATACTGCTCATTTGTGCATTTTTAGCCGCATCCAAATCCGTCTTTGTATCTCCCACCATAACGGCTTCTTCCACTCCAATATGCAATTCTTTGCAAGCCTTTAAAAGCGGTGCCTTATCCGGCTTTAAAGGCATCTCTCCGTCGTCTCCTATAATAAAGGAAAAGCTATTTGCAGGAAAAACGGAAGAAAGCACGCCCATCCGCAACTTCTTTTGACTTATTCGTGATACAGACAACTGCGATTCCCTTTTCTTTTAATGCTGCAATACATTCCTTTATTCCGGGATAGGCTTCCGCCTGATAGGTAGAATTTTTCGGGAAAATGGAAGCATAATATTCGCAGACCTCATCATAGAGCCCCATGATTTCATCTCCCTCCATGTCGAGGTCCATAGCTCTTTCTTCATCCCTTTCTTCCCACTTTTCCGCTTCTCTGTATTTTTTATCGGCATTCTTTGCCAAAGCTTTTTCTACAAACTTTTTGTAACCTGTTCCTACAAAAAGACCGGTCTCTTCAAGGCTCACTCCCTCTAATTCAAAATGCTCCATCGTTAAATCCATGGTTTTCTTTAAGCTGGCTAAAGTATTTACCAGTGTTCCGTCCAGATCAAAAAAAAACTGCTTTTATCTTTTCTTTCATCCCTTGCCTCCGCTTCTTTACCCATTTCAACAGCCTATAGTATAATGCAGTAAAGCTTCTTCTACAATCCGAAGCTGAAAGCTATTGTGGAATTCTAAATTTATAATCCAAATTTCAATTGTGCTTTGCACTATAGTGAAAACACAAAGAAAACTGCATTGCAGATCAAGAATAATAAATGGGAATCATAATCATAACAAGATGTCTCAGGCTTTACCGGCTGCTCTTGTTAAGAATAAAATATAGGAGGGTATCGTGGAAAACTATTATGCCGTAAAGGTAGGAAGAAAGCCCGGAATCTATTTAAATTGGGATGATTGCAAAAAGCAGGTTCATGGCTTCCCCGGTGCGATTTATAAAAAATGGAAAACGCGGGAAGAGGCTGAAAAATATCTTCTTACAGGAAGTTCTTTTCCTATAGAAAAAGAAATAGAAGCGGACATTCCTGTCTTAAATAAAGAAATGCAGAAAAGCTCCCTCTTAAAGTGTGAAAGGGAAAGTTCCGAAGAGGAACAGGCAGAGCAGTTATTTCGGAAGTTTAATACAGACGCCCTTGCCTTTGTAGACGGCAGCTTCCAAAAGGATACGAAGGTCTACGGCTATGGCGTGGTTTTTATGGAAAGAGAGGGAAAACTTTCTAAGCATAAAGACTTTGGTGCTGATAAAACCTATGCAGAGATGCGGAATGTCTCCGGGGAAATCCTCGGAGCCAGACGTGCTGTAGAGCTTGCAATAGAAAAGAACTTATCTTCTCTTACCATTTTCCATGACTATCAGGGGGATTTCTTCCTGGGCAAAGGGAGAATGGAAGTGCAACAAAGAAAAGACCAAAGAATACCACGACTTTATGCAGAATGCAGAGAAAAAAATAAGGCTGGAATTCTTCAAGGTTCCAGCCCATAGAGGTATTTATTTTAATGAAATAGCAGATGCTCTGGCAAAGGAAGCTGTTACAGCAAGATAATATTGTGCTTTTCGCACTCTTCTCGCATCTCTTCCGGCCAGATAGAAGCCTGCACTTCCCCGATATGCACACGGTCCAGAAGCAACATACAGAGTCTACTTTGTCCGATTCCGCCGCCAATCGTGAGCGGAAGCTTTCCTTCCAAAAGCATCTTATGATAGGGGAGAGTTGCTCTTTCTTCCTTATGAGAAAGCGCAAGCTGTCTCCCTAAGGACTCTTCATTTACACGGATTCCCATGGAGGAAATCTCTAAGGCGCAATTCAGAGGGTTCAAACCAGAACAAAATATCGCCGTTCAGATCCCAGTCATCATAGTCCGGGGCTCTTCCGTCATGCGGTTCGCCGTTACTTAACTTGTCTCCTATTCTTTGAATGAAAACACAGCCATGCTCCTTACAGATGGCATTCTCCCTCTCCTTGGAGCTTAAATTCGGATATTTCTGTAAAAGCTCTTCGGAATCGATAAAGAAATATCTTCCGGAAGCTTCTTTACAGCCTGCGGATACTTATACCATACCTCATGCTCCATGTGCTTTATGATACGGAAAATGTTCTGCACGGTTTCCCTAAGTGTCTTTTCATTCCGCTCTTCTTCAGAAATCACTCTCTCCCAGTCCCACTGGTCCACATAAACACTATGGAGATTATCAAGTTCTTCATCTCTTCGAATCGCATTCATATTCGTATAGAGACCTTCTCCTACTTCAAACTTATAACGCTTTAGAGCAAGTCTCTTCCACTTCGCAAGAGACTGCACTACTTCAACCGTCTCTCCCGGCTTCCACGCCACATCAAAAGAAACCGGTCTTTCCACACCGTTCAGATTATCATTTAAGCCGGAGCTTTTCTCTACAAATAACGGTGCCGAAATACGAGATAAATTCATTTCCTTTCCAAATTCCTTCTGGAAAGTATCTCGAATATACTTAATCGCATCCTGCGTCTCTCTAACAGAAAGACGAGGATTGTAATGTTTCGGAATAATCAGTGCCATTGTCTCCTCCTCCGATTCAGAAAGCCCTTATCACTTAAGCTAAGTTCTATAGTAAAAAACAAATCAACAAGCAGTATCTATAGCGGCTCTCATAAAGATATCAATAAGCACCAATTCTACTCTCTTTTTATACTGCCGTAAAGCGAAGAATTATTTCTTTGTGTTTCTACAAGAATTATTTCTTCAAATAGATGCATGCTCTGCTCAGCTTCCCGCGAATACAGCAGCTCTATCTTTATCAGCTTTAAGTATTTTTCCGCTTCCGTCTTTCTTCCAAGGTCATAGAAATAACCATATAGAAAACTCCTTTTGCTTTTGGCTAAGCGGACAAAGATGCGTTACCATGAGTTGTTTTTTACTGGGATTGTGCAAAAGAAGATACCCTCTTCCGCTTAAATAATCTCCTGCTCCCAAAACAGTCTGTCCCGAAAAAGAACTATACAGACCGATTTCCTGCAAAATGCTTTCAGCCTCTTCTCCGTGCTTTCCCCAGTCCGTTTCATAAAAATCCCCAAGGGGAGAAAGCCATCCTAAACGTTCTTCCATATCCGACCTCCTAAGCACATACAATGTAACTTTTTCTATAGCTTATTTTGTCTTATATTGAGCAGACTTCCCTTATATTATCTTATGAAAAAGCCCGACAAGATATACTGTCGGGCTTTTCAATTTCTAGTCTTTCTTATGACCGCATTCGGAACAGAACTTTCCCTTATTTCCTGTATGTCCGCATTCAGGGCAGGTCCAATCCTCCGTCTTCGCTGTTCCGCACTCGGAACAGAACTTTCCATTATTGTGTTCATGGCCGCATTTCGGACAGGTCCAATCATTTACCGCTGCTGCCGCAGGTGCAGGAGATTCAGCATTTCCTGCCGATGTATTTGCATTTGCCGCTGCTGCCGCATTTTGCTGCTCTGCTCCCATCGCATAGAGGTTTCCGGCATTGAAGCCGCCTACCTGATTCGCCATGTTCATTCCTGCAAAAGCCATCATCGGACCGGTACTTTCATTGCTTGCCGCTGCACGCATAGCATCCGCTTGAGCAGCTGTAAGATTTGCAGCCGCCATGGTCGCATTACGGTATACGGCATTCTTTTGTAATTGCTTAATCATCTCTATATCTTCTTCCGGTGCAGTAACAGAGCTTATACCGAAAGCAGTCATTTCTATACCGTAATGTTCACCCCAGCTCTTAGACAGAAGTTCATTCAAAATCTGTCCCAGCTCATCCGTATGTGCAGTAATTTGATAATATCGTACACCACTCTCAGCAATGCGGGCAAAAGCGGGCTGCAATTTGGTTAAGAGCTCAGAACGAAGCTGAGATTCAATCTCTTGCTTCTTATAATCCTTCTCCACATTTCCTGCCAAATTTTTATAGAAAAGAATGGGATCCATAAGGCGGAAAGTAAACTCTCCATGTGCACGAAGAGCAATCTCAATATCCAAGTCGATATTCTTATCCAGAACACGGAAAGGAACAGGATTAGCGGTACCGTATTTATTACCGATAATTTCCTTCGTATTGAAGTAATAAATTCTCTGATCCTTTGCGGTATCTCCTCCAAATGCAAAACGCTTCACAAAGGTTTTAAAGCTGTTTACAAGATTCTCTCCCAAATCTCCGTAGAAGATGCTCGGCTCTGTAGAGCTGTCAAATACGAACTCTCCGGGTTCAGCGCAAACTTCTACAATAGCACCCTGCTCCACAATAATCATACACTGACCATCGTTTACCGCAATAAGGGCTCCGTTGGAAATGATATTATCCGCGCCATTTGTATTGGAACTCTTCGGTCCGATTCTCTTCTCCCCTTTCAACATCAAGGTATCATTGTCCAAAGAATTACAATAAAAAGTACTCTCTCCACTGATCGCCCATCATTGTGCTTAATGCAGCACCGGCAGCTCTTACTAATCCCATAGCATCTCTCCTTTACTGTTTCATTCGCTTTGAATCATGTCTTGCATGATTACGGGTTTAGAGTATCATATTTTCAGCGAAATGAAAAGAATAGCGCATAATTCTTCTCCTATTTTTCACCAAATTAATTCTACTGCACAGTACTTCCTATTTACCCGAGAAAAGACTATAATTCTCAATATTATACCTATAAACAGTTCTATCCCATTTCCAAAATAAACCGGAATGTTTTCAAATAGGATAAGAATCGAAATGAGTTAAAAGAACGGAGTCATAAGAGGATGAGATTTTTTCGATTGAATTATTTTCAAAAAATTATATTGGGCTTTGCCGCTTTAATTCTCTTCGGCGCTTTCTTATTGATGTTGCCGATTTCAAGCAACGAGAGAGTTTATACCCCTTTTTTAAATGCACTCTTTACCTCTACCTCCGCCTCCTGTGTCACCGGTTTAATTGTATACGATACCGCCGTGCACTGGTCTTTCTTCGGGCAGGTGGTCATTCTTATCCTCATTCAAATTGGCGGACTCGGCGTAGCGGTAGCTGTAAGCTCCCTCATCCTTTTATCCGGAAAAAGAATCGGATATTCTCAAAGAAATACGCTGGCCAATTCCATTTCCATAAGTTCCCAGGGCGGAATTATGAAAATGTTGATTTTTCTCCTGAAATGGACCGGAATGATAGAGTTCTTCTTCGCTATCCTTCTCGCAACGCAATTCATTCCCGAATTCGGATGGAGAAGAGGTCTTTGGTATAGTATTTTCCATTCCGTATCCGCTTTCTGTAATGCGGGTTTCGATTTAATGGGCATCAAATCCCCCTATTCCTCCCTCACCGACTATGCGGAAAACCCTATTGTGAACCTCAGCATTATGGCCTTAATTCTCCTCGGAGGCTTAGGCTTTATGACCTGGCAGGATATTGCCAAAAATAAAGGGAACCTTCATCGCTATCGCTTGCAAAGTAAGATCATACTTTCTACTACAATCTTTCTTGTCCTTCTCCCTGCACTGTTCTACTTTTTTGTCGAGTTCGGGGAGATGCCCATGGAAAGTCGAATCCTCGCCTCTTTCTTTACTGCCGTAACCCCCAGAACCGCAGGTTTTAACACAGTGGACTTCAGTAAATTCTCCGACAGCGGTATATTTTTACAAACTCTGCTGATGCTTGTGGGGGCAGCACCGGGAAGCACCGGAGGCGGCATGAAAATTACCACAATGACTGTTCTATTTTTAACTTCGGTAGCTATCTTTAGAAACAATTCCCGCACAGAAGCCTTTGGAAGGACTATTCCCGGAGAGGTCATCCGAAATGCCACGACGATTGCCTTTATGTACATTTGTTTATGCGTTCTTTCGGGAATGTTTATCAGCCTTCATGAAAACTTGCCTTTGCTCACCACCAGCTTTGAAACCGCCAGTGCTATTGCCACCGTTGGACTCACTCTGGGAATTACTCCCAAGCTCAGTCCCGTTTCCCGTGTGGTGCTCATTTCCTTGATGTATATAGGGCGAGTCGGCGGACTCTGCCTGATTTATGCCGTCTTCCCCAATGCCAATCCAAACAAGGGAAGACTTGTAGAAGAAAATGTAATTGTCGGATAAGAAAGTCTTTTTAAAGAAAATGGAATTATCGGATTAATCAAATAAAATAGCATTGTCGTTAAAGGAGAAAATATGAAACAAATTTTGATTATCGGCCTAGGGCGTTTCGGTTTACACGTGGCAAAAAAGTTGAATGAAATGCATATTCAGGTTCTCGGAGTGGACAGCAGTGAGGAACGGGTAAAAGCCGCCCTCCCCCATGTTACCAATGCGGAAATCGGAGATGCAAGTAATCAGGAATTCTTAAAGTCTCTGGGTGTTTCCAATTTCGATGTCTGCATTGTAGCGATTGGAACTGACTTTTTAGCATCTTTGGAAGTCACCTCTCATTTAAAGGAACTGGGTGCAAACAAAGTAGTTTCCCGTGCCGCCAGAGATTTACAGGAAAAATTTCTCTTGAGAAACGGAGCCGATGCCGTCGTTTATCCGGAAAAGCTCGTCGGAAACCTCACCGCTGTTCAATGCAGTTCGGAAAACGTCCTGGATTACATTCAGGTCAGCAAAGACTTTGCCGTTTTTGAAATTGCTTTACCAAAGGATTGGACGGGAAAGTCCATCGGAGAAATTGATGTTCGAAAAAAATTCAAAGTCAATATCATTGCTGTGAAAAGCAATGATGAAGTCAATGTCACTCTGGGTCCTGACTATTGTTTCCGAGAAGGGGAGAGCCTTTTCATTATAGGAAAAGATAAAGACATCCAGCAGTGCTTCCACATATTGGTATAGAAGAGAAAAAATGATTTATATATATCTAAAATATGTCGAAAGTTTATTGACAAGAAACTTTGTTTTAGCTACTATACTTTCACAATTAAATACCTTATTCAGAGTCGGTGGAGCTACATAGGAGCTATGAAACCGCAGCAACCCCTTATAAAGGAAGGTGCTAACCTGAGCGAAGCAGTTGTTTCGATCAATAAGATTTGATATGAACCATTGGCCTCGCCCAATGGTTTTTTTAATTGTCATAATTCTCACGCATAAAGCGTTCAATATGTTATTGCCTTAGGGCAGCGAAAGGAGTTTATATGTTATTTTCATCAGAACAGGTATCTAATGGACACCCGGACAAAATCTGTGACCAAATCAGCGATGCCATCGTAACCGATATTCTTGCACATGATAAGAAGGCAAGAATTGCGGCAGAAGTATGTATCAAGGACTATGATATCATCATCTTGGGAGAAATTACTTCCACTTATATTCCGGATTATCAGAGTCTTGTCATGGGTGTTCTTCGTAATATCGGTTTGGAGGATTTAGATAAATACAAGGTGCAAGAACTTATCTCTGCACAGTCTCCCGATATCGCAATGGGGGTGGACAACGATGGAGCCGGTGACCAGGGCATGATGTTCGGTTATGCTACTAAGGAAAGTGCGGAAATGCTTCCGATTCCCTATGTACTTTCCACAAGAGCCTTACAGAAACTCCGCGCATTTAATCTGGCAAATCATTTTTCTATTTTAAAGCCGGATGCAAAAGCACAGGTAAGCTTTGATTATAAAGAGCACAAAATTGATACCTTCCTGCTTTCCAGCCAACACAGCGAGTCGGTCAGCTTAAAGGAAGTGCGTGCAATCATTGAAAAAATCATGAAAGAAACAGCGGAAGAAATGAATCTGAACACTGATTTCCGTGTTTTGGTTAATCCCACCGGCCGCTTTGTTTTGGGTTCTTCCTTCGCCGATTCCGGATTGACCGGAAGAAAAATCATTGCCGATACCTACGGCGGTGCAGCACACCACGGTGGTGGAGCTTTCTCCGGAAAGGACCCCTCCAAGGTTGACCGTTCGGCGGCTTACATGGCAAGAAAGGTTGCCAGAGATATCGTATCCTCCGGGAGAGCTGACCGTTGCGAGGTACAGCTTGCCTATGCCATCGGTGTAGCTGATCCGGTATCTGTTTACTTGGACTGCTTCGGCACGGAAAAAGAACCTGCCGGAAATATCTGGCGCTCCGTTTTGGATAGCTATGATTTAACGCCGAAGGGTATCATCAAATATTTGGATCTTTTAAACGTAGATTATAACCTTGTATCTTCCTACGGACATTTCGGAAAATCCGAGCTTCCTTGGGAGAAGTAAGAGATTCATCTGATAAAACAAGCGGAATACTGCACAGGCCACGAACAATATCTCTTTAAGAATATGTAAGGGCTGTGGAAAATCAAAGCAGACATTTTGATTTTCCACAGCCCATTTTCTTATACTTAATTTTTACTTCATGCATTTCTGTAGTCTTTTTTTCGCACAATACTCTTCTATTTCCGTTGCCACAATTTTGGCCTGGTGAACCGCTTCCACAACTGTCCTTGCGCCGGTTACCACGTCTCCGGAAGCAAAGGTTCCTTCCTTTGTGGTATTCCCCTTTTCATCCGTAAGCAGTAAGCCTGCATGATTGGTCTTAAGTTCCGTTGTATTGGAAACAATATTGGCTCTCGGATTCTGGCTGATTGCTACGATGATGCTGTCTGCAGGAAAAAATATCTCCTCTGAAATCTCTTCCTCCTGATGCTTTAAAAGGATACCGTCATCCGTAATTTCAAGCGGTGCATGGTAAAGTAAAAACTCTACCCCGTCTTCCTTTGCCTCTGTGATTTCCTTCTTACTGGCAGTCATATTTTCCATACCCTTACGGTAAATAATTGTTACCTTAGCTCCATTTCGCTTTGCAGTTCTCGCCGCATCCATCGCCACATTTCCCGCACCGATAACAGCTACATTTTCCCCTAAAGAATAAAATTGCGGAGACTTCAGATAATCTATAGCAAAATGTACATTTCCAAAGCTTTCTCCTTTAATTCCCAAGGTTCTGGGATTCCATACTCCTGTCCCGATAAATGCCGCCGCATAGCCATCTTCAAAGAGCTTGTCCAAAGAAAGCACCGGTCCGATTAAAATATTGGGACGGATTTTCACCCCTAGATCCAAGAGGTGTTTTTCCAAAAGATCGATAATACGTTTCGGCAAACGATATTCCGGAATCCCGTAACGCAAAACTCCTCCGATTTGATTCCGAGATTCAAAAATAGTGACCTTATATCCCCTTCTTTGGAGCAATAACGCTATAGTCATTCCGGCGGGACCTCCTCCAATGACGGCAATACGCTCTTTATCCTCAGCTCCTTTCTCAAACTGAAGCTCTTCTAAATATTTTAAAGAAATCTCTTCCTCCATCTTATAAAAAGGAATCGGAACACTCTTTATACCGCGAATACAGTTTCCCTCGCACTGCTTTTCATGTTCGCAAACTAAGGCACAGATCGCGGAAAGAGGATTATTTTCAAATAAAATCTCTCCTGCTTTCTTTAATTCTCCCTGCTTATACAATGCAATGACCTCCGGAATGGAGGTATTTACAGGACAATGCTTGGAGCATCTTGGGTTTTTGCAGAGTAAACAACGATTTGCCTCCTCCAGTAAAAAAGTATTTTGACTCATCTTTTCTCCCTTACTACATAATTGTTTCTAAGTTCATTTCTTCTTACATAATTAGATAGTCTTATGGTCATTGTATTATCCTTAGACCTTTCATTTATTGTATATTGTATTTTGTACTTATTTAGAAAGTAATATTAACATATATTCCTATTTTTTGTTGTTTATTTCTTCATTCATAACAGGAAAACGTGATACCGCACAGTCTAGAAATCATTTGAAAATGAGATACCACATGTTACATGAGCGATACTCGTCAAAAAAAAGAAGGACTTATGCCAAAAAATGACATAAGCCCTATTCTTATTACATACTTTTATGCGTTATAGTGCACAATCTTCGCAAACTCTTCCTTTAAAGAAGCTCCTCCAATTAAGCCGCCATCAATATTCGGCTTGGAAAGAAGTTCCTTGCAGTTTCCGCTGTTCATGGATCCGCCGTACTGAATACGAATCTTTTCTGCAGTTTCCTTGTTGTAAATCTCTTCCATTACCTTACGGATATAGCTGCAAACCTCTTCCGCCTGCTCCGCGGTTGCAGTCTTCCCTGTTCCGATAGCCCAGATCGGCTCATAGGCAATCACGCACTTAGCCGCATCTTCCGCGGAAATCCCTTGGAATGCCGCCTTAATCTGCATCGCAATCCACTCGAAATAGATTCCCATTTCTCTCTGCTCAAGACTCTCTCCACAACAAATAATAGGAGTAAGTCCTTTTTCAAGAGCTTTCTTCGCCTTCTTATTGATATCGGTATCGGTCTCGTGGAAATATCCTCTTCTCTCGGAATGTCCCATGATAACATATTTAACCCCGGCATCTACCAGCATATCCGCGGAAATCTCTCCGGTGTATGCACCTTTATCTTCAAAATAGAGGTTTTCTGCGCCAACGGATATGGATGTCCCCTTTACCTTCTCCACCACCGTAGAAATATCAATGGACGGAACACAGAATACTACATCCACCTCATCAGTATTGGCAATCGGAATCAAGGTATCACAGAGCGCTTTCGCCTCCGTGATGGTCATATTCATCTTCCAGTTTCCGGCAATAATTTTCTTTCTCATCTTTTTCTCCAAACTATATTTTAATTCCTTAGGCTTATTTTTTAGACTGCTCACGATAATCTATAAGCTATCATTGGCTGTCCCATCTAAGTAAGTTGCACTAGGTAAACTTCTTCAGATTAATCTAATCTCTTCCAAAGCAGTTAATTGATAAAGCTTTCTTTTATCACCCAACAATTACTTATTGTTTGCCGCTGCAACACCCGGAAGCTCCTTACCCTCCAAGAATTCCAGAGAAGCACCGCCACCCGTGGAAATATGAGTCATCTTGTCGCCAAATCCCAAGATATTTACTGCCGCAGCACTGTCTCCGCCACCGATAATGGTTGTTGCATCGGTCTCTGCAAGGGCTTTTGCTACCGCAATGGTTCCCTGTGCAAGAACAGGGTTTTCAAATACACCCATTGGTCCGTTCCAAACCACAGTTTTTGCATTCTTTACAGCATTTGCAAAAAGCTCCTGTGTCTTCGGTCCGATATCCAGTCCCAGCATATCAGCAGGAATAGCGTTGATATCCACAGTCTTAACCGGAAGGTTCTTGTCATCAATCGGATCCGGGAAAGAAGAAGCGCAAACCGCATCTACAGGAAGTAAAATCTCGCAGCCCTTATCCTTTGCCTTTGCAAGCATATCCTTGCAGTACTGAAGCTTCTCATCATCGACTAAAGACTTTCCGATTTCGTAACCCTGCGCCTTTACAAAGGTAAATGCCATACCGCCACCGATAATCAGGGTATTGCACTTCTCTAAAAGATTGTCGATTACCGCAAGCTTGTCAGAAACCTTTGCACCGCCAAGAATCGCTACGAAGGGGCGAACCGGATTCTCTACCGCCTGGCCGAGGAAACGAATTTCCTTCTCCATAAGGTACCCAACCACAGCAGGCCCATTAATAAACTCGGTCACACCCACATTGGAGCAGTGTGCTCTGTGTGCTGTGCCGAAGGCATCATCTACAAATACATCTGCAAGAGAAGCCAGATCCTTGGAGAAGGCTTCTCCGTTCTTGGTCTCTTCCGCTCTGTAACGGGTATTCTCTAAAAGAACAACATCCCCGTCTTTCATCTCGGAAACGGCTTTCTTTGCATTCTCTCCTACTACATTGTCATCCTTTGCAAAAAGAACGGGCTGTCCTAAAAGCTCGGAAAGACGCTTTGCTACAGGAGCCAGGGATAATTCCGGCTTCGGCTCTCCCTTCGGCTTCCCGAGGTGAGAGCAAAGAATCACCTTTCCTCCATCGGAAATAAGCTTCTTAATCGTGGGAAGCGCAGCCACAAGTCTGTTTTCATCAGTGATCTTTCCCTCTTTTAAAGGAACATTGAAGTCACAACGACAAAGCACTCTTTTTCCTTTTACGGAAATGTCATCTACCGATTTTTTATTTAATTCTGCCATATCATTCCCCTTTCACCGGAAACAAAATATTTTACACTTTATACACGGATTTTACTCAACAAGATAGCCTATCTTTTTTTATTGCTTCACACTTTACAAGATATCTTGATGCACGAAAACGCGTACAATTACTTTCACAATAGACTTTATAAGGGAAAACCGCCGGAGCACACACCCCGGCGGCTTCCCCGCATAGCTTTACAATATGAATTTCAATTTAAAAAGCAATTACTTTACAAACTTCTCGAAGTACTTAATGGTACGAACCATCTGAGAAGTATAGGAGTTCTCATTGTCATACCATGCAACTACCTGAACCTCATAGAGGTCATCAGCAACCTTGGAAACCATGGTCTGGGTAGCATCAAAAAGAGAACCGTAGGTCATGCCAACGATATCGCTGGAAACTACTTCATCCTCTGTATATCCGTAAGTCTCAGGATCGGAAGCAGCCTTCATAGCAGCGTTAATGCTCTCCTTGGTTACTTCCTTGGAAGACTTCACAACTGCGAAAAAGCAGAGTTGTGGAACCTGTTGGAACAGGAACTCTTTGTGCAGATCCGATAAGCTTTCCGTTTAACTCCGGAATAACAAGCCCGATAGCCTTAGCAGCACCGGTAGAGTTCGGAACGATGTTTACAGCGCCGGCTCTTGCTCTTCTTAAATCACCCTTTCTGTGCGGGCCGTCAAGAAGCATCTGATCACCGGTATAAGCATGAATGGTTGCCATGATACCGGACTGAATCGGAGCGAAATCATTTAATGCCTTAGCCATAGGAGCCAAGCAGTTGGTTGTGCAGGATGCAGCGGAGATAATATTATCCTCAGCCTTTAAAATCTCGTGGTTAACATTGTAAACGATGGTTGGAAGATCATTTCCTGCCGGAGCGGAGATAACAACCTTCTTAGCACCTGCCTTGATATGTGCCTCGGACTTCTCCTTGGAAGTATAGAAACCGGTACACTCTAATACTACGTCAACCTTAAGCTCTCCCCAAGGTAACTTGGAAGCATCTGCTTCCTTGTAAATCTTAATCTTCTTTCCCTTAACCTCGATGTAGTCCTCGCCGGCAACAACGCTGTCACAATACTTATATCTTCCCTGAGAAGAATCATATTTCAAAAGGTGAGCAAGCATCTTAGGATCGGTTAAATCGTTGATGGCAACAATCTCTGTTCCCTCATGATCAAACATCTGACGGAAAGCCAAACGTCCGATACGGCCAAATCCATTAATCGCTACTTTAACTGCCATAGTCCTTATCCTCCTAAATTAATTAGTCAATCATTCTATCATTTCCAGAAAGCCAAAAAACTTTCTATCACATAACAGCGTCTATTCTATTGCACGAAGCCTTTTTTTTCAAGGGAAAAAATCGTATTTGTTAAAATTTTCACTTCTTTATTAAAAAAAAGAAATTGTCCATGCATTGAAAACGAATAAAAGAAATAAAAGCAAAGTTTTTTTCAATAATTTTAAATCATCGCCTTTACATAGTCGGCAATATTATCCGCATGATCGGAAATACGTTCCAAATCGGAGATTACATCCAAAAACACAACTCCCGCCTGAGGCACACACTGACCGGAGCTTAGACGCAGGATATGGGTTTCTCTCATATCTTCTTCCATTTCATCCACTTGATCCTCTAAGTGTGCCGTACGCACAACAGCTTCCAAATCATTCCTTTCAAAAGCATCAATACTGGAATTAAAGGATTCAATCACTTTATCGGAAATCTTTCGTAAATCATCCTGTCCTATTTCCGAAAAGGAAATATTATGTTCTTCTGCGTATTGAGCCTGCTCCGCAATATTGTTTGCATGGTCAGCCGCACGTTCAATATCCGTAATCGTATTGAACATATTTGTTACTTCAAGCTTCTGCATCTCATTTAAAGAAAGATTTCCAATGTGTATCAGATACTCTGTAAGGAGTTTCTGCATATTATCAATAATCGTCTCTCTCGCAAAGACCTCCGGAATTTCCGCTACATTTTCATTCAGTAAAATATCGGAAGCGTGGCGAATATTTTCAGCAGTAATCCGTGCCATATTGATTACCTCGGTCTTTGTCGCAGAAATAGCAATGGCAGGCGACTCCAGGATACGAAGGTCCAGATGCTGAATAAGATTCTTCTCCACCTCTGTATAGTGGTTCGGATTCTCCGCCTCTTCTTTATCCTTACTGCTTTCCAATACAAGCTTTCCGGAAAGATTTACAAGCGCATCTCCAAAGGGATAAAGTATAATCGTACAACTTACATTAAAGATGGTATGGAATAAGGAAATCTCCACCGGACTTAAGCCTCCCTGAAAAAAATGTGCAAAGGGAAAACTCATAAAGAAAATGATAATACCAAAGATTACCGCACCGCATACGTTAAAGAAGGTGTATTACTGCCGCTCTCTTGGCTGTACGGGATGCTCCCGCAGAGGATAGCATTGCGGTAACGCAGGTTCCGATATTCTGTCCCAGTGTAATATAGAAACCTGCAGCTCTGGGAACTGCACCGGATAAAGCCAAGGTCTGCAAAATAGATACAGAAGCTGCGGAAGACTGAATAAGTCCCGTTACAATCGCACCGGCAAGAATTCCCAGTACGGGATTTCCTCCCATTACCTGAAAGGCTCTGGAAAAAATAGGAGAATCTGCATAGGGAGATACAGCGGAACTCATAAATTCAAGGCCGATAAAGATGAGTCCTACACCGATACAAAAGTTCGCAAGAAGATCATCATTTCCTTTTTTTCCGAAAAGGAAACGAAAAGCACCAAAGCCTACCAGTAAGGGAGCAAAAAACTCCGGCTTAAAGAAGCTTAGTGCTGAACTTGAAACCTGAGTCAAAGAAACCATCCAAGCAGTAATGGTTGTTCCGATATTGGCTCCCATGATAATGCCTACAGATTGAGAAAGATTTAAGATGCCGGCATTTACAAAACCGACTACCATAACCGTAGTCGCAGAGGAAGACTGTACCAAGGCGGTAATTCCCGCTCCAAGTAAAACCGCCATAATACGGTTCTCAGTCACTATATTTAAGAACTTGGACATTTTTGAACTGGCAGCCTTCTGCATACCGTCACTCATAATGGTCATGCCATATAAAAACATCCCCAGGCCCCCAAACAGGCTAAACAAACTTGAGAGATAGCTCATACTCTTTCCTCACCCTTCTCCATAGGATAGACTCTTTTCATAAATACTGTATCACCGCTCTTAAAGCGACACCATGGCTTAGTATACAAACGCTTATTTGAAAATACAAGGATTAGTTCTTAGAAATACAATATGCGATTTTTTCCAAAGAAAAAAAGACCTTTCTTTTTTGAATGGGTTTTTTTCTGCAATATTGCAGCCCTGTATCCGTCCCTGGATATTGCAAGCTTTCAATTGCTTCAAAAAAGAAAAGTCTCTTCTATTCAATTGAAGAAATGCCACTTTAGTGCGGTTTCTCATCCTCACGAAACACTTTTTCCACCTTGGCAAAACTTCTGTAAAACGAGTTTTCACAATCCCTGTTTGTCTCGTTATAAAATGACCTGTTAAGGGGATTCAGGTTGAGTTCATCCCGTTCCGAGAAACCTTTTTCCCAGTTTCCATAGCCCGCATAGTTTCTCTTCCCAAATTCCAAGGAATATATCGGCTCAATTTATAAAAATATAATCAAAAAGGAGCTATAAAATATAAAAGCCCCTTTTTGCTGCGTCGCCCGTTGCACGGTAACGAAAATATCTGCTTTTATTTTTACAGCCCCTTTGAAAATTTATGAAGTAAAACCGTAGTACTTATTTACTCCGTCCACCAAAGCATCGCCGAGAAGATTCAGCTGTTTTTCGCTGTGATCCGAAATCTTGTCGCCAAGTTCTATGTCCACAGAGGGAATCGTGGAATAGGATGTCTGCGTTAAATCCATATCCATCCTACCCTTGGAAAAAATCTTTACTCCTTTTCCTCTTAATCCGGAAATCAAACTTTCTCCCAGCTTCTCATGGCTTTCCCAGTGAGATGCCACGGGTTCCATCTTCTTTAAGGAATTGGGGACAGACATAAAGAAAGCACCCTTATCTTTCTGTAGAATCCCAATGTAAAGCAATATGTGCATCCGCCTTATTGTTTGCCAAAACCGTTCTTGCCACATTGTCAAGCTGCACATCTTCTTCGCTACGAATCAGAAGAACGTCATAACCCGCATTCAATAATTTTTTGGCAAGAATATGTCCCATCTGTAATGTGACGGTCGCCTCTTTCGTGCCGTCTTTAAAGGTCATCCCGGAAGAAACTGCAAGCGCTGTAGTTATTCCGGCGGCATTTGTTCCTCCCGTTACCTTTCTGGTGCCGTCCGGATGACAAAGTGTCCGTACTTTTTCCCCGCCTTTTGTGCCATGACCGGCATTGACCGCTATCGTAATCTTCTTCGGATTTTTACTGTCAGAAGTATACAAAATAGCCTTTCCCGTATTGATTTTCGCATTTCCTGCATATTTCCAATTTAAGTTCAGGCCGATTTCCGTTGCTGCAAAACTATGCATGGCAAGCAACACGGAAAGGGCCATTCCTAAAATAATCCCTTTTCCCCTCATCTTCTCTCCTCTTTTCTTTCTACGTATCTTTCTCTATTCAAAAGGCATAAACCTTAAAGTCTCAGTAATAAGGATACTGGAAGGGGCAGCGCTCTACAACCGTCTTTCTATTACAGTGCTATTACAGTTTTCTTACAGGAGAAATCGCGAGACAACAAACCATAGAAGTACAATTCCTCCAAAGATGATTCTATAATAGGCAAATACCTTAAAGTCATGATTTCGAATGTAACGGAGCAGGAAGCGAATACAATAGACGCTTACAAAATACGTTAGAATCATGGCAAGAATAAGCGTAAACCACTCACTTCCGCTGAAGTTCCCTCCATGCTTAATGAGCTTCACAAGACTTGCTCCGGCCATAACCGGTACACTGAGAAAGAAGGAAAACTCCGTTGCAGCAACTCTTCCGACCGATAAAAGCATGGCGCCGATAATCGTTGCACCGGAACGAGAGGTCCCGGGAATCAGTGCCAGACATTGAAACAGTCCGATTTGGAAGGCAAGCGTCCATGATAGATCCTCTACTTTCGTAATCCTAAATTCTTATTTTCATTTCTCTTCTCCACAAAAATAAAGAGAAATCCGTAAAGAATCAGCATCAGAGAAACCACGAAACCATTATAAAGATATTTATCCAAAAGATCATCCAAAGCAAGACCGAAAACCGCAGCAGGGAGACAGGCCAAAAGTATTTTTCCGATTAAAATCGCCTTTTCCTCTTTCAGATAAAATCCTCCTCCCCTCTTTCTCTTTCCAAAGGGCCAGAGGCGTAGAGCAAACTGCTGCACAACAGCCATTACCGCGGCAAGCTGAATTAAAACCTCAAAAGTGGAAAAGAATTCCTTACTCCCGTGTAAGGGAATGATATCCTGCAGAAGGATAAGGTGACCCGTAGAAGAAATCGGAAGCCACTCCGTAAATCCCTCTACTAGGGAAAAAACAATAAGCTTTAAAAATTCAACGATATTCATATAACTCCTCGTATTATTAAGTTGTAGCTTTTCTTTACCTGTTCTTGGTAATCAGCTACTATTGTTATCTGATGCTGTGGATTGGTTTCTAACTCCTACCGCACGACGGTTTTCGAAAGGCTCCAACCACAGCCTCTTTGTTACATTGTTGATCAGTTAGATACCGCATGACGGTTTATGTAGAACGAGGATACAATCAGCAAAGAGCCCTGTGGGTCGATAACAGCATCAAATACTTATTACAGGAGGATTTACTAAATGATTTACGTTGGAATTGATGTTGCTAAGGATAAGCATGACTGTTGTATCCTTGGGCCAGATACCGAAGAACTTTCCAAGTCTTTACGATACGGAACAATAGCGATGGCTATGGAGAATTATTCCACAAGATTGAGTCAGTCTCCAAGGACAAATCTCAGATAAAAATAGGACTCGAGGCTACCGGTCACTATTCCTACAACATTCTGGGATCACTTCTTGACCATGGCTACCATACCTTTGTCATCAATCCGTTACATACAAATCTTTACAGAAAAGGTCAAAGCCTTAGAAAGACAAAAACGGATAAAGTCGATGCCCGCTCCATTGCTGAAATGCTTGTGACTGATAAGACACTCAAGCCCTATACAGGTACATCCTACCACAGCGAGGAGCTAAAGTCATTAACTCGTTATCGTTTTGAGCTTGTCAAAGAACGTGCAAAAATGAAAACTTCAGTATCCAGGCTTGTAAACATCCTGTTCCCGGAACTTGAGTCTCTTGTTCCGACTCTGCACATGAACTCGGTATACCGTCTTCTTCAGGAACTGCCGGGAGCATATTTTATCGCAAGTTCCAATCTCACCCACCTGAAAGCTCTACTTGCTGATGCTTCAAAAGGGCGCTATGGTCGTGAAAAGGCCATCGAAATCAGAGAGACTGCAAAATCTTCTATCGGATCACTTATGCCTGCTAAATCAATGGAACTCAGGCAGACAATCCATCGAATTGACACACTGACTTCCGATATTAAAGAAGTCGAGCAGTCCATTCAGAAAATCATGGATGAGTGTGGTTCTCCAATTACAACTATTCCCGGCATCAAGTATCGTATGGGGGCAATGATTCTAGCAGAGATTGGAGACTTTACACGCTTTAGCAATGCAGATCAGGTTCTTGCTTATGCAGGACTATCTCCGTCTACGTACCAGTCCGGAAAACTAATATCTTCTTATGCTCGCATGGAAAAACGTGGCTCTAAGTATCTGCGTTACGCACTTTTCAATGCTGCTATATATGTTTCTGGATGGGACGAGCGATTCAGGATCTATCTGTCAAAAAAGCGGGCAGAGGGCAAGCACTACTATGTCGCAATAAGCCATGTGATTAAAAAGCTTGTCAGAACCATCTTTCGGATGGAAATAACCCATACGTCATATCAGCCTTTATAAGTTAAATTAGCTCATAATCTTTTTCTGAGAGCATCATCGCTGATGCTCTATTCGTCATACAGTTTTTCAATGTACTAATCTATCTAAAATACGTTTCCATATTTTATTCTAAAAATCTTAATCTTATGCTTGACTATTAATAGTTAGTCTTTTATTTCTTTAAAATCAAGCGCTGTCTTCATTAATCCGGAATTGTCCAATCTATAGGACTTAATCCCTCTTTCTCCAGGTAAGCATTGCATTTGGAGAAGGGTTTGGAACCGAAAAATCCTCGATAAGCACTTAATGGACTGGGATGGGGTGCTGTAAGAATTAGTCTCTTTTTCTGATGAATCATCTTCCTCTTACTCTGTGCAGGACTCCCCCAAAGGATATACACCACAGGATCTTCCTTTTCCTCAATCGCCGCGATTGTTGCATCCGTAAATTCTTCCCACCCGATTCCCCTATGGGAAAATGCTTGATGGGCACGAACTGTAAGTACTGTGTTTAGAAGCAGAACCCCTTGTTCCGCCCAAGGTCGTAAATCTCCATTTTTCGGAATAGGACAAGATAAATCATCGCTTAATTCCCTGTAAATATTCTGCAAGGAAGGAGGAAGGGGCATTCCCTTTTTTACGGAAAAACTGAGTCCCTGCGCTTGTCCCGTTCCATGATAGGGATCCTGTCCCAATATCACAACCTTGAGCTTCTCATAAGGACAAAGCTCGTAGGCCTTAAAGATCTCCTTCGACGGAGGATAAATCTCCTGTGTTTTATATTCCTTCAGTACTGTTTCATACAAACTTTTATAATATGGCTTTTTGTACTCGCCCTGAATATGCTCTACCCAATCATTCTCAATCATGAAATCTACGTTGCTCCTTTTTTGCAGTTACCTGCTTATATAAGTCATAAAGAAATGAACCGGTTTTTCCTTCTTTAGGATATTCCTGTTCTTCCAGTTCCAAAATGGCCTTGTCGTAGGCATTCACAATTTTCGTACCTGCACTGTGAATCAGCTCTCTTTTAAAGGCGGATCCGTAATTCGCATGCACATGACCGTGCACCATATACTTTGGTCTATACTTTTGCACCAGTTCTTCAAAGGCCAGAAACCCCCGGTGTGCGGGGTCGTCCATATCTCCGTATCCTCGAATCGGTGCATGCGTAAGAAGTATATCAAAACCGTTTTTCAAGAAAATATCCTTCTTTACTTTCTGTACTCTTTTTCTCATCTGCTCTTCCGTGAACATGAAAATTTTCCGGGTTTGTACCAAGGAGCGCCACCCAGTCCGAGAATCCTTAATCCCTTAAAATCATAGACCTTATCCTCTATACACTCACACCCCAGAGGAGGCTTAAAGGAATAGGATTCATCGTGATTTCCGTGAACATAGAGAACCGGGGCCTTTCCCATGGTAACCAAAAACTGCAGGTAATCCGGATTCAAATCTCCGGCGGAAAGAATCAAATCAATGCCCTCCAGTTTTTCTTTTTTAAAATGATCCCAAAGTCCTTTATTTTCTTCATCTGCTATACATAATATTTTCATAGTAAGAACCCTCCGGAAAGAATTGCTTCCCGTGACTCTTTGGTGAAGGAATCCAGTGGAGGAATCTCTCCCAGGACATTGTCATTCAGCCACCGCATATCCACAATCTCATCCATCTCTAAACTGTCGGCTCCCTCGTCCTGTATTTTTTCCTCTTGGCTATGGATTTCTCCGGCAAAAGGACGAAGTCTTCCCTCTATTATTTCCCTTTCTAAAATAGACAAAAGTTTCTTGGAAGAATAATTTAAATTGGCGGAAAGAATCACATCAATAACCCCTTCCTTTAAACCATAGTAGTAGTTCAGCGCGCTGTGGCTTTTTGCAAGGCTGCTGCTATGATAAGATCCCTCCAAAATGGAACGCAAAATAATCTCATAATATCTGCCCCAGTTATAGACTGCCGCAGCAATATTAAAGCTTACTTCTCCCTCGCGACTGATGTATAGCCCGAAATCTCTGCTACGCTCAAAGGGCTTCGTAAACTCAGGGCCGGAAATAGTTCGAATCCCCTTTTCCCGAAACTCTTCCTTCCAATCTGCTCCCTCTACCCCGCTCCAGGACAGATGTACCTTGGCCCATGGATTAATAAACTGCGCACCGATGGCAAAGGCATTGATATTCGAGACAGTTCCATATAAGGGGAACTGCTCAACATAGCCCAAGTCATTTCCATCTGTAATGGATGCAGCAAGTGCACCCATCAAAAATTTTGCCTCATACATCCTGCCGTAATAGGTTCGGATAGAATTGTAAGAAGCATTCACCGAACAGTTTAAAATGGAGACATCCGGATGTTCCAGAGCAAGCTTCACTCCTTCCTGCGCCATAAACGGTGCTGTAGTTAAAATGACATCCGCTCCCCATGCTATGGCTTCCTCAATCTTCTCTTTTACTCGTTCATCCGTATTGCAATTTTCCCAGCTTCGACTCTCTACCTGCTCCTTAAACTTTTCCTGAATATAATTCCTGCCCAGTTCGTGGGAATATGCCCAGCTGGAGCTTTCCACCGTTCTTTCGTATAAGAAAGCGATGTGCAGAGGGTTCTTTCCGTCGTAAAGGCTTCCCGAAGAAAAAATATCTAAGAAGCCTGTATTTTTCTTCACTTCTCCGGGATTCTGTACCAAAACCACTTCTCCTGCAGATTTCTTATATTCATTCCGCAGTTTTTCCAGATTCTCTTTGATATTTTCCGTGCTGTTATCCAAAATGGATGCCATACCGTAAACCGTGATATAGAGGAAAAAAGCATCTCCCGCAGTAGTACCGAGTTTCTTTCCTCCTATGCTAAAATACAATTCGGAAAAGCGTGCAAAAGCGGCACGAACATCTTTAGAAAGCTCGGATGACCAAGGCTCTCCGCTTTCATTCCCAAAAATTGCGTGAAGCGTTCATAAGCACCAAGTTCCGAAAAATGAATGTTGCATATTCCGCTGGACTTAAAAAAATCCACAAATTCATAATAGAGCTTGTTTTCTCTCTCCTCCGTTCTTTTCGGCAGAATCCGAATAACCGTTGCCGGAATAGACACCGCTCCGTTATATCGGCTAACCGATACACGCTTATTTCCTTCCAGCACATAGAACTTATACATATATTCATAGACAATAATCGGCTCACGAATCCCCTCTTCTCTGGCAGAATCATATAGAGCGGACCATTTACTTGCGAACTCCGTATTCGGTCTTAGTATAGGCATAAAATTTTTCGCAAAAGATTGCTGCCTTGACTTCGTTTTTGTACCGACAATATCTGTCAAAGGAATCTCCAGAAGTCCCAGCCTGTATTCTCCCTGTATTTCCTCTTTATTCAATTTATCATCCAGAGCCTCCAAATAGGGAGACTCCCCAAAAAGCAGGGCATTTCTATAAGCTCTATCCCCCAGCTTCTTCGCTTCGATATAGTCATCAATCATAGGACCTCCTTCATAAACATGCAAAGTATAGCATAAAGCAGGGTAAAGCGTCATCGTTAGGCTCAAAGTTCATAAAAAAAGGGATTAGAGCGACGATTATGCCACTCTAAATCCCTCTATCAAGCTTTATTGCGGGCCGTTTGTACTCCCTGCCTGAATTGAACCGCCATTTGCAGTAGAGTTACCGGAAGGTCCCTGTGCACTGGGTCCGTCGATTACCGGATTGCTGTTTCCGTTCGGATTCGGGCTGCCCGGATTACTGCTTCCGTTTGGGTTAGCTGTTCCCGGATTTCCCGAACTGCTTCCTCCCGGTCCTGCCGATCCCGGTCCTTGCGTATTTGCCGGATTGCTCTGCGCCGGAGAGGAGGAGGAACCCGCTTCTGTAAAGTTCAGATTCGACGTATCGGAAGTGCATACACCGTGTTCATTAAAACTGAAGGAACGCCCATCCAGAGTTACTGTCGTATTCACAAGCATCTTTCCGTCATCCAGATAGTAGTAATGGCTCTTCTCTCTCAACCATCCTCTTACCATTTCCGTTTGCGCTGAAGTAGTACCAAGTATTTTCTATCTGCTTCCAGCCTGTGGACATCTTTCCGTTACTCGGTTCCATGTAATACTTGTTTCCGTCCGTATCCGTCTTCCAACCGGTTTCCATATTGCCGTTGGAAGCGGAAAGGTAATAATAATCTCCGTTTAAGTTCAACCATCCGCTCTGCATAGAGCCGTCCGCTCCAAAATAATACCACTTATCGGCAATCTTTAACCACTTCTGCATAGGAAGTGACCCGTCTTCAGGCGCAAAGTAATACCACTTATCGGCAATTTTTCTCCAGCCGGTAGCCATCGCACCGTAGGACTTCAGATAATACCATATATCCTTTCCGTCCTTTTGCAACTTCAGCCATCCGGTCTGCATGGTTCCGTCAGATTTTAAATAATACCAATTCTTGTCAATTTCTCTCCAGCCGGTAACCATAAGACCTGACGGACGGAAATAATGCCAAGCATTGTTAATCTTCTTCCAGCCCGTTACCATATAGGTATCTGCCCCAATATAATAGTAACCGGAAGATGTATGAATCCACTTTCCGCTAACCTTCTGTTCTGTCTTCGGATCCACAAAATAATACTTTCCGTTCTGCTGTCCCCAGCCTGCGGCAAATGCAGTCAGCGAAAGGCTGGCCACACAAACCCCCACGGCCAAAGCTTTTAAGCCGAATTTTTTGACTAAATTCATAATCTTCCCCCTTTGAAGCGGATTCTTCGTAAAATTATCAAAAAAGCAGCTCTCTTCTCTTAGAAAACTGCCCATTTTTTCTTTTCACACTATAGCATAGCTTCATTTCCAATTTCTATACTAAGCTCTTACTTTTCCTTAACAATTATAAGAATTTTTTTACTAAAAAGGGTCTGTAAATAATCAAAGCATCGTCCTGATTATTTACAGACCCTTTAGATAATTTTCTTTTATTTTCTTTTATTTCCTTTTAAAATCCATCGAATTACAGATTTTTTCTTCTTTACCTTTTTTCTTTGCCTTTTTATTCTTTAGTCTTTTAATCCCAGCTCTTTGTTTAACCAATTCAGTCCTGCTCTTGTCACATAATTATATGGCTGATTGAAATGTGGCATAAAGAACAAGTCTACTAAGGGAAGCTCCGCCATGGTCAGACCCTTCTGAATAGCCAGAGAGAAAAAGTGAATGATAGCCGTTGCATCATAGCTGGAGCCTAACTGGCAACCCACAATCTTTTTATCTTCCTTTTTGTAAACTATACGAAGCTTAACCTTCGGATTCTCCACTTCCATAAAAGCCGGGAACTGGGTATCCTCGTAATCCTCGTAGGATACGTCCATGCCTTCTCTCTCCGCTGCCGCTAAGGAAAGTCCGGTGCAAGCCAGCTTGTAGCCGTAGATTCCTAAAGCACTGGAACCCTGAACCCCTAAGCTCTCTACAGGAGTTCCGCAAATGTTATGGCCTGCTACAACTCCGGAACGTACCGCATTGGTTGCCAAAGCGATATAGTTTTCTCTACCTCTTGCATTGTCATAAAGGCTTGCACAGTCTCCGATGGCATAAACGGAAGGATCACTGGTTTGTTGCTTTCTGTTTACCAGATAAGCGCCGTTTTGATACAGCTTTAAGTGCTCAGCTCCCAGACTTGCATTGGGTCTGAAGCCCACAGCACAGATGACCATATCCGCATCATATACACCCTTATCGGTCTTAACGCCGGATACCTTACCCTCTCCTAAGAATTCTTCTACCTTCTCACCCAAAGCCAGCTGAATGCCGTGCTCTTCCATTCTGTTCTTTAACTCATCGGAGAAAGGAGCATCAAAATAGCCTGCAAGAATACGATCCACCATATCAATTAAGGTTACTTCCAAGCCAAGACGCTGGAAGGCTTCTGCAAGCTCTACACCGATATATCCTCCTCCAAGGACACATACCTTTTTGAATTCTCCCTTCCTTTTCAATTTCTCAATGACTTCCGCAGCATTCTGATAAAGCTTTACCATCTGCACATTTTCTAAATCAAAGCCTTTTACCGGAATTCTATTCGGGATAGAGCCTGTGGCAAAAACAAGATTGTCATAGTGATCTTCAATTACTTTTCCATCTTTTAACTCTACCTTGACCGTCTTCTTATCGTAATCAACGGAAAGCACACGAGACTCCATGTTTACCTTTGCACCCTTCTCCAAGAAGTTCTCCGGCTTTGCATAAAAGAGTCCGTCCCCGGAATGAATCTGCTCTCCAATCCAAAGTGCCATTCCACATCCTAAAAAAGAGATATTGCTGTTCTGATCATAAATGGTTAATTCCTGATTGGGGTAGGATAAAATAGTATTGGCGCAGGCTGTTCCCGCATGATTCGCTCCTACCAATATTGTCTTTGCCATGAGATTCCTCCTTGAATTTGATATTTTTTTAGCAATACCTACATTTTACCCCATTTTTCTTGGGAAAGAAATAAAATTAGTATAAATAATTGTTCTTATTTTATTCCTAAAAGCTTCTTTGCATCCTTAAAATATCTAAACATTTTCAAGCTATACTCACCAAACTCCTGTCCATTTTTCATTTTATAGGCACACCACAAACTCCACAGCAGTCCGGAAAGTCCCATATAAGCAATTAAAAGCTTATCCAATTCCACTTTACTTCTTGCACCAAGCAGTAAAGGCTTCTTCACTCCTTCCACATCTGCCGCCCATAGATAATCTTCCAATAACAGCTTTGCCGTATCAAAACTCATATAGGAATAAATCGCTCCCATGGCTATATCCAGTAGAGGATCCGCCATTCCGGCATATTCCCAGTCAATCATTTTCACACCCTCTTTTGTGAAAATGAAATTATCCTGTACCGCATCAATATGACAAAGGCAAAGGGGTGAATCGGTTTTTTCCACAAGACAGAGCATCTCTTCCATACTCTCCTTCATCTTCCCGTAGTCCTGATAGGGAATCTCCCCCCCTCCTTCGAGGCAAATTGCCTCGTAGTACCGGAGTCTTTCTCGTAAGGAAAACGGATGCCCAACCATTTTCCTGCTTTCATGAAGCTTCAATAAAAGCTTCATGCAGGCTCTTCTTTCTTCTTGCTTGGAAAAATCCGCATTGCGGGCTTCTTCATAATAACGAGAAATCTTATAGCCATTTTCCGGATTAAAATAAAGGAGCTCTTCCGTAATATTCAGTTCCTTTACAATTCTATAAATTTCTTCCTCTTCTTTTCGGTTAATTAGCTTTCCCGTTCCTACTCCAGGGATACGACAGATAAAATCTTTGCCTGCATAGTCTTTATTCTTACTCCCTTCATCAATGCCGAAAAGAAAGGATTTATTGGTCATACCGGCCTTTAGGCAGCGAAGTCGTACAATATCTTGCTCCGGGACGGCAAAGACGGAAGAAATCAACTCCATGGCTTCCGAACCGGAATGATTGTTGTACTTTTCATCAAAAGAACGAAGCTCTTCCAGATTTTCAAACTCATAAATCTGCCCCTCTTTTTGCTCATTTCGATAAATTGGAGGCAAATGCTTTATGCATAAACGGAGAACATCCTCCCAGTAAAAATCCTCCGTTCCGGGTTTGTGATAGTATTCCTCCAGATACGGTAAAAAAGCAGAGAAGAATTCTTTCTTAAAGAAAACGGGGCCATACATGCAATAAGCATCTTTTCCGCCAACTTCTACGCTTTTAATCTGCCCATCCTTTGCACAATCCAAAACCCATTCCTTCGTTTCCCCTTCCATAAAGTTTGCCGCATACCAAGATAAAGGTTCAATACTATGGTACATATTTTCCCGCATCCAGTTATCGGAAGAAAGAATATAAAAACTCTTCCCCTTCATTGCCTTTCTCGCATGATAAAGAGTCCCGATGGTATTCTTCGTGGAATACTCCGGATTATATAAAAGCTTTACTCCATAAGCATCAATAAGATAATCAAATTTTTCCTTCAAATATCCCACAACGATGGTAATATCGTAAATTCCCACGGCATGAAGCTGCTTAATCTGCCTTTCAATCATCCTTTCCCCAAGAACCTCCAGTAAGCCCTTCGGACATTCATAGGTAAGCGGAACAAAGCGAGAACCAAATCCCGCAGCCAATATAAGGGCCGCATCCACCTTATGCTCCTCTAAAAACGCTATGCCTCTTTCCGTAAACTGCCGTGCTGTTCCTCTTCCTCCCTGCTTTCAAGATATCCCTCTTCCTCCCAGCCTTGAATACACTGGTTCACTTTCCCAAGTGACATCCCCGTTTCCTCAGCCCACTGTCTTTGGCTGTATTCCGGATGTTCCATAATATTTCTCAACAAAATAGTACAGGAATTCATTTTTTCTCCTTTGCTATACCGTATGGGTATTTGTTCATAATACGAATACATCGGCATTTTATGAACAATTATAATAGCAGAAAAGAAAAAATTTGTCCTGTACTATTCTCCATTTTATGAAATTTAAGATTTTTGATACAACTTAGCTCTTTAAAAAGACGGATTACACTTCGCTCTTTATATCTCCGATACCTCATACAAAAGGTCTCCGTAGCTCGGGAACGGCCAAAGACTCTTATCCATGATTGTTTCCAAGCTATCACAAGGCCTTCTCAGTTCCTGCATAGCGGGAACAATGGTCTCATAAGCATAAAAGGCCTTTTCCCTCTCCGACTTACATTCTACGGATTTTTCCAACTGCGCTAAAAGTGCTTCTCTTTTCTTGTCAATCTCCTCTAAAAGAGCAGAGGCCTCATTGAGTAAACGTTCTTCGGCATAAGTGGAAGCCGTCTTGGAAACCTCGCGCACAAGCCTTAAGGTAGAAGCCAGTCGTTCCACATACTGAATCGCTGCAGGAATAATCTGCTTTCCACTGATATTCACCATCGCCCTTGCTTCAATATGAATTACCTTTGCATAGTGTTCATACTCCACCAGTTCTCTACTTCTAAGCTCCGATTCCGTATAAATCGAGAACTTGGAAAAGAGTTTAATGGCCTCTTTTTTCGTCAATGCGGAAATAGCCTGTACCATAGAGGAAAGATTCGGAAGTCCTCGGTTTTCCGCTTCCGTAACCCATTCCTTTGCATAGCCGTTTCCATTAAAAATGATTCTTTCGTGCTTTGTAAGAAGCTCCTTAATATAGTCATGCACCGCAAGTTGGAAATCCTCTTGTTTTTCCAGATAATCCGCAGCCTTTTGAAATTGTTCCGCGGTAATCGTATTTAGGATAATGTTGGCACTTGCGATAGAATCGGAAGAACCCAGCATACGGAACTCAAACTTGTTACCGGTAAAGGCAAAGGGAGAGGTTCTGTTTCTGTCCGTATCGTCCGCCAAAACATTGGGAAGAGCACTGACTCCCATTGTCAGACTCTTCCTTTTCTTTGACTTTGTCGCGTATCCCGTTCCGATTAACTGCTCTACTACACCCTGCAGCTGGCTTCCAATAAAGCAGGAAATAATGGCGGGAGGTGCTTCATCCGCCCCCAGCCTGTGATCATTTCCTACATTGGCCGCAGACATACGAAGCAGTTCACTGTGTGAATCTACCGCTGCCAAAACACAGGCAAGTACCAAAAGGAACTGTACATTTTCATGCGGACTTTCTCCCGGATTCATAAGATTGATGCCGTCATCCGTAGTAAGAGACCAGTTGTTATGCTTTCCTGAACCGTTCACACCGGAAAAAGGCTTTTCATGAAGAAGACACTCAAGACCATGTCGAGAAGCCACTTTTTTCAGGCTTTCCATAACGAGCTGATTATGGTCCAGAGAAATATTCGCCTCTTCATACACTACAGCAAGCTCATGCTGGGAGGGCGCCACTTCATTGTGCTCCGTCTTCACCGGAACTCCGAGGCTCCATAACTCCTCATCAAGATCCCGCATAAATTCTGCAATTCTCTTTCGAATTATACCGTAGTAATGATCATCCAGCTCCTGTCCTTTCGCCGGCATACTGCCAAAAAGAGTCCTTCCGGTATATACCAAATCTTTTCTTTTCAGATATTTCACGATCAATAAGAAAGTATTCCTGCTCGGCTCCAACGGATGGCTTAACATAGCGACTTTTGTTGTTTCCAAAAAGCCGCAATATACGAAGCGCCTCTCGGTTAATTGCTTCCATAGAGCGTAATAGGGGCGTCTTCTTATCCAGTGCCTCTCCGGTATAAGAGCAAAAGGCTGTAGGAATACAGAGGGTTACGGTTTCTCCTTCTCTTCTTAAAAAGGCAGGACTGGTACAGTCCCAGACCGTATATCCTCTTGCTTCAAAGGTAGCTCGAAGACCGCCTGACGGGAAGGAGGATGCATCCGCTTCCGAACGCACAAGCTCCTTACCGGAGAACTCAAGCATAACCTTTCCTTCTCCCACAGGACTTAAAAAAGCCTCATGTTTTTCCGCCGTGATTCCCGTAAGCGGCTGAAACCAGTGGGTATAATGTGTGGCTCCTTGCTCAATCGCCCACTCCTTCATTCCCTGCGCTACGGCATCCGCCAGCTCCAAGGTCAGAGAATTCCCTTCTTGAATGGCTTTTTTCAGATTCATATACACATTCTTCGGAAGTCTCTCCCGCATCATTCCGTCATGAAAAACATTCTTTGAAAAATTATCCATCCTTCTCCATCCCCTTCAATAGCTTTGAAAATATCATAAACAAGACATCGTACACTTGCTTTCAACACTCGGTATAAATGAATATTTCGTAGCATTGAAATATAAATGTTTCAATACTACGAAATATCAATGTTTACAATTCTGTTTTATGATTGCAACTTTCGGAATACCGTTTGATATTCTATTTATGCTTTTCCGCCACAACCGAAAAGCGCAATTTTTTTCTTACATTCCTCAACAATCGCTTCAGCACCCGGTTTTAAAAGCTTTCTCGGATCGAAGCCCTTGCCCTTTTTATCCTCTCCCGCTTCAATATACTCTCTGGTAGCCTTTGCAAACACAAGCTGAAGCTCCGTATTTACATTAATCTTTGCTACACCAAGAGAAATTGCCTTCTTAATCTGGTCATCAGGAATGCCGGTACCGCCATGTAAAACCAAAGGCATCTTATCTCCTACTGCTTTTTTGATTTCTGCTAAGGTTTCAAAGGAAAGTCCCTTCCAGTTCTCCGGATATATACCGTGAATGTTACCGATACCTGCTGCAAGGAAGTCTACGCCAAGATCAGCAATCTTCTTGCATTCCTCCGGATCCGCGCATTCTCCCATTCCGATAACACCGTCTTCTTCTCCACCGATGGCACCGACTTCCGCCTCAATGGAAAGCCCTGCCTTATGTGCTGCAGCAACCAGTTCTTTTGTCTTTTCAATGTTCTCTTCAATAGCAAAATGAGAACCGTCGAACATAATGGATGTAAAGCCAGCCTTAATGCAACTGTAGCATCCGTCATAACTACCGTGGTCCAAGTGAAGTGCCACGGGAACTGTAATTCCCAAGCTCTTATCCATTGCCTTCACCATAGCTGTCACGGTTTCAAAACCGCACATATACTTTCCAGCCCCCTCGGATACTCCTAAAATAACCGGAGACTTTACCTCCTCGCAAGCCAGTAAAATGGATTTGGTCCACTCTAAGTTGTTGATATTAAACTGCGGTACTGCATAGTGACCGGCAAGTGCCTTATCCAGCATTTCTTTTGCGCTAACTAACATAAATCCTCCTTATTCTCTCTTTCTTTTACCCTGAAATAGTACAGTGCAGTTCATCACTGCATTGTAGAAATTCACAAATACGCTGTGAGTGTAGCACAAAATTCCCCCTTAGGAAAGCAGGAAATGAGAAATGGTTAACTTCATATCCGGAACAGTACAAACCGTATTATGGCGCACTTCGCTTTCCATTACATCCCTGATAACTTCCGGCATGGGTTTCTTCCATAGCTCCGCAACGGACTGAATTGCAGCATAGACATCCTCCGGCACGTACTCTTTTAAAGCTCGAAGTACGGTCTGAGAGAACTTATAAGGACTTGCAGTGGAAACAATTAATAATTTTTCCTTATTCCCGCTCTCATAGGCATAATGGTCTGCTAAAAGCTTTGCCATAGCGGTATGCGGGTCAAGAATGTATCCGGTCTCTTTGAAGGTTTGGAAGATAGTTACACTTCCCTCTCCATCCCTTCCGAATCCACTGTAGAATTCTTCTTCCAGTTTTTTCTGCATTTCTTCCGAAATCTGATATCTTCCTCTCTCATTTAAATCCTTCATATAAGCCTCGATATCCTTTTCCTTACGGTTTACCGCATACAAAAGTCTTTCCAGATTGGAAGAAATCAAAATATCCATAGAAGGAGAAGTAGTAAGATGGAAGGGCCTGTTCTTATCATAAATACCGGTATGGAAGAAATCGGTCAAAACCTTGTTTTCATTGGAAGCACAAAAGCAATGTTCCAAGAGGCAATCCCATTTCCTTCGCAAAATAAGCAGCTAAAAATATTTCCAAAGTTTCCTGTCGGTACGGAAACAGTCAACTTTTTCTCCTTCGAAAGCTCTCCCTGCTTTTAGTAGCTGACAGTATGCGTAAACATAGTATACAATCTGTGGAACCAAACGCCCGATATTAATAGAGTTCGCAGAAGAAAGACGATAACCCTTCTTTAAAAGCTCAGCCCTATATTCTTCATCAGCAAAAATCCGCTTTACGCCACTCTGCGCATCATCGAAGTTTCCTAAAATAGCAGCAACATGAGTATTTTTACCCTTTTGCACCTTCATCTGCCGCTCTTGGAAATCGGATACACCATCTTTAGGATAGAATACAATAATCTCCGTTCCTTCCACATCACTAAAGCCCTCCATGGCAGCCTTTCCCGTATCTCCGGAAGTGGCGGTCAGGATGACAATTTTCTCTTTAATGTTGTTTTTTCTTGTGCTGACTTTAAGCAGATACGGTAAAATCGACAAAGCCATATCCTTAAATGCCAGTGTTTTTCCGTGAAACAACTCCAAATAGAAGAATTTACCGTCCTTTACAACAGGGGCGATTTCCGGACAGTCAAACTTGTCGTCATACGCACTACGGATACAGAAGCGAAGTTCTTCCTCAGTAAAATCCGTAAGATACAGCTTCATCATCTCATAGGCAAGATCCTGATAGCTTAGTTCAGAAAGCTCTCGGAGAGATTTAGAGAGCTTAGGTATGGAATCCGGTACAAACAGTCCTCCATCCGCCGCTAGTCCCTTTACAATCGCTAAAGAAGGGCTCACTCCTCTTTCTCCGCCTCGTGTAGATTGGTAATCCATACTTTCCTCCTTTACTATAATATCCCCTTCTCCAAAAGGGCCTCAATCTTAATTCTTAATAATCCAAAGATAAAATCATTCATGCCGGAACTAATTACCCATCCTGTCATCTTTTCCCCTTCCCTGCGAAATACTTTTCAAAAGAATATCCTACTTTTCTTCCCTTGTAAACAAGGGATTTCTTGCCTGGAAACGACTCTCCATGGTTTTCTTACTGACCACAATACAAAGAAAAGTAAGAAGCAATAGGAAGAGAAGAAAAAACAGAATTCCGTGAATCATGTAGTTGGTTTTTTGCAAACTATAAATTCCATAAAAAAACAAACCGTAAAGCAAAAAACTGAAGCCATACGCAAAAATACTGGCATAGGCAATATTTCTGGCCAAGAGACTGCATGCAATTCCCAAGGCACTGAGAAACAGGCAGGAAATCCCATAGGTCAAGAAATACAAGAAAAGATAGAGATTGGGAATTCCGCTGTAAATATACACGGTAGCAAGAAACGGGAGGGAAGATATGGCCAAAGTCCCCAAGGTACTAATTTCCGAAAAAAGCTTCCCGAAGATAATACTTTTACTGTCCAAGTCCGTGCCGAGGAGGAGTTCAAGCATATTCTGCTCTTCTTCCATACTCAAACCGGACACTGTAATTGCCGGCGCAAGAAGGAGCAGAAGAAGAAAAAGGCCAACTGCCACAAAATAGTATATTTGCAAAAAGGCGGAATAACGAATCTCTCCTGTTTGCAGTCCATTCAGAGAAATGTAATACAGATTACTGATAAACAAAATCAGAAGAATAAGGTTGGTAAAGGAAATCAAAAGGGGCAAAAAAAGTCCACGGTTGAACAGTAATGTTTCCTTTCGCCAAATCGGATTTTCATTCATAGGAAATGATACTCCTTTCATCCTTTGCTTCTTTTCCCAAAATATTTTCCATACTTCCCGCCTCTCTATAGAAAGAGTGGAGACAAATCCCTGCATCCACAATTCGCCTTAAAAGCTCCGCCTCTTCTCTCGCGTTCCCCTTAAAACGGATGTGAATTTCATTTTCCTTCAGACTGATAGACTTCACTTTTTTATCCTCTTTTAAAAGGCTTAATATATCTGTCCGTCTGCCCTCAACCTGAATCACTATAGGATTCTGCTCACTGACCTCTCGAAAAATTGTAGACACCGATCCTTTTCGAATCACCTTTCCCTGATGAAGAAAGGCCAGGTGTGTACAAAGGTCCGAAAAATCGGAAAGACTGGAACCGGTCATAAAAATACTCTTTCCCTGCTCCGCATAGTCTAACAGCATCCCTTTGATTTCCGTTGCGGTCCGAATATCCATAGATGACATCGGCTCGTCCAAGACTAAAATCTTCGGCTCATGCAGCATGGCACGAACCAAGGAAAGTTTCTGAAACACCGCCTTGGGAAGTATTTCCATAGGGCTATTTCCCATGAGCTGATATCTGCAAGCTCCATCAGCATATGAATCCGGGATCGAATCTTACTGTCTTCCATGTGATAGCAGGACGCAAAAAACTGCAAATACTCAAAGACCTCCATCTTTGGATATCGTCCAAGAACCTGTGGAACATAACCCAAACGTCTTTTTAGTCTTCTCACTCCGCTTCCTGCTTCCATGTCATCTATCATGATAGTTCCTTCATCCGGAGACTGGAGTCCCATAAGAAGCTTCACTACCGTCGTTTTCCCGGAATCCGCCAATCCTAAGAGACCGAAAATTTCTCCTGTCTCTATTTTTAAGGAAAAATCCTCCAGAACCAGATAATTGCCAAAGCTCTTTTTTACATTTACAAACTCTATCATCCTATCTCCTCCTTGGCACTAATGGTAATCATGGGAAGGAGTTGTCTGATTTCCGGAGACGCAAGGGACTCTTTGGAAATAAAACGAAGCTTCAATTCATTTTTTTCATTCAAATAGGGCTTTAAACGTGTACCGCTTAAAACGCCCTCTTCCTTTCCGATGCTGTCATAGCCTCCGGTAAGATGATTATAAATAGCCATATTTCCTTGAAAATTCATTAAAAGGCGGTTACCGTCCGCTTCCACATCCAACCTCTCAAAGGAAATACTCTCTATCTTTTCTTCCTCCCCGAGATTGTAGACAATTTCCAGCGGAATCATGGGATTCATGGTATTGGTGCCGGTGTCGAACTCCCCGCTTTCAATGTAGGGATCCCGGGAAAGGGCACTGTATTCTTTGACTCCTCCCTCACTTCTGCTCAGTTCCATGGATGCGGAAACGATACTGATACCGTATTGTTCCAAGTTTTTCTTTCCGATTCCTTTTTCTTTCACGGAGCTGTCCATAAATTCCGGACCATCCTCTCTTGCAATCGCAAAAAATCGGGCATCCGGAAAATAACCATGAATCTGCTCTCCTAAAATAAAGCGGATAAAATTTTTACTGTTTCCCGTAAATAAAAGAGTACTGAGGTAATCAAAGTCGCCGATGGGAACTGCTGTGGATTCCAAACCTCCAAGCTGCACGCTTTGTCCTTTTTCCAGTTTACCCAGCTTAATAATTCTGCCATAGAGAAGAATAAAAGCATCGGAAAGGGTATATTCTGTATTATTAGTCAATTCACCGGAAAGGACTCCTCCAAAATAAGCTACACTTCCCTCTATCACGCCTTTATTATTGGGGACCTTTTTATTTAAAAGAAAATAATGCGGACTGAAGGGCTCCCCATTTTGAATGTCTATAACGGATTTTTCACGCTCCTGCAGAATTTCCGTACGACTCAGGTTTTCCTCTTTTCTTAAAACGCCCAAGTCTCCGGTATAGTCCAAGCCTTTCAGGATTGGATTTACCGTATATTCCGCTTGAATTCCCAGAGAAAAGTTGCGTTCTTCCGGAGAACGCAGATTAATATAATTTTCCTCATCTACACTCTCTTTGTTCAGCTGCAGAAGCTTTACATACGAAATAAAGCTTCCGTTAAAGCGAGTTCCCATGCCCAGCGCCCATATCAAAAGTGTACCGAAAAGCGCCAAAATAATAATACTGGGACGATATGCTCTTAGGGAATGTTGCTTACGCATAAGAAAATAAAGACCGGGCCCCACAAGAATCAAATAGCAAAGTAAAATAATAAAATATAAAGGAATGGACGGCAGCTTTGATAAATCGGATAGATTCATCAGCTCTTCCAAATCCCAATACTGTTTTAGGCTCCGCTCCGATGCGGAAACAGAGAGGGTATCCAATCGGTTTTGCCCATAAATCTGAAGAAATAAACGACCGATGTAACTACTGTCTTCCGTCGCATAACGTTCCAACTGCAATAAATCATAGCCCAGAACAGCCAGAAGACCGTTTCCTATGGGACAAACGGAAAGAAACGGGGTTCCCTCCGAAAACGCGCTTTCCCTTCCTCCCTTCAAATAAATCGGAGAACTCGTAAGATTTTCCGTACTTCCTGTTCCAAGTCCTTCCTCATCAAAGGTTCCGCTGCCCGTTTTCTCTTCTCCCAAAAAGAGACTGCGGTTTTGAAAATCAAGTGGCGTTGCCAAGAAAGATGAAAAATCCTCTGAAAGTGTCTGCATCCCATTCTCGGATAAAGAAAAAAGCAGAACTCCTCCGTGCTCTACATAATGCTTAAGACTCTCCCTTTCCTGCTCTTCCAGGGAGGAAAGATCAAAATTCCGGATCAGCAACATGTCTAAAAGATAGAGATCCGCCTCCTCTTTAGGGAAGTTGTCTCCAGTAAAATTTAACACACGGGTTTTTAAAAGACCGTCATTTACCCTTGCATTTTGTAAAAAGCTGATGTTATCCCCATTTTGGGATAGTACTCCAATCAAAAGTTCCGCATCGGATCCGGAAATATCCAGACCGACTCGGCGAGATACCAACTGTTCTTTTTTTAAGTTTTCCACACTTAAAAAAAGCTGATTCACTCCGGAAGGAAGCATAAAATTCTTATCTACTTCCTTCAGACTGTTTCCTTCCACCACCAGCGGATAAGAATATTGAATAATATGTTTTCCGGATTCCGCAAGGATAATATTCAAAGTACCCGAAAAAGCCTGCTCTTCCATATTCTCTATCTTAATCTGTAGGGGCAGATTCCGCCCCGCCTTCGCCGTATTCTGAATTCCGTAATGCAGACTCATATTCAGTCCGTCAGCAAATCCTCTTATCGAAAAAAAGAAAAGAAAACAGAAAAAGAGAATCAGTAAATAGTTTTTTTTCAATCTTTTCTTCCCCTCTTTCCGCTAAATTTTTCGCCTTTTAAGCTGTGTTGCTCCCGATGCCTTTCCATCTTCCGCATCATTACGTATTCCCCTTCTTGGCACTTCCTTTTGCTTTTCCCTTTGCCTGCCCTTATTTTCCGAAGTTTTCATCCCTCCCTCAAAAAGGCTTTTTTCCTCTTCGTACTCCAATGGCAGGGTAACAATGAATCGGGTACCTGATAAGTCGGACTTTGCCTCTACAGAGCCATGATGCATTTCTGCAATATTTTTTACAATGGCAAGTCCCAAGCCTGTTCCTCCGGTGCTTGTAGAACGGGAGGATTCCACCCTATAGAACTTATCAAAGATGTAGGGAAGCTCTTTCTCGGGAATAGCATAACCAAAGTTCAATACCGTGATACGAACCAGTTTTTTTTCCTTTCGAAGACGAATTTTTTTACCATTTTTTTCCATCCGCACCGTATTTTTATAGCGTTGGTAATCAAATTATCAAAAAGTCTAACGAGAAGATCCCCATCTCCGTCAATATATAATTTTTTTACATTGGAGGTAAACTCATAATTCAGATTGTTTTTTTCAAAGTTCGGATAGGATTCCTCTATCAGCTGAGAAAGAAGCTCCACCAGATTTAATGTAATGATATTCATATTCATCTTTCCATACGAAAGCTTAGTGAAGCCAAAAAGTTCTTCAATCAGTTTTTTTGCAGACGAAGCGCCTTATTATATACAATCTCCAAATAATGCTCTTTTCATCTCCTCATTCACGGATTGACTATTTTTTTAATCAAATCAAGGTACCCTAAAATAGAAGTAAGAGGCGTCCGTAAATCATGGGCTATATTTGTAATCAAATCTGTTTTGGACTGTTCATTGCTTTTTTTCCAGTTCTATATGCCGAGACAATTCCTCTTCCATAAGACGAATACTTTTCCGCAATATGAGCAATTTCTCCTTCTCCGCTAATATCCACTTCCGTTTGGAAATCACCGGCAGAAATCTGCTTTACCGCTCTTGCGAGTTTTTCAATGTCTCTTGCCGTCTTTCTCTGAAGAAAAAGGAAGCAAAGCGAAAACAGGACTATGCCTAAAAGTACAAAAAGCAGGATGCTGATTGTACCTGCAAAGGCAAAGCCCTGAACAAGGGGGTGGTCGTTCCCCATTTGATAAAGATAATTGGTATAAGAGCTGATGTTAAAAACCAGAAAACACTCCACCACTCCGGTAAAAATGGCAGACATCCCCACATGGAGAAGAATCTGCATCATATAACCTCTTCCGAAATGGTGCGTTAATCTATCTTTGTCCACTTAAGAACTCCTATTTCTCAATCTTATATCCTACACCCCAGACAGTGGTAATGATCTTATCCTCTCTCTGGTCTTCCTTCATCTTTCCGCGCAGTCTCCGGATATGGACCATAACCGTATTATTCGCCTCGTAAACCTTTTCATTCCATACCTTTTCAAAGATTTCATCGGTAGAAAAGACTTTTCCGGGGTGGGAAGCCAGAAGGAAAAGAATATCAAATTCAATAGGAGTGAGTTTTATCTCTTCCTCATCAATAATCACCTTATGGTTGTCTTTATTGATGTGCATATTTCGAATATTGATTTCGTTATTGATGTAATTTGTTCCCGCATTGGGGTTTAACTGTGTATAGCGGCGAAGCTGAGACTTCACTCTTGCCGTTAATTCCAAAGGATTAAAAGGCTTGGTAACATAGTCATCCGCACCGCCCGTAAGTCCCACAATCTTATCCAGATCCTCAGACTTAGCGGAAAGCATAATCACGGGGATATTGGAGCTTTCCCGAATCTTTCTGCACATTTCCAAACCGTTCATCCCCGGCATCATGACATCCAAAAGAACGAGATGAATTTCTTCTTCACCGAGTATCCTTAGACCTTCTTCCGCATTGTAGGCTTAAATACCTTATATCCGTCGGAAACCAGATAGATTTCTACAAGTTCCGCAATTTCTTTTTCATCGTCAACAACCAGTATATTAATCTGCTGCATACAATTCATCCTCCTTATGCTTTCCGGCATACAGTCTCAGTTTACCCAATTAGAGAAGCTCATGGCAAGTCTTTCCCTATTTTTTCACAAAATATTCTATTTTTCCTTCGGATAATTCCCCAAAATACGAAAATCCACTCCCTCTTCTTTCAAGGTGGACAAGGCATTTTCCACTCTGCTGTCCGAAAGATTTCCGATTACATCAATAAAAAATCGATAGGAAAAGGCGCCGTCTCCCACAGGTCTGCTTTGAATCATGCTTAAAGACAATCCGTTACACATAAAACTTCCCAAAACCTGATAGAGACTTCCTACATTATCCGGAACAATCAGGCTGATGCTTAACTTATATGCATCCTCTGTATATATTTTTTCTTTCCCGAAAATAAAAAAACGGGTTGCATTCTCTTCTTTACTGAGTTGTTCTCGTAAAATACTAAGCCCATAGTACTCAGCAGCTTCTTTACTGCAAAGCACGGCGGCCTCCCTCTTCTCCGGATTCGGAAAGTTCCTTTGCGGCAATTGCCGTATTCGCACTGGGAATCTGCTCTATATCGGGATGCACATAAAAGAAATCTCTGCACTGCGAAAGAGCCTGCGGATGAGAATAGACCTTTTTTATATGATCCAATCCCTCTCCGACTCTACTACAAAGGCAGTGGGATACAGGATAATGAATTTCCCCCAAAACGACCATAGTCGGGTAGCGATTTAAAAGATCATAGTTGTCTTGTACCATCCCATAAGTGGAATTGTCCATAGGAAGGATTCCATAATCCGCTCTTCCTTCCTCTACTGCATCAAATACATCTCTAAAGTGCAAAACGGAAATCATATTTTCATCCGGAAAAATTCGTCTTCCCGCAAGGTAGGAATAGGCTCCTTTTAGTCCCTGAAAAGCAAGTTTTTTTTCCGGAAAGATCAGTTTATCCGCTTTTTGGAATGAAAAATGATTGCTTCTTCCCGCTTCTTTCAGATACTGTACCTGTCTTCTTCTGGAAAGAGTCATGAGCTCCGAGAAAAACTCCCTCACATAGGCCTTCATCGCGGGATCTTCCTCTTCTACCATGGCAGACACCGCATTTAGCTTCTCTTCTTCCCTTCTTCCGTCAAATACCGCCTTACCGCTTTTCAGCTTATCCTTCGCGACTTCCTCTACAAGCTCCATCCTTTTTCGGAACAGTTCTACGAGCTTCCGATCTATCTCATCGAGCTCCTTACGAATCTCTATCAGCCCCATCTACACCTCCAGACCTTCCATGCCGTTCATAATACATCCGCTTTCTCGGATTGATTCGACGGCTTTACGGTAGCCCGGCCATCTGAAACCATCCGACAGTTTCAAAAAGATTCGGTTGCTTCATCCCGTTCTTTTTGCTTTAAGTCCCGTATCATGGAAAGTACCTTTTCTTCCGCATACTTTCCGATATGCTTTCTTTCCTCTTCAGAAAGCGCAGAAAGCAGAATCGGCTCCCCAAAACGTACATACACTTTAGTGCTTTTCAGTCTTGGAAAATCCTCTTCCATGATTTTTCTTGTGTTAATCATGGCAACCGGGATAATCTTACAACCGGTCTTTTCCGCAAGCTTAAAAGAACCTTCCTTAAAGGGAAGTAATTCTTCTTCGCTTGCTCCTTTTGCTCTCGATCCCTCAGGATAAATCCAGATAGAAATGCCTCTTTTAATTTCAGCAATTGCCTCAATAATGACCTTAAGATTTTGCTTTAAATTATTCCGGTCCAGAAAAAGACAGTGCAGCTCTTCCATCCAGAGCTTCAGAGTCGGAATCTTCGCCAAATTATCCTTTGAAATAAAGCCTGTGACATTTTCCATGAGGCTGTAACCTACTACAATGTCAAAATAGGAACGATGATTTCCTACAAAAAGTACCGCCTCATCCTTCGGAATATTCTTAAGCCCTTCAGCCTGTACTTCAACTTTACAGATTCTTAATATCGCTTTCAGCTTCCGTTGCACAATGGATAGGCATTCCAGATCCCTTTCTTTCGTTCTCTCCTTCTTTCGAAGAAAAAACAGACGAAGACTGCCGAAGGTTAAAAAGTTAAAAAGTAAAAATAATACACGAATCAGAGATAGCATGCTTTCCTCCTATAGCACATCGGAAAAATGAGGACGCAAGCTTCTAAAGAAACGCAGTCCAACAAATAAAAGTAAAAGAGTAACCGCCCAAAAATAAAGGCTCAGTCCCGGTCTTTCAAAGAAAAAGTTTCCGGTAATCATCGAATCACGATATCCCGCTACAATATAGTAGAAGGGATTCAGCTTGAAGAATATTTTCAGTATAGGCGCTTTGTTGGTAAACAAAAGCTCATCATACATAATGGGCACCATCCAAATCCCGAATTGCAAAACAATACCCACAATCTGTTGCATATCTTTAAAAAATACGGAAATTGCAGAAGTAAAATAGCTTAAGCCAAGACCAAAGCAGGCTGTCGCAAAGGAATAATACAAAACCTGCAGCCAGCTGAGTTTTGGAAACTTTCCACTAAACAAGTAAAAAAGAAACATCACCAGTAAAAAGAAACCGTGTACCAAAAGACAGCTTAAAAGCTTAATAATCGGTAAAAGTTCTATCGGAAAAACAACCTTTTTCACCAGATAATGATACTCCTGTAAAATTCCGGTATTCATATTCATAATTTCGGAAAAAAAGAACCAAGGAACAATTCCCGGAATAAGCCACAGGGTATAGCTTACATTCGGCACAGGAGGACTGGACTTAAAGCCGTATGGTCCGAAGATAAAGGCATAAATGGCAATGGTAACCAAAGGCTGAATAAACATCCAGACCGCACCAAAATAAGATCCGACAAAGCGCTTGCGAAAGTCTGCTCTTGCAAGCTCCAAAATCATCTTATGCTTTTTTTTACATTCTCTTAATAAACTGAACAAATTCTATTCCTTTCAGGAAAAACGGATCAAAACAAAACAAATCTTACCTCATTTTCTTAAGACTGAAATAAGGTACAGTAAGTGTATATGCAGAATACCAAATTGGCAAGTATCTGAAAAAGCAGGATCCCTCTGGCAAGCTTTTCCCCTTTTTTCCCTCTTAAGCCAAGAGGAACAAGAGAAAGAATAAAGAAGGGTAGGACAGGAATAAAATAGCGCCCCTGCACTCCCAGAACATAATCTGTCCTCTTCGGAGTGTATGCAAAAAGCATCATTGTAAGTGTCACAAGAACAAGACCTACGCTCAAGAGAAGAAACACGGTTCTTTGCGCAATATTGAGTGTTTTTTTTCGGATTGCTTTCTTCTCTCCCAAAATTGCAGTAGCAAAAGGAAACAGGAGGAAAAGATAGCAAAGCCCTTCCGGAAAGGAAACCCTTGTATCAAACTGTCCCAAAGGATTCCCCACCATAGTTAAAAGGTATTCCTTACCCTTAATCATAAAAGTATTCCGAAGTATCTTTACAAAAACATCCGGCTGTGCAAAGGTCTCTCTACGATTATAGGTTTCCTGTACTATACCGTCTCCCACTACATCGGACACATTTACGGTATCCGCCTGGGGTCTTAGGTAACGACTAAAGGAATCAAAGTTTACAAGCAGTACGCCAAGAACGATGGAAAGTCCTACGGCAAAGATAGCAAAGAAATAGAGAAGAGGCGAAGAAAATCTTCGATACGATACCACTACGCAAGATGCAAAAAGCATAGAATAAATCATTTTACAGGGAGAAAGGAGAACAGCCAAAAGACAGATTATTCCTATTTCCTTCAGCCCCAGCTTTTCTTCCCGATGCTGATAGTCCAGCACTATAGAAAGAAGAACAAAGCTCAGTGCCAGAATAAAGGTATCATAAGACAGAGAAGAAACGAGTTCCAAGGTCATAGGAAACAAGGAAATCGAAAAAAGCATTTCTCTCCCAAAGGGCATCTTCTCTATAGCAATGGCACCCATAAAGGCAAAAAACAATAAATTAAAAAAGCGCCCGAAGTAAAGAAGTGTGAAACGAGAAGCGGATATGAGTCTTGCAAAACTAAATCCCAGAGCCGGAAAGAAATAAGCAAAGGGTGTGGTGGAAACCGGTTTTTGCAGGGTATAGCCATATCCACCCTCCTTTGCAAAAAATCCGGCTTCCTGTCTTTCCAGAATCTGTTCCCTTTGAATGAACATTCCGAAAACAGTAGCCTCATCCGGCTTTTTGTCTCCACTCCAATCATCTATTTCCGTATCTTCTTTTCGAATACGCAGATTACCGTCATGATCATATAAGGGCTTGGGCGTTCCCAGCATTTTTGAAGAAAGCTCGTATGCTCCCACATAATGTAGAACTTCATCCGGAGCGGACAGCGGCATCAAAACAAAGGAATAAACAGAACCCAAAAGCATCATTGTAATAAAAAACACTTGAGAAAGCCTGGTTTTTTTTAGAAAAAACAGAAAAAATACCAAAAGAAAAAGAAGGACGGAAAGGAGAAAAAGAAAGAACACCTCTCTTCCGAAAGCAGGATACACTCTCATGTCTTCAAGCAATTTAATCATTTCTACTCATCACTCCCCTTCTTTAATTTTCTCCACCCTTTTTATCTATACTACCCTATCTGTCTTTTCTCTTTTGTTTCTCTGTTCTGACTGTCTTTTACTCTTTTGTTTCTCTGTTCTGGCTGTCTTTTACTCTTTTGTCTCTCCGGTCTTGCTCTCTTTCTCTCTTTCTCTCCTGTCCCGTAAGGCTTCATTCTGCACCAAAGTCTTTACACGTTCTTCCAGCTTCCCTAAGGCCGCATTCACATAGAAGAGACGAAGCAGTAAAATAAAAATCACGAACAAAAAGAGAAAATTCGCCGTGGAATAAATTCCGAGAAGCCTTGCCAAGATATCCGGTATCCCCGGGAAAATAGAAAAAACCAACAGTAAAAGAGAGAGAATCAGCCAAAATATACTCTCTTCAATGCGCATTCTTTCTTTCTTAATTGAATGATGCAAAAAGAAATAGGTAAACAGACAAACTGCCAGCAAAATAATACGAAATAATAAAGTCATCTTATTTACGCCTCTAATTCCGAAATTTCTCTAAAGAATTTTCTTGTTCTGAAAGTACTGTGGGTTTAAGGTAAATCGCCGTAGTAAAAACTTCGGTATACGAGAATAATTTCTTCCCGCCTTATAGCCCAGGAAACGAAATATGGTACGGAAAAACAAGGGAAAAAGTAAATATGCCTTTCCTTCAGAAAGAACTGCTTTACTGTTTTGCATAATCATCCTGATTCCCTCTTTTTCGGGTGGAACCAAATCAAAAATCTCTCGATAATCCCTGTGAGAAACTCCTAAATCAAAATTTCTTCTAAACTGCTGCAAAGCAGTGAAGCGATGGGAGTGATAGACCCTTGCTTCCGCCTGATAAGCAACCTTATATCCTGCCTGCTCCGCTCTAGCTGCAAAAATCATATCTTCGTTAAAAATAGTCGGTACGAGAAAACCTCCCAAAGAAGAGAAAATCTCCCGTTTGTACATACAACAGACATTCGATGCGAAAAAACATTTGATTCCCAGCCTATTCAAGTCCTCCATTCCTTTAATCTGCGAAGCTTCTCCGTAATTAAATGTTCGGGAAAGTCGCTCATCAAAGGAACTTTCCTTTGTACAGCACTGTCTCGCATAGACCTCTGCAATTTTTGAATCTTGAGAAAAAGCGGAAAAGCAAGGCTCTCGTCATTTTTTTCATCCGCAGGTACCGCATCATCTGTCATACATAAAAAAAATACGGAGTATCCGAAAAGGAAACGCCAAGATTTCTTGCATAGGCATGGTCAAAATCTCTACGGGAAATATGGTGTAAACGAATATCCAACTTTGTATCCTTTAATACGTCTTTTGGAAAATAACATTCTTCCGTATTGATTAAAATTACCTTTTTCGGAGGAAGCTCCTGCTTTTCCAGGGCTTTCAAAAGCTTTCGAAACTTCTCTCCCGGCTTATAGCACGGAATAATCACATCAAAAGAAGAAGCTTCTTCGGTTTGTCCCGCTGTAAAATACCCGGACACCGAAGAGCTCTTTCCCATAGCCTTATATTCCGCATTGCCTTCCCTTTTTTCCATCTGCTCCTCATTTTCCTTTTCTGCCCGCTATTTTAACATGGCTACCCGAGAAAAGAAAGAAAAGGAAAAGAAATAACATCATCAGGACAAACTGGATAGACGCAAAGAAAAATCCGGCTTCTTGCACCATAAGATCCGCTGTAAAGAAGGAAAGGACTGCTCCGAGAGCATAGCCCGTGAAGATTCTCTTTTGTTGTCTCTTTGTGACCAAGATATAGTATTCCAGATTCGCAAGAGCATAAAAGCATCCCCCCAGTATTAAAAGACAGAAAGTCCATCTTTCTCCTGTTATTTTCCCGGAAAAAGCAGGACCTAAAAGCTTCTCCAAAATCCATAGAGCAAGAGGAGAAAGGAGAAACGCCAGCCCGAAAAGGAGCAAGGACAGGAGTAGAACCTTCTTCATTAAACTGCTCTCCTCTTTTTTAAACCGCAATTTGTCCCCGCTCTGCCAAAGTGCAGCGAGAGTCGGTAGTGCAGGACGAATGATAAAATTGGCTAGAAGATATATAAAATTACTGGGCATAAAAAGAAGATTATAGATACCGGATGAGGAAGAGCCCAGCACTGCATCCACAGCATACTTGGAAGAAGAAAAGACATAAAAATCCAGGAATACGGAAAGAAAAAGAAAAACACTGCCGGAGAATAACGCTTTCATCTTCTGTGTGAAAGCAGTCTTTTCCCCAACGAGATATCGCACGCTTTGCGAGCGATACTCGTTATGAATTAAATGCACTGCTCCAAGTTCCCTCGTTTCCTCTAAAGGCAAGATGGCAAAGAGGTAAAGAGAGAGAACTTGGCTCAAGTTCATCAATATAACACTAAGTAAAAGTGTTTTACTAAGTAGAAGACCGCAAAGTAGAACAAATACAGAAAGGATAGTCCTAAAGAAAAGAGACTGTCCCGTTTTATATAATTTTCCTCGCCTTTGCAGTTCCGACTCGTAAACGTCGATATAGCCGTCTAAAATTTTATATAGACATAGGAAAAAAAGAATCGAGACCTTTTCCACCGTATAGCTTCCATTTGTATATTGATATAAAAGAAAGAAAATAGATAAAAGTACGGCGAAAAAAGAGCTTAAGATTCGAAAGTAATGGTAATCACGAAAAGAAAATTCTCCTCTCATATCCGTAATATGAAAAGGACGAATTCCAAAGTAAGCCAGAATAAAGAACTGCTGCCCCAATGTGGAGTAGCCAAAACCGAAAATCCCGCCTTCCTTCTCTCCTAAAATACGCAAAACAAAAAAAGCCAAAACCATGGAAGCCAAGGCATAAGTCATACTTCCCAATGCATTCCACAAAACATCGTTTTTCATCAGAGATTGTTTTTCTCCTATCATGCCTTTCTCCCTGCGCTACTTCGTTTTACCGTAAAATAGAATGGATAGTCCCACCCTCGCCATATATTGCATCGCCTTAAACGGTCTTAAGTAGGATTCTCCTTCCTCTCTTTTTCTTACTTCTACAGGAACCTCCGATATACTCATCCCCGCAAGAAGGAGATGTGCCAAGGTATCCGGTTCCGGAGAAATTCTTTTCCAAAGAAAAGCGGGTAATTGCCTCTCTTCCATATAATCGAAGTCCGCAAGTCGGATCGGTCAAATTCTTTCCGGTGCGGAGAAAAATCAAAAAACTTAAAAGAGCTGAGCCTAAGTCTCTTGGACTAAATCCCTTTTTTTTATTTAAAAACCGAGAGCCACAGACAATATCCACCCCTTCTCTTCCTTTTTCCAATAGAGCACTTACATCCTCCGCCCTATGCTGCCCATCACCGTCAAACTGCAAAGCAAAATCAAAATCATGCTCATGCGCATAGCGCATACCGGTCTGGAAACAAGCGGTTAAGCCCAGGTTTTGGGACAGTGCAATATAAGAATATCCTTTTTCTTCACAGAGAAGTACCGTTTCATCTGTAGAACCGTCGGAAATAATTACATAATCCGCCTCCTTGTCAAAAGAAAGGATATCCTCCACTACCTTAGGAATACTTTTCGCTTCATTATATGCGGGAATAATCCACAAAACTCTTTCTTTTCCGTTCTTTCTCTCTTCCATTGCCTCACTCTTCTTCACCGGATAGGTAGTAATCCTCATAGACCTTTCCGTAACTTCCGTAACGAATCTTGGCCAAATACTCCATCTTGTCTTCTACGTTTTTCTCTCGTTTCTCTCGCTCTTCCTGCATTTCTTTCGGAAAACTCTCCTCCATCAGAAATCCTACAAAATCTCCTCCGGCCATTTCAGAAAAGCCGATTCCTCCGGAGGGTCTGGGATTACACTCCAGAAAATAAAAGCATCTCTCCTCTTCTTCATAAATCCACTCCATGTTCACTAGACCATAGAGCTTTAGGTCTGCCATGAGCTTAAGTGATATTTTCTCCAAAGCCTCATTCGGTAAAATCCTGACACTGGTTCCCGCTCCGTTTCCTGTCCGAAGTTCTTCTCTTCTTACAAGGGCTCTCTCCACTCCGGATTCTCCCCGGAAAAGGTCTACGGTATAGATTTTACCCTGGATTTGTTTCTGAAAAAAATAGGCATCTTCCTTCTGCTCTCTAAAAACCTGATTTAAGAAAAAGCCCAATTGATCTTCTGAATGAATGTAATGAAGTCCCTCTGAAGACCTGCCGCTTTTCAACTTTGCAACCAAGGGAAACTCCGGCTCGGAAAAATCCATTTCTTCATAGCCTTTCCCTTCTATAACGGAAAAGCCTTTCTCCATGGATAAGGATAAGTTTCTTCCAAGAAGATACTTGTTTCGAATCAAAGAAAGGTCTCCTTTTGGCAGGAGAAGCACTATTCCCTTCTCTTCATATTTTTTTCTCCTGTTTTTATAAAAATAGTCTACCTCTATGTCAGTAAGAGGAAAAATGGCGTCAATCCCCCTGTTTTCTACAATGGAAAAACAAGCTTCCTCATAATCCTCTTCCTTCGAAACCAAAGGAACCTGTATAAAACCGTCCACTAAAGCGGCATTGACCACCCACTCTTTCGGGTAACAATCCATTCCGAAGACGAAAAAACCCAATTCTTTCAGTCTTTTGATAATTGCCCTTGCGGAAAAGGAACCTATGGCGGTAAGCAGAATTCTTTTCTCTTTCATTTGTTCTGTCCTATCTACTTCATAACAGTCTTTACAATTTTTACAATTCGCAGAATATCTTCTTCTGAAAGCTCAGGATAAATCGGGAGCGTCAGAATTTCTTTGGAAATCCGTTTTGCAAGCGGTGTTTCCTCTTCGTTAAACCGTCCCTTATAGCAGTCATAAGCATTAATACAGGGATAAAAATACTTTCTGGCATGAATCCCTTCTTTTTCCAAAGCAAAGGAATACTTCATCTCTCTTTCCCTCTCCAAGAAGACGAACCGGCATATATGCATAGTTCTTTTCCAGGTCCTGTTGCTCCTTTGGGAATAAGAGATTTTCCAATCCTTGAAGTTCTTCCTTATATAGCTCATAGACTCTTTTCCGCCCCGCAATATATTCAGGGAGATGTTTCAAATTGCAAAGTCCCATTGCAGCGGAAAACTCGTTCATTTTTCCATTTCCGCCCGCGCTCTTTACCTCTTCCTGTCCGAGGATTCCAAAGTTCTTCAATTCATAGAGTTTCTGAAATAGAGCGGCGTTTTCCTCCCCGGAAACCACTGCCCCTCCCTCTATCGTATGAAATACTTTTCGTGGCATGAAAAGAAAACATGGAAGCGGTACCAAAACTTCCTATGCCACGTCCCCTGAATCGCTCAAAAAAGGCATGGGCCGCATCGTAGAGCACCGGGATATGATACTCTTTTGAAAGCGCTTCCAGTCCCTCTACATCACAGAGATTGCCGTAGACATGAACCGGAAGAATCGCCTTTGTTTTATCCGTTATTTTCTTTCTGATTGCATCGGGGTGAATGGTAAAATCCTCTTCATCAATATCACAAAAAACCGGAGTAAAGCCTTTTCTCACAATGGCATGCGTTGTACTGGCAAAGGAAAAGGGGGTGGTGATAATCTCCCCTTCCTTTCCAAAGCACTCCAATAAAAATTCCAAAGCAAGATGCCCGTTCGTAAAAAGCTCAACTTCCTTTACCCCAAGATGCGTCTTAAGTTCTCCCCTTAGTTCTTCATGAAATTCGCCCATATTGGTAAGGAATCTGCTCTTCCAAAGTTTCTCAAGATAGGGAATAAACTCCTCTAATGCCGGAAGACTGGACCTGGTCACAAAGATTTCCGTCTTTTTCATTGGATTTTCCCCCTTTTTTCTTCCAATTCTGACAAGATTTTTACAATTTTATAGTATTAAGCTGAAAATGTAAATGCCGGGTGGCACTTTCTACTTATTTATGATAAGGTTCTTAAGAATGATTTAAAAAGCATTTAGATTTTAAAATACTAAGCGTATAGTTCATTTCTACAATTTAGCGAGAATAGGACGAAATGCCCTATATGTAAGGAGGTTATGTATCATGAATAAAGCGAAAAAGCTCGCTGCACTCGGCATCTTGCTCAGCTTAACTCTATCGCAGCCCTTTCTAGCTCTAGCCGATACCCTCTGTGTCCTCCGATACACAGGGTACGGAAACACAGTCGGAAACCATCAGTATCGGACCGGGGCAAAGCCTTGGAAACAACAGTATAGAGGAAAGCGGCCAAGCCGGAAACACGGTTTCTGACGGTTCTTTTGAGCATACGGAACTGAACGTCGACAGTATCCGTCCCTTTATGACAACACCGCATGATGCGGATGTTGCTGAAGATCCGGTACTGAATCTGGTTCCTCTTGCAACCTATTACATTTACAACTCTGCAGGAGATCGAATCGATTACGGATATACCCAGGACAATCAGTCCTTCACTTTCAGTCCGGAAGGCTTTAAACGAATCCTTATGGAACACCAGAACGTAGGAAGATGGTATTACAGAACCTACACTACGGAAGGTGCATGGGGTCCGTGGGCCGCTTCAGGGGAAACCACACCGGATAGAGGTACGGTAACCGCTATCATGGTCAGAGTAAAAGGATATACCCATAAGTTTGGCGAAGTCTATTACAGAGCTGTTCTAAATGACGGAACCGTAACAGACTGGGCAAAAAGCGGAGAAGCCTGCGGAAGCATCGGAAGCGGAAAGTATATTGTCGGCTTAAAAGATTACGCTTTGGAATAACAATACCGCCTTTAGCGGAAGAAGAGGCAGAGCCTTGGACAACGCCTACGAGGAAGGTATTTATTTTGAAGAAAATGAAGCAAAGTATCGCCTTGCCAGCGGAGAAGCCTATACCGGTTTCGCTTTTGACAGCGACTCCAACCAGTATTATTTTGAAAATGGTGTTGCGCAGAAGGGATGGAAAAGAGTAGACGGTTACAAGCTCTACTTCAATGAACAGGGAATTCTGCAAAAGGATCTGGAACCGATTATGGGAAGACCCGGGTCTTATGTGATTCGGATTAATAAGGCAACAAGAACTCTGTATGTGATGGCAAAGGACGAAAGCGGAAACTTTACTATCCCCTATAAGACTTTAATGTGCAGTACGGGAACAGAAACACCGCTGGGCAGCTTCAAGATTTACGAAAAATATCGTTGGCACTTTATGCACAAAGATTGCTATACCCAGTTTCTTTCCCGGTTCTATAAGGGCTTCATTATTCACTCTCTTCTCTACGAAAGAGCCGATGCGAGAAGCTTTGATGCGATTAACTACAATTTTATGGACCAGGCTATCTCCGGCGGATGTATCCGCTTAAAGGCAATTGATTCCGCTTGGGTTTATGAAAATTGTAAAAACGGTACACCGGTCATCATCTACTCTGATGCATGGGACAAGGGACCTGTTGAAAAGGATGCTATCATGCAGGCTATTCCAAGAGAACAGAACTATGACCCCACGGATGCAACTGTAGTAGGACAGCAAAGTGCTGAAGATGCGGCAAAAGAAGCCTCTGCTAAAAAAGAGGCTGCAAAAGAAGCTGCCAATAACTTGATTGAGCCAAATGCTTAAAATTATGAAAACATGTATTATCATTCCGAATTACAACGGAAATCATTTTTTAGAAAAGTGCATGCTTGCTTTGGAAAACCAAAGCAAGCATGATTTTTCTATTTTATTTGTAGATAACGATTCCAAGGACGAGAGCATAAAAAGCATAAAATCTTATATGGAGAAAGAACCCGAACGTGTCCTTCTTATTGAAAACGAGGAGAATTACGGCTTTGCAAAAGCAGTAAACCAGGGAATTCTTTTTGCCAAAGAAGCCGGCGCCCGCTATGCCCTTCTTCTTAATAACGATACGGAAGTGGATCCCTTTTTCGTGGAAAAACTGGTCGAATTTATGGAAGAAAGGGAAGCGAAGGGCGAAAAAGTATTTGCCCTTTCCTCTAAAATGGTAAAGATGCATGATCCAAGGCTAATGGATGATGCAGGAGACGAACTTTGTGTTTCTGGGATTTCCTTTTCAAAGAGGTCTTGAGGATAGTGAAAAAAACTGGAATACTCCGGAAGAAGTGTTTTCCGCCTGCGCGGGAGCAGCACTCTACTCTATCGATGCATTGGAAAAAACCGGACTATTTGACGAAAAGCACTTCGCGTATCTGGAGGATGTCGATATTTCCTTCCGCGCACAGCTTTATGGCTATAAGATTTACTTCTGTCCGGAAGCAGTTTGTAAGCATGTCGGTTCCGGAACAAGCGGGGGAAAGTACAGTAATTTCAAGGTAGAGCTTTCTGCCAGAAATTCCGTATTTCTCCTCTATAAGAACTTTCCCATATTCCTGAAAGTCCTGAATTTTATCCCCTTTTTACTTGGATTTTGTATAAAGGCCATCTATTTTCAGAAAAAAGGTTACGGGAAAGCGTACCGAAAAGGCCTCCGTACCGGATTCCGGGAAAGAAAGACGATGAAGCAGGCGGATTTCCGAGGAATTCCCCTCTCTCGTTATCTGCGAATCGAAGCGAGGCTGATTCGGAAACTGCTTCGTTTATCTGGAAGAGCGGAAAAGACGGAAAAGGCTGAAACTGTAAGACAGTGTTTCCCGGTTCCATAGATATGAAAAGATAAGATAAGATATCCCCCCCATAGGGATTAGAATCAGGAGTCGGAAGAGTTCTTCCACTCCTTTTTTTTCTAAAAAAATACCTGTCTGATAAACCAGAGCTGCCATGAAAAGAGCTGCAAAAAGAGAAGGAAGCACTTCTCGAATCTGCTCTACAAATCCGTAATTTAATAGCTTCTTATTCGGTCGGGTATTCAAATAAAAGCAGATCCAATCTCCTATGATTTTCCCCCACAAAAACGGAAAGAGCCCAAAGGGCAGGGTTACTGCCAAAATCAAAATCCCCACTATCTTTTTTTGTATTTCAATCTTTAAAAACAAATCCGAGCGCCCCTGGCTATTCATGACTTGCAAGTTGATCATGTGCAGGGGGAAAAGCAGATAAACAAGAGAAAGAAAGTAGAGATAGGGTAAAAGCCCAATCCATTTTTCCGTAAGAAGGAGTATAATCAAGGGCTTTCCCACTGCCATAAGTCCAAAAAGCAGCGGAAAAAGCAAAAATGCCGATAAAGAAACACTCTTTTTAACTCCTTTAAGCAGTTTCTCCTTCTCTCCCTGCAACTTCGAAAAAGCGGGAAAAAGAACCGAGGAAACCAAGGAGGAAAGGGTAGCGGAAATCAGCTTCGGAAACATCTCTCCTCGATTATAGAGTGCCAACTCTTCTACAGAATACTTCTTCCCTATAAGGAGCGCATAGAGATTCTGCCATATTTGGTCCACAATCCCCGATAAAAGAAGCTTCCAGCTAAATCCAAAAAGACTCTGCAAAGAACGAACGGAAAACCCGAAGCCCGGTTTATACGGTAAGAGAATAAGTAAAACTAGGACAGAAGAGAAGCTAAAAATAATCTGTTGATATGCCATGGCATAGGCGCCAAATCCTCTCATGGCGAGAACTATGGCAAAGATACCCGAAAAAAGAGAGGAAAGAAAACTGCAGAGGAATATTGGGCGAAAAGACAAAGCACGGCTTGCATACGCAAGCTGAATGGAAAGAATCGCTCCCGGAAAAAGGAGGAGCGCCATAAGGCGTAAAAGTCCCGTCAATAAGGGAAGTTGATAGAAAGTCGCCACAAAAGGACTAAGGAAGAAAAAAACAAGATACAGAAGGCCCTGCCAGAAAGCAAGGGAAGAAAACAAAGCCGTAGAATAATCAACTGCCTTAATTTCCTTTTTCTGCATCAAAGCTTGCGAAAAACCGGTTTGAATCAAACTGTTTGCAATACTGATAAAGATGGAAATAACCCCTACTGCCCCCACATCTTCTTTCGTAAGCAGACGAAGCAGGACAATGGAAAAGAGAAGCTGGATTCCCTGATAGGAAATCTGCTCCAAAAACTTCCAGAACATTCCTGAAACTACTTTTTTTTCTAAATTTTGACTCTTTTCTTCCGCCATCAACTATCCCTTTTTTCTTCCTTGTACTTCAAGATTTTATACTTCTTGTACCCTTATACTCTTCTCTCGTGTTCTTATTTTCATGTGTTCCAACTTTAGATTTTATTTCTTTCCATTCCGAAATGCCTCTGTAAAAACCGGTAAAGACCGGGAAGATGCGATTCCAAACGAAGTAAAGAGCTTTTCCTTTACACTTAATTCCTTATACAAAGAACGATTTTCCCTACTATATATCTCAGAAAAATCCCGAAGATTCATAGCAATGGAAAAAGAAAGCCTATGAATCGACTCTTCCACTTCATGCTTGTATTTTCCCTGACTTTCCTTAAGAAAAAGAGCATAGCCCTGTTTCATTTCCTGAAAATATTGTTCCTGCTTCGCTTTTGCTTTCTCGCCTCCCTGGGTCACAGTCCAAGATCCGGAGAGGTGAAAACGATAAGCAGAAAGAGCCTCTGAAAGATATACTGCTTTTCCTTTTAAAGCAGCCATAAGCTCCAAGGGCCTGTCTCCCACCGGAAAGGCATAATAAAACTCCGGAAGCTTAAGAGAGTCTGTATCATCATAAAGCAAACTTCTCCTAAAGAACATGGAGGAAAAAGCAATCCCCCCTCTATGCGTAATCAGTTCCTTCTCGCTGATAATACAATCCTTTTCATAGGGCATAAGGAGCTTCTTCGGTCCCTCTCTTCCATCCTCCATAATCACTTTTACTGGATGGAAGGAAAGGATTGCATCCGGATGCTCCTCCAAGGCTTTCCGTTGCTTTTCCAGCTTTTCCTCCGAAGAGAAAAAATCATCTCCGTCGATCACGCTGATGAAGTCTCCCTTCGCTCTTGGAAAGTTAAAGATTCCCGTAATATTATGCTTTCCTTGAGAGTATTGATTCTCTTTTTGTAGTATAGGAAAAACAATATCCGGATATTTTTCCTGATAAGCTCGAATCATCTCCTGACTGTCGTCTGTTGATGCATCATCATGGATGAGAATTTCCAAGGAAAACTCGCCCTTTTGCCTAAGAATGGAATCAAGACACTCCCCTATATACTTTTTATGTTGGTATGTGACCACACAGACCGAGATTAATGGTTTTTTCATGGAATTCACTTTTTCATTTTCTATTGGTTTTTTCCGATTTCTGGTTTTTTCCAATTATCCGATGGATATCGCATTCTTCTTTTTTCTAATTCCCTATCAGCCAAGTTATCCCTTTTCTCCTTCTCTTTTCGGGAGAAAGAGCATAGCCCCTATAGTGCGGTAAAAGGGCAAGGGATAGATTTTATATCGTAACATGAGTTTGATTTGCTGAATCCGGGAGACTCTTTCCAAAGATAAAAAGGCGTCCAGCACTCTCCTGTCTGCTTCCGACAGCGCATCTCCATAGAGCCTATGAAATTCTCTTCCCTGGCGAAACAAAGCGGAGTATCCCTTTTCCGAACTCTTATCGGATTCGGCTCTCTCCTTGGCACTCTTACCAAGTCGTTCCTCCAGCTCTTTTATGGCGCTTCCCTTTTTAGCGCCAAGAACATTTTTCCCATGTTGCCTGTAAGCGTAGAGAGCCTTCGGAAGCACAACAATATGACCGAAGGCCGCTGCCAGAAGGGCAATCCACTGGTCATGCATATAGACAAAGTCCGGACGCTTTTTTAAATAGCTTAAAAGACTCTGATTTATCCCTATTGCGGCACCCGTAACATGATTTTGTATGAGGAGATTGGAAAAGCTGTCCTTTTCCCAGGGCATCTTCTGATAACGGAAATAGGAATCCGCTATCTTTTCTCCCTTTTCGTCTATCACTTCCATATCCGAATGGCAAAGCAGGGGACAAGACTTTCCATATCGCTTTTCCGCTTCCTGCAAAGCCTCTGTCAAAGCGGAAATCTTATCGGGAAAACACAAGTCATCTTGATCCGAAAGAAAGACATATTCCATCTTTTCATATGGAAAATCAGGAATCGTGCGGTTCACCAGTGCAGAAAGAATCATCAAGAAATGCTTCCATGCAGAGCCCGAAACCTCCCCCTTATCATAAAGAAAAACTTTTTCTCCGTATTCTTCCTTTGTCTTTTGCAAAATCTCCCTTGTCCCATCGGTCGATCCGTCATCGGAAAGAAGGAGCAAAAATTCTCCCGAATAATCCTGAGTGAGCAAGGACTGAATCTGCTCTCTCAGGTATTTTTCGCCATTATACGTACACAGGACAATGATTTGCAAAATAGCCTCCAAACTGAATGTTTTCCGATTTCTTTTCCGCTCTATGTTTTTTGCTTCATTCCCACTCTACCGTATTGCTTTATCTGCTCTGTTTCTTCTTAGCGGAATAAGCTTCATAAAGCAATGTTTCCAGCAATACAATCGTCTGGAAAATATAAACCAGCAGCTTTTGAACCCCTCCAATAGACAGATATTTACTGTAATACAGTCTCTCCGATGCCTGCCGGATTTTTTCTCTTTTCACTAAAGACTTGATGCTTTTTCCGGTACTTCCGCTGTCTTGGTGTAAATAGCTCACCGCAGTACATAAAAAAACCTTAAAGCCTACTTTCTTCATGCGCTGTGCAATAACATTTTCCTCTTCATAAAGAAAGAAATCCTCGTCAAAACCTCCGCTTTTTTCAAAAGATTCTTTAGAAAAGCAAAGGCAAGAGCCATGAAGACAATCTACCTGCACATAAGGCTTCTGTTTCAAATATGCTTTTTTATAGAATAGGTAAGAGGAAAAAACTCTTCTGGAAAGTGGACCGGAAGCAAGGAGGGATAGGAAAAAGCCGTGAAGCTTCCACGCAGTCTTTTGCAATCCGATACCGTCCTGCATCACTCCTGAAACAAGTCCCGCTTCTCTTTCCCTTTGAAAAAGAGAAAGCACGGCAGGAAAATATTCTTCCGTAAAGGATGTATCCGGATTGGCTAAAAAAGCATGACACATTCCATTTTCAAAAAGGAAGCGAAGCCCCAGATTGTTTCCTGCTCCATATCCTTGATTCTCCTTTGCGCAAAGAAGCTTTACTCGCTCATTCTGTAGGGCGGAAAGATGAGAAAGACTGTCATCCGTAGAAGCATTGTCCACTATGACAATATACGAAAATAGAGGAAATGTTTCCAATTCCTCTACCAAACGGGAGCTGTTCTCCCAATCATTATAATTTAAAATGACTATGCCTACAGCCATTCCCTTCTCCCCTCGAGCTTATTCTCTGTAAGTTTTTTCTATTCCGAACTATTCTAGCATGGAAAAGGATGGAAAAGAATAGCAAAGGGGATTTTCTTCTATCTCTTTCTTCTATCTCTTTCTTCTATCTCTTTCTTTTTTCGCTTTTATATTTATCCTATAACAATTCCAGCTTATATTTTCATCTTCTTGCAAAGACTTCTGTAATACGCCTCTCCGATTCTTTCTCTAAGCTTCGGGAAGAAGAAGCTCAAGACATTCATCCCTCTATACAGCAGCATAAAAAGCTCTTTTCCTTTTACTTCTTCTACTGTAAACGGGCTGTTCTCCGCATAATAGCGGAAAGCCCTTCCGTAAGGATTCCCGCTTCCTCGAACGTAAGGCCGAGAAGCACCTGCAAAATGCACTATAACAGGGTGTGCCTTTGCCCGTTTAAATCCCTTCTTTTTCTCCAACTTTTCGTACCAAGGAGCATTCTCGCAAAGCCCCTTATAGCGAAAATAGTAATAGTTTGAGAAGAAATCGTAACGCTGGGGGAGCGGCTTAATCCTCCCTTTACATACTATATTCAGAATATCCTGATCATTAAAGGGAAGCCTTCCCTTCTTAAGCTGATAATAGCGAAGACACTGCTCCTCCAAGCCTTGCTCACGAAAATAAGAAAGATTCCAAAGTATCATGCCGGCATTAAAGTAAGGCTCTTTTTCCGAAGCCCCAAAAAGCGACAATGACTTTTATAAATACTCGGCTCAGCCGCCATACCAAGCGCATTTTCCGAAAGAGCTGTTGCATAAAGAGGTGTTAAAGACTGTAATACCACCGTATCCGCATCGAGATATAAGACCTTCGTAACATTCTTCGGAAGCACTCCCGGAATAAAAAGTCGAAGCAACGTTGCAGGGGAAAAACTTCCCGTATTTAAGCTCGGAATACGTTTTTTCAGCTCTTGCAGTTTTTCTTCCAGCTCATAAAAGGAAATCTTCTGCCCCTCTCCCTCAATAAAGTGCCTAAGCTTCTCCTCATTTTCCTTCTTGCATCCCATACTCAGAATATGAAAATGTAATGTCTCCCCCCTGCATAGTATGCAACACCGAAGAAATGGATACGGAAAGCAGCGGTATGAAATTGTCGTCAACGCCGTAAATAATATGCATAAAATTCTATCCTTCTGCCGTTTTAGGGTAGTAGAGACGATTGATTGCACTAAAGAGAGCACGAACCGAAGAACGAGTAATATTGGAGGAGATACCCACACCGAAGGTACTCTTTCCCGATTCCCTGTCCATTAAATGAATGTAGGACACTGCCTTTGCGGAAGCTTCTGCACCCAAGGCATGCTCATTGTAATCCATAACCGTAAAGTCCTTCTTTAATTCCTTCCGGAGAGCATTGACCGTTGCTTCAATCGGACCGGATCCGCTCGCAGAGACTTCCTTTAAAACACCTCTGTTTTCAAAGCTCAACTGCACGAAACTGACATAGCCGTTCTTCTCATCTTCCATATCCATAGAACGTAAGTTTTTAAAGAAAAGAGGTTTCTTTGCTTCCACATATTCTTCTGTAAATACCTTAAGGATACGTTCGGGATCCACCTCTCCTTCCTTTTCGGAAATAAACTGGATATAGTCTGCAAACTCTCTTTGCATTCCCTTAGGCAACTTATAACCGTATTGATAATCCAAGATAAAGGCTACGCCACCCTTTCCGGACTGGGAATTGATACGCACAACCGGCTCATATTCTCTTCCAATATCGGCAGGATCAATCGGCAGATAAGGCACTTCCCAAAGTAAGGAACTATGTTCCTTCATTGCCTGTAAGCCCTTATTGATTGCATCTTGATGAGACCCTGAAAAAGCGGTAAAAACAAGCTTTCCCGCGTAAGGATGACGATCCGGAATCTGCATCTTCGTGCACCGCTCATAGACCTCTTTAATTTCCCGGATATTTTCCAAATTTAGAGCAGGATCAATTCCATGAGAGAACATATTGTAGGCAAGCGTCAAAATATCCACATTGCCGGTTCTTTCTCCATTTCCAAAAAGAGTGCCTTCGATACGCTCCGCTCCGGCAAGAAGAGCCAGCTCTGCCGCTGCAATTCCCTCTCCCCTGTCATTATGCGGGTGAATGGAAAGAACAACATTTTCTCTTTCCAAAAGATGATCCGACATAAACTCAATCTGATCCGCAAAAACATTGGGACTGTGCATCTCCACGGTATTCGGAAGATTGATGATTATTTTACGATTCTTTGCAGTTCCCCAAGCGGAAATCACAGCATTGCAGACCTCTAAGGCATAATCCATCTCCGTACCGGTAAAACTTTCCGGAGAATACTCCAGTCGTAACGCACCATGGAAATTCTTCTCCAGTCTTTTTACCATTTCTACTCCGGAAAGAGCAATCGCTTTAATCTCTTCCTTCGATTTTTTAAAAACTACTTCTCTTTGGAGTATAGATGTAGAGTTATAGATATGCACTATCGCTTTCTTACTCCTTCCAATGCCTCAAAAGTTCTCTCAATCAGTTCTTCTCTGCACTGTACCAGAACCTGCACCGTTACATCCTCCGGAATCAGCTTTTGCTCTACCAGATTCCGTAAAAAATCGTATTCAATCTGAGAGGCGGCCGGAAATCCCACTTCAATTTCCTTAAAGCCCAAGCGACAAAGGAGCTGAAAATACTCAATCTTTTCCTCAACTCCCATAGGTTCCACCAAAGCCTGGTTCCCGTCTCTTAGATCCACAGAGCACCAGATAGGAGCCTTCTCCACCTCTTTATCCATCCAAGTTCTTTCCGGATAACGGAAAATGGGAAACTGCCGATAACGCTTTACTTTTTCCATGATTTTTCCCCCTATTTTACTCTATTAAACGATTGCTTCTCTTCTTTTAGGCTTAGTAATTCTTCCTTAGCAGCTTAGTAATACTTCTTTATATTGCTGTGTTTTTTGAATTACACCCCTCTTACTTATACCCTGCCATTGTATCCTAATATTTATGCCTGAACCAGTCCCTCTTTTTTCATAACTGCTATAACTTCTTCAACAAGACTTTTACAAGATTCTTCCTTCTCCGCTTCCACCATAACACGGATAAGCGGTTCCGTCCCGGAAGCGCGAAGAAGAATTCTACCCGTATCTCCAAGCTTCTCTTCCACCTTTTTTACTGCTTCTTGCACAGCAGGATTACTCTCTGCAAGAGCCTTATCCGTCACTCTTACATTTTCCAGAACCTGTGGGAATTTCTTATAGTCGGAGAGGCATTCCTTTAGGCTCTTCTTTTCTTCCAGCAATACTTCCATAAGCTTGATACTGGTAAGAATCCCGTCCCCCGTTGTCGCGTGTCTCATGAAAATGATGTGACCGGACTGCTCTCCTCCTAAATCATAAGCATGCTCTGCCATATTTTCATAGACATAGCGGTCTCCGACCTGCGTCTTTTCATAGGAAATCCCCTCTGCATCCAAAACCTTATATAAACCGAAGTTGGACATAACGGTTGTCACAATGGTGTTTCCCTGAAGCTGTCCTTTTTTCTTTAAATTCTTTCCGCAAAGATAAAGAATCATATCCCCGTCTACCAGATTCCCCTCGCTGTCTACCGCAAGGCAACGATCCGCATCTCCATCATAGGCAAAGCCGATTTCACAATCACTGCTTCTTACGTAAGCCTGCAGGGCCTCGATATGGGTAGAGCCGCAATGATCATTGATATTGTAACCGTTTGGGGTATTGGAAAGGACATGGGTATCCGCACCTAGGGCATCAAAAACCGCCTTTGCGACGGAAGAGGCAGAACCGTTTGCGCAGTCCAATGCCACCTTTCTTCCTTTAAAAGAATGCATCGCAAGAGAAATAAGATAGCCTATGTAGCGATTTCTTCCGGCGGAATAGTCCACGGTTCTTCCGATTTTATCTCTTTTTGCAAGAGGTATTTCCCCGGTCTTTCCATCCAGGTAGGCTTCAATTTCTTCAATAAAGTCATCGGAAACCTTTTCTCCGTTTCCGTTGATGACCTTTAAGCCGTTGTCATAAAACGGATTATGTGAAGCGGAAATCATGACACCGCAGGAAAAATCCTCCGCACGGGCAATAAAACTCACAGAAGGCGTAGTTGTCACATGCATAAGATAGGCGTCTGCACCGGCAGCGGTAATCCCCGCAGAAAGCGCATACTCAAACATATAGCTGGAGCGTCTCGTATCCTTACCGATTACAATACGGCATTCCTTCTTACCCCCTTCAGAAAAATAATACGCTAAAAACTTACCTACTCTGAAGGCATCATCTGCCGTAAGATCCACATTGGCTTCCCCTCTATATCCGTCAGTTCCAAAATACTTTCCCATATTTAGCTCCTCCTTCTGCCTTATAAACAGAATTCTCCTTTATCCACGCTTTTCTCTATAATAGCTTTACTGTTTCGTTCCTTCTTGAAAAATGCACAGAGTATTCTTTTTACAGCTTTATTATTATAATTTTATTATTTGTATTATATTTATAGCCTTATTTTATAGCTTAATTTTGTGTCTGTTTTATGTTTTTTTCAATATGTACCTTCCCTATCTATCTATTCACCGTAGAACTTATGATAAAAAAATTCGGGACTGCTCCCGAATTTTTTTAAGCGAACTACATAGATAGGCTACGCGCTTCAATCTCTAAAAATGGAAAGATCCACATCTCTAAAGATTCCAAGCTATCCGCGAGTATTTTCCTTTATTAACCAAAGCAGGAACGACAGGGACTAAAGCCTTTTCCTCCCTCTTCCTCCGGCAGTTCTTCAAGGTAACGGGAAAGAGCATTCTTCCAGTCCGGAAGCGGAACAAAGCCCTGTTGTCTGAGCTTCTTTTTATCCAGTCTGGAGTTCTTCGGACGCTTTGCCTTACTAAGACCATATTCCTCGGTACTGACCGGAATCACCTTCGTTTTCAAGCCTGCCTGCCTATAGATTTCCTTTGTGAAATCATACCAGGAAATATAATCTCCTTCGTTGGTAGCGTGATAGTTTCCATACTTTTCCGTGCAAATCATATCCACCAAAAGCTCAGCTAAATCTAAGGTATAGGTCGGGTTCCCTATCTGGTCGTTCACCACACGAACTTCTTCGTGGTTCTTTCCGACCTTCAGCATCGTCTTAATGAAGTTCTTCCCATTTAAGCCGAAAACCCAGGCAATCCGAACAATAAAGTATTTTTCTAAAACTTCCCGGATTCTTTCCTCCCCCATCAGCTTTGTCTTTCCGTAGAAATTGATGGGAGAAAAGTTGGTCTCATCCGGCGACCAAGGCTCTGTTCCCTCTCCGGAGAAAACATAGTCGGTGGAAAGGTAAAGCATCTTCCCATCTCTTTCCTTCATAATTCTTGCCAGTACACCGGGAACTTCTCCGTTTATTTTCTCGACAATTGCCTGATTCTCGGGTTCCTCCGCTGCATCCACTGCAGTCCAAGCGGCGCAATGAATGATGGCATCAATCCCTTCCTCGGCAATCACCTTTCTCGTCTTTTCTTCATCCGTTAAGTCCAAGCCGATATAAGGCATGGTGCAGGCGGGGCTACCATCCTGCACTCCGGAGTAGCTCTCTTTGATATCCGAGCCGATGGCATCAATTTCCGCATAATAGAGGCTGTTCATGACATCATGTCCCAGCTGTCCGTTTACACCGGTCACAAAAACTTTCATCTTATCCCTCTTCTCCGTACTGCTTCTTATAGTACTCCTGGTACTCTCCGGAAATGATATGCTCCCACCAGTCCTTGTTATTTAAGTACCAGTCAATGGTCACGGGGATTCCGGTATCAAAGGTATACTCCGGTTTCCAACCTAGTTCCGTCTCAAGCTTTGTCGGGTCAATCGCATAACGCATATCGTGTCCCGGTCTGTCCGTTACATACGTAATCAAAGACTCCGGCTTATTAAGTGCCTTTAAAATGGTCTTTACCACTTCAAGATTCGTCCTCTCGTTATGTCCGCCAACATTGTAAACTTCGCCGACCTTACCCTTTCTAACGATAAGATCAATCGCCTTACAATGATCCGTCACATACAGCCAGTCACGAACATTTTCTCCCTTCCCGTAAACCGGAATGCTTTCATCGTTTAAGGCTCTGGAAATCACAAGCGGAATCAGCTTCTCCGGGAAATGATAGGGACCGTAGTTGTTTGAGCAACGGGAAATGGTCACCGGAAGCCCGAAGGTTCTGTGATACGCTAAAACAAAAAGATCCGCACTTCCCTTGGAAGAAGAATAGGGGGAAGAGGTCTTGATGGGATAGTTCTCATTGAAGAAGAGATCGGTTCTGTCAAGCGGTAAATCTCCGTAAACCTCATCCGTTGAAACCTGGTGATACCGCTCGATACCGAACTCCCTGCAGGCATCCATAAGGCAAACCGTACCTAATACATTGGTACGCAGGAAAGCTCCGGATCCTTTAGAGAACGGTCCACATGGGATTCCGCAGCAAAGTTAATCACTCTGTCCGGCTTTTCCGTACGAAATAAGTCAAAGATAAATTCTCTATCTGCGATATCACCCTTTACAAACTTATAGTTCTTCTTTCCCTCCAAAGCCTGTAAAGTCTCCATATTTCCTGCATAGGTTAACTTATCGAGGCAGATCCACTCCTCATTCGGATAGGCATTTACAGCAAAATGCATAAAGTTTCCGCCGATAAATCCGGCTCCGCCGGTTACAATAGTTTTCATCTTTCCTCCTAAGTCATTACTCTATATACTTTCAGTCTAAAAATCATGCTATATACTTTTCATCTGAAAATCACTCTATATACTTTCCGTCTAAAACATCCTTAAGGTACTTGCCATACTCATTTTTCTTATAAAGCTCATACGCTTCCCATACCTTTTCTCTGCTGATCCAGCCGTTCTTATAGGCTATTTCTTCGAGGCAGGCAATCTTTCTATGCTCATGCGTTTCCACCGTATAAACGAAATTGGTCGCATCCACAAGAGACTCCTGTGTACCGGTGTCTAACCATGTGAAGCCTTTACCGAGAAGTGCTACATCGAGCTCTCCATTTTCCAGATAAATGCGGTTTAAGTCGGTAATTTCCAGCTCTCCTCTCTTGGAGGGCTTTAAGTTCTTCGCATACTCCACCACGCGATTATCATAGAAATAAAGGCCTGTCACGCAGTAGTTGGACTTCGGCTTCTCCGGCTTTTCCTCAATGGAGATAGCCTTTCCCGATTCGTCAAACTCCACGATACCGAAACGCTCCGGATCATCCACATAATAGCCGAAAACTGTCGCACCGCTTTCCTTTGCCACCGCCTTCTTCAGAATATCCTTAAAGCCGTATCCGGAGAAGATATTATCGCCTAAAATCATGGCTACCTTATCGTTTCCGATGAATTCCTCTCCAATAATAAAAGCCTGCGCCAATCCGTCCGGACTTTCCTGTACAGCATAGTCCAAGTTCATGCCGAGAGAAGAGCCGTCTCCGAGAAGCTCCTTAAAACGTGGCGTATCCACCGGTGTGGAAATAATCAAAACATCCCGAATCCCGGCATCCATCAGCACGGAAAGCGGATAGTAAATCATGGGTTTATCATAAATTGGCAGAAGCTGTTTGGAAGTCACTCTGGTTAACGGATAGAGTCTGGTTCCCGAACCTCCTGCAAGAATAATTCCTTTCATCATTTCCCCCTTATTAAGAGATTTATTGCGTACTTCCTAAGATTTTAGCATAGGAAGGGAGGATATACAAAGATTTTCTGCGAATTGCTCAGTTTAATAAAATTCGCCGATATCTTACATAGATGGTGCTTCTGTGCTACACTTCACAAATAAACTTTTTAAACCGGAGATAGAAAGTACTTCTTTGGAATAAACTCTTTACATAAATTATAAATAATAAAAAGGACATAAGAAATGGGAAAAGCATTGATCGCCATGAGTGGCGGAGTAGACAGTTCTGTAGCTGCTCTACTCATGAAAGAGAAAGGCTATGACTGTATAGGCATAACCATGAAGCTGTATGATAGTGAGACAGGACAGGCCTGTCGGAGCAAAACCTGCTGTACACTGGAAGATGTAGAGGATGCAAGACAGGTCGCTTCCACTCTCTCTATTCCGTACTATGTTCTGAATTTCAAGGATGATTTTCAAAAAAAAGTAATCCTCCCCTTTGTGGAGACTTATGAAAATGGAGGTACACCAAACCCCTGTATCCGTTGCAATCGCTTTATGAAACATGAGAAGCTTTATAAGAAAGCGGAAGAACTCGGCTGTGACCTCATTGTAACCGGACACTACGCAAGAATCCGCTATGATGAAGAGAAAAAGCGCTATCTGCTTCTTCGCGCAAAAGATGAAAAGAAGGACCAAAGCTATGTTCTCTATTTTTTAAATCAGGAGCAACTAAAGCACAGTATGTTCCCCCTCGGAGAATTCGAAACAAAGGAAGAAGTCCGCACTATTGCGGAGAAAAACGGATTCTACAATGCGGATAAACCCGACTCTCAGGATATTTGCTTTGTGACCAGTGGAGATTACGGTGATTTTCTGGAAAAGTTTCGAGGAGAACCTTATCCCGGCGGATATTTTGTAGATGAGGAAGGGCATAAGCTTGGAAAACATAAAGGAATTGTCCGTTATACCATAGGGCAAAGAAAGGGCTTGGGACTTGCTTTAAAGCAGCCCATGTATGTGGCCGGAAAGGATCTTGAAAAGAACCGGGTCATTCTGACTACGGGAGAAGCCCTTTACTCCGAAGCACTCTTGGCCGATGATTTTAACTGGATCAGTATGAATCCGCCCAAAGAGGAGTATCCCGTTACCGCAAAAACCCGCTACAACGCAAAAGCGGTACCCGCCTTTGTTTCCATGGAAGATAACGGAGCTGTACTCGTTCGTTTTGCAGAACCGGAGCGTGCCGTTGCTATGGGGCAGGCTGTAGTTCTCTATGACGGAGAAATAGTGGTAGGCGGAGGAACCATCATAAAGGCCATAAAAAAATTGGAGCATTAGAGTTAAAGTTGGTACATTAGAGTTAAAATTAGTGCATTAGATTAAAAAAGGAGAATCGACGCTTTAAACATACATCGATTCTCCTTCTAATTTTGCTTTATGAATAAGAAGTATTCCTCCTCGTTCTTTTCTCTTGACTCTATATAAAGCCGTATCTGCCGCAAAGGTATAGTCCCAGACCCTGTTTTTCTTTAATGGAACGGAATTTCGTATTCCTTGAGATATCGTTACAATTCCTCCTTCTTCTCCTGAATGCTGTAGATTTAAAGCAATTACATTTTCCGCCAGTTCCTTGGCATAGGTGAGGATTTCCTCATCCGTCATATTTTCATAAATCAAAACAAATTCGTCTCCGCCATAGCGGGCGGCATAAATCCCGGGATATTTAGACACAGCTTTCTGATTTCTTCTGCTACAAGCTTCAGACACTCATCTCCCTTTTGATGTCCGTAACAGTCGTTATATTGCTTAAAGAAGTCAAGATCCACCATCTCAAAGGCCACCGGTGTCTTGGCATTGTAAGCTCGTTCAAAGGCCGCATCCGCAAAGGTGCTTAAGTGATAACGATTGGGAAGTCCGGTCAGATGGTCATGCTCCGCTTTTTTGGCAAGACGGAGGTTTTCCTCTTCCATGAAGGCATTCTGCGCCTTTAAGTCTTCCAAATCCTTCCGAATAGCCAGCGCAAAGAGGACAGCGGAAATCTTTTCCCTCTCCTGCTCTTTTAACAGCTCATAGAAACGATAAGCCGCCGCATTTCGATTTTCCCCATCCTCCGTAACCGAATAAAAGCGAATCTGCGATTCCAGAAAGCGCTTTCGTATCTCCAGAAGATTGATTTCCTGGAGCATTTCCTCTAAGAGACGCAGCACCTTGCGGCAATCCTCTATCTTCCCTATCTCCATATAGAAGTCCGCCAAATCACAGACATCTTCAATCATGTTGCTGCGAATAGCGGAAAAACTGCCCGATCCGCAAACTGCCGGATGAGACAATCTCTTTCTTCCATTTTCCCCTCATAATGGGCAAGACGAATGGAAAAAGTGAGAATATCAATCCCCCCCATAAGTTCCTCTTCAAAAGAGGTTTTTTTTGCAAGCTCTAATATCGATTCCATACAGGCTCTTGCCGAATGGACATCTTGCTTTTTATTCAGATAGATATTTCCCAAAAAAGTATAAATATTGATCATATTGGAAACATAGGCACTGTCTACCGTATTTCCGCTGATTTCATAAAGCGCTTCTTCTGCATAGTAGCGTCCATGGTCATAGTCGTTTAAGGAAAAATACAAACGCGCAATATTGGAATTGATAATTCCTTTCAGTCCCTTATCCGGAATGTCGATTTTTTTACAATAGTCCATTGCGGACATGTAATAATCCATTGCAAGGGCATAGTTTCCGCGCAAAAACTCTGTAATACCTAGGAGATTGTAGGAACGGGTAAGAAGAGAAAAATCCTCGGACTCCTGCTGCACCTTGATTCCCAAGGACAGGTATTTCTGCATCTTTTCTACATCAAAGTGAAAGCTATAGTAAGCATCCGCAAGCTGATAGTAAACATAGCCTTGCAAAGCTTCATCTTCCAATGACTCCGCTATCCCGAGAAGCAAACCCAAGTTGTGAAAAATCTCCTCATCAAAGAGCGTGTATTGCCTCTCTACCAAGCTTGCCAGATTCTGTATTTTTTTATCGTACCCGCTAAAATCCATGGCAATCTCATCCTATTCACAATTCTTTAGTTCGGATCATCCGCATCAATCGCCCCGGCTATATTGGCCGGTGCCTGTGCGGAAGTTTCTACAGGTGCTTTTTCCGGATTTCGACTTTCTGCTGAACTATCCGGACTATCCACCACATTTCCATTTTCTTTTGTAGTCTCCTTAGATGCTTTTTTACTGCTTTCAGTACTACTCTTCTTTGTCGTTTTAGTATCTGTAGACTTTGTTTTTGTGCTACTACTCTCACTTGTGTTTGTACTGCTCTTCTTCGTTGTCGATGCAGTACTTTCCACAGTAGAAGATCTGCTGCTTTCTGTCACAGTTGTACTCTGCAGATTTTCCGAGCTCACAGAGGAAGCCACCGTTTCCTTCGCCACAGGCGGGAAATTCTTATATTGAATCCCATTACCTCCCGCAACATCCTGTCCGCGGAAGTGAATCAGCTCAGATACAGTCACTAACTGATAACCTCTGGCATTGAGCTCCGGAATAACAGTCTTGCAAGCCTCTGCCGTAGAAAGATAGAGAGCATGCATTAAAACAATATCTCCATCCTTAATATTGGATAAGATTGTATTTTTTGTTTTCTCCGCATCGCGGGAACGCCAGTCTTCCGTATCAATCGTCCAAAAAATCAAAGGCTTCTGTACCGCAGTCTTCACATCATTGCTATAATTGCCTCCCGGAAGACGAACCAGAGCCGGCTTTACGCCACTGGCTTTCTCCACTGCCGCATCGGTCTTATCGAATTCATTACGGATATAGTCCACACCCTTTTTACTAAGGTGAATATCGTGATCATAGGAGTGGTTTCCGATTTCATGTCCGCGTTCCACAGTATTTTTTATATCCTCAGGGAACTTCTCCACTCTTTGCCCCACCACAAAGAAAGTCGCTCTTCCGTTTACCTTTTCCAGCTCGTCCATGAGAATCCCGTCAACCTGCACATCCGGCCCGTCATCAAAGGTCAAAGCAACCATAGGCTTTTCCGGATCGATATATCTTCCGCCTGAAAACACCAATCCTTCCGCATTGGTTTCGCCATTTTCGGGGGTGGTTTCCTCCGTGCTTTCCTCTTCCGTCTCCGGGGAAGTCTCCATACTGCTTTCCACTACGGTTTCAAGCTCTCCCTTTTGTGCCTCTCGCCTTTTTTCCAAAAAACGAAATGCCATGGCAAAGACCTGGAACACCATGAATAAGGTGAACAAAACAACAAAGGCAAAAATAATTCTTGCCTTCCTCGCCTCTTTTTGTCTCTTCAGCTTTGCTCTCTTTCGCATAAGAAGACGCTTTTCTTCTTCCGTAAGGGGTCTTTTTCTTTTTACTTTATTTTGTACTCGATTACTCGATGGATGATTCTGACTTCTGTCTCGAAATTTTTTCTCTCCGCTTCCAAGCTTTCGTTTATCTGCCATGCTTTAGTCCTTTTATGAAAATCTATATATTTAACAAAATAGAATTATATCTTGCCGAATATCTTTATAACTTTGTATCTTCCTTACTATAGCACATTTTCCCGAACTTTTCGAAAGAGTTTAGGAAGAAAAACAAAATTCTTTTCTTGAACGGTTTTTGCAAATTGTTTACAATAGCAGGCGATAAAAACAAGAGAAACACAAAGATAAAGTCATTTTCGAGAAAATGAAAGAGCGATTCTTTTCAAAATATAAACAAAAAAAAGGATAAATAAGAAATCCGGATGAGAATATTCGTAAAAGACCAAGAGAAAAAATAGGGGGATTTAAAATGGATAAAAAAGGAATTCAGGAAATTAAAAAATGCTTTAAAAAAGAGGACTGCCGTATCGACCGGATACGAAGCTGTTTCGTCAGTGAAGAAGGAGAAGTACTCTCTCAGTTTTCCGACTCCTTTTTTTCTCTGGAAGACGAAGAAATGCACAAGTATTGTGCTCTGTTTAAGCAGTCTCTTTCCGGTAAGTTCGGTAGAGAGCTCTATACACTGGAGTTTCCTCTTTCCGAAGAAGAAACAGGCGGAAAGCAGGACAGTCTCTACCGCTTAAATGAATCAAAGCTTAAAGAAGAAGGGCTTTGCGAGAATTTTTCCAAAAGATAAGAGAAAGCTATCCCGTTCCCGGGAAGAAGCTCTTGATTCTTGCACACGGTGTCTATGATGTTCCCCAAAAAGGAACAGATGGAATCACGATGGAAGATGCATCCGATACCGTTTACTCCTTTACTTTATTTTTGCTCTGTCCGGTAAGTCTCTTAAAAGAAGGACTCTGCTTTGATAAGGAAACGGACAGTTTTATTGCTCGTTCCGAAGACTTTGTGGTACAAAAGCCGGAGATTTCCTTCCTCTATCCCGCTTTTCACGAGCGATCCAGTGACATTCACGCCCTCCTCTACCGCGCAAAAAAGCGGGAGGAAGGACTGGACACATTGACCGAGGAGCTGTTCGGCATCCCCCTTCCCTATGGAGAAAAAGAACAAAAAGGACAGTTCTCCGCTTTAGTGCAGGAAGTTTTGAAGGAAAATTGTAATTTTGAAAATGTCCGTGCCTTACAGGAAGAATTACAGGAGTTAAAGGAACAAGGGAAGGAAGAGGAAAAAGAACAAACCCTCTCTAAGTCACAGCTAAAACAGCTCTTAGAAAATGTCGGTGCTACGGAGGAAGGACTTGCAAACTTCTCTGCACTCTACGATGAGAGCCTGGGAGAGCATGATTCTGCCTTTTATACTGATAACCTTGTAAACAACAGCCTGCAGTTAAAATCCGAAAATCTGCAATTAAAAATCAAAAATGAAGTTTCCGCAATCTTGGAGAGCAAAATCATAGACGGGAAGGAATATCTTCTCATCCCCGTCTCGGATAATCTTGAAGTAAACGGAATCCCTATTCGCAGGAGGCTGGAGCTGGAGTAAGCTTTATACTTCGGCTTTACTTTTTAGCATAGATTTTTTAAGCTCTTCTATCTCCTCCGGACTGAGTTTTCGATATTGTCCGGGGCTTAGATTTTCATCCAAACTGATATTTCCCATGGAAAGACGCTTTAGCTTACTCACTACATAGTTTTCCGAAAGAGCGAGAAACATCTTCTTAATCTGATGGAACTTCCCTTCCGTGATAATGATTTCCACCGCAGATTTTTCCGGATCCGTCGAAAGAAGTCGAACTTTCGCCGGTTCCGCAACTAAGTCCGTATCATATTGAATCCCTTTCCGTAACGGCTCCAGATCCTTATCTTCCAGGTAGGCAGGGATTTCCACATAATATTTTTTCTCAATGTGATTCTTGGGAGAAAGAAGGGTATGGGCAAGCTTTCCGTCATTCATAATTAGAAGCAGTCCCTCGGCATCCTTATCCAATCTGCCTACGGGAAATAAATCCTTTCTATGGCATTCGGAAAAGAGGTCCAAAACTGTTTTCTGCTTACGTTCCTCCGTGGAAGAGAGGACGCCAACAGGCTTATTCATCATATAATAGGAATATTCTTCATAGGTGATTTCTTCGCCTTTATAAAGGATTCTCGAATCCGAATTCACAGTAAAGCTGGCATCTCGAATCATTTCTCCATTCACAAAAACCAGACCTTTACGAATATCCTTTTTCAAATCCGAACGACTCGCTATCCCCATATCAGACAAATATTTATCCAATCTCATCTCCGCACACTCTTTCTCATTATGAAAATATTGGATTTTTCGCTTTTCTCATTTCATTTCCGAGAAAAGAAATCTTATGCCATTTTAATAGAAGGGCACTCTTCTTACAAGCAAAACGAGATAATGCACGCTATACGAGCAATACTCGATAAGAGTAAAAATGGGCTGTAAAAAATCAAAATAATTTTCTAAGCAATATAGGTCTGAACTTGGGGCACGCTCTCGCTAGCTTCGCCACGTAACGGATACTAAGCGAAAAACTGCGTTTCTCTTGTTTTTCGCAAGTACCGACGGGCTCAGACTACCCCCGCATTCAGACCTATATTGCAAAGAATCTCTTTAACATTTTGATTTTTTACAGCCCATTTCTTTTTAGAGATAATTTTGAATCCTTTATCTTTTACCGTTTACTCTGTTCTTTCCGTACAGAAGACTCAGGGCAAATCCCACTGTCGAAAGGAAGAAGAAAAGAGCATATAGTCCTAAAGCACTGCTGTCCGAGGTCTCTATTCCGCCTCTTCCCGCGCCAAGCACCTGCGGCTCTTGGTCTGCACTTGTTCTATTCGCTCCCAGAACTCTTGTGTCCTTCATTTCTTCTATATTCTTTTGCGTTCTGTCCGTGCCCAAAACTTCTCCGGGACTATTCTGTTCGGAAGAAGGCGGAGTCACAACACTAAACACCGGGACTTCTATGTTGCTTGGCGGATTATTTCCGCTTGGAGGGGTTCGTCTATTGCCTCCTTCAAAAGGGTGCTCCGGAGTATTTCCTCCATTATCGGGCGAGTCGGGAGGGATAAGCTCTTCACCGGGTGGGTTCAGTTTCGGATTATCCGTTTCAGGGTCTTCTATCTTTTTATTGATAAATACTGCTCCGAAAGCGGATCCAGGTATTTTTTCTTTCCTACTGCTATATCCCGGCACAGGAAGCTCTTTCAGTTCGTATGGAATTTCCTTTCCCTCTCCATCCTTCTCATACACAAAAAAGCTATGCTTCCAATCATTTCTTTCATTTAATCTTACACTATCAACAATTTTTCCGTATGCCAGCAATTGAATCTTCACTTCATAGGGGTGATATCTATCTCCTTCCCATTCTTTCCTTACCGGAATCGGAATACTATGTCCTTCAGTATAATAGTTGGTGATTGTAAACTTCGTACTCATGGAACCGTTAATAAGCGAGCTGTAGCCGGGAACGCTTTCTTCCTCAACAGAATACTGAATCAAGTCGCCTTTCTCGTCATACCTTTTCAGATTTTCAAAAACATATACCCATCCGTTTTCTTCTGAAAGCTCTGCTTTAAGATTTTCCGCTCTTCTTCCGTTCTGTAGAAGATGTACGATAATCTTATCAGGATGTGCCGGAACTTCCGAATCTCCTATAACATCCAATGCATCCATTTTCAAAGGATCCAAATCTTCTTTATTGTTAAAGCCGTCCGGTAGTAAAGAGGCTGTAGACGGAGAACCGGGACGCACCAATACAGGCCACTTCTTTTCCACTATTACATTACGGGTCTTCGAGTCCTCTTTCTCATTTTGAAAATTGAATTCCAGTTTCTTATTGTCTCCAAATAAATCCTCTCCAAGTGAATGAACAGTCTTATCCAACTTATATCCATCAGGGGGCAATATTTCTTCCAGCTCGTACTCTCCTCTACGAAGATTTTTTACTGTCGCTATGCCCTTTTCATTTGTTTCTATTGTTTTTTTGAACTTGGAGTACTTTTTACTAAGAAGGTAAACTGCTCCTCCCAAGGGGACATCCGAATCCTTATCTATTGTTTTGATTGCAATACTGTATGCCTTTTCTTGTAATGACTCTTCCACCCCCTTTACGGTATAGCTATGTTCAATCGGTTTTATATCCGTCCCTTCAAGCTTTACTTTATTCTTGTAGCTCTCCCCATTAACGGGAATTTCATTTATTTCCACAAAATAGCGAAGCTCAAATCCCTCTGTCGGTCCCAATTCTTCTAAATCAATTTGGAATTCTCCGGAATGTATTCCCTCTTCACCATAGTCTAAGACGACCTCCTCTTCTACAGCAGGATTTTCCCCTTCCATATCCTCTCTCAAGGAAAATATACTCCCCCTGTTTTCCTCATCATCTATAGCTGCATGAAAAAACTTTTTTCCATTCTCTTCCCTAAGCTCTCCACTTCTCCAGACTCCCCTGCGTAACGAGGGTTTAAATCTGTCGCTATCCTCTACAGTAAAATCCATATAGTAAGGATCCATATATTCCAGCGCAGATGATTCGAGACTGTCCTTTAAAACAAGATGATTGTAACCCTCTGCATTGTGCGTTCCCTTAAAGTTTTTTGCATCAAAAGTAATACGATATTCCAGTACATAATGTGAATCGTGGTTAGTATCTTCTATTTTTAAGATTTTCCCATCCACCACTTCCTTGGAGAAGCTAATCGGCTTGAGATCATAATTGCACTTCTCTTCCTCCACTTCAGTTGCAATGGCTTCCCTATCGGACTCCGAAGCAACAGCCGAAGCAATAAGGGATTCATTTTCTACTTCTGTAGCATTTTCCGGCTCTGTATTTTCCGTCTCTGCGTTTTCCATCTCTGCATTTTCCGACTCTGCATTTTCACCGTACATTTGTGTTTCCGGTAAGACAAAAGGAACTTCTCCTTCTGCTTTTGACAGGAAAAATCCTTGCCAAATCATCAGTGCAGAAAAAAAGAACGCCAAAAAAAGCTTCTTTGCTCTCCTCATCATTTTCGCCTCTCTTTATGGTCGAACACTTAATATTTAAGTTTTTATATATTCTCATTTTACCACTGTTCAAAGCTTCAACAAGAAAAACTGAGGGTTTCAACTATAGTTGTTTGTAAAATAAAGTATAAAAGACTTTTAAATATTTCCTTTTAGATACGAAACGCGGAGAACTTTGCTAAGCACATAAAAAAATCGCCAATCCTGTATAAGATTAGCGATTTTCTATCGTATATACACTTACTGTATAGTTCTTCTTCCGAAATATCCGAGGATTCAGCTTCCCGAAGCCGAATCCTCTCTTTTTCACCAAACCGGGCTTATCTCTTTTTCCCTGGTTTTCTTTTTTCATAAAGTAAGGTAAAGGAAAATCCAATTGCGGAAATCAAGAATAAAGCCAAGTAAAGCCTCATAGCGCTGCTGTCAGAAGTCTCGGTCAAGCCTCGTCCGCTCCCCAAAACCTTAGGAACTCTCTCTGCTCCAAGAATCTGCTGTTCCGACTCCTTCTCCGTATCGGAAGTGAATCTGTTTAAACCTAAAACTTCCGCCGTAGTTTCCGATGGTATTGGGATATCTGCAGACTCGTTCACAAGAGGATTCTCAATTCCTCTTGGAGAGCTTCCGCCGCCGGGGTGAGTCGAGGAGTTCCCGCCATTTTCATGGGATTCGGAAGTCTCGTCTCCCTTATCCGAATCACTCTGTCTTTGCTTTTTTGTATTAATAAAAACATTGAGGTAACCGGTATCCGGATCATTTTCTGCCGCCATCTCATAACCTTCTACAGGAACTTCCTTCACTTCGAAATGAATCGGATGATTATATTCATCTGTTTTATTCCGCTCGAAATGATACTGCCAATCGTTGCCATCGTTTAACAATACACTTTTTACAGCTTTTCCATTCTCTAATAGTATTACTTCCACTTTTCTGGGATGTGGACCCTCTCCCCGCCAGATTTTTGTGACAGGAATCATACTTTGGTCTCCTTCACTATAATTATTCATTATAGTAAACTTCGTATCCTGTGATCCGGTAATCGTTGTTGTGTAGTTTGCTAAAGGCTTTCTTTTACCGTATAAATAATTTCTTTTCCATCCTCATCTTTTCTTGGTAAATCTTTAAAGATATATTCTCCGCTTCCAAAATATCTCTGAGGATCTATTTCCGCCTCTCTAATGACCTTTCCATCTCTTAAAAGATAAACCGTTACCGAAGGAGAATAAGGAAGATTCCGGTTATTTGAAATCCCATCCGTTAAAAAAGATTCATTTCTATTGAACTTGTTTTCCTCATCATCAAAATCCACCTCTTCAAAGTCTTCAACAGGTAGATATGCAGGCTCCGGTGTACCGGGTTTTACATGCCATACTTTTTCGACAATAATATCTCTTTTATCCGAATCTTCTTTCTTAAGCTTCTTCTCATTTTGAAAATGTACGACAACTTCAGAAGTCTCATCAAACTGATCTTTTACAATGCTCTTTTCTCTTTCTTCCCCTTCCTCATTCATCTTATAGCCCTTAGGGGGATTTATCTCTTCAATGTCATAATATTCTTTAATCAGATTATGTACGGTAACCTTACCGTCTTTTCCTGTTTCTACCAATTTCTTATAGCCTGTATTCAAGCTGGAAACCAGAAATTCCGCACCTTCCAATGGACTTCCATCCTGCTTATCCGTCTTTTCAATAGTAAAGCTGTACTCCTGCCCTTCAAAAGAATCCGCATCTTCTTTCACCGTATAAGTATGTTCCTGCGCTTTCACAGGAAGATTTAAAATCTCCGCCTTATTTTTATACTTTGAGCCCTTTTCCGGAAACTCGATTATTTCCACAAAATATCGAATTTCAAAACCTTCGTTGGCACCGATATGCCCGAGCTTGTATTGCATTCTTCTTTCGTTATTACTCCAATGTTCATGCAAATACTCCAGATTATCATAGTCTAAATGCGCCTTTACTGCAGGTCTTGTTCCTTCTTTATCCTCAAAAAGAGCAAAACTTGAGCCCGGGTTTTCCGTATCATCCGGATCAGGCACAAAGACTCTCTCTCCATTGTTGTCCTGGTACTCTCCGCTCTTCCAAACACCCTTTTTGATTGTCGGAATATACTTTTCCTCGTTCTCAAATGTACTGTTAAGGCTGATTTTAATCGGATCAAAGAATCTGAGCATATCACTTTCTAAGCTATCCTGAAAGATAAGATTATCATAGCCGTTTTCATCATGCTGTCCTTGAAGGTTTTTTGCATTAAAACGGACTACATACTCTAAAAGATAATGGTACTCTCCCTCTTCATCTTTAACCTCTTGAATCCCTCCATTTACTAATTCCTTAGAAAATGTAATGGGTTTATTGGGCGCTTCTTCCGTCGTAGATACCATTCCGGAATCTTCCCCCTCCGCCTTAGCGAAGAAAAATCCCTGCCAAATCATCAGCACAGAAAAAAAGAACGCCAAAAGCCTTCTTTTTACCTTCATCATCATGTCCCCCTCTTTATATGATATTTAAAATAATTACTTCTTCTCCTTTTATAATTTTAACATATTCTTAACAATTAACAAGTAAAAGCCTTTTTTCCACCAGGATATTCTTAATTTTTACCATTTACCTTCTTGCAATACTGAAAAAAAAGTATAAAATTCCCATGGATGCAATTTTTTTAATATCATTTGCAGGGAAGGGAAATGAAAAACAAAATATTAATGGAAGTAGCTGATACTTTCGGACTAAAGTTCTTGGAAGATATCAACGAAGCTGCGGGTATATATGAAAACTATTTTCTATCTATTCGCTTTGTGAATAATTTTTACCAGTGCTGCTTTTCTTTATCTCAGATGGGAAACTATCCGGATATGCAGTACATTAAGGCCTTAAGAAAAGAAATTAAGCCGGTACAGGGAATGGAAATTTCCGGTTATCTTGTAAAGGCAAATATTAAGGGCGGTTTTACCGCAAAGGGTTGTAAGCAAAATATCTTGGATTCCGTTGTGCAATTAATTTCCCACTTTGCCGCAAACGGCTTAGCAAGCTGTAGTGAAGTAAGCGGAAGTATGGACGGGGTTTCTCTTTACTGCTTAAACGGCCAGAGTCATTTCTTTACTAAGGAAGAATATGACCAAAAAAGAACAGAGCAGGAAGAAAAAAACCTACGAGATGAAAGTCGCGGTCCGGTTGGGATACTCCTTGGTATCTTCGGTGCTATAGTTGGTGCCTTTTTAGGGGCCATTGCCGTCTTCCTCTTTTCCCGAATGGGTTTTGTCACTCTTTATGGCGGTATAATAATGGCTGCAACCACTGTTCTGGGATATAAGCTCTTTGCAGGAAAGTTTGGAATCATCGGTATTCCCGTTACAATTCTCTGCCTGGCAGCTATGGTTTATCTTGTAAATCGTCTTGATTTTGCTTTCTTGCTTTCCGAAGCTTATTTTGGAAGCTTTGAGCATGTTATGGAGTGCTTCCAGTACATGAAGGAAATCTTAGCGGAGGAAGTAGAAGAGGTAGGGATGAGCTACACCCGTAACTTGTGGCAGCTTATGATTTTCACACTGGCAACAGGCATCATCTTTACGATTTCCACCTTTTTTGCAGAGAAGAAGGCGAAACCCTCCTATCCTATCCTGGATGAGTCGGATTTCAACATTCAGTATTAATTTAGCTCTTTTGTGAACAGCAATAAGACTCGGGATGCGATAATTAGGAATTACCATCAACACGTTTTGTCCTATAACTCGAATTTTAAGATAAGACACAAAAGGAGGGAGTGCTTACCGGCCTCCCTCCTTATTTGTGCTTTTTTATTTTGATTAACGCAGTAAGCTTTCCTTATCCAATTATCTAGTAGTAAGAGTAAGGAATCTGTCTTATTTCTTCATTTTTGCAGTAAGAGTAATGGTACACTTCTTGTAGCCCTCAGCATAAATTACTATTTCATTGCTTTCTTGAAAAGCATTTCTCGTTAAGACAAGTGCATTTGCCATACTTTGAGTAATCTCTTCACCGTTAACTTTATGGCTACCGGACGCCTCACCTACAGCTATTTTGGAGAACAAGGAATTTCTTAAAGTAAAGTCCTGCGGCCAATCTTCTTCTACCACGGAGTATTTTTCTCCATTTATCTCAATATATTCGATTGCCGCAATATAGTTTAGGATGGATTCTGACACCTTATCATTTCCAAAGGCCAAATAATACAAATCAATATATTCCCCTTCTTGATTCGGCTCTGTTTTCTGATGTGTCAAAGAAAGTCCTCCTGGATAGTCCTTTTTCCCCGAATCTTCCTCCTCTTTCTCTGTTTCAGTATCTTCCGGTTTTTTCTCTTCTTCCTTCTCAGGCACTTCCGGTTTCTTCTCTTCTACCTTCTCAGGCACTTCCGGTTTCTTCTCTTCTACCTTCTCAGGCACTTCCGTTTTTTTCTCTTCTACTTTCTCCGGAACTGCCGGTTTTAGCTGTTTTGTTTCGGGAGTTCCTAAAGAAGCTCCTCCTGATCCGGAACTGCCTCTACCGGGATTTACTCCGGTGCTTGACCCACTAAATACTGCTGTCTCCGGAATCGGGCGACTTGCTCCTGCAACCTGTTTGGAGGCGAAGCCCTTCCCCGCAATATAATAGGCTTCTCCCTTTTCATCTATCCACTGACCGCTTTGGTTTACATGATAGCCATCCGGAGTCATCTGATTTACATAAAGAATCCCCAATGAATGATCATCTACTGTAGCGAAGAAATAGCAATATCCGTCAATCCACTGCCAGCCCGTTAATGCTCTTCCGGTCTTTTCGGCCATTTCCGTACTTAAGAAATACCATTTCCCATTATCAAAGAGCCAGCCTGTCTTCATCTTTCCGTTTTCGTCCAGATAATACCATTCTTCATTTGATACAATCCAGCCCGTCAGTTTGTTTCCCTTCTCATTCAGAAAAGTCCAATGCTTCTCCTCCATCTTCCATTGTCCTGCCGTATTGGTTCTTCCGGTTTTTGCCCATGCGTAAGAGGAAGGCACCAGCATTGCGCCAAATACAAGCCCTAAAACAAACTTTTTAATACTCCTTTTCATCGATATATCCTCTCTTTTTCTTAAAAGACTTAAATTTTCCTGCTTTTACGCTAGCATGAAGTTTTTAAAAATTCAAGGATTCATATACTGTTACTTTTTAATGTATTTCTTAATTTATTTTTTTAGAATCAATGAAATAAAATCAAGCTTTTTAGATCTGTATCCCTGACTTTACTGCTTTTTTAAGAAGAAACTGTATTGCACCGACAATAAAACTTCTCTTAAGAAATACTCTATATACATATTGAAATCCACCTATAATGATTAGAAGAAAATGTCGGGGTTGTTAAAATGCAAAACTTCTTTATGTTGTACCAACCCGTTGCAACATAAAAAAACTTCATCTTTGTTTTTTTCATCCCTTTTTCCTATATTGTAACGACGGAAAGGAGCTCTTATGTCTAAAATAATTTATCTTGCCGGCGGTTGTTTCTGGGGTGTAGAAGCCTATTTTCAAAGAATTCCCGGTGTTCTTTCTACAAAATGCGGCTATGCAAACGGAAAGACGGAAAATCCCAGCTATAAGGAAGTCTGCCAAAAAGATACCGGACACGCCGAAACGGTAGAAATCTATTATGATGAAGAAAAATTACCTTTAAAAAATCTTCTGCGTTACTATCTTAGAATCATCGATCCCACAAGCTTAAACAAGCAGGGAAACGATCAAGGTACGCAGTATCGAACCGGCATTTATTATGTCGAGGAAAAGGATAGAGAAATCATTGAGGCAGTTTTAAAGAAAGAACAGGAGAAATACCAAAGTGCGATCGTGGTCGAAGTTCTCCCCCTTAAGCGTTTTGACAGTGCGGAAGAATATCACCAGGATTACTTGAACAAAAATCCCGACGGCTACTGCCATATTCCACTGGAGCTTGCAAATGAACCGCTGCTTGAGGATGAGAAGTACAGGGCATTATCGGAAGAAGAATTGCAGATGAAGCTCACCAACGAAGAGTATGAGGTACTGGTGCACTCCGCCACAGATCGTCCCTTTGAAAATATCTACTGGGACACGGTGGCGAGAGGGCTCTATGTAGACAGAGCCACCGGGGAGCCTCTATTTTCTTCCAAAGACAAGTTTCAGTCCGGCTGCGGTTGGCCCAGCTTTTCCAAGCCCATTGCGCAAGAAGTCATTCGCTATCTGGATGATGACAGTTTGGGAAGGCACAGAGTAGAAGTTCGCTCACAGGGTGGAAATTATCATCTTGGACATGTCTTTACGGATGGTCCGAAAGAGCTCACGGGACTGCGCTACTGTATCAACTCTTCTTCTGTTCGCTTTATCCCTTATGAGGATATGGAAAAGGAAGGCTATGGAGAATTAAAGAAATACGTATAGAGGTGTAAAAATGCACCAAGAAAAAAATTGCTCAGACACAAATGGTCCGAGCAATTTTTTTTATAATTCACTTATGCCTAAAACCGAAATATCACACGCTTGTGAGAAAAACTTGTTATGAATGAAAATACCCTTGCTATTTCTACTGCTCGTATTACTACTCTAAAACCCGGTATTGCTTCATGACTTCGCCATCCATGAAGATAAGCGGTTTTGCCGTTAAACCGTCCGCATCCTTGTCATAATACCCCATCAAATAATCATTTACTTCCTGTAAATCGGAGAACTCCTCTACCTGATAGGGCAGTTCGAAGGCCAGCTTTCAATAAAGAGAAACTTATCTCCGTCCTCTACCAAAACTCCCACATGACCGATAAACTCCTGCACCTTGTTTAAGCCGTCATCCATGGTCATAAACACGGAAACCATATGCATCTTTTCATTATCGAAAGAAATCTCTTTCTCCTTCCAGGACTTAATGATTTCTTCTGCCAGAACACTTGTGTCATGTGTATCTTCCACATCTATATAGGAAAATAGAGTATCGTAGTTCTTCTTTTCCTCTCCGCTAAAGATTTTTTTTGCCGAGATAGCGTCAAAATCCGAGAAAAGCATAGTGGTGTCTCCCGGAACGGGATTCCCTACCTTGATGAAATCTCCCATCAAAGAAAAAGAGGTGATTCTGCAATTCCGTCCGACATAGCCTCCCTTATCCAACCAATGATCCACGAGCTTATCCGAATCAAAACTCGGAAATCCAGAATCGATTGTGGTCATCTTCTGAACAAGATTTTCTTTTCCGACAGCATTGTTGTATTCGTCCACTGCTGAAAAAAAAGATTGAATCTTTTCTTCTTTAAGTCCTGCTCTCTTTAATGCACCCTCTACCCTATCTCTTGTTTCCCGATCCACAAGATTGGAATACTTTAGCTTCGTCCCACTACTACACGCAGTACAAAGACTTATAAAGCAAAGAAGTACAAAGATTTTAAGTATTTTCAATAAATCAACGCCCTTTCCGTCTACAAAATCAGTCCTCCTGATAAACGATGATATAAGCCTTTACAAAATCACTTCCTACAGAGAAAGAGAGGGGAACTTCTACGATTGCTTTTCCGACTTCTCCCTTATAGTAACTGCTTCTTTCTTCCACTGAATAGAAATACATCGCTGCAGAATAACTGTGTCCGGCATCTAAAGAAACATCAAAGCTCATGTTCTCCGTCTTAATATTTCTTGTTTTAGCCCCAATGCTTTCAGTGGTCTCAAATACACCTTCAATGGTATGCTGTCCTCCACTTAAGGCCACTATGGTTTGCAGGTTCTTTCCTGTGGTAAAGGACAGATTCGCAAGGCTGTTTCCATCTACCTTAATCTGCTTACAATATAAGTGCAGAAGTGCCTTATCTCTGTTTTCCTCTATAAACTTCTGCTCTCCTGCATCCCTCTTCTTTGTAAGAGAAAGCATCACAGTAAAAGCCACAGCCCATACTATTACAACAGCTACAATAATCATAATTGTTGTAGTATTCATCATAACACCTCTTTCTGATTTAAGTTCTTAATAAATTCCGAAATCTATTATAATTTTACAGAAAGAGAAGTCAATCCTACAAGCTGATTTATTTCTATTCTATTTTCATTCTTCTTTGTATTTTATTTTTCTTCTTGCAGTTTAAACTTGGACACCAAATCATCCAGAATGCCGGCCTGTCCCGATAATTCTTCTGCTGCTGCCGCACTTTCTTCTGCAGTTGCGGAGTTGTTCTGAACTACAGCGGAAATCTGATCCATTCCGATTGTCAGCTGGCTCATACCCTCGGACTCGCGAAGAGTCTCCTTTGTAATATCGGAAATCATGGCTTTAATCTTTCCGACTCTCTTCACCACATCCGAAAGGGATTCCCCTGTTTCTCTAGTAATTCTTGCTCCACGCTCTACAGCTTCCTTCGTCTCCTCTATAAGAACTCCGGTATTTTGAGCCGCCTTTGCGGATTTGTGCCAGATTTCCTACCTCGTCCGCAACAACCGCAAAGCCCTTTCCCGCTTCTCCCGCACGTGCCGCCTCAATCGCTGCATTCAAAGACAAGATATTGGTCTGGAAGGCAATATCATCTATGGTCTTGATAATCTTTCCGATTTCACTGGACTTCTCCGTAATTTCTTCCATGGCCTTGGACATTTCTTCCATTTTTTGATTACTAAGTGTAACGGCAGAGCCTGTCTGTTCGCTTAAGCCCTTTGCCTCTTCCGCCTTTTTCGTCGTAATCTTAATGGAATGGTCAATGTCACTCATACTTGCAGAAAGCTCCTGTACAGAGGATGCCTGCTCGGTTGCGCCCTGAGACAAGGATTGTGCTCCGCTCGAAACCTGATCCGAAGAACTGCTGACCTCCGATGCGGACTTTTGAATTTCTAAAATGGTTGCATTTAAATCAGCACGGATGGAACGTAAGGAATCAATCAGAGGATGATATTCGCCCTGATACTTCTCTTCCTCCTCGAGATTCACACGGAAATTTCCTTGAGCCAGCTCTTCCAGCTTCTCCTGTAAGTCTGCGGTAATTTCTTTGATCCGGTTCATAACCTCTTGGAATCCATTTCCAATCTGCCCGATTTCATCATCCTTTAAATACGTAATCTCCTCACTGAAGTCTCCTCTTGCAACCTTGCTTCCTACCTTCGCAATCTTTTGCAGAGGCTTCAAGGACTTCTTAATAAGTGTAAACAATACAAGTACCATGGTAAATACTGCTGCCACAGCAAGGAAAAAGCTGAGGATAATCACGGCATAGATGGGTGCCATAAACTCCTGATTCTTTACGGAAAGCATAATCCACCAGGTATTCCCCATAATTTCCGCAGGAAAATAATAAACTCTCTTCTCCACAGAACTCTGATTCTTTTCCATCAAACTGAAGAGCTTTCCTTCCTGTAATTTTGCACTGACCTTCTTCGCTTCATTCTCTGTTTTTTCTTCTATAATCGGCTTACCGATGATATCCTTGTCCTGACTGTAAATCACATCTCCATGTTCATCCAAAATGTTGGTAATCAGGCTTGGAAATCGACTGTCCGCCTGCTGAATGGAAGAAAAGATATTAACGTCCACATCCAAGAAAACAACACCGATAAATTTACCCTTAAAAACCATCGGCCTAGAAATGCTGATGATTTTTTCTCCATTCAACAAATCTTCATAAACATCGGTAATCACCGTTTTCTGTGTTTCTTTAGCCTTTTCATAATACTCTTTTTCCTTATAGTAGTCATAGGAAAAGTTAATCAGTTTCTTGGCCTTATATCCTTCTCTATTGAGATACGGTGCATAGTCCCAATTTACATCCACAAAAGCTCCCGGTTCAAAAAAGGCACCGACGCCTGCGATATTTTCATTGGATGCAATTAAAGCATTTAAGGAATCAATCAACACCGACTCACTGTTGTACTGCGCCATATTCAGCTCTTTATCCACAATACGGGAGCGGAAATCCATCTTCTCCATCGGGGTAACATGCTGCTTTTCCTGTTTAATATTTTCTATCGACCACTGTGTTTCCGATGTATCTTCCGTAGTACTTACACCATTATAAATAATGGAAGCAATTGCATCCATCTCTGAAATCAGCGCTGAAAGCTCATCTGCGGAGGCCTCTGCCTTATCTTCCAAATTTTTATTCAGAGACTTCTCAAAAGCAACCCTCATTGTGTGGATCAGACCCACATTCATACATAAAATCACAAGTGCAGAAACAATGCCCAGAACGATGGGCAGTTTTACTGACAGATTCATAGCCTTTCCGCTTGTTTTCCATATTTTTTTACGAAGATGATTTTTTTGCAGAGATGACTCGTTTAAAGTAAGTGTACTTCCCTGTACTTTTTCCATTTCTTCTTCTCCTTAATGAAATCTTGAAAATGAGACTCTTTGTTATATCGGTATCATTCTCCAAAAAATAAGAAGAATTCTTTATTTTATTTTGCTTTTTCAGTAGGAAGAAAAATAAAAAAGGAAGAAAAAAATGGATGAAAAAAATATGGCAAACAATATAAAAAAAATAGGATTATAGAATTAGAAAAAAATGGATGAAAAAAATAGGATAAAAGATTTAGGAAGATATACGCTAAAAAGATTTGCTAAAAGTTTCAGAAAAAAAGATATTGTAAAAAGTAAATTTCTTATTGTAAAATAATATCAATTAAATAGTTATTTTGCGGGTGTGATTCAATGGTAGAATGTCAGCTTCCCAAGCTGAAAACGTGGGTTCGATTCCCATCATCCGCTTTTTTTTTGCAAAAAATGTCCGATATAGATTATGAACTAATATATTTCTCCGATAATCTCTAGTAGATATTGCATAGGAGGGTGATTATGAAATCGATTCGGACGACCTTAATTATTTGCATGCTGATGCCTATCATCATTGCGTTTTCCTTGATGGGCGGAACACTAGTTTTCTATATGGACACTCTCAGTGTCAGTGACGGAAATAAATTGATGCCTGAAGGTGCTTCCCAAACTGCGGAATCCGTAGATGGTATTCTGAAGCTGGTTCAATCTCAGGTTGACCTGCTTGCCAATACCTGTAGTATGATGACGGATGAAGAAAAAATTCTGGCAAGAGACAAGGCTTACTTTGCCGAATATGAAAAGCAGATGAATGAAGTGGTCATCTCTTCCACAAAGGATATTCCTGGGCTGGTAGCCTCTTATATCCGTTATGACCCGAGTCTTACCTATGGTACTTCCGGTACCTTTTATACCGATGCGAACAAAGATGGAAAAATGGAAGCGGTAACTCCGACGGATCTTTCCGCCTATGATCCCTCTGATACGGAGCATGTCGGTTGGTTCTACACTCCTCTGAAAAACAAGAAATCCACATGGATGGAGCCCTACTACAATGCCAATATCAATGTAAACATGATTTCCTATGTATGTCCCGTCTATTTAAAGAGCGGGGAAGGCTTCGCGGTCATCGGTGTGGATTTTGACTTTGATTATCTGAATCAATTGTTTACAACACACCATAAATTCCATGTCGGAGATACCTATTTATTAAATGAAGAAGGAAAAATTCTCTATCATCCGGATTTTACAAACGGCGAAAATTTCGGGGATATTCTGGATGGAAAATACAAAAACGACCTTGCGCAGATTATCTCCAATAAAAATGGTTATGTGAATGGAGGAAGAAGTAAAAAAGCGGTATTACTTGGCTTTGAAACACTGAGTAATGGTTGGAAAATTGTAGTCACCCCAAGCCATGAGGATATTTACGGAGCCATGGAGATGTTAAAGAGTACTCTCGGATTCTTCATAGCCATATATCTCATCATCATGTTTGTTCTCTCCTTCATAGTCGGAACCAAACAGGCAAAACCCATCCTTTCACTTACCAAATCCGTAAGAAGACTGGCAGAAGGTTCTTTAGAAGAAGAGATTACCGTAAAGAGCAGAAATGAAACCGGGGCACTGGCAAAGGGTCTTACGCAATTGGTTGCCCAGTTGAAGGACTATAAGCTTTATATCCAAGAAATTACCGACAGTCTGAACGAAATCAAAAACGGAAATCTCGATATAGAGCTGAAAAACAATTATGCAGGGGAATTTGCCAAGGTGAAAGATGCTCTCCTTGACTTAACAACGAAATTAACCGATCTTATCGGAAATATTCGTCTCTCCTCCGAGCGTGTTTCCCAGTCTGCAAGAAATGTAGACAGCGGTGCACAGAACCTGACGCAGGGCTCTACCGAGCAAGCCAGCAGCATTGAGGAGCTCTCCTCTACCATCAATGACATTTCCGTACGTGTAAAGCAGAACGCCGACAACGCCATAAAGGCCAACGAAAAAGCCAAGATTGGAAAAGAAGAAATGTTAAAGAGCGACGGTCAGATGCAGGAAATGAAGGAGGCGATGAGCCATATCAATGAGAAATCCGCTGAAATCAGTAAGATTATCAAAACCATCGATGACATTGCCTTCCAGACCAATATACTGGCTCTGAACGCAGCCATCGAAGCTGCCCGTGCAGGTGCGGCCGGCAGAGGCTTTGCCGTTGTAGCGGATGAAGTTCGAAATCTGGCACAAAAGTCGGCAGAAGCTGCTAAACACCACGGTCCTGATTGATGAAACCGTAAGAGCGGTAGAGCAGGGAAGTAGCCTTGCAGACAACACTGCACAATCCCTACATCAGGTTGTAGAGGGACAGACGGAATTAAGCACTTTGATCAATGAGATTGCAAGCGCTTCCGAAGACCAGGCGCAGGCTGTTGCACAGGTTACAAGCGGTATTGAACAAATCTCCAGTGTTGTACAAAAGAACAGTGCTACTGCATCCGAAAGTGCTGACGCAAGTACCGAGCTGAACAGTCAGGCAGAAAAATTACAGGAACAAATCCGCCAGTTCCACCTTCGGGATATGGACGGCAGAAATTCATACGCCTCCAAAGAGGATGAAGATTCAGGATTGTCCGAAAGAGTGTCCGAAATGGATGACGTGAATGAAGTAAATAAACCGGAAGAAGTAACGGAACGGATTGAGGTGGATAACCCGGAGAGTCCGTATTGATTCTATAGAAAATAAGGGAAAGAACCTATCGAGACTGTAAATAATTCTGTGTAAACAAACAACAACAGACTGCCAAAGGTGATTCATGAGAGAAATCATAAATCCCCTTTGGCAGTCTGCTCTTTTTATAATTTCGGTCTCCTCCCCTAGAAAAGACAGGGAGATACTCTTTTAATCTTCCTTATCTTTAAATCCTTTCCTTCATCTTCGTTTAATAATCCATCGCATAATCCAGGTTAAAGCAATCCAAATGAGTGCACTCACCGCACAAATCAGCATCCAAGCCTTTCGATCATTCATAAGGGGAAGTGGTACATTCATTCCGAAGAATCCGGTAATCACCGCAAGCACACTCAATAATATTTCAAAAATCGTTAAGGTGCTCAGGTTGTTATTCAAGTCATTGTTCAAAATATTGTTGTAGGAATCCAAGAGCTGGCGAGCCACGGTAGAGAGAAGCTCCGTCATGGAAACCAGCTGTCTGGCTTCCACCATGGCATCATCAAACTGTGCTATCTCCTCTTCGTTAAAGCTACGGTATATGGCATGAGCCTGTATATGCTCGAGAAGAAGCCGATTTTGTGTCGCCGCAGACTTTAAATAAATCATCCCTACCTCCAAATCGGAAAGGGCATAAAGATTCCGCTTCGTTGTTTTCTTCCGAAGCAAATGATTTATCTCATCTTTTTGCTTATCCAGTCGCTCAATGACGGGGTAATAGGCATTGGAAATCATTTCCAGACCGGCAAAAAGTAAGGTGTAAATAGAGAGTTCCCCTTGTCCCTCCACATAGGCAGACATTTCTGAATAATATAGTCATTATCCCCATTACTAATTGTCAGTAAACGATTTTTCTGCACAATAAAAGTTAAAGGAACCGTTTCATAATATTCCTTATCTTTCTTTGACTCCAGAACACTGTAAATAAAGGTTACGGTTCCGTCCTCTCTGTCATAGTCCATGTGTGCATGCTCATTTTCATCCAAAGCATACTCTATGATTTTGGAATCAATATCGTAGTCCTCATAGATTTTCGACTTCTCTGTGATTTCGTCTGCATCAATATTTATCCATGTGGCATTGTTACTTAGTTTTTTGCTTACCCGCATTTTCCCTTACTCCAACTAAAAATAGCCATATATTTCCCTAAGAACGATAGATATCTCTTCTGCGCCCGACAGTCAATGCAAGGATAATCAGCTCCTGATCTTGTATAAGGCAAAGTAAACGACACTCTCCGATTCTATACCTCCATTGCCCATTTTCATTCTTAACAAGTGGCGTAGGCGAAGCCTGCGACATCTTGTAGGCAATTAGTCCCTTGCCATGTGTTCTCGGATTTTCACAATTTTGCAAATTTTTTCCAATCCAGGATTTGATCATCTGCTGCGTGTATTTATCCAGCTTTTTGAATTCCTTATCAAATCGAGCGGTTGTTTCTACATGGTAGCTCATAGATTCAATTCCTTCCAAAGCTCCTCAATGGGTCTGGACTTACAGCCATCATTCTTATACTCCTGAAAGGCTTCATTGGCAAGACTGATATCATACTCCTCTTCAATGCGTTCAAATAAAGCCTTCTTAAAAGCCTCTCCCAAAGACATTGCATGAAGCTTAGCATAGCTTTCTGCAAGTGCTTTTTCCTCCTCATTCATTCGAATTGAAAATGCCATGATTTTACCTCTATTTCAAAAATTCTTTGCTGTGCTATTTCAGAAAAGAATATACAAACTTAATGTGTAGTACATTATACTACACGAATTGTTTCTTATCAACTCTAGCGAGATTCTGCTATAATACTTCGAAAAAGGAGGCGTTATGGCTTGTCAATGGAAAAACAGCAGTGCTGAAATGATATCCTACCACGACAAAGAATGGGGCGTGCCCACCCATGAGGATCAAAAGCTCTTTGAATACTTACTTTTGGAATCCATGCAGGCCGGTCTTAGCTGGGCATTGATTCTTCGAAAAAGAGAAACTCTTCGAAGCTGTTTTGCAAATTTTTCCCCGGAAAAGGTCGCAGCATTCACGGAAGAAGATATCGCAAGAATCATACATACGGAAAATATGATTAAGTCGGAGCGAAAAATCAGAGCCATGGTGCAAAACGCCAAGGCATTTTTAGCCCTGCAAAAAGAAAAGGGAAGCTTTGATGCTTACCTTTGGAGCTTTTCCGGTGGGAAAAGTCTTTGTTATCAAGGGCATGAAAAAGGGGAAATGCCGGCCAAAAACGCTCTTTCCGAGACAATCAGTAAGGACTTAAAAAAACGGGGTTTTCAGTATACCGGCCCCGTCATTGTCTATTCTTTTTTACAAGCCTCAGGTGTTATTAATGACCACGAAGAGGACTGTCCCTGCTATCAGGCACTCCGTAAGGCTTATCCTTATCAAGAGGTGGAGGAAAAGATTCATTGACTTCTGCAAGTTTCTAATACAGCAAAGCAATCGCCTCTTTGATGCAATCTTCACAGCTGCAAAGAGGCTTTTCTTTGCCTATCCCTCTTAAATCTTTGCAAATGCTGGCTCCGCAACGCTCAACAAAGTCCTGAAAAAGATGGGCGGCCTCCACCTGAACCATTGGATTTCCCTTATTTTTCATAGCCAAAACCAAATTTGCTCCAATGAGTGCTCCGCAGGTCCCCTCTAAGGTCCCCAATCCTTCAATAAGTCCCGCAGAGAGAGAAAGCAGGAGCTCCTCGGGCAGATTTAATTCCTCTTGGTATGCAAGCAGCACCAGCTGTCCGCAGTTCTTCCCTGTCGCTAAGCCTTCCATCGCTAATGTCTGTTTTTCTTCTAAAGATTGTTTCATGATTTCTCTTATTCATTTAATAGATGAGCGATAGGAAATTTCTTCTTCCTTTAAAGCTGATTGATTTTTTATGCAAAGCAATATTCAATTACTTAATCCCTTCATAATGCGTCCACATCCGAGCAACCTGTACAATGCCTTCATAAGACACATTATTTTCCGTGATTTGTTCCGCGTATACTGTATAGACTAATCTATGCTGAATATTAATTCTTCTGGAATAAAATCCGCTTAAATTCCCCACCAAACTTTCGTAAGCTGGGGGATTTTTAAATGGATCTTCTGCAATGATATCAAGTAAAAGCTTTGCCTTTTTCTCCAAGCCTGCGCTCTTAAGGAGTTTTTTGTCCTTATCTGCATTTTTACTGAACTTTATCAAATACATTACCACTCCTCATTCGGGTCATAACTTGTACATTCCGATAAATCTTCTTCCTTTGACGCTAAAATACTTTGGCTCAAACCCGGAATACTATTCAAATACAATGTTTCCTGAATGGCTTTCCAATCCTCTTCACCGACTAATACCGCATTTTTCCCTCTATTGTTGGTAATCGTGATTGGCTGAGAAGATTCATTTACCTCTGAAACCGTCTGATACAGGTTTGCTCTTACCTTAGTAATACTGATTGAAGTCATTGCGTATCTCCTTATCTCCTTATCTCCTTATCTTCTTATCTTCCTTCTGTATTGCATTTTCATAAGCTTTTCTATGCCTCATTATACCGTACTTTATTACGTACGTCAAAGTATGTTTTATGATAGTTCAATCAATTACTTCTCATCATCCATCTCTATAAGCTCATGCGCTTTTCCTTTACCCTCACGTAATTCTTTTATGGATTTTTTCAGCGAACGCATATTGCTTTCTGAATAGAAGGGGTCAACACTTTGTTGTCCTATCTCATAAATTTCCTCTAACGTAATTCGCTCCGTATTTTTCTCAACAGGAAAGTCTTCAAATCCGGAAAGACTGACCAGCCAATAGTTTTTATTCTTCGCAGGAAATGGCTTTGCTTTTTCCAATAATTCTTCATAAATTGCCGCATCTATTTTTTGATTTCTCCACTTTACCTCGGCAAATAAATAGCGGTCCTTTCCATCAAAGGCAAGTAAATCAATTTCGGATTCCTTCTTTCTGATTTTGTCCGTTCCCCACCAGTTTCCATAATCTTCCGGTAGGAAGTCCAACTCTCCTTTTCGCAGTCTTTGTTCAAAATATTCTATGACAATCTGCTCAAATACAGTCCCCATATATTCATTCAGTTTTGGCTCAATCTGCTTTTCGTATACAAGTTCTCCCAAATCCATATTGAGCAAGTTCAAATTTTTCTGTACGAAAATGTACCAAAAACGAAACATCGTATCCTTGATCCTATAAATAGGGCGCTTACTTTTACGGTCTAAAACCGGTGTTTTCTTCTCAATGATTCCAAGCTCCAATAAGGAATTCAGATAATGACTGAGTCCCCCACTTTGCATATTTAATTTTGTTGCAATTTCATTTAGCTTGCTTGCCCCTGCCGAAATCACAAAAAGAATATCATTGTAAAGCTTGGGTTGTCTCAGCTCTTGCTTAAGAGATTATCGGGCTCTTCGAATAATCTTCCGCTGGGTTTCAGGAAATTACGAATAATATTGCTTTTTAAATCTACATTTTCATCAAAGAAGCTTAAGTATTCCGCAATCCCCCCGGTAATGCCATAGACAATTGCCTTATCTCTATAACTATAGGAAGGGACAAACTCTGCCGCTTCCAAATAGCCAAAGGGCTGAACCTTTAACTGGCTGGTTCGTCGTCCGTAAAGCGGACTTTTGTAGCCCAGTACCTGATTTTCCATGAAGTTCATGGAAGAGCCGCACAAAATCAGGAAGAGCTTGCTCTTCTCCCTATACTCATCAATCAGTTTTTGTAATAGGGAGGAAATATGCTCCACACTTTGGGCTAAATAGGGATACTCATCGATGACAAAAATGATTCTATGCTCTTCCGCATAGGCAAACAAATAGCGAAGGGCTTTCTCAAAATCCTGAAAATCGGGAAGCCCCTTTAGATTCCCGCAAGCTTCATAGATTGCTTGTGACAAAAGGCTCAGGTTGATAAGTGCATTGGATTCCAATGCCACAAAATAATAGCCTTTTTTTCTTTTTAAAAATTCTTTAATCAGGTAGGTTTTCCCTACTCGTCTTCTGCCGTAAATAACCGATAAAGCGAAAATGCCTTTCTCGTATTCTTCTTCTAATTCCCTTAATTCAAATGCTCTTCCTATAAAGCGCATAAAATCACCTCCTGAAAACGGGATATCGCGCATACTCATGATACTTGTCAGGAACATTATAAAATGCAATATCGCATTATGCAATAACATACTTTTGCATATTACGATATTGCATTTTTACTTAGCAGGATGCCTTCTCCTTGTTTTTATTTTACAAGAAATACTCCGCCTCGCCGGCAGCTATCTCTTCTTCAAAAGCTCTATCGGATTTCCCTCGTAAAGATAAATCATGCTGTCGTAGCGCTGAACGGGAGCCCCCTTCACCCGATAAGAATTCGGGAAAAAGCGCATAAGGAAAGAGTAGCCCTCTCCCAGCTGTAACATTTCCATCGGCGTATGAATCAGCTGATAAACTTTGCTTTTCTCGTCTGTAATGCTTGAAAAATACAAGGCATATTGCTTTCCCTTTGCAAATCTTGCCTGTGCCGCCAAAGGGTCTACGGAAACAAAGCTCTGCACCTTTCTCTTCGCTTCTCCAAGCACCTTGATATTGTCTGTTACTTTCCAGACATCCGTTCCAATAGCATAATAGGCTTCCCCGAAGTCCTTGGTCAATAGCACGCCCATGCTGTTATAAATCGGATTTTCCTTCTGAATGTGTCCGTCATGCGCAGAAATAACAAGCTTTCCGGAACCAATTTTTTGCTCCATTTCCAGGATTTTCTTCACATTTTCTTCCATATCCCGGTCCCGAAGGACAGAGGAATCCTCTTTGGAAAGCCAGGTTTCCGCCGCTTGGCGGACAGTATTTAACTCCATCAGAAAGTCTTGATTCTCCTTAAACGCTTGTTTATCTATACCGCCCTGATGGTCATTGGAGACCTGCTTTTCTGTAGCGTCCTGCTCATCCGCTGTGTTTCCCCTCTCCCTCTGCGCCTCTTCCGGACTCTTCTCCGCCTTTTCCTTTAAGCTGTCCAAAAAGGCGATGACTTCTCCTGCATTCGTTGCATTTAAACTGAAATTCTCACGCTTTATGCAGTCCAGATTTTTTGAAAACTCCTCTTCACTCGTCAGCTTATGAGACAGGCTGTATTCCTTTAAAAAGGCATAGCTTCCCTCAGGATCTTGCATATCACAGCCGTAGAAGCGGACTTTCTTCTCCTCCGGAGCGCTTTCATTCCACTCCCGCATCCAGGAAATGAGCTCTGCCATTTCTTTGGTATGGTAAATGGGAAAGGCGAACTTCTGCACCATTTCCTCGGCGCTTCCTTCTCCTCCTTGAATATAGCGGTTTATTTCCGCACATTCTCCATAGTCCGCCTCCAGAGCAAATGCCGTAAAGCCCCGTTTCTCCACCATTTCCTTGAAAACGGATAGCTTCAGCTCCTGCATTTCTTTACAGCCATGGGCAGCCTCTCCGATAGAAAGGATGGAAATATTCTCCGGTATATACTCTGCGGAGAGGGGCTTCATCTCCGTCTGTACAGCCTTAATTTCTCGATGAGACTGCAATTCCTCTAACTTTAATTTCCCAAAATAAAACAAAATACAGACAATAAGAAAAGCTGTCAACGTAAGCGCAATTTTCCCCAGAATTTTCAAAAGTTTCCCTATTATTTTCATCGTTTTTTCCTCACATTTTTATTCTACTATCCGCGTATAGGCTTTTTGGGTCAGCCGAAAAATCACAAGATAAACTAGCGCGAAGACAAGAAGTACCGCGGACAAACAGCCGGCATAAAGGGTCAGGCTTCCCACTCCGAAAAGTCCCAGCAGTCTGAAAACAATCTTGGAGGCTACTAGACAGTGCAGGGCTGCCACCGCTAAGGGGCCGAAGAACAGCCATAGAATCTGAGAGTCCCCTGTCTTCTGAATCAAACGGTCGGAAAGCCCCAGTTTCTTCATGATTTGCATCTTTTCTCTGTCTTCATAGCCTTCGCTGATTTGCTTGTAGTAGCTGATTAATACCGTGCCTGTCAGGAAAATGATGCCAATCAGCACCCCTAAGAATAAAAACCGCCGTTTACTTCATATTGCGATTGCAGGTATTCGCCCTTATTTTCTACAGAATACCTAGCGTTTCCCTTGAAATTTTTTTCCGAAAATGCCTTCAGCTGTTTCTTTAAGGCACTGTACTTCGGCTGATATGCCTCCCCGGAAATCCCTTTCAGATTCCAATGGGTGCTAAATTCGATGCCGATAGATTCACTGCGATGCTCCTTAGGCTGTAAACATTTCTCTATATATTCCATGGTAGCAAGATCCCGCACCACAATGCCGTAGCTTCCTAAAGCCACCATGTCCACCGGCAAGATATTCTGAATTTCGCTCACCTGAAACACCCGATCTCCGATTTTCAAACTGCCCGGCTCCTTCGGCGTATTTCTATTGTTGCAAAGCAGAATTTCATTTTTCCCTAAAGAAATATGCTTCTGAAAACGGGCATTGTAGCCGGATAAATCATAAAGGATAATCATATTGGGATCTTTGGCATTCGCCATGTTCTCTTGCCCTTGCACAGGGAGGATTTGACCTTCCTCTACATAGCCCGCGGTAGCAAGCGTTGCCATGGTATATAAACCTTCTACCTCGGAAGGCTCGTTCACGCTTTCCAGCACCATTTGATTTAAAGACTGCTTCAAGTCTTCCCCTTCCTTTTCCGGATAGGAAAATGGGGAAAGCTCCATACTATATTCTCTGGAAAATAAGCTGTTTCCCTTATTCTGAATATTTGCGTACATACAAATGGTAGTGGCAAGGCTCAAAATCACCCCCGTACTTAAGATGGAGATGCTCGCAAGAGAAACCGCATTTCCCCTGATACGATAAAGAAGTCCGCTGATACTTAAGAACTTCTCCGGCTTGAAGTAAGAAGGGCGCCTTTTCTCCATTTTCAAAAGCAGCACGGAAAAGGAAATATACAAAAGATAGGTCGCAAGAATCACCGCCAGTACCGCAAGGAAAAAGTAAGTAAAGGAAGACAGTAAGCCTTGGATCAAAAGCGCAATGCCGTAACCGATGCCGAGGAAAAGGAAGCCGATAAGAGACAGGAGCACTCTGGACTTCGGTTCACCCTCCCCCTCATGTCCTTTTTGTAAAAGCGCCATCGGGGTGGAAAAGGAAATCCGAAAACTGCTGCGGAGCAAGGTGAAAAGATAGAGGACAAAGAGCAAAACCGTAGTATAGAGCAGGGCGGAAAAACTGAAGGGAAAGTCCATCAAACTCCCCGCCACGTCTTTCATGATGAAGTTCAGCATGAGAAAGACCATTTGCCCAAAGAGATATCCGCCCACAATGCTCAGTACCAGGATAAAAGCAAAGAGGCAGAAAAATTCAATGGCAATAATCTTTCGGATATGCTTCTTCTCCAAGCCCAATATGCCATAAAGGGCAAACTCCTTATTTCGTTTCTTCAGCATGAAATTGACTGCATACTGGATAAAAATAAAGGTAAAAATGCAAAGAAGAATCGTACCGACTCGGATAAAAAGGGGCAAGTCCCTATGACGTGTTTCAACATAATGATTTCCCAATAAAGAAGCCATAATAAAGAAAAGCATTCCCATAATCCCGGAAGAAAGTACAAAGGGTATTTCTAAAAGCCGATTCGCCCGGAGGTTTTTTAAGGCGAAGCGTCTTGCCATAAAAAAGCGCATACCTATTCCTCCCTTCCTTTTCTCTCTGTGAAAGCATCCTTTTGCGCCATCTCCCTTTGCCTATCATAAGGACTTTCCGGGCGAAGCGCATTCTGCTTCTTGCTCAGTACAAGCTGTGCCTCGGAGATGCGCTCCATAAAATCACGCTGTGCCTCCTCATTTCCACGATAAATCTCATGAAAAACCACGCCGTCTTTGATAAATAAGACTCTATCGGCATAAGATGCCGCCCGAAGGGAATGGGTTACCATCAAAATAGTCTGTCCTTCTGCATGAATCTTATGAAAAAGCTGTAAAATCATCTCTGAAGAGGCGGAATCCAAAGCGCCTGTGGGCTCATCCGCAAGAAGGAGAGAGGGGTTCGTTATGATGGCTCTGGCAATGGCGATACGCTGTTTTTGTCCACCGGATATCTCATAGGGATACTTCTCTAAGAGTTCCTCTATTCCCAGAATCCCCTGCATTTTCGCTAAGCGCTCCTGTATCAGACTTTCTTTCTCTTCCGATAAAACAAGGGGAAGGAAAACATTATCCCGGTTATTGAACTGATCCAAAAGATTAAAGTCCTGAAAGACAAAGCCCAGCTCCTTTCTTCGAAAGGCGGAAACTTCCTCTTTCTTGAGTCTTCCCACATCCCTTCCATTTATTAGAAGAACACCGGAGCTGGGGCTGTCCAGGGTGGCAAGGATATTTAAGAGGGTAGTCTTTCCTGCACCGGACTCTCCCATAATCGAGATAAACTCCCCCTTTTCCACGGAGAAATTCACATCCCGAAGGGCTTCCGTGCTAAGATTCTTGGTCTGATAGACTTTCTTGATATTTTTACATTCTAAAATGGACATTCGTTTTAAACTCCCTTCTACTGCCTAGCTTCCTTTTCAGGAAGCCTTGGAACAAGAAGAAGTATAAAACGAATATCCGATTTGTGCCTTTATTTAAGATGACAAAAAAGGTGGGAAACTTACAGAATTGTAAGATTGGAGGCGTTTGGGATCGGTTTTTAAATGGCAAAGAATACTGTGTTCAAGGCTCCGCTTTAAAAATAGAAAAAGCACAATCCCATCATCAGCTCGGAAAACGCAAAGTAAAGCAGCTTCCCACCGCCACGGTAGATTCTACCGATACGGAAATCTGCAAAAATCCGGCAATCTTTTGCACCATATAGAGTCCCAGTCCGCTGGACTTCTCCGTAGCTCTGCCATTAAAGCCGGAATAGCCCAGGTCAAAGATTTTCTTTAAGTCGGAAGAGGGAATTCCGATGCCCGTATCCTGTATCCGAAGAGAGGAACTTTCCCGGTCAAAAGAAAAGCTGATACTGCCTTCTTTCGTATACTTTAGAGCATTGGAAAGAAGCTGCTCTAAGAGAATCGAAAGCCATTTTTCATCGCTGATCACTTCCACCTTTTCTCCGCTACTCGCAGCACTTAGTCCCTCATAATGGAGGGACAGTTGTTTTTCAATAAAAATGGGAGCGTACTTTTTGAACAGACGTTTTAAACAGGCTTCCAAATCCACCGGATGAATATCCATATCGGCAGAACGGTTCTGCATTTTCAAATAATTCATCGCCATGTTGCTGTACTCTTCAATATAAAACATTTGCTCCTCGAGCTTCTTTTTATGCTCACTATCCGTTTTTCGAAGAAGGAGCTTGGACACGGTAATCGGTGTTTTAATCTGATGCACCCAGAGAAGAAAATACTCGGAAAGCTCCCTCTTTTCCTCTATCCTCCTGCGTTCTTCTTCCTTTTTCTCCTCCTCCATCCGCTCCAAAGCTTTTTCCAGGCTTTCCTTCCGGACAAAGGAAAAGTAGCCAAGGACGAGATAGACAAAGAACAAAAAGCTGCTTAGCTCCGCCCCTAAAACAAAGTAATTCCAGGGCAGATGTCCAAAGAAAAAAATCCCTCCGAAAAGTGACAGCAAAAGCAGGAAAAAACCGAAGAGCTCATATTTCGTTTGAAGATAAGCTTGAATCTGCTTTTTGATTTGCATAATGTTTTGCTGTCTCCTTTTTATAGTTTCTTTTCCAATGGTAACTTTTCAAAGTAGTGGTATTTCTGAATAGCGATTTTTCTATATAACAGCATATTTTATAGTACTTTCGTAAATAGCGTTTTCTTGTACTACAACACTTTTTCTATATCATTACTTTTCTAACACTAAAAAATACCCAATCCCTTTCTTGGTTTGGATCAAATCCTCTAAGCCCACAGCAGAAAGCTTCTTTCGGAGCCTTGTGATATTGACGGAAAGGGTGTTGTCATCCAGAAAATCCTCTCCCTGCCAGCAATGATTCATAATTTCCTCTCTTTTTGAAATTCCGCCCTTGGCTAAGAATAAGCACTCCAAGATGAGCAGTTCTGTCTTTGTTAAGTCGATACGAAAGCCTTCTCCCTGAAGAGCCGCCTTTGCTAAGTCCAGCTGCAATCCCTGAAAAGAAAGCTTGTCCTGCACTGCGGTGTATTCGTAGGTTCTTCGAAGCAACGCCTGAATCTTCGCCCTTGTCACATATAAATCGATGGGCTTCACAATATAGTCATCCGCACCGAATTGCATGGCCTGCACCATGTCCATGGACTCGCTGTGGGACGAAAGAAAGAGGATGGGGACATGGGAAAACTTACGGATTTTTTCCGTCCAATAAAATCCGTTATAACAGGGTAAGCTGATGTCCATAAGAATCAGCTCCGGATTACACTCTTCCACTTCATCGCTCACTCTTTGAAATCCTTTACAGATTCTACCGTATAGCTCCACTGCATAAGTTCATCCTTTAACAGCCTTACGATATTCTCTTCATCTTCTACTATAAAAATCTTCATATTTCCGGCCTCACCTAATCTATCATTTTTTTCCCTTACAGCGCCCTCTTCGGGCAGACCTTTACACATTCCATACACAGGATGCAATCCGTCCCGTTTTTTCTCTTCCTGGAATTATCCGTCATTTCCACATCCATGGGACAAACTCTCTTACATTTTCCGCAGGAAATGCACTTCTCTTCATCACAACGAATCCGTACCAAAGAAAAATAACTTGCAGGCTTTAGAAATACGGTAACCGGGCAAATGTATTTACAAAATGCTCGGTTATCCTTGCAAAGAAAAGCCAGCGCTATTCCTACAAGATAATAAGCGAGATTTCCGATAAGGAAAGCCCAAAACATAATCCTTTCCAAGTTTCCTACCTTCAAAAGAAACAAAGTGGAAACAAAGAGGAAAGACAAAGCAAAAGTCAGATAGCGAATCCAGCCAATATTTTTCCGGGGAAGCACCCTGGTCTTATAGGGCAGAAAATCCAAAACCATAGCAGTCCAACAGGCATAGCCGCAGAAGCCTCTTCCAAAAATCAAAGGCCCGAAGATTTTCGCCACGGCATAATGAATGGTAGCGGCCTCGAAGACACCGGTAAATAAATAGTACCAGAAGCCCTCGATTTGCATATTTTCCCGGTTGATAAGCCCTAAATAAACAAGCATATACAGCCCCACCAGAAGCTGTACCACACGGCGGGCATGGGGATATTTTCTTCCGAGCAGAAAAAGTCCGAAAGATAGTGAGATTCCGATATAGCTAAAGTTTAAAAGATAAAAAAGATTATGCTTTGTAAGCCAAAGGCTCACCGCCACTATTTCAAAAACTCCGCCGATTAGAAGCACCAAAGCATATTTTTTCAAGAAATCGCGCAAATAAAATCTCCTCTCCTATGTAATTCCATTCTGCTTTGAGTCCTAGAGGTTAAAACTAAACTATAGGACCACTCTGAGTTATAGAGCAAAATATATTGCAGAAAGATTGTCTCGGTAAATTGTATGCTTATCGTTTCTTATTTTCAAGTTCTGCTGCGCAATTGTAATTTAATGAAAGGCAACTTATAATAGTTCCGCTATAGAATGACATTTTGTAGAAGAAACCGATCCCCGCTATGTAAACTTTGAATTAGATAGTTACTGGATGGGCGATGCCGGAGTGGATGTTCCCGCCCTAAAGGAGAAACTGGGTGGACAAAGATTCTATAAAGAGTCTGCAAAAAAGTGCAGATTTCATGAAGACGGAATTAACACAATCCGGAAAGTAAGAAAGAAATAGGGGCGAATTGCAAAACATTTACGGGGGCTTGTGCTTATGAATATTGAATATTATGAGAAAACCATACAAAAGATGTATGAAGCAATAGCGGTTATAGAGGGGCTAAAGGATCTAAAAGAGGGAAATACCGAAGAGGGAGCCGAGACCATGTGCAAATTAAAGGAGAAATTCTTACTGAAGTAAACGAAAAATAATCTATATACTTCCTATTCTTTATGGTTGAAGAAACTTAGATGAACTGATTACTTCGTTTTATAATGACAATGTATTGATAACAAACGAATTTTGATGTATCCTATCATAAAGTCAATAAGCGAAAAAGCAATTTAGAAATATCTGATTGGAGGTACTTTGCATGGCAACAACTAATTTAAACATCAGAACCGATAAGGATATTAAAGAGCAGGCGGATCAAATATTTTCCAAGCTGGGACTGAATATGACTACCGCCATCAATATATTTCTTAGAACAACTATCCGCGAAAACGGGATTCCCTTTTCTTTAAAACTGGATACTCCAAATGAAGAGACGGCTACTGCTATCGAGGAAGGACGCCGTATTGCCTTAGATAGTAGCGTAAAATCCTATAAAACCATGGATGATCTCAAGGCGGCTTTGGAAGTATGAAATACGAAGTCAAGTTCACCAACCAGTTTAAGAAAGATTTTAAACTCGCTAAAAAACAGAATAAAGATTTAAATAAACTCTTCGATGTAGTAAATATTCTAGCAGAAGGCGGCATATTAGAGGCAAAATATCGAGACCATGACCTATCCGGTAAGTATAAGGGTACAAGAGAATGTCATATTGAACCGGATTGGTTGTTAGTATACGAAATTCAAAATGACGTTCTTGTCCTCATACTCTACCGTCTTGGAACTCACTCGGAATTATTTAAGAAATGAGCTGGAAAATTAAACTATTTTACAGTTTCAATGTTTAATTCATTTCCTCAATTCCCCCTTCGGAAAGTCCTTCCTCTTGCAAGAATCTTCTGGCATTGGCATTATTTTCCGTATGGAAAAGCTTATGATCATCGCAGTCATGTAGGAGGGCGGAAAGAGCAATAACTTCCTCTTCTCCCTGTCCTTCCATTTCGGCAATCATCATGGCATTTTTATATACTCGCAAGCTATGAGCTAGGTCGTGTCCATCTCCGTTTCCCTGAAAAAGCTTTGTGATATAGTCTACCGCCCTTTCGATTCTACTTTCTCCCATAAATTCGCATCTCCTCTATCAAATCATACACTCGCTCTCCGGAAAGAATCATTATCTTTCGATCCTGAAACAAAGTTCCGTAACGATCTTCCATTTGCCTCCAGCGCTCTTCCAACTCTCTTTCTTCCCGTTCTTTTTCTTCCGTGAAAATGTCGGAAAAGCTAAGCTGTCTTCCTTCATTTTCCTCCAAGCAAAGAAAGCTCCTCTCCTATGTGTATATAGTTATGTTTATATCTATGTATATATTTATGTTCATCCTTTTAACAGGATTTCTCATACAAAAAAATTCTATGTTTATACTTCAATATTTTCAAGTTCTTGCTCAGGAACAAAAACACAAAAAAGAGCGGAAACCGCTCTTTTTTACTGCCTCCTATATAGGCTTTTCCAAACTAAAAATTCTCAGCTTCTCAATGTATGATTGAAACGCTTAGCCCAACAAAGTCATAAGAATCGGCACAACGAGAATAAAAAGCACGGTACTGATGGTCACCACATTGGTGGAAAACTCTACATCTCCGTCTCCTTGGCTGGCCAAAATGGGGAGAACCGCAAGAGCCGGTGTAGCCGACTGAATCACAAAGGTATTGAATTCCTTTGTTGGCAGTCCTCTTCCTGTAAAGAAAAGTAAAGCATACATGATGGCGGGGGCAAGAATAAAACGCCCCACCACCGCAACTGCAGTGTCTTTATCTAAGTGAATGCTCTTAAGCCCCGCCTTTGCAAGAATAATTCCAATGTAAATCAAAGACAAGGGTGTTACAATATTCCCAATATAGGTCAAGGTATTTTCAGCAAAAGCGGGCACTGAAATTCCTAAAAGTAAAAATACCAAAGCAATCAGAAAGCCCACAAGAGGAGCCGGTAAAAGCTTCTTCCAGTCAAACTTTGTCCCCTCTTTCTTTTTCCCTCCCACACTGTCCGAGGTCATGATATAAACGCCCAAGGTCCAAGTGGAAATCGTATTGGTAATATAATAAATCAGGAAATAGGGTAGAGCCTCTTCTCCAATAAGAGCAATGTTTAAGGGAAGCCCAATGAAAATGGTGTTGGCATTTACAAAGGTATTAATCATGGTTCCCCGTCTTCCGGCACGAACTCCACATAGCTTTACCGCCAAAAAGCCGAAAATATAGGTTAAAGCAAAGGCTCCAAAGGTGTAAAGCAAGCCTCCCGAAAGGCTGATGAGCTTATCTATGGTAAGATACTTTAATACCGAGACAAAAATGGAAACCGGTAAAGCTACATTCATAATAAGCCGGGACAGATTCGGTCCGAAGCTCTCCGAAAACCAGCCTTTTAGCTGCAAAATGTAGCCGAGAGCGATAATCACGATAATCGGAATAATACTTTGTATCGAGGTGAGAAATACCGTCATTATCTCCTCCTTTATTTATATTCCGGATACCACTTTAAGTCCCTTACCGCCTTTTCCATATCCTGCTCTTTTGCACGGGCAAGTCCCTGCTCCTTTGCCTTCTTTGCCACCGCTTCCGCTACCTTAATGGAAACCTCGCCCACATACTTAAAAGGAGGAAGCACCGGTGCACCGGGCTTTGTGATATCGGTAATACCGGACAAGGAATCTGCTGCTGCCGCAATCATTTCATCGGTTAAGAGACTTGCTTCCGAAGCCAGCATCCCAAGGCCCAGTCCGGGATAAATCAGGGCGTTATTTGCCTGCCCAATGATATACTCCACACCCTTATAAGAAACAGGGTCTGCCGGAATACCGGTTGCTACGAAGGCCTTTCCGTCTGACCAGGTAATCAGGTCTTCCGCCGTTGCCTCTGCCAGTTCTGTCGGATTGGACAAGGGGAAAATGCAGGGGCGCGCAGTATTCTGACACATCGCTTCCACAACTTCCTTGGTAAAGGTATTTGGCTGTGTAGAGGTACCTACAAGAATCGTCGCCTTTACCGTTCTTACTACCTCTGCCAAATCCGTTAATTTGTCTGCATTCGGGAAGTCGGAACGTTTCTTCGCAAAGGGTTTCTGCTGGGGTGTTAAATCCTCCATATCATCAAAGAGTAATCCCTGCTTATCCACCATGAAGAAACGCTGGTAAGCCTCTTCCTCGGATAAGCCCTCTCTCACCATTTCTCTGTGTACACGGGAGGCAATACCGGCTCCTGCCGTACCCCCGCCAAAACAAAGATAAACCTGATCCCTAAGCTTCTGTCCGCTGATGGCCATTGCCCCGAATACTCCGCCTAAGGTTACGATTCCTGTTCCTTGAATATCATCATTAAAGGTTGGGATCTTGGTACGATATTTTTCCAAAATATTCGCAGCATTTTCACGACCGAAGTCCTCCCAATGAAGATAGAGTTTGGGGAAAAGACGCTCAACAGTCTCTACAAATTGGTCAATAAAAGCATAGTAGCGGTCTCCATTCACTCGCTCATGCCGATTCCCCAAGTAGTTGGGATTGTTTCGCAGTTCTTCCCTGTTGGTACCGGCATCGATAACCAAGGGGAGAACACAGGCCGGATCAATTCCTGCGGCACCGCTGTATACCATCAGCTTTCCTACGGAAATATCCACACCATTGGTGCCCCAGTCCCCTATTCCGAGAATAGCTTCCGCATCGGTTACCACAATGAGACGGATTTCCCTGTCTCCTGCGGCATTCTTCAAGGTCTTTTCAATATTTTCCGGATGGTTAATGTCCAAATAAGCCGCATACTGAGGATCCACAAAAAGATCACTATAGCCCTCGATGGTTAACGAAACCGTGGGATCATAAACAATAGGGTTAAATTCTGCCAAATGCTTGGAAAAAAGATAGTAGAAAAGAGTACGATTGGTGTTGAAAATCTGCATGAGGAAGAGACGCTTTTCCAGGTCATTTTCCTTCTTTTCCATCTGAGCATAGGTCTGTGCCGCCTGCTCTTCAATGGTCTGCACGTGGGGAGGCAAAAGTCCGATCAGTCCTAATTTCTCACGTTCCTCCATGGTAAATGCCGTCCCCTTGTTTAAAAAGGGATTGTTCAGAATTTCATGTGCTTTCATAAGATTCCTCCTGTTCATTAAGGAAAAGGGCAAACTGCCCTGTGAAGATGGTCCAACCATCCTATGTACGCACAATCTAACATCGGTAAAATTAAATTTCAATACAGCATAAATAGAATTAACAGAATCTACACAATTAACAAAATGAACACAATTACAAAGTAGCAAGACTAAACACTTGTTTCTATGCGGTGAAGTTTCTCCTGCTCCAAAAATCTTCTGGCATTGGCATTATTTTTCCGTATGGAAAAAGCTTATGATCATCGCAGTCATGCAGAATGGCAGAAAGGGCAATCATTTCCTCTTCTCCCTGCCCTTCCGCTTTTGGCAATCGACATCGCATTTTTATATACCCGCAGGCTGTGGGAAAGGTCATGCCCATCCCCATTTCCCTGAAATAACTTTTGTGATGTACTCTATTGCTCTTTCTATTCTAGTTTTTTTCCATAAACGATATATTCCTCTATAACGCCATTGTACTATCCATGGACAAGCCGGGAAACATAATAACATTATTCACTATATTCTGCTCTGCTTCCCAGATGGTAAGCTTTTGTTGCATATTCATCCAGCTTTCTACAGAAGTCCCGGTTGCACAACTAATTCGAATCGCCATTTCCGGACTCAAGGAGACCTTTTCATGTACAAATTCAGAAAGTACCTTTCTGCTTATTCCCAACATTCTTGCGGCTTCTGTAATAGATAGGTTTAATGGTTTCAGAACATCCTCAAGAAATACATTTCCCGGATGTGTAGGTTTTCTCTTCATGGTCCTCTCCTTCTTTCTCCTAATGGTAGTCTTGATAATCCACTAAAAAAGCATCCTGCCCCTCAAAGTAAAATGTCACAAATGTCAATCTTTTACTCCAAACTTTCGCATCTCCTCAATCAAATCATACACCCTCTCTCCGGAAAGAATCGTGGTCTTTCTGTCCTGAAACATATTGCCGTAGCGAGCCTCCAGTTGCTGCCATCGATCTTCCTTCTCTCTTTCTTCCCGCTCTTTTTCTTCCGTGAAAATGTCGGAAAAACTAAGCTGTCTTCCTTCGTTTTCCTCCAAATGATAAAATCCTTCTCCGATTAGCCGAACTCTGCGCTTTGGAATCTGCTGCAAGAGAGCAGAGACATTTTTATACAAGGAAAATGCACTTTGGGTGCTTTCGGAAATGAGGGCAGAACGAGTAATGGTTTTCATATCCGCAAAGGTGATTTTCAGAGAAACCCCTCTTGCATAAAGCCCGTATCGCTTCGCCCGATTTTCCACTCTGAAGGACAAGAGAAACAGCACATCATCCAAAAAGGAATAGTCCGTCACATCCTCCTGAAAAGTCATTTCTTTACTGATGCTTTGGGTGTCCTCCGGACGATAGGGCACTACCCTCCGATGGTCGATGCCGTAGGAGAGCTCCAAAAGCATTTTCCCCTGATTTCCCAGAAGACGAAGCACTTCCTTCTCTTTTTCCTGCAAATCCTTTACGGTATAAATCCCGAAGGAATAGAGCTTTTCCGCCGTTTTTTCCCCTACTGTGAAAAGTGCCCGTACGTCTCTGTCTCGCAAAAGATCTACATAGTCTTCTCTTCTTTGAATCATAAAGAAGCCGTTTGGTTTTTTCTCTTCGCTGGCAGTCTTTGCCGCCGTTTTCCCATAAGCAATCCCTACTGAGCAGGTGAGCTTCAACTCTTCCTTTACCCGACTTTGGATTTTCCGCCCGATTCTTTCCGCTTCGGAAAAATCCTTGGCGACTTCTGTTAAATCCAGATAGCCCTCATCCAGAGCAATATATTCCGCCTGCTTCGTATAGCTTTCCAAAATTTCATGGAGCTCCTCCGACACGGCCTTATACTTCTCAAAATCTGGATACAGAAAAACAGCCTTCGGGCAGAGCCGAAAGGCTTCTTTACTGTTCATGGCGGAACGCACACCGTAGCGTCTTGCTTCATAATTGCAAGTCGCCACCACTCCCCGCTCCGTAGGTTTTGCGCCGATAATCAAAGGTTTATCTTTCAAATCAGGATTATCTCGCATCTCCACGGAAGCATAAAAGGCGTCCATATCCACATGAAGGATGATTCGCTTTTCTTGTTCTACTAAAAAATCCGACATCTTTCTTTCATCTTTTCACGCAAAGTAAAAAAGGATTATTTGAAAATAATTATTTTCATTCGACAAGCTAAAAATTATCTAATTCTCAAAACACTCCTCTTAATCAAGGAATATTGATGCAAAAAACAAGTTCTGTTCTTTAATTTCAATTCTTGATTTAGAAAAATCCAATGTTTACTTTCCTATTCCTTTTTTCATATCGCAGTTTAGGAAGTCCACTTTTATTTCCTTTTTCCTATTTTCTGTTCCTTTAAATCCACTTCTTCTTTGATTTTCCGTTTACTATTTCCGGAAGTCCACTTTTCCTTTTTTTACTTTCCGTTTCCCACTCCATACTTCTTTGAGTCCGCTTTTACTTTTCAATTTTTATTCCAAACTTCTTCAAATCCACTTTCCCGTCCTTCACTTCTACTCCATCTTCTTCCAGGCGTTTTCTCTGCTCGTCTTCACCCCCGAAGGCAAAGGCAGGAGCAAGCTCCCCCTTGGAATTCACAACTCGAAAACAAGGGATATTCTCCGGATCCGGATTCTTATGCAGAGCATTTCCCACGGCACGAGACATCTTTTTATTGCCAGCAAGTTCCGCAACCTGCGCATAGGTAGCCACTTTACCCTTAGGAATCTTCTTCACCGCCTCGTAAATCCTTTTTGTGGGAGAATCGGAAATGAGGCTGTAACTTTCCGAAATCATTCTCCGAAGCTCTTCCTCCGGAATACTACCATCTAAAAGGATCGTATTCCAATGCTCTTTATTCTGGTGATACGCAGGCTGCACCGCAGGATAAACTTTTCTCCAAAAATCCCGCCATTCCGGATGCACCTTCACATTCAGGTTCACGAAACCATTTCTTTCGTAGATAAGCAGAAAGGCTTTTTTATTTTCCCGAAAACGAATCAGCTCCCAATCCGCCGTACGGAAAGGACGGTCTATATAACTATCCGGAAAGGACAATCCGAATTGTATTGCTTCTTCTCTCGTTTTCATTGCTTTCTCCCTCTACCTGTTCTTTTTTAAGAAGCCAATTTCATATCTCCGGGCTTAATCCATCCCATTTTCCGGCAAAAGGCGGAACAAAGTAAGGATAAGATAGCCGGAAGAATAAAGCAGAGAAGCAGTAAAGAAATCCAATCCATCACAGTCACAGCGGATTTGCCGCCCTCTTCTACCGCTTTTAGCCAGCCGGTATATACACCAATCGGGCCTACGAGTCCACAGGTACCCATACCGGAAGTCACCGCAGGTCCATTATTTTCAAAACGGAAAATGCAGGTCGCCAAGGGCCCTGTAATTATTGAAGCAAAGGTCGCAGGAATCCAAATCCTCGGATTTTTTACGATGTTTCCCATCTGCAACATGGAAGTTCCCAAGCCTTGAGAGACAAGTCCGGATATCCCATTTTCCTGAAAAGAAATTACTGCAAAGCCAACCATCTGCGCGCAGCAACCTGCTACTGCAGCCCCTCCTGCAAGGCCGGTAAGCCCAAGAGCTGCACAAATGGCTGCAGAGGAAATCGGAAGGGTGAGGGCAATGCCCACGAGAGCCGAAACCAGGATTCCCATAAAGAAGGGCTGTAGTTCCGTCGCCCACATAATGAGGCTTCCTACCTGAATGGCCGCTTTACCGATAAGCGGTGCCAAAAGAGCGGAGAACAGCATTCCGGAGCCTATCGTCACAAGAGGAGTCACGAGAATATCCACCTTTGTTTCTTTAGAAACCGCCTTTCCGATTTCTGTGGAAAGAATGGCCACAAACAGGACGGCAAGCGGTCCTCCGGCTCCTCCCAAAGCATTGGAAGCAAAGCCCACAGTAATTAAGGAAAAAAGAACCAAGGGTGGTGCCTGCAAAGCATAGGCAATAGCCGTAGCCATAGCCGGCCCGCTCATTGCGGAAGCCATAGCTCCCACAGTGTAATCCACTCCACCGATAGTAGCCACCACTCGTGTTAAGGCGGTAACTCCCAGTCGTTGCCCTATCGTATTTAAAATGGTGCCGATTAAGAGGGAGCAAAAAAGCCCCTGTGCCATAGCGGATAAAGCATCTATCCCGTAGCGTTTTAGTGATATTTCAATATTTTTTCTTTTCAAAAAAGCCTGCATTTTCTTCTTCCTTTCTCTTCGAGTTATCCGATGTTTAGCTCTTCGATTCTAGCTCTTCAGTTCTAACTTTCCGATTCTAACTTCCCTTTATAAGCAATCTTTAAGCCTATACTATTTTAACGATTTTGTTCTGACTTTGCTATGAATTTCATTCTATATTCTTTGGTTTTTTACTTCCCTTGTCGAACTCTCGTCGCCTGATACCGATTAAGAACAAGATTTCTCAGGCTTCACCTTAGACACTTGTTAAGAATAAGCAGAGCTAAGATTTTTCCAATGTCAGCCCCAATACCGGCCAAAGTCCGGTAACGAGATACTTCTCGCTACGTGAGTGGTACTCGTTCAGAATGAAAAAGGAGACATAGCAAAGGCTACATCCCCTTCTTTATAAATAACTACTCTATTCTCTAAAATCTTTAAGCAGCCGCACACATATCTTTAAGTCGCTGCACACATCTTTAAGACACTACACACTTCTTTAAGACACTGACACACTTTCTAATGTCAGATACCAAAATTTTTGCTCTTTTCATTACAGAAACACGGAAGTGCATTAATTTTCTTTAAGATACTTAGCTCCCAAGCGATTCGGAACTTTGAGCTCCTTTCTGCATACCGTTAAGATGATTACCAAGATATACGGTAATGCACTAAATAATTCACTGGGTATAGTGCTGAGCCCTAGCGCCTTAACATATATGCCGATTGCCTCGGAAATTCCGAATACAATACCGAAAATTAAAGCGCCTAAGGGATTCCAGTTTCCTAAAAAGCAGATTCCAAAAGCAATCCAACCTCTTCCACTGATAATTTCCGAAGTATACATCCCCACATTACATAAAGAATAATAGGCCCCCGCTATTCCGCCAAGACATCCTGCTACAAGCACAGCTCCGAATCGCACGAGCCGCACATTCAGTCCTGCCGCGTCTACTGCTTCCGGATTCTCTCCGCAGGAACGAAGAGTAAGCCCCAGAGAGGTTTTAAAGATAATAAAAAATACAATCGGCACCAAAATATACGTGCAGTAGGTAATCATATTCTGAGAAAAAATAATCGCGCCTAAAAACGGGATTTTACTTAGAATCGGGATTTCCCTATTCGGGAGTACCAAAACCTTAAGAGGAGTCGTCTGAATCCCGAAAATAACGCGGTAGAAAAAAGTGCAAAATCCGCTTACCAAAATGGCAATGGCAGTTCCCATAACAATCTGGTGCTGATTCATATACACTGTTGTTAATGCATATAATGCAGCAACCGTCAAACCGCAGAGCATAGCAATGAGAAAGCCCAGCCATATATTACCTGAAATATAGGCGCCGATGAAGCCGCCCCATGCTCCGATTAAAAAGATACCTTCCACTGCCGTTACCATCATTCCGGTTCTTTCGGCAATAACCTCGCCTAAAGCTCCGAGAACTAAGGGGGTACTCATAAAGAAAGCTCTTGTTAACAAATTGGTCAAGTTATTCATGCTACTTCCCCTCCTTCCGCAAGTTTTTTCTTTTTCAATCTGTTAAGCTCAATCTTACGCCTAAAGAAGAAAGACATCAGCACAAAGAGCATGACAAAACCTTGCAATAAATCAATTACACTGGCCGGCGCATCGGAAGCATGTCCCAAAGCCGTACCCCCCACCTGTAAAAATCCGAAGAGAAGAGCCGCCGGAATCACCGCTAGAGGATTGGCATTGGCCAGGATAGCAATCCCTATCCCGTAAGACCCGATCTGTGTGTCAAAACCGGTGAGAAGCATATGTTGCATTCCGTTTACCTCTACCAATCCTGCAAGGCCTGCCATAGCACCGCTGATTGCAAAGGCAATCATATACTGCTTTTTAGGTGCTATTCCGGACATTCTTGCGGCATCCTGATTTAACCCGGTTACACGAATCCGATATCCCATAGAGGTACGATATAAAATATACCAAGCGATAATGGCTGTAAGTACAGAGAATACAATTCCTAGAGAAACGGAAGTTCCCGGTAAAATCTTGGGTAACCAAGTACTCTTATCCAAATAGTCCGTTTTTAAGTACTCATGCTTGGATTCCTGTAAAAGAGTTCTCAGCAGGAGTTGCATCACATACTGAATCACATAGGTGGACATCATACTGATTAAAAACTCGTTCGCATTGAACTTTGCTTTCAAAAAGCCGATGATTAATCCGATGATTGTGCCTCCCAGCACTGCCGCAATGAGCGAGAATAAAATTACTATAAATCCGGGCATTTTTCCGCCAAGACTGAGGGAGACTGTAGAAGCACAGATACATCCTGCATAAAATTGGCCTTGTGCACCGATATTGTACAGATTCGCCTTGTATGTAAAGGCAAATGCAAGTCCGGTCAGGATAAGCGGTGCCGTTTTAATCAGAATGTTTCCCATATTGAAGGTGCTGGAAAAGGTTTCCGAAACATTACGGAAACGGCATAAAAAGGATTTACCCCAAGAAGCGGTAAAAAGATGAAACTCGCCACCAATCCCAATACAATCGCCAGAGTCGTCCAAAACAGTACATCAAAAATATTTTGTGTATTCGTGAAAGAAAGCTTCTTTCTTTGCTCTCTCTTATCCATTTGCCGCCTCCTTTTCCCCCACTCCTGCCATCAAAAGTCCGATTCGATCCGTGCTTATTTCCCCATTCCTATAGATTCCCATAATACGGCCTTTATACAGAACGGCAATTCTGTCGGAAAGAGCGAAGATTTCCGACAGTTCGGTAGACACCAACAATATACTTTTTCCAAGCTCCTTTTCCTTTAAAATGGTCTTATGAACATAATTGATTGCTCCCAAATCCAAGCCTCTCGTCGGCTGATCGAAGATAACCAGATTTCTTCCCATATCTACTTCTCTGGCTACTACCAATTTCTGCTGATTCCCCCCTGAGAGACTGCCTATATTTACACTATAGTCCGGCGCCTTCACCTTATAATCAATAATAATCTTTTCCGTATCTTGATTCACTTTCTTCCATTGGATAATGCCATGCTTTACCCATCTGTCCAGATAACTGGCTTTCAACATAAGATTTTCGGATAAACTCATGTCCGAGACCATTCCGTACTTATATCTGTCCGAAGCGAGATAACCGATTCCCTTACGAATTCTTTCCGTTATGGATAAATGGGTGACATCTTCTCCGTCCAAAACAATCTTTCCCGGTATTGATTGTCCGTGCACCGTAAATCGCCTCGCATAGCTCCTGTTGTCCATTTCCCTGAAACGCCGGCAAAGCCCAGAACCTCTCCTCCCCGAATTTCAAAACTCACATCGGATAGAATCGGTACTTCATCCTTGGGAATAATGCTCAAATGAGAAACGGAGAAATCTCACTTTTGCATTCTCCGCTTCTCCTCCCGGCGATTTCAAGACTTCTAAAGCATGTCCAATCATCATGTCGACCAATTCCGTCTCTTTAACGCTCTTTACTTCCTCTTCATTAATGGTTCCGCTGACTCTTCCATTTCTTAGAACAATAATTCGATCGGATACCTCCATAACTTCTTTCATCTTATGGGTAATAAAGACTACGGAATTTCCCTTGGCAACGTACTCTCTCACGAATTGCATAAGGATTTCCGCTTCTTGCGGAGTCAGAACCGCTGTCGGCTCATCCATGATGAGAATTTAGAATTCAAGTACAGGGCTTTTAAGATTTCCACTTTTTGCTGAGCCCCAACAGTAAGATTCTTAACATACTCTCCTGCATTTACCGCAAAATGGTATTTATCCGCAAGATCCTGAATTTCCTTCTCCTTTGCTTTATAGTCAATTTTCCCCTTACAATGCCCTAAAATGATGTTCTCTGTAACGGTATGTGCCGGAATCAGCGAAAAATGTTGCTGAATCATGGAAATTCCGGAAGCGATGGCCTCTTTAGGGGAACTGATATCTCTTTTTTCTCCATGAATAAAAATCTCTCCGGATGTGGCATGATAAAGACCATATAAAATTTTCATAATGGTACTTTTCCCTGCGCCGTTTTCTCCCAAAAGAGCAACAACTTCTCCTTCTTTTATTTCCATAGACACATCATCGTTGGCAAGCACTTTGGCAAATCGTTTGGAAACGTGTTTTAACTCGACCAGTATTTTTTTCTCCATAAAAAGCTTCCCCCGAAATATCTATTAATAGATAGCTGTCAAAAAATGTAAAATTCGATATACACTTTTTTGCAAAAGTATTTTTAATCTTTTGACGCCCGAATCTTGATATGATAAAGGGCAATGCCGAAAACATTGCCCTTTACACCGAACTGTAGAAATGATTTTTTCACTTGTCCGAAACCTATAGCATGTTTCGTTTCATCTTAACGCGATATTATCTTAATTAGAGAAATACTGCTTTAAATCCAGCTTTCCAGCAGTAATATCCTCTGTTGCTTTTTCTACTGCCGCTTTACACTCATCGGAGCACTGGTCGGTAAGGATAGTTTCAAATACACCTTCTTTCACACCGACTTCCTGTGCACCTTTTAATTCTCCGCTCTTAATTCCTTTGATAATCCAAGGATATACATTTGCCCAAGCCATATCTACAGAACCGACTACACAGTCACTTTCCGTATTTTTATTTGCGGCAAAACCGACAAATTTCGCTTTCTTTTCCGCTGTAGCCTGGATTGCACCGGAGGTTGCTTCATTAGAGTAGCAGAAAACCGTATCGGCACCATTATCAATCATCTGAGACGTCATAGCCTTTCCAATAGATACATCTGTCCAAGTGTTTAAGAAAGAACGATTCGCTTTTGCATCGGCAATACCTCTACTCTTTGCCACTTCCACCGCAGCCGCCTCATAAGTGTCTAAGAGGTGTACCATAGCAAGATTGGACTCACCGCCCATAGTGGCGAAATTTCCATTTTTCGTAGTGTATCCTGCTATAATTCCCGCAATGTAGGAGCCCTCATATTCCTTCGGGAATACCGGAACCATATTTTCGGAATCACTTTTTGTTCCGTTAATTACGGTGTAAACCGTTTTGGGATACTGCGGTGCAACTGCTGCGCAAGCCTCGTCAAACTGGCTTCCTGCAGACATCACGAGGTCATATCCCTTTTCTCCGTATTCGGTAAAGGTCTGTTCAAATTCTTCTACCGGAACGGACTCTACTACCTCAATCTTGGTTCCCAGCTCCTTATCACACTGCTTTGCACCGGCATTATTGCTCGCATTCCAGCTCTGGTCGTCAATGCTTCCCGGAAGAATAAGCACGATCTTCATCCCTGCATAATCGCTGTTATCTCCCTCTTTCACGCTCTCTTGTGCCTCTGCTTTACTTTCTTTTGCCTGTCCCGATCCGCCGCAAGCCGAGAGCAGCGCTCCCACAAGACATACTCCTGCACAAAAAGCCAATAGACTTCTTTTCATTATTTAGCCTCCTTTATTAAATTTTTTTCTTTCTTCGAGTATATCTTTTATGTATCTCTTTTCGTACAGGATTATTTACCTATTTTATTAAAAATCTACAGAATATTGATTCTGATTTGAGGTTTATTGTATACAATAAACAGTATTTTTTATAAGTTTTTTCAATTTTTAGTGTTTTTATATTCCAGAGGAGTTAGATTATATGTTTTTTTGAAAACTGTGCTGAAATAAGTCGAATCCCGAAATCCCACCATCTCGGCGATTTCCGATACCTTATATTCCGGTTTTTTCAGAAGGATGCAGGCTTTCTTTAATCTGTACTCTATCAAAAAATCCGAGAACTTTACCTTCATATGCCGGCGAAATAAATCGGAAAAATAATTCGGTGAAATATACAGTGCATCGGAGAGCGTTTTTAAACCGATTTTTTCCGCATAATGGAGCTCTATATAATCCAGCGCTTTTCTGATTAAGAGGTTTCCCACTTCCACCGATTCTTTTTCTTCACTCTTAGAAACAGTTCTGTTTACCCCTTCTACTTTCAGTTCTATTTCTCTGAGCACGGAAATTAACTCTCTGGGATTGGTCGGCTTGGTCAAATATCGGTATACTCCCGAGCGTATAGCCCTCTGTGCATACTTAAAGCTGCCGTATCCGCTTAAAATGATGATATAGAGATTTTTATCTTTTTCCCGAATTTTCTCAATCAGGTCCAAGCCGCTGTATTCCGGCATTTTTATATCTGTAATAAGAACATTCGGCTGTTTTTCATCTAGGTCCGAAAGAGAAGACATCGCATTGTCATAAATTCCAATCACTTCAAATCCGTCTTGTTCTTCCAGAAGTGTTTTCATCCCTCTCCTGATTTTCGGTTCGTCATCCACTATCATAATCTTCATAAATCTAATCCCTCAAACAAAGCCGGTATCCTTAGATCCACCTCTGTTCCTTCACTGACTTTAGAAAGAATACGGATTCCGTATTCCGGCCCGTATAATAGCTTTATCCTCTTCATCACGTTGTTCAATCCGATGTTGGCTTGTCCGGATTGAATTTCTCAATTTCCTCTTCTTCCATTCCCTTCCCGTTATCTTTCAAGAGGATGTTTAATCCTTCTCTTCCTAAAAAAGCTTCTATTTCAATCTTTCCGCCTCTTGCAAGGGGTTCTATGCCGTGCTTAATGGCATTTTCCACAATAGGTTGCAAAAGCAGTTTAGGGCACCTGCATTCCATACAATTCTCCGCAATGGAAATGCTATATTCCAATCGGTCCTCCATTCGGCATTTTTGTATTTCCAGATAACTTTGAATATACTGTATTTCTTCTTTCAAAGGGACCTCTGTACTGCTTCCCGAAATGGAATATTTCAGTAAATCGCCAAGGTTTACGATAATATCGCTGATATCATCTTCTCCTCTATCCAAAAGCATCCAATTGACCGTATCCAGCGTATTATAGAGAAAATGGGGATTGATTTGTGCCTGCAAAGCTTTTATTTCCGCAGTCTTTTGCGCCATCTTCTCTTCGTAGACTTCATTAACAAGTCTCTTTATTTCTCCAATCATATAATTATAGGAATCAATGAGAATTCCGACCTCATCCTTCCTTTTCGATTCTATCCTACTGTCCAGATTTCCCGATTCTACTCTCCCCATCTCTTCGGAAAGCTGTTGTAAAGGTTTGGTTACCGACCACGCAAGAACAAGGCTGACAATGACCCCCATAATCAAAGCAAGAATGACAAAGAGATATATTTTTTCCTGTAAAACTCGAATTTGCGGAAAAATATCATCCATGGCAATAACGGAAAGAATCCTCCAACCGCTAACTCCATTTAGCTGGCCACAGGCAAAATATTGTTTTTTATCCCAAGTAAAACTGAATCTCCGCTCTCCCGCTGCATAACGCTTCTGAACCGTTTCCAAATAATCCGTTTTCACGCTGTTATTAGAACAGACAACCTTTCCCTCTTTGTCCAAAATAAAGGTATATTGATGGCGAAATGTACTTAAGTTATTGATTAAAAGCTTAGTGAAAATATCCGGTGAAAATTCCAGAATGACCGTTCCGAGTACTCGTTCTTTCTCTCTTATACTTCGAATTAAGAAAATAGACTCCCCTTCTTTTCCTACAAAATACATTGTTTTTTCCGGACTCTTTTTTTCTTCCTCCAAAGAAAGGGTAAAATCATCCTCTCCCGGCAAAGTGCTCTTTTCCGAGCAAAAAACAAGTCCATTTTCCTGATTTAAAAGATAAATACCGCTCACCGAAGTAAAGGATGCGCTTAAATCACGAAGGTAGGCTTTAATTTTATCTTGTGATTGCTTTTCCCCGATACGCAAGATTTCTTTCACCGATTGGGACCCACTGAAAGAATCTACTATGGCATTAAATTGAAGCAGCTGCTCCGTTACGCTCATATCAATCAGATTCAGCACATTCTCTATATCATCTTCTTTGTTTTGTAAGATCAATTTTTTTACCGTGCCATAAGAAGCAGTCCCGACAAACAGGCTCACACAGATTAAAAGCGAAACCAGTGCAATTGAGATTCTTTTCCAAAGTGCCATGTTTATTCCTCATCCAATTGTATTTTCCCCTGCTTCAAATCTTCTAATACTCTTTTTAAGTCAAGACTTGTATCGTAAGAAATCCTATCCGTCTTTGTCACATGAAAGAAATCCTGATTCATCCCGATACGGTACATTCTTCTCTTTTCCGGAGAGGACTTGGCATATTCTTCCAAAATCCATGCGTATAATTTTTGAAAATCAAATACAACGGAAGCAATCACTTTATCCCGATTTAACTCATTTTGATCCGTAACAAAGCCTATCATTCGAGCTTTTTTATCCCGAATTGCCTCTAATGCTCCGAGGCAAACTTTATTTGCGTAAACAAAAAGGATATCCGCATCCTCCTCCAACATCTGCTCACTTATCTTCTTTCCCAGACTTACATTATCCCAACTGTTTGTATAAGCCCTAAGACTCCGAGCCTCGCTAAAGCCTCTTTCTTTTGCAATTTTCACGGCATTCTTTTCATATACATCCAGCATGTTCTTCATAGAATGGTTGGGATACCCTCCTATCACCGCAAACACACCCGTATCCGTCTCTCTTCCCGCTATTACGGATGCTATATATGCCGCCTCTTTTTCATTGATTTGAAGGGAAAGCACATTTTCCATATCGAAAATAGAGCCGTTAATAACACAAAAGAAGGTTTTTTTGTACCTTGGAGCAACCGCTTCTATGGAGTCATTAAATTGAGAGCCTGCCCCGATAATCAAGTCATATCCCTTCGCAGCGTATTCTACAAATACCCTTTCATAATCCTTTTCTTTTACACTCTCAAGATATTCAATTTTTACATTCTTCTCCCGATTGCAAGCCTCTATCCCTTCAACATTTGCTTTATTCCAGCTCATATCGTCGGTGGATCCTGATAAGATGACCACGATTTTCTTTACTTTTACATCTACAGCGGTATTCCTTCTGCATCCCGTTCCGGTAATAAACAAGAAACCAATCGCTATGCATAAAAGCACAAGAAATGCCAAGGATATTTGGCACGACTTATCTACAATCTTCTTTATGAATAAAATCTCCTTATTCATTCTCATTCTCTTGTTCTTTCATAAAGCGGTTCCTCAGTCCTTGCCCCCTTTGCAAAATCCCCTCTTTGCAGCGTCACAAAATCCATATAGGGAATCCGATGCAAAAGATCCCGACAGCTTTCATAGATTTCCTTAAAGCATTCATGACAATGCTCCTCCGGCATGTCCACAATAATCAGATAAGACTTTGTGCCATCCGGGTCGGACTTTAAAAGCATATCCAACATTGTAATCTCGGAATGAGTCTTTGCAAAGGATATAAGTCTCCTATGCAAGGCTTCCACTTCTTCATTTTCCTCCGGATAGCCCAGCAGAACCTCCGTATCTTTCTTCACTTCCATAGACTGTACTTTCGCTTACCCAAATTCACTTTGGTATCCCGGCGAACTCATTAGGTTATGGATTAGCTCCGGGCTTACATAGAAGAGCTGCGGTCCATAGGGATTGATCACAAATCCTTCTCCCTTAGTAAGCATGGACACAATTTGAGGGAAACCGGCAATCATGGTTTCTCTTTTCCAGCCTTCCTCCATCTGCTGATTCATAGCCCCCATTTGCTGATCCATGGCGCCTAGTGCAAACCAATCCGTAAACACCGGAAGGGCCGATTCTCCCCGATCCATCGTTACATGAGGGATGGTGAGCTTCATCCCCGCCTTTAGGGTTACAGAGCCATCCTTTTCTCCCATTGGCAGGCTTCCGTCTGTCTCTATCGCCACCAGATAATGACTTCGTACCAGCTCTCTAAAGAAGAGATTCAGAAACTCTCCCTCTCCTTGTCTTTCAAAAAACACGCGACTTAAGCCTAAAAGATAGGGATTTTCCACCGCTTGGTTTACATTCGCTTCAATCTGATAGGGAATATCCGTGATTACAGCATATTTCCAGTCCGGAGAAAGAATATCTTTTCGAGAGAAGAAAAGCTTTACCCTTCTCTGCCCTTGGCTTTCCGGTGTTTCGGGTTTTATCCTTTTTTCAGGTGTTTCTGCTTGTTCTATTTGTTCCGCTAATGCATCACTTTCTTCTATCTTCATAATCGTTAGATGAGAAATAGTTCCATCACGATGCAGAGCATAAGCTTTCTCCCCTGCTTTGGCCTTTCCAAAGAGTTGGCCTTCCACAGAAAAACAATCTTCCTCTACAGCTGTATAGCTTTCTGCCATCAGCGTAAAGCGAGTTCGCTCAGCTCCGCTATTATTTCCTTCTTGTTGCTCGACCTCACTATTTCTAAGAGTCTCGGAATCGATCCCATTCTCAGTATTCCTTTGATTCTCTGGCTTTGGCTCGTCTTTGCGAGCAAAAAACTTCTTTAACCCTTCTAACATTCTATCCTCCCGAAGCTGTGTAATTTCAAACTAAATCATCTGCGAAATTCTCTTCGCCCGATTCCTTTTGTGCTATACTGTAGGCAAATTATTATATCCCTTGAAAAAAATCTTGAACCAACAGCATTCTCTCTAATCTCAAAAAACATAAAAAATAATCCTACAAAGTTCTAAAAAATAGTCCTACTCAAGTATTTTATCTTATTATTCCTCTGTATTCCATACACTTATTTATCTTCTATTACTCTTTGATGCCCTATCAAATAGGGTGTATCATACTAGGAGATAACACTATGACAAGAACATTTATTCAGACCAACGAATTTTCCAAAAATTGGGACATCTTAGGTTTTGATGATGAAGACCTACGCTTATTGGAGCTAAAAAAGACCTTAGAGGAGGTACATAATGAGTAAAAAAACCGTATTCGACAGCATTTTATACGGACTGAATGAAGCACTGGAAGATACAAAAAAAGAGACTCCTTCGTTAAAAAGACATCGAGTCACCGTCATTCCTCTCAAAGAATATGAAGCAAATGATATAAAAAAAATCAGAAATTCAACCGGCCTATCTCAAAAATACTTTGCAAGTTATATGGGCGTTTCCATTAAAACTGTAGAAGCTTGGGAAGCAGGTACCAACCATCCTTCCGGTTCAGCCAACAGACTTCTTCACATGATGGAATTGGATAACGAACTCACAGAAAAATATCCCTTTATTTCCAAGGCCTCCTCCACCTAATATTTTTCACAAGAAAATCACACCCTCTACTATGAAATAGGTCTATACTATGCGGCGAAGAATAGCATAATTTCACGAAAAGATGTATAGTACTTGAACAATGCAGATTCCCCGAAGGGATGGAAGGTCGAAAGGAGTCGTTATGGAAATCCAAAAAACAGCCAGTGCCGGCACCACCGAGAAATGTGATTGCCTGGTAACCATTTCCAAAGGAAGCGGCGGCAGAACGGTGCAGCTTAAGTCCAAGGTGCTCTACGAGTACGGAGACAGAATGGTCGCCTTGGTACATCAGTGCCTTACGAAAATGGGCATTCAGGATGCCCTCGTGGAGGTAGAGGACATGGGCGCCTTTGACCACATCCTTTGTGGCAAGATTACAGGCCGCTGTTTACCGCAGTCAGGATAAAACGGAAAATATTCCTTGGGGGGATCTGCTCTATGAATCATAAAAATCGTCTGCGAAGAAGCATGATGTTTCTGAACGCGCAGAAACCGAATCTTTTAAAGGATCCTTATATCTATGGGGCGGACTCCTTGATTTTCGATCTGGAGGATGCTGTAGCCCTTGGAGAAAAGGATGCTGCAAGGTTTACCCTCTTTCATGCCTTAAAAAAAGTAGATTATCAAAACGCAGAAAAAGTGGTGCGGATTAACGGCATCGATACCCCCTTTTGGAAGGAGGATATTCGCTGCGTCGTCTTTGCCGGCTGTGACAGCATTCGTATTCCTAAAGACGGAATCCAAGGAGGATATTCTTTTGGTAGAAGCGGAAGTAGCAAAGGCGGAGCAAGAAGCCGGTGTGACTCCCGGAAGCACCCTTCTTATGGCGGCCATTGAGTCTGCCAAGGGCGTGGTACATTTGAAAGAAATATGCCATGCCTCGGAGAGACTTTTCGGGGTAGCCCTTTCCGCAGGAGATTATACCAAGGATTTACATACAGGAATCAGCGGAAGCGGCGTAGAGCTAAGCGGTGCAAGGCAACTGATGATTATTCATGCCAGAGCCGCAGGAATACAGTGCTTTGATACCGTTTATACCAATCTGGAGGATATGGAAGGCTTCCGAAAGGAAGTGGAACTGATTCACACCATGGGCTTTGACGGAAAATCCATTATTAATCCAAGACAGATTCCCGTAGTGCATGCTGTCTATACTCCAAGTGCAGAGGAAATTACCTTTGCCGAAAAAAAGTAGTACAGGAAATTGATGAGAAACGAAGTCAGGGCATCGGCGTATTTACCGTGGACGGGAAAATGATAGACATCGCCTTTTATGACGGAGCCAAAAAGAATCCCTTGCTCTTGCAAAGGCTGCAGGCGCTTTTGGAGGAGGTACAAAATGATTAATGCAGTGGGGTAGAGATATTCCCGGATGCGGTTTTTAGCGGAAACCGGGAAAAACAGTATTTCAGGGAAGCAGACATTTTTGACGACTATACTTATGAAAAAGACAGCAGTAAAAGAGAGAGCACGAATCGGTGGCGAGGGCAGTAAACTGGAGAAAGATCTGCAGGAGGTTTTGCGAAAATGCAACGCCCATGACGGCATGACCATCAGCTTTCACCATCATTTTCGGGAAGGAGACCTGGTGGCTATGCAGGTTATGCAGGCTATTCATGAGATGGGCTTTAAGAACATTACCATCTGTGCCAGCTCCCTAAGCAAAGCACAGGACGAGCTCGTTCCCATGCTGGAAGACGGTACCGTAACCCATATCGAAAGCTCCGGAGTTCGGGGAAAAATCGGAGAAGCCATTAGTGAGGGTAAATTACAGGGAATCGCTATTCTTCGTTCCCATGGCGGAAGGGTTCGGGCTATAGAAACCGGAGAAACGAAAATCGACATTGCCTCATCGGAGCCCCGAGTTGTGATGAATACGGAAATTGCCGGGGGACGGGCGGAAACAGCAACTGCGGTGTACTCTCCTACTCCACCATTGATGCGGAGTATGCCGAATATGTGGTGGTTTTAACGGATTGTCTTGTACCCTTTCCGAATTTTCCGGCAGATATCAGTATGACGAACGTGGATTATGTGCTAAAGGTAGATGCTATTGGAGACCCTGACAAAATTGCTACCGGCGCAGCTCGTCCGGTAACGGATAGAAGAAAGCTGATGATGGCGGAAAGCTGTGCGGAATTTATTGCCGCTACCTCCTATTTCAAGGAGGGCTTCACCTTTCAAACCGGAATTGGCGGGGCGGCAAGTGCCACGGCACTGTGTCTTTCGGAGAAAATGCGGGAGAAAAACATTCATATGGGATTTGGTGCCGGAGGAATGTCCAAGCCCATGTGCGATTTATTAGATGAGGGATTGGTTTCCTGCCTTTTGGATACCCAAGATTTTGATTTGCCTTCTATCGAAAATTTAATTTCCCATCCGAAGCATTTTTCCATCAGCACCAAGGAATATGCGGATCCCTTCTGTAAGGGTGCAGTGGTTAATAAATTGGACTTTGTGATTTTAGGGACTTTGGAAGCGGATATCCATTTTCACTGCAATGTGGTGATGAGTTCTGAAGGAGAATTGATGGGTGCCCAAGGAGGACATCCGGATACGGCTGTCGGCGCAAAATGCACTATTGTCATCACACCATTGGTGCAGGGAAGAATTCCTACTATTCGAAATGCGGTAACCACAGTTACTACTCCCGGGGAAACCGTGGATGTGGTTGTCACCGACTATGGAATAGCCATTAATCCTCAGCGACCGGATCTTTTGGAGGCTGCAAAAGCCGTTAAGCTTCCCATAAAGAGTATTGAGGAATTACGAGATATTGCCTACAAGATCTGTGGTGAACCGGCCACGCTGGAATTCGAGGATAAGGTGGTTGCTATTATCGAAGCCAGAGACGGCAGCATTATGGACGTGGTGAGAAAACGGAAGGATAAAAATCTTATCGCCTTAAGTACGAAGTAAAACCGAGAGAAACTCAAGTAAAGCCAAGAGTAAATCGATTAAAACTGAGAATAGAAATAAATCGAGTTAAGCCAAGTGCCATTCTTATAAAACCAAGTATGTAATTTATGCCAAGGGAGTTCAAAATGGAATTTTATTGTAAAAGCGGAGAACGAATCCATGTGGATATTCTGGGAAAAGGCTTTCCCTATTGTCTTTCCTTCACGGAAACAATCTGCAAAGCGGATATTTTGCAAAACAAAGGGTTCTCGAGAAAAGTTTTAAGCTCCTCTTTGTAGATAGTTTGGGGCATGGAAAATCCGGAGAGCTGCAGGGAGAGGCAAGCTTTGCGTATCTTTCCGACAGTCTGGATGAGCTCCTTTCCTCCCTTTCCATAGAGAAATGCCTTTTGGTGGGGCACAGTGACGGCGCAAACCTCGCCTTGGAATATGCCGGTCGCCATGGGGAGAGAGTTGCCGGGATTCTGGCAAACAGCGGAAATATTTCCTTTTCCGGCTTAAAGTTCCTTCCCCGCTATGCCTGCTATCTGGAAGAATGGCTGTACCGCTTTTTGGGGCTCTTTCTTCCCGCCTTTAAACGAAAGTCCAGGGTTTCTCCCCTTTTACGGGAAAATGTGGATGTGCCGAAAGAGCTTTTTAGGAAGGCGCCTTACCCTGTAGTGGTTTTGGTAGGGGACAGGGATATGATTAAACGGAAACACAGTATGGCTATTGCGAAGCTTTTCCCGAAAGGCAAATTTCTGGAACGAAGGGGACAGGGGCATAACATCCCCAAAAAAGACAGTGCCTATTTTAACCGGCTAATAGAAAAAATGGTGCAAGGCATACAGCCATAATCTACCGCAACAAGCAAGCAATGCGGATATACAAGCAAAACAAAGTTCGTATAGAGTAAAGAAACTCCGGTTTCCGTAGTAAGGAGGAAAAATTGAATAAGCTGATTTCTTTTTTTAAAAAATGGCAGAATGTGCTAAAGAGCATTCTTTTTCTGAGCATTTCTATTTTGGTGCTTTTGGAACTTGTTAAAATGGGAAAGACCATTTCTCCGGAAGCGGTAAAAAGCATCTTAAGCGGCTTATCCCCCTTTCAAATCGTAAGCCTCCTTGTTCTCGGAATCCTTTCCGTTTCTCCGATGATGCTCTATGACTTTATCCTTTGCAAGGAGCTGAAAAAGAAGATTTCTTTGGGGAAGCTGATAGAAAGCAGCTGGACCATCAACAGCTTAAACAACCTGATCGGCTTTGCAGGCCTTGTAGACGTGGGACTGCGTTACAGCTATTTTACGGAGGAGGATAAGGGCGAAGAAACCATGCAGGGCATTTCCAAGGTGATGCCTTATTTCATGTCCGGGCTTTCTCTCTATTCCCTGCTATCCTTCGGGCTCTTGTTTTTCGTTCAGGAAAATGCCGTTTTAAGACCCTACAGTTTTGTCCTCCTTCTGGCTTCTCTGATTCTTCCGGTCTTGCTTTTTCTTTCCACCAGAAAAAATTGGTCCTACTTTGGAAATCTGTCTAGGAAAAAAATTCTGGCTTTAATCGCAACATCTCTCCTTGATTGGGGCTTTGTTTCCTGCTTTTTCTTTTACTGCGGAAGAACACTGGGCTACAGCGTTTCCCTTTGTAAGCACCCTGCCTTTGTTCTTTATTTCCATTTGCATCGGTATCGTCTCCATGATTCCCGGAAGTCTCGGAAGCTTTGACTTAATGATGATGAGCGGTCTTTTACATTTTTCCGTAAATCGAAATGAGGCGGCAAGCTGGCTGCTGCTTTTCCGTATCTTTTATTACATCATTCCCTTTACCATCGGTCTCCTTTTCTTTATCAAAAGCATGGGAGGACAGATTAATCAGAAATTTTATGGTCTGCCGAAGAAGCTTAGCTCCCTACTGGGACAGGGCATCAGCCACTTTATGGCAAATTTCTTCGGCTTTTTTCTGATGGCCACCGCCATTCTTCCCGATGAAATCCATAGCATTCCTCTTATTGGTCAAATGGATCCCATAAGAGGGCAGCTGCTTTGGCAGTTTCCAAGCTTTCTTCTGGGTTCTCTTTTCTTCCTTTTAGGAAGACTTTTAAAAAGAAAAGCCGCCTTTGCCAAGCCCTTTTCCCTTCTGCTTTGCCTTGTGACACTTTTCTATATCAATCTGGGAAGCCCTTCTCTTTTCAGTAGTCTCTACCTTCTGTTGTTTCTGCTGCTTCTCTTTTTTCGAAGAAAGGAACTCTCCAGAAAAGCCTTTTTTTACCCTGTTGGAAGACCGTTTGAAGGACTTTTCCTATATCCTGGGAAGTATTTTCATTACTCTTTTCCTTTTATACCTTTCCAGCGGCAATACCGGAAAGGATAGTCTTGGCTTCCTGATTTTCCATAAGGGAGTTCTGCATAAAATACACACTTTCTCAAAGCCCCATTTTTTCACGGTCTTTTTAGACTACTTTCTTCATCTTTTCGCCTATTTTCTGATTCCTGCGCTTTGCTATATTGCCGTGGGCGCGCTGGCGAGAGATAAGCATTTTTCCTTTGGAGAAAAATTTAATCAGGAACGCTTTCAGAACTTTTTGCAAAGCTTTCCCAATACCAACTTAAATGCTTCTCTGGCCTTTCCTGGGCGATAAGCTACTGTACTATTATCAGGAAGAGGGCATGGATAAAGTGGTTTTTCAATTCGCCATAGAAGACGGAAAGGCGGTGGTCATGGGAGAGCCCATCGGGGAAGAAAGATATTTTCCTGCTGCCATCTCTTCCTTTACTGCGGAAGCGGAGGAAAAAAATCTTACCCCGCTCTTCTATGAGGTGGGACAGGATTTAACCCTTCTTCTCCATAACCATGGCTATGAATTTATGAAGTTCGGGGAAAGCGCGAAGGTTCCTCTTTCCGACTTTGATCTTGTGGGAAAATCCGGCAAGAAGTTCCGCGCCGCAGTCAATAAAATAGAAAACAAAGGATATACCTTTCAAGTACAGTACCCGCCCTTTTCCGATGCCTTTTTACAGGATTTGGAAAAAATATCGGATGCCTGGCTTTCCGGAAGACAGGAAAAGGGATTTTCTCTGGGCTTCTTTGACAAAGGCTATCTCTCTCTTGCTCCCATTGCCTGCGTATTGGATTCCGAGGGAAAGGTGCAGGCCTTCTCCAACTTCCTCATTTGCAATGGAGAAAAAGAAGCCAGCATTGATTTAATGCGCTATAATCCGGGCACGGAAAGTAACGGCATCATGGACTATCTTTTCGTGGAGATTTTCCTGTATTTTAAAGAAAAAGGCGTAGAATACTTTGATTTGGGTATGGCACCCTTATCCAATGTGGGACAGGAAGAACATAGCTTTTTCCAAGAAAAACTGGCCTTTCTGGTTTATGCCTTTACCAACCGTTTCTACTCCTTTTCGGGACTACGAAAATATAAGGACAAGTTCTCGCCCCTTTGGGAGGCAAGATACCTGTCCTATCCGAAAGACAGCAGTCTGCTCTTCAATCTGCTGGCTATTTATAAAATTGATAACAGAGCAGTAAAAGACTGAGTGTTCCTATTCCGAAATACCCATCCTATTCCGGAATACTATTTTTCATTCTTAAGGATTTATAATTTACTGTTCTAAAATCCCAAATCTTCATTCACTAAAATCACATGAATTCGCTCCGGATGACGAGAGTATCGGGTAATTAAGAATTGACAGCAAATGGTATCCGGTGACTTGCAATCGGAACATTTCCTGTAATCTTGCAAGGCGTTTTAATATCAAACCTTTGGGTATTTGCCGGTGCGGCCACGTTTCTCGCACGCTTCATGGCAGAGTCAAGGTCTGTGCAGACTTTGTTCATGCTGATAAGGAAAAGAACCTTCTTCGGTCCTTGCGCTATGCAGGAAACACGATTCGCATTACCGTCTATATTGACAAGGATTCCGTCATCCGTCATGGCGTTTGCACTGGAAAGGAAAATATCCGCATCATAAGCTGCAAGTAGCGCTTCTCTTGGCTCTAACTTCGTTCTGTCAATAAAATGATAGTCCCCTTCTTCCAGGGCGGAAACCAGCCCGATTTCCTTCGCGCTCATACATCCGCCCATAGCTATACTGCTGCCTTTTTCGATGAGGCCCAAAGCAAGCTCCAAAGCTTCCTCTTTATCCTTCGCATAGTAGCCCGTCATATTGCGGGACTTCAGTCCTTTTATGACGGTCTCTGCCAGCATTTCGTTTCTTTTCCTCAAATGAATATCCATAGACTCTCTCAATTTACCTTTCTCTTCTTTTCCTTGTAGAAAAATGCGAAGAGTCCGCATCCTGTTGCAGCAAAGAAGAAGAGATATTGCAAGTTCCTGCTATAGTCTCCGGTTTTTGTATTTCTTTCCGCTCCAAGAACCTCTCCCTTAGTGTCCTTGTTTTCTTCAGCATCCTTACTTTCCTTAGCCTCTTCCTTTTTAGTTTCCTTATCTCGAGAAACACCGAGTACGGAGGAAGTCTCTGCTTTTTCCTCCTTTTTCTTTGCAATTTTCTGATCGGAATGACTCGTTTCTGCAGGATTTCCTACTGTTACAGCATTTCCGGAAGGAAGCGGATTGGTCTTTAGCTTCGTATTTACAAAGATATTTTGATAGCCTGTAGTATTGTCTCCGGAAAGCTCCGTACTATATCCGGGAACCACATCCTCCGTTAAATTATATCTTATCTCCTGCCCGTCTTTATTTCTCTCCAGATTGGTAAAGGTATATTGCCAGTTATTGTCTGCAGAAAGCTGTTGTGTCGCAATTTCCTTATCATTTGCCATGAGACGCACGGTAACGGAAGCAGGATTCTCACCCTTTCCCTTCCACACTGCGGTTACCGGAATAGAAACCTTCGTACTTACTGTATTCACTAGGTTAAATCCTGAGTCCTGCATACCGGAAAGTGTCGGATAATAGCCGGCTGCTGCCTGCTCACGGATACTGTACTGATACAATTTTCCGCTATCATCATACTTCGGGAGTTCCCGGAAAAAGGCTTTCCATCCGGTTCCCTGCGTTAATTCTACCGTATCTCCGGTAAAACTTCCGTTTCGAAGAAGTTCTACAATCACTTTACCGGGTCTTCCCTGTGCCTGATTTCCGGCATCAACCCATTTCGTCGTAACGGAAATACTTCTGTTCTGACCGGATTTTACATTTTCTACCCTTAAGTTAGCAACTTTAGCAAGGTCAAAACTATCTGCATTGATCTGGTACTGCTCGGTAGAAAGAATATAGCCGCTAGGCGCTGAAATCTCCTGTACGGTATAGTTATCCCGCACAAGATTCTCTATAACGGCATCTCCGTTTGCATCCGTAGTCAGCTGTCCAACCTGCTGTCCGCTACTGTTTGCCACTGCAAAAACTGCACCGGATAGTGGCTGATTCTCTTCATTTACCTTCTTAATTTTAATCTTATAGTTATCCCCTGATGCAGATCCCAGAGCCTTTTGAATCGTTAGCGTTTGGCTTTTTCTGAGTGGCACTCCGTTTCCGTCGGAAGTAAGCTCTGCAGTATTGGTATAACTAAAATTCTGTAATGGCACGCCGTCAAATTTTGCATAATAAACGATCTCATAGCCTTCAGTACGGTTGACATTTCCAAGATTTATACTAAAGCTTTCTTCCGGGAGCATTGTTTCGAAATGCCGATTCAGCAGCCATTTCATGCGTTGCAGCACCGGTTCTGCTTTGGTTTCTTAAATCAAAATTACTGCCGTTAATGGGGTCGGAAATCCAAGTCCCACCTTCGAAATGACCTCTTTCCCATACTCCTTTTCGTACGGAGACCGGATGATTATCGTCAATATAGTAGGAAAATGTACCTTCTCCCAGTGTGTCACGAAGTGTCAGATTGTTCCTTGCTTCTCCGAGATTTATGAGTATTTGATAACGCGCCAGGTAAATCTTATTTCCGGTCTGCGGATCCGTTGCCTCTTCCAAGCTTTGCTTCACATTCTTTACAAAGTTGAAATCAGTCTCTTTCTCGATTCCCGTGTAATTGATGCTTCCCGTAATCGGATAACTTGTATACTGATTAACCCGAATTTCCGTACTGATGCTTCTTGCTGCAGGCTCTGTGCTCCGATTTACCTGCATAGTTAGAAAGAGACTGAATCGGATGTCATTTTTCTGTTCCACATAGGGTTCATAAGTCAGTAATACAGTATTGCTTTCTGCTGCATAATGTGCTTTGGCAATGAGATTCTCTCCGTCTCTTATTTCAAAATCTTTTGCAGAAAGAGAGACAAAGGAAGAGGGCAGATTGATACTGCTTGTATCCCCAACCTTCACCTGTGCATCACTAGGAATAGCAAACTCCATCTTAACACCGAACTCTCCGCTATTGCTAAGACCTGCACCGTCATAAGGAGCTGTCCCCTCCTTATTTGTATAGCTTGCACTGATTGGGTTAAGCAGTATCACTTTACTGCTTTCCGTAGTCATTGCTTCAAGAGGGGTAAGCGCCAAATTCTGCTTTGCACTTGCCTCCTCCACTCTTTCTTCTTCCGTCTTCGCTTGTGCTGCCCGAATATCTTCTTCCGATGGAACGCCGCTGTTTTCCGATGAATTGTGAATGTTACTCTGTGACACCACGCCCGGCCCTATCTCTTCTGCCTGTGCGAGAGAAAATCCCTGCCATGCCATAGCAGCAGCCATGAAGATAGCCAGTAACTTTCTTTTTTGTATCATTTTTACTCCTTTTTGCTTTTTCATAAAAAAAGCATGCTTAATAGACTAATGCGCCGTTCTTCTTCTCCATCAAAGACTGATTCATTAAGCTTTGTTGTTTTAGTCTAGCACAATTTGTAAATAATTGAAATATTCTGTTTTTTTGTATCTTTAAAAAAATTAAAAAAATAACTATAGATAAAAAGTAGGGAAAAATAAGAAATACCCCGTGAAAGTACAGAAAATAGCTCTCTCCGGGGGATGTAGTTTAATTAAAATTTCAAAATATTTTATATTTTTTAATATTGCTCTTTTTTCAAAATTTTTAGCTATTGTTCTTTGATTTAACAATACTCTGTGTAACGAAACGCGATCCTAGCGCAACTCTCCCGAAGCTGCACTAGCTGTATGTACCTCTACGCCATGCACCTCTCCCGCCTGTAAAGGACCTCCGAAAAGATAGCCCTGAATCATATCACAGTTATAGTCAAGCAACTTTTCGTACTGCCATTCCTCTTCAACACCCTCTACAATAACCACCTTTCCAAGATCATGGATGATGCTGATCAGATTTCGCACCACATCTCCGTTATTTAGAAGGAAATTGTCAATGATGGACTTATCCATCTTAACTGTATTCAGAGGAATATAGGGCAGATAGCTAAAACTGCTGTAACCGGTACCGAAGTCATCCAGATGCAGTTGAATTCCGGCTTCCACAAGCTTCTTAAATACGGACTTGGTCTGCTTACTTTCCTCAAAGAGAATACTCTCCGTAATTTCTAAAACGACATACTCATGCGGTATGGCAAAACGGTTCAACTGGTATAAAGGAATTCCACAAAATCATCATCATAGATTTGATAGCTGCTGAAATTGATGGAAATCGGACGCAACTCCTTTCCTTCCTCTCTCCATCTTGCCAGCTGTCGAATCACCTGCTCAACAGCAATCTTTCCCAGCTTTGTAATAAAGCCGTACTGCTCTGCCACAGGAATAAACTGATCCGGATAGCAGGCATCATTGTGAATTCGCATCAGAGACTCAAAGCCCACAATTTTCTTAGTTTTGCAGTCTATCTGCGGCTGATAAACCATGTAGAACGCATTTTCCTGAATTGCCTTCTCCACCTTCTTTAAAATCAGATTGATCTTCTCTTTTTTATAGCGAAGCTCATCGGTGTAATACACCAAACGATTCTTTCCTTTTTTCTTGGCAGAGCTCATGGCAATTCCTGCAGAAACAACAATCTGCTTAGGACTGTCCTTACCATTGGAAGTTGCCACTCCGCCGGACGAGTTCATATTGACAGTCTCTCCCCCTACCGTAATTGATCTTCTGAAAATGGAATGCAGCTCCTGTAAAGCCTGAGAATCCTCCGGCAAAATTACTCCCGGAAAAACAATCAAAAACTCGTCTCCACCGTAACGGGAGGCTACTGCCCCGTGCGCTTTCTCCATCTTCCGAAGACGATTGGCCACAGCGGAGAGATACAAGTCTCCGGTCTCATAGCCTCTTGACTCGTTTAACTCCTTCAGGTTGTCAATATCCATAAGAACGCAGGTGAACTCTTCGCTGTTTTTTAAAAGCTCTTCTATGCTCGCAAGAATCGTCTGACGGTTTAAAAGCTCCGTCAAATGGTCATAACTCAGCTTATGTTCCAGTTCGTCGCGCACCATTATAAGATTTTCATTTTTTTTCTCCAGTTCCTCTAAAAGCTTGGTACTGTGGAGCTTTCCAAGAAGAGAATATACAAGGAACAAAAGGATGGCGAGAATAGGTAAGAGAGAGAGGAGAAAATATCCGGCATATTTGGCTAAAAAATGCCCTATACTGTCCTCCAGAAATACATCTTTGGAAAGATGGCTCTTCGATAACCCGTAGGCAAGAAGAACTCTATTATTGATGACCATTTGTCCGGGACTGTCCATCTTACAAGAACGCTCCTCAATTTTAACTTTGGAGGACAAAATATCCAGCATCAAAAGAGTCGCATCCTTCGCCATCTGCCGATAGTCCTGTACCCTTCCGCCGATAAAGCCGGGGATATTCCTTACCATAGAATTTCCGTAAACCGGTGTATCTACCGTATTTAAAATAAGCTTTACCATCTGGCTTTCAGGATAATTGTTTCCATCTCCATCCTGATATGCGGAAAGAAATACTAATATGGTTTTATCCTGTATTGCTTTCAAGGCCTGTACAAATTCTTCTCTCTTTAATTGAGAAAAGTTAATGCCGGCAAAACGGTAGGAAGAAAATTGTCTTTGAAGAGAGAAAAAGTCCTCCCTTGCCGCAATTCCGGAATAGCTGTTGTCATAAATTGCCATGATGGTTTCCGCTTTAGGCTGTAAAGCAGTCGCTGTCTCCAATGTCTCTTCCAAGAAAGACGGACAGTAATATCCAGTCATGCCGGAGTCTTCTCCCGCTTTCTCCGCCAGAGTTTTACTTCCTATAGAAAAAAACACAACCGGAAGGTTCGGAAACAATTCTTTTTTATACTCCATTATGAAGTTTAAAGCTCTGTCATCTCCTACAAGAATTCCGTCATACGAGCTTTCTCTGTTTTCAATTCTGCTTTTCACAAAGGCATAAAAAGCCTCTACATCCTCTTCGTGGTTAAAGTGTCGAAAGTCCATATTCACGATATCAAGATGTACATTGCTTTGGTTCAAGATTTCCTCAATCCCTTCCATCTGTTGCGGAAAAATGAGGTCTGACGGGTCATAGGAACTTAAAAAAAGAAGGCTCTTTTTTTCCTGGAGCTCATACGGCTCTTCCATCCCCTTCCATTCTCTCCATTGTCCCGGTTTAATACGAAAATAGCGATTCCAGGAAGCTACGGAAAGAACAATAAAAAGAAGCAGAAATAAAATTCCTGCTGCAAGTAAACTTCTTCTTATAAAGCGATTATCCTTCCTATTACTCATTCCGCATCCTTATTCTTGAACTCCTCTATCTATCATTTAAATCTTTCATATACTCTATCAAACTACTATATTTCACAGTAAACCAAAGCAGCATAAACATAACTATACTGTCGATAAGTATTTTAAATAAAACATCTATAAAACAAAAAAAAAGAGTATATAAAAACTAGTAGAGTTTTGACTATATCTCCTTCAGTGTACAATATTTCAGTTAATTTATGCAATATTTATTTCCAGTCCTCAGGGAGTTCCAATATCGCTCCTCTGTTTCCGCTTGTCACAAGCGCCTGGTAGCGGAGAAGATAACCCTCTGTCACCTTCGGCTTTCTCGGCTTCCAGAGTTTTCTTCTTCTTTCCAGCTCTTCCTCCGAAACCTTCATATCAAGTTTATTCTTCGGAATGTCAATAGAAATAATATCTCCTTCTTCCACTAAGGCAATCGGGCCTCCTACAGCCGCTTCCGGAGAAACATGGCCGATGGATGCTCCGCGGGAAGCTCCCGAAAATCTTCCGTCCGTAATTAACGCTACCGTGCTTCCGAGTCCCATTCCCATAATGGCGGAGGTGGGATTTAACATCTCACGCATACCGGGACCGCCCTTCGGTCCTTCGTAGCGGATAACCACAACATCGCCTTCATGAATCTTCCCGCCTTTGATTGCCTTGATTGCATCGTCCTCACAGTCAAAAACTCTTGCCGGTCCTTCATGCACCATCATTTCAGGAGCTACAGCGGAGCGCTTTACGACCCCGGTATCCGGTGCAAGATTTCCTTTCAGAACGGCAATGCCTCCGTTTGGCATAAAGGGATTTTCAATCGGGCGAATGATCTCTTCATCGAGATTCACAGCTCTTTCAATATTCTCTCCCGTCGTTTTTCCCGTAACCGTGATACCGTCCAAATGCAGAAGATTTTTCTTGGAAAGCTCCTTCATAACCGCAGAGATACCGCCCGCTTCATTTAAGTCCTCCATATAGGCGGGACCTGCAGGAGCCAAATGACAAAGATTCGGTGTCGTGTCGGAGATCTGATTGGCATATTCCATATCCAGTGTAAAACCGCACTCATGGGCAATCGCCGGAAGATGGAGCATGGTATTCGTGGAGCAACCGAGTGCCATATCCACGCGAAGCGCATTTTCAAAGCTCTTCTTTGTCATAATGTCACGCGGACGGATATTTTCCTTCAGTAAATGCATGATGGCATAACCTGCCTGCTTCGCAAGACGGATTCGAGCGGAATAGACTGCCGGAATCGTTCCGTTTCCGGGAAGCCCCATACCGATAACCTCACTTAGGCAGTTCATGGAGTTTGCGGTATACATTCCCGGAGCAGGATCCACAGGTCGGGACAGACATTCTCCTCGTAGAGTTTAAGCTCCTCCATGCCGATTTTCCCTGCCTCATACTCTCCCACCGCTTCGAAACATCGCAGATAAGGAGCGTTTCTTTCCGTGCACCTTTCCGGCAAGCATGGGGCCTCCGGAAACAAAGACGGTCGGTACATTAACACGGGCTGCCGCCATAAGGAGTCCCGGTACATTCTTGTCACAATTCGGAATCATGACCAGCGCGTCAAACTGATGTGCCTTTGCCATACACTCCGTGGAATCGGCAATCAAGTCTCTTGTCACAAGAGAATACTTCATACCGACATGACCCATGGCAATTCCGTCACAAACCGCAATCGCCGGAAATTCCACCGGAAGACCGCCCGCTTCGGCAATGCCCATCTTCACCGCCTCGCAGATTTTATCCAGATTGATATGCCCCGGAACAATTTCATTATAGGAGCACACCACCCCGATCATCGGCTTCTTCATCTCTTCCTTGGTGTAGCCCAAGGCATTAAATAAACTTCTATGGGGCGCCTGCTGCACACCCTCTCTTACATTTTCACTATTCATCTTCTCTCCTCTATACAATCTCGTAGAAAGAGACTTGTTCATACTTCGCATGTCTACTCATGATGAACACAGTTCTCCATCCTCTCCGGTCAGTACTTATTCAGAATGAGATATTGCACGTTACGCAAGCGATACTCGTTATGAATCAAAAAAAGGATTTTCCTTTATTTACCTCATGGAAATAAAGAAAAACCCTTTCTATAGTCAGCTATTTTAAAGCCTTTTCCCTTATCGTGCAAGGAAAAGGGCTTTCTTTGCTATGCACTTTCGGAATGGGAGCTATATTCTCCATTCCCTATCCTTTCGAACTATAACTTTTATTCGAACTGATCTGTAATCTCTAAGCTGTGCTCCTTCTGCATCTTTGCGCAAACCTTTAAGAATACATCCAAGGGCACATTGTTGATCTGCTTGTTGGAGCCTCTCATGTTAATGGAAACGGTGTTTTCCTCCATTTCCTTGTCTCCAAGCACCAGAATGTACGGGTCCTTGTAGTTCTTATAGGTCTTAATCTTCTCCTTCATATTCTTATCGGAGTAGTCGATTTCCGCACGGATTCCCATATCGGAAAGAGCATCATAAATCTTCTTTCCATATTCGTTATGCTCTTCCCGAATCGGCACAATCCCTACCTGCTCGGGGGAGAGCCAGAAGGGGAAGCTTCCCTTGAAGTTCTCAATGATAATTCCGATAAAACGCTCTAAAGAGCCGTAAATTGCACGGTGGATAACCACAGGCATCTCCTGTCCGCCCTCAGCAGTCTGGTAAGTTAAGCCGAAGTTATGCGGAAGCTGGAAGTCAAGCTGGATGGTTCCACACTGCCATTCTCTTCCGAGAGCGTCCTTAATCTGCAGGTCAATTTTCGGACCGTAGAAGGCACCGTCTCCCTCGTTGATTTCAAAACCGCCCTCTCCGTACTTGTCGGTCAGAATCTTCTTTAAAGCAGCTTCTGCTCTATCCCAAACCTCGATGTCTCCCATGAAGTCTTCCGGTCTTGTAGAAAGCTCTGCACGGTAGCTTACCCCGAAGGTGCCATAGATTTCATCCGCAATGGAGATGATGTCGGCAATCTCCGCCTCAATCTGGGATTCCATTACGAAGGTATGGTCATCGTCCTGCCGGAACTCCTGCACACGGAAAAGACCGTTCATCTGGCCGGACTTCTCTTTTCTGTGCAGTACATCATACTCGGAGTAACGAATCGGCAGTTCCTTATAGGAACGATTTCTTCTCTTATAGGTGAGCATCGCATTCGGACAGTTCATGGGCTTTGCCGCCATGGTGTCGATATTTTCACGATTATAAATTACAGAGCCGGCCTGAATCTTCACCGTCTTTTCTCCAAGGCTCGCATCGGTCGGATGCTCGAGCACTCCGGAGAGGTCGGCATCGGCTTTTAACCAGCCGGAAACGCCGGGAACCATAAACATATTGTTGATGTAGTGCGCCCAGTGACCGGAGATGAGCCACAGCTTCTTATTGTTGATAAGCGGTGCGGAAATCTCGGTATAGCCGTGCTTCTTTTGGAGTTCTCTGGAATAAGCAAGAAGCGCCTGATACATCTTCCAGCCTCTTGGAAGCCAGTAAGGCATACCCGGTGCAGTCTCCTCGAACATGAAGAGTTCCAGTTGATTTCCAAGCTTCTTATGATCTCTCTCCTGTGCCTCCTGTAACCATTTTAAGTGCTCTTTTAAAGCATTCTTGTCAGGATACACAAAGAGATACACTCTCTGCAGCTGATCTCTATGCTCATCACCTCTCCAGTACGCACCGGAAACGGACTTTACCTCGAAAGCCACATTCATAAGCTCCTGGGAATTCTCTACATGCGGTCCGCGGCAGAGATCCACGAAGTCGGATCCGGTATGGTAAACGCTGATAACTTCACTTTCGGGAAGGTCCTCAATCAGTTCTCTCTTAAATTTCTGCTTAGCAAAAAGTTTTAAAGCATTCTCTCTGCTAAGCTCTTCTCTCGTCCAGTCCTCTCTTCTCTTAATGATTTCCCGCATCTTGTTCTCAATAGCGGGGAAATCCTCTTCAGACAAATTCTTCGGTACCAAAAAGTCATAATATGCTCCGTCCTCAATCTGCGGTCCGATAGCATACTGCACCTCCGCCCCGTAAAGCTCAATCATAGCCTTTGCCAAAACATGGGCGATGGAATGTCTGTATCTCTCTAAAAATTCTTCTCTTTCCATAATTTAACCTCTTTTACTTACTTGATTCCTCGACTTTTCGGATTTCTTCTTCCGTATTTCCGAGCAAACTGTTATTTCCAATGAAATCTCTATTTCTTTAATCTCATCTTCAATACACTTAAATTAAGTATATTCTATCATTGTCATTAAGTGTTTGCTTCCAGTCTTTCAACAGCCGCCTTTAATCTCTTCAAGGACTCCTCTTTTCCGAGAACGGAAAGAATCTCGGTTGCTCCCGCAGGCGTCATCTGCTTTCCGGAAAGAGCAATCCGAATCGGCCACATGGTGAATCCCGTCTTGTATCCCTTCTCCGTACTGAACTCCTGTAAAAGGCTGTAGAGGCGATCATTGCTGTAATCCTCTTCCTTCTCCAAAAGGGGAAGCACTTCTTTCAGAAGACTAAGAGAATTCTCTAAATTGGTCTTGGCTTTTTTGTTTTGATAAAGTTCCAAAGAGTAGTCGGGAACCGCCTTAAAGAAGTCTACATGCTCCGGAATATCAGGGAAAACCTCAATACGGCTCTTGACCATCTCGGCTATAGTCTTCGCATCGACCTTCTCTCCCGCAGCCTCCTTAATAAAGGGAAGCGCTCTTTCATAGAACTTATCAAAGTCCATGCTCTTAATATACTCCCCGTTCATCCAGCGAAGCTTACCCATGTCAAAGACAGCCGGGCTCTTCGCAATACGGTGATAATCAAATTCTCTGATTAAGTCCTCCAAGGAAAGAATTTCCTCATTTCCCTCCGGACTCCAGCCGAGAAGCGCCACAAAGTTCACTACCGCTTCCGCCACAAAGCCCTGGTCAATCAGGTCTTCAAAGGAGGAATGCCCGGAACGCTTGGAGAGCTTCTTATGATTTTCATCCGTAATCAAAGGACAATGAATGAGCTTCGGAGACTCCCAGCCGAAAGCATCATAGAGTCTTTGATACTTCGGGCTGGAGGAAAGATATTCATTTCCACGTACCACGTGGGTAATCCCCATTAAATGATCGTCCACGACATTGGCAAAGTTATAAGTCGGAAAACCGTCGGACTTGATGAGCACCATGTCGTCCAGCTCCGCATTATCCACAGTAACATCGCCGTATAACTCATCATGAAAAGTCGTTGTTCCCTCTGTCGGGTTATTCTGCCGGATAACATAGGGAAGACCCGCAGCAAGTTTCCTCCACCTCTTCCTTGGAAAGAGAAAGACAATGTTTGTCATAGTGCATCAAAATCTCGCCGTTGACCTCAGTCTGTAAAGACTCAAGTCTCTCCTTATCGCAGAAGCAGTAATAAGCCTCTCCCTTTTCCACAAGTTTCTTGGCATACTGCATATAAATGCCGGTCTTCACACGCTCGGACTGTACATAGGGGCCGCAGAAGCCGGGATTATCCGGACCTTCATCCCAAAAAAGTCCCGTCTCTTCGAGGGTTCTCCGGATAATGTCCACAGCCCCCTCCACTTCTCTTTCCTGGTCTGTATCTTCTATACGTAGAAGGAAGTCTCCCCCCCTCATGCTTGGCAATCAAATAGGCGTACATCCCTGTACGAAGATTCCCTACATGCATCCTCCCTGTGGGGGAAGGAGCATATCTGGTCCTGATTTTCATAAAAGCCCCCTTACTTAAACTATTCTGCTAAATCCTGCGGTCTCATGGAAAGATTGATTCTTCCCATCTTATCTACCTCAATCACCTTTACACGCACTTTGTCACCGATATGTACAACATCCTCCACCTCATTCACTCTCTTATCGGAAAGCTTGGAAATGTGTACCATACCGTCCTTAGTCGGGCTGAGCTGCACGAAAGCACCGAAGTTCATCATACGCACTACGGTTCCTTCTAAAATTTGTCCCGGCTCGATATCATTTACGATGGAAAGGATAATTTCCTTCGCTCTCTCTAAAGCAGCAAGGTCAATTCCGGAAATGGATACCATACCGCTGTCGTCAATATCAATCTTTGCACCGGTCTCCTCAATAATTGCGGTAATCGTCTTACCCTGCTTACCGATAACATCTCCGATCTTGTCGGTCTCAATCTGTAAGGTAATAATCTTCGGTGCATAGGGAGAAAGCTCTTTTCTCGGTTCGGCAATCGCATCCTTCATTACCCCGTCCATGATGAAGAGTCTTGCCTCTCTGGCTCTCTTAATCGCCTCCTCTACGATGGGGCGGGTAAGACCGTGAATCTTGATATCCATCTGGATTGCGGTAATACCGTCTCTTGTTCCCGTAACCTTAAAGTCCATATCGCCGAAGAAATCCTCAAGACCCTGAATATCGGTAAGCACCAAGTACTCATCATCACTCTCTCCGGTAACCAGACCGCAGGAAATACCGGCAACCGACTTTCTGATCGGTACTCCGGCAGCCATCAAGGACATGCAGGATGCACAGGTGGAAGCCATGGAAGTAGAACCGTTGGATTCCATGGTCTCGGAAACGGAACGAATTGCGTAGGGGAACTCCTCTACAGGAGGAAGCACCGGAATTAAAGCCTTCTCTGCGAGAGCGCCGTGTCCGATTTCTCTTCTTCCGGGACCTCTGGAAGCCTTTGCCTCTCCTACGGAATACCCCGGGAAGTTGTACTGGTGTAGATAACGCTTCTCCGTCTCAAATTCATTCATGCCCTCAACCTTCTGTACCTCGGAAAGAGGGGCAAGAGTAGTAATATTTAAAATCTGGGTTTGTCCTCTCTTAAACATAGCGGAGCCATGGACTCTCGGGAGTACATCCACTTCCGATTCCAAAGGACGAATCTCATTAATTGCTCTTCCGTCCGGTCTCTTATGATCCTTTAAGATCATCTTCCGAACCGTCTTCTTCTCGTACTGGTAAATGGCATCCGGGAGAATCGCAAGCGCTTCCTCATCATCTTGGAACGCCTCTACCAAACGTTCACTAAGAGCGGAGATGTTGGCATCTCTTTCCTGCTTCTCATCGGTAAATACCGCCTTTTCCATCTCTTCCGGACTTACCACGCTCTTCATTTTCTCGAAAACGGCCTCAGGAATAGCGGAAGACTCGTAGCTGTGCTTCTCTTTTCCGCACTCTGCGATGATGCTCTCAAAGAAGCCGATAATCTGCTGGTTGGTCTCATGCGCAAGGTAAATAGCTTCAATCATCTTCTCTTCCGGAAGCTCGTTCGCGCCGGCTTCAATCATGATGACCTTTTCTTTTGTAGATGCGACAGTGAGCAGTAAGTCGGATACAGCTTTTTCTCCATTTCCCGGGTTCAAGATAAACTCCCCGGCAATCATACCTACCTGTGTCGTTGCACAAGGTCCGTCAAAGGGCACGTCGGAAATGGACGTAGCGAGGGCAGATCCGAGCATGGCCAGAAGCTCCGGAGAAGCATCCTGATCAACCGAAAGCACCGTATTGTTCAGAAGAACATCATTTCTATAGTCCTTCGAGAAAAGCGGACGCATCGGGCGGTCAATAACTCTTGCAGTAAGAATGGCATTGTCGCTCGCTCTACCTTCTCTCTTTTTAAAGCCGCCCGGGAACTTTCCGACAGCATACATCTTCTCTTCATACTCTACAGAAAGCGGAAAGAAATCAATACCGTCTCTTGGCTTTTCCGATGCAGTACAGGTAGAAAGCACAGTAGTATCTCCATAGTGCATTAAAACCGCACCGTTACTTTGTGCACAGACTCTGTCCACATCCACGGTGAGCATTCTGCCTGCCAGTTCCATTGAATAACTTTTGTACATAAAGCCTCCTTTTTCTTCTTTCCTTCGGAAGCCCCAAAAGCACTGAAAAAGCTACGAAATTCGTCTATTTTTCAGTGATCTCGGTTGCCTTCCAAAGGAAAATTTTTGATAAAATCACTAATAAATCATTATACTAAAGGGAAGAAGTCGCCGCAAGAGTCGGATGAAATATATCAGGGAATCCAAACTTTTATCCAAATCTCCTTTTGGCTCCTTGTCCTTTCTCAAAAAAAGCAAAACAGGGCAGAAGGGATAACCCCTCTGCCCTGAAAATGTCTTACTTTCTGATACCCAGCTTCTCGATTAAAGCTCTGTATCCGTCTAAGTCCGTCTTCTTTAAGTAGTCAAGAAGTCCTCTTCTCTGACCAACCATCATAAGAAGTCCTCTTCTACTGTGGTGATCCTTCGGATTGCTCTTTAAGTGCTCGGTAAGCTCTACAATTCTCTCTGTAAGAAGCGCAACCTGTACTTCAGGTGAACCGGTATCTCCGGGCTTTCTGCCGTACTTAGCAACCAACTCTGCTTTCTTCTCTTTTGTAATCATCTTTTCTCCTTCTTTGAGCCTAAGCTCGCTACTCACGAAAAACGGAACAAGCGTCGGAGTGCGCTTTGCTACGCCTTCGCGTCATAAAAGTTTCTTGGATTTCTCTCTTGTATGAAATCCGTCTGTGAAAAGAATTAAACAATCTCTTCACGAAAGAGTATATTACTGCATTCCCCTCTCAACTGTCAAGGTTTTCTTGGATTTAACACAATTTTCAACGGTACGTAAATCCGCCGTTAACTGCGCTTTCAAAGCATCAAGATTTGGAAAATGCTTTTGCTCCCGAATCCTCTGTAAAAAACTGATTCGAATCTTTTCACCGTAAATCTCTTTATCAAAGTTAAGAAGGTGGCTTCGATAGTCAAGGGATTCTCTTCGGAAATACTAGGATTTCTTCCTATATTGGTCATCGCATCATACTCTTCTCCCAGAACCATAACTCTCGTGTAATACACTCCTTCTTCCGGACACAGCTTCCCTTCCTTCGGGAAAATGTTCGCAGTCGGGAAGGACAGACTTCTTCCGATGGCCTTTCCGTGCACCACAGTACCGTTTATGCTGTATGGTCTTCCGAGAAGTTTAGCCGCCTCTTCTACCCTTCCCTCTTCCAGAGCTTTTCGAATATAAGAGCTGGAAACTTCCACTTCCTCACCGGCAGGGTTTAGGGTCAGAACCTTATCCACTACTGTGAGCTTAAAGCCATATTTTTGCTGCAAACTTTCAAGGAGTTCTACGTTTCCCGCTCCTTTGTAGCCAAAGCTGCAGTCCGTTCCCACAACAAGGTGCTTCACTTTCAAGGACTCTATCAAAATGATTTTCACAAAGTCCTCCGGGCTCATCCTGGCTGCCTCCACCGTTAAGGGGTAGAGATAGACTTCATGAAATCCCGCATTTTTCAGTCTGGTAAAATGCTCCTCTTCCGTAGAAAGCATATCCTTTCGCCCCTGTAAAAAGAAGCTGTCTTTATCCATGGTAAAGGAAAGAACGGCAGGCTTTAAACCTTCTTCCTTCGCAATGCCGAAAACAGAGGAAAAAATCTTTTGATGCCCGAGATGTACACCGTCGAACTTTCCGAAGGTCAGCGCTGTCGGAACTTTACTGTATAAAGCGGGCTTCAAGAAGGAGGAAAGATCTCCCTTCTTCATGTCCTTTTCAATTTCGGAAAGCGTCTTACTCTCTTTAAATTGAAATTCTCCGACCTCTTCTCGGAAAAGCGCAGACATACAGGCCTTCGTTCCCAGCTTCTCTCCTACCTCCGTACAAAGTGTACGAATGTAAGTGCCTTTCGAGCATTTTACACGAAACGTAATTCTTTGGTGCTTTTCCCGGCAGGAAAGTACAGCAACACTCTCCGGAGCCGTCATAGAAAGAAGCTCTATGGAAAAAATCTCAATTTGAGAAGGCTTTCGCTCTATCACGATTCCTTCTCTTGCCATACTGTAGAGTCGCTTTCCATCCACCTTCTTCGCGCTGTACATGGGAGGAATCTGCTCTCTTTTTCCAAGAAGAGCCTGAAAAGCGGATAGAACTTCCGCTTCCGTAACCGTTCTTTCTTCTTCCGATAAAAGCTTTCCCGTACTGTCTTCCGTATCCGTCTCTACACCAAGAAGCATTTCAGCCCGGTAAACCTTCACTTCACTCATGAGGCTTTCGACAAGCTTTGTAGCCTTCCCCACACAAACAAGAAGCACCCCTTCCGCCATAGGATCCAAGGTGCCTGCATGTCCCATCTTCTTTTCATGGAGAATTCTTTTTAAAGCGCGGAGCACGTCAAAACTCGTCATTCCCGCTTCTTTATTGACATTGATGATTCCATCCATAGTTTGTATTATTATCTCTTAGCTTCTCCCAACGGTATAAAGTCTAACTCATTTTAAACGTGGAGCTTATTATAAAAAATGATCTAAAATTTTTCTTGATTCGCTATAGCCTATTGATTACTGCCTGTTGCTTACAAAGTCCGGCTCATCCATCTGTTTCCTAAGCTCTGCAATAATTTTTTCCAAAATGGACGCTACATCGCCCTTTAAGCTGCAGCCCGCCGCCATCTTATGACCGCCTCCGGCAAAGTGTGCCGCCACAGCGGAAACATCCAGTGCAGTATTGTTCGAGCGAAGGCTTACCTTATAGGTATTGTTTCCAACCTCATAAAGGAAAATAACACCGTCCACTTCTTTCGTTTCCCGAAGAACGCTGACGATGCCGTCCACATCCTTCTGATCTACGGAAAAGCTGTCCATATCCTTCATACTGAGGGAAGAAGCAAAAATACGCCCCTCCATATAGAGCTTTCCGTCAAGGAGCACCTTTCCGGTAACCTGCTGCTGGTTCACCGTCTTCATATAGAAACTGTCATCAATGATGGAGGAGAAATCAATCCCCCGGTCCATACACTTTCCCGCTATTTCCATGGTGTGAGAGCTTGTGGAAGTATACTTAAAGACTCCGGTGTCGTGAATAATACCGGTATAGATGCAGGTCGCCACATCCTTAGTAAATACCGCTCATCCATTAAATCAAAGCTGATTTCACTCGTGCTGGAGGCATCAGGAAGTATCGTATGATTCGGAAACTCTTCTCCGCTGCTTGTGATATGGTGATCAATTACATAGCGCTCTTTTGCATTTTTTGCAAGGCGCCCGTACTCTCCCAATCTTTCGTAAACTCCACAATCACAGATGATTGCCAGGTCATACTCATCTTTTGGGACGTCATGGCGAATCCCGGAGAATCCCGGAAGGTAGGCAAATTTATTGTTCGCTTCCATAAGAAACACCGTCACTTCCTTCTCCGGGAACCGTCCTTTGATATAATTTTTCCACCCAAGAGTGGATCCCAGGCAGTCTCCATCCGGACGGGTATGTCCCAATATACAGATGCTTTTTGCATTGCCAATTAGAGATTCCAGAACCTCTTTCATTTTTTCGCCTTTCTATTGTTACATTTCCCCGGTATTTATTTCTCTATTTGAAATTATAAATTCCGTGATGCTTTATTTTGTAAAGCCATAATCGACTCAAGTTCTTTATTCTTCGTCCTCTTTATAATGATTTTCCTGATTCACCGCTTCTCCTACAGGGCGCGCTTCATCTTCCTCTTTTACCTTGTTGATTAAAGCATCCATACGGGAGCCGTATTCCACGGAATGATCGGGAACAAATTGCAGTTCCGGGGTATGACGAAGATTTAAGCTCCGCGCAAGCTCCCTTCTCAAAAAGCCCGCCGCAGCTTTCAAGCCTTCAATAGTCTTCCCCAGGCTCTCTTCACTTCCGAGACAGGAAACATAGACCTTACAGTACTGTAAATCCGGAGTCAAATCCACTCCGGTCACATCGCAGAAGGGAGACACCCGGATGTCTTTTACTTCATTACGAATGAGGACGGAGAGATTTCTCCGCACGTCCTCATTTCTTCTTTGGTTTTTAAAACTCTGCCTTTTCAAGCTTCACCTCTATCTCTGTACTTCTTCCATGATGTAAACTTCAATCTGGTCGCCCTCTTGAATGTCCGTATAGCTTTCTAATACAATACCGCACTCCTGTTTGGTTCCCACTTCCTTCACATCATCTTTAAAGTGTCGTACGGAAGCAATATTTCCGTCAAAGAGCTGCTCTCCGTCTCTTGTAAGGCGTGCCTTTGCTCCTCTTTGTACCTTACCGTCCGTAACAAAGGATCCTGCAATCACACCCACACCGGAGGACTTAAAGATCATACGTACTTCGGCATGACCGATAACTTTCTCTTCAAATACGGGCGCAAGCATACCCTTCATAGCAAGTTCAATATCTTCAATTGCCTTATAGATGATGTTGTAGAGACGCACGTCTACATTTTCTCTCTCGGCAATATCTTTTGCTGTAGCATCCGGCTTCACATCAAATCCGATTACGATTGCATTGGAAGCAATAGCCAAGTTGATGTCGGACTCATTGATTGCACCTACACCGGAATGGATGACCTTAACCTGTACTTCCTCATTCTGTATCTTCTGTAAGGAATCACGAACCGCTTCTACGGATCCTTGCACATCTGCCTTAAGCACAATGGGGAGGTCCTTCAGCTCGCCGGCCTTAATCTGATCAAAGAGTGCGTCGAGACTGACTTTCTTTCTGGACTCTTCCACCATTCTCTGCTTGCCTTCGGAAACAAAGGTATCCGCATAGGCTTTCGCCTCTTTTTCATTGTCCTTCACCTGGAAAATCTCTCCTGCGTTCGGCACGGAGTTCAGTCCCAAAATCTCAACAGGCATGGACGGAGTAGCCTTCTTGATTCGTCTTCCCTTGTCATCAATCATAGCACGAACCTTACCGAATGCGGATCTACCGCCACAACATCGCCAATATGGAGTGTTCCCTTCTGTACAAGGAGACGCGCAACGGATCCTCTTCCCTTATCCAGCTCCGCCTCAATCACTACACCGTAAGCTTTACGATTCGGGTTTGCTTTTAACTCAAGCACATCCGCCTGAAGAGCAATATTTTCTAAAAGGTTCTCCAAGCCTTCTCCTGTTTTTGCAGAAACAGGGCAGCATATGGTGCTTCCGCCGTAATCTTCCGCTACCAGATCATATGCCATAAGTTCCTGCTTAACCTTATCAATATTCGCAGTCGGCTTATCTATCTTATTGATTGCCACAATAATCTCGGTATTTGCAGCCTTCGCATGATTAATCGCCTCAATGGTCTGCGGCTTAATTCCGTCATCTGCAGCAACAACGAGTACTGCAATATCGGTAGACTGCGCACCACGCATACGCATGGCGGTAAAGGCCTCATGTCCCGGAGTATCTAAGAAGGTAATCACTCTGGAATCCCCGTTTACCTTTACAGATACCTGATACGCACCGATAGACTGGGTGATTCCGCCGTGCTCTTTACTGGTTACATTGGTGTTTCGAATCGCATCAAGAATAGAAGTTTTACCATGGTCAACATGTCCCATAACGGCAACAACAGGCGGACGAGCCTCTAAATCTTTTTCCTCATCCACTTCCGAATCCTGCACCAGTTCCGCAATCACATCGACCTTTTCCTCCATCTCGCAAAGAATATCGTATTCTACCGCAATGTTCTCCGCCTCTTCATAGGAAAGCTCGGTATTTAAAGTCACAATCTGCCCCTTTAAGAAAAGCTTCTTAATGATGTCGGCAGATTTCTGCTTCATCTTATCAGCCAGTTCCTTAATGGTAATTACCTCAGGCAGGGTAATGGACTTAATGGTCTCCTCCACCGCCTTCACTACTTCCGGCTTAATAAAAGCACCCTTTCCGGTCTTCTTTGCCTTTACCTGGTCATCTCTCTCGTAAGACTGGGTTGCCCCGTACTTATTCTGCTTTCTCTGCGCTCTGTTCTTCTGGGAAATCGTTGCCTTCTCGTTTTCAAAGCTCTTATTACCGTAAGTCTTCTTTACAGGCTTTACAGCATCGTGCTTCACGCGGCTCTGCTTCTCCACAATTTCCGGTGCAAAGGATTCCACAGCCGGTTTTCTTCCTGCAGGCGCTTTTCCTCTTCCGTCAAAGGGCTTTCTCTCACCATCTTTGGAGAATCCGCCCCTCTTATCGCCGTCTTTTCCGAAATCCTTATTAAATCCCGATTTTCTATCTCCCTTAAGAAATGCAGGAGCTCTGCCCTCTGTCTTCTCTCTTGAAGCACTTCTCTCTTTTCCTTCTTTGGAAACGGTATGTGCAACAATACCGGAAAGCTTATTTACCTTCAGCTTAGCCTGCTTTTCAGTCTCTTCCGCTTTTTCCTTCTGCTCTTCCATCACTCTCTTTGCAGCTTCTTCCGCTTCACGCTTTGCCGCTTCTTCTCTTTCCCTGGCTTCCTTTAGAAGTCTCTCTTCTTCCAGCTTCTTCTCTTCCTCAGCCTGTTTTTTCTGAATGGCGTTTAAAGCCTTAAGCGGTGTAACTCTTGCTGTTCCGGGAGGAAGCGGCCTTCCGTTCGGAGACTTCTTATCCTCATCCTTCTTCAACTCTTTGGCTTCCTTTACCTTTTTTGCCTTATCGGAAAACTTACCGCTAAGAGGGTGATTCTTATGGTTTACAGAATTTTGGGAATGGAAAACCACCGCCAACTTTTTCTTCTTAACGGTTCCTTCTTCCTTCTTTTCTGTACTGCCTTTTGCCTTATTCTCATCTAACATCCGCATTCCCTCCATTCATAATACCGATTATTCTCTTCCCGAAGCCTTCATCCTCTATAGATAGAGAAGAACGCATTTCCTTACCGATGATCTTCCCCAGCTCATCCTTAGTCCCAAATGTATAAAAAGGGACTTTATAATGCAAACAACTGTTACTGAACTTTTTTATCGTATTGTCCGAAGCATCTTCTGCAACAAGGACCAGTCTTGCCTTCCCGCCCTTTATGGACTTCTCTGTGGAAAACTCTCCGGCCTTTATTTTTCCGGCTTTCATCGCCAGTCCGATATATCCATAAATTCTATTCTGCAATTTCTCTGATTTCCTCCCTTAGCTTCGCTAAGCTTTCTTCGGAAATATTTTCCTTGAAGGCTCTGAAAAAGGCCTTCCTTTTTTCCGCTTTTTCCAAGCAAGAAAGCTTTGGGCAAATGTAAGCCCCTCTCCCGTTCTTTCTTCCGCTCAAATCCAGAGAATAACTTCCATCTTCCTCTCTCACTATGCGAAGAAGCTCTTTCTTCGTTTTTTTCTCATTGCAGGCAATACAGGAACGTAAAGGTTCTACTTTCATTTTTCCTCCGGCTTCACACTCGAATCTTACTCTTCTTCCTCATAAGACTCGCCGTCTTCATACTCTTCTTCATTGTAAGCATCTTCATCATAGCCTTCGTCATAGTTCTCTCCGTCGCCATGATAATCAATCCCCATCTCATCAAAGATACCCTGCTCCTGAGCCTGGGACTCCGACTTGATGTCAATCTTATAGTTTGTCAGCTTTGCGGCAAGACGGGCATTTTGTCCTTCTTTACCGATAGCCAGAGACAATTGATTGTCCGGCACAATAACCAGCGCATCCTTATTGTCCTGATCCGCAATAACGGCGATTACTTTTGCGGGAGATAATGCATTTTCAATAAGATAAGCCGGGTTTTCGTCGTAATTAATGATGTCAATCTTCTCGCCTCTTAATTCCTCTACGATAGTGTTGACACGGTTTCCGTTTAAACCGACACAAGCTCCAACCGCATCCACATCTTCATCGTGAGAAAGAACCGCCATCTTCGTACGGGAGCCAGCCTCTCTGGCAATAGCCTTGATTTCCACAATCCCTTCCTTAAGCTCAGATACTTCATCAAAGAAAAGCTTTCTCACAAGCTCCGGATGGGTTCTGGAAAGCATAACCTTCGGTCCCTTGGGATTGTCCTTTACTTCTACAACGTAGACCTTGATTCTCTGATTCGGAAGAATCTTTTCTCCCTTAATCTGTTCTCCGTCAGCAAGATAACCGTCCACCTTGCCGAGATTCACAATTAACGCTCTTCCTGTATCCTTTCCACCACACCGGATACAACCTGCTTTGCCATGGAGTAATATTCTTCAAAGAGAATCTTTCTTTCCTCTTCTCGAATCTTCTGTACGATAACACCCTTTGCATTTTGCGCAGCAATACGGCTAAAAGACTTGGAGTCAATCGGCACTTGAACGGTTTCTCCGAGAGAATAGCCGGCATCTACCGCCTTGGCATCTTCCAGGCTGATTTCCGTGCTTGGATTTCCCACGACCTCTACAACGGTCTTTTCCGCATAAAGCGAAAAGGCTGCCGTTTCCGGATTCATACTTACGCGAACATTGTCTGCAGATCCGAAGTGGTTTTTGCATGCTGTCTGTAAGGACAGCTCAATTGCTTCGATAATCGCCTGCTTGGAAATCCCCTTCTCCTTTTCCAACATATCCAGTGCCAATCGTAATTCATCATTATTCATTGCTTTACTCCTCTTCTTCCATTTGTAGAAAGACCTTCATCTATATCGTTATTCTTCCGTATCTTCTTCTGTCGCTTCTTCTATTTCACTATCCCAATCCTCCGATTCTCCGGAAGGATTGTCTTTAAAGCCCAAAGAGCAGACTTCTAAAATATATTCTTCCTCAATAAAATCTTCCTTGTCCAACCACTTGGACAGTCTTCTGGGAAACCATAGCACAGTCATTGACTGTCATATCCTCTTCATCACTTCTATAGATAAATGCTCGAAGATAGTTGGTTCCCGCTTCCTCCGTGAAAGTTACGCTGTCTAATACATAACCCATATCCGGAAGGATTTCTTCTAAATAACTCGTTGTTCTCTCGATTTCCATGCCATTCTCCATTCAAAAAGACTTTCGCTTTATCGATTTGCTCTTTATCATTAAAAGGAGCAAGCCAATGCTTGCCCCTTCTCCAGAATCAATAAAATACCGTTACACTTTAGCATATTCACAAAATAAATGCAAGGTTTTTTCGTAATAAATGCAAAAGACTCTTCTTTCGAAGAGTCTTTTTTCTATGCGTGCGACAGGATTCGAACCCACGACCTTCTGGTCCGTAGCCAGACGCTCTATCCAGCTGAGCTACGCACGCTCAAGAAATGCAAGAGTTATCTTATCAAATCGTGAAATCCATGTCAAGCACTAAGTTTATTTTTTTCTGCTTGATTTCTTTGTTTTTCCCTTTTGAATTGGAATCCGTTTTGAATCTTATTCCTCATCTTCTCCCTGCTGGTTTCTGTCCAAAATTCCCGGGATTTCAGCAAGCGAAACAATACGATAGCGAAACTCTGCTCTGGAACCGGCAAGCTCTTTTACTCTTCTGGAAAGTCGCTGGTAAATGATTGCACAGTCCTCTCTCTTCGTTCCAATCAATAGAATCAGATACTGTGAAGAAGAGTACTTCGTATAAACGTCACCCTTTCTCAATCCCTCGGAAAGAGACTGCTGCAGAATCTCCGCCCTTGCGTTCAACTTCTCCTGATTCTGAATGGGCTTTCCTTCATAGTCAACAAGGGTACAGAGCATCATGAAGATGGAAGAACCTCTTCGTTCCAAGTTTCTTCTAAGTACATGATATACGTCAATAAAGCTGGTAAATGGACAGAGATAGGCTCCAATCTTCCTTGTTCCCATCTCGCTCTTCAGCTTTTCGTCCTTTCGAATGATGTTGGCCTGAATCTGACGAATGTCATCCGTAACCACTCTTACATTGTCTGACAGCCTTTCATAGCAGGAACGAAGAGCATCGGGAATGGGAACTTCCAACTCATCCTGATAATAATGCGCACACTTCGTATAAAGCTCATACGCCGTCTTATACTCTTTTCTCAGAATCAGAGCATCAATCATCTCGATCTGCCAGCCGTTGTCAGGGTAGATTTGTTTGCCTTATCATATAAATCAAAGAGTGCCTCGAAGTCTTCCGCTTCCTTATAGTGCTTTCCCAAGAAATCCACTACATCATCGTAAAGTCTCTTTAAACGAACGCTCTCTAAAATAACCCAGTAATCTGTTGCAAACTCGGGAAGCAACTCTCCACCATAAATCCCGAAGGCCTTCTGATAATAGTAGAGTTTTTTATCGTCCTTCTTCTCGCTTTTTGCCTTAAGGCAAACATCTTCAAATTCCTGAACATCTAAGATATATTCATAATCCGGATTGTTCTCGGGTGCATACACCCCTCTTTTTCCGTCAATAATCTTTCTTCCCGGCATCCCGGCTTTTTTTAACTGGGTTCTTGCCTGATGAAGTAAATTGTTCAGACTGTTATTCTCATCTAAAAGAGACTTATGTCCGAAAATACCGTCAATCAAATCTCTTTTAGAGACTCCGCCCATTCCTCTTAATAATACAATTTCGGTCAGCTTTAAAAAATTAGCCTTGCTATTCGACCCCAAATCTAATTTTTCGTCTCCGACAGTTATGGAGAACCCGCCCAGCATCTGCACATAAATTTTAGTTTTCTTTTTCGTTTCCATAATGATCCTTCACCAATTTATCAAGCTTCCTACTATTCTCCTGTTATTTTAAGATTAGTCTTAAAGAAAGTAAAGTTTAAAATGGAAAAAAATTTTTATGTTTTTCCTTCAAAAAGCGCAAATCTTCCTTTACTGTAATTTTAATATTTTCCTCTTCCCCTGCAATGAGACGAATCCTCTCCTTTGAAAATTCTTCCACAATCATAGCATCATCCGTAATTTTGTCTTTCCACTCCTCTCTTCTTGGAAGAAAACTTTTAAAAGCCCGAGAAAGAACTTGAAAATCAAAAACCTGCGGCGTTTGTACGGCGTAGAGTGTTTTTCTATCCAAACTTTTCTCAACCATTCCATCTCGCTCAACTTTGATTGTATCCTTCACCGGAATACCGGGAATAACCGCCTTAGAATATTGCAATTCCTTATACAGGTGTTCCAGTAAATCCTCCGTAAAGAAGGGACGCGCCGCATCATGGATAAAAACATAGTTTTCCGGATTTCCCTTTTCTTCTATAAAATGAAGAGCTGCCGCCACGGAATCAAAGCGTTCCGCACCGCCTTCCACAATAGAGATTTTCTTCTCTTTTCTCCAGCCTTCTTGCTGCACGAAGCCTTCTACCGTTTCTTTATCTTCCGCTCCCACAACAAGAAGAAGCTCTTCACAGCGCAGCCAAGAAATAAAACGTTCCACGGAAGCACAAAAAAGAGGTTTTCCACAGAGAGGCAAAAACTGCTTTTTTTCTTCTGTATGCATCCTTTTTCCGGATCCCGCCATAAGAATCACGGCAGTAACCGACCTGTTTACTGCTCCATTCTTCTTTTCCTTTTCTATACTTTCATTCTTATCTTTCCGTATGCCTTCATTCTTATCTTTCCGTATCCTTTGTTCTCTTCTTTCTCTATTCTATCCGTTTTTCTATCCTCTTTTTCTGTTTCCATCTCTCTCTCCGGCTAAAGCAAACTCTTCTCGGTTTATGGCTTCTCTTCGTCTTTCACTTCTGATAAAGAAAGAGAGGGATAGGCGTTCACATCATGCCCTGCAAAATTTCCCTTCTTCCACTCATGATAGGCCGCCGCCGCAATCATGGCCGCATTGTCGGTACAAAGTATCAGCTTCGGACAGAAAAACTCTATTCCTTCCTGCTTGGCCTTTTCCTCCATCTTCTCTCTCAGCTTTCCGTTTGCCGCCACCCCTCCGGCAATGGAGAGTCGATTGATATGAAGCTCTTTACAAAGAGCGATTGCCTTCTCCGAAAGAACCTCCGTGACATTTTCCTGAAAAGAAGCGCAAAGATCCGCTACACGCACCTCTTCTCCCAGCATTTTTTTTCGATTCATTTCATTTAAGACTGCCGATTTCACACCGGAAAAGCTGAAGTCATAGGGAGCGTCCTCCATCTTCGCTGTTGGAAAATGATAGGCATGAGGGTTCCCTTCTTTGGCCATTTTCTCAAGCTTCGGTCCTCCCGGATAACCAAGCCCCACCGCACGTGCCACCTTATCAAAGGCTTCTCCTGCGGCATCATCTCTGGTCCTGCCGTAAATTCGTATTTCCCGTAATCCTCCACAAGAAGCAAGTGGCTGTGTCCTCCACTGGCTACAAGGCAGACAAAGGGCGGTTCACATTCCGGATTGGAAATGAAATTCGCGGCGATATGCCCTTCGATATGATGCACGGGAACAAGCGGTTTCCCAAGGGCAAAGGCAAGCGCCTTCGCCTCCGAAACACCGACAAGCAGCGCTCCCACAAGTCCCGGCCCCACTGTAACCGCAATGGCTGTAAGTTCCTGCATGGAAATCCCCGCCTCTTTTACGGCAAGACGTATGACCTCATCTATTTTTTCCAAGTGATTCCGGGATGCAATCTCCGGAACTACCCCTCCAAACTCGGCATGCAGAGCCACTTGGGAAGAAATTACATTGGAGAGCACTTCTTTCCCGTTTTTCACAACTGCAGCCGCCGTTTCATCACAGCTTGTCTCTATTCCCAGTATCAAAACATCTTTCATTTGCTTCTCTTAGCCTTCCTAATCGACTCTATTCTGCCGCTTCCTTACTGCTTTAATCTTCAAAGACCAGTTCTTTACTCCAGCCGTCCTTCGCAAATTTTACCGGGAAAATGTCTTTGAACTTATCCTTGTACTGCTCCGGATATAACTCAGAAGGAGAATAGTGCGTTAACCACATTTCCTTTGGTTCCGCCTCTCTTCCGAGCTTTGCCGCTTCTTCCATCGTCATGTGCTTATGCTTTCGGGCGTTCGCCGCCTTATCTTCTTCCCCGTACATTCCCTCACAGATAAATAGGTCCGCGCCCTTCGCCATATCGGAAATCCGAGATATGGGTCTCGAGTCGGTACAATAAACAACGGAAATACCCTTTCTATCTTCCCCCATAACCATCTCCGGACGGTAGATTTTTCCCTCAAACTGCACGATTTCTCCATGCTGTAATCGATTCCAACACTGCAGGGGAATCTCCTGCTCCTTTGCTCTTTCCACGGAAAACTTTCCCTTACGGGGAATAGAAAGACGATAGCCATAGCAGGGAATACTGTGTTGAACCTTAAAAGCTTCAATCACAAAACTTTCCGATTCCAACTGTTCTATCTCTTCACCAAGTTCTCTATACTCCAGTTGAAAGGGTAACTCCGGCGCAATAGTCCGAAGTCCGTCCACTACCCTCTGTAGCCCCTTCGGGCCGATTAGACGTACTGGCTTTATACGCTCCGCATTGCCCATACTTAACAGCATCCCGGGTAACCCCGATATATGATCCGCATGGTAATGCGTAAAGCAGATTGTATCAATGGGATAGGGACTCCATCCCTTTTCCCGCATGGCAATCTGTGTTCCCTCTCCGCAATCAATCAAGAGACTTGAGCCATTACAGCGCGCCATAAGACTCGTCAGCCATCTCTTCGGAAGCGGCATCATTCCCCCGGTTCCCAGCAAACTTAATTCCAACATTTACTCCATAATCCTTTCCATAAGAAGGGCATCTTCCACAGGGTCCCGATAATATGCCTTCCTTCGGGAAAATGTGCGAAAGCCCGCACTTTCATATAATTGTATTCCTGCCTGATTTCCTTCCCGAACCTCCAAGAAGAGTTTCTCCGTTCCTGCAAGCTTAGCAAGCCGCAAGAATTCCGATAAAAGAAGTCTGCCATATCCCCTTCCTCTATACTCTTTCCGAACTGCAATGCTCTCCAGCTCCCCCTCCGTACCGAGAAGACGCAGGATGCCGTAAGCTATAATCTGTTCTTCCTCTACAAGAAGAATCGCCCTATCATATTTTCCGGAAATAGCATAACGAAAATCCCTTTCACTATAGGCCATGGAACGAAAAATCTCCCGATCCAAAAGGAGGATTTCCGACAAATCCGCTTCCTCCATCTCTCTAAAAAACATCTTCTTCTCCTATCCTAAATAGGATAATTCTTTGCAGAAAGCCGGTCTTCCGTCTTTCCGATTGCTTCCGTGTCCTTTTCTTCTATCACTTGAAAATCCCTCAGTTCTCCGGCTTCTTTCTGCCTTTCCGCCTGCGGTTTTCGTAAATATTCTAAGCGGAATGCCTCTCTCTCCCCCGAAAGCCATTTCTCTTCCGTAAGAAAAGCAAGGGAAGAAGCTCTTTGCAGGATAGAGCCTGCATTCGGGAAAATGACATTTTCCGCACCGATTGCACGGAGAATCTCTTCTTTAAATCGAACCGCTCCGTCTCCCATAAAAATCTGCTTTCCGGGAAGGCTACTTGCATAATCCAAAAGTTCTTCCAAAGAACAGGCTCTTTCCTTATTGATACATTGCCGCCCTTCATAGGATGCGGTATAAACCTGCCCTCTTCTTGCATCCAAAAGGACGTGAATCGGCTCAGGCATAAAAGAAAGATTCTCTTTTATCATCTCTAAGGTACTGATTCCCAGAACCGGAATCTGCCTTGAAAGCGCAAGTCCCTTTCCGGTCGCTGCCGCAATTCGTAAGCCCGTAAAAGAGCCCGGCCCCTTGGAAATCCCGATTAAATCGATTTCTTCCATGGACAAGCCGCACTGCTTAAGCAAAGAGACGCAGGCAGGAAGCAGCGTTTCCGAGTGTGTCTGTCCCAGCTTTAAATGAAGCTCTGCAAGAAGTTCTGAATCCCGAACGATGGCTACGGCGGCAACCTGCCCGGAAGCATCTATCCCTAAACTAATCATGCTCTTCCCTCTTCTAAAGTTATTTTCCTATATTCGAAGCCTTTATCCAAATCTTTATCAATGCGTATCCATTTGGCAAAGGAAGGGATTTCTTCCTCAATCCGACTTGCCCACTCAATAAGACATACCGCGTCATTTCCTGTCATTTCCTCGAAACCGATTTCCAAAAGCTCATCGATATCTTCAATTCGATAAACATCAAAGTGATAAAGCATAAACCTGCCCTGATATTCTTTTACGATGTTAAAAGTAGGAGAATCGATTACAGCATCTATACCAAGCCCCTTTGCAAACCCCTTGGCAAATACGGTTTTTCCCACACCGAGTTCCCCTTCCAGACAGTATATTTCTCCCGCCTTTGCTTTCTTTCCCAGCTCCTCCGCTATCCGAAAGCTCTCTTCTTCACTTCTGCTTTCCAAGATTCTCATCTTTTCCCTCTTATCGCAATTCGTACTAATTAGATTCAATGATTTTTTGCAGCAGCACCGTACTGAAGTCTTTTAAAAAGTCTTTTAATACTCCTCCCCATGAAAACAGGGGCTAAAAAATATGAATTCTGCTTTCATATAGGATAGGTCTGAAATTCGGGTATACTCAGATTCCCCTCCTTTCAGACCTATCCCCGCTAAACGTTATAATTCATTTTGGCTTTTACAGCTCTACTTTTTATTCTTCCGTCATTCCCTTTATACGAATGAAATGGAAGACTCTTCTTCCTGTTTCTTCTTCAAACTCCCGCATCCTGGATAAAAAGTCTTCTTCAAACAAGACGGTCGATACAATCGCAAACTCATCCTGTCTGCCTTCCAAAACAATAGGACAAAGCTCTTCCCCTTCTCCAAGGAAATGTGCCTTAAGCGCTTTCTTGATTCCTTCTGCGGTTCCTTCTATACGAAGAAAGTAGCGGAAAGCGTTGGAACCCATGGGTTCAATTTCAATCATTTTCTCAGACCATCCGATTCCCTGGAAATGATCCTTATGTCTTGCTGCCGCAATAATATCGGAAACCACCGCGCTGGCTGTCGGAAGCTTTCCTGCCCCCTTACCGTAGAGCATAGTATTTCCAAGGCAGTTTCCTACAACACGGATTCCGTTATAGACTCCGTTTACAAAGTAAAGAGGGATCATCCTTTCCTACCATAATAGGAGCCACATAAGCAAAGTACTTGTCTTCCACCGTTTCTACCGATCCGAGAAGGCGGATATGATAGCCCATCTCTTTGGCATAAGACATATCGATATCGGAAATATTTCGGATTCCTTCAGTGTAGATATCCTCATGACGGCAACGCATTCCTGAAGACATGGAAAGGAGAATCGCTGTCTTTCTGGAAGTATCAAAGCCGTCTACATCCGCAGACGGATCCTTCTCCGCATATCCGAGACGCTGTGCTTCCTTTAAAGTATCCGCAAAGGTAGAGCCTTCATCCTTCATTTTACTTAAGATAAAATTACTGGTTCCATTCAAGATACCGGTAATTTCCGTCACATTTTCTCCTGCATAGTTGTGGTAGAGAGTACGAATAACCGGAATCCCTCCGCCAACCGATGCTTCAAAGTAGAAGTTACAATTGTGTTCCTTTGCCGTACGCACAAGCTTGGAACCGCAGGCATCCACCACTGCCTTATTGGAGCTGACTACATGCTTTCCCTTTCCAAACAGCTTTTGATGTATTCGTAAGCCGGATGAATCCCGCCCATTGCCTCTACAACAAGTTCAATCTCAGGGTCATTTTCAATCACGGAAAAATCCGTTGTAATCAGTTCATCGGGAATTCCGGGAATATGCTCCCGACGGGCAAGAATATACTTGATTTCAATCTTCTCCCCTCCCTTTTTTTCAATTTGTGCTCGATTTAACTCTAAAACTTCCTTCACTCCGGAACCCACTGTTCCGAATCCCATTATGGCAATCTTCATGCCTTTCCCCTTTCCTCCGTACATTTCCTTTTGTTTTCTCTTTTGCACCTTATTTTTATGTCTTGTTTTTTCTGTCTAATTCTTTTCTATATTTTTTTCATCACTTAGAACCACGATTCTTCCGGTCCATTTCGGCAATTATTTTAGTCATTTCCGGCAACTTTTCTATCCGGACACCCCAGCTGCATCCACTTTAGATATGCCGTAATGAAGCGATCGATATCTCCATCCAGTACCGCATCGGTATTTCCTGTTTCTTCTCCGGTACGAAGATCCTTGACCATCCTATAGGGCTGTAAAACATAGGAACGAATCTGAGAACCCCAGCCGTTATCCTTTACCTCTCCGCGGATGCCGGCAAGCTTTGCCTCCTGCTCTTCTTTTTCTTTCAAATAAAGCTTGGTCTTCAGCATCTGCATCGCCTTATTTTTATTCTGTAACTGAGAACGTTCTTCCTGGCAGGCCACCACGATTCCTGTCGGAATATGGATTAAACGCACTGCGGAAGAAGTCTTGTTTATATGCTGTCCACCTGCACCGGAAGCACGGAAAACCTCCATTTTGATGTCCTCTTCCCGAACTTCGATATCGATTTCCGTTTCAATATCCGGCATAACGTCACAGGAGACGAAGGAGGTCTGTCTCTTTCCCTGCGCATTAAAAGGCGATATTCGGACCAAACGATGAATTCCCGCCTCGGAACGAAGGTAACCATAGGCATACTGCCCCACCACTTCCATAGTAACAGACTTAATTCCGGCCTCATCTCCATCCAGATAATCCAGAATCTTTACGGAAAATCCGTGTCGCTCTGCCCAGCGGGTATACATTCGGTAAAGAATGCCCGCCCAGTCATTTGCCTCCGTACCGCCCGCTCCGGCATTTAAACGCAGGATGACGTTCATGCTGTCGTATTCTCCGGAAAGAAGGAGAGTAGTGTTCATGTTTCCAAATCTTCCGAAAATTGACTCAGCATTTCCCGAATCTCCGGAATCACGGACTCATCCCCTTCTTCCTTCCCCATCTGAATCAGGGCATCAATGTCCTCGTAGCTTGTTTTCAACTGATAAAAGCTCTCCGCCTCATCCTTCAGATGTCTTACTTCCGTGGATAAACGATTCGCCTTCTCCGCATCCGACCAAAAGTCGGGCTCTTCCATCATGCGATCCAGCTCCGCTATTCTTTTTTGTTTATTTTCCAAGTCCAGAGCCTGCTCTAAGGCTTTAAGCGGCTCCGTTTTTGTATTTAGCTCCGTCTTAAATTGATCAAATTCAATCATAGAGGCTCCTTCCTTTCCCATAATCCTTCTGTTGATTCCCTTTAAGAGAGGAGTAAAAATTGTATCTTCCGAACAACACAGTCTTTCAGAATAACAATCCATCTCCCTCTTTATTAAAGTCAGAAATCATCCTACTGCTCTTTTTGATAAATACTTTGCCCGTGGCAGTTCTTGTACTTCTTACCTGATCCGCAGGGACAGGGATCGTTCGGATAAATCTTTCTTCCCTCTCTCATCTTCGGTGTTCTTACCGCGGATTCGTCACGGTTTGTCGCAAGAGGCTTAGCCACCTGCTCTCTTTCCACCTTCTGTTCCAGCTTAATCTGGTAAAGCACTCTCACTGTTTCTTCCTGAATGCTTCTCATCATCTCCTGGAACATCTCATAGCCGGCAATCTTGTACTCTACAAGCGGATCCTTCTGCCCATAAGCCTGCAGTCCGATTCCGTCACGAAGGATATCCATGTCATCGATGTGACTCATCCACTTCTGGTCCATAACCTTTAAGAGAATAACGCGCTCCGCCTCTCTCATCTGCTCCGGATTCGGGAACTCCGCTTCCTTTTCTTCATAAAGGCGGATTGCCCTTTCCTTTAGCTTCTGCGCAAGCTCATCTCTGGTCATATGCGCAAATTCTTCCTCCGTAAAATTCAGCTTGCCTAAAGGAATAATCTGCATCAAGGTATCGTTTAAACCCTGGAAATCCCAGTCCTTCGGACTATCGCTGTCCACGATGTTCTCATTGACATAGAAATCAACGATGTCCGTGATAAAGCGGGTAATGAGCGGACGCATATTGTCTCCTTCAAGAACCTTCTCTCTTTCCGCATAAACCACATCTCTTTGGTCGTTGTTTACTTCATCATATTTCAGAAGATTCTCACGGATACCGTAGTTGTTTAACTCAATCTTCTCCTGTGCCTTTTCAATCGCATTGGAAAGCATCTTGTGATGAATCTGCTCTCCATCGGGAACGCCCAGAGCCTCAAACATGCCCATCAGACGCTCGGAACCGAAGAGACGCATCAGATCATCTTCCAAGGAAATGAAGAACTGGGATTGTCCGGGATCTCCCTGTCTTCCTGCACGACCGCGAAGCTGGTTATCAATACGTCTGGACTCATGTCGCTCCGTACCCACAATATGAAGACCGCCCGCTGCTCTTGCTTCCTCATCCAGCTTAATATCGGTACCACGGCCGGCCATGTTGGTCGCAATGGTTACCGCACCGTGCACACCGGCCTCCGCAACAATCGCCGCTTCCTGCTCATGAAACTTTGCATTTAAAACATTGTGCTTAATTCCGCGTCTCTTTAACATACCGGAAAGAAGCTCAGAAGTCTCGATGGCAATCGTACCCACCAGCACCGGAGCGCCGGTCTCATGAATCGCTTCAATCTCATCCACAACCGCCTGGAACTTCTCTTTCTTGGACTTATATACCGCGTCATCCAAGTCCACTCTCTGCACCGGTCTGTTGGTCGGAATCTGAATAACGTCCATGGAGTAAATGTTTCTGAACTCCTTCTCCTCCGTCTGTGCCGTACCGGTCATTCCGGCCTTTCTTGAATTTGTTAAAGAAGTTCTGGAAGGTAATGGTTGCCAGCGTTCTGGACTCTCTCTTTACCTTCACATGTTCCTTCGCTTCTATCGCCTGATGCAGTCCGTCAGAATACCGTCTTCCGTTCATAATACGGCCGGTAAACTCATCGACAATCAAAACCTCATCATCCTTTACGACATAATCCACATCCCTCTGCATAAGGTTATTTGCCCGAAGAGCAAGGATGATATTGTGCTGAATCTCGAGGTTTTCCGCATCTGCAAGGTTATTGATATGAAAATACTTTTCTACTTTTTCTACACCCTGCTGGGTAAGGTTTACGGTTTTTTCCTTCTCATTTACAATAAAGTCTCCACTCTCCTCGATTTCCTCCCCTAAGATGGCATTAATCTTGGAAAACTCGGCAGACTCCTCTCCCCTTTCTAGCTGTCTTGCCAAGATATCGCAAAGTTCATAGAGCTTCGTAGACTTCCCTGACTGTCCGGAAATAATAAGCGGAGTTCTTGCCTCATCGATCAAAACAGAGTCCACCTCGTCGATGATACAGTAGTTTAAGCCTCGTAATACCTGCTGATTCTTGTATATCGCCATATTGTCACGAAGATAGTCGAAGCCGAGCTCGTTATTCGTCACATAGGTAATGTCACAGGCGTAAGCAGCCTGACGCTCTTCAGTAGACATCTCATTTAGAACCGTTCCAACAGTAAGGCCGAGGAAACGGTGAACCTGCCCCATCCAATCCGAGTCACGCTTGGCAAGATAGTCATTTACCGTTACGATATGCACACCTTCACCGGTCAGAGCATTGAGATAAGCCGGACAGGTCGAAACCAAGGTCTTTCCTTCACCGGTTCTCATCTCGGCAATTCTACCTTGGTGTAAAACTACTCCACCGATAAGCTGCACCTTAAAATGCTCCATGCCGAGCACTCTCTTTGCCGCTTCTCTAACCGTTGCGTAGGCTTCCGGAAGAATATCATCCAATGTTTCCCCCGCGGAAAGCCTTTCCTTAAACTTTCCTGTCTGGGCTTTTAAATCCTCATCAGACATTGCCGCCATCGTTCCCTGTAAAGAAAGGATTTTATCCACCTTCGGTTCTATCAGTTTCAATTCTCTACTCGAATGTGTCCCAAATATCTTTTCAAAAAGCTTCATTCTTATATGCTCCTTCTCCATACAGCAGTAGTATGGCATTTTATAAATCTATAACTCATAGATTCTACCATTAGTCCCCGCCTTTATCAAGGAAGAAGCCATGAAAATACTGTGAAATCCCACGCAAAAAGTTCAAGCTTTTCAGGCTTGATTGTATTTTCCTTTTTTCAACACCTCATCCATGAATATTTTGTGAAAAATATCTTTATTTTATGGATTTCGCTTTCTTTCTTTATAGAAAATGCTATACTGAAAGCTAGGAAGAATCTTCCCTTGCAATACAGGGACTTACTTCTGAAAAACAAAGAAAGGAAGGATTCGATTATGAAATTTAGCATTACAGGAAGAACCATTAGTTTGACAGAGGGTTTGAAAAATATGATGGAGAAAAAACTTGGAAAGTTAGATAAGTTTTTTCAGGCTGACACACCTTGTAATGTAACTCTTTCTACGCAGAAGGATATGCAGAAAATCGAAGTGACCATTCCCGTGAAAGGTAGTGTGATCCGCGCTGAGGAGTCTACCGAGGACATGTACCAGTCCATTGACCTTGTAGTGGACGTTCTGGAAAGACAGATCAGAAAATATAAGGATAAGCTGATTGCCAAGCACCAGTCCTCCTCCTTTACAGCAGCGTTTCTGGAGGAAGCCGCTGAATATGACGAGGAAGAAATCAAGATTGTACGTACAAAACAGATTGACTTAAAGCCCATGACTCCGGAAGAGGCCTGCCTACAGATGGAACTCTTAGGACACAGCTTCTTCGTATTCTTAAACGGAGACAGCGGAAAGGTCAATGTTGTATATAAAAGAAAGACAAAGAGCTACGGTTTAATTGAACCGGAAGAATAAACGGAAACATAAACCGGCCTCACTATAGCCGGTATAGTGAAGAGGCAGTTCCGAAAAACGATCGGAACCGCCTCTTTATTTTTTCTTATTCCTTGCTTATTTCACCTTTCCTATTGCTCTCACCTTTTCTCCAAGTCCCATGAAGGACAGGATAAAGATGACAGGCAAAACCATCGGCACCGCTATATTGATGACTGCCTGCGAAACATAGCAAAGAAGGCAGAGCCCTGCAGCAAAAGGAAATACCCTTTCCGAGAAATCCCCCTCTTCTCTCCAGTCATTCTTCGTAAAAAGAGTTTTGAAGGAGGAGAGAAGTAAGGAAAGATAGGAAATCAGACCTATAACCCCTATCGTCAATAAAAGGTTCAGATATTCATTATGAATGTTGTCAATGGCCTGATAAGGGCTTTGCGAAATCGCAACCTTATAATTGTCATTTGTCAGCATAAGGTATCCGTCCGGTCCATAGCCTAAGAGAACCTGATTGAAGGGCATCTTTTTTGTAAGATAATTTAAGCCCATCTTCCAGATAAAGCCGCGTCCGGATCCCCAGCTATCATCAAAGCGAAAATAATTACTGTAATTTTCTAAAAAAGACAAACGATGCGAGACATTGGCATCATAAAAAACAAAAACTACGGCAAAAAGAATCAGCGCCACAATCAGGAAATAGATGGGTTTCAGTACCTTTTCGATTCTTTCTTCCTTTAGCTTTACAACAAGCAGTTTGATGATTCCCAAAACCGCGATAGCTAGGAAAGGAACCGTAGTGAATCCCAGCTGAAGAAAAAATCCCTTGTCGCCATATTGGTAGGAACTGTTTGCTTTAGGAATGAAAAAGGTAGCCAACTTCATCACAAGAAAAAAAGCAATATATAAATCTATGCAATTTAACAGACGTTCTTTTTTTCCAAAACAGAAAAAGGGCAAGGCAAGGAATAGTACAAAAAGAGCAAATACAACGTTGTCACTCATTCCGTAGAAAGCCGCAAGAAGGGTAAAGGCATACATAAGCAGGAAAAGAAGGCTCCACTTCCCCTGCTTTTCTCCTATGAAAAGTCCCGCAAAAAGCCCGGTATAACTAATCATCAGAGAGGTATAGCCATTAATATTTCCTATTCCGCCTGCAAAAGATGCCTTAAGATAATCCGCTTCCACTAAATCAAAAAAATGAAATAGATTCATCCAAAAGAAATCACTGATGCCCCAAGCCGCCTGTAAAGCGATAGAAATGGATAGAAAAAGAAGATGGATTTTCCTAAATCGGTAAAATCGGCTTACAAAAAAATAAGCAAAGAAAAGCAATAACCAAGTAAAGCTTCCCATATATCTGCCCGTGCTTCCCCACCAGGTTTCATAAATATAGCCGGAATGAATCATGGAAATCAAAAAAATAAGAATAAGAAAGAAAAAGGGAATATCCGTAGCCAAAAAAGGCTTTTTCTTCCCTTCCTCTTCTCGAATGAACAAGGAAAAATAAAGCGGCTTCCTCATCCCGTTCTTTAGGGTAAGAGCATGCAAAAGAAGAAAAGCAAGCATAATAACCGTATAAGCTAGGGTCAAAACCCAAAAAAACTTAAACTTTACCTGCAAAATATCATAATACCCGTCATGTATGTATAAGGGATAAATCAAGAGGATTATGGCAAGGTAAATCATACTGATTCCCCCACCAATCTTATAAAAGTCCTTCTCGACTTTAGCCTTTTCTCGTTCTAAAAGCTGTTCCATGTCCGCTCTCCAGTTCTGCTGTTATCTGTTTCTGTTTTACCGCTCTCCGGTTCTGCTGCTATCTGTTTCTGTTTTGCCGTTCTTCCAAATCTAAACACGCATCTACTATACATGCTTCTTCTCATAAAAGAAACAATTGTCACAGTACTTCCTTGCAACAATTGTTTCTTCTTTACTATTTAATCCACTATAACGCCAGGACCGTCATTTCCACCACCTGAATCCGCAGTCGGTTCCACCCCGATACTGGGTTCCTGAGACTTCGATTCACTCTTCTTCGTCTCGTCGGCGTTTTTCTTTGTTTCCTCCGTGCTTTTCTTCTCATCGGAGTTTTTCTTTGTTTCCGAAGGACCTTGTGATTTGGTTTCCTCGGTGCTCTTTTTATTGTCCTCCACAGTCGGCTTCTGATCCGAATTTTTCCCGGACGAACTGCTTTCTATACTATTTCCGTTCGCATCCGTCTCCTGCTTTTTATTCTTCTCAGATTCGCTTTCCTCAGCAGAATTCTTCTTTTTCTTCGTTTCTTCTTGCTTACCGTCCTTGGACTTCGTGCCTTCCTCCTCATCCTCATTCTTTTTGGATTTTTTCTCGGAGTGTTTTTCGCTCGAGTCGCCCTTTCCATTCTTGTAAGCCGCCGCATCGGAAGCGATGGTATCACTAAAGGTCCAAACAGCGGAACTCGGTTTATAATCCTCATCTCCGAAGAGATAAGCATGAAGCTTCGTTACATTGGAAGCCAAGTTAAGCGGAATAACACAATCCCCCTTCTTTCCCATCATTTGCGTACGAAGATCATACGGGAATCCCTCGGAACCGACAATATTGTAACGGTTTACCCCCTTCGCAAGTTCCAAAATATCTCCCACATCCACATTAAACGCAATCTGTGGAAGAACCGTGTCAATCACATTGGTCAGGGTTGCAAGGTCCGCCTTCTTTGCATTCTCCAGAACCTGGGAAATAACTTCTCTCTGTCTCTTCGTTCTGGTAAAATCATCATCCATATAACGAAGTCTTGCATAAGCTACCGCCTGCACACCGTCCAGATGCTGCATCCCCGGCTTCTTAATATATTCCGCAGCGGGGTTTTTCACATTGACTTTAGACTCAATACTGGTTTCATGAATGTAAGCATTCATATACTTGAATTCTTTTTCCGTAATATCAATGTCTACGCCGCCCAACATATTGATTACATCCGCAACCGCACGCCAGTTAAAGGTCGCATAATGCTCAATATCCAAGTCCAAATTCTTATTCAATGCGGCAACAGCCTGCTCCGGTCCGCCATCCGCATAAGCTTCATTAATTTTCGCAAAGCGAGACCCTGCTGCGAGATTCAGATAGGTATCACGGAACACAGAGGCAAGTTTAACCGCTCCTGTCGCCCTGTCTATGCAGACAATGAGCTGCACATCGGCATTGGCCCCTCTACCTACTCCTCCGTCACGACTATCCACACCGAAAACGGCAATGGTCCAGTAGCCTTGCATCTGCTCTTGCTTTGTTACATCAATATTCTCATTCTTTACATTTTTTATATTAAACTCTACTTCCGGCTTAATATTCATATAACGCACAATGTAGGCTGTACAGAAAATAAAAACCAATGTCAGGATTTCAATAACGGAAAGCAGCAAAATCTTCTTCCAGCGGGATTTTTTCTTTTTTTCTTTTTTACTGTATACCTCGTCCAGCTCTTCTTGAATATCCTTAGGCGTATTGACCTGCAGAATATCCAGATGTTCAATCCTTCTCTTTCCTTCCTTCTTTTCCTCGGGAAGAGTCACGATGGGAGCTTTTCTCCTTCCCTCTCCGGATATGGTATTTTCGCTATTTTTCTCGGTCGTATTTCTATTCAGCTCGCTATGGGGTCTTCTGCGTCCCCTATTCTGCTCTAATGCCAAAATCTACCTCCATCAACCGGATCGTTTAAGCCACTCCGGCATTTCCAATCAGCTTTTTACCTGTACTCTTTTTTTGCAGCCGAAAACTCAGCTTTTTCCGATAGTGAAAATTCTAAAAGTTTTCTTCACACACGGAATGATAGAGTATATTACCACAAAACAAGAAAAAGTTAATAGGCATTTTTGTTAACAAATCCTTTCCATACGGTTAAAAAAAGAATTTTAATATCCAGACCGAGACTCCAGTGTTCTATATACCAAAGATCACAGCGAATTCTCGCCGGAATAGAAGTATCTCCCCTGAAACCGTTCACTTGCGCCCATCCCGTAATCCCCGGACGAACCTGATGTTTAATCATATAACGGGGAATCTGTTCCTTAAACATTTCAACAAACTGGGTCCTCTCCGGTCTCGGGCCGACAAGAGACATATCTCCCTTTAAAACATTAAAAAATTGAGGAAGTTCATCAATAGAAGTCTTCCGGATAATTTTTCCGATTCCGGTTACCCGCGGATCCCCTTTTACAGTCCATGCCTTCTTTTCATCCTCTGTTTTTTGAACGCCCATAGAGCGAAACTTGTACATCATAAAGGGACGGTTGTGAAGTCCAACTCTTTCCTGTTTAAAAATGATCGGTCCGGGAGAACTCAGCTTGACAAGCACCGCTATAACAAGCATAAGCGGTCCAAAAAGAATGAGCCCCACCAGAGCCCCGATGATATCGATCACCCTCTTCAGTAATGCATTGAAAGGCTCGGTCAACGGAACATTTCGAATATTGATAATCGGTAAGCCGTCCATGTCTTCCGCAATCGGTTTAGAATGAATGATTTCCTGATAGTCGGGAATGAACTTCGTATGTACTCCGGATTTTTCACATACCGCTACGATTCCGGGAAGCTTTTCGTAGGCAGCAAGAGGAAGTGTAATCGCAATCTCATCAATTGTATTCTTACTCAAAAGCTCTCCGAGATCCTTGATTTTACCAATTACGGAAACATCACGGTAAGACGCTCCCTGCTCCGTCAGATCATCAACTATTCCGTAGATACGATAGCCCCAATCCGGATTTTTCTTACACAAATCGATAAAACGATCTGAAACCGGAGAAAAGCCAACAAGAATAATATGCTTTTGATTAAAGCCTCTCTTTCGAAGAGAAGAAAGAGTTCTCCGTAAAGCATACCTTTCCACCGTCGTAATACAGATAGAAAAAATATAGAAAAATCCCAACATTCTTGTGGAATAATGTTCAAAATATCCACTCTTTCGAAAAGCAAAGAGAATGGATGCAGAAAGAAGAAGCCCTATGGAATTACTCTGAATAATCCTAAAGAGCGCCGTCTTCATGCGAATGGTTCTCATCGGCTTATATAGCCCTAATATCCAGTACAAAAACAGATAAGCCGGAATCATAGGAATCAGCACAGTAAAATAAAACCTCGGAGAAAGCACACCATGCCCCTGAGGAAATATCGGATTCTTTATCGCAAAATACCACGCCAGGCTATAGGATAACGCCAAAACCAAGGCATCTAAAAGCACTTGCAATTGATTTAATTGTCTTTGAAAGTCCTTAATCATAGTGACGATTATACAATAGGATGAATCACTTGCATAGTAAAAGCAGGAGAAACTCCTGCTTTTTTAAAAGTCCATATTTGCCGTAAGATATTCTATCCGATTCCGATACATGTTCCTCTAGGAAACTGCAGAGCGAGCAAAGTTAAGCTGCTCCTTTAAACTCTCCTCCGCTTCGGCTAAATCCATGTGAAGTTCATAGTCATGCGGAAGATCTCCTTCCGGAAAATAAGAGCTGACCGGAATTCCCAACGCTTTACATTTTTTTTCAAAATCCAGTGCCTGCTCACGGAAAGATCCGATGCTTGCATCCGATAAAAATGTAGGAGGAAAGCTTCTGGTCAGGAAATCTTCCAATCTTGTTTCCTCTGCCTTCTTCCCGGAATAAAATTCATCCTCTTGGAAATAATCCCTTCCCCAGGAAAGAAAAAGCTCATCATTTTCTTCCAAACCGGTCTGATGGAAGCGCGTGCAGTCCAGTAAGCCGGAAAGGGAAATAAACCCGCAAACTCTTGCACCTCTTCTTGTCAGGAAAGAGGGAATACCCAATTTCTTTCCATAGCTTTCATTGGTCTGTGTTAAAAGAAACTGACCGGCAAGATTTACCCCGGCACTGTCTCCCATTAAAATCAGCTTCCTCGGATTAATTCCCAGCTTGTCCCTGTCCTCCAATATCTTTTGTACACAGTACGATAGCTGCTTAAGCGCTGTAGGATAGGGATAATCCGGAGCCAAAGAATAGTCTACCGCAATAATCTGAAAGCCGGAACGAAGCCAAGCGAGAAAATAAGGATTGTCTTCCACAACCTCCTTGCTTCCCGAAACGAAGCCGCCACCATGCACATAAATGATGGTTCCCAAAACTTTCTTCCGTCTCTCATTGGGATAAACATAGGCATCATAATAATTGTTCGGATAAGTGGAGGGGTAGGGAATATCCTTATAGCAAGTAAACTCATAATAGGCGTCTCTTCTGCTGACCGCAATATTAACCGGCGCAGCCGCTTTACTGTATCTTCTTGAACCGGCCAAAGTATCGGATGTGCCGACAAAGCCCGCTATACAAAAAATAAACAAAGAAAAAAAGGCCATTCTAAGGAATTTTTGAAGCTTTTTCTTCCCTATGAAATGTACTTTCCCCATAATGCAGTCCTTATTTTGCAAAATAACAAGCTAAAAACCCGCTATTCTATGCAAACTCCTTTTCCTTAATTTGAGAATGCCTTTTCGCCTGCTGTTATATCTAAAAGCAAGTAAATAAAAAGGCATGTTTTTTCCACAAAAATATCTCGTCAATCTTAACAAAAAAATAAGTTTTTTTCAATAAAAATAAAAAAAGCCGGATTATAAGAAAGTTTTTTTTTCCGTTCTCCGATGAATTTGGGACTTACGGAAGTCGTTCCTTTCTATAACACAGCTTTTTTATCGCATTTTATATCACAATTTCACTATTTATATATCGCAATTCTACTGTTTTTATATCGCAATTCTATTATTTTTTTAGGGAAAAATCCATTAGCCTCTCGTTTCTGATTGATTATTCTTCCCTAATGTTACCGAAACGGTCTTTTCTTCATACTCTCCCTTTCCGGAAAGTCTCTGTACCGTTACCTCTACCTTTTCTCCTGCCTTATAGCGGGAAAGAAGGCCGGAAAGCTCCTCAAGGCTTGCCACAGACTGCCCGTCGAACTTTGTAATGATATCCTTCTCCTGTAAAGCGGAGTTGTCGATTCCCTCCCCCGTTAAGAGCTTAAAGATATAAATCCCCTGCGGCATATTGTAGGCTTCGGAAATACTGCTATCCACCGTTTTCCCTTGGATTCCGATATAGCCCTTTTCTTCCTGACTGACCTTTGCCCTTGTCGTTCTCTTGGAAAGCCCCTCCACGATTTCCTTTACTTTCTTCGACGGAATAGAATAACCCATACCTTCTACTGTAGTATCGGAATACTTTGCCACATTGATTCCGATGAGCTCCCCGTTCATATTGAGAAGAGCTCCGCCGGAATTACCCGGATTAATTGCCGCATCGGTCTGTAAAAGACCCGACTCCGTTCCACCTTCCGTGGAAATATCTCTATTCTTAGCGGAAATGATACCGGTGGTTACAGACTGTCCGTATCCTAAAGCATTTCCGATAGCCACCACCTGATCTCCAACACTTACACTGTCAGAATCTCCATACTTTGCAAAGCTAATGCTATTTAAAGTATCCTGAGAAATAGCGGAAAGCGGAATCGCAATGACCGCAAGATCTACATCGCTGTCTGTTCCCTTAATCTCCGCATCATAGGACTTTCCGTCTACAAACTGAACGGAAAGAGCCGTAGAATCCTCTACCACATGGTTGTTTGTAACAATCAAAAGCTCGGAATCATTCTTTCCGATTATCACACCGGAACCGCTTGCTGCTGCTTCCTGCTCTCCGCTCTGCCCGAAAATGGAGTATCCGTACTGCTGATAGCGAATGGTATTCGTTATGGAAACCACCTCCGGCATTGCATTCTTCGCAATCTCCGAAACCGACCCGCTTGCTTCCGAACGAGTGTTTGCAGAAGAAGAATTTAACTGCTGCGCAGAGTTCTTTTCCGTTTCCTTATTTGCAGCATCCTCACCAAAGAGTGTCGTTCCCTTATTCGCATTCGCTTGTCCCAAGACCTCCGATCGATACTGCGTGGATAACGCATTTACCCCAACCATTGTACCCCCGGCAACCGAGCCGAAGAGCATAGCCGATAAAACCAGTCCGGCAAATTTCTTCCTCTATTCATATCTATACCTCCTAAACCATCTTTAATCGCCTCTTATTTCCGAAGGCGTTAAAACTTTCTTTGCTTTACGAGGCATAGAATAGAAAAAAAATATGTTTTAAAAATGGAGAAAGAGTGAAGATAATGTGTCTTCACTCTTTCCGATATGCTCGTCACTTTTCGATCTATAAAAAACTCCTTTATGCTGTGCAGGTCCATATCGGAGGCACGCTCTCGCTATAGCTCCAGTATCGTCGCTTCATATCCGGACAGTCGTATTTTCTTCCCGAAAAGGCAAGGTTCGGCATTCGAGAGTATTACTTTCTTCACCTCGGAGGGAAGTTCGATTTCCCGTTCTTCTTTTCTGTAGTTCCCGAGGACAAGGATCGTCTTTTCGCCCTTTCTGTAAAATGCCATCAGGCGGTCTTCTTCCGGCATAAAAGGAATAAAGTCTCCGTAAACTATCGTTTCCTTATACTCCGGATTCTTTCTTAGAGCACAGAGCTTCTTATAATAGCTCAAAACGGAATCTTCGTCCCGCTCCTGTGATTCCACATTGATTCTTGTGTAATTCGGATTTACGGGAAGCCATGGCTTTCCCTTAGTAAATCCAGCATTTTCATCATCGCTCCACTGCATCGGAGTACGCGCATTATCTCTTGTGAAGCGGTTCACAATGGCAAGTGCTTCCTTCTCGGAAAATCCTTCTTCCAGACAGAGCGCATATTCATCAATGGTAGAAATATCGTCCACTGTGGAAATATTTTCCAGCACGATATTTTCCATACCGATTTCCTGCCCCTGGTAAATAAAGGGAAGTCCTCTTTGCAGCATCTGCATGGTAGCTAGGAATTTCTTCGCCTTTTCCGACAAATCTTCCTTCGGTATATAGAAGTTCACCCCGCGGGATTCGTCATGGTTTTCAATAATGGTGGAAATGAAACCGACCGGATTGACGAGCTTTTGCGTAAGGAAACAGCAATCTCGATACATATTCGGGCTAACCGTCTCTGCATCAAACCAGCCGATTTCAGAATGTGCGCTGGAATGTGCCCGGAAATCAAACATGGAAGAGAAATAACCATTTTCCCCGATAAACTCCGGAATCTGCTCCTCCGTCTCGTTAAACACTTCTCCCACGGTAAAAGCATGATGAGGCTTAAAGCAGCGGTCTCGCATCTCCCCCAGGAATTCGCCGATTCCTTTTGCAGCATAAATCATGTTGCGGCAGCTTGCCATGCCGTCTTCCCTATCTGCCGGGAAATTGTAGCCCTGAAGAGGAAAGACCTTTTTTAAGTTTAAAATCGCATCAATTCGGAAGCCGGCAATGCCTTTATCCAGCCACCAGTTGATCATCTTGTAGATTTCTTCCCGTACTTCCGGATTCTCCCAGTTTAAGTCCGGTTGCTTCTTATGGAATAGGTGCAGGTAGTAGGTATTCTCCGTTCCTTCCACCTTCTCCCATACCGAACCGCCGAAGTAAGATCTCCAGTTATTCGGTGCATGACCGTCCACACCCTCTTCAAAGTGAAAATAGTTTGCATAATGCCCCTTAGGATCGGCTACCGCTTTTTTAAACCACTCATGCTCATCACTGCAATGATTTACCACAAGATCGAGAAGGATATACATATCCCTCTTCTTCGCTTCGGAAATCAGCTCATCCATGTCCTCATTCGTACCGAAGCGCGGGTCAATCTTATAGTAGTCGGCAATATCGTAGCCTTGATCCGCAAGAGGGGAAAGAAAGCAAGGGGGAAATCCAGATGATATCGATTCCCAGCCCTTTCAGATAATCGAGCTTTCCGATAATTCCTCTTAAGTCTCCGATACCGTTTCCTTTTGTATCCAGGAAACTCTTCGGATATATCTGGTATGCGACTTTTTCCTGCCACCATTCTTTTTTCATTTCTTCTCCTTTTACTCTATTCTTATCCATTTTAATCTTAGCAATTTAAATCTTAGCAATTTTACGCTATTCTTAGCAATTAAGGAAAATGTAAACTCGTCTTTTTCTCCAATTTACTCCTTCATTTGAATTTCCAAAACAAAAGCTTCATACGGTGCAAGTTCTCCGGAAATGGCATCCTGTCTCTCTACATTTCGAATAAGAACTTTTCCGGATCTGAACTTCTCCGGAACGCTGTAGCTTCGTGTATTTTCCGAAACATTGCAAACACATAAGAGCTTCTTTTTCCCAAGGCTTCTCTCATAAATAAAGAGATCCGGATCCTCCTCTTCCAAGAGGTGGAAATCCCCATAGACAATCAGCTCCGACTGGTGACGAAGTTGAATCAGCTTCTGATAATAATGGAACACCGAATCCGCCCTGCCAAGTTCTTCCTTAGCATTGATTTCCTTGTAATTGGGATTCACGGCAATCCAAGGCTTTCCGCTTGTGAAGCCTGCTTCCTTTGTATCATCCCACTGCATGGGCGTCCGCGCATTGTCCCTACTCTTATGGGCGATTAGCGGAAAAAGTTCTTCCATACTTAAATGCAGCTTTTCCGTAAGCTCCGAAAAAGCATTGATGCTTTCTAAATCTCTAAACTCGGAAAGGGCGCTGAAGGGATAATTCACCATCCCAAGCTCCTCCCCCTGATAGATGTAGGGGGTTCCCTGCATCATGTGAAGGAAGGTCGCGATACACTTCGCGGAACGCTCGCGAAGCACTCCGCTTTCCTCTCCAAGACGCGAAACAATACGAGGCTGGTCATGATTACAAAGATAAAGACTGTTCCAGGCAAGCTCATGAAGGCCGTTTTGCCACTTGGCAAGATTCTTTTTTAGAGGCACAAGGGGCATTTTTTCCGTAGCCCACTTAAAGCCGTACTTCTTACTTCCGTCTAAATCCATGTGTTCAAACTGGAAAACCATGTTAAGCTCGGTTCCCTCACTATTCGCATAGCGCTTTGCCTCTTCAAGTGTTACCCCTGCAGTCTCCCCTACTGTCATGATGTCGTAGCGGGATAAAACCTTCTCATTCATTTCCTGTAAATAAGTATGTACCTTTGGCCCGTTTGCACAGGCAGCTCCGGAGTCTCCGTAAACAGCCCCTTTCGGAATCGGCTGATTCGGAAGTCCCTTCGGTTTCGAAATCAGAGAAATGACATCCATACGGAAGCCGTCTATCCCCTTTTCGCACCAACGACTCATCATTTCGAAGACTTCCTTTCGAACAGCCTCATTTTCCCAGTTTAAATCCGGCTGCTTTTTAGAAAATAAATGCAGATAAAACTCTCCCGTTTTTTCATCAAAAACCCAGGCGGAACCGGAAAAATAAGAGCCCCAGTTATTGGGAGGCAGTAATTTTTCTCCCTTATATTCCACGACATCCGACGAAAGACAGGCCTGCTCCTCCGGAGAAACTTCATTTAACTTTCTTCCCTTTCTCCAGATATAGAAATCTCTCTTCAGATTCTCCCTGTCTTTTCGACTTTCCATAAACCACGCATGCTCGTCACTGCTGTGATTCACCACAAGGTCCATAACAATCTTTATTCTTCGATCATGTGCTTCCTTCAAAGTTCATCAAAGTCCGCCATTGTACCGAATTCTTCCATGATGTCTTCATAATCGGAAATATCGTAACCGTTATCATCATTCGGAGAACGATAAACCGGAGAGAGCCAAATGACATCAATCCCCAACTCCTTTAAGTAGTCAAGCTTTGAAATAATGCCCCGTAAATCTCCGATTCCGTCTCCGTTACTGTCGCAAAAGCTTCTCGGGTAAATCTGATAAACCACCGATTCTTTCCACCAACTCTTTTTCATCGTACTACTCCTTTTATCTATCTACTATCTAAGCCCTATCAAACAACAAAGTGGAAGATGCCATTTCTTAAGCTTGATCCTACTGCTTTTCCATCGTCTGTCACTCTTTTCATTACTTCATCTGAATCTTCAAGACTCTATTCCAACTTTGATACAGTCTCACCGATGAACAATTTTGCAGGGAGACGAATATTCTTGCAAATGTGCTCCCTAACACTATATTCTCCATCATTATCTTCTCTATCATTATCTTCTCTATCGTTATACTTTGTATTGCCGCATCCTTGCTCACTACCTTTTTCCGCTCTTCACAAGGAGAAAGAAATTCTTCTCCCCTTATTAGAGATAGCAACTCCTTCACTGCTCTTCTTCCCTTTTCCGCACTATCCTGTTCCATCGTCGTGAGCATCGGGTGCAAGACCTTTCCTATCTTAATCCCGTCAAATCCCACTATAGAAAGGTCCTCCGGAATTTTGATTCCCCGATCTTCACAGAAACGAATGAGTTCCAGGGCCATGATATCCGCTGTAACAAAAAGGGCTGTGGCCTGAAAGAATTTTTCCTCATAAAATGAAAGGTACTGCTTCTTTCTCTCCACCTCCGTAAAAGATAGATTGTGCCATAAACCCGCAGAAAGCTTGGCCTCCTCCATCGCCTCTTTATAACCCGCATAGCGCTCACTGTCGATATAACGTCTTTCTAAAAGATCTCCTCCTTCCGTCAAGGAAAAGAAGGCGATTTTTTGATGCCCCATAGAAAGAAGGTAGCGCGTCATTTCCTTTGCTGCATTAAAATCCTCTAAACCTACATTCACATAGGAGCGGTCATCCTTCGAAAAAGGGGTATCAATGGAAACCACGGGAACCGAAAGAAATTCCCGAATTTTATAATACCCCTCTCTCTTTTTGCCCCCAGAAGAATAATCCCTTCCACATTCCATTCTTTGGAAATTCTTGCACACTCATCCATATCCGGATTACTGTATAGAAGAAGAAAATAGCCTGCATTTTGCAGGGCGAGCTGCACTGCACCGACCACGGAAGATACAAAGGGATCTTCCACTATACTTTCTTTTTCTATCCTTTTATACGCAAGAATAAGGGCTATGAGCTTTGAACCCTTTTTCGACAGCATCCTAGCCCCCATATGGGTAACATAATTTTCTTCTTCCAGAATCTTTTCAACTCTGGCATAGATTTCCGGGCTTACCTTATTCGCTCTTTTGTGAATGACATTGGAAACAGTGGAGGGGCTTACCTTTGCCAATTTTGCAATATCTTTAATTCTTGCCATTCGAAGCCTCTTTTAGCTATTTTTTCTGCTAAGCATGCATTTTCATGCCCAGCATGTTTTTTCTACTTAAACTGTATATCCCACTTAGCCTTAATTTCCCTTTAGCCCTTTACTGCACCTTCCACCATTCCGCTCATAATCTGCTTCTGTCCCACGATAAAGACAATAATCATCGGTAAAATCGCAAGAAGAGCGGCTGAAAGAATGAGATCCCACTGCTTAACATAAGAGCCGACAAAGGCCTGTACAGCGACCGGAAGAGTCTTTACCTTTCCGTTTTGTCCAAGCATCAAAGAAGGAAGTAAGTAGTCGTTCCAAATCCACATTCCGTTTAAGATTGTAACCGTCGTGATAATCGGTCTTAAGAGCGGGAAAATAATCTTAAAGAAGGTTCCTTCGGGAGAACAGCCGTCAATCGCGGCAGCTTCCTCAAGTTCATAGGGAATTCCCTTAATAAATCCGGTCAAGATAAAGACGGTCATTGCACCGCCAAAGCCCAAATACGCAAAAACTATTCCCTGCACAGACTGCAGCATACTGATTCCGATGAATTTTCCCACATCACGGAAAGTAGCAACCAGCGGAAGCATTACTACCTGAAAGGGGATAATCATGGACGCGATAAAAACCATATAAATCGCAGTCGCCCAAGCTTTCTTATTATTTCTGCTGATTACCCATGCCGCCATACTTCCCAAAACAACAAGAAGCACAAGTGAAATTAGAGTAACGGCAGTAGAAGTACCAAAGGCATACCAGAAATTAAAGTTCGAGTTATGGATTACTGCATTCAGGTTTTTTAAAAGTTGAGAAATACTAACACCGTTTGCACTTACCGGATTTGCCACAATATCCCCTTGCTTCTTAAATGCATTCATCAACACCAGATAAAAGGGGAAAAGAATATACAACGCAATACATGTCCCCACAAGTCCCAAAAGGATGTTTTTTCCGTTCTTTGTCTTATTCATCACATTTCCACCTCTCTACTATTACTGATTCGCACCTGAATCAAAGAAATTACAGCCAAAATAATGAAGAATAAAACAGCCTTCGCCTGCGCAAGAGCATAGCTGTTCTTCGCAATAGCGGTATTATAAATATTCAAAGCCAACATCTGTGTACCGTTAGAAAGATATGAACCGAGGAAGTTAGCCACAGAACCGGTACCGTTGGTTAAAGCCATGTTTACATCAAACTGCTTAAAAGCAGAAGTGAGCGTTAAGAAAGTACAAATCGTTACCGTAGACGCTATCATCGGGATTTTTACCTTAAACAAGGTTTGCAAAGCGCTTGCTCCATCAATCGAAGCCGCCTCCAGCACATCTCCCGGAATCTGTGTTAAACCGGTAACATAAATCAACATAATATAACCGCCATACTGCCAGATATACACAATAATAATGGCAAGCATCGCCCACTTAGTATCGGAAAGCATAGAAAAATTAAGATACTTTAAAAGTACATTATTAAATACAAACTGCCAAATATAGCCAAGTACAATTCCTCCAATTAAGTTCGGAAGAAAGTAAGACGCTCTGAAAAAAGCAACCCCTCTAAGCTTGGTCGTGCAGAGAAGTGCCAGTAAAAAGCCCACAAGATTAATCAAAATGACATTCATAAATACAAATCCGAAAGTAATCAGCACAGACCATATAAATGCCGGATCACTGAACATCTTCAGATAATTTTGAAGCCCCACTACTTTAGTGAATTTAATTCCCGTCCAGTCAGTAAAGGAATACCCGATACCGAGAATCAAGGGAATAATCACAGTAACAAAAAATGCAAAAAGCAGGGGAAAGAGAAAGAGAAAGTAAACAATCTTTCTATGATGTTTGGTACTGGGTACTAAGTACAATCCTCTTAAAAATAAGATTGCTCCTATAATCAGTATCGTTCCTCTAAATGTTACCAAACTCTTTAATGCCCCACTATAAGTTGTTTTCATAGTAAATGCAAAAAAAAGAGCAGCAAGCATGAATAAGGCTCCTACAAGAAGTAGGGCAGTGGACTCGATTTTTGTATTTCGTCCTGTCATGTGTTCCCCCTTTTTAAAAATGGGGCAGCAGAGCTGCCCCGCTAATAAACTCTCTATTCTTATTTAATGTAGTTTAAATTAAAATCGTGAATAAATAAAGGCTGTAATACATGATTTTAATTCGAAATTCTTACAATCCGGAATGCATCATTCAGATTGTAAAGGCAAAATAAATTTACCCTTCATAATACTGTGCAACTACCTTTTCTACAGCATCAACAAAGCCCTTTACATCCAGATTTCCGGAAGCAAAATCCTGATATACAACTCCTAAGGCATTTTGTGCAAGACCTTCTTTGTTTCCTAACCAATGCCAAGCAGAAGTCTTTCCTGCCTTTGTGTAGTCGGAAATCGTCTGTGCAAATGGATCGCTTGCTACATAGCTAATAGACTTAAACGGACTTACAAAGCCGGCCTTCTCAACTAAAATCTTCTGTCCTGCATCCTCGGATACCCACTGTAAGAACTTCAGAGCCTCTTCCTTGTTGTCATTGTCATAAACTGCCCACCAAGACGGAGAGTTAGTCTGAATGGTATCAATTCCTTCCTCGAAAGCATAAGGAATCATGCCAACCTTAAAGTTTCCTGCGGCATCATACTGCTCCTTATCATCATTGGTCATGGTTGCACCAATCCAAGACCCCTGTGTTACGAAAGCATACTTTGCAGAAGAGAAATTCTGAATCTGCTGATCGTATGTTCCGGAAACAAGCAGTGCAGGGTCAGCATACTTATTGAAAAGGTCTACCATCTCTGCATACTTTGAGAAACGCTCGTTGTCAATCTTACCGCCATCCTGAAGAAGATCAAAATAGCTGGTATCATCCCTCTTTAATCCGCCATCTTCATATACTCCAAAAAGATGGTTTCCGGTAGACCAGTAGAGGTTCGTAGCTTCGGCAACATATCCAATAACTGCTGTTAAACCAAGTTCATCCTTCTTGCTGTCAAGAGTTTCAAAAGCCTTCTTCATAGACTCCGGTCCTGTGATAGACTTCGGATCAATTCCTGCCTTTTCTAAAATATCAGCATTGTAAGCTAAACCAATGGCCTCGGTTGTATAAGGAAAACCGATTACTTTTCCATCAGCATCCTTAAAAGCAGCATCCGTATCGGAAACCCACTTCTCATTGGACATATCTACAAGATGACCTTCCCAGTTTTTAAAATCTGTTTCTCCGCCATTAACGAAGATGTCCGGCATATTGTCAGCCTGGAAATAACCCTTAAGAGTACCTTGAATGTCAATTCCGCCACCCATGGACTCAATGTTTACCTTAACACCGCTTTCCTTCTCATACGCTGCAGCTAATTCCTTGAGCTGTGCGTCGACTTCAATCTTACCGTTAACAAGACGAAGCTCCTTACCGGAAGAGCTTCCCCCTTCTTTAGCTGCCTCAGAGCCTTGCGTTGCGTCCTTTCCTGCGTCGGAACCGCCTCCACAAGCAGTTAATGCAAAAGCAAGAAGCGCTGTCAATAGTGCCAGATTTCTTTTTTTCATCTACTTTCCTCCTTATTCTTCCTCAAAATTGAGGTTAATCTTTTCTAAACCAAGAAAAGTCGAGCGTGTTACATTAGTAAAAATAAACACTGCTATTTTCGCTCACAAGATGAATAATAGCAGTTTTAAAGTTTAAATTCAAGAATAATTATGATAAATTGCACATAAAATTAGATATCATCAGCAAATAATTTGAAAGTATTTCATTACAATATTATTATTTAATAAATAGATTCTATAAAATAATTATTTTATTTCTCATGGAACAAGAAGAACTGTTAATTCACTTTTCAAATAATAAATATATTTTAAATAAAACATACTAATTTATACTTATAGCAAAAAAGAACGAAATACCGCACGCTACGCGAGCGATACTCGTTAATAATTAAAAAAGCACATCCCACTCAGAGATGTGCTTAAGCCTAGCGACCCGGAACGGATTCGAACCGTCGACCTCCGCCGTGACAGGGCGGCGCTCTAACCAACTGAGCCACCGGGCCATTTCGTACCTGCTTCTTTAGTTAAGAAGTTTATATCTTAGTGAGTACTTAGTAATCCCTAGGTCACAATTACCTAACATCTACCTTTCCTCAAAAAAACAACATATCAAAGAAATAACTCTAGAAGTAAAACAAATTCAATCAGACGCATTGGATAAGCCCTCGACCTATTAGTAACTGTCAGCTGAATGTATTGCTACACTTACACCTCAGTCCTATCTACCTCGTTCTCTTCAAGGGGTCTTACTCTTGCGATGGGATATCTCATCTTGAGGTTGGCTTCACGCTTAGATGCCTTCAGCGTTTATCCATTCCCAACTTGCCTACCCTGCGATGGGATTGATTCCCAACAGGTTCAGCAGAGGTCAGTCCATCCCGGTCCTCTCGTACTAAGGACAGATCCTCTCAAATATCCTACGCCCGCGCCGGATAGGGACCGAACTGTCTCACGACGTTCTGAACCCAGCTCGCGTACCGCTTTAATGGGCGAACAGCCCAACCCTTGGGACCGACTTCAGCCCCAGGATGCGATGAGCCGACATCGAGGTGCCAAACCTCCCCGTCGATGTGAACTCTTGGGGGAGATCAGCCTGTTATCCCCAGGGTAGCTTTATCCGTTGAGCGATGGCAATCCCACTTTCATACCACCGGATCACTAAGTCCGTATTTCTACTCTGCTTGGTCCGTCAACCTCGCAGTCAGGCTCCCTTATGCCTTTACACTCTTTGGATGGTTTCCAACCATCCTGAGGGAACCTTTGAGCGCCTCCGATACTCTTTCGGAGGCGACCGCCCCAGTCAAACTCCCCACCTGACATTGTCCCTTGACCGGCTTACGGCCTAAGGTTAGAAATCCAATAACATAAGGGTGGTATCCCAACAGCGACTCTGATAATACCGAAGTACTATCTTCTCAGTCTCCCACCTATCCTGTGCATACATTACCGAATCCCAGTATCAAGCTGGAGTAAAGCTCCATGGGGTCTTTCCGTCCTGGCGCGGGTAACCAGCATCTTCACTGGCACTTCAATTTCACCGGGTGCATTGTTGAGACAGCGCTCAAATCATTACGCCTTTCGTGCGGGTCGGAACTTACCCGACAAGGAATTTCGCTACCTTAGGACCGTTATAGTTACGGCCGCCGTTTACTGGGGCTTCAATTCAAAGCTTCGATTGCTCTAACCTCTCCTCTTAACCTTCCAGCACCGGGCAGGCGTCAGCCCATATACTTTACCTTACGGTTTCGCATAGACCTGTGTTTTTGCTAAACAGTTGCTTGAGCCTTTTCTCTGCGGCCCAGTTGCCTGGGC
>BNJS01000703.1_pt1 | contig 199089 bp, 279 predicted proteins | sample 8540461 | NCBI WGS metagenome assembly BNJS01 (sample SAMD00202454, study PRJDB9452) | human saliva metagenome | isolation source: human saliva | place: Japan
GGTTCGTTCCTCCTCTCCGCAATAAAGTGCAATTATGCGTTTACAAAATCATTAGATGTATAAAAACGAGCCATTGGTCAACCTCTTATGAGGAACACCAATGGCTCATATATGGAGATGACTTCCAGACTTGCAAAGCCCTAAGACTTACTCACCGATACTCTTGCAGAATGCATCATATTGCTCTCTATCTTTCCTTTTGATTGTGTCAAGAATATACTGAGCACATTTCTTTATATCTGCATTATCAGAGATTGACATCCCTCGTTCCATGAGTCCACCTAAATGTGACAGTTCGTTGTCGATACGATCGATTGTTGTGGTCGCACAGTTATCCGAGAAGAAACGCTTCATCTTGTTATGAAGTGAGTCTGCATCATTATCAGGGATACTTGTAGTAAAGATATGCTTCTAAGAATTTACGAGCATTATTCCCAAAAATTATAGAATAGCTCATAGTTATCTGTGCTTGCCTGACTACACTTGTAGATTTGATGAAACAGATAGTTGAACTCTGTCACATGCTCTTTCATATACTTCGGCATAACACTGATAGACGACGAATTACCCTGCCGTTCCAATAAGAAGCGCTGCATTTGAATATCCCTTTGCTTTATATCGCCTTTCTTATCTAGATAGGGTATAGTCAGCCCCTTTTATATGGAGTCGTTTGAGATACCTCAAGAAATCGAGATTGTGGGTAGATATAAAGAGCTGTATCCACTGGTGCTTAACTACTATTTGCTGGTCTATCAGCGAGAAAATAAAGAACACATGATTAGCATCCAAACTCGATATGGGATCATCAATCCAAATCATTGGCTTCTCTGAAGCGGTATCAACATCTTCTAGCTTTGCGACAAAGTAGGCAAAAGCTACAAGATTACGCTCTCCTTCACTCAAATTATAAGCCTTTTTTTATCCCCTCGGAACACATCAAAGTAGACACCTTCCTCATTCTTTTTTTGATTGCTCGAAGTTCTATAAATCGATGACCAAAGTAATTCTGTAGAATAACGTTGACCCTTCTCGCTCCTTCCTCTTCATTCTGGCGAAGCCTTTCCTTGGCTTTAATCTCTTCCTCTTTGGAGCGAACTGCCTCTTCCTTTTCTCTTTTTGCTCTTTCTTTCTTTTCGAGTTCAGCCTCTTTATCTAATATGAACTTGACTTTCTCTTCATAGCCTATATCTTCCTTAAAGCGAGCAACTTCAGACAAGCGCAGTTTTGCCTGAGCTTTTAGATTGCTCCCTGCTTAAGCTTAGCACCATATTCAGTTGTACTTTTTCTCAAGATTCTCAATCCGACTATAAATTGCATTGAGTTCTGAAAGATCAAATGCGTATTCAATATAAGAAGGGGTAGAATGAATATCCGCTAATTTCTCTTTTACCTGTTGCAAAATGCCGTTCAACGCAGTGAAAAAGTTTCTCTCGAACTTTATCCATGTCTTTATTAATATCCTCTACCTCAACTTTAAAGTGCTGATAGTATTTCTCAGGTGAGATTTTTGTAGAGATCCTTTGTAATTTGAATATGCTCTTCTAACCAATCAACCGCCTTCTCTGCCTTATCTTTCAATATCCTTGTTGCTTCGTCGTAATGACGTTCTAACTCTGCCCAGCGATTGTTTGTGATTTCACCTCCACAGAATAAACAAGTTTTCTTCCCCTCATGTAGTTTGCATCCTTCCTCAACCCATTTGTTTGCTATTGCATTGCGCACTAATTCTTCAATTTTTTTCCTGATGACATTATCTTCTGCTCCACAATAGCCTTAATTCGTTGATTTATATTATCGAAACTTGATAAAGAATGTTCTGATATATGTGGGATTTGCTTTGTCTCTTCCTTTAACGAAGCCTTCAACTCAACTATTTGCTCGTCTGCCAGTTGATAGTCTTGATTAACCTTCTTAAGTTCATCTTTGAGTTTACCTACAGTGTAATTCTGATCACCAAAAAAATGAGATTGATACTTGATGCCAGCCCCCTTATCCAGAGCCTTAAACGAGAGTTTCTTATCTAGCCATTCCTTCTCTTTCTTTATTTCTTTTTCTGCATCTTGATAATCCTTGACTGCATTCTTTCTCTCTAGATAGAGTCCAGTTTCATTCTCTTCTTCTGCTGACCCTAACAGACCTTTTTAACTCTTGGATTTCTGACTCAATCTGGGCGTTTTTCACCTAATACGGCAAAAGGTGTTACACCTTCTTCAGGATTACCAATAAAGAGTAGATTATCTTTTACAAAGTCTTCATTGAAGACACGAACAGATTTCGTAAAGTTCGCTATAGATTTCTCGTCTATAGTATTTCCATCGCTCAGTTCCAACTTGAACGAACCTTTCTCATACTTTTCGAGTCCGCATTTTAACTCTAAGGCACGAAAAATCCGAGAAAGAGTTGTCTTTCCCGAATAGTTACGCCCAAAGAAGATGTTTATATCTGCCAGGAGCATTGTTTTTCCCTTGGCTGTCTATAACATGCTTGTTCCATTCAAAAATTTTTAAAGACAGCAAAGTCTTTAATCTCAAGTATTTTCTTAATCATACTTCTATCCGTTTTAGATATTCACTGAGGACTTCATACTCCATCACGCGCATAGTTCGCTCCATATATCTATAGTCGGGTGAACCATCTTCTAAGGTTGGTAGCATGATAATCTGTCGCTTCATGCGCTGAGCATTGAACTTATAGCCGTAGGCATACTTACCCTTTTGCTGAGCAATTGCCGTAGAGAGGTAAAGCAAAGTGTATTTGTTGTTTGCCGCTTCATTCTTCCAGCGAACTCGCTTTACATCATCTGAGAAGAGTGCTTCATATGGATGATAGAAGGAGAAGCCTACACTTCCATTATAGTTAACTCCCAAGACATTGCTTTCTAAGCTGGCATTTCTATTTGCAATAAAAGCTGTAACTCCATTGCTTGCTTCCGAAGCTCCAATAAATGGTCTACTTCCTTCCTGCATATCAGCCTTGGTTAAGCGCACGCCATTAGCGATAGATAAGACATCCTCCATGAAGTAGGGTTGCATTTTACCCCCATTTGCATTTCTTTACACTTCAGCTTGAAGAACTGAAGAGTCTTGCTCAAAGTCTCCTGTTCTACTCGTTGCATAAAGGCAGACATAAATGCCCAATCGGGTGCGCCGTCAGATTGGACAGGGAGCAGCAATCGCTCTCTAGAGATTCTTGCATCGTTGATTTCTCTATTAAAGCTATACTTCTCGGAGAATCTAGAGATGATGGGTAAAAGGAATAAATAGGCATATCTATTCAAGCCTTCTTTTTTTAGGCTAGTCACGTGATCACTTGCGACAAAATCATATAGCTGAAAGAATGCACTACCTACACTTCCACTATTTGCCAAACTTATGCAATCTCGGAAGATACGTACTCCTTCAGTATTCCCTACAAAACCATCGACACCATTATTCCCTGCTGTAGATGAAACATAAGGCACCTCTCCTTGTAGATGATCATCTTTCTTTAATCTCTTTCCTCTTCGAATACTCGTGAAGATATCGGAGAAGTAGAATTCCTTCCACTCTCTATCCGTCAGCTTCAGCTCCTTACTCATCATTCTTCGTATTATCGAAGAGGTAGCCTCTTCCGTGGGTAATCATATTGAATTGGAAGGTCAGATAGTCCGCCATTGTCTTACGGAAGTCTTCTTCACTCGGGATTTCATCGTTGAAGTAGTAAAACGAATGCAACCATTCATCCTCGACCTCAATCGTTGTCTCCACGCAGAACTTACTCACACCTCTGTCCGTCCGTGCCATACATCCAAGAGATGTTGCTTGCGGTCTTCAGCTGTGCCATTGTCCACAAGTCCGACATGCTTAGCTACGACAAAGCCGTCATCCTCGAAGTTGATGAACTTACACTTCTTCTGTTTGGGATGAGGCACACCAGCCGTAAAGACAGCAATGCAAGGATTAGTGCCAACTCCATAAAAGGTATTATTGTTGAGTGTGATTACGCCCTCAAGCGTATGCTTCTTAAGAATACTCTTCTTAACAGCCTGCTCTACTTTCGTCTTGCCTGTCACCGAAGATTGAGGGACAATGACCACGGCACGTGCGTCTTCACACAGAGAATCTAAGAGATGCTCCGTAAAGGCTATCTCGTACTTCTCAGGATCCTCCTTTCCTCCCTGCGAGTAAGGCGGATTCATCATCCCGACGGTGCAAGGCATATCCTTCTGTATTTTTAGACGCTGGTTGAGCGAGGAAGTCGAAGTTATGGAGGTTGCTCTTCCCATCGCCACGCAGAATCATGTTTGTGGTAGCGATGGTAAACATATAGTCCTGTAGCTCGATTCCCCATAAGACGCCGCTTGCGTATAGCTCGTTGTTCGGTCTCATCATCCGTTTGCTGAAGCATCGCATGCATCGCGACTATAAGGAACCCCCCGTACCACAACAGGGGTCAAGCACCTTATCGGTAGGCTTGAGACTAATCAATTCACAGAACAGTTCTGTAATATGTTTCGGGGTGAGAACAATGCCAAGACTCTGGCCATCTTGCCCCGAGTAGGACATAAACTCGCCATAGAACATTCCCAGATAATCATCTGCTGACTGAGCATAACGAATAGAGTTATGAATACTCGTACGTAGAAACTCGGCATACTCTCTTAATAAGGTTCGTCCACTCTTGGGGTCTTTATCGTTAATCTTTCGATTATCCCGAATAACAGAGAACTGGGCAAGTATTTTATCACGCTTTGTCTCGGGCGAAACATCCGCACGAGTCAAATTAGCTTTGATAGCATCATAGACTTTCTGCCCATCGGACTTAATGTTATCTCCTGTTAGATCTTCTACAGAGAAACCCTTAAAACTCTCCTCACGAAGAGCAAGCAAGATGCCTGATACAACAAGGGGTTTCTCTTGATTGGTTAGTCCACCCTTCCATAGCATTTCGTGGAGTATCTGAGCATCCTTGAGTATCTCAGCTGTTGTTTTTCTCTTCTGGACTCGTTTCTCCAAGTATCTCTCGATGATAATAATGGTCGATATTTGCTTCGTTGAAAGAAACAAAAAGTTTCTACATCAGGAAGTTCTCTTGGATAAAGACTATCGTCAATAAAGATCGGAGTGATTAGGTGACGTTTCTCATCTCCTGATACCCCAACAGCAATAACCTTCTTATAGCTCGTGTTTTTGTATGATATGCCGTGCATAATGCAAGGCTCCATTAAGCGCATAGCCTTGTTTGCTTGTCGTATCTTCCAATAAATTGCCGTCATCACCTCGATGTGCATGCAGAGAGACCTCCGCTTTGTTTTTCTACTACTAGCACAAAGTCTTTAACCACTCCTATAAATTCAGGCTTCCCGACCTTACCCTGTATCCGCCTTAGAGTCCGTCTTGAGAGCTTTCTCTAGCTCTGGCACATCTGAGCCTTGATAAGTCAGCTGTATCTTAGCGGACTTGAGTAGCTCATGTACCCATATATCTGTTTGCGCTTCCTTTTTCGCCATCAATAAAATCTTTTTACCTACAAAAATACAAACTAATAGGCAGGGAAAAGCATAAAAGGCTGGATATTTTACATATACGGAGTAACTTCTATGAGAAACACTCATCAATGACAGTCTATTTCACTGATTTTTTTAGCTATTGGAGCGTTGGAGGATTTTTCCTATTCATCCCTATATTTCCCTCTTTTCTTCTTTTTCTTGTTTGTAGCCTAAAAACTAAGTTCTTTTTGCAATGTCAGAGCCTTTCAAAAGGAATCCCGAAGGCTCGAAAAAAACATCATAAAAAAACAATGCGACATCAACGCACAAATAACAACTATATGCTATGATACTACATGAATTACTCGACAAACCAGTGTGGCAGATGACAGGAGAAGAACTTCTATTTCTGGCACAACACGGAAAAACGCACGATGAGGGAGAGGTCACAGTAAAATCTTCCGCCAAAGAACAAAAACATTTTGTCTATGGGCTTGCTGGACTCGCTCGCCTCTTTGGGTGCAGTTTGCCTACGGCTAATCGCATCAAACAAAGCGGAAAAAAATAGATAGAGCCATCACGCAAATTGGTCGAAAAAAATCATCATTGACGCAGAACTTGCTCTCGAACTCGCAGGGCGCAAAGTCGGAGGACGCAAATGAACCATCCAACTGCAGCCATCCAACCACCGCTTGATCTAGAAGCGATGTGGCAAAACTCCTTAATTCGAGTGAGCGACCAACTGACCATTCCTCCTGTGGTGCTTCGTGTCGATGAAGCCATTATTGGCACACTCGGCAATTTCAGCGTCTCCACGGGTAAGGCGAAAGCCAAGAAGACATTCAATGTCTGTGCCCTTGTGGCGCTGCGCTCATCAATGGACAAGTGCTAGAATATCGGGCTTCATTTCCAGAAAGCAAACGCGACATTCTCTATTTCGACACCGAACAAAGTCCTTATCACTGCCAACTGGTGATGCAACGCATCTTGTCCTTGGCAGGACTTCCCCTAGACCAAGAACCCGAGCACCTCAAGTTTAGTCATCTCAGAGCCATCGCAGACCCCAATCAGCGGAGAGCGTTGATTCGCTATGCCATCTACAACAGCCCCAACCTAGGTTTAGTGATTATTGATGGAATAAAAGACTTGATGCACGACATCAACAATTCTGCCGAAGCCACCAACCTTGTGGGCGATTTGATGCAATGGACTGGTGAAAAAGAACATCCACATTCAAACCGTGCTGCATCTCAACAAAGGCGACGACAATGCACGCGGACACATCGGCACCGAACTCAACAACAAAGCCGAAAGCGTTTTGCTCATAGCCAAAGACACCAAGGACGCAGACCGAAGTGTGGTATCGCCAGCGGTGATTCGCTCCAAAGCCTTTGCACCCTTTGCCTTTAAGTTGTCCGAAGATGATGGAATATGCCTTCCTGAGTTAGACACCGAATTTGCCGTTACCAACTCCCACTCCTTTTCTTACCAAGAACTCAGTGGAGAGGAGCATCGCAAAAGCCTTACAAGAAACATTCAAAACCGACACCGAATTGGGCTACGGAGCAATGCTCACTCGTTTGGGCACAGCCTATCAATCCATCTGTGGACGAACTTATGGTCAAACCAAACTCAAAGAACTCCTCCGTTTCCTGCTCAACAAACGAATGATTGTCAAAAGCTGGGAGAGGGCAGTATTGTTTTCAGCCCGATTTTCATTATTAACCCCAAAAAGTTAGGTCGGTCAGTCGCAGGCTCTATATATGCCTGACCAATTGACCAAACTCAAATAGAGAATGGTCGGTCGGAATGCGTGTCTATAGAGAACGTCCGACTGACCAAAGTGTTTAACCTCCAAAGAAAAATGATATGAACCTACGCAATATCAAACAACAGTCCATCGTAGATTATCTTCAACAACAAGGATATACTCCGCAACACATCAGAGGTAACGCCTATTGGTATTGTTCTCCGTTCAGAAATGAACAAACAGCCTCCTTCAAAGTCAATACCGAACGCAATCAGTGGTATGACTTTGCCACTGGTGAACATGGCGACATCATAGACCTTGTCTGCATCCTACAGCATTGCTCCATAGCAGAAGCGATGAAACACCTTTCGTCTGCAAGCAATATCTCCGCAGTAAATTCTTTCACACCTGTTGCGCCTTCTTTTTCTTTTGGCGGAACAAGTATTCCTACAACACCTCCAGCACATCATATGGAGCTCATAAGCGTGAAACCAATAACGCATCCCAAACTCCTGCAATATCTTGCTGAGAGAGGACTAAAAAAGTCCAACGTTTTGCAAGAAAAGTCCGACGTTTTTTCTTTTTTGTGGGAGATTTCTTACAAAACATCGGACAAAACTTTCTTCGCCTTGGGATTTGCGAATGACGCAGGAGGTTGGGAACTTCGCAATCCCTATTTCAAGGGCTGTATGTCACCAAAGTCCATCAGTACAATCAAAGGAAAGGACGGACAGCGACTACAAATCTTTGAGGGCTTTATGGACTTTCTCTCTTGGCGTAAACTCCATCCCGAAATAAATGCAGACAGCATCGTGTTGAACTCACTGGCTTTGCTTCCCAAGATTATTCCTCTAATAACGAACTACACCTCTATCGAATGTTTCCTTGATAACGATGTGGCTGGAAGAAAAGCATTCGACCAACTGAAGCGTTCGTGTCCACATATCATTGATGGGTCTGTGTGTTATCAAGCTCATAAAGATTTGAATGAGTGGCTCGTTGCTCAATCCAATCTCAAAGAAAAAAACAGCCATTATTATCGTCCACAAAACGTGGAATCAGAAGATAGCCTTTTCATTGGGAAGCAAGTTTGTGTTTTGAGTATCTCAAAACCTCCTTGCTCCCCTCCCGAGGGAGAGAAAATCCCGTTGGTCTCATGAAAAACAAGAAGTTATGGAACAGAAGAATAAGGGTGGACGACCCACCAAGACGTTGTCTGAAAAAAACGAAAATATCAAGTACTGCTTCGACTCAACACGATGGAGTATTACACCCTGCAGGGCAAAAGCTCGTGAAGCCTCTATGTTGCGCACTGAGTTTTTGCGACAACTCATCAGCAAAGCAGAGATAAAGAGTCGTATCCAACCCGAAGATATGCAACTCATTCGCTGCGTTTCTGGGATGGCAAACAATCTCAATCAGATTGCCCATCGGCTCAACACTTTTGGCATCTCTGCCATCCATGAAGATTTGAATGAGCTAAAACAACTTATCCACGAACTCTTGAAACGATTGAAATCATGATTGCCAAGATTATCCAAGGAACAGACTTCAATGGTGTCATCAATTATATGCTCAACAAGCCGGATGATAAAGCGAAAGTCTTAGCAGCCACTGGCGTGCGGATTGCATCAGCAAATGATATTGCACACGACTTTAATTTGCAAGCTTCTATGCGTCCAAATGTACAAAAAGCAGTTTGTCATACCATCCTCTCATTTTTCTGCAAATGACGCCGAAAGATTAACGGATGCTATGATGGTGAAGATTGCCAATGAGTATTTAGAGAAAATGGGCTATGCCGATACACAGAGCCTGATTGTAAGGCACAGTGACCGCCAGCATCCGCACCTGCACATTTGCATCAATCGCATTGGCAACGATGGCAAGACCATCACCGACCGCAACGAGAAATATCGCTCCACAAAGATTTGCAGAGAATTGACGGAACGCTATGGCTTGACTATTGGGGAAGGAAAACAAAAAGTGAATCGTCTTCGATTGCGAGGGGAAGACAAATTGCGCTATGAGATATTCGATGCCATCAAGGCAGTGTTGCCCCAATCGAAAAAAATTGGAAAGATTTTTGTAGAAGGGTTAGAGCAACAAGGTATTACCACTCATTTCAAGACGAAAGGGAATACTGATGTTGTACAAGGAATCATCTTTGCAAAAGACGGATGTAGTTTCAGTGGCTCAAAAATAGACCGCTCATGCTCTTTCACTCGACTTAATGAAACGCTCAATCAAAATGGTCAGCAGACAACGATATGAACAACTTGCACAAGTGTCTAAAGAGGCTTCTGAAGGCTCGAGTTATTTCCTTACAGAACTATCCGAAGCATTAGGCGAAAGTTTTTACACTGCCAACGTCTAATGCTGGTGTAGATGTAGATGAAATACGTTTTCAAAAAGAAACTTCGCAATAGAGTCAATCGCCAACGTAAAATTTAATCCCCACAACAATCTATCCGTATGAACAACGAAACAGCCCCCATTCTCGATATTCTCGAAGAACTCAAACAAGAATGCAAAGCCATCAAGAAGTCACAGGCAGAACTTCGCATCGCTTTGGTTGAACAACAAAATACGAAGCCCCAAGATGCAGTTCAAATCCCCAAAGCTGTACATCTCCAACTATCCCAAGAAACGAAAGCCAAAAATCAAAGAGCACCAACTTTTTTTGTTTTGGCGGCATTAGAAAGAGTCTTACAAGAAACTCGACCCGAAGTTTGAAGTCTTACAAAAAAACTCCTCAGCGAGCAACAAAAAGCCTGTGGTGTTTAAGAACTACTTGCTCTTTGCTAGTGTACGTTTAGCCGAGCGCATTTTACTAAGTCTTGTTTGTGGTTTAGTCATGGTAAGTTGTTGGTTCTTCGCCATGGGTGCTCATGAACTTCAAACCGCCTCTGACTACGACCTCCGTTACCGCTATCTGCGTATGCAAGGCAAAGTCACTGCCTCAGACTTTGCTCATCTTGACAGTATGTTTGTTTCGCATCGCAATCCAAAATCCATCCATCAGTTAGAGCAGAAAGTCATTGATTACGAACAAGCCCTACAAAGACAAGCCGAGTTACTGTTACAACAAAAGCGTATCCAGCAAGAGCAAGGTGAGTTGAAGAAGCGTTTGAAGAAATAGAAAATAGAGTTTTCTCTCAAGAAATACATAAAAAAATCAAATGATTGCAGGGTGAAAAATTGTAATCCTAATTATCAATTAAGGTAGAACTGGCAAGATGGACACCAACTTGAAAACCATTTCTGACATCATTCTTAATGGAGTCTTTTTTCATGTAATATTCCTATTTTGAGGGAGTATATTTATAGTTTTCCCCAACAGAGCCTACGGGCAACCATATTGCTATCGTCCGTGCAAGATCCCAGCAGAATCGACACCTCTGAAGATTTTTTAGTTTGGCGTGTGATATAACTAACCATCGCATTTCTGTATTCGCACTGCAAAAAAATACATGATTATTGATATGGTGACAAATAATTGATTATTTTTCATTACAGCACACACTCCCCTCAAGTACAAACTTTTTAGGGAGATACCAGGGCAACCGCATCAAATCTTTAGTAGTTTTTTTGAGGTGGTCGATATTCAGAGCACCTTTGAATAACCTCTTGTGTAAGGATATAGTGCTATTTTGATGCGCTTTCTCTGTTAAAGAGTCTGCACATCACTCATTTATAATGTTAAATGATTACCTTTGCCTTAATGAATGAGAGCTATCTTTCTCCTCCTTCTTGCCGCTCATTCTGAAGATATAAACTAAAACATCTATGGCAATAAGAGCAGTACTTCGACTGAATGAGCGAGAATACGAGGTTAGATCCTTTGAACAGATCTTTCAGCTACCTGTCCAAAGAGTGGACGGATACCCCTCAGGACCATTCCCCTACAATGGCGAGTTACTTATCAATTTAAGCACACCTCCAGATGATTATCTCATAGACTTGATGTTCGACCTTTGGGAAGAACAGCCTATTTCTGGCGAACTTCAAGTCTTCGACGGCTTGAGCGATCTTCCTTTTCGCAGGATTTCTTTCAGGCGAGCTATCATCATAGGCCATCAAGAGCAGTTTTCCGATGGCACACCTATCCCACATGAGCCAAGACGAAAGGCTGACTTCTGCACAACGCTTCGCATCACACCCCGAGAGCTTGCCATCAACAAGTTCATACGATTAACACGTGACTTCGGTTGGCGGTGGCATAAGGTCAAGGATGAAGAACTAAGTCCAAGAAGTAAGAGCATTACTCCAGAAGTACGACTCATTGATGCTTATTGGATCAAAGAGGATGGTAGCAAATCGAGAGTGTTCCCCATTGGGAGAAAGGTTTGCCTACATCTCATTCTTAGCAACTACGAAGACTTCATAGGACAAGACTTAAGCTTTGACTTTGAAGAAGAGACAAAAGAAGGCGTTTATTCTGCTACTGTGTCTGGAACTGTTACAGATGATGGACATATGAAAGTAGATAGCTTTGAACTCTCAATGATAAGAAGCTCGCATGGCAACTCTCAAGATTAGATGTACTAACACACAAGTTAAGGGCAGTGTTAAAGTTTCAACGGAGCCTAATATTGTGACTTTTCATATATATAATAGAGGCTCTATCGAAAAGCATATCCCAAAGAAGATTACTCAAGGGTACGAAAACAAGTATCGTTATGTATATCACATAGGAAATAAAGAATACGAAATCTGTATACTTGAGTGGTTTAGTACAACAAAAATGGCATCTGGGAATATCCCTATTCAGGATAAAACAATTGAGCTCATTGACATCCGAAATTTCCGAGGATACAAATCTGTATACCTGAACATTAGATTCAGGACTATAAACTCACCAAGCGGTCGCTATTATATAGCACCTGTGTGTTTAGCTTCACTCATTGGAGCTATGGGAGTCCTAAATATAGATGACTTGGGATTTAACGGATTCAGTGATAAGCTCGGACGTTCTGTAGGCGGAAGTAAGTCTCACTTGAATGGAGTCTGTGGTGATTTAAGATACCTATCAATTAAGAAAGATGGAGGACCAACTCTTCTTAGTGATGCACATTTTGACTATGAACGTCAAATGAAGTTTTGTGAGGCTCTTTTCTCTTTTGGATGGGCAGCTGATGGCAAACGAAAAATGCTATCTGAGCGATTTTCTCTAAACAAAGAGACTGTCTTATTACCACATTGTACTCACTACGCAAAAGGTTCGGTGAGACATCATCACCATCTACACCTTCAAGGATTTAATCCGTCTATCTGCAAGAACGTTACCGAATGAAAATAAGCACTTTCACTCTGCTATTGCTTGTCTTTTTATAGGGGGAAAACGAAGCGTGCTATTTATGATCAGAGTAAAACGTGCCTAGAATTGGCTTAAATACAAGGTTTGCGCTCATTCGTTGGCGAGAAAGCTCGGAAAAAAACGAAGCGTTAGTTTTGTTACATTTGGGTAACATTCATGTTACATTGCGAGGGGTGTTTAGGTGGCTAGACGCCCCTTTATGTTATATCTCCTAGGTAAATACCCATATAAGGGGTAAAAAGGCCTTTAGAATGCGCTTATACAGCGGTTCTAAGGCTTTTCTATTGCCTGCTTGAAAGTAGGGTGCATCGGGTATACTTGCTTGGATTGCTCAGAGTCTCAAGTGTTCTCCTCGATATATGGTGAACGGTGGTCTATTTAAGCAATGGTGCTACTCTTTATGCTTTTTGTGGGGCTACCCCTAAATATGCGTGTTGGTGCTACCTTTGGTGCTACCTTTGGTGCTCTTGATTTCATTTATTTAAGCCTACTTAATGGAAAGAAAACTATCCTAAATCACATATTAAATATAACTCAATGGGGTATAATTACAATAGAATGCTATTATAACTTATTGAAACACAATGGTAAAAATGGATATGCTTCTAGTTTACTGACAAAAATTCTATCAATGAGCTGATTTTTTTCTTTTTCAAGCTCTGATTTCAAATCGGATATTCTCTCTCTTAATTCGGCTATTAGCTCATCCTTAATCTTTAATACATCATCTATTTGACTAACCGAGCTTATGTTATGGGCAAGAACATTATTATCTCCTAATATTGTATGAGACTTGTTTTCAGATGTTTTGAAGATTGGGTCTTTCCCACTTACTATCCATTCTAAATTGACATCTGGGTATAGCTGGTGTATCGCTTCTAAGGTTGATGACTTTAGTGATGAATTTTTATTATCTCCTTTGAATGTCGCTGAAGTTACTCCTATTTTTAGAAAAAAATTTCCAAGCTAGGTTCTTTTATATCAGCCAAATAAAGCACTCTTCCCTTTATATTGGAAAGATTTCTATCCTTCTTTTTGTTGCATGTGGTAAGAAAAACTATCTATCTTTGCATCTGTAATTATGTTTCACGCCTGCAAAGATATTGCAATAGGGCAAAATTGACAAATAAAGAATATGGAAATGAAGAAGAACGCTGGCTTTCAATGCCAACAAGTAGTAGAGGCTCTCAAGAGAGCATTAGCAGATGGATCAGAAGTGCTTATGGCGATAGAGAACTCTGAGTCTCAGAATACTGGTATTCCCACTATTTGTGGCGATGACATTAAGCAATACCTCTCTATTTTTGGAAGATAAATCTCGCACCTTCCTAATTGGCATCAGCGGAGCTAGTGAATCTCTATTCACTAAGTCTAACTACAAGTATTGGATGATACACTTTGACTTTGTGCTTGATGCCACATGTGCTCTTCAGGTGCAATTTGACCCATATTATCTTTTTCAAGCATAACACAGTAATTACTAATCATTAAACACAATAAAGCATTATGGTAGCATTTCTTGGTTGGACACTAGTCCTATGCATTTGCGCAGTAGTAGGCGCAGTAACACTCAACGAACTTCACTCTCTATCTAAGAGGTTGGGTTGAATTTAAGCGAGCTGAACGCAGAGTGCGTTACATCAAGCTGAGAAGTAGAGTCGACTTGATCAAGCTCGATAAGATGGCAAAGGATGTAGAAGCCTAAGTTATCAACAATAATGCCTCGTGGCGGAGGGCGTACAAGCCATATCACAACCGCCCAAGCCTCGAGGCTCATTTATTAGAAGTATGGACGTAAGACGATATATAGACACACCAGCGTGGGTGCGCAAGGAACTCAAGACCCAATTGGGCGTAGGAAGAGCTCAGTAGCTCACGCTCTCCTCTACACTAGAAGCGGAGAGGTAAGTGAGGAGATAAGAAGCAAGGCTCTTGAATATGATGAGAGCTGTGTTATGATCGCTATTCCAGAGGGACAAGCCATGCAGATTGCTGGAGAAGAACTGCACTGCTATCTCAAAGGTGGATTACTGCTTGTGTCAAATCTTAAGACTGGGCAGTATGAAGTGTACAAGGGTGCAAAGGGCGGTACTCCAATTATCTCAGGCTGGACAGCCCCAATGGATGAGCTTGGTAAGATTATAGAATTGGTTAGCATGATGTAGTATGGAGAGGTACAAAGGTCAGTGGTGCGTCACTGTTGCCGAGCTGACCCAAGATCACCGAACTCCTCAAAACCCCTGCCGACTACCTTAAGCCGATAATAGGTGAAGCCTATCTTAGAAAGATGTGCTTTCAAAGCAAAGTAGATGTTCTTCGCAGAGGTGGTGGATTAGGGAGCCCAGCCTTGATATCCTACGAAAGCCTACCAGAGAGAATTAAGACACTGCTACAAATGAAGTACCCAGACATGGAAGAGCAAATGAAGCAAGGAAATAAGCCACTAGACAAGCTATTTAGAGATGCTTATAAAGTGGATTACAAAGCCAGAGCCTTCTATTGGGATTGGGCATACTCCTCAAAAGGTAACATTAACCCATGCAAGGATAGAGGCTATCGTGGAGGAATATACAGCAAATGCAAGCGTCATTCAGGCGGTTGTCAAGCTCAAGACGGATAACAAGCTCTATCGCAAAGTGCGAGGAAAGAGAGGGGCAAGTTGGGCAGAGATGGCAGAGGCAATCAAGTTCTTCAAGGACGAGTTCAGCCATACGCTAGGAACAAGCCCCACGAGGTTTGCACGATGGGTGCGAGAGTTCGAGACAGGAGGCTACGAGGCTCTAATATCTAAGAAGTTCGGGAATGACAATACAAAGAAGGTAAGTGTGGTGGTAGAACAACTCTTGCTGGCAATGGCTAGAGACCAGCACCGCCCAACAGGCAAAAAAAGTCTGGGATTGGTATTGCGACTTTAAGGCTGGAGAGGTTACGATGCTTGCACCCTCAACAGGTGAGCTCTTAAATCCTAAAGATTATCCAGACCTATCGGAGAAAACAGTCGGAGACATCTTGGAGAGGGCGGAAAACAGAGCGGTTGTCGCTATTGCGCATGAAGGTCGCCACGATTACCAAACACTTTACCGCCCACACAATAAGCGCATAAAGCCTAAGTACTCACTATCGATGGTATCAATGGATGACAAGGACTTTGCCATCAAGGTACGCTTCACCAAGACAAGTAGCAGGCTTCAAGATGGCAGAAGGAAAACAGAGGACAAGAGCTTTGAAACAGCTCTCAAGGCTTATCTGTGTTACGATGTGGCAAGTGAGGCTATTATCGGCTACTGCTTCTCTGTAGAAAAGAATACAGATATCTTCCTAGGGTGCGTACGGAGCATGTACCGCAACTTGATGATGTGGGGTTTGGGTACCAACCACACGAGGCTCAAGTGGAAAAATCACCTTGTCTCGCAATTCAAGGATACGATGATGAAGGGCGGTCGCCTATTTCCAGAAGTCAGCTTTGCCAAGGCGGAGAACTCGCAGGAGAAGTACGCTGAGCAATTCAATAACCAGCTGAAGCACCAATTTGAGAAGTATATGGTGTCAGAACCTGTTGGTCGCCCACACGCTCGGCTCGAGAGCAACCGAACGAAGAACCGCAAGGTGTCAGACAGCACCAACACCGCTTATAAGCAAAATGTCTACGAGTACGACGATGCCGTAAGGCTTTACACTCGCATCATTGAAGAGTGGAATAACGCTCTCCACCCAAGGCAAAAGGAGTATCCCAATATGTCCAGACTTGATGTACTGCTTCGCTGTCAGCACAGCGACATTCAGCCAATCAATGAAGCTCAGCTAGCACGATGGGCAGGAGAGCAAGTACTGACTAGCGTGAATGATAGAGGGCTGATGCGAGTAAAGGGTGAGGACTATATAGTCCTACCAGCACAGGAGGCACGCCTAGCAGGCAGAGACAACAAGGTTGAGGCTTACTACTTCGATATGGAAGATGGAGCAGACATTGACATGGTCTACCTCTACCAAGATGATGTACCTCTGGGGACATGCAGAAGACAAATACCTTACCAAGTCTCTAAGCTCGAACGCACGGCGGATGATATGCAGATATTCGCTAGGCAAAAATAAGAGGCTGAGGGACTTCGACCAAGCGGTGAAGAACAAGATACCTGAAGACATCGTGCGCATCGACAGCGAAGCGATGAGGGCGATGGAGCTTAAGCCTGTAGCGAAGATTGTAGCACCTCTTGAGGGTGACTTTTGAGCTACAAGCGGAGGACTTCCTGAAGGGTAAAAAGATAGACTACGCCAGAAAGGCATTAGCCGATTTGTAGGACATTAAAACAGCATTAAAAAGGATATTAGAATTATGGAATTGACGAACGAAATCAAGGGCAAAATCATCGATGGCATTAAGGCGGATAGACCTAACTATGCCAGCAACGCCAAGCACGCTACAGCACTTGGCATATCAGCACCTGTGTACACCTCGCTGATGCAGGGCAAGACCGACAAGCAACTGAGCGAGGCTAGCTGGTACTCAGTAGCTAGACGACTAGGCTTGATCCTTAGACCTGAGCAAGAATGGCACGCCGTGGAGACTGCTACCTACGAGTACCCTCAGTAAGATGCTCACAGCCTGCCAAGAGCAAAGTATCACAGGGCTTGTCTGCGATGTGCCAAATATCGGTAAGACCTTCACTGCAAGGCTGTACGCCAAGAGACACCCCCATGTAGCTTACATTGACTGCTCTCAATGCAAGACTAAGCGACAATTCATTAAGACGATAGCGAGAGAGATAGGGCTATCCACAAAGGGCAAGTATCAAGATATGTACGATGACCTTGTATATAACCTCAGAGTGATGGATAGACCGCTGGTTATCCTTGACGAAGCTGGCGACCTTCAGAACGAAGCCTTTATTGAGCTTAAAGCCCTATTCAATGCGACTGAGTATGCTTGTGGCTGGTTTATGATGGGCGCAGATGGCTTGAGAGCTAAGATTAAAAGAAGCATCGACTGTGAAAAGGTCGGCTGGGCCGAAATCTTATCACGCTATGGCAACAAGTTCAATAGAGTAACCCCAGACAACGAGAAGGAGCGTCTAGCCTTTGAGCTTGAGCAAGCTATTCAGGTCGCCTCTGTGAATGCTCCAGAATGGGTTGATTACAAGCAACTAGCACGCAAGGCAGGAGGGCTAAGAAGGGTATACACCGAAATCATGAAGGAGCGCAGATATGGAAGACCAGAAAGCAATTAAAGAGAGGTTGCCGAGGGCTCTGTCGCCAGCCGACCTCTTCAGAATGAACATCAAGACCATCGGATGGGGTGGCGAGTGGAAAAACGGTGCTAGGCGACCCAGCGAGAACGGGCATTTGGATCATGTGGGGAGGTAGCGGTTCGGGCAAAACGAGCTTCGCCCTCCAGCTCGCCAAGGAGCTCACGAATTACGGCAAAGTTGCCTATAACTCGCTGGAGCAAGGAGCGAGCCTAAGTATGCGAGAAGCACTAGAGAGGCATGAACTAGGCAGTGTGAGGAGAGGGAGCTTCCTCCTCCCTAGCGAAGACCTAGAAACACTCAGCAAACGACTATCCAAGCGACAATCACCCGACTTTTGTCATAATCGACAGTCTTCAATATACAGGTCTTGACTACAGAGGGTACAAGCGTTTCAAGGAAGCCCATCCGAATAAGCTCATCATCTTCGTCAGCCATGCCGAGGGCATCCAGCCAGAAGGGCGCACAGCTAAGAAAGTAACCTACGATGCAGAGATGAAGATATTTGTCGAAGGGTACAGAGCAATCAGTAAAGGACGCTTCATTAGCGAAAATGGAGCATTCTACACAGTATGGGAAGAAGGTGCTACAAAGTATTGGTTAAGCAACGACAATAAGGAATAGATATGGACAAGCCTAGAAATTACGCAAAATTTTTTTATGTGCTCATCAAGAAGTTGCCATACGCAAATAAGGAGGAGCTTGTTGATGCACACACGGGAGGCAGGACAACGAGCCTAAAAAGAGATGACCTGCTCGGAATACGAACGTATGATAAGGACGATGCGTCGAGATGTAGAGCGAGAGGAAGAGAAGCGCAAGGCAAGGAGCTCGCTCCTCCGCTTGATGCAGAAGTATGGTGTGGACACCACCGATTGGGACGAAATTAACCGCTTCTGCAGATATAAGAGGATAGCAGGTAAGGAGTTTGGACGGCTAGATATTAAGGAGCTCAAGTCAGTCGCCAAGAAAAATGCGAGCGATCCTCGCCAAGGGAGAAGAATCAAGCGATGAGCAGAAGCGTGGGAGGATGTGCAGTAACCTATTAACGAACTATAACAGCAAGGCTGATGGATTGTGTTAAGATGGCGACCTTTAGAAGGGGCTTACAGAGCGAGATTGATGACCTCAAGGTTCGCATCTACCAAGCTAAGGTGTCTGGCGACAGAGGGCGGGAACGAGCCCTCATCTGTAAGCTGGTAAGTAAGGAGCAAAAGATTAGCCTTGACATATAGCTCGACGAACCCATTTATGGGTGATGCAATCAGAGTAGCAAAATAACCGCCCATGGGCATAAACAAATAAAAATGGAAGTTAAAAAGACAGTAGCCGTTGAGATGACGGCTGAGGAGCTCGAAGAATACAGAGCCCTCAAGGAAGCTAAGGCGAAAGAAGAAGCCAAGCAACGGGAGAGAGATGAGCGTGTAGCCTATCGAGGTTTAGCGGAGAGTGCAGTAGATGAGATGATGCCACTCATCAAGGCGTTAAATCTGGAGTTGCTCAATACTAAGGTAGCTGTTTACGAAGCCTTCAGGACGCTCATCGAGACAAAAAGCAACCTCTTCGGAGTGGCAAGCACACAACGCTCTCACACCTTCAGAAATGCGCAAAGCACCTCACGCATAACTATAGGCTTTCACCAGCGTGATGCGTGGGATGACACCGTGGCTGAGGGGATCGCTAAGGTTAAGATGTATGTCAGTAGCCCTAGCCAAGGATGCAGAGAGTGAGACGCTAGTAAATATGATACTTGACCTCCTCTCCACGGATAAGCAGGGCAACCTGCAGGCAGATAAGGTGCTCCAGCTGGCTAAGTACGCCGACATCGTGAATGATGAGGAGTTTAGTGACGGGGTACGCATCATCCAAGAGGGGTATAAGCCTGAGCGAACTAAGCTCTTTATCCGAGCTGAAGAGCGTAACGAGCAAGGCAAGTGGGTAAACATCCCCTTAGGTATAACTGAAGCGTAACATTATTAAGAGATTTAGATATGGTAGCATATTATGAGGTCAAAGTCCGCTACGAACGGATGGAGGAAGAGGGGTGCAAAAGAGTGACAGAGACTTATCTTGTCAATGCACTGAGCGTCACAGAAGCAGAGGTAAGGGCAACTAAAGAGTTACAACCTTATGTGTCTTATGGGGGTATAGAGATTATCAGTGTATCTGCTAGTAAGTATTGTGAGTTGCTCCTTAATGAAGAGGATTACTACTATAAAGCAAAGGTAGAGGTAAGAAGACTAAATGAGAAGTCAGGAAGAGTGTCTAAGGCTTGTGCACTCTCCCTACTTATCAATGCAAAATAACATTGACTCAGCCTACGTCCTTTGCAAACGTCGCATCGGCGAGAGTTTGGAGGATTTCAAACTTACATCTATCTCGGAGTGTCCTATTGTTGGTGTATTTAATAACGTTGAACCATGATCATTGCAATCGACTTTTGATGGGACTATCTGCAAAGACAGATACCCAGATGTTGGCAAGCCCAAGAGTAATGCAGTAGAAAGCATTCAGAAGTTGTACAACGAAGGACATTACATCATCATTTACACTTGCCGTTGTGGCGAGAGGCTGAAAGATGCTATAAACGCTCTACTAGAGTGGGGAGTTCCCTTTCACAGGGTTAATGACCATTGCCCAGCCAATGTAGCCAAGTACGGTGAAGGAGGGCTAAAGATATATGCCGATGTATATATTGATGACAAGAACCTCGGAGGGTTCTTGGGCTGGAATGACGCCATGCAGAAGCTCGGCTATCCGCCCCTCACTTAAATAGATTAAAAATACTCGCCAAAAATGCAATAATGGCTACCAATTGATACGAGTTTGGTAGCCATTGTTGTATCTTTGTATAAAAAGGTGTTAGATGAGCAAAATGAAGCTAAATAAGCGCGCTAAATCATACTCTCGTCATGATAAGATGAGCCACAAGCGGCAGGGACGCATCGATAATCGTAATAAGATGATAGGTCTCCGCTACTGGTGGCTTGCTGAGGTTAATAATCTGTCTAATACTTATGTCATTTCACGACTGAGCGAAGAAGAATTTTTTTCTTAACGAGCGTACTATTGTTAGCATTATTCTTGGCTATAGTACATGGCTAGAGGAGCTACGAGAACTCCGCCCAACAGCCAAGCAGCTCCGCCAAGATTTCCCTAGTTTTTACTTGGGACTATGGCTGTGGCTCTAATGCATCAATATACTCTAACTGATACACAGCATCTACCACTCTCAGCCCATTACGGCTTACGGAGGGTGTTACCCTTATCCTCTTAAGAGGCATCCACAGCCCCTCTCCCGTCCACCACTGCAAGCACTGATGTAGTTTGTTAAGCGTCTGTATATAGTTAAGTGTCTGATGTAAGGTACTCTCGGGGACAAGAGCATTGCTTGAGCCAAGTATCTCCCACGCACATGTAAGTTTAATTTCCACTACTACTTGTTGATTGCCCCTGCTGAGTTCTCTGCATGAGGGATAAGACATCTCTATAAGGCAGGCAGGATAGGCTACGGGCGGACGCTCCGTAGATGTGAGTTGCCCCTCATTGCTATCAATCCATCGGAAGTCCGTTACATTATCCTTGATGTGCTTAAGGACTCTCTTGTATATCTCTATCTCCATAGTTATAAGTTATTTGTAATGCTGTTAATGTACTCCTCTAATCTTTTTATTATATTTTGCTCCATTTCCTCTGATTGCCCCAAGAATTGACGCTGTGGTATATCCATAGCCCGTTGGTGAGCCTTAACTGTTGTGATGCCTGACTGAGTCTTACGCTGATGCTCAGGGGATATTTGCCAGCCCGTGAAAGCCCTCGTTATGAATCTCGGCGTAGAGGACATGGTCATTACCAGCGGATATGACAACCTTCTGAGGACTTATGACGGCAGGTCTTATAGAATTGGCGAGAGCTCCTGAGTCTACTAGGAGTGAACCCCTCCGCTTTGCTGTCTTAGGGCTTTGCCAGGGCTTGCCGTCAAAGGCTTTGCGTCGGAAGCTATCCCGATAGTACTCTGTTGCTGTGGCAGCGATAATATCGGGAGCTGCTTCTAAAATCTCATCTCTTATCTCGATGAGATGAGCATTAAACTCTTGTATATCCATAGTAATATATCTATATTTGTAGTACGATATGCATTACGGGTAACGACGTGTTCATACCTTGTGGTGGTGGTGTGCGGACGGAGGGCTGCTTACGACAGCGTAGTGTATAGAAACCAAAGTGCCAAGTAGAATACAGGCTATCCAACCGTATGAGGACGCTAAGCCACGGGCTGGCTAAGGAACACAAAAAGACGGCGGACGTTATGACTATAAGGGGCAGAGCAAGGTTAGCAAATGTGCTAACCTTTTCTTTTGTGTATGAGCAGTCCACGTCGGTACATGTTCTTAGGGTCTTTGGTCGTTTGTACAGCTCGCTTTCCTCGTTCTCTTATTGCTTTTTTTAATCTGCTTTTATCTCTACTCATTACTATTTCAAACCAAGTCCTTACCTCATATAGTCCCACATCTTGAAGAGAGCAAGTCTGAAAGCAACGGATATTCCTTTATAAAATTTGATATAGCAAACATTGTCATACTCGCCCATATAATCGTTAATCCATACTTCATCAGGCTGTTGTAAGCATTCAATAAGGGCATTGAGTAGTTTTGGCCTTGTTTTCTCATAAGTTTTTCCTGTTGTATGCCTTTTGAAATTTTGTTCCCTTAAAATAAGTTTACGCCCCTTATGATCTGTAAGGATGCCATTTTGCTTTATCCACTCATCAAGATTACCCTCATAGGGTTCTAAGAGAGGGAGTCCCTCCTTGTTTACCTCTTTGGGGAGGGGGTCTAGCCCATAGTCTTTGGCGAGGAGCTCGTTGAATTTGCGTGATGAGTTATTAGGCATCTTGCGTATATATTGCTGGTTCTTGTCGAATACAATACCAGCTTGTCCTCTATTACTTCCCCAGCCAGACATCTTAGCATTTTGCCAATCTGTAGTACTCATATAGTTATCAGCTTGCTTTTTGCATCTCTTCGATGTTGACTTGTTTCCCCTCATGGAGCATTACAGGCTCTATTTTGCATCGACAGCCCCAGCCGTTAGGGGGGAATATTTCTTTCCATCTTGGATCTTTATAATGGAGGATCAGCCCGTCTAGAGCGAGCATGCTCCTGTCGTACTTTATCATCGCCTATAGTCTTATATTTCCAATAGGGAAAGATTTTTTTGACTTACGCATTAGGTCTTGATAGTTTGCGACCGACTCAGCGAGCAAGCAGAGCTGTATCATACTCTGTTTTTGCCCACCTCTCATTAAAGTCAGTAGTTAGAGCCTTAGCTTGCTTCTTGAACTCCGAGAAACTCTTACTCTTACGGAATGCTTCATTGAGTGCTTGTACCTCAGCGAGGGTCTTACCAGCGGAGAACTTATAGAGGTTAATCTCCATGTTGGTCTTAATGGCATCTGCCTGCAGGTCATAGGCATAGTTAAGCTCGGCATCGGCATGTTGTATATTACGCTTAAACCCTTGTTCTAATGCCGTTATAAGCTGGTTTGATGTCCATGCGAATAGCTCTGGGTCAAAGTCTCCTTTACCTTCCGCTTCAGAAATACGCTCAATCAGCCTATCACTAATGGTTGCAGCACTTGCGCCTTGATGTCTGATAGTGTCATGAGGGCTTGCCCAGCTCCTTTTGCCCCAAGAGTCATCTCCCTTGGGGCTATCCCGAAAAACGGATAACCCTCTGCCAAAGGCTCTCGCTGTCCTTATTCTTGATGCTCTCATCCTTCTTAGGCTTAGGTTCCTCCTTAGGCTCGGGAGTAGGCTCTGCATCATCATCAGGCTCAAGGGGCATTAGGCTACCCATAGGGCTCACATTCTGCCTACGAGCAATCTCTTCTCCCTCGCTGGGCATAGGGTATTCCGTACTGCTCATGTAGCCATACCTTGGGGATATCCATAATATCTGATAGCATTACCAGCTCACTTACCTCGGGAAGTTGATGCTCCTTAGGATATACAAACTTACCCCCTGCTACCTTATACCCTCTTGCCTCTAATCGAGGACGCAAGTATTCATTAAGGATACGCTGGCAATAGCGAAGGTCACTCTTATGTTTACCAGCCTCGACCTCTAGATGGACTTCTCCGAGTGAGCGTGCTCCCTTATCGCCTTGCACAGTAGTCATTGTCTGCCCAAGGATAGTGATAAGTATCTCCTCGTTGCAAGCCTTGCGGAAATCATCATAGGCGACGCCATTACCTGATGAGGTCTCTATATGCTCAATGGTAGTATCATTAGGAGCGATGAGATAAAGGGGCGACCCTCAAATTTCTCAAAAAGCCTCCTCGAGGAGTTGCTTGCTCTGAGGGTCATAAGTATTGTACTTGCCAAGCCTATGAGGCATACCAAAGAGCTCTATCCATTGCGACCAATCGCCAAAACCACCGCGCTTATAGATGGCGTATGGGGCAGCCTTAAGGAGTAGCCCTAGGTCTTGCGCTTTTCCTAGGATGAGGAGGAATGGGTCAAACTCATAACTAATGCCCTTATTATCTCCTTGCTCTAGGCTAATCACCTTATCAATAAGGTTGATATGCTTAGGAGGTATGGGGAAACATCCAAAGGGGTCAAAGCTTAATTCTACAGCAGAGCGACCCCAAAAGAGAGTCATCATAATATGCGTGATTAACTCTTCCCAAGCAAGGCTATCTATTATCTCCATTACCTCGGGAACTTCCTCACCCTCTGCATCGATGAAGATTATATTAGTGGATAGCACTGCTTTAATACGTTTATCAATCGCATCAGATAGGACACCGTCTATTAAGAGGTCATCATAGAGGTCATATAGAGCGGTAGTCTTACCTTTTTCAGCCGCTTTCATTGCCGACCTCCACTTACCTATATCTAAGACATTTCTGTTAGCCGCCTTAACAACTAACTTATTGACAACCACAGAAGGTTGTGCTGGAGCTGTAGCCCTCTTGCTTTGCTTATTCTTTTTAGCCATTATATGTCAGATTAAAAATGCTGTGTCCGCTTAGAGTTAGAGCCATATAAGTATATTGCCCTTGCCATCGGGCGATCCGTCTCCATTGGTATCTTTTGTGGGTAGGTCAGGGCTAAGATTTTCCTTTTTGTACTGCTGAGAGCCAAGCCTTAGCATCGTTATACCTCTTCTCTCTGAACTCCAGAAGCGTGCCAGCGTTGCAAAGGCATATAAAATGCCATACAGCCATATCTTTAATAAATATCAAGAGTAGAGGGTGTCTGTCTGCACCCTCACGGCTAAATATATGCTCACAGTCATAGTCTCCGAGGTAACTCTTGGCTTCTGCTACTGCCCCATCAATAGCAGCAGTAAGAAGTGTCTCATCAGAGCGAGAGATAACACTTATCTGCTCTTGGTAGAGATGGGTGCTTAGTTCTTGGGTTGTTAAAAACATAGTAGATTATTGTTAATATCGTTTTCTGCTGATTGTACGAGAGCCAACGGTGTAGGCTTCTGTGCGGTGTGTAGCTAGCATGGTGTTGAGCTTAAACCAGCCTCCCTCGATGCAGTCAGGTCCATCGGCAGGAGACTTCATCGCTCGAGAGAGGAGTAGGAATTGCTCCTCTAAGCGTCGCATGTGAGGATTATCTCGCTCCTCTATGTTGAGGATAAGGCGTCCAGCTCTATTGATAGGTTCGAGATTGCCCTCTATGCGGTCAAATTTCTCTGGCTTAGCCCTTGTATCGGGGCTTAGTGGTATAAAACCTTGCTCCTCCCCAATCTCAGCAAATAATCGAGTAAACACTTGTTGGTAAAATGGGTCTTGCAGCTTGTTATTCTCAATGAAATAATAGACCTGCTTACGGTCATCTGCATAATCCCTGAGGTGGTAGAACCACTGTACAAACTCCTGATTGACGACATGGTCAAGATACCCCTTATATACATAGAATACTCCACGCTTAACCCCCATAAGAAAAGCTGCCTTGTATGACGATTTCTTATTGGTAGAGTTGCTTGGAGCTGGGTCGGCATAGACAATGCAGTGCTGCAGCTCCTCCAAGGGAGGACAGTCCCCCATATCATCTCGTGGAAGACTTCGCCTTCGCTAATAGGGTTATTGTAAAATTCCTTTTGTCCAGTGCAAAAACTTATAAGGGAGAGAAATTGGTCTATATCCTCCTCACTATTCTTTTGCTGGCCAAGAACTTTTACCTCTTGCGTCTCGTATATTGACAATTTCGTAGTGTCCAATACCCTTGATGCTTTTTTTGCTTTATCAATTGCCCTGGCGATGCAGCAGTCCACGGCAATGAGGTTGCCATTGAAGATAATCTTGTATTTACCCGACACGCTCATGGCAGGCATAAGAGCTTCCTCAAGCCACTTCCACTTCTTCTTGATGCGGTCGGGGTTAAGGCACTCCTCATCAGTATCTATATCATCTATTACTATGCAGTCTGGGCGGATATTTTCGCTACGAGTACCACGAGGAGACTGACCAGCTCCCAAGGCACGGAAGGCACAACCGCATTTAGCCGTAAACTCTCCTGCCTCCCACTTTCCTAGGACTACTTGCTCTCCATAGTCTTGTATGATGCGCTGGTTATATTCCAGGTTAGCCTTAATGGGAGCAAGGAGTCTCTCAGCATTATCGTAGCTATTAGAGATATAGAGTACATTCCTTATCTGACCCATAAGAGCAGCCTTCAGGATATCCATCATACTACGCCCAGTCTTAGCGAGTTCTCGAGACCATACCTTAACATCATACAGACGAGGCGAGGCGTGGAAGCGTTGAGAGTTGGCGACGTGAAACGCAGCAGGCTCACTAGTGTAATAGTTGGAGCAGTAGTACTTATACCAAGCCTCATGGTCTTGCTCTAAGCTTTCACGCCTTAGTCTAATTTTATCTTCACTATCCTGAGGGTTGATGCTTGAGCCTTGCTTAATGGCATGTATGAGCTCCTCCCACTCGGCAAGAGCCTTGCGGTCTGCTGGTCTTAGTTGTTGCTTAGCCATTATAACTTGGTTTTAATGTAGGCATCAAATAGAGGGGCAAGACGTTGTGTCTCCTCTACATCATGCTGGCGTAGCCATGATAGGAATGAGGAGAATACGCTTGTAATCTCGACTATGCCGCACTCTGTCTGCATCGATGAGATACTCTTAGATATCTTAGCAATGGCATCTGCTTCGCGATCAGTCCAGCCACGTTCTCCCTCAGGTCTACGGAGTCGTTTCTTATTGAGTTCTGTCAACCCCTCATAGAGTGCTCGCTATCTGAGCTTCACGGGTGATAGTAAGTGATGTCTTCAGCATTTCCCACTTACCTTCCTTGACCCATAGCCCAATAGTCTTACGGCTCACACCTACACGCTCGGCAATCTCCTCTTGAGTGAGGTCATTTTGCGTGTACAATAGGCGTGCTAAGTCTTTTTTTCTGGGTACTTTTCATATTTATCTTCAAAAAAATAGCGTTATGCTTTTACTGCAAAAGATGTGGCTTATAGATAGTTAGTTGCAAATTGTACTGTAGAATCCTGCAGTTTTCGTGCAAGATCTTGCATGTTTTGTGCAACATTCTACAAGTCGATTTGGCGGTAATCCCCTATAAGCCACACCTTTGCATCGAGAAAACAATGAAAAAAATGCCAAAAACATTTTGTACTACACGACGAGAGCGTAAATACCTATGGATTTAGGATGCTCACCTCGGGAGCAAACCTCGAGGAGTTTCGTAAAAATCCTATTATGCTCTATAATCATGATGATTGGAGTATGCCCATCGGTAGATGGGAGAACATCCGTATTGAGGGTGACAAGATCCTAGCAGATGCTGTCTTTGACCTTGGCGACCCACTGAGGGCGACAAGTGGCAGAAAAAAAGTAGAGGGAGACTTCCTCCGAATGGCAAGCATTGGAGCGTGAGCTCTGAACTTAGCAGTGATGACCCGCTCCTTAAGTTAGAGGGACAGACGGGGGTAACAGTCCTTAAGTGGACAGTTCGTGAGGCAAGCATTGTAGGTATAGGAGCTAATCATAATGCTCTTGCTCTCTATGATAGAGCGACTAGCGATCTAATTAATCTCCATGACCAGGCTACTCTTATCCGCATAATGGATAATACCAAGCCACAAGCAATTGACAACCCATTAAATGATATTAATATGACATTAAATCAGTATTAGGTCTTGCCGATAAGGCAAGCCATGAAGAGCAAGTAGTAGCAGTAGAGGCTATCAAGGCAGAGCACGCGCTCCTTAAGGAGGAAAAACGCTAAACTTAAGGCAGAGGTAGATGGCTACAAAAAGTGCCAAAGCTGAGAGCGATAAGGCGGAAGCCGTTGCTCTTGTAGATGCCGCTATTAAGGACGGGCGTATTGACGCCTCGGGTCGGGAGACTTATCTTAAACTTTTTGACGGCAACCATGAGGGGGCTAAGCAAGCTCTTGCTCGCTATCCCTCATCGACAGAGTGTGCAGACCTCTCTTCAAGAGCATACATCTGTAGGAGGTGTATCCCTCGCTGATATCAACAAGCTCTCTTGGGATGAGTTACACCGTCGTGACCTCCTCCTTAAACTCAAAGACCAGAACCTAGACATCTTTAAGGAGAAGTTTAGAGAAAAGTACGGCCGAGAGTGGTCTAACTAGACATTATTAACTAATCATTAACAACAATATGGCAATACAAAGAGAGATTTGGAGAGACGCTATTATAGAGGGTCTCTTTGCCGATAACTCAGTTATCGCTAGAGCGTTTGACGCTGATGAGTATGTAACCCAAGGTAAGGTAGTGCATATTCCTAATGCAGGTGCCGCAACGGGAATTCTTAAGAACCCATCTTCATTCCCCGTTACTGCAGAAACACGAGAGGATCTCAGATGTAAGCTTTGTTATTGATACCTATGCAGTCAAGCCCGTGTATGTGCGTAATGCCGAGCAGTTAGAGCTCTCTTATGATAAGCTCAACTCAGTACTTGGGCAGAATAAGCTTGCTCTGCAGGATACGGTGACCAAAGAGCTGTTTATGTCCTGGGCTCCTACTCCATCAAACAAGGGCAAGGTTATCCGAACAACAGGCTCTGCTGTGGCAAAGACATCTATCAGGAACGACAGGCAATCGTAAGGCATTTACTCGTGCCGATGTACGCAATGCCATGGCGACCCTTAATAAGCAAGGACTACCTAAGGAGGGTCGCTGCATGGCTATCGATAGCGATATGTATGTACAACTTCTTGACAGTCTTACTGAGGGAGAGGCTCGTGCTTTCCATGCCCAGGCAGATGTAGCTCGTGGTGTGATTGGGAAGCTTTATGGCTTTGACATCTACGAGCGAGCAATCGTCGTGGCTTATGACTCAGGGGCAACTACCGTTAAGGATGCTACCACAACCCTCACAGCAGGAGACTGTGCCGCTGCGCTTGCTTGGCATGATAGCTGCGTCTGCCGTGCTTTAGGAGAGGTAACGGTTTACTCGCAGGAGAATGCTCCACAATTCTACGGAGATGTAGTATCTGCGGATGTTAAGGCTGGAGGTCGTCCTATGCGTGCCGATGGTAAGGGTATTATTGCTATTGTACAATCTGCAGCTTAGAGGATATGGGACGACAGATAAACCTCCTTGTTGTACACTGTACGGCAGGACATAAGGAGGAGAGCAAGGAGGGCGTCCTGCAGAGCTTTCGGGCTCGTGGATGGACAAACCCTGGCTACCATTACCTGATTACCCTTGATGGTAAACGACACCAGCTCCTCGATGAGGGCTTAGTGAGTAATGGGGCTAAGGGGCATAATGCCGACTCCATACACATAGCGTACACGGGAGGTGTGCGTTTCTTGGGGGGCAAGGCAACACCCGAGGATACCCGTAGCCCCGAGCAAAAAGGCAAGCCTTAGGCAAGTGCTTACAGAGCTCCGTCATCGCTACCCCTCATGCTCGTATCCTTGGGCATAGGGATTTATCTCCTGACCTCAACGGCAACGGCACTATTGAGCCACAAGAGTGGATTAAGGCATGCCCCTGCTTTGATGCCCAGCGAGAATATCACGACATCTAATAAACTTAACCAAGATTAGCCATGGACATACTTGCACTCTTACAGTGGCTTATCCCCAGTGGTGGTGTAGGTCTGCTCCTTGGCTGGCTTACAAGCGGACGCATCCGCCGTGCTCGCTCTCGACGAGAGGAGCATGACACCTATATGCACATGTATGATGATACCCAACAAACGCTCCTTAAACTTAGCCACGATAACCACGATATGCTTATGCGTGTGGCTCGCCTTGAGGCAACTCTTGCAAAGGCTTATAATTGCAAGCATTGGCATCAGTGCCCTATGCGCCGTGAACTCATGCAGCTCTCAGCGACATCTCAGGGTGACAATGGACTCCCTAACATCAAGGACTACCTCCGAGAGCATGAGCCACAAGGTACTCGTCAAGACGACGATGGCAGCACTACCGAGCGAGAGCAGCACGATGACCCTACCTCTGACCGCCCTCCATAATCTACCTGAGAGTCTACCGATCTCGCGTCAGACGGGGCGAGCAAGGATAGAGTATCGTAAGATTAAGGACACCGTCTATCTTACCGCTCATTGTGATAGTATAGAGCGAGCCATAGAGCAGATGATGCTCATAGAGCAAGGCTCTCAGACTAATAGCTCAATAGGGCAAGTAAGCAAGCGACAAGAGAAGCTAAGTTCCCAGCAGTTATACTCACCTATTTACTCTGTTTGTATAATCTTTATTGCTTTTTGCTGGGGGCTTCCTTCTTGCCACTCTCTTAGGACTAACAAGGTGGTATCATCAACTACTCAACAGCCTTATAAGGGCTATACGAAGATTATTCTAATAACATTTTAACAACATTATAATATGGCACACAATGGATTTATCCATGGACTATCGTCCCTCAAGTTCAAAAACCAGCTTATTGGGCTCATTGCAGAGGAGGGTATCGATTGGGGCGGTGATGAGCCAAGCACCGTTAAAATATACTCGGCTCAGAAGAGAGGTACTCCAGCCGTGGAGCTTGCCGATAACCCAGGCTCGGATTCCCATATCATTTACCCTTATCGAGTTAAAGCCAGATAACCTCAAGGAAGTCTTTGGCGGTGAGGTCGCGACTGAAGCTGGCAAGAAAGTGTGGAAAGCTCCTGCAACTAAGCTTCTGCAAGAGGGCGCATTTGAGATTACTACCCACGATGGTACTGTAATCGGAGCAGGTAAGGCATCACTCCATGCTAAGTTTTCGGGTAAGATTAAGCACAATGAGGTACTAGGTATTAAGTGTACGCTAACTATCCTTAGCGATGGTGAGACTGCTCCTATGTCCTTTGGCTTCCCCGAAACAGAAGCAAACCCAAGCAACCACTTAGGCTAAGTATAGGGACACATGATTAACAACAATCGGATGATGCAAGAGGTAGCAGATACTTTGCTTGATGTAGGGGTCTCGCTACCTCTTGCTATTATACCTCTACCCTTTGGGCGGAGGATACGTTTAGGCATAACCATCAAGCGTCCTACCCTTGGTTCGCTTATACGCATCTCAAGGCACTATCTTCTCCTCAACACAACTATGGAGGATATAGAGCAACAGACAACGAGTGAGCGGATAGCATTCCTCGCTGAGCACGGTAAGACCATCAGTGAAATTATTGCTCTTTTGTTGTTTAAGAGGTAAGCTGTCAGGGAGACTCCTATATAGACCTCTTGCTTGGCTTATTAGGCATCTCGTTAAGGAGGAGATACGCCTTGTTATGATGCTCACCTATATGCAACTTATCAATACGCAGTCTTTTACGACTTTTATCGGCTTTTGGGAGACAACGAATCCGCTGATGCCGAGCCAAGCAGAGAGGGAGAGTTAAGCTACGAGAGTAGCCATAGCCCCTTTGGCGTATTGTGGCAAGTAGCGAGTACTACGGGCTGGTCAGTAGACTATATACTATGGGGTATCAGTTACCAATGCCTACAGCTGATGCTTGCTGATGCTCCACGCTATAAGCGAGTCTCCAAGCCTAAGACAAAGCAAGGAAGTACTTCTCTACATGATTTTTTTAGACAACGCAAAAGCACCCCCAAATAATTAAGTTATGGCAATTAAGCCCGTAGAAATAGAACTCCTGATTAAGGATGGCATAACGCCAGGCATCAATAAAGCAAATAATGCGACCGAGCAACTTGCTCAGTCTGCAGAGGAGATGGCAGATACGATAACAACCTCTATCAAAAAAATGCAGATAAGCAAGTGAAGGTTTTTAGAAGAGCAGATTAAGTCGCTGGAGAGGCAACTGAAAAAGACTAAGCCTGGCACTGCCTATGAGGAACTTAAGCGACAGTTAGATGCAGCAAAGCAAAGTGTCAGCGAGGAGAAGCAAAAGTTAGAAGAACTTGCTCAAAATCACGACAAGGCGGCTAAGTCTACCAAGACGCTTGTCAGTGAGCAGAGAGCTCTTATCAATAGTATTGGCTCCATGACGCTTAATGGGGGATCTGAGCAAGCAATAAGAGAGATGACTGAGCAAGTCGCAGTCTTGATTGATACGTTGGGTGATGTGCGTCAGGAGGCACCATCTTGGCTCATGATAATGCTGGCTTACAAGGGGTAATCAGTGGTGTAAGTGGTCTTGCAGGTGGCTTTACTGCATTAACAGGAGCAATAAGTTTATTTGGAGCGGAAAATGAAGACCTTATCAAGATACAGACTAAACTCCAATCTGTAATGGCAATTACTATGGGACTGCAGACAAATGATGGACACACTCAATAAGAGTTCTGCATTTTCCGTAGTAACCCTAACTAAAAGCTAAGCAACTTCTTACTGCGGCAAACTATAAAGCTTGCTACTGCACTTGGTATATCCTCTGCTGCAGCTACCGCTCTTATGGCAACCCTCACCTTTGGACTAAGCCTTGCTATTACAGGACTGATAACCCTATATAATAAGTATTCTTCTTCACAAGAGGAAGCCAGGCAACAAGCTCTCGATAATCTTGAGGTGGAAAAAGAGGGACGCGCTGAGATGCTCCGTACTCAACTAGAGTTAGAGCGAGTCATCGAGAGCCTTAAAGACTTTAACGGCTCTAAAGCAGAGGAAAAAAACAAAAGGTTACAGAGCTTAATAGTAAGTATGGAGAAGCCTTTGGGTACTATAAGTCAGTGGCAGAGTGGTACGATGTCCTTAAGCAGAAGAGTGCAGACTACATACAAGTTATGTTTCTTGAGGCTAAGGCTCGTGCTTTAGTAGATAAGGCAGTTAAGGCTGATGAAGGATATAATAAGGCAGCAACAGAGGAAGCCAATGCAAAGCCTGGACTTTGGGATTATTTGCTATCAGCATTATCATCTGGTGGAGGTAGCACATCTGGAGGAGCATATATAAATGCCAACCAAATAAGTGCTGAAGAACTTGCTAAGTCTGAATATACACGAGCCAAAGAGGAAGCAAAAAAGGAAAAAGATGCCGCTATTGCCGAGGCGATAAAAATACAAGAACAGATTGCCAGCATAAGAAGCGAGAGTAAGATTGGAGGGTATGAAAAGCCCTCAAGCAATAATTCTGGACTACAACTTGCAGAGGAGCGTCGTAGACTGCACGAGCAATTGGCAGAAGCAGAACGCAAAGCACAAGAGGCTATCTCTGAACTTAAGGTAGAGAATATGTCAGCTGGTTACGAGAAAGAGCGTAAAACGGCAGAGCTCCAGCATAAGCAGGAGATGCAACGAATAAAAAAGGAGGAGGACGCTCGCCTTAAGCTTATTGCGAACCTTCGCAAAAAGGGCGTTAGCCTACCGCAAGGTAAGGAAATGAAGACCTCTGCCCTTGCTCGCACAGAGGAAGCCTTACAGACGGCTAAGTATGAAGAGCAGATAGCTCAGATTAATAAAGCAGAGAGGGAGGAAAAGCAGAAGACTCTTGATGAGTCTGCTCAATAAATATGAGGACTATTCTATTAAGCGCAAGTTGATAGAAAAGGAATATCAAAACTACCTCCTAGACCTTGAAAAAGAGCGTACTAGCAACAATGGGGCTGACATTGATGCTGCCAAGGGAAGAGCCACCAAAGAACGAGATAAGAAGCTTAAGGCTGTCGATGAGGAGGAGTTAGAAGCTACCGAGAAGACCTCAGCATTCCTTGTAGAACTCTTTGAGGATGCCTCCGAGAAGAGTACTGCAACTATTAAGCGTATTCTCCTAGAGAGTGAGGACTTAATCAACTACCTCAAAGCAACAGCAAAAGAAGATATCACCAGCCGTAATGGTATCTCTGCTCAAAAAAATTAAGGCACATTAAGGAGTCCCCCGAAGAGATGCAGAAGCTTACGGAGGGTGTCGAGAAACTCAAAAACATCTACAAAGACCGTAGTCCTATAGTCGCATTCTATGCCGATATTAAAAAGGGTATAGACCTTATTAAGAATAGTAGTAAAGAAGGTGGTAAGACTGATATTGGCTTAGGCCTAGAAAAAGATAGGAGGTGCGACTGGTAAGGTTCTTCCACATGTTAAGGAGCTTGGACAACAGATAGGAGATATTCTTGGTGATAGTAGTATATCAGAGGACATAGGTATCCTAACAGATAGCATAGCAGGTATAGGTACTGTCTGCTATGGGGGTCGGTAAGATTATGAGTGGGGATATCCTCGGAGGTATCCAAGGGGTGATATCGGGTGTCGGGAGCATAGTGTCTATGGCTAGCCGTGCCGAGGCTGCACACCGAGAAGCTCTCAAAAAGATACAAGAGTCTGCCTTAGCCTTTGAGCGTGAGTATAATCTTGTCCTCCTTAAGCAACGCCTGCTTATGGAGGAGGCTGTCACACCCTTTGGAGAGGATAAGATACGCAAGGCTGTTAATGCCCTTAAGGTCTATGCCGATGCTGATGCTTCCTACCGAAAGCAACTCAAGGGACAAGAGCAGGATAGACAAACGGGATGGTTGGGCACATTATTTAACCCTGAGATTGATAAAATCAATGCTGCGGTTAAGCGTGGGCATGGCTTGCTGGCTCAAGTTAAGATTGTCACGGGGCATGTAAGGACGGGACTATTTGGTTGGGGTAAGGGCCGAGATACCTATAGCTCTCTATTAGATGTATATCCTCAGCTTATAGATAAGCAAGGTAATCTCAATAAGGAAATGCTTAAGTCTGTAATGTCTACTCGCTCTATGAGCAAGGAGCATAAACAAATGTTAGAGGATTTACTTGCCCAGCAAGAGCTTATGGAACAAGCCCAAAAAGACTTCGATAATTACCTGACAAATACCTTTGGCTCGCTTGGCTCATCGATGACATCAGCTATTACAACCTCTCTACGAGAGGGTGGTAATGCCTTGGAGTTGTTTGCTAAGGATGCCTCTAAGATTATAGAAAATCTCGGGGAGCAGATGATATACTCTCTATTTTTTGCTGACCGCTTTAAGCAACTCAGGGAGCAATTAGAGAGTGTCTATAAGAGCGGTAAGCCACAAGAGCAAATAGCCGAAGAGGGACGCAAGACTATTGCGAACTTCTACAAGGGTATGTCGGGAGAGGTAGCACAAGCACAAGAGTGGGCAAAGGCTTGGAAAGAGTCTGCCACCAAAGAGGGCTTCTCCGTATGGAGCTCACTGGGTGCAAGCCAATCGCCTAAGAGTAGCAATGCTTTTACAACGATGACTCAGGAACAAGGAACAAAGTTAGAGGGGCTATTTACCTCTGCTCAAGTTCATTTGGCTAACATTGATGACCATACTATCAACATTACTGCTAGGTTATCTAATGTACTAGATAGTCTAAGTCAGATAGCCCATAATACTAAGCCTATCATATCTATATATGAGGAAATACAGACCCTTAAAAGAGAGGGTATCAAGATTAAGTAAGATATATGGACGGACTATTGTATATCAATGAGCAAGATGCATGGAAAGCTTATAAGGTTTTTCCTTGCAGAAGACAAAGCAAGGTGAATTTAAGAATTATGCAGAGTTGCTTAAACCTGCTAAGGCGAAGGCTCAGACTGCCGTTAATTTCCCCGAGGAGCATGGTGTACGCCTGCCACAACATTTATCTATTACACTTGAACCTCGAGAGTTGAGTCTAACCTTTGCCCTTGTGGCTGATAGTAAGGATGACTTTCTCTCAGCCTACACGACCTTCCTCTCTAAAATAAGGGAAGGTAGTAATGGCTGGGTAAACTTAAGAGTCCCTGAGCTTAACAAGACCTTCCACTTATACTATCTATCCTCCGATGGCTACAAGCAGATGACAGCTCTCTCAGAGGGCAAGGTGGTGGCTCTTATAACGCTCAAATTTTTCTGAACCTAATCCCAGTTACTAATGATTATATAGCACTATTATAATGGCATTAAAATTATATTCTAAGACGGGTGCAACTCGCCTTGAGTTCTCTCCCTCATCAAGCGATAAGCAGAGCGAGCGTATTATGGGAGAGGCAAGCATAAGCCTATCCTTTAGCCTCCCCACCGCAATAGAAATCCTAATGGGAGATTATGTCGATTACGAGGGGAGAAAATATGTAGCACTTGCTAACTATACTCCTACAAAAAAATCTACACGAGAGTATCAGTATAGTCTAAGCCTATATACCATCGAGAGTACCCTTGCATCGGTTAAAGTTCTTAAGCCGGCTAGCGAGCATCAAGAACTTAACTTCTCTTACGATGCGCGTCCTCATGAGCATATACAGCTCATTGTAGACAATGCCAATAGAGCAGGCTTAGGCTCTTGGAGAGTGGGGACTGTCCTCTCTGCGGGGAGCGTTAATATAGAGTATAATAATAAATACTGTCTTGAAGCACTCAACGATATTGCTGAAGCCTACAACTCTGAGTGGTGGATAGAGAATGGAGTTATCAACCTCATCAAGCGAGAGCATGGTTCTCCTATTAGGTTAGCATACCAAGAGGGCTTAACCTCGCTGTATGCCTCTGCTGCCCGTGAAAAGCCTATCACTCGCCTATATCCTCTCGGTTCAACTCGCAATATAGATACAAGTAAGTATGGCTCATCAAGGCTACACCTCCCTCGTAATGCTAGATACATAGAACGGAACACTCATCTTGGGCTTATTGAAGCTAGTGAGGAGGCTAGCTTTAGCCATATCTACCCTAGATACACGGGGGTAGTAAGCTCTGTGCGTACAGAGGATAGACGTTCACCTGAGGGTAAGCCCTACAAGGTCTACTACATTAAAGATAATGACATACCCTTTAATGCCAACCTGTATGAGCTACAAGGACTTACCAAGCATATAGTGTTTCAGTCGGGAGAACTTAATGGGCGAGATTTTGAGGCGAACTACCTTACTAACACTAAGGAGTGGGAGATAATAACTCAGTTCCCCTACGAGGGGACACAGCTCCCCCGTGAGCCTCTTATCCCTAAGGCTGGCGATAAGTATATCCCTTATAACTTCCGCATGCCTGAGGAATACATCTCTCGTGCAGAGGAAGAACTGCTTACAGAAGCGAATAAGTTCCTAGATAAGGTAAGTATTGACAGCACCATATATAAAGCAAGCACAGACTACACTTATCTCCTAGAGCAAGGCATAAACCTTGGGACCTTGGGCAACGCATATCTCTCTATGATGTAGACTTATTCCCTCAACTGCTGGAGAGCATCAGACTCGTATCATAGCCATAAGCCGTAGCCTTCTCATCCCCCAGCAAATGGAGATAGAGTGTAGTGCAAACCATTGAGCGTGGACGCATTGAGCAGATGGAATCTGGTCTAGATAAGATGCGTGCTGCATATCATCGTGTAGAAGCTACTATGCCCAGCATACTTCGTTCTAATGATAGCACAGATCCTTCTGAGGATAATGTCCTTAGTGCTGTACGCTCAATAAAAAGCCATACAGAGGACTGCTCTCCGTAAGGATACTCATGATAGAACAAGTTACTCACTAGGGCTCTACCGAACATGTCCCTGGCATTTTCGGTTGGCTACTAAGCCCCGAGGGAGACCTTGACCTACGAAACCTCAAGGTAAGTGGCACATTAGAAGTAGACGAGCTTCGCAAAAATCGTATCTCTATACAAGAGGGAGAGCATTACTTCTCCTCTGGTAATGCCATTGTTGAGGAGGTGTTAGAGGGAGATAAGATGCGCGTTAAGGGCGAGCAAGGAGAGGTGAGCTCGCTGATTGCTGGGGACTATGTCATCGGCAAGTGGACTAACACATCAGGGAGTATAGAGGTCTGTAAAATTAAGATTACAGCCGTGAATGGCTTATTATTATCTTACACCCTAGCACCTAATACCTCTATCCGCCCAAGGGTAGGCATGCATCTCGCTCAAATGGGACACGATACCGATACTCGCAGACAGAGAGCATCTGTTGTAAGAGCGAATGCAATCATACAATATGCTGGTGTCCAAGGGTGGGAGATACACCCTCAGCATATAACAGCCGTAATGGGAGACCTGGAGGGCTTCTCCTTTGAGCCTTTTGGAGCTCTTGTAGGGAGCGGTGTGTATATCAATAATGCCTATATCACAGGAACAATTACCCAAAAGAGTGCAGACGGTCGCTCAACGAGACCTCTACCGTTCTATAAGGGAGAGTGGACGGCTACATCTATAGCCCACACAGGAGATCAGTACCTATATGCTGGACATAAGTGGACATACCAAGGGGTGACACCTACAACAACAGCTCCATCTGCAACCGCTAATTGGTTTGATGATGGAGAGGTGGCAGAGTCTCTGATAAGCAACCTCTCTATCGGTGGGCGCAATTATATACGTAACTCTCGAAAAGAGTTTAAGATGAAGGGCTTGCATAAAGCCCTAGAATTAAGCGATACACTCAAGGAGGGTTCTGCGGTTACCTTATCGGCATATATAGTTATTCATGCACAACCCAAGGTGGAGGGCGACAAAGCGAGACTAAAAATTCTTATTAACTCCCGCTACTTGGAATGAGGGTTAATGGGGGCTTAGCAGACTTGCCTACAGGTGTAAGTGAGGGAATTGTGCAGAAGACTATAACGCTTGACCGCGATGTTACTAGGGCTTTATGTTTATCCTAATTACTACTATCTAAAAAGAGGATAAGGGTGCAGAGATTACGGTTAAATGGGTGAAGCTTGAGTATGGCAACAAGGCGACCGACTATACGGAAGCACCCGAAGACACGGCAGACGCCATTAAGAAAGTGGAGAGCGAGAGCAAGATCCTAGCAGTATCGGAGGCAGGCAAGGCGCAGGCTAATGCTATTACCGAAGCGACACGCAGGGACACGGCTCTTAAGACAGAACTAGAGGGCAAGGTATCGTCAATACTTCTAGCGTTGCCTCAATTCAAGGAGACTTGCAACGGCAGATCGATAGGCAGGTAGAAATGTTTTGGGGCGAGCAGCCACCAACCGGTCGTATCGGCTGGACGGAAGCGGACGACGCCAAGCACGAGGGTGACACTTATACCGTTCGCTCACCCGAAGGAGTTACCATTACACCGCAGAATGCAAAAGCAATACCCCAATGTGGGCAAGTCGTGGCGATGGCATGCCAACGGCTGGATAGAAATTGCCGATACCGATGTAACGCGCGCTTTGGCTCTTGCTGGAGAGGCTAAAGTCTCGGCTGATGGCAAGGTTACCCACTTCAGAGGCAGTGCAATACCAACTGGATATAAGCAGGGCGACCTTTGGACGCTGACGGGCGTGTGGAACGGCTTTAAGCAGGGTTCTATACTTACGGCTACACAAGATGAGGTTATCGGGCAGTATAACCCTACTCACTGGAAAGAAGAGGTGCGGTACACTGATGATACAGCTATTCGCACGCTCTCTATCGGTGGGCGCAATCTTGTTAGGAGATTTGATGCAGTTAAGCAAGATGGCTATTGTTTGGGGTGTTGGCTATTCCCCAAGCCAGAGCAGTGGCAGGCAGGGCTTGAGTATACTCTATCCTTCAACCTAGGCACAACGCATAACGACCCTCTTGTTTGGCTTTATGTGGACAAGTATAGTAGAGGAATAGCACGAATTTATCCGCAGGAAGAACCTCAAAGGGGTAATGATGGCTTGTTTTACGGAAGATATGTATGCACATTCAAGCCAACCCAAGAGGATATAGATAGAGGTAGACCACGTGATGGGTGGGACGGCTTTTAGGCTGTATCTCGGACATTCTTCTAATGGGCGAAATGCTAATGATCCCAAAGCTAAAGTAGATAAGCTAAAAGCTCGAAAGGGGCAATAAGGCGACTGACTACACCCCTGCTCCAGAAGAGATAGATGCTAATATCCTCTCTGCTGAGGAGAGAGCCAAGCAGTATGCCTTAGAAGGCGATAGAACGCTCAAAACTCAGTTAGAGGATAAGATGTCCGTTAATGATTACCTTAGGCAGGCTATCGCTAAAGGGACAAAGCAAGAGGCTGGTAAGATTGACACAGGGCTTGTCCTTACAGAGGTACTAGGAGTTAAGGATAGAGATGGCTTGGTACGCTCATTTTTGTCTGGAGATACCGCCTATCCTGCATTCGCGGCAGGGGTAGACCATTTTGGCGAGAACAACCAGTCTAGCCGTGTTATGATTACTCACAATGGTGATGTCATCTTGGGACAGATGCGTATGCTCGGAGATGCTGGAGTTATCTCATTTGTTCCAATGGCAGGAGGCACGCCATACCTCAATATAGGGGGCTCTCCTAAGGCGATTAATGATATGGTGTCAGGGCAGTTCTCTGGTACGGACAGACAGAGCGAAAAGGTTGTAAGATCTTACTATGGTGAAGATGAAATAGATGAGATAGTACTTATTGATAACTTCCGTATCAATAAATCAGGAACAAGTATAAGAATTAGTGGGTCAATGACTGTCGATGCTCATAGTTCGCGTATTGTTGATATGCATAATTTAGAGGTAGGAGGTCTCCCCGATCGACAAAACTCGACTGTCAAGCGCAATGGAGAAGGCTATACAAATATAGCAGCAAGTATAATACTATATTATCGAGCTTCAGAGACAGGTCAATACAATCAAGTACGCTCGTGGTATAGGACTGCTTATAGTTATTGGGATGGGAACTACCATATGGGCTACGAGGAGTATAAGTCGGGAGAGCAAAGACTAGATATAGCAGAATCTATCCCAGGTATGCAGCAAGGATATTACAAGCTAGCTCTAGCTATCAAACACAATGGTTCTGAGGAGGCTCATTCTAATTCTGATGTGACTAGCCCAGATGGCTATGACCACAGAGTCGGGTGAACGAGAGATACATCTATCCAGCCAAGCTTTGTATGCCATATTTGGGTCTCGCAGATTCTTCCATGTCGATGAGAATGCCGTAACTATCAAGCATAAGTTAGACATCTTTGGTGAAACCAACATGCCAGGGATACTTGCTGCAGGTAAGGTTACAAAATGGGGAACTATAGATAATGTCTATGGAGCTAAAGTCAATGAGAACAGGGAGAGATGGAGCGAGAGTTGAACGACAGGGGGATAATTCGTACAAGGTCTACCATCGAATAGGTCATAGTAATTATACCGTTCAGATTACGCCGTTTGATACCCGAGATGCTGGCTCTATCTTGGAGGTTGCTCCTACTTACTTCCGTTGCTGCTTCTATGGCACAATGGATAATAACAAGTATCAGCATGAGTTTTGCTATACTTGTATCGGTAACAACCAATAAATAGCAGAGGAGAGCCTCCATTTTGGCGACTCTCCTCTAAATAATTCTTTGTACTATGGACTTAGTTATTACCTTCAGCTTTCAGGGCTTGATAACCAGCATCAGTGATAGGGTAAGCAATAAAGGCATCTTGTAATAAGCGATAGACTTCCTCGTAATTTCCTGCCGCATAGGTCTGCCTTAATCTTGCGACTAGCCTCCTGCATCACAGCGTTTGGGATATAGCCTACTATTTCTTTAGGAGTTGTCAAATCGTAGAATACAAAATCATGCCCATCGATAAAGTAAGACACTAACTCTCCTTTTTCATCGATGATATAGTCACTATATACTTTAATCGCATGTTTATCATAGAGCTTATTCTCTTCAGAGATTCCAAGGTTCACGGTGTGGTCATGACCTGCAGGGTAGAATACAAGGGTGTTAAGTCGCTTCATGCACTCTTCAATAGTTCTTGTTGTTGGGGTGTTGATAGTTGTTTCTGCTCGTAGACTCTGTGCCGAGCGAAGGTGGACTAAGATAGGCGTATTGGGTTCAAGTATACGCTTAGGATCTTCCTTCTTATTGCACGCTGAGATGCCGATAATAAAAGCCACGGCAAGGCTCAATAACTTTGCTAATTTCATGGGTCATAATGTTTATGTGATTACCTTTGTAAAGGTAGTCATAAATAACAATTATGACACCTCTTTCTCTTGGATAGGAGGATAAAAAAAGCCCCCATCCGCTTAAATAAAAAACTCTGACCTTCTTTAATTAAGATGTGCAACCACACTCGGATAGGGCTTATACTCTTGTCCGCGTGGTTGCACATTTATTGTTTAAGAAGGTCAGAGCAACAAAGATACTAATTATATATAAACATTATACTCATTAATTAAAATGAAAACGCCTATTACTTACTATGGAGGTAAGCAAACAATGCTTAAGCATATCCTCCCACTCATTCCAAAGCACAAACTCTACACAGAAGCCTTCTGTGGAGGTGCTGCTGTCTTCTTTGCCAAAGCCCCTGCCGAGGCTGAGGTTATCAACGACATCAATATGCATCTTGTCAACTTTTACAATACTCTCCAGCTAGACTACGATGCTCTCAAGGCTCGGATTGATGCAACCCTCCACTCAAGGGATACACATACCCACGCTGGACACATTCTTGCTTATCCTGAGTTCTTCTCGCATGTAGACCGTGCGTGGGCTGTATGGGCATTATCTAAGATGTCCTTTGCATCTATGCTTGATGGTACATTTGGATACGATTTTGGCGGTGGAATGCCCAAGAAAGTACGCAATGCTAAGGAAGAGTTTGCCCAGCATCTCGCATCTCGCTTAGAAAGCGTGACAATAGAAAGTAGGCACGCTTTTGAGGTGATAGATACCTATGATAGTCCCACTACATTTCACTTTGTTGACCCTCCATACGTAGGCTCTGATTGCGGGCATTATGAAGGTGTTTTTGGTGACGCTGACTTAGGTCATCTCCTCGACTTGCTCGCACAAGTCAAGGGTAAGTTTATGCTTACCATGTTCCCTCATGATCTGATAGCCGAATATGCTGAGCGGAATGGATGGACAACGCACAGGATTGAGAGGTTTATTTCTGCATCCAAGACATCTAGGCGAATGCAAGAGGAGTGGATGATATGTAACTACTCTATGGAGGATGAGGAGCAACGCCTATTCTAAACAAAAGAAATGTCTACTCATTACATAGCGTTGCGAATAAATATAAAAGCCATCTACAGCAGTCGCTGTAGATGGCTTTATTCTATCGCCCTTAAAACGGCATTCTAGCCTCTCTAAAAGACTCCTTTAGTTTAGTCTTCAGGCAAGAATTTATCATGTACTTTGTCTACCCGATAGGCAACAATCTTACCCTCATTATACATAGCTGTCACATCCACGTAATAGATATGGGTAAATATGTTTTCTTCTCCTTCTGCAAACTCTTGCTTAATTGATTTGTCAGCAAAGATTAACTTACGTACTTTGGTGTCGAGATGCTTCAATAATCCCTTTATTAGACTCACTCTTCTCCGCTGAACTGAACTGTATTGGTCGCAAAAAGTACTCCTAGTTTAGCTTCTTCCGTTTTACCCTCTTGCTCCAGCCGTTCAGAGGCCACGTGAGCTCTATTCTGTACAGCATTCCCTTCAGTAGAATCTATCCCGAACGAGCAGTTATTATATATCCGAATATCACCGCTATTATTCTCTATAACTTGAATCTCCATCTTTGAAGCAGGATTGCTCGCTAATGGCTGAATAAATTTAGAGATATTGTCTAAACTCTTCCTGTTATTTGCCTCTGTTGGAATATTACCTCCTTTCGCTAACCCAATGATGGCTTTTACCCAAATAACCAGCAAATTCAATGATTGTATTAGCGTAACCAAGGTAAGAACAAGTGATCTCCGCTGGAGGTAATGCTTCAATCAAATCAAAAATGATGCTTCCTTCTTCTACTTTGTATATACTTAGTTTAGGCTTAGTTATGACTTCTCCTTTCTTATTCCTGTAATTGATGTACTCGTCATGCAGAGCTTGAAGTCCTTTGGTAAAACTCCATCAAATCTACAGGCTCATTGTTCTCTAAATGATAACGTAAGCAGATCTGCTTATTTTTCTTTTTCATTGACCATATTCTTTAGTAACTATTACTTATAGCAAAGATAATGAATAGATAATGTCTTGCCAAGATTGGTATTCTCTAGACTAATTAAGTGCAGTTTTTTTGCATACGCTTCGTTTGCCGAAAGCAAGAAGAATAGACATACGCTTCGTTGCCGAAAGTACTAACGCTTAGTTTTGCCGATTATACATTTGGAATCATAGCAAATTGTTCCTTTAGTTTTAAGCCCTAAAAGATAACATACGATGGACTTCAGACAATACAGATAAGGGAATTGTATCGGTTATAGGGAAGCCGAAAATATCTTTATATAGCTCAGTCCTAAAAAGGAGATTTCGTAGATATCGCCCCCAAGATTGATTACAACAATCATTAAAACTGCTACGACGGAGTCAGGATATACCTATCGACTCCTTAAGACCAAACTGGTTGGAGAAAACGATATACCAATCAAAGCGACCATTCTTTCTATCTCCAAAGGAAACAAGATACTCGATGCTGTCATTTTAAGTTTGGACTTCACATTTGAAACCGAACACTTTGCTCATTTTGTTGTGACTACAGATAGTATTCACATTCACAGATACGAAGTAGAGCATCTGGAATACGACAAGGAGACTGGAGAAATCATAGGCAATAGGAATATTCCTGATACAACGATACACTCAAGTCTTTACCTTATAAGAGACGGACACATCATCAAGCAATAAGTTCAAGCTATTCTTCACCGATAATCCTGTTCAGCTCTTCCTCGACCTCTTCTATCGATGGAAGAGCTGACTTGAGCTGTTCGGGAATAGCCTTGGAGAGTTGATAATCGCTCACCCCGATGGCCTGGTCGTAACCAGAAAGGGCATATTGTGCCACCACCTTGTCGCCGCCATTGCAGAGGAGCAAACCAATCGTTTTGTTGTCGTGTTCGCCACGCAATGTGTCGTCTACCACGTTGATGTAGAAGTTGAGTTGCCCCATATACTCAGGTTTGAAAGCCGTAGCTTTGAGTTCGATGACGACATAAGCGTGGAGTGGGATGTTGTAGAGGATGAGGTCGGCATAGAAGTCCTGCTCTCCCACTTGGAAATGCTTTTTGCTGAGCCACGAATGCGAAGCCGTTGCCCATTTCGAGCAAATACTTCGTTACGTGCGACACAAGCTGCCGCTCAATGTCTCGCTCATTCATCGCTTCTGTCTGCCCCATCAAATCGAAGATGTAAGGGTCTTTCATCAGATAGTTGGCTAGGTCGCTCTGTGGCTGTGGCAAGAGAGCGGAGAAGTTGTTGACTTTCTTTGCCGAGATTTGCCGTGCAAAGAGGTTGGTGTCCAACTGCACCTTTTAGGACGTTGCGACTCCATCCGTTGAGAACGGCTTGCGTGATGTACCAATATCGCTCACCAAGGGGCAAACGGCTGTTGAGCAAGATGACATGGCTCGCCCAATTCGTTCGTGTCACCGCAGATTGCTTGAACAAAGCTTCGACTTCCGAGAGATCAATATGGATGCCATTATGGAGCATTTCTGAGATACTCTGAATTTGCGCAATAGGTTGTTGCGTAATTATACTAGGCTCATTATCTGAGGATTGAATTTGTGCAACAGGTTGTTGCACTATTTCATTGAGCTGCTTGGTGAGCTGTTGCACAAGTTCCACAGAGGGCTGTTGCATTTGCGCTTCTACCTCATGCAATTTGCGGAGCGTTTCTAAGGGATAAGCACTTGCAAATTGGCACATATAGAAGATGTTGCGACGAGAATAGCCTTTCTTTTCGGGATATTCCGCACGGATAGCTTGCGAGAGTTTGTCGACGACCTTGCCTCCCCAGCCTTCTCTTTCTTGGAGGTAGAGGATATAGGTACCCACTTTCCAATAATGGAAGAGCATATCGGCATTGGCACTGCTCGCAATACGCACTTGAGTCTGCTCTAAATCAGAGCCAATAGCACGCACTATGGGCGAAAAATCCTGTTTGTCGGTGTTCTTTATATCGTTGCTCATTGTGAAATCTATTATAATTGGTTGAACTTACTCATCGCATTCGCCTTGATGTCGTCGGCAATGTCTATGTAAGGCTTCATTGCCTTGTAGTCACTATGTCCCGTCCATTTCATCACCACCTGTGGAGGAATACCCAATGCAAGGGCATTACAGATAAAAGTACGACGCCCAGCGTGCGTACCAAGCAAGGCATATTTCGGAGTTACTTCATCAATGCGTTCATTGCCTTTATAGTATGTTTGTCGCACAGGTTCATTGATTTCAGCAAGCTCAGCCAATTCTTTGAGGTAATCGTTCATCTTTTGATTCGTAATCACTGGCAAAGCCTTGTCATTTTCAAACTCCACATCTTTATATTTCTCAAGAATAGCCCTACTGTGGTCGTTTAATTCGATAATCAAACTATCGGAAGTCTTGACTGTCGTCACTTCGATGTAATCTCCTTTGATGTCACTTCTACGAAGATTGAAAACATCAGAATAACGCAATCCCGTGAAGCATTGAAAGAGAAAAACATCACGCACACGTTCAAGGGCCTGCTTCGTTGGTGGGATTTTGAACTCTCGGAGCCTGTTCAATTCTTTCCACGTTAGAAAGATGATTTTCTTTTGCGTATCCTTGAGTTTGGGCTTAAACGTATCGTAAGCATTATTGCTGTGCATTCCTTGCTTAAAACTCCATCGCAAGAACCATTTCAGGAAACTCAATTGTTTGCCAATAGTGCTATTGCGCATTTCTCTCACTTCTCGAAGATACTGCACATATTCAGTTAATCCCTCCTCATCGAAGAACTCAAAACCTAGTTCTGAACGAAAATTCTTAAGATGATTTTTTACAGCAGCAAATTTCTCAAAGGTGGAATGCGTCCAATCATTCTGTCTTCCGCACACACGAACGAAATCATCAAACGCTTCGTAAAAGTTACTAGGCACATTAGACGTATCAGCACTTGACAATTCCGTTTTTTCATTCTGCCCGTGCCTATTGTTGAAAGCCTCCTTCACCTCAGCAGGGCTTGGCATAATCTCTGCGACCTCAAATCGCTTGAAAATCTCTTGCAATTCAGTGTAATATCCTAAGAGAGCAAAGCATTGATTTCCGATGCAGATTGTTTGAGTTTATTGGTGCATCCGTTTTTCACTCGTTGTTTATCACCATCCCATTTCGCCACATCAATGCGGTATCCAGTAGTAAACTCAATTCGCTGGGAGGCAAAGTTCACTCGCATACGAATAGGCACGTTCTCTACAATGGGCTCTCCGTCTTTCTTTCTACTTTCGAGAGCAAAGATGATATTACGCTTGATGTTCATAGTTTTGGTTGTTATGATTTATGCACCCAAAGTTACACCCAAATTCTGATATAACCAAGAAAATCCTATGATTTCTCGTTTTTACTTGAAATGAACTTAATGTGCTGAAAAACAATATGTTGATGTCTTATGATGTTTTATGACATAACAAGAGAAAGAGCCTCTCTCTCCGCAAAGTGGCTCCAAGATGACTTTCAAAATGGTCGTCAAAACAGCCTCCAAAATTAGCGTAAATCGTTGTAAGACTTATACTTACAACGATTTTTCTTTGTATATAAGCCTACACAGTGACGGCTAAACCCTAGGTTTTGATAGTCATCATTCGGTCAAATTCTGCTACATAAACTGCTACACAAAATAATGCTACAGAAAAAGTGTAGCAGTGAAGGCAAAATGAAGGGCAAAATAAAGGTAGTAACGCAATCTCTTTCAATGTATTAGTAATTAACTTTGTAGCCAAGTGCTACACTAAAGAATGATGCATTATGAGACAATCGTTCAAGGTGTCCTTCTACCTACGCTCTAACTATGAGAACAAAGAAGGCAAATCGCCTGTCATGCTCCGTATTTTCCTTGGAGGAGCAATGAGTAACTTAGGGTCTACTAAGATTTTTTTGTAGACAAGTCGCAATGGAACAACAATACTAGCCGACAAAAAGGGCGTTCTTCCGAAGCTCTTGCTGTCAATGCCAGTCTTGATGCCATCTCCACCAATCTACACAACATCTATCGCAAGTACGAAGATGACGAAAGTATCTCGCTTGACAAACTTCGTCTTTGCCTACCTCAGGCAAGCCAAAGAATACACAAGTTTTCTTCCAGTCTTTGATAAATTCATAGACGACATTCGCCAACGTGTGGGTCACACAATTAGCAAGGATAGCTTGCAGAAGTACAGCGTCTTGCGCAAACACTTTGCAAATTTCCTTCTCCATAAGTATAAGCGTAAAGATTTAGGGCTTACCGAATTCACGCCAGCCATTGTGCAGGATTTTGAGCTATACCTCACCTCCATTGCTCGCTGTGCCTACAATACTGCTGTGAAAAAGATGAAGACCTTGAAAAACAATTACGATTTATGCCCTCAAGCGTGGTTATCTTCTCCAAGACCCATTCCTTGACCACCATTTTCACCTCAATCCTGTGGACAGAGGTTTCTTGACGGACGAAGAAATAGTCTGCATTGCCAATAAGAAAATAGAGATTCCCCGTTTGGAACTCGTACGTGATCTCTTTATTTTCTCCTGTTTCACAGGGCTTGCCTACATAGATGTTGCCAATCTTCGCAGAGAGCATCTCGTAATGATGGATGACAAAGCGTGGATTATGACACGCAGACAAAAGACAAATATCGAGAGTAATGTGTTGTTGCTCGATATCCCCAAGACCATTATTGCTAAATACTGTAACAATTCCAATTATCCTTCACGAGATGGCAAGCTTTTCCCCATTCTCTCTAACCAGAAGATGAATGCTTACCTCAAAGAAATAGCTGACTTATGTGGCATCAAGAAAAACCTTACCTTTCATCTAGCTCGACATACTTTTTGCAACCATGTCGCTAAGTAAAGGGTACCCATGGAAAGCGTTTCTAAGATGCTCAGTCATACAAATATCAAAACGACACAAATATATGCACGCATTACGAACAAGAAAATAGAGCATGACATGGAAAAAAATTAGCCGGTAAGCTAGAAAAAAATTCAACAATGCCATGGGAATATAAAGACACTAACATATCACTTTTAATATCATTTCTTATGAACACAAACAAAATGCCTGAGCTTTCTTACTTCAAACTAAAGCTCACTACTTTTTCTCAGTGAACATCAACCTGAACTCCCTGCAAGATGCTCCATTCATTTCTTCTCGCTCTGATGCGACACTCATAGCCTATTGTGATGCTGTGGCGCAAGGCTTCACTCATCCCGAAGCCGAAAGCATTGCCAGCAATGTACTCTTTGACGGTTTGCATTTCTCAAAGTACGACACCCTAGTGTCTGTTCTGGAAAAACGAATTTGAGGCAGAGCTTCCTAGTCCACTACCAGAGAAACTCGCTCCCATTCTCCTCCGCAATAAGGCGGTGCAACGCGTCTTTGCCAACTACCATCTCACGGACGACTTTGTCGCAAGTCCACAGTACGAAGACCTCTACACCGAACTTACTGGAACGATAGTCTTGATCATCGAGCAAAAATAATTTGCCTACCGTTGAAGGAGTAAACGCTGTGGAATAGTCATCATTTGTCACATCGAGGTGCGGTGGTATCAAGAGCCAAGATAGGTATTTCGCTCCACTCGTCAAGTATTTTTTTCAAACCCTTGTCTTAGGGTGTCGCGAACTATCTTGTTATTGCTCTTGAACCACCAAACACTCTCCGATATGAATCATCAAATTATGCCCACAGACCTTCACTCTCCATCCTTCAACCGAGTAGACAAAACAGCCTCTCAGCAAGACAACGCTCCCTCCAGCGTGCCTGCGCCCAAGCAAGTCCATCGTTTCTCTTGGACACGCTTCATTGGCTTAGTCACACTTCTAGCGTTCCTTATCGGCTTTGTATCTCTTCTTTCCAAGCTCATTACGCCACAAGTCGTCACTGCGATTTCCATTCTCGGAAGTTTTCTCTTGTTGCGCTTTGTCGTCAAAGTAATTTTGGAAATCACATTCACGCTCCTGCGTTACTTGTTTTGGTTCGCCGTTCTCTGTGCTATCCTGCTCTGCGTGCTTTGATAAGCACAGTCTTCTCTCAAACCGAAAAGTGGTTATCTCTTCTCGAGATAGCCACTTTTTTTCTCTTTCTGGCTAGTCGAGAGATTATGGCTTTGCACTTTCGCTTCTTCATCATAGCTCCACTTGATGCCCCTCCAAGACGGATGCTGTTTCCTCTTTTCTTTCGCAAAGGTAGTAGGTCGCTTTAGCACTGCGTCAAGGTCAAGTCTAGCGATTAGTCGAGAAATCTCCAGCTCCGCTTTCGCTAGGCTCGTATTTCTCGTCTAAACCTTGTCGCAGAGCAGCTCCCCTCCCTTCTTTTTGCTACGAAAAAGGAATCAGCATACTCCGATCTTTGGACGCATAAAAAAAATGTCGCTATGGATAAGCAAAAAGTAAATACAACATCTTCGATGAGTAGAAAAGGAAATAGCTCCTCCTCTCATTACCGCATAAACCCTACGGCTGAAAAGAGTGAGCAAGTGTTGGCAATTAAGTTTGTACAATGGGATATGCCCCCCCAAAAGTTGGACATTAAATTAAATATTCATTATTCAACTCTTTATAGTATTGAGCACGGTATTGTACCGGGCTCATACCTTTTAACCTCAGTTTTATTCTTTTATTGTTGTACCACCAGATATATTGCTTGAGCTCCTTTTCAAACTCCTCAATAGAGTTGTAATGGTTCACATAGAGCAGCTCATTTTTCATTAAAGCAAAGAAATTCTCCATCATAGAGTTATCCAAGCAATTTCCCTTCCGAGACATGCTCTGTACGATTCCTTTATCTTTGAGCATCTTCTGATACCTGCCGTGCTGATAATGCCATCCCTGGTCAGAGTGCATAATCAGCCCATTAATTTTTGGCTGTTTCCTAAATGCAGCTCTCAGCATATCAATAGCCATTTGCAAGTTCGGACTTCTTGATATGCTGTATGCAATGATTTCACCATTAAACATATCCATTATAGGAGACAGATAGGTCTTAACTCCTTGTATGCAAACTTGCGTGACATCTGTTGCCCATTTCTGATTGGGAGCTGATGCCTTAAAGTCTCTGGCAATCACATTGGGAGCTATTCTACCCACTTCACCTTTATAGGAGCGATAGTGACGCTTTTTACGCGTTGCACTTATACCCAGCTGATGCATAAGTTTCAGTGCTGTCTTGTGGTTGATTTCTATTCCCTCACTGCGCAATGCAGAACAGATTCTTCTGTAGCCATATCTTCCCTTACTTTCGTTGTATATGGAACTTATCCTCTGTCTGACAGAATCATATCCATCTGTTTGGTTAAGACGCTCTCGATGGTAATAGAACACTGAAGGTGCCATGCCAATTCTCTTAAGCATATACTTAAGAGCATGTCCTGCCTGCCTTAGTTCTTCGATGGCACCTGCCCAATCTTTCTTAGACGGGCATTTCTTTCCTCGACTAAGGCTCTCACTTTTTTAGTAAAGCGTTCTCTGTCTTGAGCTCCTGGTTTTCTTTCCGAAGTTGTTCCAGCTCACTGAGAGGCTTTGCTATTCTTTTTAGGTCTACCCATACTTGATGCTTTGCCTCGCTTTTTAGATTCGCCTAGAGCGGACAAACCTTCCTCCCTATATGCTTTTAACCATCTACTAATGGTTTGAGGAGCTGCTCCAAACTTTAACGAGGCTACGTGTAAAGGTAAGTGCTTTTTTTCTACTTCAAGGACGATGTGTTTCCTTAACGCAAAAATCTGCCTTGATAGATTTACCTTTTTCCAAGCCTACTGGACCCTGTTGTAGGTATTTTTGAACGTAAGACTTTTAGATGTCTTTGCATGAATTCCGTAGGTAGCACTGATATGCTCAAAGGCATAACCAGCATCTAGAAGATGCATATACCTGAGCAAATCTGATAAAGTGTTCTTCTTTCTTTTTTTAATACTCATAAGAAAACCCAAAATGTTTTTTTGTCTAACTTTTGGGGTGCATATCAGTTAGCGATTTCTAATTACCTTTGCCAAGAGATAAAAATTACAATCAATACATGGACATTATCGACCTCGCAAACTTTCTGCAAACACACTGGCTCCCTCTACTCGCAGGACTAGTTAATTTCGTTTGGGTATATCTTGAATATAAAGCAAGCATTTGGCTCTGGCCTGTGGGTATTGTACTCCCTATTCTTTATATTGCGGTTAGCTGGGATGCCCTCTATATAGGTAATATCGTTATCAACATCTACTACCTAATCACGAGTATCATCGGTTGGATTATGTGGCTCCGAAAAGGAGATAATGAAGAAGAGGCTCCTATACGACATGCCCACGCAAGAGAGTTAGTACTTGCGCCGCTTGGCATACTCATCTTATCTGTACCAGCTTACTACCTCCTAGACGGCAATAGCTCAATGCCTTCATTAGATGCGGTAGCCACAGTAACCTCTTTTATCGGCATGATATTCTTAAGTAAGAAAATCGCTGAGCACTGGTTCTGCTGGATTATCGCCAATAGCCTTAGCTCGATTATCTTCTTCAATGCTGAAGACTCTATCACCACTATCGTCTTCATCGTTAATCTAACGGTAAGTATTCTCGGTCTAATCCGTTGGTACAAGCTTATCCGAGAAACAAACGAACAAGCCACATTAAACTAACACCCATGAAGCACTACTCCATCAATGAGTATCACGCTTACGATACTATTGTATTAGCCAATGGCGCTTTCCCTACTCACCCTAGCGCACTAGCGCATATTGACCGCTGGATAAATCAGCTCAAGCAAATTATGCTGGTATGCTGTGATGGTGCCGTCAATAATCTACAAACCCTACACCGATTTGCTCCCCAATATCGTTGTAGGAGATTTGGACTCTGTGCAAGCCAGCTTACGTGAACGTCTTGGCGAGCGCGTTATACACATCTCCGAGCAAGATACTAATGACCTAACTAAAACGATGCATCACGTTACGCAAGAAATAGGTAAAAAGCGCATCGTCTTACTCGGCATTACAGGCAAAAGAGATGACCACATGCTCGGCAACCTTGCTTTGCTTCCTCATTATGCTCCTTGGGTAGACGAGTTAGTCATCGTTACTGATACCGGATACTTCCGACTTATTAAAGAAGATGCAAGCCTAGAGGTCGAGCTAGGGCAACAGATATCCATTTTCTCCTTTGAGCCCAAGCCCATTAGCCTTATCGGCTTACACTGGTCTCTGACGGACTATGTCCTGCCCTATCTGTGGAGTGGTACACTTAATCGTGCAGACGAAAAAGATTATTACCATCAAAACGAAACACCCTATACTCGTCTTTGTCGCCAACAAATAATTTTCTTGGTCTATTGGGTCCCTAATAGACTCATACTCAGCCAATTTCTATTGCAAGGATAAATTATATTCTCTATCTTTTGCTCTAGAAAGACGTTAAATACGCTTTCATAGTTAAGGTTTTGGTTAAGTAGGTTGGAGCAGGCTGTGAAGTTTGCTCCCCTTTTTTTTGAAATCTCAAGAATTATCGTATCTTTGGCACACAAACATAAAAACTAATAAATAATACCAATTATGGCACAGGAAGAACAAAACAACCCTTCATTCAACATCGAACTACCAGAAGAAGTAGCTAACGGCGTATACAGCAACCTTGCTGTAGTGATGCCTTCACAAAACGAGTTTGTACTCGATTTCGTAAGCGTACTACCTGGTCAGCAGTCTGCTAAGGTACGTAGCCGTGTTATCATGACTCCTGCTAACCTCAAGCGTCTTGTACGCATTCTACATCAGAATGTAGTTGCATACGAACAAGAAATGGGCACAATCGTCCTTCCTGAAGACTCTTTTCCAGACTGAAGGCGAACACGTTGCTGAAGGTCAGGCTTAAGCCTTAGACTAAGACACAAAAAGGCTATCGCAAATGATTTGCGATAGCCTTTTTTCTTTATGAAACTCGCCCGAAAAGGTCTTAGATTAGAGAGAGCAGGGCAAGCACATCAAAATTCAGACTAATTACGAGTGCCTTTAGGGCACGACACTCCTGCAAAGCCCAGGGTGCAATGAGGGCAAAGCCCGATATGAAACCCTGGGTATACACGAACCAAAAGTAATATCGAGCTCCGTAGGAGCGAGCACTCATAACGCGAGACATTTTACCTTACGTCTCGGAAGTCCGCCCTTTTGGAGACCGTTGCACGGTCTCCAAAGGGGCTCAATAAATGTATTCAATAATTAACCCAGGGCTTGCGCCCTGGGCTATGCAGGAGTATCGCCCTTACAGGGGCTCATCTACGTCTTCCCAATCAATATACTTTATCATTTTGATGCGGTTACACTGGAGAGATAGAATGTACTATTGATATTATATGTCCCCCTGACCTCAAAAGTCTGCTCCGACTTAACTGGTAATGCTCCATTCATAGGAGCAAGAGGAAGGACAACCATCTTAGTACGATTCTCAACGGCAGGGCCTGAACGACCTTGGTCAAGCCAAGAGACATATATCTTATTTGTAGACGTACTATAGCTTACAGAGAGGAAATATCCCTGACGGCTATCTGCTTCTGTGCGCCCCGATATACGATAATACAAATTACCCTTATAGTACTGCTCCTTATCCGACTCCTCTATCTTGATACGATAGATACTTCTCTGATGAGCATCACTCGGTCCGATACCAGCAAAGTAGAGTCCCTGCGTCGCTTCATCATAATAGAAGTCGCGACCAATAGACACTATCTGTACGGAAAGTAGCGAGTACCCTACTTTCACTTAATGAGAACAAGAAGTAACGACCATCTTTATCCTTAAGCAAACAATAGTCATCATTACTAGCTATACCCTCTACACTAGCGTGGGCATACTTGATGCCAATCTTCTCTGCCGTAGAGCTACCCACCTTAAACATATAGATATTAGCATCATCTTGCATCGTGAAAATACCTCTATCTTCATAAGCATAAGCATACTTAACGAAGCGATACTGAGGTACTCCCTGAGAGCGGAGACAATTGCTTTGTCTTAGGGTCTAGTCTATAATAATGCTTATTGGTAAAGGCTAAGTAGGCAGAACCATCTGAGAGGGTAAAAGCTTTCTTCACCCATTCATTGCTCCACGCTTCGGGTTGAAGAATGCGCACACTGCTCTCTAAGGCCATAGTCTTACGATTGATAAGTACAGCACGAGAAGCGTGTCTTCCACCCTCATGACCGAAGTCATACTTCAGAACTACAGGCCAAATAACGACTAGACACACTAAGCGAAGATTCTGCAACAACCCTCTAAATCTGGGTCTTTATCAATAAGCTCTTTATAAATATCCCGACCAAGCCAATTACCTTCTCTATCGACAAGCCATAGATGAGGTAACGACTGAACGCCAATAGGAATATTGACCGGAACTTGAGTATAGCCCGCATCAGAGAACATCATATAGCCTTCATAGCCTGTCAAAGGACGATTGGGCTTAGGCTTCTTTGGTTCTTTGGGATTAGATGGTTTAGTTGAGGGCGTTTCGGTGGTCTTATTGTTCGGGTTACTTACAATAGGAGAATCCCCCCCCCTGCCACAAGAGCAGAAGAGGAAGATTCCCATCATAGATAACGAAAGATAACGATACATAGCTTATTGCTTTGCTTCTATCGTAAAGAACTTCATCCATTTATTACCAGCACCTCCGTAAGCAGACACTGCACTAGCTGGGACTATAAGCTTTAGGTGTACCATTGATGCTATTTGCAAAAAGCTTGAGGGTCTACCTTAGGAGCTGTAGCACCAAGTTCAATTGTTTTAATACTATTGTGGTACCCGAATGCATTAGCATCAATAGTTGTTACGCTAGGCAGAACAATCTTTTCTAGCTTACCGTCATATCCTGCTCGGAAGGCATCTTGAGGGACAACCTTCAATAGAGGATAATTGACCTCAGAAAGGGCAGAACAACGATTAAAAAGCTCCTGGAGCAATCTCTGAGAGATTAGGTGCTGTACAAATTTTTTTAACATCTGACAGCCATAAAAATCCATTACGTCCTATTTTTCTTCAGATTTGGGAAATTAGCCGTAATAAGTTTTTCTAGCGCCATTAAATGCACTTTCACCAATCTCCGTTACGCTAACTCCTATTATATGCTTAATAGTAGTATTGTCTTTTACAGCGGCTAAATGAACAGTTGTCACATAAGGTGGAAGTTCTAATTTATCTCCAGCAAACATACCTGTTACCTTCTTTTAGTTCTGTACCTTCAATAGTTACTCCAGCAGGAATAGGATAAACATCCTTACCATTAATGGTCTTAAAGTTGTGCTTAGTAGCAAATTCCTTATAAGCGACTACTGCAGTTTCTGGCACAACAAGGTCTTTATCCTTAGGAGTACCTTCAAAGGCATCATCTGTAGCAGTAGGAACAGTCTCACCAAGCTCTACCTTCATAAGGGATGTAGCACCCTTTAAATGCGCCAGCCTCTATCTTATTAACAGAAGCAGCATGAACTTCCTTGATAAGCGTCTTATCTGCAAATACTGAAGCGAGCAATATCTGTGACAGTCTTATCTAAAGTAATACTTTCTGTGAGCAAGTAATCAGGATAACTTGTTAGCATACCTTCCTTCATCACTATTTGAGGAAGAGTCTGACCATTTACAGTCTTGAAGCCATGCTTATGTGCAAAAAGCATAGAATGAACTTACAGCAGAAGCATCAACCTTTAGTTCCTTATCGTCTGACGTACCAGCGAAAGCATCGTCAGCAGAGAGTAGGCACAGTCTTATCTAGAATGAGTGTCTTTAAACTTGAGCCTTTAAATGCATTAGCTCCGATTTTTTTGGAGTTTAAGACCAGTGATTTGTTTCAAAGATTTAGCTTCAGCGAATACATTATCAGCAATCTCTGTCACGTCTGCCAAATCAACAAGACCTGTAGATGGGATTTCATCAGCAGGATAAGCACTGAAGAATACGATAGCTGTTTTCTACTTGTATCTTACTCTGAGGGAGTATAGGGGCATCGCAATTTTTGACACAAGATGTTGCACCTACTAGCATAAATGTTGCTAAGCTAAGAGTGATGGTTTTCTTATTCATTGGTTCTGATTATTATTTTTTTGATTGATGGGAGGTAGCACATCGCACGGAAACGATGTGCTACCAATCTCAGATTATAAAATAGAATGATTACTTAAGAAGTTTAGCACGTGTAGTGTTTTTGAGGAGAGAGCGTACCAGTAACATTGTTACCTCTAACATCCACGTACATCAGATTGACTTGCTGAGGACCGCCTAGATTAGCTGGCAATGCACCTTCAAGCTTATTCTCACCAAGATAAATCACATAGATATTCTTCAGTTCAGATAGGCTTTGAGGGATTACACCGCTGAGCTTATTCTTTTCAAGTCCCAATTGCTTAAGGTCTTGAAGAGCCGAGAGGTTAGGAATAGAACCGCTCAATCTCATTGCGACGGAGCCAAAAGCTCCTTAAGCTTAGTTAGCTTGCCAATGCTCTGAGGGATTTTCGCCTGTAAGCTTTATTGCCAGCCAAAGACAGATACTTAAGACCAGCTATATTGCCAAGGCTAGCAGGTATATTACCTTCAAACCTACAGTTAGATAGCTCTAGAGTATCAAGCTTCGCAAGCTGGCCAAGGCTCTCAGGGAGCTGACCAGAAAATCTCTGATGAGAAAGGTCAAGGAAACGCAAGTTCGTTAGCTGACCAATCGTTGCAGGAGAGCACCAGTTAGACGATACTTGTTAGGGCGGTGTTCTTTTGGCTGTAGCCTCGTTACCGTCCCACCACATAGATAAATCGTGAGGGCTAGTGCGCAAATCCAAAGTATCTAGTTGCTTTTAGATTTCCGAGCATCTCAGAGAGCCCACCAGTGAAAGATGTTTGAGCCAAACGTAGTGAACGTAATTCGCTCAGGCTATAGATTGCTTCTGGGAATGCACCCTTTAGCTCTCTATTGTACTGAAGGTTCAGCGTACGCAAAGCAGACAAACGAGCCAAGCTCTGAGGAACAGTCCCCTTTAGGTTGTTTGCCCCAAGGAATAAGCCTACAACACGAGTCTTACCTCCCTACTTGTTCCGTCTTAACACCTTCCCAATTAGCCACAGGTTCTTCTGAAAGCCATCCGCTAGAATGGAACCAGTTGTCACCTGCAAGCTCGTTGTAGAGGTCCACAAGAGCAAGGCTATCTTGCTCAAGAGTACCTGCAGTAGCAGTTGTAGTAGCAAGTACACTTGCCGAACTACTCGCAGCTGCATCAGGGAGCATTACAGCTTCCTTACCACAGCTAGACACAGCCATACAACCAGCGATAAACGCTAGTGCAGGCAAAAAGCATCTTCTTCATTTTTTTCGATAAATATAAAAATTTAATTGCGGGGAACTACTCATAGAAGGCTTTCTCCTATAAGCTTTTGTCCTCCAAGTTACTATATACTTAGTTGAGACCGCCCAACGAGTCTCCCAAAGGACAAGTAAAACTTGTCCTTTGGTGGGGCTTTGCAGAATGCGGTAATCTCAAGGCATTGAGACTGAGTGCGCAGGGAGTTTACTCTTGTAAATGACCAAGCCTGAATGTCGACAATAACGTAGCGAGTGCCGTATTATGCAATAGTCTCTAGTTTAATGTTTGTCTTTACTCTTATGAGGAATAGTGTAGAAGCCTGCAGGGAAAGCATTAACACCCATCTTCTCTAGAATGGTTGTCTTCTTAGTTGCATCCATTATCAGCGTTAGGTTGTTCTTGTATTGAGCTCCCCAACCTTCTAAAGCAGCATAGTAAACATTCCCCTTATCATCAAGACCAAGGCTATTGTAGTATTGGTTCAGAGCTGTAGGATACTCTTTACTATCTACATCAGACCATTTAGATGTTTGCTTACTGCTAAAGTCATGCACATAAATAACGCGATCATTAGGGATATAGAGCATATTACCATAAGCGAATATGCGAGAGCTAGAGGTTTCTTTTTGAGCCAAGTTAGCCGTTTCCTCATTTTTGCTCTTCTAGGATTTTTGAATTCCTTAGGGTCTTGACTCAGTTTAGCTATCCTATTAGGATTAGTATAACTCATAAATAGAGAACCATTATTGGACAATGCTAGACCAGAAACTTTTCCTTGAGCTAGTGCAAGTGATGCTACTACTCTGTCGCCTTGTATCATCAAGACTTTATTATCTTGAGTGAGCGCAAAGACCAAATCGCCAACAGTCTTCATATTAAGCTTTACTTGCTTGAAGAGTTTCAGGAATAAGCTTTGAAACCTCCTTGCTCTCCTCCCACATAAATACCTTTTATCCGTACGCAGATAAATCTTATCCCCTACGACAGCGATATGAGATGGATTTAATGCAACTAACTTTTTCATCTGTATATTCAGAGAGGAACTTAAGGCTCTTAGCCTCGGCAATGACTAGCATACCTTCTCCCCCATGAGCCTTTCCGTTCTGAGAAATGATATATATCTTATCGTTCGCAAAAGCCATATCCTGACAAACATTACCTAACCTCTTACCATTGACACGGTAGAATGCATTATCAACGATAACCTTATGCTTAGCGTTGAGGTATGTAAGTGAGCCCGTCTCTGTATTCATACTCCCCTCATTGAGCAGAAAAACACCCTTATCAAAACGAGGACGAACACCATACTTTTTCTTGAACTCTTGACCATTAGCCTTAATCATAATCTCAAACTCTCCTGGAAGATTTGAGCTAAACGCATAATTAAGACCCGTTGCTACCTGCTTACCATTAACGTACCAAGTAACATCCTTACCATCCTTAACCGTTGACCCAACGGCGGTAAAGTCAGCCTTTTCCAACTGGTGCAGGTTGGTTGCTCCCGAAGAGGCATCGATATGCAAGCCTTCAGGTAATTCAGGCGTGACCTTGTCTTGGACACAAGCTGTCAAGCCTAGTGCTATTGCCCAAAAGGCAATCTGAAGTTTCTTATTCATGATTTAACTTATTAGATTGTTATGTATTATTGTTGTATCATTTTATTGGTTACTCGATATGTAAATCTTTCGCACCAGACACCTCTGTCGAGTTTTCCCCTATCCAGCCATTAACTTGATGAATACCCGTCTGCACTCGGATAAAATCAATACCTGAGAGCTTGACTTTATGCCCCTTCTTATCTACGGTCCCAATCGATATCTATATCGTCACCACCAGAAGAATTGTCGGCATATCCATACGCAAAGCTTAATAGAATATGAAGACCTTTAGGCTCCTCTTGAGGCTTAGAGTTATATCCGTTCTGAGGTAATCTAGTTCCCCTCAAGGTATAGCTATCAGACTTAAGCCACAGAGGATAATAGCTTTGACTGTGATATTCATTTTTAGGTAGATAGCCCCTGCCACCCTTATTATTCGTCCAACGAATATATTCGGAGATATTATCTGCAGGCTTTTCCTTCTGTCTTCGGTCTATGATAGGTTACCCTCATAGTCTGAATATAGGGCAACATCCTTTCCTCTTGCCTTTTGCTCTGCTAACCAAGGGATTTTGTTGTATTCCTGGCTAGCACTACCAGCAATCTCGTACCACTCATCTTCATCAGGGTCTACCATTCTTATTCTTATCTTGTGCGACATAGATAATCCCTGCTTCAGAGCCAAAAGTATTATTTCCTAATATGCAGAAGTCCCTCTGCCCCTCTACATTGCGGATTGTATGGTCAAAGCCAAAGCTCACATAACCACCCCACGAACCAAGAGAAATAAGTCCTCCTCTATTGTTTCCAATAGCTTCAAGCACTTTCTGACACATACGTTCCTCCGTATCTCCCTTCTCGTAATGGGGCAAATGATTGATATGCTGTCCTGGGGCAGGGCGATACTCAAACACCTTCGTTATATAAGGACTAGGACCAGTCCTTTCCGTAGGCTTCTTATTTAGAGTCTCCAAGAAAGCATAAGGCAAGGTTCTATTTTTTTAGGAACATATACAATTTCGTTAGAATGTTATCCCGTTGTTTCACTCCATAGGAGCTGGTACATTGGGTTTGATGACATATAATTTTCCCCGGCGTAGTAAAGTTGCCAGCATCCGAAATCAAGATATCTTTTGTTTCAGGATTAACGCTGATATTATACGGAGTCGTGATTTGCACTTTCAGTTCATCGCTAATAAACTGCTCATTAAGCAGTTCTCTACGACGTGTATCTATCACAAAGTAATTAACCTCGCCCGGCTTATTCTTATGATAAACCTGACCATAGCCATACAGCCTATCCCCATCAAGGTACATATCCGAGCAAGCAACATCAAACTGCTTTAACCTTCTGCCCCGTCTTAGGGTCAACGACATACAGACGGGAAGGAATATCAGCATAATTACCTCGAGACGAAACCCACAAATACCCCGAAGCATCAGCCCGCAATCTATGAAGATTTATCGCAACATCAATTTCTCGCTCTACCTCGAATGAGCCTAAATCAATCACGAAAATACGCGTATCGTAGTTAGGCACACGATAACCACCCGAACAAGCAACATACAATTTGTTACCGACAACAGCCATTTCCTCGGGTTGATAGCCTACCGAACAACGCTGAACCTCACTAAGCGTAGCTGTATCTATTTTAGCGATATAACCTAGGCGTGCATTAGGGTCAAGCCGAACCTCACCTGCATAGCTACTGACATAGGCATACGAGCCTTTGAACGCTACATAACGAGCATTACTTATAGGGATAGCTGCTATATGCTTAGCCGTAGAAACATCCATAACCTCTATTAGGGTGAGAATTATTGATGACTGCCCACAGCTTAGAGCCATAGATTTTGCAAGTCATTGCCTACATCCCCAGCTCCTTATTCACACTAGGATTGCGCATAGCAAAGAGGTTACGCATATAATTACCCGTAGAGAAATCAAAGTAATCTAGCGTTGCCTTATTACTCCCCATATTTCCCTCATTGAGCAAATAAAATGCACCTATATTGCGAAGCTCTTGCCCTCGTGCCGTTTTAGACACGGTGATAGGCGCAACCTCTTCGTCCTTACGACAAGCTGAGAAAGCTAGCACAAAGCTCAAGACAAGTAGCCCAATACGCTTTATACTGATGTATTTTATAGTTTCCATTCTACTTTAATTTTTCCGTGAGTACCCGGCATAGGATATGAACGCACAACCTCATACTGCTGATTGAGGATATTATTGACCTCCAACGTAGCACGCATATCGTAATGCCCTAGCTTGAAGTTCTTCATTACAGAGACATCGTGCGTATACCAAGGCTGTATATAGTTTTCTCTGATATTGGCACTGCTATCATATCGCTCGCCCGTATAGATGGTACTATAGTTTAGACTCCACCCCTTGTAATCAAGAGAAACGACAGCCGAACCACTATGCCAAGGGATATAGGCTATTTGACCTTTGTAATAAGATTTATTAGGGTCTGTTATATCCACAGCCCTCTGATAGGTATAGTTTACTTGAGTGCCAAGCAAAACCTGCCCTAGTTGCCAATGGGCTTGCCCTCTAAGCTCTGCCCCAGCGATACGTACGCGACCAAGATTGACCATAGTCCACTGAAACTGATTAGAGGTAGGCATGGCGATAATCTTATTCTTAACATAATTAAGATAGGTATCACCCTCAAGACTCACTTGTCTTAAAAATGCCTGATTCCTTATTTATTTGATAAGTTACCCCTATATTATATTGCTCTGTCTCTTCTGGCAATAAATCCTTTGAACCAATAAATGTATAATAGAGGTCATTGAATGTAGGCATTCTGAAGATTGACTTATAGAATGCTCTCAAACTCAAATCGGGTAAATACTTAGGTCGATAGTTAAGGGCTAAACTTGGGGTTATGATACTTCTCTGTGGAGCATGCTCATCTGCTACGCGGGTTATATCTCGGTAATAACTATGAAGCAAACTTGCTTTGAAGCCTTACTTCAGACCAATCCCAAGCCGATGAGAGCGCACTAAGAATCGAGAAGCGTTGAGGATAAGCAAAACGATACAGATTAGCTGATAAGGTATTATACTGAAGGTCGGAAGCTAGAGCCATGCGCCACCAGTCCGTAAGTTGCCACTGGTGAGTATGAGAGAAATACACTTCCTGTTGGGCATAATGATTATCAACATACATAGTCGAAACATCTCGTCTAGGGTCTGAGAGATAGTGCAAATAATCATACGCATACTTTGCATTCAATAGCAAGGTATAGTGTTCGTAATTTTTTACGCAGAGAAGATTGAACGAAGAAATTTCTATCCCATTGCCTATCCTCATGTCTCAATGCTCCAGGGATTTCGCACGACCGCACCGGGGTAACCTCGCTCTGAATCATAATAATAGCCTTTTAGTTGCCAATCTCACGATGAAGGCTACCGAATAGAGCTGTTTCCACGCGCCAAGCCCGAACGTCGCCATTGCGCCTCATAGCTGTAGTATCATACCCCCTACCTTACGATACCTATAAGGATATTCGCCTGAAGTGTAGAGGTATTCACTATTGAATGATACATTTAAATTGGGTGAAAGCTTGCGCTCATATAATATCGAAGGGTTGAGCGTTTTTGAAAGACCCATAGCGCGCACTCAAATGAAGATATTGCCGCTCTTGACCCGCAAATATGGGGCGACGGCTCTGCATATAAACAGCCGACGATGACGCATAGTGATTAGCAGGCTGAAGCAAATTACTCTTTTGCCCATTATAAATAGAAATCGCTTCTATATTATCTAGAGAAAACGGCTCAAATCAACTTGCCCATTCTGAGCATTTCCTATACGCACCCCATCATAAAAAAACTCCGACATGCTGCGAGCCCATAGAGCGAACATTGATTGTTTTTAAGCCGCCTATACCACCATAATCTTTTATCTGAACACCTGAGAAATAACGCAAAGCATCAGCAATGCTCACACTACTCAATCGCTTTTAATTCTAAGCCACTAAGATGCTGAGCAGGTATAACCTCTCTAGCTCTTACACGCTCCGTAACAACTACATCTCTAAGCACATGAACGCTATCACCCTGCAAATCGTTTGCTTGTAAGGTGTAAGCCGTGGGAATAATACCAAGTCCCCCAGCAAGAGAGTGCTTAGTTTTGACTGATACATGTTATCTGTTCAGTTTTGGTTCTAGTTATCGGACAAAGGTATAAAAATTAGCCTCAACAGCCAATTTTCAGCCCTACACGCAATTGCATTGCACATCCTACCCTTAAGTATAAATAAAGAACACCCCAGCAAGCGATTGCTTGCTGGGGTGTTACTTTGATTTGCAGAGTGAGCTTACTTCACTTCCTCAAAGTCTGCATCAGTGATGTCTGCACCACCTTGAGATGAATTGTTAGCATTAGGCTGTGCACCACTCATATCAGGTCCTGGCTGAGCACCACCTGCATTAGCATACATTTCACTGCTAGCTGCGTGGAAAGCTGTATTCAACTCTTCTGTAGCTGCATCGATAGCTTCGATATTCTGCTCCTTGTGCGCAGTACGAAGTTTTTTTCTAGAGCAGCTTCAATAGGAGCCTTCTTATCAGCAGAGAGCTTATCGCCCTAGTTCCTTGAGTTGCTTTTTCTGTCTGGAAAATCATGCTATCAGCCTGATTGAGCTTAGCGATACGTTCGCTTTCACGCTTATCAGCTTCGGCATTAGCTTCAGCCTCAGCCTTCATGCGCTTAATCTCATCATCGCTAAGACCGCTAGAAGCCTCGATGCGGATATTCTGTTGCTTACCTGTAGCCTTATCCACAGCAGTTACACTAAGGATACCATTAGCATCAATATCAAATGTTACTTCGATTTGAGGTACTTGGCGTGGAGCAGGAGCGATACCATCTAGATTAAAGCGACCAATACTCTTATTATCCTTAGCTAGTGAACGTTCACCCTGTAGAACATGGATTTCTACTGAAGGCTGATTATCCACAGCAGTTGTGAATGTTTCGCTCTTCTTAGTTGGGATAGTCGTGTTAGCTTCAATGAGCTTAGTCATCACACCACCCATAGTTTCAATACCTAGTGATAGTGGTGTTACGTCTAGAAGAAGGACATCCTTAATATCCCCTGAAAGCACACCACCCTGAGTAGCAGCACCTAGAGCCACAACTTCATCTGGGTTCACGCCCTTAGATGGAGTCTTTCCGAAAATCTTCTCTACAATCTCTTGGATAGCTGGGATACGAGTAGAACCACCAACGAGGATTACTTCGTCAATTTCGTTCTTAGATAGACCTGCATCCTTAAGCGCTTGTTCACATGGAGCTACACAAGCCTGGATAAGTCTGTCAGCTAGTTGCTCGAACTTAGCACGAGTAAGCGTACGTACAAGGTGCTTTAGGCACACCATTTACAGGGAAGATGTAAGGAAGGTTGATTTCAGTAGAAGTAGAGCTTGACAATTCAATCTTAGCCTTCTCTGCAGCTTCCTTCAAACGTTGCATAGCCATAGGGTCTTGGCGCAAGTCTACACCTTCATCGCTCTTAAACTCATCTGCAAGCCAGTCAATGATTACATGGTCGAAGTCGTCACCACCAAGGTGAGTATCACCATTTGTCGAACGTACTTCAAACACGCCATCACCTAGTTCAAGGATAGAGATATCGAATGTACCACCACCAAGGTCAAATACAGCAATCTTCATGTCGCGGTCTGACTTGTCTAGACCATAAGCAAGAGCAGCGGCTGTAGGTTCGTTAACGATACGACGTACATTCAAACCTGCAATCTCACCAGCTTCCTTAGTAGCTTGACGCTGAGCATCGTTGAAGTAAGCAGGCACCGTGATTACAGCATCCGTAACTTCAGCTCCTAGATAGTCTTCTGCTGTCTTCTTCATCTTCTGAAGGATGATAGCAGAGATTTCTTGAGTGTGTATAGACGACCATCGATGTCTACACGTGAGTATTATTATCCCCCTAACAACTGAATAAGGTACGCGTGGCACTTCATTCTTTACTTGGTCAAAGGTTTCGCCCATGAAACGCTTGATAGAGTAAATAGTCTTTGTTGGGTTCGTGATAGCTTGACGCTTAGCAGGGTCACCTACCTTACGTTCGCCACCTTCGATAAATGCTACTACAGAAGGAGTAGTGCGCTTACCTTCGCTGTTTGCAATAACGATTGTTTCGTTACCTTCTAATACAGATACACAAGAGTTTGTTGTACCTAAGTCAATACCAATGATTTTTTTCCCATTTTTCTTTATTCTTTATTTTAATTATTCTCTATTATAATACTTGTGAGGTTTTCACCTCTAATTTGTCCTGCACCTATATCAGTAAGTGCGTTACGCCCATATATAAGACAAAGCCCGTGCCAAAGATAGACACGGGCTAAGCCTCTGACAAGCTATGTGACAATTTGTCCTAGCTTTTTAATTCTTCTATACTACATTTATGACAAGAGCGACAAGTCGAGGGCTCAATAAGTTTTCTCAAAACCTCCTTAGTTCCAAAGCTCTAGTATATTCTGCTCTGCCCAATAAAGATGCGTATAACCAGCAATGACATTCTTATAACGCATCATATAAGTCCCCCACCTTGCGCCCTGTTGCTGCAGTTTGCTCTGCGATAATCTCTTCTTGGGGCTCATGGACGAGTTTAGAATAATGAAACTCATGACCTCTTAGGGGTTAAATGCGCAGTCTTGACATGACGGTAACCAAGCGTCAGCTTCATACCCTCCATAGTCGCTTGATTTTTGAGGATACCACACATTTCATATTCTTTACCCTCTTCATCAATAATTGCGGTGCACAGATACATCATACCTCCACATTCGGCTAAGACCTTACCTCCCGCCTCGGCATAAGCTTTTATTGCCGAGCGCAAATCCGTATTACGGCTCAACTGTTCCAAATAAAACTCAGGGTAACCACCAGGCAAATAAATAAGGTCTGCCTGAGGCAAAGCACTATCTCTTAGAGGACTAAAAAACTGAACCTCCCTATTCGTTCCAATGCTCTTATATTCTCAGGATAAACAAAATTGAAGGCTTCATCACTAGCTACAGCAATACGTAATGGTTGAGCAGTTACTTTAGTTTCCTCTTCTCTATATAGAGGCTTCTGAATGGTACACAACTCTAGCAAACGGACTACATCTACATGAGCATCAATCAAATCAGCCACCTTATCAGGGAAGTAATCTAGTTTTTGCAATTCCTCTAGGGATAAACCTAAATGGCGACTAGGCACATCCAAACTAGCAGTCTTAGGAATATAGCCCAATGACTCTACACCAGCATCCGAAGCTGCATCCTTTAGGAACTGATAGTGATTTTCACTCGCTACCCTATTGAAGACAACTCCAACGACATTTATATTGGGCTTGAAGGTCTTAAAGCCATGAATAACGGCTCCTGTAGAATAGGCTGATGAAGCAGCATTGACAAGCAAGACAACAGGGCAAAACCCAATGTCATAGCCACTTCGGCAGATGAACCTTGCATCTTTTGACTTCCATCATAAAGTCCCATAACGCCTTCCACGACACAAGCTGTAGCCTTGCTGGCGTAACGGGCATAAGTAGCACGTACATGCTCCTCGCTCATCATAAATAAATCAAGATTGATACTTGGCTTCCCTGAGGCTAGGGCATGAAACTTAGGGTCAATATAATCAGGACCACATTTGAAGCTAGCCAAATCATAACCTCTGCGAGCCAATGAACGCAAAAGTCCTAGTGTAAAGGTCGTTTTGCCACAACCGAGTTCGTGCCCAGCGACTAATAGTTGAGGAATTATATTCATAATATCTAGGTTTTGGTATAAAAAGAAGAGTAGCGCACTAATAAAGTGAGCTACTCTCCATTTAATATCTGAAAGGATTAGCGACGGATACCAAGCTCCTTAATGATCGCACGGTAACGCTCGATATCGTTGTTGTAAAGATAGTCAAGCATGCGACGACGCTTACCGATAATCATCTTAAGAGCACGCTGTGTGCTGTAATCCTTGTGGTTCTTCTGAAGGTGACCAGTTAGGTGCTGAATACGGAAAGTGAATAGAGCGATTTGGCTCTCTGGGCTACCAGTGTCAGTAGCGTTCTTACCGTACTTTTTCAAAAAGTTCTGCCTTCTTAGCTGAATCTAAATACATTTGTTTTTAATATTTAATGTTATACTTAATTGTGAAGCAGTAACCATCTCGTAGATTAGCCCTGCTGTCAAATCGTGCCACAAAGATACAAAAAAATTTCTTCATCCGAAACAAACGCTCCAATATGCGAGCAGGGCAAGCACATCAAAAATAGCGCTATCTTTGGGTTATGGATGTACAAGATTATTTTTCTAAAGTAGAAGATCCCCGTGTAGTAGGTCGTTGCAAACATAAGTTAAGCGATATTCTAGTTATAGCACTAGCGAGTTATCTTTGCGGAGGTAATGAAAATATACGCTGAATAGTTGGACTTGCTAAAGAACTCCCTACCTCATCGATGATGTTGTCCATCCGGGACAGGACTAGTGGAGCGAACAGAAACTAGACCTTCGAAATCTGCAACAAAACAAAAGAAGCTATTGCAAAAACGAGTTTCGCAATAGCTCTCTTTAAATACTGATGAAATGAGAAGGACAGAATGAGGTTGAGTCGTCGCTTATCTAATGAAAAGCAATTCACGATATTTGGGAAGTGTCCACATTCCATCTTCCACAATGAGTTCTAGCTTGTCGATATGGCGACGAATTGCATGTAGATAGGGTTCCACCTCATCATGATAAGCCACGGCAATGTCGCGTACAGATGAAAGTTTGTTCACAAATTTGCGCTTGTTTACCATCTCGTCTACCGCATTCACGATGAAATCTGTGTGAGCGTTGATTTTTTCGATGAGAGTCACGTTGTAAGCACTCAGTTGCTTCGCCTTTTCAGCGGGGAAAGCACTGAAAATCTTGCTCACATTGTCCACCAACACACTTTGGTATTTAGTAGCAACAGGAATGATGTGATTCATACAGAGGTCGCCGAGAACGCGGCTTTCGATTTGCACCTTCTTATAATAGATTTCCCATTTAATCTCGTTGCGCGCTGCCAATTCGTTGCGTCTCATCACGTTCATACGCTCAAACATAGCGATGCTTGACTCATCAAGATAGCGATCGAAAACGAGAGGACAACTGGTTTCGCAGTCTAACCCGCGACGTTGCGCTTCTTGTTGCCATTCTTCAGAATAACCATTTCCATCAAACAGAATTGGGCGACAAACTTTGATGTCTTCGCGGAGAATGGAGAGAATAGCTTTGGTGCGTTCGGTGCCTTGTGCAATGAGCGCATCAACGCGAGTTTTGAAATCGGTGAGTGCTTCGGCAACGGCAGTGTTGAGTACGATCATTGCCGTAGAACAGTTGGCACTAGAACCGAGAGCGCGAAATTCAAAGCGGTTGCCTACGAATGCAAAAGGCGAGGTACGGTTGCGATCTGTGTTGTCGACTAAAATCTCTGGGATTTGTGGAATATCGAGTTTCACCCCTTGTTTACCTTCCATGGCTGTGAGTTCGTCGGAACTAGAGTTAGCCACTGTTTCGATGAGTTCACTCAATTCTTTTTCCCAAGAATGAAGAGATTATGGCTGGAGGCGCTTCGTGTCCACCGAGTCTGTGTGAGTTCGTTGCACTCATGATGCTTGCTTTCAGCAAACCATTGTGGCGATACACCCCCATCAAAGTTTCAACGACGAAGGTGAGGAAACGGAGTGTTTCTTCAGGAGTTTTGCCAGGTGAGTGCAAAATGATACCCGTGTCTGTGTTGAGCGACCAGTTGTTGTGCTTACCACTACCATTAATTCCTGCGAAGGGTTTTCGTGGAGCAAGCAACGGAATCCGTGTTTGCGTGCGATTTTTGCGCATGAGCGACACGAGCAACATGTTGTGATCGACAGCAAGGTTGCATTCTTCGTAAATGGGTGCGAGTTCAAATTGGTTGGGTGCAACTTCGTTGTGTCGTGTTTTGCAAGGAATACCCAATTCTAGGGCTTGAATTTCCAAGTCGCGCATAAATTCAGCAACACGTTCGGGAATTGCTCCAAAATAGTGGTCTTCCATCTGTTGGTTTTTCGCACTGTCGTGTCCCAACAGTGTGCGCCCTGTGAGCAAAAGGTCGGGGCGTGCAGCATAAAGACCTTCGTCTACAAGGAAATACTCCTGTTCCCAACCGAGATTGGTCGAAACTTTTTGAACATCGTCATAGAAATATCGGCAAACTTCAAGAGTCTGCTGGTTTACTGTCGCAAGCGATTTTTTTCAGCGGTGCTTTATAATCCAGTGCTTCTCCCGTATAACTGATGAAAAACAGTAGGGAATCATCAAGGTGTCTCCAATGATAAACACAGGACTTGCAGGGTCCCCAAGCTGTATAGCCACGCGCTTCAAATGTAGAACGGATTCCTCCATTAGGAAAAAGATGAAGCGTCGGGTTCTTGTTGTACAAGGAGTTTACCAGAAAATTCTTCTACCATGCCGCCTTTGCCATCGTGTTCGACAAAAGCATCGTGTTTTTCTGCAGTACCTTCGGTGAGTGGTTGAAACCAGTGTGTGTAGTGTGTTACTCCCCATTTCAACAGCCCATTGTTTCATACCTTGAGCTATCACATTTGCGGTGGGAATGTCAAGCGGAGTGCCATTATCCAACGCCTGCACATATTGTTGATAGGTGCGGAGAGGAGATATTTGCGCATCTTCTCTTGCGTAAAGACATACTTGCCGTAGTATTCTGACGGACGTTCGGCTGGTGCAGCCACAGGCACGGGACGTTTCTTAAACGCCTCTTCGACCACTTTGAATCTCAGTGTACTCATTCGTTGAGGAGTGTGAGGGGTATAAAGAGTGAGTGATATTATTTGGAGCGAAGTTACAAAAAATCGAGGTAAACGCCGAAAACTTATCGAGTTTTCCCAGGGCAAGCGCATCAATCTGGGCGTTTCTAGGCTGTAAGCATATAGATTGCACGCACATAAAATTGTGCCTGCCTTACCTAAACTCAAAACCTCAGCGAAGTCTGTACAGACTACGGCTGAAGTTTGTGCAGACTACAGCTGAAGTCTCCAGAAAGTGCTACGTACTTACAAATTTAAGTACGCGCACTCATGAAAATAAGTACACGTAAACACTTTAGTAAGTACGCGTACTCACTGAAACGAGTACGACGTACTGACATTGCTTTTGAACTTGTCGCAAAAAGAGTCCTTTAGGGGCTATGAAGAAGTATCGTGCCTACGGCACTCATAATGCCCCTTAATTTTGATACGCTTGCCTTACTCGCAAAGCAGAGCAAGCATACACTTTTCAATCAAAAATAATTATCTTTGCACAATCACCTATGTAAGGTGATTATAAAAACCTATGTTAGGTTATGATTTTTTTCAGTCTAACAATTATGATGAATTTAGATATTAAGAGCAAGGTCTCTAAGCAAGGCAATCGGGCTGGACAGACCCTCTATTATGCCTATCCGAGCAAGCGGGAGAAATTATCTCTCGAACAAGTTCTTGAGCGTACTAGACTCTACTTGTTCCCTCTCTCGTGTAGATATAGAAACAGCTCTAAGAGCTTTTGCCGAGGTTGTATGCACGAGTTTAGAAGAAGGTATTGGGGTGGATTTGGGAGAGATGGGCACGCTCATGCCCTTTGCCCAAGGCAAACTTATGAATAGCCCCCGAAGAGGTTACTCTAGAGACAATCCAACCAGCAAAAGTTATCATACACCCCCAAAAAAAGAATATACGGACGGCTCTTTCTCGCATTAAGTATCACATTAACAAAGCACAAGAATAGTCTACATTCTATGAATATCAAAAAGTATTTATCCCTACCTCTGAGTAGCCTTTTGTCTGACTTGCTGCCTGATTACTCCAGCACAAGTGAAGGCTCAGAGAGTCTTAAGTTTGGATTCATGCAGGACACTCGCTAAAGAATACAGCCGTAGCCTGCAACAAAAAAATCAAGATATCCTGGCGGCTGAAGCCCAGCGCAAGGACGTGTTTACTAAATTCTTCCCTCAGGTGGCAGCAAGAGGTCTGTACCTACACATGGAGAAAGAATTTAAGCTCATTGATTGGTCTCAACCATTAGGTGCATTCAATTTCATCATTCCCAATAAGCTAAGAGATTTAGGTACAGTGGACCTGCGCAATGTGTGGGTTGGGAATGTTACCGCTATACAACCTCTATACATGGGAGGAAAAATTGTATCGGGCTACAAGATGGCTGGCATGGCTGAGCGATTACAGCACGAGTTGAAACGAACAGCGACTACCGAAGTAGAGAGCAAAGTCGATGAAACCTATTGGCAGGTCGTATCCTTAGCGAGCAAAGAGAAACTCATCAAGCAACTGCTTACCCTCCTTAAGCAAACCAATAAGGATGTCGATGCTGCCATTGCAGCGGGCATGGCTACAAAAGCAGATGGTCTTACGATACGCACCAAACTCAGTGAAGCGGAGGTTAAGCTGAGCCAAGTAGAGAACGGACTCGAACTTAGCAAGATGCTTTTTAGCTGATTTATGTGGGCTAGGAGAAAGCAATACATTCACGCTAGAAGACGAAGGTAGTATGGACATTCCTCTACTTAATGCCTCAAACAAGCAAGATGAGCAAAGCCTAGCAGAAGCCGTAGAGCGTCGTAGTGAGATACGTTCGCTACGCTTGGTAGACAGCATTTACGCTAAACGTGTCAGCATGGAGACAGCAAGTCTATCTCCCCAAATTATATGGATTTGCAAGTTACTCTATGACCAACCCCAATAGTTTCAATGGAGCCAAGAAAACATTTGGCGGACAGTATTATCTAGGGGCTTATGATGGAAGTGCCTATATCAGACCTCTTCTCTGGGACATATAAGCGTAGACAAGCACAAGCCGAGCATAGAGCCAAAGCAGATAGAGCTTAGCGATGCACGCAGTAAGATTACTTTACAGATGAAGCAGGCTATCCGCACGACAGAAGATGCCCACAAGGCTATGCCTCTGCTCTTAAGGCTGTGGAGACGGCTAAAGAAAATATGCGCTATGCCGAGATTGGCTACAAAGAGGCGTTATCCCATTGCTTAACTACACCATGGCACAGACAGCTTGGATGAGCGCACAAGACAATCTAATAGATACCCAAATCAAGGTTAGACTTAGCGAAAGCAAACTCAAGAATATTTTAGCATTATAAGGCAATTATCATATTATGAATACTGAAAACAATAATACAGAACAAGCAACAAAACAGCACTAAAAGCATCATTCTAGGCATAGGGAATTATCGCTATCCTTATGGTCCTCATCGCTAGTGCTGGATTCATCTTCTTTGGAGAAAAGAAGACATCATCACAGGACAAGTAGAAGTAGATGAGATCCGTATAGCAGGGAAAGTGCCCGGACGTATAGCCGAATTCCTTGTAGAAGAAGGTCAAAGCGTCAAGGGAGGGCGACACCTTAGTACGCATCTATTCACCCGAAGTACTTGCCAAGCTAGAGCAAGCCGAAGCCGCTAAAGGTCTGCGCCGAAAGCTCAAAATCAAAAGGCTATCGCAGGAGCGAGAAAAGAACAGAAAGAAGGTGCTTACGAACTATGGCAAAAAGCCAAAGCAGGCCTAGAGGTCGCTGAGAAGAGTTTTTGCTCGTGTAGAGAGACTATTCAAAGAAGGGGTCGTGCCAGCGCAAAAATATGATGAGGTTCTAGCCCAATTAAAAAGCTATGCAAGCTACCGAACGTGCAGCACGTAGTCAGTACGATATGGCTATCAACGGAGCTCAACGTGAGGATAAGATGGCGGCACAAGCCTTGGTTGCTCGTGCTTCAGGCGCCATATCTGAGGGTAGATGCCTATATGAAGGAGTCTGCTCTACTCGCTCCCTCGGCAGGCACAGTGTCAGAGATATTCCCTCACAAGGGCGAGCTTGTCGGTACTGGTGCGCCCATTATGAACATTGCCGACTACACGGCTACTCGCGTCCTATGCGCAGTGAGAGAGGATAAGCTAGCAAAGATTAAACATGGCTCTAAGCTCAAAGCGACTGTCCCTGCTCTCGGAGATAAGGCTATTGAACTATCTGTAGTTAAGATGAAAGACATGGGAAGCTACGCTACATGGAAGGCAACTAAGCCTCGTGATGAGCACGACCCTACGTACCTTCGAACTTACCCTAAAGCCCACTACTAGCATCGAAGGCTTACTCCCTGGTATGACTGTAGTCCTAGATAAAGGTCAATTATAACGATGACTAACTCAAAGAAAGGTCTACTAGCAACCCTTAGGAGAGAGCTTGCCTATATAGCAAGACGACCTATTTACCTATTCGCCTCAATAGGCGCTCCATTGCTGGTTGCCACCCTCTTACTCTATATGATGGGGAGTGGACTGCCTAGCAATATGCCCGTTGCCGTAGTAGACGAAGACCATACCTCCACGTCACGCGCACTTGTTCGTAGCCTTGATGCCTTTCAAAGCTCGGAGGTAGTGCTTCAAGCAGAATCTATGCCTGAAGCTCTTGCGGCTATGCGTTCGGGAGAAGTCTACGGCATTCTACACATACCTAAAGGCTTGCAGGCTCATGCTGGTTCATCTCGCCAACCCAAATTGCACTATTACACCAATAGTGCTTACCTCATGGCTGGTAGTTTTGTTTTCAAAGATATGAAGATGCTATCAGAGCTTGCATCCGCTAAGGTGGGGTTACAGGTAGGACAAGCAAAAGGCGTAAGTATGGAGCGTATTATGGGTTCGGTACAGCCTATTAGCGTCAAATCTACAGTTATGAGTAACCCATGGCTGAACTATTCAGCCTATCTGCTCACGGTCATACTCCCCGGTATTATACAGCTGATGGTCTTCCTACTTACATCGTATAGCATAGGTGTAGAGATTAAAAGGAATACAGCGCATACTTGGCTAGAAACGGCTAATGGCTCAATAGCTACGGCTCTTATCGGCAAACTATTGCCACAGACGCTTCTATTCTTAGTCAGCGGACTGAGCGTGCAGGCACTGTTATACGGCTGGATGGGTTACCCACTACAATCAGGTTGGGGACCTATGGGGCTAGCCATCTTATTACTCGTACTTGCAGGGCAAGCTATGGGCATAATATTTATTGCCCTTATTCCTATCGTGCGTATGGCGATGAGTGTGGGTAGTCTTATCGGTATGATTTCGTTCTCTATCTCAGGTATGAGCCTTCCCGTCAGCTCTATGCTCCCTAGCGTGCAAGCCTTGGCGTATATCTTCCCTCTACGCTACTATTATCAGATTGGGATTAACCAAGCCTTACTGGGAGCTCCCTGGAGCGAGTCTGTGGGCTATTATTTAGGGTTACTCTGCTTCGCTTTACCTGCTATCGTGTTATTACCAAGGCTAAAGCGACACCTTTTAACTATTGATTATATCGCCTAATATGAGCTTACTAATATCTATTAAGCTAAGGTTATCAGACTTATACTCCATTTGTATCAATGAATTTCGGAGTATCTTCTCTGATAGTGGTGCTATACTATTCTTTCTTGTAGTCCCCTTCGTCTACCCATTTCTGTATTCAGCACTCTATGGCAATGAAGGCATACGAGAAGCTCCTTTAGTGGTGGTAGACTACAATCAGTCTAGCTTATCTCGTGAGTTTATCAGACGAGTAGATGCTTCTCCCCGATGTACGTATCATTGCTCAGCCTAGCAACGAATCCGAAGCCTATCGATTCATTGCACAAGAGCAAGCTTATGGGAATTTTTAATCATTCCCAAAAGACTTTAATAAAAAAATCTTGCGCAAGGAGTACAAGCGACAATAGACTTGCATACGACTTTTGCAGACGACACTCTACTATAAAGCCTACTCACTCGCAACGACAGAGGTTGCCCTCTCTATGGGTAGAGAGATTGAGCGAGCACGTAATTATGGGGCAAGTGCCGAAGCCTCTCGCATATCTGTGCGCCCTATTGATAGCGAATGGATAGCTCCTTACAATCCTCAAAGTGGATTTCAGGGCTTCCTTCTACCAGGGTGTATTAGTTCTGATTATACAGCAAACACTGCTATTAGGCATATCTATGGTTGCAGGTACTCAGCGCGAAAAAGGCAACTTAGTCGGTCCTCGCCTACAAATAGGAGGACATCAAGCAAGTATCATGCGCATGCTCTTAGGCAAGTCCTTGTGCTACTTCATCACATATACTGCTAGTAGTCTTTTTGTTTTGGTTATAGCTCCTAGCATATTCGGTCTACCACAGCTAACGAATATCACCAGTTACTTTGCTCTATTAGTGCCGATGTTGCTTGCGATGATATTCTTTGCTTTCTTCTGGAGCCTGATTACAAGACACAGAGAGCAATCAATGATTTTATGGGTCTTCACCTCTGTGCCGTTCCTATTCTTATCTGGCTTGTCATGGCCATGGTCGGCAATACCTGCACCACTGAAAGCTCTTGCCTATCTCTTACCCTCTACACCGGGAATACAAGCTTTCATCTCCATCAACAGCATGGGAGCTCAGATACACGAGGTACTTCCGCAGTATACAGCTCTTTGGATACAAGCACTTGTGTACTTCCTCTTGGCATCTCTGACTTATGCCTATATGCTTAGACGCCAAGAGAAGCGATAATAAAAGAAAAAGAGGCTGAGCAAAATTAAATTTTTGCTCAGCCTCTTTTTTTGAATTTCTCATAATCCCCAGTAAGAACAAGAAATAGTTTCTATTTTAAGGACTCTATAAGGTAGACCCTATGAGTTTGTGGAGGAGGATTGGTAGGCCATACTTATCTAGTTCACTCATAGGAACACACTGATAACGGTCACCATGATAGGACGAAGCCTTAAGCCGATATAGCTTCGCATGCAACAAGCGATGAGTCAAACGATGCTGCTTTCTCTTGAGGAACAACAGATGTAAATGTTACGTCTGTAAGTAACGACATCAATTCTTGATACTCATCAGACTTGCTTAGCTCCTCCCATGAAGTATCTGCCTGCGTTTCAAGCAAAGGAAACTGATACAGTCCTTGCCATATATCGCCCGCAGGACGACGCTCCAATAAGATTGTTCCATCGGGTAACTCAATCAAAAAGAAAGATAGGTAACGATTGGTGACCTTTATCTTACCTTGTTTGACTGGATACTGAAGCATTGAACCCTCGGCATAGCTCTGACAATAAACCGACACTGGACAAAACAAGCAATCAGGTTTTGCGAGGTGTACAAACCAATGCGCCAAGCTCAATCATCGCTTGATTATGTACTCCCGGGAGCTTCTTGACTGAGTAACTCTGTAGCTAAAGCCCGAAAATGCTTTTGCCCTTGTGGAGTATCTATCGGCGTAGCATCAGCACACAAACGGCTCAGTACACGATAGACATTACCATCAACGGCTGCATAAGGCTTATTGAAAGCAAACGAAAGGATAGCGTACTGCGTATAAGGACCAACACCGGGCAGACGTTTGACCTCTTCTAAGGTACTTGGAAAGACACCACCAAACTCAGACATCACCATCTGAGCTACTTTAAGCAAATTGCGTCCCTCGTGAATAATAACCTAAGCCCTGCCATGCTCGAAGCACCTCATCTTCACTAGCCGATGCTAAGTCTGCAATAGTAGGGAATAAGTCCAGAAACTTATGGTAATAGCTCATACCCTGCACGACCTGCGTTTGCTGCAGAATAACCTCACTCAGCCAAATAGCATAAGGATTGTTTGTTTCTCGCCAAAGGCAAAAGCACGAGCATGCTCGCCAAAACCATTGGGCAAGACGAGCATGCAAAGCTACACTTGTAGCCGAATCAAAATATACTAACTCTTGAGAGTTACTCATTATGAGCTTTTAGAATCTCATCAACCTTAGACCTCCAGTCCTCTCCGTTCTTCGGACAATAAGTTAGGAAGCCCAGTTCAGCAGCCATATTTACATTATTCTGACCATCATCAAGGAAGAGCGTTTCACTAGGAACCATACCCGTCTTCTCTACCATCAGGTCGAAAATACCTCTATTAGGCTTAACCATACCCATCTCACAGCTAGCGAACTTATAATCGCAATAACTACTTAGCTTACGACCATTAGGCAAAAATCTATCGCTCTCGCCATACTCCATCACATAAGGATTGGTATTACTCAAGATGTAGATATTATACTTATCACGAAGTGTATCGATGTAATCAAACTTATAGTCGCACACCTCAAGCAAGAAGCCCATATAAGCATGGCTAAGCTCTTCATGCGTCAGCTGCTTACCGGCCAACTCGCTTAAAGCATCTCTAAACTCGTCTTTCGTCATGCGACCATCTTCAACCATCAGAAAGTAACCACTCTGTAAATAGGGTCAAGCATCTCCTCTACACGAGGTACACCAAGAGCCTTAAAACGTCTTAAGGCTTCATCTTTATCAAGGTGAATAAGGACACCACCTAAGTCAAATACTATATTCTTTATCATTGTTATTTATTTTAATTACTGATGGTTAGCTTACGCTCAACCTCATGATAGAAAAGCTTTATACTTCCTTAATGGACTTCGTCCACTACCTGAGAGTACAGCCCCACTACCGCTTAAGACGTCATACTTAGTTTGACACTTAGGGCAACGTACATTCAGAGGGTCCTGCCCAGCAATTCGAATAATCGGGCTATTTTCAACAGGACAAGATAAGTCGTATGCATAAAACTGATTAGGCAAAAGACCATGCACAATCAGCACCCCTGCATAACCAATAGCCGAAGTCTCTGTAGGGAGGTTCTACAATAGTTACCGCTCCCGTAGGCTCCAACAATGCACGATAGGGCTGAGCCTGAAGAGGCAAATTAAGCCATACAGACCTTGATTGGAGTATTCAGTTCATGACCTTCCTTATCGCAGGCAAGGATACCGACTAAAGCTGTAAGCGACAGAGCAAGTCCTCGAAAATAGCGCATTCAGAACACTACTTTACTGGCAAAATCTCTATCCAGTAGCCGTCAGGGTCTGTGATGAAGTACAGTCCCATATCGTGATTTTTCGTAGGCGATACAGCCCATCTCTCTGTGATACTCACGTGTAGCTGCATAATCACCTGGCACACGCACGCAAAGATGATACTCACACTCTCCTAGATTATAAGCCTCTGTACGGTCTCTTAACCATGTTAGCTCTAAAGTAAAATGCCCTCTGTATCACCTAAGTAAACCAATATAAACGATTCGTCACTAGCTACCTTACGACGTACTTCTTTAAGACCTAGAGCCTTCTCATAGAAGGCTGAGGCTCTTCTCTAAGTCAAGAACATTAAAATTAAAGTGGTCAAATCTTGCTTTTATTTCCATGTTAATTTTTATTTGATAAAAAAGGTTATAGCGAAAAAGAGGAGGTGCTTCTATTCAATCCGAATAAACACCTCCTCTAGTGAGACCCTCAGGGATGCAAAACTGCATCAAATTGCGTTTAGCTCTATTATTTTCCTGCAGGTGCAGTCGCTGGTGCAGTAGGAGCGGCAGGCGTCGTTGCTGGAGCTGTTGGAGCTTGTGTACCTCCTAGTGCTGGCATCTTCGCAGAAGAAGCGGCCTTTTGCTCAATAGCTTTATTGAGTTCAGAGCTTTCACTGTGACCTGCACCAAGGAAGCCTGTATAAGCGATGCTAAGTACCATGATTGTACCCATCAAATACCAAGTAGCCTTCTCGATACCATCAGTAGCCTTACGCACACCCATGATATTATTGGCTGAGCTAAAGCCCGAAGCAAGACCTCCACCTTTAGACTTCTGTACAATCACGACAAGCACAAGAGCTATTGACGCAAGTACAAGGAGAATGGAAATTAACGTTGTCATTATACTATTTCTTTTCTATATTACTATTTACTAATCGCTCTAAGTAGCGTATTTGCTCTGCAAAGTAACGATTTTTGAGGATATTGCAAATAAAGTGAGTTAATTATGCTTAACGCGCGCTCATATTTGCCCCTGCTGAATATATATTTTTAGCGAGCGTTTCCGTGAATAATTCGGAGTCTTTGCCGACAGCATCTTCACCCATGGTTTGCGTTTCCTCGGACGATGAATTCAGCTCGGATGTTAGCTCTACCAAACTATCGGTCTTATCCTCTTCGGCAAAATACTCTTTCCCTTCAGGTCTATCAAAATGTAACTCCGTAGGCAAATCTTCGCCTGCCGAACGGGCATCCATCAAGAAAGAGTCAATCAAATCAAAATCATCTTGCCCCTTAGCTTCTTGAGTGAGGTTTTCATCTTGGCTTCCACTCTTTGAGAGAAGCTGAAACAGCTGTTCGCGATGAGGCAAATAAGCGACATAACGCTTGAGCTCTGCACTATAACGGACATCTTCTGTCTTGGCTAAGCCATATAGATATAAGAATACGAAGCTAGCGCAGTACGGATAAGAGGCTATTAGGCTCTCTAATGCAGGGAGATGAGTAGCCTCTATGAGTTGAGAGCTCTCGAAGTAGTTGATATAAATCTTGTTTATTCATCTATCAAGAGTACAAAGCCTATTCGGTCAAGACCTTTACCAGTTCTCTACCGTTGCATTAAATATCTGCTTAGTTAGGTCTTCAGTAATCTCTGCGAGCAACTGGTCCTGAACGGCATTAAACTGCTGGTCCCTGCGAAAATCTCGATAAGCCGTAAAACTACGATCAAAAGCTCTCTTTCGGATTAACTCTATTGGTGTACTTAACTTGCATCGTTACGGTAAACTTAGTACGGTCGGCAAAGTTATCCTGCCCGACAGAAGCCGTTGATAAATCATAGCCCGTAATCGTACACTCAAGTTCCAAATCCGCCTCTCCTCTTCTCTGTGCTGAGACGAGTACGGCTTGTGTACATATCCTTAAGAGCTTCTGTAAAAACTTAGCGCAAAACGAGGATAAACAATAGCGGCTCTATTGGTTACATCTGAGATGGCAATACTCTTAATCTGTGTATAATCTATCGTCCCACCATTGAAGCGATAGCTGATGCTACACCCTGTAAAGGGTTAGCAAAAGCTACGACAACGAGCAAGAGATTTATTATATATCCAAGTCATATTCTTTTTATCTTACGGTAGAGCGTTCGTTCGCTTATCTTAAGTTCTTCTGCCGCAGGCTTACGCTTACCACCATAACGCTGTAGAGCCTGCACAATCATTTGTCGCTCCACCTCTTCAAGGCTACGAGCGACAGTCGTAGGTTCAACTTCCATGACCTCCACATCTTCGGCATGATAGCTACGTTCAGAGGCTTGAGGCAGGGTAATAGCTGAGTTATGAGTTAAGGCTGTATGATTGCTTCCAAGTAAATTATCATGCTTATCGGCAGTCACGATACCAGCTGTAGACATAGGCGATGCGGTATGATGTCCCTTCATCATCGAGCCTACAAGTCCTCTAAGTTCGGTAATTTCATTACGCATCTCCATAAGCATATTGACAAAAAAACTCTTGGCTACCCTGAGAGTTTGCGCGAAGAAGAGAAAGAGTCATTTGTATCTTGCACTTGACTCCTTAGCGCAGGACGATAGTCTGCATTAAGTGCTTGAGGGAGATACTCTCTCAGCGTATCAGCCGTAACCATACGTTGCTCCTCTAGCACGCTAATGCGGTCTGCTAGATTGCGAAGCTCGCGTATATTACCGGGCCAATAATAGTGTTCAAGTAGGCGCACAGCTTCTGGTTCAAGCCTTAGGGTAGGCATGTGATACTTTTCTGCGGCTTGAGAAGCAAAATATCTGAATAATAAGCCTATATCCTCCGAACGTCTGCGTAAGGGTGGCAATTCGATAGGCACGGTATTAAGGCGGAAAAAGCAAGTCCTCTCTGAAACGACCTCTGTCCACAGCCTCCTGCATATTGACATTTGTTGCGGCTACAATGCGCACATCAGTCTTTACCGGTGTGCTTGCTCCCACTGGGATAAACTCTCCAGTCTCAAGGACACGCAGTAGGCGTGCTTGTGTAGCTAAAGGCAACTCCCCACTTCATCAAGGAAAATCGTGCCCCTATTAGCTTCTTGAAATAACCCTTGCGGTCATTCAATGCACCCGTAAACGAGCCTTTGACATGACCAAATAGCTCAGAGTCTATTGTACCCTCAGGGATAGCACCACAGTTTACTGCGATATAAAGACCATGCTTACGTATGCTATTTTTGGTGTATTATCTTAGGAAAGCTCTCCTTACCGACACCACTCTCACCGACTATCAGTACAGACATATCTGTCGGAGCCACTTGTAGGGCAACTTTTATAGCGTGCGTCAGTAATGGGCTATTGCCTATTATGCTAAATCTTTGCTTTACGGCTTGTATATCAACACTCATACTGCTCTATAAACAAGTCTATTTGTCGTCTTGTTTCATCAAGCCCCTTGTACACACCCTCTGTAACAGGGGTCAAGGTAAGCGCAAAACGTTGTGCTTTTATTATATTCTGCAAATAGAGTAAGGCCTTGATACCACTAGGATTACCATTCTCAAAAAGCAAGCGATAAGCATCTCTTAGTTGGTCATGAATAACGCCTGCATCATTATGACGCCCCTGCATACTTAGGTGTATTAGCTTCGTGAAGAGCTTAGGATAAGCATTACCTATAACCGAGATAACTCCACAAGCACCATTGCGGATAAAGTCTATCGATAGATTATCATCGCCAGAAAGGATACTAAAGTCAGGTCTATCTACGAGCTTATGAATAGCTTCTACTTGAGCGACGTAGCCTGATGCTTCTTTGATGCCAATGATATTGGGTATTTCAGCTAATTTAGCCACCACTGTGGGAGTTACATTAACGACGACACGACCAGGCACATTATAAATAACTATTGGCAACTTACTGCACTTAGCCAAATGCTTGAAATGCTCATAAATACCTTCTTGGCTGGGCTTATTGTAATAAGGAGCGACAGAAAGCACGCCCGAAAGACCCGTTGTATCCAACTCGGCTAAACGCTCACCCACCTCCATAGTATTGTTGCCTCCTAACCCTATCATAATAGGGATACGTCCGCCTACTGTCTGAACGACAAAAGATGTTACAGCATTACGTTCATCACGAGAGAGACAAGGGGACTCCCCCGTAGTCCCATGTACTACGACGAAATCAGCACCACCTGAAATAATATGCTCTAGTAAAGTCTGTAAACTCACATAGTCTACAGACCCATCTGCTTGAAATGGCGTAATCAAAGCAACGCCCATACCCTCAAAAAGGCGAATTGGTTGTGTCATATTAACATTCGTATAAGCTGAGACAAAAGCATCTTCTCATTCAATAGTTACAAAGATACAGAATATGCTACATTCTGAAACTATTACAAAAGACTCATACAGACAAGCGCATCAAAATCTAGAACAGTTAGACTTCGGTATATGAATCTGCAGGTAAAGTGCCCCCGAATGTTTTTTGTCTAAACTCTCGGGGTTCATATCAATTTACAACAACTCACAACACGGGAATCTTCTACCTTTGAAAAATAATCTTGTACATCCATAACCCAAAGATAGCTCTATTTTTGATATGGTTACCCTGATTAGAAAGCACCTTGAATATTATCACTCTTAAGGCTCAAAGCATTTTTCCAACTTCTTCGTTAATTGGGTTGTCAGTTCATCATAGGTTGTAAACCTTATTTGAGATGCTCCTCTAAGATTAAATCCCACAAAATGGTCTTCGTCAACTTTCTCTGCATCTCTAAACTGGGTGTTTGTTTTGTACAAGAGAATAATAGAAGGTGGAATTCCCTTTGCTTGTCTTGCACCCATTGCCATTCCAATCTCGTGATAAACGTTTATGTTTCGACTACTGAGATCTGCAATAATTAGGCTGCTACTTCCTATTGCATCTTTTATAGCCTCAGGTATCTCGAATAGATTATCTGAAACCTCCCTATCTATTCTAATAGGACTAATCTCAATATCTGCATTATGCTCAGTATTATATTTTTATAATTGTTTGAACTATCTTTTCATAGATCATCTCACTCTAGGGAATCCCCAAATTGCATTGATATAAAAATTTTTCTTTCGAGAACTCTCATAAACTCGTTCAAATAATGATATAAGAGAGGAAGCTTTTATGACTTGGAAGAATATCATTAACAGGAATATTGTTAATTCCATTTCTCATTACCCAGTTTACAAAATCCTCGAACATTTTTATTATCATACATGTGGTAATAAACGAGAGCTATAAATAGCGATATATTACCAACGTTATCTCCAAATTTTGCATATACCGTCCTTAAAGATTGAATAGAAATCTCTATTGAAGCCAAGTCAGTTGCGCACCTCCTAAAATGGGTTAAAACATCCACTCGATTATTCAGAATATTTATATTCCGTTCTAAAGGCACTTTTTGAGATTGCTTATAACTACTAGATTCTTCATCAATTTGTTTTTCGCCAGCTTTTTCTTTTTCCCCTTTTTTTCTTTTCTATCTAATTCTTTTTTTATTGGTTTCTAAATCACTTAATTCGTCATTATTCTGTTTTACTTTTTTTGTCAATTTCGTCAATCTTCTCTACTGCTTCTTTTTGTTTGGTTATTAGCAATTCGACAAGTTTCAGACATATTGTTCTATATATTTCATCGTATTCTTGTACATTCTGTTCCCATTCACCTTCTTTCTGCTCCCTATGGTGAATATCCATAAAGGGAAGACCTCTAAAATGCCCATTCTCTACTAAAGATATAAGGTCCATAGTCAACTCATGAGTCGCTCCCAATTCTTTCAGAATCCTTTAAGAACTTGTATATGTTCTGAATGTTCTTTTCTTGTTTTAACGGTAGCTGTTTAAAGTTGATATTATTAAAAGATAGATGCTTCAAATTTGTCTGCTATATCGTTATTAGATATGACAACAGAAAAAGGTACTATCATTTTTCCCAATATCGGACTTAAAAATCATCTACCCTCTTAGTAATCCATTGTTGTAACTCATCATCAGAGTATGCTTCAGGTTCTTCATCTTCAATAAAATTCTTCCACCATTCAACAGATTCTGAAAAAGGTTCAAGTCTATGATTACCATCTACACGTAAGAGTTTTTATCGTCAATCTCCAATTGAGCATGGCGAGCTCTATAACTAGTAACAGGAACTCTTTCTTTTAAAAACCCTTAACCCCTTTACATATTCTGACGCATTAAAATCCACATCATCTTTCCCTTGTAAAGACCTGACAAACTCCTTTAAATTATCCCCCTATAAGCAAGCACAAGCTCAGGAAAATATTTAAATTCACCATTTTTGAGAAAATGTACAATACTCCGCTTATGCTCATCATCTGGAAAACGCTGATACTCTTCTGGTCTCCTAGATACCTTTGCTAACATTTCTATAGGGAGACATACCCCCTAAAAACTACAAAGTTATCAAAAGCCTTATATATAATTCCTTCTAATTTTTCCATAATAGTTTATTTGATTATATTTTTTTCTATTTCTTGTTTGACTTTCTCTAAATTCTTATTTCCATCTACTAGTAATTGAGCAGACATGATTCCTTATATTTGTTATATGATGTACTATTTCTTCTTGTTTCTCTATAGGCACTTTAGGGATAAGAATCTCATTTAAATCCTTTTGCATATACATGAGGTTGCATGCCCCTCTTTGTAGGGAATAGAGATATTCCTGTTGTGCTTTTCAATACTTCATATATATCCTGTTTTTGAATACAGTTTCATCTTTTGAGCAAATAACTATACAATCAGAAGCAAATATTGAGTTCTATGATACCAAACATAGCCAGCATATGCACCAGACGCACTTATGGTTATTACATTACCATTGTAATTAGACACATCATGATTATAAGGACTCATTTGTCCTCCAGATATAACAGGAATACCTCCTTGATTTATATTTTTTTCTTTGAAAGAGCTTTTCCTTTTTTCAATATAGGCTATATCGTATAAATGCAAACTCGGATATTCTATACTTTTTCTATATCTATTGTCAGATAGTCTAAACATTTTTTCCTATTAGAGCTGAAACATTTATTCTATTTACCTTATCGCCTCCATTGCTACTCCTCTTTATGTGCAATTCTGAAAAAGAGATAATCCGAAATTTCACCTAATAAGCGAGAATATTCCTGCTTATTATTAAATAAAATTTGTACAGCATTATTATATTGAGCAACATAAGATCTTTTGCTGATCCAATTCAGGTAATAGGGGATTTGTATCTTTCCTATTCGCTCAATCCCAATTTTAGGGATTGGTGTTTGAACACGATTCTTTGCTATTTGATTTTGGATAAAAATCAAATTGTAGGAGAATATTCAAAAATCCACTGATAAAGTTTGGACATCTTTTATCAATAGTTTAGCACAATTTTTCTGTCAAAAATAACTTTCTTGCCAGATGGAATATTTCTGACAATGAATGTTTGACCTATAGTCCCCTGCAATAGAGAAAACCAATTCCTCCTCTTTTTATCTCGTATCTTTTCAAGCTCTGATATACTTCTTCCCTAAGATATGGCAATTTGGCATAATCTAAATTATTAAAATCTTCAATATTAGTTAAGCGTAGGTATAAATAATTTGGGGTTCTGAGAAAAATATTCCCCTTTTAGGATACATTTTCCTCCTTTGATTTCTACATATCTTGCCAAAGGTGTATATTCTCCCTTGATAGCATCTCCAATAAAAAAAGAAGTATCTAATCTCTGTGATGAGATAATATCGGAAATATGTACTTTATATTCAATCATTTCGACTAATAAATTCTTTAATCTTGTTAGCTACTTCAGGTAACTCGCTACCTGCTATTTCTTTACCTCTAGCATCATAGCCAATGTTAGTTACTTCACACATCAATACCTCATAATCTCTTGAATATCGGAAGAATTCCTCTTTGTATAAAGTCAAAATTCTTTCTTCACGCTGAACTCTATCTGTTATTTTCTCAGCCTTAACATTTTGCTTTATTTGAAGTAGGGAGTGTTCAAATTGCTTTGTAAGACTTTCTGGATATTTTCTTAAAAAGAGAATAGATGATTTCACACCCTATTCCTACAGGAGCAAAAAGTATGGTGAGGTAAAGAAACAATAGATAAAATTCTAAAATGTTCTATTAACCAATCACGTACAAATTGACTTGATGAATGAGTTAACACTCCATCAGGAATAACAATTGCAAGTAATCCTCCCTCACGTAAATATCTATAACAACGCTCTATAAAAAGAACTTCTGTTTTTTGAGAAACTCTCACTTCTCTTTGTTGTGTTATCTACAATACGATCTTTTTAACTCTGTAATTCCGAGATTTTTCAAAAGTTCATAATCTTGATAATAGCTCACTTCATCCGCTTTTATTTTAGAGCCCAAAGGAGGGTTAGTCATAATTAAATCAAACGTACCGTCCTGGAAGTTCAAATTTCTATTTTCAATTTCGATAGCCCTATTATTTTTAGTCCATCATTAGTAACAATATTAGTGTGACCATCATCATGAATAATCATATTCATTTTTGCCACGCGAGATATTTGTTCATTGATTTCAATACCATATAGGTGTTTCTCTGCAAACTCATGCCAATATTCGCGCCATGATACACTGCCTCTTTCGTTTCCATATATGTTGTCTGCCTCGTCTCTTACAGCCTTAAGAGCATGTAATAGAAATCCACCACTTCCACAAGAAGTATCAAGAATTTTCCAATCCTTTTCAATTCCAATGGAATGAACAATAAATTCAACAATAGGTTCTGGAGTAAAGTATTGTCCAAAACCGCCACGGAAAAATCTCCCATAAAACTTTGGAAGGCTAATCCCTTGAATCTAAATCAGTCTTAGATAAATTTATATCCTGAAGATATTGCACAACCATATATATCTTATGTTTATCAAGTTTGATATCTTCTTTGAAGACTTCAGGATCTTTTTTTCTACCCCTGTGCGTAAAAGATTCATATGCGCTCCTCTAATTCAGACTTTGCTTTTTAGATTTTGCCTATCCTCCCTATCTTCTGGATATGAGATAATTTGAAAAATCAAAAAGGCTCACCTTTGGTTTTAGGATTGTTGTCTTTCCACTTCTCATCCCATATTTTTACAAAAAAATCAGCTTATCTAATTCATCAAATGCAGTTGTTGGGGAAAGTGCACCATCACCCCAAAGGGCATCATGCGCAGATTTAAATTTCAGCATTAGCTCTGTTTTAGAGCCTTCTTGTGGCTCCACTTCTCCCTTTATATACTTATATCTGTTTACACTGCCATGCAGTTTAGGAATATCAGATATACTTATACGTTCAATGGAATACATTTCTACAATCTCGTAATAATCGTTCTTGATGCCTGATGTGACCCATATGTATTTAGCAGACAAAGCCTGTGCATAACTGTAGGGCTTTGATCAATAGCAACTTGGAATTGCAGCTCGTTAATATTTTCTTCTTTACATTCTACAACAATCTGCATTTTATTATTGCTTTCATTGTAAACAATAATATCGACTTCTTTTGTCTTTGATCCCATCTGAACAGACTCATTGACAGATATATGTTGAGGTTGGTAATTGTATTCAAAAATCAGCTTCAGATATGTTAATGCCTGAATAAATTCTTCTGGATTACTAAGTTTGCGTTTTGTTTCATTCTTACAATGGTATGTAATAACAGATATTTCCTGATTAACAGAAATATATTTATTGGAAATTCCTTACGGAAGAGTTCCGTAGATATTAATTCTGAAATTTCTTCTTTACTTTTAGCCATTATATTGATATTTAATTTATTGGTCATAATAAGATGAATAATCAATGCCTTTCATAAACATTTCTCGGTCATCAATCTTGGTGGTGAGGGCTGGCTGTACCCAAGCCTTGATGTGTGCGCGATCAGCTACACTCTCACGCATTGCGGTCAGGTATTCATTTTTATCCATCTGACTCAATCCACACATCTTTTGAGAGAACACTTCAGCATGAGGTCGAGCGAAATGCGAGAACTGAGACCATTACCTTCCAGGAAAGGATAGGCAACATTTATTTCCACATATCTATCCATAATCTCTTTAAAGGTTGTTTCTGGCATTCGTCCTATAATAAGTGTATACATATTGCAGGCACTTTATACTTTCAAACTCTATCGTTTTTTCAGAAAAGCATTTTCAAAGAGTTAATGTGCTCTTCTCTTGCACTAACTATCAATAGTGTTGTCCCTGTAGGTAATCCAGTCAAAATGTTAGAACTGAACAGTTTTTTATATTCTACCGTAATAAAGTTACTCATCTGGGGTGTTAATCAATTCCTTTGGATTAACTTGCAAGATCTCTGCTATCTGAAATAGCAATTCTAGGCTTGGCTGTCGACGATTGCAAACGTAGGAGTTTACGATGGTGAAACTTTTACCAAGTTTCTCTGCAAGCCATGTTTGCTTAATCCCTTTCTCGATAAGCACCTCTTTAATTCTATTAGTTGGACTTTCCATAAATACCATCTGATAGTTTACAAATATAGTAAATTTTTCTCTCATAGATCACTTAACAAGAGTTCCCTTCAGGGAGCACATTTCACCCTTAAGTGCAACACTGGGATAAAAATAAACCAAAGGCAGGATATTACCTCTGGCTAAAAAGACTCAGTCTACTTATATTTGAATATATATGACAGAATACAAGCTACTAAATCAAGAGTAAAAGATACACAATTGCTCAATTACTTAAACGCGGAGCAAGCCTACGAGAAATAGCTCGTACGATTGAAGTTTCCGTTAGTACTGTTAGTCGTGAAATCAAACGAAACAAGAGCAAGCATACTTATCGTGCTGCATATGCCCATATGCTCGCTAGAGAGCGTATTCAATGGAGAGACAACACCCTCGACGTTTCACGGCTGATTTAAGACTATGTGCCGAGGAACTCCTGAGATATAAGCAGTGGGCTCCCGAACAAATCGTAGGACGATTGCGCTTAGAGGGGTAAAGATGATAGGTAAAGAGTACAACTGTATAAGTGGCTTCACCAAGATAAGCGTGCAAGGGGAAACTTATACTCTTTCTGTCGGCATGGTTTGAAATCTAAACGGCAACGACTAGCCATACCCAAGAACAATAAGAAACGAGGGAGATACAAGAGTATACTAGAACGTCCTGAGATTATCGACAAGCAAGGACATATGGGGGGATATGGAGATGGATTTAATCATTGGGGCTAGTCCGAACGAAGCTATTCTAACGATGGTTGACAGAAAAACCGATTATATCTTTTATTGACTTACTTACTCATGGACGTAAATCTAAGCCTTTAGCTAGGGTGGTCAATAAACGCTTAGCTTTTTCTAAAAGGCGTGAACAACTCCATTCTATCACAACCGATAATGGGAGTGAATTTAGTGCTTATAGGTCTGTAGAACGTAGTTTAGGAATACCGGTTTATTTTGCCCGTCCATATCGTTCTACCGATAAACCCCATATTGAGCATGCTAATGCCTTAATACGACAATACCTACCCAAGCACGCTTCTTTTTGCAGAAATTGACGACGAAAGAAATCAAAGATATTGAGTGTGCGCTAAATAATCGTTCGAGGGAAAAGTTAGGATACAAGACTCCACATGAAGTTTTCTATCTAAATTTGCAAAACCAGTGTTGCTCTTACTAGTGGAAAATACACCAACGCATCAAAATCTAGAATCCTTAGACTTCGGTATATGAGAGCCACAGATGAAGTACCCCCTCCGAATGTTTTGTCTAAACTCCCGGGGTTCATATTATTTCATCTAAGATAGCTTGAGCCAGCATATCATTCTTCTTCATACTTTCATGCCCCTAGTAATACGATCATAGCTTTAGGTCCTCTTGAATTATCGCCAGGAAGAAATCCAAAATAGAATACGTACTTACACATTACAACAACAAAAGGCGTTACCGTATCATCTGCTATTTCTGTTCTATAGGATATATACCCCGTTTTGTTATATATGTGCCTTTTTAGAAACCCTAGTTTGTTCGCAACGGACTCTATTTCATTTAATGGGATTCCTTTGTTGTTAGGGTATGTCAAGCCAAAAGCAACAAATTTCTCAGATCGATTCTCTCTATATACATATATATGCTCTACGGTGTCGTGAATCTTTATATAGACAAAATCCTCTCGATGGAAAGTTTGTGGTTGATTTAGGTCTAAAATAATCTTCCCGTTTATTGAAATTTCCATCACTTTAGAAAGCGTCCTTGTTTTCTTTCTGAAGCCTCTCCAACTCGCAGAGAGGCTTGCTGTTCTTTTCTGGTCTACCCATACTCGCTAGTGTGCCTCGCTTTTTAGATTGGTATAGAGCTGACAAACTTTTAACGAGGCTACGTATAAAGATAAGTGCTTTTTCTCTACTTCAAGGACTATGCAGGACAAGCGCATTAAAATTCAGGTGCATTATGAGAGCCGCAGGCACGATAGTTCTACAACAACAGCCTAATCAAAAATGAATACATCGTACTCGTTGTAGTAAGTACACGTAAATACTTTTATGAGTACACGTACTTATTTTCGTGAGTACGCGTACTTAAATTTGTATGTACGTAGTACTTTCTGGAGACTTCAGCTGTAGTCTGTACAAACTACACGTGTAGTCTGCACAAACTTCAGCCGTAGTTTGTACAGACTTCGCCGTGGTTTTAAGTTTAGGAAACGCAGGCTTTATTTTTTAGCACCCTGAGTTTTTATTTTTTTCCTCTCATCTATGGCGGAATGTACACAACAAAAGAAGAGGCTATGTCCAAATTAAATATGGACATAGCCTCTTGGTATATTGACAAGCAATGTTTATTCGGACTCCTTACTAGAGAGTTTGCTCCGAGCATCGCGACCAAAACTGCGATAATCATCAAATTCAATCTCTACCTCAGGTTCTACAAGTTTACCCGTAGGATGTTCGGAACGGAAACGAAGATACTTAATAGTCTTTCCCTCTGTATCCACTGCTGTTCGTAGTAGGTTTTAATATCAAGGATATCACTTACCACCTCCCCAGCGTAGAGGTCGTCTGTAGACTCTTCAATAGGGAACTCATTGAGCTCAGCCATCAACTTGGTATAAGTGTACAGGAAAGGACTATCCGTCTTAAGGTGTATAAGCCCTTCGCCCTCCTTGAGCAAGCGCAAATAACGCTCAACAAAACGTGTGCCTGTTAGACGCTTAGTAACCTTCTTCATCTGAGGATCAGCAAATGTAATCCAAATCTCATCAACCTCACGCTCAGCAAAAAAATGCTCTAGCAATTCTATTTCCGTACGCAGGAAAGCGACATTACTCAAACCCTCTTCATGGCTAATCTTAGCACCCGTCCACATACGAGCCCCCTTAATATCAATACCAATAAAGTTCTTATCTGGGAAACGACGAGCAAGCCCAACAGCATACTCCCCCTTACCACAGCCAAGCTCTAGGACAATAGGGTTATCATTATGGAAGAAATCGCTGCGCCACTTACCCTTTAGAGGAAAGGATTCTTGACTTATACGCGCCCATGGATACTGGAATACATGGGCGTACTCCTCCATCTGGGCAAACTTAGCTAACTTATTTTTTTACCCATCTATTCAATGAGACCAATAGATTCACTATAAGCCATCTCACCCTGTACGATGAAGCGAATTTGGTCTTTATCAAACTGCCCAATCTCGTCCTTACGTGCATTCTTCACGACATAATCGAGCAATTCTTCGTCATCGAACTCAGCCTCTTCTTCTGCGCATTCATCTTCTGCGTCATCGAAGAAGCCACGACTCTCGTAGAAATCATAGATTAGGTCTACAAAATAGATGATATCGTCATCTGTAACCAGTTCTTTAAGTTCTTGAGGAATGTAGTTGCGTATATATTTTACCGCTTCTTGGTCATCATAACCGAGTAATTCTTCTGCCATTTTATTTGTGCTTATTATTCTGCCGTCAAAGATACGCAAATAATAAGACTATTGCATAATACGGCACTCGTCGCGTTATTATCGACATTCAGGTACCGTCATTTACAAGAGTAAACTCCCTGCGCCTTCAGTCTCAATGCCTTGCGATTACCACATTCTGCAAAGCCCCCACAAAAGGACAAGTTTGACTTGTCCTTTTTGGAGACCGCTAGGGCGGTCTCCAAAAGACTATTAGCATACAGCAAAGGGGCTACCGCTTTTAGCAGTAGCCCCTTTGAGCATTTATTTATCAATACTTGCTTATACTGACTCGTTCTGCCAAGCATTAAGCATAGCATTCACTTCGTCTGTAATCATTTTAGCAAACTCAGCGACCTTCACTGTTCCTACATCGCCAGCACCTTGCTTACGAACAGATACTTCTCCATTCTCAGCTTCTTTCTCACCGACAATAAGCATATAAGGAATACGCTTAAGTTCATTATCTCTAATCTTACGACCAATCTTCTCGTTGCGGTCATCAACCTGAACGCGAATATCCTGAGCATTAAGGTCTGCGGCTACACGATGAGCGTAGTCATTGAACTTCTCACTAATAGGAAGAATAACTACTTGGTCAGGAGTTAGCCACAATGGGAACTTACCAGCTGTGTGTTCAATAAGAACAGCCACAAAACGCTCCATAGAACCGAAAGGAGCTCGGTGTATCATCACTGGACGATGCTTCTTGTTATCTTCACCTGTGTATTCAAGGTCAAAACGCTCTGGAAGGTTGTAGTCTACTTGGATAGTACCTAACTGCCAACGACGACCAAGCGCATCCTTAACCATAAAGTCTAGCTTAGGACCATAGAATGCAGCTTCTCCGTACTCAACGATAGCAGGTAGCCCCTTCTCCTTACAAGCATCAATAATAGCCTGCTCTGCACGTTCCCAGTTCTCTTCGCTACCGATATACTTTTCACGGTTTACCTTATCACGGAGAGAAATCTGAGCTTCGAAGTTCTCGAAGTTAAGAGCCTTGAAGATGATGAAGATAATATCCATTACCTTGCAGAACTCTTCCTTGATTTGGTCTGGACGACAGAAAAGGTGCGCATCATCTTGGGTAAAGCCACGCACACGAGTTGAGACCATGTAGCTCACCACTCTGTTCATAGCGATATACAGTACCAAACTCTGCTAGACGCAATGGGAGGTCACGATATGAGTGAGGAGCTAAGCTCTTATAAACTTCACAGTGATGAGGGCAGTTCATAGGTTTAAGCATGAACTCTTCACCTTCTTGAGGAGTCGTAATCGGGCGGAACGAGTCTGCACCATACTTAGCCCAGTGTCCTGAAGTTATGTAGAGTTGCTTGCTACCAATGTGAGGAGTCATAACCTGCTGATAGCCGAAACGCTTCTGAATTTGCTTCAAGAACTCTTCTAGACGAAGGCGAAGCTGTGTACCACGAGGCAACCATAGAGGTAGACCGCTACCCACATTCTGAGAGAATGAGAAGAGTTGCAACTCCTTACCGATTTTACGGTGGTCACGCTTCTTAGCTTCTTCAAGCATTTGCAGATACTCATCAAGCATCTTTTTCTTAGGGAATGTAATCCCGTATATACGTGTAAGCTGCTTACGCTTTTCATCACCACGCCAGTAAGCTCCAGCTACGCTAAGAAGCTTAATAGCCTTGATATATCCCATATTAGGCAAGTGAGGACCACGACAAAGGTCCGTAAGTTGCCCTGTGTATAGGTTGTTATCGTTCCATCGGCAAGCTCACTAATAAGTTCGAGCTTGTACTCATCATGCTTCTCTTCAAAGAAACGCATGACATCTGCCTTGGAGATACTCTTACGAATAATTGGATTTTTCTGGGCTGCAAGCTCCATCATCTTGGCTTCGATAGCTGGCAAATCGCTATCCTAATGCTGACACCATCACCTGGGTCTACATCGTAATAGAAACCATTCTCGATAGCTGGTCCGATACCGAACTTAGTACCTGGATACAAAGCTTCGAGAGCTTCTGCCATAAGGTGAGCACTTGAATGCCAAAAAGCATACTTACCCTCGGCATCATCCCACTTGAATAATTTAAGGCTAGCATCCTCCTCAATAGGACGAGTAAGGTCCCAAATCTGATCGTTAACGCCTGCGGCTACAACGTCTTGCTGGAGGCGGCTACTAATCTGCCTGCAATGTCGAAAGCTGTTACGCCCTTTTCGTACTGGCGTACGCTTCCATCTGGAAAAAGTTATATTAATCATTATACTAAAAATTAACGCCACTGCGTACAAGTGCAGTGGCGTTTGCAAAAGATACTATGTTATTATCAAATTATCTCAATTAGAGAATAATTGAATAATTAGATTTGACGAAGTAATTCTGCAAAGATGCGCTCCATCTTCTCGCTTGCGAGCATTAGCAGCATCGATGACATCTTGTGCATCATTCACGAAGTCATCAGCGAAATGATAACCCTCATTTGTGATTACACTCATACCGAAGACACGCATACCAGCATGACGAGCAACGATAACTTCAGGTACTGTACTCATACCGATAGCATCACCTCCTACTTTGCTCCAGAACATATATTCGGCTGGCGTCTCATACGATGGACCTGTTAGACCTACATATACACCTTCACGCACAGGGATACCAAGCTCTTGAGCAATTGCCTTAGCCTTAGTCATGAACTCACGGTCATAAGCACGAGTCATATCAGGAAACGAGGACCGAACATCTCTGCATTAGGACCAATAAGAGGGTTAGGCATATTATTGATATGGTCCTTAATAATCATAAGGTCGCCAATTTTAAAAGCTAGTATTGATACCACCTGCGGCGTTGCTCACAAGTAAGTTCTCAATACCAGAAGCTTCATCACTCGGATAGGGAATGTCACCTGCTCCATAGCATGACCTTCGTAATAGTGGAAACGTCCCTGCATAGCAAGCACAGGCACACCACCAAGCGTACCTACGATAAGATTACCCCTTGTGGTAGATAGCCGTAGAGTGTGCAAAATGAGGAATTTGAGCGTAAGGAATAACCGTTGGGTTCTGAATAGCATTAGCCAACTCCCCAAGACCACTGCCCAGGATGATAGCTGTTTTAGTATCCTTAGGCAAGCGTGAAGCTAAGAAAGAAGCTGCTTCATGATAATGTTGTTCCTGCATCATAAAGTCTATATGTATTAATGTTTTTGCTTTTTAATGTATTATTTACCTAGTATTTCTTCTTGCAATGCCCCCACCAAACTACTAGCACCTATGCGGAAAAAGCTCTGGTGTTAGCCACTCTTCGCCAAGAATAGCCTCTACTATGGTGTAGTACTTGATAGCATCTTCTGCCGTACGGATACCTCCGCTCACCTTAATACCACACTTCTTGCCGTGCTTCGCGTTATACTGCTTAAGTACTTGACACATCGTATAAGCTGCCTCCAAGCTAGCTCCAGGATACTCTTTACCCGTCGAAGTCTTAATAAAATCAGCTCCCGAGTAAAGAGCCAAAATAGCGAGCCTTCTGTATTTCTTCTGGTGTCTTCAAGGCTCCCGTCTCAAGTATTACCTTAAGATGAGCCGAGCGACAAGCATCTTTTTGCTCTGCAAATCTCTTCGCTAGCCTCTTCATATTCACCCTCAAGGAACTTACCAAGATTTAGAACAATATCAACTTCATCGGCACCAGCGACTACTGCCAAAGCCGTTTCAGCAATCTTCACTTCAATAAAACTCTGCGAAGCGGGGAAAGCACCACTAACACAAGCCACTCTTACCTGAGGGTCAGTCAAAGTTTCACGGACAGTGGATACAAAGTTGGGATATACGCAAATCGCTGACCACATTAGGTAGCGTTTCGTCTATGCCATCATAACCGTTAACAGCATCAGCAAGGGCTGCAACTTTGGTTTCTGTATCTGCACCCATCAATGTAGTTAGGTCAATACAGCCATGAATACGCTTTTTTTACTTCGAGTGTATTATTCTTTTCAAAGCCTGCATCTAGAATTTTTCTTGATTCCTAGTTCAAGCTCTTGACCGCTAAGGGCTGGAGCGAAGCTCTCAAAAAGCTTCTGTATACTTATTAGTCATACTTTATATTATTTACTTACAAAGATAGGTATTATTGCAATAGGTTATATTTATAAATACGAAAAAGGGAACCTAACATTCGTGTTAAGTTCCCTTATCCAATAGTCTAGTGTCTAGGATTATTGCAACTTAGGATTTTTGCTTGTGTCGGAGCGCATCACGTCTGCGTCTTCTTCTGCATATTTTGGCGAAATGCTTCAGTCAAATCTACACCCGTTTGATTGGCAAGACACACCAGTACCCACAAGACATCTGTCATCTCATCGGCTAGATTTAGTTCCTCCCCAGCCTTAGTACTTTGGTCTCCCATACTTACGACTCATCACACGAGCTAGCTCCCCTACCTCCTCCATCAGAATAGCTGTATTCGTCAGTTCCGAAAAAGTAGCGAACTCCTATAGATTTAATCCACTTATCAACTTCTTGCTGAAGCTCTCTCAGCGTAATATTCTCTTGTGCCATAACCTAATTACCTAATCCCTTTCTTCTTGGCGTACTGAAGACCAACCTTGACGCTCTTAATAACAGCCTCAGAAGAGAATGTCGCCCCAGTGATAGCATCAGGACTTTTCTTCAGAGCTTCCTTAATAGTCTTACCTTCCCACCAAGGGAGCAATTGCTTATTGACCTTGGCAAAGAAGCGTGGTGTCTCCTTATGGTCATAAGCCTCTACACGCTCTATCTTACCATTATCAATATAAATACGAAGAGGTACATTACGCTTAGCATAGCCATGATACTCCTCGCCCTGAGTGAGCTTATCTGTCTGTATGATGTAAGCGCCTTTCTTAGACCCAGCCTTAATAATATCATCATTCTGAGCAAAGAGAGCTGTTGACGCTGAAGCACCTAATCCTAGACCAAGTATCAAGATGTTCAATAAGTTCTTTTTTCATATAATTTGTTTGTTTGAGAGTTATCATTTGTAATTATTCTTCCTCTTGAGGCTTAAAGCTCGGAATACCCATATCCCATATTACAGCCACGACACGCAAAGCTACGACAGAGAAAGCCGAGAGAAACTGTATCACGCCGAGCTTCAGCGGTGTACACCACAGAAGAAGCATATAAATAAATCCCCTAATATACACGCAGAAGCATAGAAATCTTTGCGAAAAAAATCAAGGGAACTTCATTGATTAAAAATATCACGTATCAATCCGCCAAAGCTACCCGTTATCGTCGCCATAATTATCGCGCACCACCACGCATACTGGGCGTCTAAGGTTTTTGCCATACCTACGACGACGAAGAGACCAAGCCCCACTGCATCGAAGAATGACAGCGAATAATTGGCCTTCACGACCTGCTTGCGGAAGATAATTGTGAAAAGAAGAGCTAGCCCCGTTACAACGAGATAGGAGGGCTGTTTAAGCCAAAAGGTGGCATATTAAGGAGTATATCCCTTAATGTACCACCTCCTACAGCCGTTACCATACCCACTACATAGGCACCGAACCAGTCGAAACCTTTTGATGCAGACATGACGAGTACCACTAATAGCAAACGCAAAAGTACCGATATAGTCACACCATGTAACAAAGTCATTAAGACCGAGTAGCTCTATATAGTTCATCTCATTTTAATAAGATTCGTCTTGACTTGGGAAACTTTTATCCTAACAGCGGATACATAGGAAGATATGCCTGCGGTAATCTGCTCTCCAAGCATTGCGAACCTACGTACGAACTTAGGACGGAAACTCTCGTCCATGCCTAGCATATCTTGAAGGACAAGCACCTGACCATCAACATCCGCTCCTGCGCCTATACCAATCACCGGCACTGCAATCATCTCACTAACCTTCTGGGCTAAGCTGGAAGGCACTTTCTCTAGCACCAAAGCACAAACACCAAGTTCGGCTAGTAACTGAGCGTCCGAGAGAAGTTGTTCAGCCTCTGCATCCTCTTTAGCACGCAAGCCAAAACCACTCAAACTGATGTACACTCTGAGGTGTCAAACCCAAGTGTCCAACAACGGGAATACCAGCATTTATAATTAGCTTGATAGCTTCCGAGATACGTACACCGCCCTCTAGTTTAAGCCCATCAGCACCAGTTTCTTTCATGATGCGTACAGCATTCTGCAAGGCTACATAAGGGTCTCCTTGGTATGAGCCAAAAGGCATATCCACGATTACCATAGCTCGCTCTACGCCTCGGACAACGCTTGAGCCATGATAAATCATTTGGTCAAGAGTAATAGGAAGGGTTGTACTATGACCAGCCATCACATTAGCGGCTGAGTCTCCAACTAAAATCATATCAATGCCTGAAGCGTCTACGAGCTTAGCCATTGTATAATCATAAGCCGTCAGCATGGCAATAGGCTCATGCTGACGCTTCATAGTTAGGAGGGTTTGAGTTGTTACTTTCTTTCCTCCTGCTGTATGTTTAGACATTGAAGTTCTTATCTTGATTTATTCCCACTCAATGGTGCTAGGTGGTTTTGACGAAATATCGTACACGACTCTATTAACGCCACGCACCTTATTGATAATCTCGTTGCTACACTTAGCTAGGAATTCGTAAGGAAGATGCGCCCAGTCTGCACTCATCGCATCCATACTTGTTACCGCACGTAGGGCAATAGTGTACTCGTATGTACGCTCATCACCCATAACGCCTACACTCTTTACGGGCAGAAGGATAGCTCCAGCTTGCCATACATCATCGTATAGTCCCCACTCACGCATCAGACTCATATAGATATCATCTGCATTCTGAAGGATTTTCCACCTTCTCTGGAGTAATATCTCCAAGAATACGAATACCCTAAACCAGGACCGGGGAACGGCTGACGCTTAATAAGGTGAGGTCGCGATACCTAGCTCAAGCCCCTACACGGCGCACTTCGTCCTTAAAGAGCAGACGGAGAGGCTCTACCAGCTTAAGGTTCATGCGTTCAGGTAGACCTCCTACATTATGGTGGCTCTTAATAACCTTACCCGTGATATTGATAGACTCAATGACATCAGGATAGATTGTACCCTGACCAAGCCATTTAATATCCTTAAGTTTCTTGACCTCCTCATCGAAGACATCAATAAAGCCCTTACCGATAATCTTACGCTTTTGCTCAGGGTCTGTTACGCCAGCAAGTTCGCCAAGGAACTTATCGCGAGCATTAACCCCGATAACATTAAGACCTAGATGCTCATAATCCTTAAGCACATTCTCAAATTCATTCTTACGCAAGAGTCCATGGTCAACGAAAATACATGTAAGGTTTTGACCAATAGCCTTATGAAGCAATACAGCTGTTACCGATGAGTCTACACCACCCGAAAGAGCTAAGATAACTTTGTCATCGCTAAGCTGGTACCTTTAAGCTCTGCTACTGTGCTTTCGATAAACGACGCTGGCGACCAGTTACCCTTAATACCCGTAACGTCAAGGAAGTTTTCAAGGAAACGCATACCACTCTCACTATGGAAAGCCTCTGGGTGGAACTGTACCCCCAAGTTTCTTCGCCTTCGATACGGAAAGCAGATTAGTAACATCCTCTGTGCTTGCGATAATCTTGAAATCATCAGGAAGCTGTGTAATCGTATCACCGTGTGACATCCATACGATGCTACCTTCTGGCACATTCAGAGTCAATGGGTCTGATGTCTTAAGACTTATGTGCGCACGACCATACTCACGAGCATCACAAGGCTCTACCTTACCACCAGCTTGATGAACAAGGCTCTGAGCACCATAGCAAATACCCAAAAAGTGGACGCTGACCTCTGATACGACTCAAATCCGTACGGAAAGCATCCTTATCATATACTGAATGAGGACTACCTGAAAGAATAATACCAGCAATACCTGTTAGGTCTTCGGGCATTCTATTATAAGGAACTATTTCGCAGTAAGTATTCAGCTCTCTCAAGCGACGCCCAATAAGCTGAGTTGTTTGCGAACCAAAGTCCAAAATGAGAATTTTCTCTTGCATATTATCTGTATGCTCTCAAATTTTAGTTAGTAATACTACTAGACTTAACTCTAGTTTCCATGCAAAGATAACATTTTTTTAGCCCCATTTAAGGCTATCGCACAGCATCACCAGCTTGTACACATTCCACCCCTTAAGTACTACGTATATAGGAAGACACCGCATATAAGGAGTTTATCATTCATCTTGCGTATCTTTGTAGGACAATGAAAAGAAGACTCTAAACACCCAAGAAGAACGCCAAGAAGCTATTCGCCTTAAGGGCGTTCGGGTGAATAATCTAAAGAATATATCACTCGAGATACCACGAGGGAAATTTGTAGTTGTTACGGGCGTCAGCGGCTCGGGCAAAAGCTCATTAGCCTTTGATACGCTCTATGCCGAGGGACAAAGACGCTACGTCGAAAGCCTTTCGTCCCTATGCGCGTCAATTCCTTGGTCGTATGGCTAAGCCTGAGTGCGACTGGATTTATGGACTTCCTCCCTCTATTGCTATTGAGCAAAGAGTCATCAGTCGTAATCCACGCTCTACAGTAGCCACTTCTACTGAAATCTACGAATATCTTAGACTGCTGTATGCCCGTATAGGTAAAATGATTTCACCTATCAGCGGTACAGAGGTGCGCAAGCATACAAACCGAGATAGTTACGGACTTTATCAAGGGACAAAACCCTAGGTAGTCGTATTTATTTGCTTGTGCGCCTTCAGCTACCTGCTGGGCGATCTCTTCTTGAGCATCTAGAGATACAACTCCAACAAGGCTACTCGCGTCTGTGGCACGAAGGGCAGTTGCAAAGCATCGAAGACTACATCTCGGAAGGATTGCCCGAACGCAAAGATTTATATCTAATGCTGGATAGGCTTGCCCTAAGCGAAGATATAGATGTAGAGGCTAGGGTTGGGCGAAAGTATCGAACAGGCTTTCTTTGATGGTCGTGGTGCCTGCTCTGTCTTTTGTTCAGACTACGGAAGGCGAAAGCATTCTACAAGAGTTTAGCAATGTCTTTGAAGCCGATGGAAGAGTTTTTCCAAGAGCCTACACCAGAGATGTTCAGCTTCAATAATCCTATAGGAGCTTGTCCCGAGTGCGAAGGCTTTGGGAAGGTGATGGGCATAGAAGAAGACCTCGTTATCCCGAACAAGAACCTTTCTGTATTTGAAGACTGCGTAGCCTGCTGGAAGGGTGCTGTATCGAGCGAGTGGAAACGCTATTTCATCAATGCATCAGCTCTCTTGGCTTTCCTGTCCATCGCCCCTACTCCGAACTTAGCGCAAAGGAAGTGGAGATGCTTTGGCGTGGTGTACCTATTGAAGGAGACCCCTACCTTGAAACTATTGGCATTGATGATTACTTCAAGGTTCTGCAAAGAGATATTCATAAGGTACAGAACCGAGTAAGATTATCTCACTTCAAAGGTAAAAACGACTTGCCCCACCTGTAAGGGGAGGACGTCTAGGAGTAGATGCCTCTGCGTACGCATTGATGGCAAGAATATCGCTGAGGTCGTTACTATGACGCTTGATGAGGCTAAAAATTCTTTGACGAACTACACATAAGCGAAGAAGACGCTTTTATTGCGAAACGCTTACTCTAGAAATACGCAATAGATTAAGTTTCCTCCAAGAAGTAGGGCTAGGCTATCTAACCCTTGACCGCCTCATCCAATACACTCTCTGGAGGTGAGAGCCAACGTGTAACCCTCGCGTCTCAGCTGGGGAATAACCTTGTCGGCTCTTCTATGTGTTAGACGAACCGAGCATCGGACTACATCAGCGAGATACGTCAAGGCTCATCAATGTCGTTAAGAGATTGCGAGACCTTGGCAATACCGTGGTTGTCGTTGAGCACGATGAAGAAGTTATGCGTGCAAGTGACTTCATCATAGATATAGGGCTTATAGGCTGGTATCCATGGCGGTGAAGTTGTTTATGCTGGCGAGACCAATCTCCTAAACGAAACAAGTCCGGGTCTTACAGCAGCCTACCTTACAGGCAGAGAATATATTGACACACCCCAGCATAGACGCTCGTGGCACGGTAGCATCAAGGTCGAAGGGGCTAGACGTCATAACCTCAAGGGGCTTGATGTAGAAATACCCCTACATACGATGACGGTAATCAGTGGAATAAGTGGTTCGGGTAAGAGTACTCTTATTCGAGATATATTCTACGAAGGCGTCAAGCGCAAACTGGCTCACGAGAGTTTGGAGAGCATCGGACCAAGTAAGTTGAGTGGTAGCTTCAGCGAAATCCAGCAAATCGAATACGTTGACCAAAAATAATATCGCCCTGCAGTTCACGCTCAAACCCATCTATTTATATAGGTGCGTTTGACGAAATACGAAAGCTTTTACAGCGAACAGACACTCGCTAAGCAAATGGGGTATAAGCCTGCATTCTTTAGCTTTTAATAAGGAAGGAGGACGTTGTGAGAACTGTAAAGGCGATGGCTTCACAACTGTAGAGATGCAGTTCATGGCTGATATTACTCTAGAGTGTGAGGAATGTCACGGCAAGCGTTTCAAGAGCGAAACGCTTGAGGTTGAGTATCATGGGAAGAACATCTACGATATTTTTAGAGATGAGCGTAGATGAAGCTATTGACTTCTTCCGAGCCAATCCATGTGGCAAGACGACAGAGGAAATCATTACTCGCTTGAAGCCCTTACAGACTGTAGGCTTAGGCTACGTCAAGCTCGGACAAAGTAGCTCTACCCTATCCGGTGGCGAGAACCAGCGTGTTAAACTAGCTTATTATCTCGGTCGAGGCAAGAAAGAGCCGACACTCTTCATCTTCGACGAGCCTACGACGGGTCTACACTTCCACGATATTAAAACGCTCCTTGTTGCCTTCAATTCGCTTGTAGATGCTTACCATTCGCTTGTCATCGTTGAGCATAACATCGAAATCATCAAGAGTGCGGACTGGGTCATTGACCTTGGTCCAGAGGGAGGCATTCATGGCGGTAATATCGTTGCTCAAGGAACTCCCGAAGAAGTTGCTCAGGTAGAGCAAAGCTGGACAGGGAAATATCTTAAAGAGGCTTTAGAGGCTATCAAATAGAGACCATTGCATCATAAGCATCCAACATTAGCCGTTTTTAATTAACAAATAAGCCTTTATATGTCTAGCTGCATATAAGGCTTATTTGTTATTTGAAGTTTGAAGATAGTACTTTCCTGAGGTTCTCCTCCGACATATCTGGCAAGGGTATTGACAGTATTTCCTTCATGCGTTTATATGGGGCTATGTCTGCTTTCTTCAACGCGTCATAAAGATATAGGGATAACCTATATCAACTATTTTTTTGATAGCTCAATACAGACCAAAGACTCATCACGGAACTAATGCCTAATAAGGCTAGCACCTGAGGGGTAATATCAACCAAACTGCCACCACGAATGAAAACCGTGCGAATAGCTTCAATGAAATAACTCAATGGATTGACATAAGTTGTCAGGTAAGCCCATGGAGGCATAGAGCGTGTAGGGGTAAACAAACCACTGAGCAACATGAGAATCATCACGAAAAACCACATCACAAAGACAGATTGTTGCATTGTATCGCTGTAGTTAGAGATAATCAAGCCCAACGATGAAAAGAACAATGCAAGGAGCATAGACAACAAATAGATTAGCAAAACAGAACCTTGTGGCACAATACCATAAAGTCCCCATGATAATAGCAGACACACAGTGATAATAAACAAAGCAATGCCCCAATATGGAATGAGTTTCGCCAAAATAAACTCTCTTTTCTTCACAGGGGTAACATTGATTTGTTCCATAGTGCCCGCTTCTTTCTCACCAACAATGTTAAGTGCAGGGAGATAGCCGGTCATTTGCATTATGATGATAGCAAAAAGTGCAGGAATAATATAGAGTTTGAAGTCTTGATTCTTATTATACAAAGGCAAAGTAGTTACCTTTTCCTGAAGAGCTCCTTGTGTCGGATAGGCATTCATCGTGACCATCTGCGAAAGATAGGCGGTTCCCATTGCCCCTTTCACACCATTAACGGCATTAGCTGCAATAAGCACTTGAGCGTTATCCTTTCCCAAAGTTAGATTCTTACTGTAATCTTGGGGAATCACCACCACAGCATCAGTTTCGTTTTGTTCAATCCTTTGCAATGCAGTCTTATAAGCAGGCTGCATGCTCTGAAAATCAAAGTAACGACTATGCTGAATATCAGCAACCAATTGCTGTGACTGCTGACTGCGATCCAAATCCACCACATCCACCTTCAAGTTTTTTACCTCCATATTCATCACCCAAGGCATGACACAAACAATCATGATAGGAAACATCAGAATAAGGCGAGGCAAAAACGAGTTGCGACGTATCTGCAAAACTTCTTTCTGCAAAAGATATTTAAGTGACATAGGGCTATGATTCTAAGCGTTTTTTGAAAGTGGCTAGTGAAAGTGTGAGCAGTAGAATGAGCATTGAGGTGAGAATTATGATTTCGGGCAGCACCTGGTCTATGCCTACTCCCATAATCATGAGTTTACGCATAGCAGATATATAATAGCGCGTTGGAATCACAATAGAAATCCACTGCAACACCTGTCCCATAGACTCGAGTGGAAAAATCATACCTGAAAGCATAAGTATAGGCGTCAGGACTACCATTGAACAAATGCTAAGAGCAACAAACTGGGTCTTCGCTAAATTAGACACCAATAATCCCAAAGAAAGGCCTAACAATATGTAGATGCCCGAGATTAAAAGGAGAGCCCACAAAGAGCCTGCAATAGGTACTGCCAAAACAAAGGCAGAAAGTAAAAGAATTATCGCTAATATGGCTATGGAGATAACAAGATACGGCACTACTTTCGCAAGGATAATAAGTAGCGGTTTTGTGGGAGATACTAATACTATTTCCATTGTACCTCTCTCTTTTTCGCGAACTATCGAAATAGAAGTCATCATAGCACAAATGAGCATCAAGAGCATTCCCATGATAGCAGGCACGAAGTTGTACGCAGAGCGCATTTGAGGGTTATAGAGCAACTTGATATTAACAAGTGACTGAGCAGGATTAAAGAGAACATTCGTAGCATAACTCGTCCATTGTTGCGACTGATTGGGGTCGCAAGCATCTACGATAAACTGTACTTTCCCATGCTTCCCTAGCAAACTGAGGAGAGAAGACTACAGCCATGTCCGCACGTTGCGCTCGAATCTCACGCTCCGCCTCTGCAGGAGTCGACACTTGTGCTAGAATCGTAAAGTAATCAGAGGCCGCTAGTCGCTTCGTAGCTTGTTGAGTGGCATCATCTATACTTGATGCTACGACTATTGTACGAACATTTCGCACATCATTGGTCACTGCAAAGCCAAACAAAAGCATCAGCATAATAGGCATCCCAAAGAGCATGAGCATGGTGCGTTTGTCGCGAAGGATGTGTTTCGCTTCTTTGAGTACAAAACTGAAAAACTGTTTCATATCTGTTAGATAAATGATTAGAAAGAAAGACTAGGAACTGCTTTACCTTCTCCCATAATCCACTGACAAGTTAATCTGCACTACGCGTAGATTGTCTCGCCAAATAGGTAAAAACATGATCTATGTCTGGTTGTTGAAATCTTGCCTTCAAAGCTTCAGGTGTATCCATTGCCTTGATTTTACCATCGACCATGATAGAAATACGATTACAATACTCTGCTTCATCCATGTAGTGGGTAGTCACAAAGACTGTGATACCACGATCTGCTGCTGCATAAATGAGTTCCCAGAACTGGCGTCGCGTTGCAGGATCTACCCCACCTGTTGGTTCATCAAGAAACACCACGCTAGGATTATGGAAAATCGCCACAGAGAAAGCCAACCTCTGTTTCCATCCCAAGGGGAGTCGAGCAACAAGAGTATGCTTATGGGCGCTAAAATCAAGTTGCGCCAAGAGTTCATTTATCTTTTTATCAATCTCCTGATCACTCATCCCATAAATCCCAGCAAACAATCGGATATTCTCTGCCACTGTGAGATCATTATACAAAGAGAACTTTTGACTCATATACCCAATGTTGCGTTTTATCAGCTCATACTCGGTGCGAATGTCAAAACCAGCCACATGTCCGATACCACTAGTAGGTTGGCTCAGTCCAGTGAGCATACGCATCACCGTTGTTTTGCCTGCACCATTTGCACCTAAGAATCCGAATATTTCTCCTCGTTTCACAGCAAAACTGATGTCATCGACTGCATGAAAGTCTCCAAAAGCTTTGACCAGATGTTCAACTTCTATTACATGCTCCCCTACACATTTCGAGTTAGACTCTTCTTTAGTTGAAGTTATCGGGTCAGTGTTAGCTACCTTCGCGTGTTCTATGGGAGGAGGATTAAAGATTTCCGCAAAACGATTGAGGATAACGTCAGGAGAATCTATACCTTTCACTTCTCCCTTATCCAGAAAAGCCACACGATCGCAGCAGCGCACCTCATCCAAGTATGGAGTCGCTACTACAATGGTAATGTTTCGCTCTTTGAGGGTAATAAGCATCTCCCAAAATTCTTTGCGACTCACGGGATCAACCCCCGTCGTTGGTTCATCTAGAAAGAGAATACAGGGAGCGTGAATCAGCGCACATGAAAGAGCTAGCTTCTGTTTCATTCCCCCCGAAAGAGCACCAGCTCGACGATCTTTGAAAGGCTCGATTTGTGAATAAATTGCTTTTATCGTATCATAACCTTCTTCGAAGGTGGTGTCAAAGAGAGTAGCGAAGAAACGAACGTTCTCCTCGATGGTCAGATCTTCATAGAGAGAGAACTTTCCGGGCATATACCCTATTCTCCGACGAATCTCCGACATTTGAGTTACGGGATCAAAGCCCTCAACCCGAATTTCGCCCGTTTCAGGCACAAGCAGGGAGCAAAGCAAGCGAAACAAAGTTGTTTTGCCCGCTCCATCAGGACCGATGAGCCCAAATATCTCCCCTTTATTCACAGAAAACGAAACTTCCGAGAGAGCTCTTACCTTGCCATAACATTTACTTATGTCCTTTACTTCTATTGCTTGCATCATAGCAATGATTTTCTTAGAATTTCACTTCTCCATACATCCCGATTTTTACCCGACCATCGTTTTTAATCAGGATTTTCACGGCATACACCAAATCTGCTCGCTCATCGTCAGTAACAATCGTTTTGGGTGTAAACTCCGAACGCGAGGAAATCCAGGCGACTTTACCCACATATTCTTGTTGCTGTCCACCTCCATAGTCGGCATAAACCTTAGCTTTCTGTCCAAGCATCACAGACTTTAATTGTGCAGACGTCACATAAGCACGGAGATATAAGTGGTCCATTTGTGCCAATTTGAACAATGGTTTACCCACTCCAACAAATTCTCCTGCCTTAACTAATTGCTCCAGCATTACTCCACTTTTTGGAGCTACAATAGTGGCATTTTGGATTTGGCGTTCTAGTTGTCGCTGCTGAGCCTCTACGCCTTTCATCTGAGCTTGAAAGCCTTTGATCTGATCAGCAAGGGAAGCGTTTGTGCTACGAAACTGATCTCGTGTGGCCTCCAACTGACATTGCAATAAAGAGATTTGGTCATTGATATCGTCCAACAGCTTACGGGCAACAGCTCCATCCTGCACAAGTCTTGCCAATCGTTGTCTTTCACGTTGGGCATGGCTAATCTGTTGCTGTAATGAGGCTAACTGTTTGTTCAAATCTAGTTGACGACTGTCGGTCGCTGCCTTATTTGCATAAATTTGTTGCTTGGCTGCTTCAAGTTCATTTTGCTTCTGCACCAACTGATAGACGTCAATTTGACCAACCCTAGCACCAGAATCAAGACTTTGCCCTTCTGTAATGTCCAACTGCTGGACTTCTCCTGAGGCTTGTGCGGAAACAGTGATTTCTGTTGCTTCAAAGATACCAGTTGCGTCAAAGTCTTTCTCTTTTTTGTTACAAGATATGCAAAAGAGAATGGGAAGAGAGAGGAAAATTATCTTTTTCATTATTATTCAATGTTGAGATGACAATATATGTAGGAGTTAGATTTCTGCTTTTTAGCTATTATTCATCAATACCTAGTGTGATGTATTGCTGATGCACTTGCTTGAGCCATTCTATTTCATGGATTGTTTCTTGCACTCGTGCTGCATTTTCAGCATTGATATCACGCAATAAATCACTAACAGCAATGATGCCACTTGACAATTTAGATTCTCCAGCTTTGCGCACAGCAGTGCGGAGTTGCAACAGAGCTTCATCGCTATTCATTAGTTCTCGAAATCGCTTCATATTCTCCTTTGTTTCTGTCTGTTGCAACTGATTGTTGAAGAGAAATGTCTGGCGATTATTCTCTATAATCTCACGCTGTTGCTGAATCTTGCTTTTATCTGTCTTCCAAGAATAGAAAGCACTGAGATTCCATACCAATTTAGCTCCCACCATGCCGTTGAGACTCCACCGATGGTGCATCATATCTTCAAACATGTTGTAGCCTGGATAACCGTAAAAGCCTTGAGCAAAAAATCCAAGTTTAGGACGAAGTGCACTACTGATAGCTTTTTCTTGTGCTCCAAGCACCTGCAACTGCGATTCAAAGGCTCGTAGTTCTGGACGTTCCACCGTTTGTTGATCGCGAAGAGTAGAGAGTACAGGCTTTTGGGGATGTTTCACCTCAATGCCACAAAAGAGGGAGAGTAAGTGTTCCAATGTTTGCAACTGAGATTTCAACGTAATACCCTGCTGCTCCGCAGAGAGTTGCTCCGCCTTCACACTTTGCCAGTCACATTCTGCTGCTGTTCCTCTTTTCACCATACTTGCCAATCGCTGTTCGTTGGCGGAGAGTAGAGTCTGTAAGTCATTATTGAGCGTTATTTGTTCGAAGAGTAGTAAGAGCGAGAAATACATTTCATGTACGCGTTGACGAAGTGCATAGAGACTGACATCCATCTGTGCTATTTCTGCCCTACCTTTAGAACGGGCTACTGCCTGCTGAGACTTCAAAACTCCGCCGTCAAAGACCAACTGTTGGACATCTACACCCACCCGATACTGAGTTTTAGAAGGTCCTTTGATATTCACTCCCAACTGCTGTATTATTCCTTGCATAGACTCAGGCCATGTTGCCACGTCGGTCTGATAGGTGACTTGTGCCGATGTAGCTATCTGTGGCAACCATCCTTTAGCAATGTTCGCTACTGTGAGATTTGTTGTCATCTCGATAAGGCCATATTGGCGAATCTGAGGATAGTGCTTTTCAGCAGCTCGTGTACATTCGCCTAAGGTTTGAGCGTGCGCCATTCCCATGAAAGGAAAAGCCAAGAGAAAGAGGAGTTTTTTTGTCATATCTGCTATCTGTTTTGAAATGCTAGGACAAAAGTAGAGAGAAGAATATGATTATCCACTTTCAAATTAGGACGAAAAAATCATGATTTGTACGATTTTCCACTTTTTCTTATACAAGAGATTATAGAATCAACTATCTTTGCAATAAAATCATACAATTCATGAATCCCATAAAAGAAAGAAAGCCCATCAAGTATCTGGCAGTTGAAAATATATCTTTTGATCATCTAGCGTGTACTAACTCTCGTTTTTTTCACAATAGGCATTTAAGTATTATCCTCAACGATAAACCTCTCAACACTGCGTCCTTGCAAAAAGAAATCATCTACCATGTGGCAGAAGCACGACTTATCCTTATTCTTAAAGGTTGCGTAGAGGTCAATTTAAATCTTGAGGATCAGTATATAGAACAAGGGCACGTGCTTCTGCTTCCTGCTGATAGTATTATGGAACTAAAGGAATGTAGTGACGATTTAGAAGTAATCGCTTTTATAATTCGCGAAAAATTCCTCATAGACGAAAGTCTTATGTTCCCTGCATCTCCCGAAGATTTCCGACAGCTACTCAAAATGACCTATCTCATTTGGGACTTGACACAGCACACTCCTTTTCGCAAAGATGTTGTACTCCCCATTGTACAAGCTATGGTGGGCAATATTCTGTGTATTTATAAAGAAATGAACGCAACTACGGTCACTGATACTGCTACTCGACAACAACAACTGTTCCAAAACTTCAAACGTCTAGTACAACAATACTGTGAACTACACCGCAACATCCCTTTCTATGCAGAACAGCTCCACATCACCCCTCATTATCTTTCGGCAGTAACCAAAGAAGCTAGTGGGCAAAGTGTGATGTTTTGGATCAATCGAGCCATTATTCTTAGAGCTAAAGTGCTCCTCAATACAAAAGACATGATGATTAATGAAATAGCCGACAGACTGAACTTTACTAGTCCATCAGCTTTTCACAATTTCTTCAAACGCATCACTGGTCTTACTCCGAAAAAATACCAAATGAATATGAGATAAACCGATAATTCTTGCGTCCAAGCATCCTTGATCCTCTCAGGCTAATTTAAATTGTGAAAGCATTTACCATAACACAAAAAGAAAAGAGTTAAAAGAGACCGCTTGGGAGGTCTCCAAGAGAATAAGTATTATTAAACAAAAAGGCTTGTACCTCTCGAGGTACAAGCCTTTTTTTGTTACGACAATGGACTCTAGTAAGTATGAGCTTGAGGATCCTCAATCTCTTCCTTTGTGAGCTTGTGAATATCAAGCGCACGCCACGCATACCACATATAGCCAAGGACAAAAAGGAGTGAGGAAAGATACATAGAACATCACCTCTAGAGTAAATGGACTAGACGAACTATTACGTATTGTAAGCTAATCCTGCAAAAGAACCTACTGAAGGATAATAAGAAGTATTATTCCAACCAGCGATGAGGAAAAGTGCAAGGACAGTTAGCACAACGCCTACACCTTCATACCAAATACCTTTCTTAAAGCCTGGACGCAAAAAGCGTTAGTAGGATACCAGCAAGAACTAGAACAACACCAATAAGCATCACCACAGCTACAAGAGGCATTTCATACAGATTGATGGCATACTTGTAAGCTTGCATAAAGACTTCGCCCGTCTCTGAATTAACAGCAAAACCTTGCTTCGTCAATAAGAATGAGAGATAAGGCAAGAAGCAGAGCAAGAAGGCAGCGGCATTCCATGCAAGAGCTGAGCGTGATTTGCTCTCAATAGACTTATCATCAATATTATTGATAAAGTATAGAAGAGCTGTCGTACGGCTTAGGAAGAATACAGCCACACCGAGTAATACATTCCATAGGTTAAACACAGCCTCCAAACCATGAAGTTGTATACCGTTCCAAGGCAACCAAGTAGAGATTGTTTGGCTAGCACCTGACAACTCGGCAATAGCCGAACGATTTACAGCGAAGTTGGCCCCTGTAAAGAATGTAGATACAGCAGTACCAAGGAGAATAGGAGCTAAAAGACCATTGATAAATAGAAATATCTGATAAGTCTTAGAGCCTAACACATTACCATGCTTATTTTGATATTCATACGATACGGCTTGTATGATAAAGCAGAAGAGAATAAGCATCCATACCCAATAAGCACCACCGAAGCTCGTTGAATAGAAAAGTGGGAACGATGCGAAGAATGCACCACCAAAGACTACTAAAGTAGTGAATGTAAATTCCCACTTTACGACCAACAGAGTTTACAAGTAATCTGCGCTCAGTAAGGTCTTTACCTAGACTAAAGAATAGCGATTGACCTCCTTGTACGAAAAGCAAGAAGACGAGCAAAGCTCCTAGAAGAGCTATCAAGAACCACCAATAATTCTGAAAAAGCGTAATCCATATTATTACGTATTTTACTTGTGATTAGGATTTTACTTTAGTGAGCATCAGGACCAGAAGAGATAGCCTTCTTCATGATATTGAGTTCGGCTACAAGCATAACAGTGAAGAGCACGGCAAAGAGAACAAAGGTTACAATTACCGAAGATGCTTCTAACTGCGATACGGCAAAGACGTACAGGAAGTAGGTTCTGATCGTCCATGGTTGACGTCCCATTTCTGCGACAACCCAACCTGTTTGACTCGCAACCCAAGCCATAGGAGCCATCAAGAGGGCAAACCACATAAGCCACTTACGCTTGTCTATGTCTGTACCCGCAGGGCGATAAGCAAACCAAGAGAGTAGGGCGAAGAGCAAGACAAAAGCACCCTCTAGCGTAACCATCGCACGGAAAGAGTAATATACGACAGGCACATTAGGAACTGCTTCATACTTGCTATCGAAGTAGCCATAACCAAAGTGAGCAAAAATTCTCATCAAGGATTGCTTTATGCTGATTTGCGACAATCGTATCCCCTGCACGCTTAGCAATGCTATAATCACGAAGGGCATTCACAGCCTTACGACCACGAATCATGCGTTCCTCTACAGAGATAGCCTTTTTCTCCATTACGCAGATAGTAATCACCACGAAGGATATTATTAACCCCAGGAGCATACGAATTAAGGGTATTCGTAGACATCACACTAAGTACGTGAGGCAATTCGATGTTAAATAAGAATGGTTCTACACCATCATCAGGCTTCTGCTTGCTAGGGTTGAGGATACCGAAAGCACTAAGAGGCATACCATTACCATCGGCACACTCATGAGTGACAGTACACTGACCAGACTCATAAAGAGCTTCCATAGCAGCAAGCTTCATTGGCTGATGCTCATATACATCTACTGCAGAGACATGCCCTGTTTCAGCTGTAAGAAGAGCGCAACAAGACCAAAAAGGAGCAATAATCTTGAAGTTACGGATAACGAACTCACTATTTTTTTCTTCTTAAGTGCATAGAAAGCAGCTACCCCACCAGCGAACAGAGCACCCAGCACCCAGCTAGAAGTAAGCGTGTGTGCAATCTTAATCAAAGCCGTAGATGACAGAGCTACAGACCAGAAGTCAGCCATCTCACTACGCATAGTATCAGGATTGAATGCCATACCTACAGGGTTTTGCATCCATGCATTGGCAATCAAAATCCATACTGCCGAGAGAGAAGCTCCTATAATTGTCAGCCAAGTAGAAGCCAAGTGAAAACGCTTACTTACCTTGCCCCAGCCGAAGAACATAACAGCTACGAAAGTAGACTCCATAAAGAAGGCCAGCATACCTTCGATAGCCAAAGGAGCTCCAAAAATATCCCCTACAAATGAGGAGAAGTTAGACCAGTTTGTACCAAACTGAAACTCTAGGATAATACCCGTCGCAACACCAATAGCGAAGTTAATACCGAAGAGCTTCTGCCAAAAGATTGCGCTCTTCTTCCAAAAGTCAGCCCCAGTACGATAATACTGAGTCTCTGCCAAAGACATAACAATCCCTAGCCCAAGTGTGAGTGGAACGAAGAGCCAGTGATACATCGCAGTCAAGGCAAATTGGGCACGTGACCATGCCATTAATTGTTCGAGATGCATAATGTAACGATATTAATTAATTTTTATTTTTTTAGCACGATTGATTAGGTCTTGCTGTACCCATTCATTACCTGAGATATTACGCTCTTTAGCTTGTCGCTTGGTATAGTTCGGGAAGAAAAAAAGACCTTTAGGACGGCAAACATCACAAAGAGCTTTATCGCGATGATAAGCCAAAGCGTACGCGAATAAGGAGATAAATTCTTAAATCCATCTCGATAAAGCGACCATGCTCGACTCCAAAAATCCTTGTTTAGTATCCGTTAAGTTCATATTCATCAGTTTGATATTAGTAACAAAGATAGTTAAATATCTAGCTTATAGAGATTATTGGGTTAAAGTTTTTGTTTAAATTATCCTCGAATGGTCGAGTCTATAACAGTCTAGTACGCACGCATACTTACATCTGTATTTACACGTAAACACTTTTAGTGAGTACGCGTACTTAAATTTATAAGTACGTAGTACTTTCTGGAGACTTCAGCTGTAGTCTGTACAAACTACACGTGTAGTCTCTTCAAACTTCAGCCGTAGTCTGTACAGACTTCGCTGAGGTTTTAAGAATAGGAAATGTACAAATTATTTTTTTGCTTCGTCTGTTGACGCTTTTCTTTATCTTAGAGAAACTACTTCTCATCTATCCTCTTAGAGCGTGACAGAAGTTGCTCGGCAAGGAGCGTATAAACAGCTAATGTATCACCCGAAAGGAGGGCCTTTGTGCTGTTCGACAATAGTCCTATCCCCACGAATAGCAGGTCCAGTCTGAGCTTCAGATGCAGGCAGAGCCTCTAGTTTCTGAAATGTTTCTCTAAGCAAGGGTAAGAGCGTCTTCGCCTCAAAACCCTCTGCGGACAAGTATTCCTCTGCAAGCGTTACTAAATAGTTGCTGTAATTGCATGCAAGCACCGGCTGCAAGGTGTAGTTTACGTCTCCCCTCGCTACTAGCAAAAGCCGTATGATTAGATAGAGCTTCGGCTAATAACCGAGCCTCTTCATGCCCCTCATAGTAAAGGGGAACATGCTTCCACTCTATATACCGATTACGACTGAATGTTTGCAATGGATAAAGCACAGCACCATCAGCATGATATTTCGTAAGCGATTCAAGAGGAGTACTCCCTGAAACGTGTATCCAAACACCGCCAGTCGAGGGCATCTCCTGCCAAACCGACTCCAGAGCCGTATCCGTAAGAGCAAATATGTACAGGTCTGCATCCCTCGGAATATCCGTAAGTCGCATACCCTTACGCCTTTCGTAGTGCCATATAAGACTGTAGCCACTTAGACTAGAGCATGCTCTAGCTAAGTGGCTGCCCACATTGCCTCCGCCTAATAGCACAATACGCTTACTCGGCATTGTGCTCCTCAGGTGCATTATATTGTCCCATGTGTATCTTCTCCCACTTAAGGCTCTCAACGGGACGCTCAGGAGCTTCGCCATTAACATATCCTAGCCCGATGATACAGAGGACTTCTAGTTGGTATGGTATCCCGAGAGCATTGCGCACATACTCATCTGAGTTCTGACCATTACCCGTAAACTGACCATGAACATCAGCCCAACACGAGCCAATGCCAAGAGCCCAAGCCTGCAACTGTAGATACCCTGCCGAGAGAGAAGCATCGGCAATCCAGTGCTCACACTCCATAGGACTTCCTAGTACCACGACAGCCAAAGGCACGTCCTTTAGGAAAGAGCACCCACGCTCACGCATATAACTAAGCTCTACAAGTTTCTCCTTATCCTCAACAAGGATAAACTGCGTTGTATGCCTATTCTTAGATGAAGGCGCACGCAGGGCGGCCTCCATAATTACCTGAACAGACTCAGCCGACAAAGGCTTATCAGGGTGATAGATACGTATACTACGGCGTGTACGTATAGCATCTAAAACTTTCAATTCACTCATTATTTATTTTTAAGGTTTTTAGTTATTGATATTTTTAGCCTCAGTCTTATAGTATGACGATTTCATCACAGAAGATAAAGTGCTCAGCACTACGACCCTATATTAGCTTTCACACGGATATAACGAGCCTTCTGATTAGGCTTAAATGTGAAAGTCTCAATACTAGGACGAGGATTATTTTCATCCGTCAGAGGCTTCTTAAGTCCTAAGCTTGTGAAGTTCTTACCATCAGAACTAATCAGTACTTCCACATCGCTAGGCATATAAACCCACTGCTCACGCTCAGCAAGGAAGCGCATAGTAACTTCGCGAATATCTTGCGTTTGAGGCAATTCTACTGTAACATCCATAGGTTCAGTAAAAACCTTGCCACTTACCATCAAGATAGGTTAGACCTCCATCAATACCATCATTAAGTGTAGCTCCTTGATTAGCCTTATACTTATCATTCCACTTGCTATTGTAATGGACTTTCCTAGAATTCCTTTTATGAACACCGAGACGGAACTGCAAGTCTTCATCATGCAGTTTCTTGCCATTAAGATAGGTATTAGCCGTAATCATTCGTGAGCTTCCATCTGAAGAAATAACCTGACCAGCACGCAATGTGCGTGTATTGTGCGAGTTTTCTGTACTTTCGCCAATCCAATTAAATCTTACTTCCGCATCAGGGCGTTCGGCTTCTAGTCTCAAATTCATTTGCGGTTTGCCATCACGCATAACGACCTCAGCCTTAGGATTAAGACCTCTTAGTTCGTATGGGTGCTGTCCCCTTTGCTTTAGCTGACCTAGGTAAGGTGTTACTCTAGTTAAGAAGTCCTTGTAATCACGTTTTTCCTTAGGCGTCCAAGCGACCTCAGAGAGGGCTACGATTCGGGGGAAGAGCATGTAAGATAAATGCTCTGGAGTCTCTACATATTCAGTCCATAGGTTCGCTTGCACCCCGATTATTCCTCCCTTACTATTTGTTATAGCAGGTGGAGCGTATGAATAAACCTTTTCAAGGGGAGTGAAGCCACCGATAGCACGAGGTTCTTCACTTGCTTTACCTTGGTAAAAGTCTAGGTACAAATGACTACCCGGAGTCATAATAACTCTATGCCCAGCCTTGGCTGCTGTGATGCTGCCCTCTTCGCCTCTCCAGCTCATAACAGTAGCATTAGGAGCTAAGCCTCCCATAAGGATTTCATCCCAGCCTACAAGATTACGCCCCTTACTATTGAGGTACTTTCTATGCGATGAATCATATAGCTCTGCAAAGCATGCACATCGGTAGTCCCGATAGACTGCATACGCTGAGCACACTTGGGGCACTTCTTCCATAAATCCATTGAAGCCTCATCTCCGCCAATATGAATATCACGGCTAGGGAATAGAGCCATCACCTCATCGAGGATATTCTCAAAGAATGTAAACGTTTCCTCATTACCAATACAAACATCTGTCGCCTGCTTGTAGTCTGCACCGGGACAAAAATAAGTTAGGATAAGAGAAGAAAAAGTTCGTTACTATGCCCTGGCAACTCTATCTCTGGGATAATCGTTATACCTAGTCTTGATGCGTAAGCCACGACATCCTTAATCTCTTCTTGCGTATAATAGCCTCCGTAAGCGACTTCACTACCTTTAGGCACAAAGCGTCTATCACGACCGCCCCACCATTTATCCCAATTACTCTCAGTTCGATAAGCTGATAGCTCTGTTAGCTTAGGGTAAGTTTTACTCTCCAAACGCCAGCCACCTCCATCAACCAAATGCCAATGAAAGCGATTGAGCTTGAGTTTTGCCATCTCATCAAGTAGGCTCTTAATAACCTTTACGGGGAAGAAATGACGAGAAACATCAAGCATCACACCTCGGTAAGCATAAGAAGGAGCGTCCTCAATAAGGACTTGAACTAAACTCTGTTTGCCATCGTAGAGTTGCCCCAAAGTCTGCAAGCCATTCTTGAGTCCCTCAATAGTCCCAGCCTTGAGCGTTACTCCTTGCTTGACTTCCAACTTATATGCCTCTGCTGCTCCTTTTCCAAGAAGAATCCAGTTCTAAGTTTATGGCGCACTTACCAGAGCCCCTCTGAAGCGAGACCTTACTGGGCAACTTAGATTTCAACAAGAACTCAATATCTTGAATATCCTGCTTACTCGAAATACCTTTAAGTTGGAACTTTAGTTTTGAGGGAAGCTGAAAAGCACCCTCATAAGTTTGCATACTTACAGGTTTAGGTATAATGAGTGGAGTCTGACCAAGAAGCGTATAGGCACTCATAGTCAAACTACAACATACCGCTATTATGGGTTTAATTAGATTCATACTAAGGTCTTTAACGAAGAATAAATTTACTTGTATGGGTTGCGCCCTTGTCTTGGACTCTCACCACATAAACTCCCGAGCGTAGATTTCCTAAAGTTATTTTTATGAGAATTGACTACTGTCATCACGCTACGCCCCGTTATATCTTGTACGACAAAGAGTTCCACGGGTCTATCCAAATAGATACTGCGGTCAAAAATCCGCATCTCTATAGGACGAACATCTTTCTTAGGCACCTCACTAATGGGGTCAGTCGGCATCAATTTAATAGGTTCACTACCCTTACTAGAAGAGATAACACCACTGAGAGTACCATTTTGAAAGATAACTGTGGAGCCATTACCTATTTTTAAGGGCGGAACCACTAGGGCGCTCAAACTTAATATTACGAGGCTTGAGCCTTATGGACAAGGTCTTATTAAGATTAGCCCTATTAGATATAAGTGGCTCCTGCGCAAGACCCTCAAACAAGAGTCCTGCACAGAAGCCCACCATAATAAGGCTCAAAGCCTTACTCATATATCTAATAGATAAATATTTCACACCACAAAGTTAATGATAAGCGATGAAATGAAACTTGCGCTACTAATTCAATCGCTTATCTCGACAATGCAATGGTCTCTAGAAGCGGTAACTAAGCGTTGCAGTCACATTACTTTGCTTCTGTGTTTCCTTAATCATTGGAAGTGGTTCATAAGCTCTTCCTGCTGAATTAGCACTAACATCTCGCGTATCGCGGATAAATGGGAATGCCCCCACCTTCATAGCCTGTTCACTGTATGAATAAGCTAAGTCAAGAGTCCACTTAGGACTAAAGCTTTATAACCCAAGCCGACGGAGTAATTATTGAGAGCCCCAGGCAAGCGATAATGAACAGCTGTTCCTGCTACCTGAACGCCAACAACGGGAATATCCTTCTTCAATTCGGGAGCATAATCAGGAGCACTAACAGTCTTATAGCCTAAGCGCAAAGCTAAACGTCTACTCAAATTATACTCTAGACCTAGTCGCCAAGTATGCGTACCGCCAAAGTCCTCTTTTATAGCGTCGTTATCACTGCTATAAATATTGCTTGATGAGCCATAATCGTAATCATCTTCAACAGCGTTACGCAGTCTTGTTCCAGCATAATTTTTGATACTCGTAATCAGCACTCAAGATAGCTCGACGCCCGAAGACATAGGCTCCACTAAGCGTAAATCGCCAAGGAGTAGAGAACCCAAAGCTAGTGCGATTATCTAATGGCACATGCGTTTCAAATGCTCCTTTCCCTGCATAAGGGCTATTCTTAAGCAATTCTGAAACTCCGACACCTCTAGCATAGCTATCAAGATTCATATTAGAGTAGAAGACAGGAGAGTAAATACTAGCTCCCAAACGCAATGCCTCCACAGGACGTACAAGAGCCCCCAGGGAAAAGCGTACCCCTAAGCCCGATATACTTTGCTTACTATCTAGGCTTAAGCCATAGTTACCTGCCTTAGTATCTACACCACTATGCTTCTCTTGGTAGAATGAAGTATATTCGTAATCTAGTGTCGTAAAAGCTTACACTCCCCCTAAACTAAACGAAGGAGAAAAACTCAGTCACTAGAGCAAAAATCAAAGTTAGATGTTGCCCCTACCTCATTGAGGATAAGGCTAGCATCTTCTAATGGCGAGTTTTGATAGGCACTGACATATCTCTTTCTACTAGCATCATACTGATTCCATATAGCTTCATACCCAAGTGCACCTATCCATGGTGCAACCTGATAAGAATTTACTCCCGCGCCCAATATAGGCATACGCTCAATGTTATTCAGCGTTGCTGTCGAGTAATCAGCAAGGCTAGACATATTTACCCCAACACCAAACTGAGTGAACGCATCTGTACGTCTTTGCATACTAGTCATTATTCTGTACTCCTATACCATAGGCCACATTCATGCCCGAGCTCGTAGTAAAATTACTTACATAGGAGATTTCATCTATATGCAAACGATTTTTATCGCTTAGAGATGTTGAGTTGCCATTCCAAACATTGTTAGCCCCATAGGTAGAGTGTGCTAGGCTTAGACTAAGCTTTGAACCCGAACGAAAATAGGATAATCCTGCTGGGTTCTGATGAATACTACTAAAGTCTGCTCCAATAGCCCCCATCGCTCCGCTAAGAGCTTGATAACGAGCCGAGCCACGTGCATCGTGTTGCTGTGCTAGGCTGAGCGCAGTAGATTCACTCTGCGCATATAATTGATTAGTTAGACCTGCCGACAATGCCAATGCAAGACCCTACAACTAATATCTTCTTCATACGATAATCTTAATTAAATCTGTTATCTACGTCCTCTTGCTCCTCCACTTGAGCCTCCATTGTAAGAACGCTCTGGTGCTGAATAGGTCGAACTACTGCTAGACGAACCGCCATCATACATACTGCGAGCTTGTCCCCTCTCAATCTCTGAGCGACTGCTATAAGAGCCTCCATTAGAACCAAATCCGCTACGTCCGACACCACGATAAGTGCTACCAGCCGAAGAAGCCCCATCATAAGAACGATAAGCTGTACCTTCATTATAACTCTGCCCCTGCTCTATACGACCACGAGCAGACTCATAAGCCCCATACGAACTTTGATAAGGGTAATTATAGGTCGTTGCCGTTGCCGCAGAACGAGAACCACTTCTATAAGAACCTCCCCTATATGTTACAACCTCTGGATAATAGTAGTAACTAGGATAATAACCCCACGAATATGATGGATAATAGCCCCAATAGCCACCACCGAGATAACCTCCATACCATGAATAATCATAGTACGAACCATAGCGATAGCCATAGTACCAAGGGTCGTAGTAAGAGCCATAGTAACGAGGATAACCCCAGCTCATAGAGAAACGAGCTCTGCTAGGATAATAGTAATCATCATACCAAGGATAATAACTATCCCAGCCGTACCACGATGAGTAACGAGAACCGCGATACCAATAGTCATCAGTATCCATATAGACGTAACGAGGGTTATTGATAACCACGACATTACTATCATCATAGAAACGCTTCAAGCGACGAGAATACTCTCCATAGCCTGCTTCGGGCATATCATCACGATAATCACGAGTTTGCCTTGCTCTATACTCGGCAAGCAATACGCTATCTTCATGACTTAGATGACCATTATAGGCGTCAATCTCTCTAAGGCGTTTTGCTTTAAGGTATTCTTGTTCACGCTTAAGCTGTGCTTCCTGCCATTTTCTTTGCGCTTCCATATAGGCTGCACGTTCAGCTTCGGCTTTAACCTTTGCTTTCTCTTGTAGGAGCTTGACGTCCTTACGGCTCAGATAAGCATCATCTAGATACTGGTCATCTTGTGCATAAGCACTTATTTGCGCCAAGCATAACCCTCCTAACAAGAATAGATATGATACATATTTCATAGCTATATACTTTTAATTTTTAGTTCTTCAAATAGCAACGTTATGATATATTAACGTTATCACCTTTTTTATTATTATAGTTTAAAGATAAGCATAATGTTCGATACTTTAATAAGTTCGTCGCACGCACCCCAAAGCCAAGCCACCCGTAAAATAACCAAGAGACAATTGGATGCTAGAATGGTAGCTTTTAATATTTAGAGTCTTATTGGTTATCAAGAAGACAATAAAAAGAGTGCACCAAGAATAAATTTTTTGGTACAGCCTCTTAAATTGGATTAGCTTTATATCTTAGGTAAAAAATAAACTATTCAGATTGTCATTGGATAGTTACTGCTAAGATTAACGAATAGCAGGTAATAAATCATTATTATCCTCAATACGAAGCATACGAACATCTCTAGAGCATGTAGAGAACCAAGGATATTTTTCGCCAACTTCTGAATTGAAATAACACATAACGGCATCCATACCTTCATCTGATATGCCCCCAAAAAATGTTTTGTACAACTTTTTGGGGGCACTTCAATTACTGATAAAACTCTAAAAAGGGCTAAGTAAATAGTCGTGTGCGCACTAAAGTTCAGCACTCACCGTAGTTTTTGCAGACTACACGTGTAGTCTGTACAAACTTCAGCCGTAGTCTGTACAGACTACGGCTGAAGTCTCCAGAAAAGTACTACGTACTACAAATTTAAGTGCGCGTACTTACTGAAATGAGTACACGTAGTTACAAAAAGTATTTTACGCGTACTTACGGAGACGAGTACGATGTACTAATTTTTTTCTAAAAAGATTACGAAGTATAACTACTAAGAGTTATTGAGAAATACCGCCACTAAGCAGACATCATATCCATAAGGACTAAGGCGCACATAGCCTCAACGGTCGCAATAGCACGTGGCACAACGCAAGGGTCATGCCTACCACGAACGCCTAATACAGACGAACGTGCATCAACGCTTACTGTCTCTTGCTCTATACCAATAGAGGGCGTAGGTTTAAAAGGCTACTCGCATCTGCAGAACCTCCCCAGTAGAAATCCCCAAAGAACCTCCTGCATGATTACTGCGAAAAAGCAACCTTACCTTCTTGATTGATGTACATAGCATCATTTGCTTCTGAACCTCTCATCCGAGCAATATCAAAGCCCTCACCTAACTCAAACCCTCTAGTAGCGTTAATTGAAAGCATCGCTTCTGCCAAACGTGCTTCTAGCTTATCATATATTGGCTCACCTAAACCAAGGGGAACACCAAAAAGCACAACAAGCAACTACTCCACCAAGACTATCGCCTAAGGATTGAGCCTCGGCAATCGCGACCGACATTTCTTGAGCAACAGCCTCATTGGGAATTCTTAGAATAGTATCCCTATACTCATCAAGTTCACTTAGAAGATAAGGATATTTAACTTCCCGCAGGCTACTAGAACGCACTACAGAGCCAATCTCATCTGCATAGGCGCGTATTTCAATTCCCTTTGAACTTAGCCATTGCTTAGCCAATGCTCCAGCCACAACTCTTGAAGCTGTTTCCCTCGCCGACGAGCGTCCACCTCCTCGATGTTCGCGTATTCCATACTTCATCTGATAGGTATAATCGGCATGTCCCGGACGGAAAAGTGACGCTAACTCGTCATAATCTTTTGAGCGAACATTACTATTAGCAATTAAAAAGGATATGGGAGCTCCCGTCGTATAGCCATCAACCAAACCTGAAAGTATCTGCACCTCATCAGTTTCCTTACGGGGTGTAGATAGATGATGATGCTCAGGAGCACGACGTAATACTTCTCTCTGTAACTCCTCTAAATCGACCTTAAAACGAGGAGGAAAGCCATCTAATACGCCCCCCAATAGCAGAGCCATGACTCTCTCCCCAAGTCGTTAGACGTAAGAGTCTACCATATGTATTCATGAGACAATAGTAATCTAAGCAAGTTTTTACAATCGTCCTTCTTGGATTAACTCAATAATGCGTTCTGTAACGGCATCATCTTCTACATGCTTGGGGTCATACTCTGCTTTAGGTTTGCCCCAAGGAAGCGTGCAAAAGCATTCCACCAAAAGGCCTTCCAACCACCCAAGACGGCACTCACAAGTTCGTAACCCGTCGAACCAGTTTCTCTATAAATCAACTTAATCAGGATTTTCCCCTGCCCTAGAGTCAATTTGCGCATCTTAGGCTCCATCTCTGCCTTTAACTCTCGCTCAACTCTTTTGATGTGCTTATCTCGTTCCTTTTCAGGCAGGGTTTCAGCAAATTCATAGGTCTCAATAACGGTGCGGGCGACATAGCGAGCATAAGGTAAGGTCTTCTTAACATCACGTATTCGCCTCCAATAAGCAAGCCTTTCTTCGTAAGATAGAGGTTTCGAGCGGTGATGAGCTCTTACCAATAGGTCAGGAAGTACAACTTGCTTCATCAAACTATCATCATCAGCCACATTCTGTGCTGATAATTCCCTCTGCCCGACAAACAAGGCCAAGCACAGAAGTAAGGTCTTTATCCAGAATCTCATGATTAGCGTACGGGCGCAGCCCAATGAAGTTTACGTCTTAATGTCTCAGCATAACTAGCACCACGCAGACGAATCATGTGTATCTTGCGCTGACTTAAATCAACTGAGATTTTAACATTGCAATTATATATGCGTGCTTGCCCATCAAGAGTAAGCATAAACGAATTATTGCGAGAGGAGACTGTCATCTCCAAGAGGGAAGAAGAGGACACTACTAAAGGACGCATTGAGAGCGAATGAGGGGCAATAGGCGCCAAGAGGGTACAAGCGACATCCGGCATAATTATCGGACCATAAACACTAAGCGAATAGGTAGTAGAACCTGTAGGCGTAGCCACCACCAAGCCATCACAATCATAGTCAGCCAAGAAAACATCATCTAGATGAGTATGGATAGAAATCATGGAACCCGTCTCACGCTTAAGAATGGCCAACTCATTCAGCACGTCTCCAATATACTTACCATCAACAGAGACTTGAAGTTGCGTGCGGTGTTCAATATGATATTCTCCCTTGAAGAGTTGTGGCAGATACTCAATAAGTTCTTCTGCATCCATATCCGTCAAGAAACCTAAGCGACCGAGATTAACGCCTAAAATAGGGATATCCTGACCACTCAACTGTCGTGCAGTACGCAAGAAAGTACCATCACCACCAAGGCTAATAGCAAAAATCAAGGTCTAGTGCCGTGCCATACTCTAAGATATGTGCAGGTGGAGGAACAAGAGCATATTCCTCGGTAACGACATGGTAAAATGAAGGGTCGAAATATAGGGCTACATCATACTCCTGCAAACTCTTGAAAAGAGTCTCAAGCTGTGATGTATAGTGAGATTTATATCCTGTACCAAATAAGGCTACACGGTATTGAGTCATACTTTTTGTTATTCTTTCAAATCAATGTATAAGAACAGTATTGTTAGAAGTTCGATAAGTAAAATCATTGCTCCACAAGTATCCCCTGTATAAGCAGCTAAGCGAGACTTGACATATCGAATATACAGAACCGCACAGAAGAGTACGGTAAGTAATAGAAAAGAAACGTGCCAAGACAAGAGATATTGTCCGACATACAAGATTAGAGCGAACGTTAGTAAGGGAGCTATATGGTATTTACGAGTCGTGTATACTAGTTTAATCTTGCTATCCTCCTCAGTTCGAGCATAAGGCAAAGTATTAACAAGACCGAGCACACTCAACTTCCCCATACAATCACCAAGCAACAAAACCCATGGAATATAAATAGGAGCTATGGATACCAGCAACGAGTTTAGTAGCAGATAATACAGAATGAAGGCAATAACGGCATAACTCCCAACGTGACTATCCTTCATAATGCGCAATATGCTCTCCCTATCTCTTCCCCCTCCAAAGCCATCGAAGAAATCGCCCAAACCATCTTCATGAAAAGCCCCCGTAAGCAATAGCCTAGAGATGATAGCCAAGACCACCGACACTTGAACTCCTAAATGTAAGATAGAATAAGCTAGATAAAAAGTCAGAGCCATACAGCCTCCCGTTATCACAGAGACTAAGGGCAGAGCGTTGATAGCTTGAGCATAACTCTCTGCGCTCAAGGTCTTCAAACGCCATGCAGGCAAACGAGTGTACATAGAGATAGCCGCAAGGATAGAGTCCAACTGCGCTATCAAGGTTTTAGTTAAGCTCATATTATCCAATCATATTACTCTCCCATCTCTATCATCAGCCACATAATCAGTAACTCCTGAAGTAGTAAAACTAGCCATCTCTGAGAGCATCAAAGCGGCAGACTGAACGATAGGGTAAGCACAAACAGCTCCACTCCCCTCTCCTAAGCGCAGACCTAAATGAAGCAAAGGCTTAGCATTCATATATCGGAGTAGCTTCGCATGCCCAGCTTCATCTCCTTGATGACCATAGACAGCATACTCCAGCACATGGGGATTAAGTCTACTTGCCGCTAGAAGACAAGCCGTCATAATGAACCCATCTATAATAATCGGCAAACGACATTCAGTCGCACGCAACATACCTCCTACCGCGACAAGCATCTCATAACTGCCGAAGTGCAGAAGTACATCTTCAGCGGTATAACTAGTAGGGAAAAAGAGTAAGAAAACGATTCCTAGCACGCGTAAGTACGTCTAGCTTATGCCTAATACCCTCATCATCAAGACCACTTCCACGACCTACACACTCTTCCAAAGGAAAATCAGCCAAGAGAGACATCCACAGAGATGATGCCGCAGTATTGGTAATACCCATCTCCCCAAAGCTAATGATATTACAGCCCGATTTAATCGCAGCATCGACTTCACCCACACCGACTTCGATAGCTTGCTTAAGTTCGTCTTCGGTCACAGCGACTTGACATAGATATGAGCGTGTGCCGTAGCGTATTTTTCTTATTGATTAGATGAGGTGCATCCGTAAAATCATAATCAACCCCTACGTCCACAATGCGTAGGGCTACTCCATGCTGACGAGCAAGATAGCATACTCCAGCACCTCCTGAGAGCATGTTATAAACCACCTGCCAAGTAACCTCTTTCGGACTTTTACTAATCCCCTCCTCTACAATGCCATGGTCAGCACAGAAGATAATGTTGTGCGGATAACACAGGCGAGGAGTAAGTGTCTCTTGTATTTGTCCTAGCTGTACGGCGAGGTTCTTCTAGATAGCCAAGTGCGCCTAAGGGTTTCCCTAGATGGTCTATTTTATCCTTAAGCCTTAATGCCCACTCCTTTGAAAGGGGCTTTATATTAAATGAACGCATAAGCATTTGCTACTTGATTTTTAAGTGGAATGCCACTAACCATAAGTGTTACCTCGTCACTTTACTCGCTAAGTACTGATTGAACCAGCCCTGTAGCGAGGTAAAACGACTGCTGCACAGCGTCAAGACTTACACCGCCCAAGCCGATTTCATTACTCACGATCAAATCAGCCTAACATCTTGGCTAAGCAATCTATCTAGTTCCTCTTTCAAAAGCGTCAGAGCAGGCTCTACCGTGCCCTCATTATCAAAAAAATAATTTGTTGCCCAAAGGGTAACACAGTCCAAAAAGCACCGTCCGACCATTTAAGTTATGTTGCGACGGATATTTCTCTTCTTCTATAGTTGTCCACTCTGCGCCACGACGCTCCTGATGCAGTCGGACACGCTCACGAAACTCATCGTCCCATATACGAGCAGTAGCCAAGTAAATAGGATTAGGACTATCGGCAAGAGCTAGACGCTCGGCATAACTACTTTTACCCGAACGCTCGCCTCCCGTTATCATATGTACATAAGCCATCGTTATAGCATTTTTTTCTCTTGAGATATTTTCTGAAAGGCATATCATACACCCTCAGCAGACCTTGTGCCAAGATGATATTAACCACAAACAAAAGAACAACACCTCCTAAAGAGTCCTCAAATGTTAAACTATTTGTTTTTACCCATGCGATATACAGATATATCGATGGATAATGTATAATATACAGCGGATAAGATATATCGCCTAAAAACTTGCAAACAGCAGACTTTCTAGATGAGGTGCAGTCCTCAGAAGCTCCTATAAGCAATAGCAAAGGAAAGAATAAAAGGACACACAGCAGTTCGTCACGACATTTAGCCACATACTATCAGCTCCTCCTAATCTCGGCATCACAAGCAAAAAGCACAAGGATAATACTACAAACCTCAAATGCCCTTTTTATCTTAATAGGCTTAAAGTATCTAGAGAGTAAGACGCCTAAGGTCATTGACGTAAGGACTCTTGATAAAGCCTCCAAGCCAGCCTTGGTCATATTCCAAAGACCACCCCGAACCATTATAGCCCCACACAGAGGTAGAGACCATAGCAATCGTCCATAAGGAAAAAGCCTAGCGTCAGGATGTATAAGCCGAGTTTAGGGAATACGCTTGAGTACCAAGATATAAAACAAACTTCCTATGTACTCAAAGAATAAAGACCAACTAGCACCATTCAGGGGGAACATCTCGCTGTAACCGCGCACATCATAACCACCCGATACAGGTACTAAAGGATGCTCATCAGAACGGAGATACATACGACAGAGGGAGGGACTAGACTTAAGTTTTGCTCCGGAGTAGATTGCAAATAAAAAGAGAGTTCCACCAAGATAGTGCTATAACAAGCATAGGATGAAGGCGAATGAAACGTTTCTTGATGAAAGTAACAAAACCCAGTTTGTGTTTATTGGGTTTATCGTAAGAGTAGCTTAAGACGAAGCCTGATAGCAAGAAGAAAAAGTCTACTGCAAGATAACCATGATTGACTGTTTGATTGAGGGGACTTAGGCAAAAAGCCTCAAAAGATATGATAGCAGACGACGACCAAGGCGGCTATTCCCCTAAAGCCCATCAAGCCCCATATAATGTTTTCTTCCATCTAATTGACTTATCATCATACACCTTCACATGCTAATGAGAGTAAAGATACTACTTTATCAACAATATCCCACTTATGCCATCACAAACAAGGGCTACCCCACGCTTGTGAGATAGCCCCAATAAAGTGTCTTGCTTGAACTGCTAGATTACTTAGCGACGTTGTAACGACGTTCCTTGATACGAGCCTTCTTACCTGTAAGACCACGTAGGTAATAAAAGCTTAGCACGACGTACCTTACCGAGCTTTTCAACAGTGATTTTTGTCGATGAATGGGCTTTCGATAGCGAAAATACGCTCTACCCTACACCTTCAGAGATCTTACGCACTGTGAAGTGCTTCTTCTCTCCGTGACCGCTGATGCGGATAACACACCACGATAACGCTGGATACGTTCCTTACCACCTTCGCTGATACGATAGTCAATAGTAATCGTATCACCGCTACGAAAAAGCTGGATGCTCCTTACCAGTAGCAAACGCTTCGTTAACAATCTTAATAAAGTCCATTTTTGACTTGCTTTTTATTGAATTAGTACTAATACTAAACGCAATATAACGGGCAACACACTACTTCCCGACAGAGATTGCGCTAAGCGTTTGCAAAGATACTAAAATACATCAAATTAACAGCTATCTATACAGAAAAATCTGCAAATCTGTGTAGGATTAAGCCGTACAAAATTAATCTTCGCCTGAGTATTCTACCTCTGGCATCTCATCACGACGCTGAAGGATAATACCCGTACGAGCTGGCAAATAGATACGAATCTTATGCTGTTCGCCTTCATCTCCCACAGGCTCACTATGGTGTAGCACCGAATGATTTATCAAACCATATCCACCATAAAGAGGACTATCAGTATCTAGAACTTCCTGATAAATACCCTTGGGAACACTGATTTCGTAATCTGCGTATGAGCGTTCGGGCGCAAAATTGTAGACGAAGAATAAATCCCCTCTGCTGTAGCAAAAGCACTTGGTCTTCTTCATGAGCATAACGAAGCTCCTCAACGCTATCAGCCAACTCAGGGGTTAGAGCGCATAAAATGAGCTAAATCCTTATCAAAGCAAAAGCAAATCGTTATAGAGCAAGTCTGTATTATCCGCTAAACTCCACTGACGGCGTGCATAGTCATAGCTCCAGCCATTACCTTCTCTAGGGAAGTCAATCCATTCGGGATGACCAAACTCATTACCCATAAAGTTGAGATAGCCCCCATTGATTGTTGTAGCCGTAGCCAAACGTATCATCTTGTGAAGAGCGACTGCACGGTCTACCCTATGATTACGATCAGAGCGAGACATGTGCCAGTACATATCGCTATCAGCTAAACGGAAAATGAGAGTCTTATCTCCCACAAGAGCTTGGTCATGACTCTCTACATAGCTAACAGTCTTCTCGTCATTGCGCCTATTAGTAAGTTGATACCAAATCTCCCACGCTCCAAGACTCATCACTCTGTTCCTTAACAAGACGAGTCCAAAAATCTGGGATATTCATCGCTAGACGATAATCAAAACCAAAGCCTCCGTCTTCAATCTTACTAGCTAAGCCCGGCATACCGCTCACCTCCTCAGCGATTGTAATCGCATCAGGTTTGATTGTATGGATTAGCTTATTCGCAATAGCAAGATAAGCCATAGCATCAGCATCTTGCATGCCATTGAAGTAATCGGCATAAGTAGTAAAGACTTCTCCTAGACCATGATTATAATAGAGCATAGAAGATACACCATCGAAGCGGAAACCATCAAAATGGAATTCTTCTAGCCAATACTTACAGTTAGAAAGTAAGAAATGGATAACATTATTACGACCATAATCAAAGCAGAGAGAATCCCCAAGCTGGGTGCTCTCCTCTACCTCCTTCATGGAAGAATAGCGTACGAGTACCATCATAACGAGCAAGACCCTCTACTTCATTCTTCACTGCATGACTATGAACAAGGTCCATAATTACCTTAAGCCCCAAAACCATGAGCGAGCATCGACAAGAGCTTTCAGTTCTTCAGGAGTACCGAAGCGACTACTTGGCGCATAGAAGTTAGAAACGTGGTAGCCAAAAGAGCCATAATAAGGATGCTCTTGTATAGCCATGAGCTGTATCGCATTGTAACCTAGCTCAGCTATGCGAGGAAGCACATGCTCTCTAAACTCATTATAGGTAGATACACGCTTCTCTTCGCTGCTCATGCCGATATGGCACTCATAGATCATCAATGGCTTATCGCTACTCTTGGGCGCACTGTGTTTCCACTTATAGCTAGCCTCAGGCAACCACACTTGCGCAGAGAATATGCCAGTATTAGGGTCCTGAACTACTCGACGAGCCCATGCGGGTATGCGTTCGCCACAGCCACCAATCCACTTAACAAAGAGCTTATAATGGTCGCCATGCTTCATAGCGCTCTCTGACAGACGCAGTTCCCAATCGCCATAGTCGTTGATACGCTTAAGCTGATACACCTTCATAACCTCCCAGCTATTGAAGTCCCCTATTAAGTAAACTTCTGTAGCAGAAGGCATGAACTCACGCAAGATCCACGCTCCTTGTTCATCCTTATGTAAACCATAATATAGATGCCCACTAGCGAAGTCGCTTAGGCTAATATCTCCCCCACAAGTTAGAGAGCGTTCACGACTACGGGTGTATTCGTTACGACGCTTGATGCGTTCCTCGTAGGGCTTAAGCCAAGGGTCATTTTCTGTCAGTCTCATCTTCTCTTGATAAGTTATGTTTCTAAATTATAGTCCAAATATAATATTTATTATTTAGATATCATTGAATTATCTAGAGCAAATTCATCAGAAACATGCACTAAAAATACAAACAAAAGCAAACTCTTTTTGGAGACCATCGGGCGGTCTCCTATGGTGTAAATTCAACTATTGAGCTTACTCATTCTGAATTTAGCGCACATAAAATTGTGTTTACGCTTCCTAAACTCAAAAACCTCGGCGAAGTCTGTGCAGACTACACGTGTAGTCTGTACAAACCTACAACTGAAGTTTGTACAGACTTCAGCTGAAGTCTCCAGAAAGTACTACGTACTTACAAATTTAAGTACGCGCACTGACTAAAAATAAGTGTGCGCACTCATTGATGTGAGTACACGTAAGTAATCAAGTGAGTACGCGCACTCTGAAGTGTACTCAAAGGTTGGACATTAAAATTAAATGTTCATTCTTCAGCTTTCGAGGAGGCATATCAAAAGTACGACGCATTAACAAATTCTTCTGAGCAGACATAATTGAATTCAATCATTCCACTTTTTTTACGTACCTTTGCAATAAATATTACAATAATTATTCAAAATGGGTTTTATTAAAGAATTTCAAGAGTTTGCCGTTAAGGGCAATGTAATGGATATGGCTGTCGGTGTAATTATCGGTGGTGCTTTCGGTAAGATTGTAGCATCTCTCGTTAATGACGTAATCATGCCTCCTCTAGGGTCTTATCACAGGAAATGGATTTACTGACCTCAAGCTTGTACTTAAGCCAGCAACGGTCGCAGTAACAGACGCTAGCGGTAACGTCGTTACTCCTGAAGTTGCAGAAGTTGCACTTAACTATGGAAACTTTATCCAGAATACTGTTGACTTTATCATCATTGCTTTTGTTATCTTCCCACTCATTAAGGGCATGAACAGCCTACGTAAGAAAGAAGAACCTGCTCCAGCAGAGACCAGCAGAAGATCCTGCAGATATCGCTCTACTTAAGAAATCACGACGAACTTAAGAAGCGCAACTAAGCCTGAGCATCTAGCAGTAACTCTAAAACACTAAACCTCTACACTTTTACGAGAATCTGAGGGTTAGTAAGCTAGGAGGTGTAACTACAGATATATAATTCAAGACTTTACAAACAACAAGGAATGAATATGAATGTTTGGCTAATCGGCAAACATTCACTATCTTTGCACTCACGTAGCGTTAAGCTACACCATGTAAGTATATAATAATAAAATAAAGATATAAGAATTATGATCGTAGTAGCAGTTAAAGAGGGCGAAAACATTGAAAGAGCTCTTAAGCGTTTTTAAGCGTAAATTTGAAAGAACAGGTGCAGTGAAGGAACTTCGTGCACGCAAGGAGTTCGTCAAGCCATCTGTACTTAAGCGCAAGAAGATGCAAAAGGCTGTTTATGTTAAGCAGCTCTTCAACAATGTAGACTAGGCCCTAAGGCTACAGCTCTTAAGCATAAATTGCAAAAATCCCCGCTAACAAAAGTTAGTGGGGATTTCTTTTGTAACTATTCCAATGCGTTTATATTTCTAGAAAATAATATAACTTTGAGGTATACTATTCGCATGAGCTTTTTAGACCTCTCATTTAATCAAGGGTAAATGCTCCTATTCCTAATAGTCAGACAGATTTATTACTCATCAAAAATAAACCATACCATGAGAGATTCAGCAATCTTTAACCTCATTGAAGAGGAGTATCAGAGACAACTAAAAGGGTATCGAACTTATCGCATCAGAGAACTTCGTCAGTGAAGATGTCATGCGAGCTATGGGCATTGCCTAACCAATAAGTATGCAGAGGGTTACCCCGGTAAGCGTTATTACGGAGGCTGTGAAGTTGTGGACAAGAGCGAACAACTAGCCATCGACCGCCTATGCAAACTCTTTAGTGCTAGTTGAGCAATGTACAGCCACACTCTGGAGCGCAGGCTAATATGGCAGTTCTTCTTGCATGTCTGAATCCAGGAGATAAGTTTATGGGATTAAATCTTGCACATGGGGGCACCTCTCTCATGGTTCACTCGTTAATAGTTCGGGAATCCTCTACCAACCTATTGAATACAATGTGCGAGAAGAAGACGGACGTGTAGACTACGACCAAATGGAAGCACGTGCTCTAGAACATCGCCCTAAGCTCATCATCGGAGGTGGCAGTGCATATAGCAGAGAGTGGGACTACAAGCGTATGCGTAAAATCGCCGATAAGGTAGGAGCCATCTTAATGATAGATATGGCACACCCTGCAGGACTGATTGCAGCAGGTATACTTGATAATCCTGTTGAATACGCACATATCGTTACAAGTACAACGCATAAGACCCTACGTGGTCCTCGTGGCGGTATCATCTTAATGAAAGAAGATTTCCCTAACCCATGGGGCAAAACGACTCCTAAGGGTGAAGTCAAGATGATGTCTGCACTACTTGACTCAGCAGTCTTCCCCGGAGTACAAGGAGGACCGCTTGAACACGTCATTGCTGCTAAGGCTGTTGCATTTGGCGAAGCGCTAAGCCCTAACTTCAAAGAATACGGAAAGCAAATACAGCGTAATGCTCAAGCTATGGCGCAAGCCTTCATTGAGAAAGGTTACAAGATTATCTCTGGAGGAACAGATAACCACTGTATGCTCATAGACCTAAGAGCTAAGTTCCCTGAACTAAGTGGTAAGGTTGCAGAGAAAGCTCTTGTACTAGCTGATATTACTGTAAATAAGAATATGGTCCCTTTTTGATAGTCGTTCGGCCTTCCAGACAAGTGGTATCCGCGTAGGTACAGCGGCGATTACGACTAGAGGAGTCAAAGAAGATAAGATGCCCTATATCGTTGAGCTTATTGACCGAGTACTATCTGCGCCAGAAGATGATGCTGTCATTGCGCCTGTTAGCAAGGAGGTAAATAGTCTTATGACTCAATATCCAATCTTTGCTTGGTAAAGAAGCGAAGAACTAAATAAAACTAGAGAGGCTGTGTCTGAATTTAAATTCGGACACAGCCTCTTCTTTTACTCCGATTACACTATTCCTTCGCGACTAGTATGAACCCGCTTGACAGTCGCATAAATAATAAGTTTTTTTATTGGGGAGCAGGACAAAAATAATTACCTTTGCGCCAATAAAGAAAAATCATAGCGATAGACGGATGCAGATGAGGAAGAAAGTAATGCTAGTCTTTGGCACAAGACCCGAAGCTATTAAGATGGCTCCTCTTGTCCATGAACTTAAAAAGCGCACGCAAGAATTAGAAACACTTGTCTGCGTTACGGGGCAACATCGGGAGATGCTTGACCAAGTATTGGATATTTTTCAACATTCGCCCTGACTATGACTTGAATATCATGCGCCCGGGGCAAGACCTCACAGACGTAACGACAAGCATTCTCTTAGGTATGCGTTCTGTACTCCAAGAAGTTCAGCCTCATATCGTCCTTGTTCATGGCGATACTGCCACATCTACGCAGTGACATTAGCGACTTTCTACGCTCGCATACCCGTAGGGCATGTTGAGGCAGGGCTACGAACTTACGATATGTATAGCCCCTATCCCGAAGAAATAAATAGGCAGCTAACAGGTCGTATAGCCTCATATAACTTTGCACCCACAGAACTAAGTGCAGATAATCTCAAGCGCGAGCTTGTAAACCCAAGTCGCATCATTACTACTGGAAATACGGTAATTGATGCCTTACATCTGACTTTAGATCGCATCAATAGGGAAGAATCTTTTGCGACTTCAGCTAGCCGAGTCTATTTCCTTATCAGGCTACAATCTTGATCGACTAAGCGAGGGTGAACGCAGACTTGTACTCATCACGGGGCATAGAAGAGAATTTTTGGCGAAGGGTTCATTCACATCTGTCAAGCGATTAAGACACTTTGCAAACGCTATCCAAACGTTGACTTCCTCTACCCTATGCACCTCAACCCCAATGTACGAGGAGCTATACACGAGGTATTCGGACCAAATCTAGAGAATAGCCTAAAGCAATATGTTCTTCATCGAACCTCAACAATACTTAGAGTTCGCTCTACTTCTATCCAGGCATACATCATCCTTACGGATAGTGGAGGTATACAGGAGAAGCTCCTAGTCTTGGTAAACCCGTTCTCGTTATGCGAGATACAACAGAGACCTGAGGCACTAACAGCTGGAGTAGTACGCCTTGTCGGAACAGACTATGAGCGTATCATCGCCGAAGCAAGCCTACTTCTAGACGATAAACTTGCTTATGCCGGTATGGCTCATGCAGGGAGTCCTTATGGCGACGGCAAGGTCAGCCAAAGGATAGCAGACTTTCTGATTAACACGCTTTAGAGCTAATAATAGGTAGTAGATGAATACTGCGATAAGCTATATCACAGAGATTATAAGCTCTCAAGATTAAGACTAGGCTCTACAACATATTTAACTCATTCAGAGTTTTATAAAAATGAATATAACTATATACTCAAATAATATCTAAACTATGGGGCAGGTAAGAGCGAAGAAAAGCCTTAGGACAACACTTCCTAACAGACCTCTCCATAGCTGAGCGCATAGCGGATACGCTTAAAGAGGATAAAAGTTTGCCCGTTCTAGAGATTGGTCCCGGTATGGGTGTGCTCACACAATTTCTCCTTGAAAAGGGCATGATGTACGTGTAGTGAGATTGACGACGAAAGCGTTGTTTACCTTAATGAGCATTTCAAAGTTCTTGATGGACGCATTATAAGCGGAGACTTCCTTAATATGCCGATGGATAACATCATGCCTGCTAGCTTGGGTGAGTTTGCACTCATCGGCAACTATCCCTACAATATCTCAAGCCAAATCTTCTTTAAGATGCTTGAGCACAAGGAGCGTATCCCCGTTTGCTCAGGCATGTTACAGCGTGAGGTAGCTCAGAGATTAGCTTCTCCTCCGGGCAACAAGGATTATGGTATTTTGAGTGTTTTGTTACAAGCATGGTACGATGTAGAGTACCTGTTTACAGTTGATGAACATGTCTTCAATCCACCTCCCAAGGTTAAGAGTGGCGTCATCATGATGCGTCGTAACTCAAGGCAAACACTTGGTTGCGATGAGGCTAAGTTCAAACTTGTGGTCAAAACTGCTTTCAACCAAAGGCGCAAGATGCTCCGAGGTTCTCTCAAGCCTCTGTTTGGCAGTGCGTATGAGGGCTATACAGAGGAGCTTTTTCACCAAACGACCAGAGCAATTAGGGTGTCGAAGACTTCATTTACCTCACAAAGCTCTATGAGGAGTATATTCAGAGCAATAAACCCAACTAGGCCATTGTGAAAGAGTCTTTGAACGTACGTCTGACACGATTTATTTGGAAGACACTAGCATATCTTCCATTTGGTCTATTATACTTCATCTCCGATATTTTTGTATCTCATACTTCGCTATGTACTCAAATACAGATACAGAGTCATTGAGAAAAATATCCGAGAATCATTCCCTGAGTATAGCACCGATAAACGCCAAGAAATTATCGACAAGTACTACCATTGGCTAGCAGACTACTTCGTTGAAGCAATCAAACTAGCAGGTATGAGCGACGATGAACTTAAGGAGAGATGAGCTTCGAAGGCGTTGAAGAGCTTGAAGTTTATACACGCTTAGGTCGTTCGTGCGCGCTCTACCTTGGGCATTATGGACAATGGGAATGGATAACAAGCCTACCGAATTGGCTGGGGAAAGAGGCTCAAGCCTTGCAAATTTACCACCCACTACAAAACAAGACTTTTGATATTCTGTTTAAGGAAGCGCGTGAGCTTCAAGGAGCTCTGTGCGTGCCTATGGATAAGACGCTACGTACAGTCGTTGACTATCATCGTGCTGAACGCCCTATTATTATGGGGTATATCGCAGACCAAGTACCCCTATGGAATAGCATTCATCACTGGCTAAACTTTCTCCATCATGATACCCCTGTATTTACAGGAAGCGAGCGCATCATACGCAAATTCGACCAAGTAACTTTTTATGTCGATGTTGAGCGTATTAAACGAGGATATTATAAGAGTCGCCTAGTCTTGATAACAGATAAGCCTCAAGAGTTAGACGAATACGAATTAACTAATCGGTATTTTACGCTTTTAGAGGCGACTATCCATAGAGACCCCTCTATTTACCTGTGGAGTCATAATCGTTGGAAGCGAACACGAGAGGAGTACAACTTACGCTACAATCCCGAAACTAAGCGCTTTGACCATCGTGCTCTAGAAGAGATTCTAAGAAAAGAATAACCACGCTTAAAGCATACCCAATACCCCAAGAACGAACAAGCCCCAATTTCGCCATAGATGAAAGTAACCATCTTAGTTTCCACATATAACTGGTACTCTGTCGCTCTAGAATTATCCTTGCGTAGCATGTTTACCCAAACAGTACTACCCGATGAAATTGTTATTGCTGATGATGGTTCTACAGCTGAGACAGCCGAATTGATTGACCGATTAAAGCAAGAGAGCAATATTCCTATCAAACATATTTGGCATGAGGACAAGGGATTTAGAAAAACTATTGTACTCAATCTAGCTATTGCACAAGCCACAGGTGATTATATCTTGCAAGTAGATGGCGATGTTATCTTATCGCCCTACTTTGTACAAGACCATCTTGAGATAGCTCAGACTAATACATTTGTTTGTGGTAGTCGTGTAAAAGCTTACACCAGAGCTTACTGAGCGCATGCTCCACAGCCCCTAGCACAGCAAGCCTCAACTGGAGAGAGCTCCCTATAAGCTTTGTTTTTAATAGTTTCCGTTCTAGGCTACTACGCCAATTTTTGGCAGACCGCTATGCGCGCAAGATTGACCACCTAAGAGGTTGCAATATGGCTTTTTGGCGCAATGATCTTATTAAGGTAAATGGTTATAATGAAGACTTGATGCAATGGGGGCACGAAGATGGAGAAATTGCTTATCGTCTACACTTCGCAGGCGTTAAGAAAAGAGCTTTAAAGATGGGAGGAAATGTTTATCACCTTCATCATAAAAGAGAACTCTCGAGATAATGAGGGTAGACACCTAGAAGAACTAGAAAAGGTTAAGCGAGAACATCTATCTTGGTGCCATAACGGATTAGATAAATATCTTTAATACCGAACACTCCTACCATAGTTAGGTATAAAAACATTTTATCAAGTTAATAATCCCACAAGGGTAGTAAATTTTACTCACCCTGTGGGATTAACTCTGTAAGTATTCGTGTCCATACGGGGATATTTAAACTAGGATTATACTGAGTACGCAACTTAATACAATTTTCTTGTATCTGAGTTCTAGTTTCATCATTTACACACAACTCATATAATTTAGATGCGTACTCATCAATATCAAAGGGACGAACTAGTCTCCCCCCATACCCATGATTACCTATAATAGTATTTATTCCAGCAGACACATCAAAAGCCATAGGTACTACCCCTTGCGTTTGTGCTTCAACAAGAACCAAGCCCCAACCTTCATACGTAGAAGTAAGCATCAAAATTGCAGCTCTTTGATAGACTTCCTTAGGATTACTAATATACCCCTTCAGTTCAATACGTTCAAGCTTTTTCTTCTTGATCTGCTTTTTGTAGATATATGTACTCATCGCCATCACCCCAAATCTCAACATGCCAATTAGGGAGCCTGTTCATGATTCTCTCCCAAATAAGTAACACTCGTTCTGGGTGTTTATCTTTATAAGATAAACGCCCCACAAAGACGATTAAATTTTCCTTTTCAAGTTTTGGAGACTCCTCTAGATTTATGCGATTATACACATAATCTAGCTTTTTCTATATCAGACTGAGATAACCCTAACTCTTCAGCCAACTCCTCATTATATTCAGGACATAGAGATATAAATTTATCTGAATTTTTGTATTAAAGAGCGATAAATCGTCTTAATTCTATTCTCTTTACAGCCAAAGCAAACACTCCATAGGATAGCGAATAAGCCAGAACAGCAAAGCTCGACGAAAAGATTTAAGGTTATTGATCCTTGCGGGAATTAACCAATCCATTTTTCCCAGAAAGGGATACTATGAGACCATACAATAATCTTTTAACCCAGCCTCTTTCAATAAATACAAATAAGGATTTTTATTTGTTGTTGGGAATATGACTATGGATACATTCCGTTTTTTTACAGAATTCAGCAATGTAATTGATATTATCTCGAGATGTCAATTCTTTTTTTATTGGGAAGATGCTCAATCTCCGGAGAGAATGAATCAGGGGCAAACCCACTGCTCTGGAATATATTCCTGAGTGAGATAGTAACTCTTCACGCCTAGTTCCTGAAAAAAATCAAACCAGTCTGCAATGACATTTGCTCAACACCTCCAAGTCCCAGGAAACGATGAATAAAAAGCAACTCTATATTCTTCTCTCTTAAATTCATCTTACTTAATTAGGCTTCTTACTTCAATAATCTTAGCTACAAGAATAAACTGGTAGTGTGCTTCGTGGACAGCATGAATAAATCCAGGCACACCATCACGGAAACCGCCTTTGAAGAAGTACTGACGAATAAAGCGCACAAGCGGACGAGCGAGTAAAGACCCTATACCATAGCTCTTGTGTCGTCGCTTCTCAATCTCGTAACTAGAATAATTATTTGTCTTACATGACAAATCACTAAGGCTATCATTAGCAAGATGCTCAAAGGCTAGATGCTTACAATGAGGAGGGATTTTCTGTATACGCCCCTGTATAATCGGTGAAGCGTGAATAATAGCAGGTCAAAGAAGTTAGGTCTTTACGGAAAAAAATCTTAGCACATAATCGGGATAAGTACGCATGCATAAAAACGCCCCATAAAATAATTCTTACGAGGGATACGAATGCCTTCTGCAGGAGCAGATGAAGCTATATGCTGATAGAGATAAGTGCGTAGCTCAGCACTGACGACTTCATCTGCATCTACGACTAACACCCATGGATATTTAGCCTCATGTATAGCGTATTCTCTTGCTGGCTCAACGATGCTATGGACCCCCTTAGGAAAGGTTATTGTACGACAAGCATAGTCCGAAGCTATGCTCAGCGTACTATCTGTACTTTCCATATCACAGATAAGCACCTCATCGAAATCTTTTAACGAGTCCAATACCTTGCGTAAGTGTTTCTCCGCATTGTAAGTATTGATAACTACGGATATTTTTTTGCTCCTCATTCATCGGCACAAAGGTACAAATATTACAACAGAGCGGAATTCCCATAAACTTATGGAAATTCCGCTTTTGATCAAACCCCTTACACCTATTTGAAGTAGGGATTGCCTGCAATCTCATCAGCAATATTGTCTCTGGTCCATGACCGGGATAAACAACCGTATTCGCAGGTAGCGTAAACAATCTAGTGCGTATGCTCTCTATCAGTTGCGGATAGCTTCCTTCCCATAGGTCTGTGCGCCCAATCTCTATAAAATAGAGCATCACCGGAAAAGACTACGCCATCACGCTCAGAATAAAAAGCAATATGACCCGGCGCATGACCTGGTATATACAAAACCTTAAGAACTGTATTACCGAACGAAAGCTCATCCCCTTCTTGAATTAAAGTATAGCTCTCATCGGGCAAGTTCTCTAGAGGACTATGAATACCAAACAATCTTAACTGCTCACTAGGCTTAGGAGGCATCGACAAATCGCGCTCATGGCAATAGGCTTTCATTTCTAGTATGTGCGCATAGCCCTAAAGCATTACCCCATACATGGTCAAAGTGCAGATGCGTATTGAGTAGCATTACAGGCTTAATGCCTTCTTGCTCGATAAAAACTTTTGTACAGCTTGCTCCTCCTCAGGCGACATACAACCACAGTCAATGATTGCCCCCTCACCCGTTTCATCGTAGATAACGTAAGTATTCTCTTGTACAGGGGTTGACCGTAAAACATCTTAATTTTCATCATCACACAAGCCTAAAGAGGTAAATAAACAACTTTCTTAGTCTCAAAGTATTCTTCCGAGAAGGTTGGATATAAGCTCTGTATCTCTACCTTATTTTTTTATACTTACGTGTTTCCGCTTGAAGGTCTCCTCCTTCAAACAGATGATACCATTAGGTAAGCCATTGCGTCTGCTCCTTACAAATCAGATGACGCACCATCGGCTCCTAACTCGTCAAGGCGCATCACGGCACGACTCACAACGAAATCAAATTGTTCCTTAATCTGCTCGCCTCGACCATGGAGGGTACAGTACATTCTTGAGCCCAAGACCTTCTGCGACAGCCGTTGCAACCTTAATCTTCTTTCCGATACTATCTACAAGTAAAGAATTCTACCTCAGGGAACATAATCGCAAGTGGTATCCCTGGGAAGCCCCACCACAGCCAAAGTCTACAACCCTAGTCCCAGGCTTGAAACGTATCATTTGCGTTATTCCCAATGAATGCAATACATGATGCGTATATAGTTCGTCAATATCCTTACGGCTAATCACATTGATTTGAGCGTTCCAGTAGCGATAAAGTTCGTCTAACTTGGCAAACTGCTCACGTTGCTCGTCCGTTAGGTAAGGGAAATATTTATTTATAATATCCATAATAATCTATAAGTATGATTCGCCTAAACTATAAGGCTTAATAAGTTCGGCAAGTTCGTTCCAAGGAATAAAAGAAGAGATAACCCCAGCAGCATAAGGACCTACTTCATAGGGATTAAAATAATAATATATCCCCTTATCAGTCAGCATAAAGTTGCCATTAGGTTCTGTTTGTTCGCTAAAAAGCATCTCGCGAGTATCCTTATCCATACATTCTAGGATTTTTTTGCTCTAACTTTTCTTGATAACCCGAAATAAACAAATCACTTTCCGTTATTTGCTTACCGGTTTTTGTATCAAAAATTAAGGGCTATGTCTTCATGATAACCATGAGCTCCACCCTCATAAATGGAACGGCTATAACGAACAGAAACGAATTTATCCTCAATACACACAGTATCAACTGAAAATACATTGATCCTTTGAGGCTTCGTATGAGCGAAGTATTCATCATCAACATCTTTATATTCTTCTTTAGTCTGCGCTCACGGTATTAGCTCGGTACTTAGCTCTAATCTCTTGAGGCGAAAAGACCTACATACTCTCGTCCCAAAATAGTCGCAATATAATTCGTTAACACACGTGTATTTCCTTTTAGGATAAACGAAATGGAATTCATAATCCAAAAGTAGCGGTATCGCCTTTTGCTTGATTGCCCTCCAGCAGGATTGCACTATCTTTATCTACAATAGAGTCTAGAGTTATCGCAGATTTACCATCCGAGTGCCATTACCCTTACATCCAAGGAAAATAAAAAGAGCCTAATAAAGCCAAGCAAAAAGAGCTCAACTTCAATCTGATATACATAGTACTTTCAGTGATATTTCGTTTTTAGAATATAAAATCTATCTCAATTTTAGCGAGACCACCAATATCGGCGCGACTCTAGGCTCAAGGGTGCTACAGCCTCAACCTGCTGTTCGGTACGGTCATCTAGGTTGTGAAAGAAATCTAAACCAGTAAAAAGTATCCAGTTCATCTACACTGAGGGCTAACTTCTGCAGGTTTCCTTCACCCTTTTCATATTTACGATGCTCGGTAAGAAAGGCAATAGCATGATATCTACCCTCCATATCCTCGGCAAGCAAAAGCCATCCAATAATACTTCGGAATAACGATCTTACCTCTCAAGCGCTTAGGTTCAATCTGTCCCTCTGCGATTGTACCTCCTTTTGCGACATAGAGCACCTTCCTCATATTGTTGTTACGACCCCATGCACGCACTTTTTCCTCCAAGCGTTTCCAAATACCAGCATTATGGCTTTTGCAACTGAGGGCTCACATTAGAGTAATAGAACGTCTGCTTATTGGCTTCCTTACTGCTTACTCTATCTTCTGAAGTAGCCATGTGCCCACGGCTATAACCCGAACCTTTGAAATCAGACTCTGTCGAAAAGCGATTGCGGCAACTTAGGGTCCCACATCCATGTATCCATACGCCCAACGACATCTCGGCTATTATCTTCGTCAAAAGTAAAAGCAACCCAACGGCAATGATGTTTATCAGCATCATACTCCAAAGAATAATTAACTGACTCCCCTACCATATGGGTAACAAAGTATTGACCTTTCTCTCGACTTAGCTTAGAGCAATTCTAGTCTATCAGTAACACTTGCAGGATAATCAACAGTGCTCAATGACGCATCATCATTCTGAGCGTTGCTAACAGCATAATCCTTCTTTGAAACCACTCTTAAAGCCCGATACTTCTCCCTGAACTAGTTGCTCTACAGTTCCTATTGGGTCACCACCGTTCTTATAATTCCGATAACCCCATATCCCTAAAAGCAACACAACCTAAAAATGATAATATTCTTTATTTTCATTCGTTCCGTTTTTAGACAGCTGCAAAGGTAATGATAATTGTTTGTGCGTAACTGCTGATATAAGTACATCGTACTCGTTTCAGTAAGTACACGTAAACACTTTTTTTAGTAAGTACGCGTACTTATTTCGGTGAGTACGTCGTACTCGTTTCAGTGAGTACACGTAAACACTTTAGTGAATACACGCACTTAAATTTGTAAGTATGTAGTACTTTCTGGAGACTTCAGCTGTAGTCTGTACAAACTACACGTGTAGTCTCTTCAAACTTCAGCCGTAGTTTGTACAGACTTCGCCGAGGTTTTGAGTTTAGGTAAGGCTCAGAGTATTTTCTCTTCGTTCGTTTAGGCATTTCAATGAGTCAAATATGCAAGGATAATTATCTAAAAATACAAACTCATTTACTCTGTCTTATCATAAAACATTTCACTCATTCGTTAGTAATATACTATCTTTGTACCTATTATGTAAGTACCTACTCCGACGAGTATGGTGCGTAAGGCGAAACGCTTACTACTCTATATGTTGAAAAAAAGCTATTCATACTTGCCAGCTTAACAGTCGCACTCAGCTCTTGTGGAGAGTATTATCAAGTTCAGAAGTCTCAAGATATATCTGAACGGTATTCTTTTGCTAAGAAAAGCTATAACGAGCAACGTTATGGTCGAGTTATCACACTCTTAGAGGACCTCATTCCTAGCCTATCAGGCACAACAGAAGGTCCACAAAGCACTTTCCTACTTGCAGATAGCTACTTCCATGCCAAAAGAGAAAGCGAAAGCGACTCAATACTTCAAAACGTATTATACAAGTTACCCTAAGGGAGAGCAAATCGAAGAAGCTCGCTACAAGGCTGGCTACTGCAATTATCTAGCTTCGCCCGAACCTCGTCTTGACCAAAGTGCGACCATTAACGCCATACAAGACTTACAGAACTATCTTGAGTATTACCCTCAAAGGAGCTTACCGTAAGGATGTTGAGCGTATGCTCTTTGACCTACAAGATAAACTGGTAGAGAAGGAACTATTATCAGCAAAGTTGTACTATAATCTTGGTCTTTATCTAGGAAACAACTATGAGAGTAGCATCATAACTGCTCAAAAATGCTATCAAGGATTATCCTTACAGCAAGCATAAGGAGGAATTAATGTTTCTCATACTCAAGGCTAAGAGTGAAGAGGCTTCCCTCAGCGTTCTAGAGAAACAGCAGGAGCGTGTGCGTGAAGCGATAGACCACTACTACAATTATATCAACATCTTCCCAGAGGGGCGCAACGTCAAAGAGCAACTGCCCTATACGAGAAGATGAACAAGCTACTTATTAAGGAATAATAAATACACAATATGGATTTAAAGCGCAAGAACGTCCCAAACAACACTATTAGCCGTGATATGGTAAGCCTTAGTGCTGACACAGGCAATGTCTATGAAACTGTAATGGTTATTGCTAAGCGTGCTAATCAGATTGGGCAAGAACTGAAAGTCGAACTAAACAATAAGCTGAAGAGTTCCAAACACTTACAAGTGATGACAACCCAATGATGGAAGAGAGCGAACAAATGGAAGTCTCTCGCAAGTATGAGCGCATGCCTAAGCCAACGCTTATTGCGACTAAGGAATACGAAGATGGTGCTCTATATCACAATGTCGCTGGTCGTAAGCGTTAATCATTAGAACCCTATGTGGCAACGTATCCAAACTGTATGGTGGATACTCTCTATCCTCTGCATCGCACTATTCGCGACACAGGACTTACTGCTTTTCACTCCTAACGGAGAGGCATTCCTAGCTTTGTATTGCGTAGCTATGGCTTGGTAGAGATTGCATCCGATACGACCATCAAAAGTTCGTACTCACTCCTAATTATAGAGGCAATAAGCATAATTATTAGCCTAACAAGCATATTCATCTACAAGATGAGAGCTTTTTCAGATTAGGCTAAGCATACTTAATGCCTTTGTACTTCTTGGGCTTGTAGGCGTGATTGCTTACATGAGCTTTGACTTCCAATCGGCAGGCGCCTCTTTGGGCATCAAAGCATGGTTAGCATTACCTTTCATCTCAATTATCTTTCAGGCATTAGTCGCACGGGGTGATTAAAGACGAACTGATTATCCGCATGAGTAACCGCCTACGCTAGGCACTCGAGCAATGATCCGAATTAAACAACAAACTATAACTTAATAAAACTTTCATATACATAAAATGGGAAGAGTGCTTATTATTGGTGCCGGTGGAGTAGGCACAGTAGTAGCCAAGAAGGTCGCACAGAATAGCGACATCTTCACTGACATCATGCTGGCGAGGCCGTACTAAGAGCAAATGTGATAAGATTGCTAGCGAGATTACCAACGTCAAGATACAGACAGGCGCTGTCGATGCAGACAATGTAGCGGAACTAGTAGCACTCATGCGTGAGTTTAAGCCTGATTTGTGTATCAACGTTGCTCTCCCTTACCAAGACCTTCATATCATGGATGCTTGTCTAGAAGCAGGCGTTCATTACCTTGATACAGCTAACTACGAACCACTAGATGAGGCTAAGTTTGAGTACAGCTGGCAGTGGGCTTATCAAGAGAAGTTCCGTGAAGCAGGTCTTACTGCAATCCTTGGTTGTGGCTTTGACCCAGGGTAACAGGTGTATTCACTGCTCATCTTTCGCTAAGCACCACTTTGATGAAATCCATTACCTCGATATCGTAGACTGTAATGGTGGCGACCACCACAAAAGCATTTGCGACTAACTTCAACCCAGAAATCAATATTCGTGAGATTACTCAAAAGGGTAAGTACTGGGAAAATGGTCAGTGGGTAGAAACAGAACCTCAGGAAATCCACCTACCTCTTACCTACCCAAGCATTGGGGTACGTGAGAGCTACCTTCTTTACCACGAAGAGCTAGAGTCGCTTGTTAAGAACTTCCCTACAATCAAGCGTGCGCGCTTCTGGATGACTTTCGGTCAAGAATACTTAACACACCTACGAGTAATGCAGAATATCGGTATTACACGTATCGACCCTATTATGTATAATGGTGTAGAGATTGTTCCAATCCAATTCCTTAAGGCAATCCTACCCTAACCCCGGCGAACTTGGAGAAAACTATACAGGTGAAACGTCTATCGGTTGCCGTATCCGTGGTCTTAAGGACGGTAAGGAGCAGACTTACTATGTATGGAACAACTGTAGCCACCAAGCGACGATACCAAGAAACAGGCGCTCAGGGTGTAAGCTATACAACTGGTGTACCTGCTACAATCGGTGCTATCATGTTCATGAAGGGCTATGGAAGAAGGCTGGAGTCTACAACGTAGAAGAGTTCGACCCAGATCCATTCATGGCAGAACTTATGAAGCAAGGTCTTCCATGGGAAGAGCAGTTCGGAGGAACCTCGAGCTCTAATGCTCCGTCAAACATTTACACAAACAAAAAGGCTGTTGCAAATCATTGCAACAGCCTTTTTTAATATGCCTAATATTCCTAATAGAGGTTCAGCGAGTAGCAAGTAATCTGAGAAGAGTTCCTCCCATTGATGCATCACTGCATCTAAAGCAAAACGTTCTGAGTTTTTCTCGGCATTAGCCCCCATACGCTTACGCAAGGACTCATCCTCAATCAACCTTCTCAATGCTTTTTGAATAAGCATCCTTATCATGCATAGGAATTAGAATCCATCTTCTCCATCCCGTATAATATCGCTTGGACCACAAGGACAATCATAGGCAATTAGAGGTAATCCAATAGATTCTGCTTCCCCCAGAACAAGAGGAAAACCTTCAAATATAGAGGTCATCGTATAGATAGATGCTTTACAATAATACTCTTGAATATTATTGCTAAATGGAAAGCAACTCAACTTGATTTTTCCAAACCATACTTTCGTATAGCTCGACAAATAGCCTCTTTCTCATAACCATCTCCCACAATGCGTAAAATCCAATCTGGATAATCCTTAGCTATCATCGCCCAAATCTCAACCAACTCTGTAAAGTTCTTTTTGTGAAGTATACCTCCCTACAGCTAGAATTACCTTATCTAGCAACAAAGATTTTTCCCTCAGAGAGAACGGTTATAGGATTAGGAATCACCTCTGTATTCTCTAGCCCCTTATACTCTTGTCTATCTTGCTCTGTAAGCAAAACAGTACAATCAAACTGAGCAGCTAGATTTATTTTATGATGTGCAATCCATTTGAAGAATACCAAACGCGTCCAATGCCTCAATTTATCTAGCAAACTAGGATGCTCTATCCCCCTATAGTAAAGGTCGTGCTGAGTTAGTTCATAGTGGAGATAACCATGCCTTTTCAAGGACTTTTTTACTTCCATCTTTAATGCGATAGAGAAACTCAGCTTCATGCCAGCCAGCCGCTACGGCTATATCAGGTTTAATTTCACTGAATAGTCTATTTAACTCAGCCTCATGCTTCTTATAACGGGGTCTATTACGTAGTGCAATAGTCAGCCTATTAATTTGCCCGGGTTCTTCATAACCCAAACCCTAAATCAATGTGCTTGATACGCTCATCTAAGCGGAAGTAAGGAGGCTTTACCAAAATGCCCCGTGGTGATTAAGTACACTTCATAACCATGGCTAGCAAGCCAATTCATCTTAACTGAGGTAACTCTTTCTATTCCTCCTGTTGAATATGTCCCGAAAAGACAATATGCTATTTTTCATATCTGTATTCTTCAACTTGTCTTATTTCATTATTCTTTCTTACGCACCTAATGCGTTTGGTGTTGCTTGGCGTAGTCTTCAAAGCTAATTCGATAATCGCAACCTTCTCGATAAGCACTACAGCCATAGCATGTTCGCCCTCGTATGATAGAGCCTCGACCACACTTAGGACAAATAGGAGCATTCGGACTTGTCGCTACCACTGTAGGTGCTGTAGGAGGCATAGGCTTAGGGACGTAAGATATCCCACACAACGGCATGTACCATCTCTTTCAATTCTGTCAGGAAGGACGATGCCTCTATCGCACCATGCTCAATCTGACGAAGTTTGTATTCCCATTGCCCCGTAAGCTCTGCACTCTTAAGGATATCGGACTGTATCGTCTCAATAAGTTGCACTCCTATCTCAGTAGCCTTGATAGAAGAACGCTTTTCCTTAATAATATACTTGCGTTTTAAAAAGAGTCTCTATTATATTAGCTCTTGTAGAAGGTCGTCCGATACCATTCTCTTTCATCGCATCTCGCAGTTCCTCATTCTCCACTAACTTACCGGCAGTTTCCATAGCACGGAGCAAAAGTCGCTTCGGTATAGAGCTTCGGTGGCTGTGTCTGCTTTTTCCTTAAGCAGTGGTTCGTGCGGTCCCGTCTCTCCAACTTCAAAAAGTAGGAAGGCTCTGCCCTTCTTCCTTATCTTCGCCTGGCTTATCCTCCTCAGGTTCGCTACCGGCTTGCGTAAATATCGTTTGCCAGCCGGGGCTAAGAATTTCCTTACCCACAGCCTTAAACTTAACCTTATCGGCTTGCCCTAGTACCGTCGTAGTACTGAAAATACAATCAGGATAAAAAGGTCGCTATAAAATGCCTAGCAATCAAATCAAAAACCTTCTGCTCCTTATCGGACAAGCCATGTACTGGTTGTCCCGTCGGGATGATAGCATGGTGGTCTGTAACCTTACTATTATCAAAGACCTTCTTGCTCTTACGTAGTTTTCCTCCCGTAAGAAGAGAAGACGTTATATCTCTGTAACTAACTAAGCCCTTGAGGATATTGTCTACCTTAGGATAGATATCATCACTCAGATAGGTCGTATCTACACGAGGATAAGTCGTCAGTTTACGTTCGTAAAAGTGTCTGTATCGTAGCCAAAGTTTCTTCGGCAGACATAGCGAACTTCTTATTACAAGCAACCTGCAAGCTAGTTAAGTCAAAAAGCCTTGGAGGTAAATCTTTGCCTTCTTTTTTCTTAACATCCTTGATTTCAAAGTCTGTACCGATAATAGTTTGCAATGCTTTCTCGGCCTCCTCCACTCTATCATATTTACCTTTCTCTGCACTAAAGGTTACTCCACGATAAAGAGTTTTAAGTTCCCAGTACTTCTCAGGGACGAAGCCTGCAATCTCTTGTTGCCTTTGTACGATAAGAGCCAATGTAGGCGTTTGCACACGACCAATAGACAAGATATTACCTCGCCCTTGAGCGAAACGTGAAGTATAAAGTCTCGTTGCATTGATACCCAATAGCCAGTCCCCAATAGCACGAGCAAGACCAGCCTCATACAGAGTCTTGAAATCATCACTACTGCGCAACTTGGCAAAGCCCTCTTTTATGGCTTCATCGGTAAGAGACGAAATCCACAGACGCTGTATAGGCACTTTGCACCCACTGTACTGCAAGACCCAACGCTGTATCAACTCTCCCTCTTGCCCAGCATCACCACAATTGACAACCATCGTCGCAGTGGTCATAAGCGAACGAATAACCTCTAATTGCTCCTTGTAATTATCAATCTCGATTGGTTTAATACCAAATCTATCAGGAATAATCGGTAGGTCTTGAACCATCCAACTCTTCCATTCGGGACGATAATCATGAGGTTCTTTCAGCGTACACAGATGTCAAAGGTCCATGTTACTTGGTAGCCATTGCCCTCCATGTAACCTGTACCTCTTCCCTACACGCCTATTAGCCCCTAATATCCGTGCTATATCACGAGCAACACTTGGTTTCTCCGCTATGCAAACAATCATCTATTATACTCTTTCTTTATTATCTCTGCTCACGACTCATCGAATAGGGACGACTATCCACAGATGAACCCCAAGAAGAAGGCTTCGCACTTAAGTGGAAAGTATACAATCCACCTGCAAGCAAATCTTGATATCTAATATAATTCAATCTGTAAGGCTTACCATTACGCTCCACCTGCTTGATGTAAGTCTGTGCTACGTCTGTGGTCTTAATAACAGTCTTCCCTGAAGGAAGATTTAAGGTAATTTCCTTAAAAATAAGGCACACCTATTACATACTCTTGATGCGCAGGCGTTACCGGATAGAAGCCTAGAGCCGAAAACACATACCACGCTGAAGTTTGACCATTATCCTCATCTCCGCAATAACCATCGGGAGCATCTGAATAGAATCTATCCATAACCTCCCGAATGCGCTTTTGCGCTTTATAGGGAGCACCAGCATAATTATACAGGTATATCATGTGTTGAATAGGTTGATTGCCGTGCGCATAATTACCCATATTCATGATTTGCATTTCTCTGATTTCATGAATAGTGAAGCCGTAGTAACTATTATCAAAAAGAGGAGGCATCGTAAAGACCGTGTCCAACTTATTGATAAATGCTTTATCTCCTCCCATCAAACCAATAAGACCCTGCACATCATGGAAAACACTCCAAGTATAATGAATAGCATTACCTTCGGTGAAGACTCCGCCCCATTTATAAGGAGAGAAGGGCTTTTCCCAATCACCTTGCTTAGTGCGCCCTCTCATCCAACCACTAGATTTATCAAAGAGATTGCGATAATTTAAACTGCGTTCTTTGAATAATTGAATTTGAGCGGAGTCTGCTTTGGCTCGCTTGAGTACCTGCATAATGCACCAGTCGTCATAAGCATATTCTAGCGTTCGTGCGGCACTTTCATTGATATCAACATCACAAGGGATATAGCCCAACTTATCGTAATACTCATATCCCCCATCTCCCCGTACTCTTAACCTGAGGATGACGATCCTCTGTACTCTTAAGCAAGCCCTTTATTAGTTCGGTTGTATCTACACGACCAAGCCCTTTAAGGAAAGCATCTGCCACAACACTTGCTGAGTTATTCCCAACCATACAATCACGATGACCCTGGACTAGCCCATTCAGGGAAGAACCCACTCTCCCGATAAGCCGACAGCATACCCTCCTGCATCTTAGCACCTTCCTCTGGATAAACTAAGTTAATCAGAGGAAAAGAGCACGAAATGTGTCCCAAACGCCAGTGTCAGTGTACATATACCCTCGCTCAACCTTGCCATTATAAGGACTATAATGAATAGTATCTCCACGCTGATTTAATTCGTAGAAGCGTCTAGGGAAAAGCAAACAGCGATATAGATTACTATAGAATGTACAGCTTTTTCTGTTCTTCTCCCTTGACAGCTATACGACCAAGCAATTTATTCCATTCGGCACGACCAATCTCAGCAACAGCCTTCACCGATTGCCCCAACACCTCTTTTAAGGTTGATTAAAGTACTGCTCTTCACTAATAAAAAGACGAGGCAACATAGAATGTTTGCACTCGCTCTTCCGCCTTCAAGCGAACAGCCACCATACTATGGCTCAAACCCCTGCTTATCTTGCGTCGTTTGTGTTCTAAAGCTCTGCAATAGGATGAGTAAAACGCACCACAAAGCAATTAGCAAAATTACTCGGTACGCCCCCACTATTCTTACGGCTAATCCCTACCAAAGTGTAGGCATCTAGTTGCCTTAAAGACGAACCACCATCAAAGGCATCTACAAGAAGCCACCTCGTCTGCATCGTAGACTGCTCACCATACTTGACAGAGAAGGCTGTGGCACGTTCACTGAGGCGCAAACTCCACTTCAGTATCGTAGTCAGCAAGATAAACGCTATAACAATAGGGCTTTGCCTGCTCTGCCTTATGACTAAAACCAGCTCGCACGCTTGTCTTCATCGAAGATAACACTATCCCCCACCATAGGCATTACTGAGAACTGCCCGTAATCATTTATCCATGGAGAGGGTTGATGAGTCTGCTTAAAAGCCTCGTATTTTTCTTGGCGCTATAAGTATATTGCCATCCATCACCCATTTTACCTGTTTGAGGGGTCCAACTATTCATACCCCAAGGACGACTGATAACAGGATAAGTATTACCGCTACTTAGTTCGAAATCACTAAGTGTACCTACTAGTGGATTGACATAATCTACATAAGAAATCTCTTGAGCCTGCACTTGCAGGCTCAAGAGACTAGAAGGATGATGCTACGCACCACAAACTTAATCATAGAATAGTGGTGCCTATTTAGATTGTTCCTTAAGCGAAGCAAAATAAGTATCTAGAAGGTTCTGTGCGCCAATAAAACTTGATAATCTATCAGCCAAGATATCGTCTTCTACTTGAGGCTTAAGCGTCTTCACTGCGCTATTGCCGTAGAATGAGCGATGTAGAGCCTCATTGATGCTCTCTACATCCACCACTTCGCTTGTTTCTGTCGCTTTTCGTAGAAATAGCCGGAGTCTTGGGCATAATGTCTGTACTCATCGACCATATCCCAAATTTCCTTAATCCCTGTGCCATAAAAACCTGAATATGTGAGTACGGGTGGCTTCCAGCCTGACTCCGTTGGTGGGAATAGATGCAGTGCATTACGGAAATGAGATGCGACCAAATTCGCCTTTAGGAATGTTATCGCCATCTGCTTTGTTAATAACAATAGCATCTGCCATCTCCATAATACCACGCTTAATGCCTTGCAATTCATCGCCCGTACCACTGAGTTGGATAAGTAGGAAGAAGTCCACCATAGAATGAACAGCCGTTTCACTCTGACCAACGCCGACCGTTTCCACAAAAATCGTATCGAAGCCAGCGACCTCACAGAGCATAATCGTCTCTCTAGTCTTACGAGCGACACCTCCGAGTGAACCAGCCGAAGGACTAGGACGAATAAAGGCATTAGGCTCTCGGCTGAGCTGTTCCATACGCGTCTTATCCCCTAGAATGCTACCGCCCGAGCGTTCGCTACTTGGGTCAATGGCAAGCACCGCTAGTTTGCGTCCTTGCTTACAGAGATACATACCAAAGGTATCTATCGAAGTACTCTTACCGGCACCGGGAACACCTGTAATACCGATGCGCATACTCTTACCCGTATAGGGCAAACAACGCTCAATAATTTGCTGTGCTATATCTTGATGTTCAGGCAAATTGCTCTCCACAAGCGTTACCGCCTGACTCAGTATAGTTATATTACCCGCAAGGATTCCTTCTACATACTCATCAATAGACAGCTGACGACGCTTAACCCTACGGAAATGAGGGTTCATCATTGGGACGCTTATCCACCCTTGATTAACCTTAAGCCCCCATATAAGCGGGGTCATTCTCTGGGTGATGTTGTAGTTCTTCTTCGAGTGTCATCATGACTTTTGTTTATTAAATTCTATCAAGCACAAGGTCAATCAAATTTTTCTAGGCTTGACTTATAGTCTATGTTCATATTCTTGGCCTTTGCGCCCTGCGATGATGCAACAAATCGTTAGCGCACGGTGCCCCATCAAAAGCAGACAGTCCAGCAAGAGACGAACTTTCCATCTCAAAGTTTGTGATTTGCTTACCCTCCCATTGAAGTTCTGTATTTTCTGATTTAGAGAAGAGTCCATGAGAGGTAAACGGAGTTCACGACCTTGAGGGCCGTAGAAGCCGTTAGCCGCAATGGTATTACCTAGCACAATGTCCGTTCCGTCACAAATCTGACTCACTAGGCTTGCATTCGCAGGTACGACATAAGGTTTTAAGCCATCAATCTGCCAATCCAACTGCTTGATTAGCTCTTGCTCAAATGCTCTATTACGAATTTGCTCCGTTCCTTTGTAGAAATAAATCACACCATCAAAGCCGATACTATGTTCTGCCGCTACATACGAGCCTATCGCACTCACATCCTGTAAACCGCCAGAAGTACCAACACGCACTAGTGTAAGTTGTCTAAACTCATCTTTTGCTTGACGTGTCTCAAAATCGATATTAGCCAAGGCATCTAGTTCGTTCAGTACAATATCAATGTTATCTGTACCAATACCATGGCTCACCACCGTGATACGCTTACCGTTATAAGAACCTGTAATCGAGTGGAATTCACGGCTACTTACATTACATCTCGATGCTCCCCAAATCGACTAGCAACCACATCTACACGAGCAGGATCTCCAACGAGGAAGATTTTTATCCGCAAGTTGCTCAGGTTTTAAGATGCAAATGAAAGATTGAGCCATCTCCATTTATAATTAGTTCGCTTGGTGGTATTATGCGCTTTTTCCATTTTTATTGTTTAGTTGTCATCATTAGTTTTTAGGCTGAGCAAGTTCACGGAGTAATGCTCGCCTAATTAGTTCGTCTTTATCTAAATTATTAGATTGCTCATCCTCTGCAGAGTCTTTTCTCACTAAGCACCTGAGGCAGTCCCTCAAAGACATAGAGCATCACCTCCCCCGGCTTTGTACAACCTCTATCACTAAGTAGAAAGGTCTTATTCTGCTCATCATCATAAGCGAGGAAGAAATCATTTGCAGGCGAATTAAAAGGTAAGCCCATCAGAGAAGGCTCCAAAAATTCATTTTTATCTACGCTATAACGGCTCAAATAAAGGTCATAACCACCCAAGCCCTCATCACTTCTTCGGGCAAAGATGAGCCTAATGCCATCAGAGAGCAAAACAGGAAAATTCTCGTCCCCTTCGGGAGTACTGATTAGCTTACTAACTTCGCTATCTACAGGTTTCTCTCCTGAAGGATAATCCGTGCGAACAAGCGTTTTTTTGAACCTGATTTCTGTGGAGGGCAAAATGCAACTGACCTAGTTTAACATCAAAAAGTATATAAAATCGTCCCAGCCTCATCAATCTCAATTTGCAAATTGCGAGCAAGATTGGGCGATTGTGTTTTCAGAAGGGAAGGCAAGGTCTGCCAATCTGATTTATACTTTCCAATAAGCGGAATAAGGTCAGTATGCTCAAGCATACGCTCTACACGCTCCATACGCTCGGTGTATAATTCTGCCTTTCTGTGCATAGGCTCAGCACCACGTTCAAACGAAGGCAAAGCTCTACGCACCATATCAAAGTTATACACTTCATAGTATCGCTCAAGGCTATCGAGCGGCACTGAAGGAGCAACTATTTTAGGGGCTTGAGGCTTCGCTTTGGTACGCTTATGCTTCTGAGCCGCGAGCGGCAAAGCCAATAGCCAACAAGCACATACTATCAATACCTTTTTTCATATACCCACAAATATACACAGATTTCAGCAGTTGCTCAAGCCGAGCACAACTTAAACCAAGGCAAGCGCATCAAAATTCAGGCTAATTACGAGTACCGTAGGCACGATACTCCTACTTAACCCAGGGTGTAATGAGGGCAAAGCCCGAAATGAAATCCTGGGTACACACAGACAAAGCGGATTGAGCTCCGTAGGAGCGGCACTCACAGCAAGCGTTTGATTTGTGTAGTTGCGGTTCATGGACTTGCATTCGTTGAGAAAGTGCCTCTCTGCGGGGCTCAAAAAAAGTATGGAAACACTAACCCTCGGGCTTGCGCCCTGGGCTATGCAGGAGTGTCGCCCTTGCAGGGCTCTTCGACATCTCTCCCAATCAATTCCTTTGCTATTTTGATGCGGTTGCCCTGCCCGAATGCGGAGAAAGGGGAAGTATATCAACAGCTACACTCACCCTAAACTAAGCCAAAATTTAATTCAAGATGGAGACTGGGTTGAGAAAAAGACGATTGCACAATGGTCTCTATCAGTTATACCTTATGCAACAAAAGGAGCATTACACAACTGATAATAGTCGTTAAGGACGGCACCGTTTGAAAAGGTCGTCGTTCCTTGTTCTTCCGTGCCGTATGCGTCATGAACGTGACCAAAAAAAGATGAAATTTGGGTTTTACTTCCAATACCTTATTTCTCAAAGATAGATTTCCCCAAATGTATTCCGTTAGATTTGTCCAGTATTATTGCGGGTGGTTCGTGTGTAATAAGTACGTCTACACCATGCGGTATGATGCTCTCTTGATGACTGTATGCCAAACCAAAGAATCTCACTCCCTCTATTTCACAGCCTCTGTCTTGCAAGAAATGAATATTATTGGGCAAGTCTTCTATGTTTTCAGCTTCCCATAAACATAAATCATGATTACCTGTAACAAAAATCTTATGACGATAAGGCTGTTCAATGAACCAGTTCAGGAAGTTGAGCACCTCCTCTTCTGTGCCCATATCAGTAAAGTCGCCACAATGCACCAAAACATCAGCTGTTGGTAAATCGGTCAGTAACCGATGTCGGTTGTGGGTGTCTGAGATTTGAAGTATTGTCATGTTAGGGGCTATGGGTTATCGGTATGAGACCGCCCGACGGTCTCCAAAAGGACAAGTTTCACTTGTTCTTTTGTTGGGCTTTGCAGAATGCGGCTTTCGCAAGGCATTGAGACTGAAGGCGCAGGGAATTTACTCTTGTAAATGACGGGACCTGAATGTCGATAATAACGCGACGAGTGCCACGATTATGCAATGGGCTCAGTATGCCATACAGGAGCTGTATCGAAGCCTACAATATATTCAGTATGAGAATGAAGCATAGTTCTTTGAAGAGCTGGGAATTATAGGGGAATAGATAATGTTCTCGTTCTATCTTTTTGGTAGAATCGTCCCAAGTAACCTTAATGTGCATTACATCAGGATGCTCAACGCTCAATAGTACCTTCTCTTCTCTATTGGTCTGAGAATTTATCAAATCATATGGTCCCCAATTCTTGTTACATAAAACACCTTTTAGTTCTTCTTGAGGAGTAAGAAATTCTATTCGTACATTGGATGCATCTGCTTGTCCTGTGTTTGTAAAGCGAATACAATGAGGTCCGTTACTGTTTTTTACAAACTCCGCTTTTTATTTCTGCCTGACACTCTTTATCCTCTGTCTTTCGCATCTGGCGAATTTGCATATCATTGATTATTTTCTCTTGAGACTTCAATTTTCTGTCGTGCCTAAAGTAGCCCCATAAGCCTCCAATAATTCCGAGTACAGAAATAATGTATGAACCCCAATCTTTTTAACCAGCCCATTTACTTAAATCTTTTTAATTGCTTTTGTCTTTATTATCAATAATCTCATCAAAATTAATCCCTCATAAAATTGCGATTTTATATTTTTCTCATATTAAAAAACGCAAAGATATAGATTAGAGCTGAGCAGAGGCAAACGTATCAACATTTGAGCAGGGCAAGCACGACTTAACCCAAGGCAAGCGCATCAAAATTCAGGCTAATTACGAGTACCGTAGGCACGATACTCCTACTTAACCCAGGGTGTAATGAGGGCAAAGCCCGAAATGAAACCCTGGGTACACTGAGACAAAGCAGATTGAGCTCCGTAGGAGCGGCACTCACAGCGAGCGTTTGATTTGTGTAGTTGCGGTTCATGGACTTGCATTCGTTGAGAAAGTGCTCGCCCTGCGGGGCTCAAAAAAAGTATGGAAACAATTAACCCCGGGCTTGCGCCCTGGGCTATGCAGGAGTGTCGCCCTTGCAGGGCTCTTCTACGCTTTCACCACCAAGCAATTACTTGGGCGACCATTTAGGTCAGTGAAAAACTGTCTTGTGTTTTAGTTACATTACTTCAGTAAGTACGCGTAAAACACCTCAGTGAGTACATCGTACTCGTCTCAGTAAGTACACGTAAACACTTCAGTGAGTGCGCGTACTCACGAATGTAAGTACGCACACTCAGATTAACAAGTACACGTAGATAAATTTGTGCTTACGCTTACCTTTTCTGGAGACTTCAGCTGAAGTCTATGCAAACTACACGTGTAGTCTGTACAAACTACGGCTGAAGTTTGTACAGACTTCGCCGAGGTTTTAAGAATAGGAAGCATACTCAGTTTTTCAGCTGCTGACTTTAGCGGTTTCAAGACAATAAAATAAGAATATTTATCCCTTATTACTGTAACTAATTCAGAAATAAAATTCGGACTGCACCAACATAAAAGTTGATACAGCCCGAATTGGGTATGAAACTAAATAACTTACACTACAATGCGAACATTGCGTTCACACCTACTACTGGAGTCTTTGTATAAGTCTGATACTTAAGTTCTGCGCCTAGAGAAAGCTTATCATTTAATTGATAAGAAGCACCACCACCAAAGTTTAGAGTAAGGTCGCTATTTGAATAAGATACACCTCCCAAAGAAGCTGATGCTCTGTAGTAGCTGATACCAGCTAGAGGGTACACCGAAATCTTTTCATCAAGAGATACCACATAATGAGCATTAACTCCTAACTCTAAACCTGAAACTTCATTCTTAGGCAAGAAATAATTTACACCTCCTTCAAGGCGGATGTTCTTAGCTAGCCATAACGAGCCTTTGCACCAACACCGATTTGACCATGTTCTGTCATGTACGAAAGACCACCACCAACAGCAATCTTACCACGTTCTTGAGCTGAAAGTTGTGCAGTTACCCCTAAAAGAGAGAAGCATTATGCAGCTAAGTAAAATCTTCTTCATAATCTTTACTTTATTTTTAAATGAAACAATTAAAAAAACTCATTCTTATTACGTAGACAAAGATATATTTTTTTCTCATTAAAGCTATATCTGAGAATAATATTTCGTAAAAAAATAAATTTCAGATAGAATTTAACCTCCACTTGAGACTCTAGTCTAGTCATGCCTATTGCGTGGATGGTAGCGTTCAATCTGTTCTCTAAGTTGACTCTTATCTAGATGAGTATATATCTCTGTTGTTGCTATATCCTCATGACCAAGCATTAGCTGGATAGCTTGCAGACCAGCTCCACCCTCTAGAAGAGCTGTAGCAAAACTATGCCTCAATGTATGAGGACTTATTGCTTTGCTTAATACCTGCTATTCTCGCTTCTTTGATATAGACAAATACAGTAATACGGCTTATCGCCTTTCCCCTATTACTCAAAAATATAATGTCCTCTTCTCCTCGCTTAGGGATAGGTCTATTCGGATGTGCCAAATAAAGCTGTATTTCTTCTATCGCTCGATCACCAATAGGGACAAGTCTAAGTTTACGCCCCTTACCCAAGACCCGGATATAACCCTCTTCGAAAAACAATCAGAGAACTTTAAGTTACACAACTCACTCACCCGAAGACCACAACTAAAAAGCGTCTCAATGATTGCTCTATTGCGTTGCCCCTCAACACCGCCTCTCATACCTGCAGCTTCTATCAATCTATCGACCTCATCGGTAGATAGGTAAGTAGGTAGATGCTTCCCTATTTTAGGCGATTCCAATAGTTCACAAGGATCTACTTCGATGTAGCCCTCAAGCACTAACCACTTAAAGAAATTACGTAAACCCGATACGATACGTGCTACACTTCGAGGCTGTATACCCAAGTCGTAAAGGCTAGATAAAAATATTGTAAATTAGGATAGCTCACTTGCTCCAGCTCAATATGCTCAACCTCTAGCCACGAAAGTAGTTTCTTGACATCTTTACTGTAAGCATCGCAACTATTAGGGCTAAGTCCCAGCTCAAAGCGCAAGTAAGCGATATATTTCTATATATGGATTATCTGACATAAATTTTCTCTATTTCAAGACCATTGTATTGCAGCATGACCACAGGATACGAACAAAAGATACACAACAAATCATAGAGTTTGAGTCGCCAGCATGCTCTGCTCTGAAGGTCGATCGGATATTGTACTGCAGTTTTTTTCAGTACCTTCGCCAAGACAAACGAATAAGACTTATGCAGAAGATTGTGCTAAAATTGGTGACGCTCATATTAATGTGTAGTACGCTCACCTTTAATCTTAAGGGTGCTGACCTTCCTAGAAGGCTATCGGCTGATGCACATATGAGCATCTTGGTAGCATCACCGAGCCCAATGCAAGCCTATACGATGTGTAGCATGCCGGATATAGAGTCTATGACGAGCAATTAGGCTTAGATGTTACCTTTAATTATGGCATTTTTCCAGTTTGATGATACCTTCCTTTTTCGCTTCGTTAAGGGTCAGACGGATTACTTAGTATTACCGCATGACCAACGAGTGAATATATGGACGAATATCTCAGCCGAGGTAGCCGAGTGGAGGAGTTACATCTCAACTTAAAGGCCAGACGAACAAGCTAAGATTTGGGCTTATCTTCTGCGTAACATTCAACCTGAACATAGGGTTTATCGCTATAATTTCTTCAGAGACAACTGTGCTACTAGACTTATAGATATTATAGAGGTAGGCATCGGTCAAGTACAATATACAGAGCCTGCAGACTATAAAGCTTCGTCTCGGCTATCTTGGCGGAGCGAGATAAATGATTTAGAGCGTGCAAACCCTTGGCTTGTCCTAGGTACTGACCTCGCTCTAGGTAGCCCCTACCGATAGTCTAATGTCTTGGCGAGAAAGAGCCTTCTCTCCGAGGTATCTGAAGTCTATCCTAGAGAGTGCGCATAGATTAGATGGGACTCCTATATATGGTGGTAGTGAGTCCTTCGGATACGATACCGCTGAGGCTCAATATCCAGAGTCGTGGACAAGTTATATACGGCCTGATACGGTCTTGGCACTCTTCGTCCTGCTGATGATATACCTCTATATCTATCGTATTATCATCAAGCGTAAGCCTGTATGTAAGGGCTGGGACGCACTAATTATGTCTATTATAGGGATTATTGGTATTGTCTTGTGCTTTATAGCCTTCTTCTCGGAGCATCCTATGGTGTATCCGAATGCCAATATCCTCCTATTTAATCCGCTACATCTATTTATAGGGCTTCCTGTTATATGCCTTAAAAGGTGCAAAAAGATAGTAGTATGGTATCATTTTGCTACCTTTGCGTCCGTTAGTGCCCTTGTTCTTCATTGCGTAAGTCATATTCAGCATATAAATGTTGCTGTTATCGGACTAAGCATAAGTATACTAATGCTTATCCTCGCTCGTAGAATAGAGGCTCGACGCTCAAAAGATTAAATAATGGAGCATAGACGTTTTACAGCCTTACTAACCCTCCTGGTAGCTATGATGGCTATACAGAAGGAAGCCGAAGCCCAACAATTGCCTCGGCTGGTGGTCTGTATAACGGTAAAATGAATTACGAGGGGATTACCTAGATGAATTAAGCCCTCTAATGGGGAATGATGGTCTTAAGCGCATTCTGAATACTGCTTCCCTCAAATCAAATGTATCATTCCCGCTCTATCAGCCTAATGAAGGAAGTGCTACCGCTACTATCTTCACCGGTGCTTATCCTGCTCAATCTGGTTGGGGCGATATTGTTGCCTACGATAGGAATGCACGTCGCTACCTCAATATAATGACCGATGATGCCTGCCAAGGTATCTATACTAGGGATAACTATTCTCCTAAGAACCTCTTTGTTGAGACCTTGGGTGACCGACTTAAACAAGCGAGCGGGGGCTCATCTTTAGTTTACAGCGTCGCTCCTTCTGCTCAAGCGGCGATTGCTAGTAGTGGTCTATCTGCTGACGGTGCTTATTGGATTGATGATGCTATAGCCTCTTGGGCTACAAGTAACTATTATGGCTCTATGCTCCCTCAGCTCGAACAGTATAATCGTTCGTCTGATGGACCCTAATAAGCGTATTGTCGCTGGTATTACACATCGTCCGCTAAGAAGTCTTAAGAAGCAAGATATTGCCTATAACGATTATTCGAGAGCATTCGTTCATCGATATAATCAGACCTCTGTACAAGCATACAAATCAAGCGGTCTTATAAATGAAGAAATAACTTCCTTCGCTGTAAGACTACTCGAACAAGCTGGTTACGCTGAGCGAAGAACGCCCGGTCTACTCGCTCTATCATATACGGCTAAGACCTCGGGATTAAGAAGCTTGAGCCGAAGATGTAGATACTTATCTCAGATTAGATGAGAGCATTGCTCGGCTATTAAAAAGCCCTAGAGGATAGAATCGGTCTTAAGAATTGTCTGATTACTTTGTCGGGCACAGGGTATACGTCATATCTGGCGACTGATGATAAAAATCGGACCTCTAGACTCAAGAGAGAATTGAGTGAAACCCGTATTACTGCTCTCATCAATATGTATCTGACAGCCCTCTATGGCTCAGGTGAATGGATTGCTGAGAATAGTAATGGGCGTATATACCTACAAAAGAAAACTATTGAAGAGCGTAAGCTCTCCCTAGATAAAGTACAAAGAGAGGTCGCTAACTTCCTAAAGGGAGCAAGCGGTATTAGCTATGCCATAGCTGCGAGTGATATACCCCAATCTACGGACTTATTAGCTAAAAGTATAGAAAGAAGCGTACATCCTAAGTACGCTGCTGATGTCTCATTGGTCAGTATTACCATCTTGGACGCTAACAGACGTTAAAGCTGGTAGTCATCTACAATATCATACTGCGCTCTGTCCATCACCTTTTGCTATTCTTGGTGCTGATGAGGATATTAAGCGCAATCATTACGAAGTACGCGATGTACGTGATATCGTCCGAGTAATCTGTAGCATTCTGCGCATCAGACCTCCTACCGCATAAGCCTGTCCAATATACGGCAATGCTTTGCATTATATAAGTATTTGTCTATTATAATAACCTGCCCCTAGACCTTGGGATATACTTGCTCCAAGCGTCTATTAGGGGTTTATCTACCGAATAAATAATATTAAAAGATTTACATTATATGGGATTTTTAGATTTCATATCTAAGATATTTGGCAATAAGTCTACTCGAGACCTTAAGGAAATACAACCTTGGGTGGACAAAGTAAAGGCGGTCTACGACGACATCGCTAAGCTCTCTGACGACGAACTACGTGCTAAAACGCAGTCTATTAGACAGTATATACAAGATTATGTCGCTACTGAGAAGGCCGAAGTACAAGCGCTACGAGACTCAGTAGAGGACAAAAGCCTCGAAGAACGTGAAGTTCTCTGGCGTGAGATTGATAAGAAAGAGAAGGCTATATTAGATAAGATGGAGCTAGCACTTGATGAAGTGCTCCCCGAAGTATTTGCTATCGTTAAGAATACAGCATTCCGCTTCAAAGAAAATACTGAAATAGCCGTTACTGCCACTGATTTGGACAAGGAGCTAGCTACAAAGCACGACTTCGTAACTATCGAAGAGACAAAGCTATCTATCATATGAATTGGACGGCTGGCGGTAATGTCATCAAGTGGGATATGGTACATTACGATGTACAGCTTATAGGTGGTACTGTCCTCCACAAAGGTAAGATAGCAGAGATGGCTACAGGTGAAGGTAAGACTTTGGTCGCTACTCTCCCTGTCTTCCTTAATGCCCTAACGGGTAATGGTGTACACGTCGTTACGGTGAATGACTATCTTGCTAAGCGTGACAGTGAATGGATGGGACCGCTATATATGTTCCACGGTTTGACTGTAGATTGTATCGACAGACATCAGCCTAATACTGCTAGCCGTCGTGCTGCTTATAATGCGGATATTACTTTCGGTACCAATAATGAGTTCGGCTTCGATTATCTGCGTGATAATATGGCTTCTTCGCCAGACGAACTAGTACAGCGCAAGCATAACTACGCTATTGTCGATGAGGTGGATAGTGTACTTATCGATGACGCTCGTACGCCTCTCATCATTTCGGGTCCCTGTACCCTAATGGTTCGGAACAATTATTTGATGAGTTCCGTCCGCAGATACAAGTGGTGGTTGAGGCTCAAAAGAAATTAACTCAACAGATATTACTCGAAGCTAAGAAGAAGATTGCTTCTGAGGATAAGAAAGAACAGGAAGAGGGCTTCCTCTTATTGTTCCGTGCCTATAAGGGTATGCCTAAGAGCAAGCCACTTATTAAGTTCCTGAGCGAACCAGGCATCAAGACGGGTATGCTTAAGACTGAAGAGTATTACCTGCAAGATAATCAGCGTAATATGCCTATAGTGACGGATGAGCTGTACTTTGTCATCGACGAGAAGATGAATAGTGTGGAGCTTACCGATAAAGGGGCACGCCTTCTTGCGGAGAAGACTGGTGACCTTGATTTCTTTATATTGCCAGACATCGGGGCTTTATTGGCTGACCTAGAGAACAAGGGTCTACCGACTGACGAACTAGCAAGGCAAAAAGGACTTACTTAGTCAAGATTACGATATCAAGAGCGAACGTGTGCATACGGTAAATCAATTGCTCAAGGCTTATGCTCTATTCGAAATCAATGACCAGTATGTAGTCATCGATGGCAAGGTTATGATTGTAGACGAGCAGACGGGTCGTATTATGGACGGTAGACGTTATTCGGATGGGCTACACCAAGCGATTGAAGCTAAGGAAGGTGTCGAAATTCAGGACGCTACCCAAACGTTTGCGACGATTACTTTTGCAGAACTATTTCCGTATGTATCATAAGCTATCCGGTATGACTGGTACAGCTGAAACGGAAGCAGGGGAGCTATGGGACATCTACAAACTTGATGTGGTCGTGATTCCTACTAATAAGCCTATCGCTAGACAAGACTTAAATGACCGTATATATAAGACCGTAAGAGAGAAGTACAACGCTGTAATCGAAGAGGTCGTTAAGATGGTTGAGCAAGGTCGTCCAGTACTAGTGGGAACGACTTCGGTAGAGATATCTGAGCTCCTCAGTCGTATGCTTAAGATGAGGGGCATTCAGCATAACGTCCTAAATGCTAAGCTCCACCAGCAGGAAGCTGATATCGTAGCCCAAGCTGGTAGACCTGGTGTCGTGACGATTGCTACGAATATGGCTGGTCGTGGTACCGATATTAAGCTTTACGGACGAAGTAAAGGCGCGGGCGGACTTGCGATTATCGGTACAGAAAGACACGAATCTAGACGCGTTGACCGTCAGTTGAGAGGGCGTGCTGGTAGACAGGGGCGACGTCGGTAGTAGTGTATTCTACGTATCTCTTGAAGACCATTTGATGCGCTTATTTGGGTCTGATCGTCTAGCTTCGCTTATGGACCGTATGGGTCTACAAGAAGGGGAAATGCTCGAAGCTAAGATGCTAACGAACGCTGTCGAACGTGCGCAGAAGAAGGTTGAAGAGAATCATTTCGGTGTGCGTAAGCGTCTACTGGAGTTCGACGATGTAATGAACTCGTGACGTGAAGTAATATACAGCCGTAGAAGACACGCTCTAATGGGCGAGAGACTTGAAATGGACGTGATGAACACGATATACGACGCTGGTTATGCGATTGTTAGTGACTATCTTCCTAATGCTGATTACCAAGGATTTTTGTATAGAAGTCAAGAGAACGCTCAATCTAGATAGCCCTTTCAGCGAACAAGAGTTTGTGAGTTCTAAGGTTGATGAGCTTTCGGACAAGCTATATGATATCGCTATACAGGCATTCAATGCGCGCCGTCAAGGTATTATTGATCAGATACTCCCTGTATTAGAGCAAATAATGACGCAGAACCCTCCTGAGGAAGCCACTATTGCTATTCCGCTTACGGATACTAGATTGCTTTATCAGGTGAGAGCTAATATCCATCAGACCGTACAGACAAAGGGCAAGAGCGCGATGAATGAATTTATGAAGGTGCTCGTTCTGCATCACATAGACGAAGCTTGGAAGGAACATCTGCGCATAATGGATGAATTGCGTCAGTCCGTACAAAAATGCGTCGTACGAAAATAAGGACCCGCTCTTGATTTACAAGCTAGAGAGCTTCGACCTCTTCCATAAGATGCTCCTAGAGATGAATAGAAAGACGACTTCTGTACTTATGCGTCTACAGCTCAATACGCCATCTGAAGAGGAAGTTAGAGCGGCTGAAGAAGCAGAGGAACTACGAAGAAGGCAGGAAGCAGAGACAAGAGTTGCTTACCACGAGTCGTAGTCTAGACGAAGCTTCAGAGTACAAGCGTCAGCCTGTGCGTAATGGTTATCAGGTGAGTCGTAATGACTTATGTCCTTGCGGTAGTGGTCTTAAGTTCAAGCTATGTCACGGTAAACATTCGTAGCGTTTAATCGCCATTCTAGTGCAGGATGTACTAGGGGCGAGACTCCTTAAATTGATAGAAGCCTATGTAAGCCTTTCGGCTGACATAGGCTTTATTATATGCGCTCCTAGCGGATATACGAGAGTTGCCCTAGACTATATTCGATGCACTCCTAGGTGATATAGTCTAGGTTGGGTTAGGATAAAGTAGAGGATTAGGACTTTTATAAAATGCCTAATCCTCATTTTATTTAATGTACAAGAGAGATATATTTGCCGTATCCGGACCTGCATTTCTTCCTTAGGAATGAAACGAAGTGAGGCACTATTGATGCAGTATCTCAGTCCGCCTTTGTCTTGAGGTCCGTCGTTGAATACGTGTCCGAGGTGAGCTTGACCAAGCTTACTTTTTAACTTCAATCCTTGTCATACCGAAGGAGTTGTCATAATGTTCGGTAATCAGACTCTTATCAATAGGTTTGGAGAAACTAAGCCAGCCACAACCAGAATCAAACTTATCCGAAGAGGCGAATAATGGTTCTCCGGTCGTAATATCTACATAGATACCGGCGCGATGTTCGTCCCAATACTCATTCTTAAATGCTCGTTCGGTGCTTGCCTTCTGAGTAACCTCGTATTGCAAGGTTGTTAGTTCGCGCTTGAGACTATCATCGCTCTTTGCGCTTATAAGGCATCGTTTCCTTGGCCTTCTTGAATAGATGCGAAGAGATATGACAATATCCACCGGGATTTTTATCAAGATAATCTTGATGATAGTCCTCAGCAGGGAAGAAGTTCTTTAGAGGTTCGCATTCTACAAGAATAGGCAATTTATAATGCTTCTGTAGCTCCTTGAGGGATTGAAGTATAATCTCCCTATCAGCCCTCATTCGTATAATAGATGCCGGTACGATATTGAGAACCCTCGGTCACCACCCCTGTCTGTCTTTGCTTGTAGGGGTCAATCGTCTCATAATAAAGTTGTAGTATCTGAGCGAGGTCGATTATATCAGGATTGTACGCGATATGTACGGTCTCGGCAAATCCGGTAGTGTGGCTACAGACCTCTTCATAGGTAGGCTTGTCTGTATTTCCGTTGGCGTATCCGACTTGGGTATTGGTCACGCCGTCCACTTGCTTAAAGAAATGCTCCGTACCCCAAAAAGCAACCACCAGCTAAATAGATTTCTTTCATATTCTTATCTATATTAAACTTGTTATTTGCAGGAGTCTTACCTGCACAACTAATAATTGTGAAGCCCAAGACGAATAGCCTTAGAGCGTGTTTGATGATTTTGATGTCCATAATTCATTCTATTCAAATTAAGATGTTTCGTTAAATATGAATTTGAACTATAATGAATCATCAAAGTTTGATAGCTGATATCGGTAGTAATATAGTCTATATCAATATGAGGCGCGACTTAATGGTCTTCAGCGAATATGATGACGCTTATATTCGCCGCTTAATATAGTAGTTAAATGCGCAATTAGGTCAAAGAATACGATTTTGCTATTGACATTCTGAGTGATATGTCGTGTGGCGAGGTCCAATTCGTCAAGGATAAGCGAGACGTTATTTATATTCAGGCAGGCCTTTAATATATTGGGCGATGGGCTGTTCATCGTTTCTTAGATAGCTGACTTTCGGTATCTCGTAGTTAGCGATAAATAGTTCCCTAAATGTACGAGCGAAATAGGCTAGTAGTTGGAGCTGTTCATCTTTTGACAGACTAGCAAGTTCGTCGCTAAGCGAACGGAATCGTATGGGTTGGGCATCTACAGTAGCTCGGAGGCATTGCTTGAATAGGTCTAATAAACGATTATTATCTTGGTTTTTCCGAGATATTCATCGAGGGCTATTCGGTAATTACCTCCAGCTCTGTGAGCTATATCTTGGGTATTAAGGTTTTTGATGTTTAGGCTCGATTTGGTCTAATTGTTCGCGTATAATCTCTTCATCGAGCGGTCTCAGATAAATAGTTTGCATACGGCTTCGAGTGTCCCCAATACGGCAGACTCATCTAATGAGACCATCAGAATAATAGTGTTTGTTGGAGGTTCTTCTATCAATTTAAGGAGTCTCGCCCCTAGTACATCCTGCAATCGCTCAGGGAGATAAATGAGTATAATGCGGTAGCGTGCATCGGCTATTTGATAGCTCAGACGTTCGCTTAGCTTCTCTGCCTCTCTTGAGAATATAGATAAGCGTTTGCCATCTCCACCGAGATGTGTAGCCAATCGTTATAAGTGGTATGAGCTCCCGAAGCAAGGAATTCTCGCCATCGGGGCAATTCGTCTTCACAGATATTGCGGCTCCCGACATTAGCTATTGGAAATAGGTGTATTAGATCAAGTCCAGAGAACTGACTAAAGCGTTTGCAAGAGGGCATTCGCCACAGGCATCTTGGGGGCTTGGATTAGCGCAGTTGATATAACGAGCATAGGCATAAGCTAGACCTAATGCGCCGGCTCCATCAGTTCCAACGAATAGTCGTGCGTGAGGACGACACCGGAGAGATAACTATTACGAAGTTCTTCTTTGGCTATTTCTTGTCCTACTATATCTCTGAAAAACATAATACTGATATTATAATCTTGCTAAATGAAAAAGAGGTAGCTCACTTAGAAGCTACCTCTTGCGCTATGTTGTCCTCATAAGGACTCGAACCTTAACAAACAGGACCAGAGATCTGTTGTGCTACCATTACACCATGAGACAATGTTGTTAGTACTTATTCTGACTAACTGACTTGATTTTCGATGCAAAGGTATAAAAATCTGAACCTCCAAATCTCGTACAAGCGCATCAAAATTAGAATGACTGAGACTTCAATATATGAGTTCCACAGGCACAACAATTTGAGTGTTTTTCTGCTTGAAGAAGTGTCGCCTAAAAGGGCTTTTGCGACAATACCAAAGTCCATGTGAGTGCGTCGTACTCGTTTCAGTAAGTACACGTAAATACTTTTAGTGAGTACATCGTACTCATTTCAGTAACTTCGATGTACTCATTTCGAGTGAGTGCGCGCACTTAAATTTGTGAAAGTACGTAGTCCTTTTCTGGAGACTTCAGCTGTAGTCTGTACAAACTACACGTGTAGTCTGCACAAACTACGGCTGAAGTTTGTACAGACTTCGCCGAGGTTTTGAGTTTAGGGAGCGTATGCTTACAATATAATGCACTTTTGCTTCGTTATACAATAGTTATTTTATATTATCTTTGCAAAGAACGAAACAGTTAAACTATAAATAAAAACAGTAATATGGCTTGTCAAAACAACAACGGTAAATTTTTTTCCTCGGTCTTCTCATCAGGGGCTGTAGGGTGGTGCTCTTGCTACATACTTCGCTGACCGCAATAAGCGTGAAAGATTTGCTAATGACCTATCTAGCACTCTTGACCGCACCGTGATAGCCTCGTTGAAGGTTACTACGAAGCTAAAGACCGCTATAACGAATATCGCAACCGTCTATCTAATCGCTCAGCAGACATCATCGCTGACGTGCAGAGAGAAGTTGAAGATCTTGACTAATAGACAAAAAGCTCAAGCTAATCATTAAATAATAGGGCTGTGCCATTCTCTCAGAGGAAAGGCGCAAGCCCCTATTTTAACATTTAGAGAACCAATATGGAACAAGCAAAAAGAACATATAGAAAAGATACAACATGCAGGCATTGCATCTCTTCGTAGCTACGCTTAATCAGTTATTAAATAGTCTAGGACTAATCACTGCTTCGGGAAGTGCTACTCTACTCTCTACTATAATTATTGTCATCTTTGCCTGCAACATATTTTTTGCCCTAAACCTTGGCGTGGGCTTCTTACTCGGTGAGTATTTTGGGTCCTTAGGCTTAGGCTTCTTATGCCTAATGGGTATTTATATGCTCTTACTCGGCATCTACCTCCTCTATCGTACTCGCATTAAAAACAATATACAGAACCGTGTAGCTCGTGAGGTACATCACATAACGGACAATGTCAATGCCGAACTGAATGAAATACCCAGAGCTACAAGTATCTCGTTCTTACCATGAGGCTTATATCTCTAGCGAACCATTCCCATATCAGGCACTTAAGCTCAGACGGGACGAGGCCATCAGACAAAGACAGCGTGCTAGCAGAGATTTCAAACAAGGTGCGCAGTACCTAATCCATAATTATCAAAGTATCTTCGGGCAGGTAGTTACTCAGTCTATACCGGGGTATAGATATGTATCCCCTATTGTAAGTCTATTCAGCAGCTCGGATAAACGCCGCTCGGACAAGAGCCCTGCACAAAGCAAGCCTAGAAATTATCAACCGAACTTCCTGGATAAGGTGATTAAATCTTCAGAACCTTATCTCCCCTATCTCAGCGTTGCACTTGTATTCTTAAAACCAGTAGCCACGAGCTTTATCATCAGTAAATCGCAATCTTGGCTACTTGGCAAGCTACTTGGCTTTAGGGAAGAAAAATAAATAGACCCTTATAATATGATTACATACCTCCGTAGTCTACTCAGCGAATTAAGCTCAACAAATGCCATTATTGATTGTGGTGGTGTAGGCTACCTCGTAGGCATATCCCTAAATACTTATTCGGCTCTCAGCACGCAGTCGGGAGAAGTCAAATTACATACTATACAGATTATACGCGAAGATAGCCACCAGCTATACGGCTTTTGCGTCAAAGGACGAGCGCGAACTATTTGTATTGCTCACCTCCGTCTCAGGGCATCGGACCCAATACCGCTCGCGTTATCCTTAGCCAGTACAATACGCAGGAACTAGGGAAGCATTCTAAGTCTAGGTCAGTAGATGCCCTCAAGGCTGTAAAAGGTATTGGACTTAAAACGGCTCAGCGCATTATACTTGAGCTTAAGGGCAAGCTCAAGCTAGACGAAACAGATCTCAATAATCAAGCTCTCGGAAACGGCTCTGCGTCCACAACGAGCAAGACGAGCGAAGAGGCTATCAGCGCGCTTAAGATGCTCAGTTATCCGAGCAGCGACCCAAAAGACGAGTGCGCACACTCATTTCTACATCTCCACTACTGAGTGTAGAGGATATTATCAAGCAAGCTCTAAAATTGCTTTAAGTTATTGTTTGTATTATGGCTACATTGTATCTGATACCTGTTCCTCTAGGCGAAGTGAGTCATCAAACTTGCTTGCCTGAGTACAATAGAACGATTGTGCAAAAGACGAAGCACTTTATCGTCGAGAATATCCGTTCGGCAAGACGCTTTCTCAAGGCTGTAGATAAGGCTATCAACATTGACGAACTCAGCTTCTACGAACTTAACAAGCATACTCAGCCCCGACGACATCCACAAATACTTATCTCCTCTCAAAGCAGGAGAAGATGTGGGGATTATCAGCGAAGCAGGTTGCCCAGCCGTAGCAGACCCCGGTAGCGACATCGTGGCTCTTGCTCAAGAGGCAGGCTACAAGGTTAAGCCCCTTGTTGGTCCCTCGTCTATACTGATGGCTCTAATGGCATCAGGCTTCAATGGGCAACGATTTGCATTCTTGGGCTACCTACCGATAGAAGAAGGCGACCGCCTGAAAGCTATTAGGGAAGCTGAACATAGAGCTATTATCCTAGGCGAATCTCAGATTTTCATTGAAACACCCTACCGCAACGAGAAGTTAGTAGAGGAACTCATCAAGCACTGCAAAGGCTCAACGAAACTCTGCATCGCTAGCATGCTCACCACTGAGCAAGAGCTTGCCGAGACACGACCATTAGCTCAATGGAAGGGGCATATACCTAAGCTACATAAACTACCTACAATCTTTGTTCTCGGACGATGACCCTGCGCAAGACCAAGATAACAGAAATGAATAGGCTCGACAAAAGCGAGCTTTGATGCTAGCGACAAAATACCGCTAACAATCGTGCTGGATAATGTCCGCAGTATGAATAATGTCAGTTCGGTTTTCCGTACCGCAGATGCTTTTCCGTCTTGAGCGTATTATCCTCTGTGGTATTACAGCTAGGCCACCACACCCCGATATACACAAGACCGCACTTGGGGCTGAGGATAGCGTTCTTTGGGAATATCACACAGAGACACTCAACGCAGTCAAAGGGCTTATTGACGAAGGCTATATCGTCTATGCTCTTGAGCAAGCCGAAGGCAGTACCTCTCTACCTGATTTACACCCGAAGAAGGTCGCTCTTATGCACTTGTGCTGGCAACGAGGTACACGGCGTACAGCAAAGAAGTTATCAACCTCGCTACACACTGCCTAGAAATACCTCAGTACGGCACCAAGCACTCGCTTAACGTCAGCGTAGCAGGCGGTATCGCTATTTGGCAGATGGTAGCACCTCTTCTGAAACAACTTGATTAGGTATGAATAAACCTGATATTACCCTCGCTCCAACAGAAGACGGCAGTCCAACGCTCTATAATCCACTCTTTGGCGAGCATTACCATTCTATTCATGGGGCTGTACAAGAGAGCATGCACATATTCATTGAGGCAGGCTTACATAGTTGGCTTAGAATAGTACAAAGCAATCGCTACATATCCTTGAGGTTGGCTTTGGAACGGGGCTAAATGCGCTACTGACAGCCCTTGATGAGCAGAGTAAAGAGTTAACCTTGCACTATACAAGCCTAGAGCTTTACCCCGTACAAGAGGACATATATAGCCAACTTCATTTTGACATCAAGCACAGAGATAGCGACAAGTGCCTTCAAGAGCTACACTCTACACCGTGGAATACGGCTATAAGGCTTCAATGTAATCCGCACTTTACCCTCGAAAAAGGCACTGTGCATTACAAGAGTTTTTCTGCCACTCGCCCTATAGACCTAATCTACTTTGACGCTTTCTCCCGGAAGCACAAGAAGAGTTATGGGACGAAGCTATTTTTCAAAGCGCTTTATGACAAGAGCCATTCCCAGGTGCCATTATTGTCACTTATTGCGCTAAAGGTGAGGTTAGACGTCGCTTACAACGCGCAGGTTGGCAGGTTGAGCGTCTAGCAGGTCCTCCGGGGAAGCGCGAAATGTCTGCGTGGCACCAAACTTGCATGACAACAAGTATCAAGTAAATAACGTTATAATAGAAACATTCTAAATAGAATTATCATGAACAACTACAATTCTTATCCTCAAGAGAATACACCCAACTCTCAGTTTGTGTATCAAGATGTAGCCCTCACAGCAATCACTTGTCAGCGTGTATTCCTATGGATGACCATAGGGACTCGCCATCACGGGTCTTACAGCCTACCTAACATTTGAGTCTAACCTATACTTCAACATTGCCTCAAGTGGCATGATGTGGCTCCTGATGCTTGCTGAGCTGGGCGTCGTTATGTTCCTTAGCGCACGCATACAAAAGATTGCATTCAGTACTGCGACTATCCTCTTTGGCGCTTACTCTATCCTCAACGGGCTGACGCTGAGCGTGCTGTTCGTCGCCTATACGATGGAGTCTCTCGCTCTAACATTCATCGATTACAGCTGGGTACTGTTCAGAGCAACTGCCCTCTACGGTTATGTAACTAAGCGAGATTTATCGGGCATGGGTAGCATACTCTTCATGGGCGTTATCGGGTCTTATTATCGCTGGAGTTGTGAATATCTTCCTCAGCAGTAGCATGCTCAGCCTAATAACATCTCTTTGCTGGGAGTCATCATCTTCACAGGGCTTTACAGCTTGGGATATGCAGAAGATTAAACATCTTTTCTCTGGTGTTTATGCCGATAGCGAAGAGGTTAAGAAGTTATCTGTCATCGGAGCTTTACAGCTATACCTCGACTTTGTCAACCTATTCATTTACCTTCTCCGCTTCTTCGGAAAGAGAAATTAAGAGCTTAGAGACTATTCTCTAGTCTCCATCAAACATCTAAAATGAAAGCTATCAAGGAGCGTTTACTCCTTTGATAGCTTTTTCATTACTAGTAGGTACATGATTAGACCTAATTCCCTAACATTGAGGTATTGATCGCCCCATAGGCTAGATATACCTTTGCAATAAATTAGATAGGCTCTATTATGTGGCAGAATAGATATACACAAGGATTGATAGAAAAAATCGATATACTTTCTAGCGATAGCACCATGCAGCGCATCGCTATGCACCATATCTATGAGTATGAGAAAGGTATTCGTGCGATGGTACTATGTACACTTTCTCCAGAAGATTGCACCGTCGTGTGCAATAAAACTCAAAAGCTAGAGCCATTGATTTCTACTACAAGCGCACTCCTGGAGGGGCAATGTAAATCTATTCTTTGGTAAAAAGTCCTGCATTGACCTCGTACAAATCTTCCTACTCAATAAGGATTTACACGAACTGAATGACGAAGAAGATTTTATCATCGGCACTCTTCTTGGTTATGATATCGCAGGACAATGCGACCGCTCACCTCCTCAGGCACAGCCACGAGGTGAACACGAGACAGTCAGCTTAATCTCAATAAGCCATAAATCTAAACTAGTATATACTGAAACGTTCTTCTTTAGGAAGAGATAGAGACTCTCAATCGCAGTTACTTCAAACTACGACTGAGGGTTTTCTGTTGCACTTACTCCCTTTAGCCTCTTTCAATGGTAGGAGAGCTGTAAAGCTACGAAAAGTATTGCGCTCGTGTATATTCCGACTAAAAAGCAATGCGATGCTCTAAAACCTAATTTAATGTGTTTACCCCAAGCATAATTTGTTCCTAACGAACACAGAAAGCCATTACCATAAAGGAGTGCAGACGAATACTCTTGACTAAGCTCTACAGGCATGTGGTAGAGCCGTTCGCTCCAATATGGAGTCCTGTAGTAAGTTGAAGAGGCAAAAACATGCCAATTTTGATTGCACATCATAACGCAAGGTTATGTTTGTGCAGAGCTTACATCCTCTAGAGATTTACTCCTATCATAGGCAGACTGAACAGAAAAAGGAACTATGCAACTTATTCGTTTGCTTAATAAATGTAGCTTTTTATTCTATTGATACGTTCTCGCTGGTTACTGCGTTCGCTCAATCGTAAACTTACTTGGGTATTCCGATTGAATGAATAGGTAAGGTTCCATTCAAGTAATAACCCATATAGCGTTGTTGGCTTTCTTGGCTTAGACCTCGCTGAAACAACTCAGCATCTGCGCTTAGATGAAATTGCCTAAGAGGATACTTACCCCCATATGCCCTCCCACCACATCATTGATTGCAGACATATGCGTTGGACCATGAGCAAAAGAAACTCCAATAGTTTGGGCTAAGCACATGGGTATTAAGCATTAATTCACTCTGCTTAATATGAATAAGTGAGCGTAGACTTAGGGGCTGTTGCCTCTTGAGCAGTACAAGCGAGTTCACTGGCAACTTGCAGACCATGATTAGGCAGATCAAACTTCGCCGAGAGGCTTGAAACGATAAAACGATTAAGATTTTTTTCAATTGTAATGAAGCTCCCGAACGAGGCGGATGAGCTACATAATACTTTCAAAGTCTGTATATAGGCTCTGAACAGACAGCCTAAACCGCTTATAAGTAAGGGCACACTGAAAACCGTAATGATTGAGAGGAACTTGCCATTTTCTCATCAAAGACGCTTCATCTCGGTGCAAACTATTCTCACTAATGGCAGACGCTTCCAAAGTCTCAGGGTTAATAGTACCATCAATTCTGCGCCAAGAGGACAAAGCAGAAACAGATAGATGCTTTGTTAAAGACAACTCGAATGCTACCCCTTGGCTAAAAACGTTGCTCAGAAGTTCCCCTTATAGGACTAAAACCCTCACGGACTTGTAGTGCATAGTCCATCGGTTGATAGAATGAACTGCGCTGATTGATGATTAGTACCTCTCCCCAAGAGACTCGGTATTGACCAATAATTAGCTGTTTGAGAAGCCCTATACGTTTGAATGCTAGATGCCCATGATAGCTATCAAAGCCCGTATATTTATGATATCGCCAAGGTTCGTAAGCGTCCTTCTGAAGGGCTAGAGCAAGACTAATATCCTTACGATTGTGCCATTGATAGAGCAAACTGAGAGCTTCTGGACTTCCTAAATAGCGATTAGATTTATTGAGGGCTATACGTATAACTTGAGAGCAGAGTCGCTCGACTCTTACCCTCCATGAGCCAATCTGATAGATTAAATGCTGTCTGCCTTTGGCAAGGTCTAGAAAAAGTCTAGAAGGGGAGCAAGAAGAATGCACAAGTCATCATCCCACTCCGCAATCTCCTTAAGCTGACTTACATCTTCAATGATGCCCCTATGCTCAGTGCGATACTGCAGTAGTTTGAGTGCCTTATATTCGGAGAGGAAGGCAGATCTTTCAAATCGTCAAGATTAGCTTCATTAACAGAGAGAGGTTTATGAAGATATGCTTCATAAACCTCTCTAAGATGATTAGCCTCATCATCGTCCATCCAACCTTCACTTAGGGCTGACTGCAAGCGTTCGCCAAAGATAACTCGACTAGCAGAATACGCACCTCCATCTTGAGCACGCAAGGGGAGCGCATAAAAGGCAAACAGCCAACAAAAAGAGCAAGTAAGATTTCATAATGATGTGTCATAGTTAATATGAGATCCTAGGATAATAATTCTTTAAATAGTGCCATCCATTTCTCATCATTGATATCAGGGCATAATCATAGCGCTTCTTCAAGCAATTCTGTTGCATGGCTTTTTAACCTTACCTCATCATTACAAAGAGAAACCAGCTCCTTAGCATAGCTTTCTATATCAAATGATTTGACAAGTACTCCAGCATCATAACCAGCTCACTCGTATAATTTCTCTGGGTGCAGGACAATTATCAAAAGTCATAGGTACAACTCCATTATTCTGTGCTTCAGCAGAATCATCCCAAAAACCTTCAAAGGTGGATGTATGGCACAGGATACTAGCATTATCATATATCTTCTTTAAGTTCTGACTATAGCCCTCATATACGGCTTGCTTTAAACCATACTTTTCACTAACTGCTCAAAGATATGATGACTATAACTAGCCCCATAAAATTTAAGTATCCATCCGGGTAACTCTCTCTCAGCTAAAGACCAGATTTTGAGCATTCTATCAAAGCGCTTTACAATCAAATCTAATCTTCCAACCCATATTATGGTTTTGTCTTTAGTTAGTTGTACATCCTCCTCAATCTGAATCGTGTTTGTCAGTTGAAGAAACTTTTTCTGCTCCTGCTCACTTAACTGAAGTTGAGTAGAGATGCTTTCTATATCTCGTTCAGAGAGTAATAAACTTTATCATACAACTCTACGTTGCGTTGATATTCAGCGTAAATAAACTCTTTGAAAAGCCTCCGAATTATAATACCTCTTTTTCCCTAGAAGATGCCATTTGATCCACATTTTTAGGGAATACTTAGCCCTATTTCTAAAGCTTTCTTTATCGTGAACAATTTCCCAAAATGCCAGACTATGCAACCAATATACCCACTTACATCGTCCCTTAAGTTGAGTAATGATGTCTGAAATGAAACTACTCTCTAAATAGCATGTAAAAACAATCTGGATACCCTCATTCTTGATATACTCAATAAGTCTGTCCCTATTATCAGGATTATGAAATCCTCCATAATTAGGCAGTACATATATAGAAGCATTCAAATCCTCAGGTATCGTAAATTCTTTAGGAAAATGTTCTCCTCCTATGAATGTACTATGTATCCCCCACTGAGCAAAGCGTTTAGCAGTAGTAAGCGATACACGTTCGCTTCCTCCACCCTCTAAACGAGGATGGAGAAATGCGACTTTAAGACCTTTTAATGGTTGCTCTGTCATTCTAAAAGATTGTGCTACCAAACGACGATGCGCTTCTCTGGTGCAAGATACATCTTGTCTCCAGGCTTAGTAGAGAAGGCGTCATGGAATGCTGTAACATTCTTAAGCGCCTGATTAACACGCAAGTCACCTAAGCTATGTGGGTCCGTTTTCGTACGACGAAGAATTTCTTGTTCGGTGATATTCTGTCCCCATAGGCGAGCATAAGCGATAAAGAAACGCTGTGCTGGTGTTAGGTTGTCAATCTTATCTTGCTTATTGCCAATAGCTAGCTTCATAGCTTCAAAGGCAACAGACAATCCACCTTGGTCAGCGATGTTCTCTCCAAGCGTTAGGTCGCCATTAGCATGCACACCTGGAGCAACGATATTTTCGCTAAACTGAGCGACCAAACGCTTAGTAGTAGCTGAGAACTTAGCAGCATCTTCAGCAGTCCACCAGTTGTTCATATTACCGTCCTTATCAAACTGCGAGCCTTGGTCGTCAAATCCATGCGTCATCTCATGACCAATAACGACACCAATAGCACCGTAGTTAACAGCATCATCAGCATTCATATTGAAGAATGGAGGCTGAAGAATACCTGCAGGGAAACAGATTTCGTTCGTTGTAGGCATATAATAAGCATTCACCTCTTGAGGGTTCATAAGCCACTTTGTACGGTCTACTGAGCTACCCAAATCCTTAAGATTATCTGCCTGTCTGAGAGCGTGATGCTGCCTTTGGATTCTCATAGTAAGTCTTGCTTGCGTCAATATCTAGACTGCTGTAATCTTTCCACTTATCAGGATAACCAATCTTCACAGTGAAGCTATTGAGCTTAGCAAGGGCCTTAGCCTTAGTATCCTTGCTCATCCACTCCAGCCCTTCTACACGCTTAGAAAGAGCCTTCTGTAGATTGTTCACAAGCGTTAGCATGCGTTCCTTAGCCTCTGGACTGAAATACTTCTTGACATATTCTTGTCCGATAGCTTCGCCGAGAACTTCATCAACGACAGATACTGAACGTTCCCAACGAGTTTCATCTCCTTCTTACCGCTAATCGTGCGACCATAGAAGTCGAAATTTAGGGCAACAAACTTATCTCCAAGTGCATCAGCAGAGCTAATCAGCAATTCTGCTGTTAGCTTATCCTTAAGTTCGTCTAGAGATACGCCTGCAAACCAGCTGTCAAACTTCTTAAAGAATTCAAGCTGTCCGAAGTTTGCTGTAGCCACCTTAAGACCTCTTTGAGAGAAATAAGCGTTCCAGTCAAAAGCCCTTATGAGCCTTAGCAAAGTCTGTGATATTAGTAATGTTATAGTTATGATTAGCATCACGTAGCTCTCACCTGAGAATAGCAAATCTTAGCTAGTTCAGTTTCTATCTTGAGCGTATTCTTCGAAATGCGTTCTGCATCTTCCTTGCTATAACCTGAGAGCTGAGCAGAGGTCTACAAGATACTTGGCATATGCTGTACGAATTTGCTTCATAGACTCATCATTCTCTAGGTAATAGTCACGAGGACCAAGTGCTAGACCTGCCTGAGAAAGATGAAGAATATTCATCGTACTATTCTTATCATCAGCAGCCACATAAGAGCCGAAAGAGTACACCAGCACCATATTCTTGGTCTTGCTTAGCGTGCGTAACTAACTAGTTCTGCCTTTGTCTTGATATTCTGAATAGCCTTAAGGTCAGCCTTAATAGGTTCAGCGCCGAGCTTATTGCGCGTTACACTATCCATAGCTTGGCTATAGAGGGTAGCAATACGATATTCGTTTGTACCCCCCTTATCATACTTACCCTTAGCAAGCTCTTCTACAATAGCATGTACCTGAGCGGTAGAGCTATCACCGAGAATATCAAACGAACCATAACGGCTATAAGCAGACTGGAAGAGGATTATTCTTAAGCCACTGACCATTGACGAAATGATAAAAATCTTCAGTTGGGTTTACAGACGAGTCAATAGCCGTAAAGTCAATAGCTGGAGCAGAATAATTCTTATTTGTCTTAGGAGCACAAGCCACCGACAAACCAGTTAGGCATAGTACTCCGATATATTTAGAAATGTTCTTCATATTTAAGTATTAAGAAAATAGTTTCTGAGGATATTCCCTCAGCGACTACTAGAGCATTGATTTTCGCTACTACATCTGGGCGGTCAGCGACATAAGTTACACCAAACCACTGGTCAGGAGTATCCAAGAACTTCGCAAGTTGCCTTGTTCTCTTGCACAAGCTGATTAACAACAAGAGGAATGAAGTATTCTGCCTTAAGATTACCCTCATTAGCACGAAGGAAAGCTGCAAAATACTCATCTGAGTGTACAAAATAATCAGGAGTGAAGCCCCACATATTCATTGAAACGGGCGTATTTTCTCCAAGGATTTGCTCCTTACCATTTTCGTCAGTAAAGGCAATCTTACCCTCTGCATTGCGCTGAATAGCTGTACGCTCAACGACACCTGTAAGGAAATTATTAGCATCTACTTCACAAACGCCACGAGCCACGCTACCGCTTTCACTCAAAGTATTACCTACGCGATAACCTACCATGCAATACTTATCATGTCCACCTGCAAGCTGACGTAACTTATCAGCAATCACAGCAAAGCCACTACGACCATAGAAGTCGTCAGCATTGATTACGGCAAATGGTTCTTTAATTACCTCCTTAGCCATCATCACAGCGTGGTTAGTACCCCCAAGGCTTTTCACGACCTTCAGGGTACAGAGAAACCCAGCAGGCAAGTTGTCCATATCTTGAAAACAACATCAACAGGAATACGTCCTTCATACTTAGACAGAATCTTCTCGCGAAATCCTGCTCGAAGCTACGTCTGATGATGAAGACCACCTTGCCAAAAACCAGCACGGATAGCATCATAAATTGAGTAATCCATAATTGTTTCTCCAGAAGGACCTAGGCCATCAAGTTGCTTAAAGGCTTCCGTAGCGACTACCCATACCTGCCGTTAGTACTAGGAGTGTTGGTTGTACCATAATGTCTCTATTATTTTAGTTTTTATCTGATTAGTTACGGAAAAAGATGCTGACGCTTATAAAGGTCAAAGCTAATACCCTCAAGGTCTTTTTTAGAAAGTATATAGCTCTCAGGGATTAATATCATTATCAGCGCTCCAGTTGATGCCGAGTGCAGGGGTCATCATAGCGCAAGCTGCATTCACTTAAAGCGTGATAGGCATTATCCACCTTTATACTGCAAAGTAGCATAATCACTTAAGGTTAGGAAACCATGAGCGAAACCTCGTGGAATAAATATCTGCTTGTGATTTTCGCTAGACAACTCGATTGCAAAATGCTGACCAAATGTAGGCGAGCCCTCACGCAAGTCTACTGCTACATCTAGGATAGCCCCTTCGACACAACGAATTAGCTTAGCTTGAGCATGCTCACCTGTTTGTAGATGCAGTCCACGCAGGACACCTTGTTTTGAACGAGATTGATTTTCTTGCACTATTGTTAGCTCACCGATATGCATCGCAAAGTCTGCACTACGGAAGCTCTCAAAGAAGTAACCACGTTCATCTCCGATTAATGCTGGCTCTATAATCCATAGTCCAGGGATAGCTGTTTGAGTATATCTCATAATGTCTGAGTTATTCTACTTATGTTATTATACTTCAAAGATACAGCATTTATACGATGCAGGCACTACTAGAGCCATATTTTTCGTGATTTATAGCAATGCATAGAGGAATAATTCTCCAATATATGACCCGATAATCCTATTTCTATAATGATTACTAGGAGAACTTACATCAATACTCACTCAATACTAATTCTTCAGGATAGATAAGTATTGTACAACATACTCCATAGTCAGCTCTAAAACATTTAGAATCTTAACTCTAAGCATAGTTTCCCTTTTTAATACATACATTCGCTTCTCTGCTATCTGGCTGAGAGGTCTAGGCATAAAAAAAGAGAAGACCCTCAGTCATACGACTAAGAGTCTTCTCCAAAACTGGCAGCTACCTACTCTCCCACTATACGCAGTACCATCAGCACGATTGGGCTTAACTTCTCTGTTCGGAATGGGAAGAGGTGGATCCCCAACGTTATAACCACCAAAATATCTCTTATTTATACTCTAAGCGATTTCGCTTAATCGCTCGAGTTATGTTTTAGCAACCATTAACTAGTAAGAAGCTGATTCAGCAACATACAGCGCAATACGCATACAACTCTTTGCGCAAAACTTTCGGGCTATTAGTACTACTCGGCTTTTGACGTCACCACCTTTACACCTGTAGCCTATCAAGGTCATCGTCTTTAACCACCCTTATGAGGATATCTAATCTTGTGGAGAGCTTCGTACTTAGATGCTTTCAGCACTTATCTCGTCCCAACGTAGCTACTCGGCAATGCTCCTGGCGGAACAACCGATAAACCAGAGGTTAGTCCATCACGGTCCTCTCGTACTAGTGACAGGTCCACGCAAATATCCTACGCCCACAACAGATAGAGACCGAACTGTCTCACGACGTTCTGAACCCAGCTCGCGTGCCACTTTAATGGGCGAACAGCCCAACCCTTGGGACCTTCTCCAGCCCCAGGATGTGACGAGCCGACATCGAGGTGCCAAACCGCTCCGTCGATATGAGCTCTTGGGAGCGATCAGCCTGTTATCCCCGAGTACCTTTTTATCCTTTGAGCGATAGCCCTTCCATACGGAACCACCGGATCACTATGCTCTAGTTTCCTACCTGTGCGACTTGTTTGTCTCCCAGTCAAGCACCCTATGCCATTACACTCTTCGACCGGTTACCAATCGGTCTGAGGGTACCTTTAGAAAGCCTCCGTTACGCTTTTTGGAGGCGACCACCCCGAGTCAAACTACCCACCATACACTGTCCTCGCTCTGCGAGTCAGTAGCCCAAGTAACAAAAAAGGTACGTATTTCAACAGCGACTCCACAAACACTGGCGTGCCCGCTTCATAGTCTCCGGCCTATCCTACACATCTGTTACCCAAATACAATGTAAAGCTATAGTAAAGGTTCACGGGGTCTTTTTCGTCCCGTTGCGGGTAATCGGCATCTTCACCGATACTACAATTTCACCGAGCTCGCGGTTGAGACAGTGCCCAGATCGTTACACCATTCGTGCAGGTCGGAACTTACCCGACAAGGAATTTTCGCTACCTTAGGACCGTTATAGTTACGTACCGCCGTTTACTGGGGCTTCAATTCAATGCTTCTCTTGCGATGACATCTCCTCTTAACCTTCCAGCACCGGGCAGGTGTCAGGCTATATACAGTATCTTTCGATTTAGCATAGCCATGTGTTTTTGTTAAACAGTCGCCTGGTACTATTCTCTGCGGCTCACCTTACGGCGAGCGTCCTTTTTCCCGAAGTTACAGGACTATTTTTGCCTAGTTCCTCAACCGCGAATCACTCGAGCGCCTTAGTATACTCAACCCAACTACCTGTGTCGGTTTTAGTACGGGTATTCATGCAATATGCTTAGCGGTTTTTCTAGGGAATCTGTTTACGTCCATATCTATTTGTGCATGCACGCCTAGTACTGTCAGGTTCGACTCTGCTGGCGGATTTGCCTACCAACATCTACATCTACACCCTTTAACCGACTATTCCGTCAGTCGGCAGGACTATCACTCTTCCGTCACCCACATCGCTCACACAAATAGTACCGGAATATTAACCGGTTCATCCATCGGGTGCGCCGTTCGGCTTTCCCTTAGGCCTGACTAACCCCTGATCCGATTAGCGTTGATCAGGAAACCTTAGTCTTTTCGGCGAGGAGGTTTCTCACCTCCTTTATCGTTACTTATACCTACATTTGCTTTTCTAGAAACTCCAGCAAGAGTTGTCCTCTTACCTTCGACGTCGCTAGAATGCTCCCCTACCGATATTTTAAATATCCCACAGCTTCGGTAAATAAAGCTTATGCCCGATTATTATCCATGCCAAAACACTCGACTAGTGAGCTGTTACGCACTCTTTAAATGAATGGCTGCTTCCAAGCCAACATCCTAGCTGTCTTAGCGTCTTGACTTCGTTTGTTCAACTTAGCTATTATTTTCGGGACCTTAGCCGATGGTCTGGATTCTTCTCCTCTCGGACATGGACCTTAGCACCCATGCCCTCACTCCTAGGATCTTACTTATACGCATTCGGAGTTTGTCTGGACTTGATAGCCGGTGAAAGCCTCGCATCCAATCAGTCGCTCTACCTCGTATAAGAAACTCCTAAGGCTGCACCTAAATGCATTTCGGGAGTACGAGCTATCTCCAAGTTTGATTAGCCTTTCACCCTACCCTCAGTTCATCCGAAAGCTTTTCAACGCTTACCGGTTCGGTCCTCCAGTTAGTTTTACCTAACCTTCAACCTGACCAAAGGGTAGATCACTTGGTTTCGCGTCTACTCCATCTAACTATAGTCGCCATTTAAGACTCGCTTTCGCTTCGGCTGCGTGACTATCGTCACTTAACCTTGCTAGACAAAGTAACTCGTAGGTTCATTATGCAAAGGCACGCAGTCACAGGACGAGCCTGCTCCTACCGCTTGTAGGCAGACGGGTTCAGGGTCTATTGCACTCCCTCTATTCGAGGTTCTTTTCACCTTTCCCTCACGGTACTGGTTCGCTATCGGTCTCTCGGGAGTATTTAGCCTTACAGGATGGTACCCCGCTAATTCACACAGAATTTCTCGTGTTCCGCGCTACTCAGGATACTGCTAGGTACATGCGCTATTTCGAATACAGGACTTTTCACCTTCTGCGGTCAAACTTTCCAGTTTGTTCTTCTATAACTAATGAGTCCACGTTGCAGTCCCTATAACCCCAACAATGCCGAAACAGTGTTGGTTTGGGCTGGTCCCCGTTCGCTCGCCACTACTAAGGGAATCACTTTTGTTTTCTCCTCCTATGGGTACTTAGATGTTTCAGTTCCCCACGTTCGCTCACCGCTCTGCGGTGTGACATATCTTCTACATGCGGGTTGCCCCATTCGGAAATCTGCGGATCAATTCGTATGTGCCAATCCCGCAGCTTATCATGACTTATCACGTCCTTCGTCGCCTCCGAGAGCCTAGGCATCCACCGTCTGCCCTTATCTATTTTTGTCGCCTTTCCGTACTCAAACTATCTGTAAGAGTACAGATGGTTGTATACTTATTGCTATTTTTGCTCTACGTTGTTTTCTCGTTTTCTTACTAATTATGTCAATGATCGCCTGATGGTAAACCATCATAAGTTACTTATAAGAAATCGCTTCCTTAATAAGCTTCGGCTAACTATTTAGAGGATTTCACTTCTTAGAAAGTTTAATCACCCTAGCTTAGTTTTCTTTCGTCTTTCGCTCCCCGACCGACCCGCTCTCTTGCGACGCCTTCCCTGTCGTTTGCGAGTGCAAAGGTAATACAAACTTTTCCTTTCCTCCAAACATTTGCACAAAATATTTTTAGAGGCAGGGCATGTGAGTTGTTTTTAAATAACCTTATATGAATAAGATACTACAGATCATTTTAGTTATTCTTGAAGAGTAATTATTACACCAACCTAGATGGTACATGTGAATAACACAGACACAAGAAATTGAGTGAGTCTGCCTAGCCTATAATCAGTACGACGTTCTCTCCAAAGTAAGTGTGCGTAAACACTTCAGTGAGTACGCGTACTTACTGAAATAGTACACGTAAACACAAAAACGAGTACGAGGTACTCATTGCAGTGAGTACATCGTACTTATTCTAGTGAATGCGCGTAATTAGTTTGGGAAGACTGTGGCAATGGTCTCTATATTATATTGTATTATCTTTGTATCTATTGAAAATATACTCAAGCGAGACTCCGCCTTGAAGTCTTAATGATGTAAGCAGTATCATCTATAATAAAGAAGATTGTGGACACACAGTATAAAGAAGATTTAGATAAGGCTATACAATGCCTACGTTCAGGAGGAATTATCCTCTACCCTACAGATACCGTATGGGGTATTGCTGTGATGCAACAAATAGTGAAGCTGTCGCGAAGATATTTGCACTTAAGGAACGAGCAGATGCCAAGAGCATGCTAGTCCTTGTTGATAGCATACCTGCACTAGAGCGTGTTATCCCCGAAGTTCCCTGATGTTGCTTACGATATGATTGATTTAGCTATTCGCCCTATAACTATTATATACGATGACGCTAAGGGGTAGCACCTGCACTAATTGCTGAAGATGGCAGTCTCAGGGCGTACGTGTAACTAAAGAAAGATTTTTCTCAAGATATTTGTCGCATCTTGCGTCGCTCAATAGTTTCTACTAGTGCCAATATCAGCGGAGAGCCTACACCCCGCAGTATTCTCAGCTATAAGTCAAGCTATTATTGACGGCGTTGATTATGTCGTTAATTACCGACAATTAGACAATTCAAAAGCTCAGCCCTCTCAGATTATCAAACTAGGTCGAGGAGGAGAAGTAAAGGTTATTCGTCCCTAAATGCGTGTACTCAAATCACAAGTTCGCTCCGCTCTAGACCATTTAATATACTGGAGGGAACAACATATTAGCGAACGATATTTTATTCTCCTTTTGGCTCTCAGCATAGGTGTAACTATGAGTATTTTTGGCGAATGCGCTTAAATACTTTATACATCATGTTGAGCATTTTTCTCATGCAGAGTATTGAGCTACACAGTTATCTATATCTAGTATTACCTGCAATCAGGATTTTATTAACGGGAGCTTTCGTACGCCTAATGCTTAAAAGATGATATTAGCCACGGGGTAACCAAGGTCCTTAGTTCGATTTCTCAGCGTAAGAGCGCATTAAGCCTCATAATACATGGAGTTCTCTTCTCGCCTCGGGCATTACGATTAGCTTTGGGGGATCTGTCGGAGCAGAATCTCCTATTGTGATGACGGGGGCAGCAATTGGCTCTAACTTCGGACGCTTATTTCGCTTAGAGCAACGTAACCTTATGTTACTTGTTGGCTGTGGTGTAGCTGGAGCCTTAGGCGGTATTTTCAAAAGCGCCTATCACAGGACTCGTTTTTGTCATCGAAGTACTCTTGCTTGACCTTACGATGGCAAGCGTATTACCACTCTTGATTTCAAGCGTTTCAGCATGACTCTTAGTTATCTTATCTCTGGAGAAGCCAATCATTTTAGTTTCACCTTCACAGAACCCTATTATGTAGAACGACTCCCTATGATGGTACTACTTGGTATTATCTGTGGTTTGGTCGCTTTATACTTCTCTCAGACAATGTTTTTCCTAGAGAAGCGGTTTAAGAAGATTGAGCCTTACCTCAGTAGCTATGTAGTCTCCGTTCTTATATTAGGTCTACTTATCTTCCTTCTTCCTCCACTCTACGGAGAAGGTTACGACATCGTAAATAAACTACTAACAGGACAATACGGCGCATTATTAGATAATAGTCTGTTTGAAGATTTTTGCTACAAGCTTTTTGGGTTGTCGTTGGCTTCATGATACTTGTTCTTGTCCTTAAAGTATTTGCTTCGGTAGCGACTAATTCGGGTGGTGGCTGTGGTGGTCTCTTTTGCGTCAACTCTTTTTGTCGGGGCTATTACCGGATTTATTTACTCCTATATAGTCAATTATCTACCTTTCATTAAGATGTATCTGCCCAATAAGAATTACACGCTCATTGGCATGGCGGGATTGATGTCTGCGGTCATGCATGCACCGCTTACGGGGGTTTTCTTGGTTGCCGAACTCAGTGGTGGTTACGACCTCTTCCTTCCTTTGATGCTTGTTTCTATGACAGCCTTCGGAACAATCCGTATCTTCATGCCTCACAGTATCTATTCGCTTCGTCTAGCCGAGCAGGAAACTACTTACCCACCAAAAAGATGCTGCCGTGCTTACTCTGATGAATGTAGAGCATGTACTGGAAACTGACTTTTGAGGTAGTGAACCCTGAAATGACTCTTGGCGACCTTGTACGCGTGGTTTCGGTAAGCCACCGCAATTCATTCCCTGTAGTCAATGAGGTTCCAAAAGCTCGTGGGCATCGTCGAACTTGATAATATCCGCAATATCATGTTCCGTCCAGAGCTATACGATAGTACTTCGCATATCGTTAAGCATATTATGGTAGCTCCACACACTGGTTCGTCCATCCATGAGCATGACACGTATCATGCAGATTTTTGACGAGAGCAAAGAATGGAAACTTCCCGTAGTTAGTGATACTGGCGTTTATCGAGGGCTTCATATCTAAGAGTAAAATCTTCAACAATTACCGGTCAGTATTAAACGAAACATTTGTTGAGGATTAACTTCAATGGACATTAAAGTATCAATAATCACGGTTTTGCTATCAAAGCTGAACAAACCATAGAGCGAACGCTTCGTAGCGTTAGCCGTCAAACCTATCCACATATAGAGTACATTATCATTGACGGAGCAAGCCGAGATAACACCTTGAATTTGGTTCACGAAATAAGCCCCTCAAAGCTATTTGCATCAGCGAACCCGATAAAGGTATTTATGATGCGATGAACAAGGGATTAAGACAAGCGACAGGTGAGTATGTTTGGTTCTTAAATGCAGGCGATGCTCTCCCCAAAGAAGATACGGTGGAGTCTACTACTGCAGAGGCATTATCAAAAGGCAATGAATTACCCAGATATTATCTATAGGGGGATTGCATGCTTATCAATGAGCATGATGAAGTCCTAGAGTCCACGCCGTCTGCGTCCCTCCTCATCCAGCTCAATTGGCGTTCCTTCCGCAAGGGTATGTTGGTTTGCCATCAGAGTTTTATTGCTCAGGAGAACTATGCCCTGAGTACGACTTACAATATCGCTTCTCAGCAGATATAGATTGGTGCATCAGAGTCATGAAAAGAGCTCATTCATATTGTAGAATAGATGCTCCCCTATCTCTATATCTTCACGAAGGGACAACCACGAATAATCATAGAGCAAGCCTGATAGAACGCTTCCGAGTAATGCGTTCACACTATGGGCTCTGCACGACTATTCTTTGGCACTTCCTATTTCTTTTCCTCAAAAACAAAACGTTAGACTAGATGAATTATAGCCTCAATAACGCAACGATAAACTCTGTTGTAGATAAACTCTCTCAACCACAAAGCTACGAAGGACTCTACCACCACAATCCCAGAAGGACAAGCCCTCCCCTTAGCAGAACAAGCGGTGCGAGTTTATTGCATTAGTGCGCTCAACTATCTTTCCGGGTTATTATAGTTCATCAAGTTTGCACGACTCGACTATTACCTACCATCTAGGAGTAGCTGTCGAGCGTATGCACCGAGTACTAGCCAAGCAAATACTATATAGTCTGTGCTTTGCTGAGCAGGAAATCTGCAAGGGCAGCTGTAACTCGAACAAGAGTATAAAGCTCTCAACATAGCAGGCGCATTCATTAGCTACCTTCCAGAGCTTAGACGCATGCTGGCTCTTGACGTAGAAGCTGCCTATCAAGGAGACCCTGCAGCCAGAATCTATCGGAGAAATTATTTGCTGTTATCCTAGCCTTAAAGCCATTACTTATCACCGTATTGCGCACAAGCTATACGAACTCCAAGTACCGCTCCTCCCTCGCATTATATCTGAGATTGCTCACAGCGAAACAGGCATTGACATTCATCCTGCAGCGTGCATAGGAGAGTCTTTTCTTTATTGACCACGGCACAGGGAGTAGTTATTGGTGCGACTTGCATTATAGGCTCACGTGTCCAAACTCTATCAAGGAGTTACACTCAGCGCAAAAAGTTTTCCTAAAAGCAGATGACGGCAGTTTAATCAAAGGGATTGAACGCCATCCAATAATAGGAGATAATGTTATCGTGTACTCCAATACAACCCTACTAGGACGCATAAACATTGGCGAGTCCGCACGCATAGGAGCCAATATGTGGATTACAGAAGATGTACCGGCTGGTCAATCATTAAGTAGACCATTATAAAGGCTATTGCATAATACGGCACTCACTGCGTTATTTTCGACATTCAGGCCCCGTCATTTACACAGTAAACTCCCTGCGCTTCAGTCTCAATGCCTTGCAGTCGCGATTCTGCAAAAGCCCAACAAAAGAACAAGTAAAACTTGTCCTTTTGGAGACCGCCTCTGTGGTCTCATTATAAGATTTTCCGTTCTTTATTGTACCTTTGAAAAAGAAACATAACATTAGATAAACATAATGGACCAACTATTAGCTGTTTCCCCTATTGACGGACGTTATCACCGTCAAAGTTCATCCCTCAGTCGCTACTTCAGCGAAGAAGCGCTTATCCGATATCGAGTACGTGTGAAGTACTGTATTTCCTTGCTCTATGCGATGAGCTTCCTCAACTCAAAGGGTAAAAGAAAAAGTTAAGCCCGAAAGATTACATAAGATTTACCAAGACCTCAGCCTTGAAGATGCTAACGCATTAAAGAGATTGAGTCTGTAACGAACCACGATGTAAAGGCTGTAGAATACTTCCTCAAGGAACAATTTGACCTACTAGGGCTGACTGAAGAGAAAGAGTTCATTCACTTTGGTCTAACGAGTCAGGATATCAACAATACTTCTTTCCCTATGATGCAACGTGAGAGCCTGCACGAGGTTTATCTTCCTCAGCTCGATGCCATCATCGCGACGCTGAAAGCATACGCTGAAGAATGGGCAGACATTCTATGCTCGCAGCACTCATGGTCAGCCAGCTAGCCCTACACGCTTAGGCAAAGGAAATTATGGTGTTTGTTTACTGCCTTGAGCAACAAAAGACGAACTACTTCGCGTACCTCATACAGCCAAGTTCGGAGGAGCAACAGGCAATATGAATGCTCATCTTATCGCTTTTCCCTAAGCATGATTGGTTAAGCTTTGCTAATAAATTCGTTTCAAGCCTAGGTGATTGAAAGAGCTACACGACACAAATCTCTAACTACGATTATACAGCGCTCTTTTTGATGCGTACGAACAGTATCAATACAATTATGCTAGACCTCGCTAGAGATATGTGGATGTATATCTCTATGGATTACTTAAGCAAAAAAATCAAAGAAGGGAGGTTGGTTCGTCAGCGATGCCTCCAAGGTTAATCCTATTGACTTTGAAAACGCAGAAGGTAACCTAGGTCTTGCTAATGCTATCTTCGGGCATTTATCGAAAGTTACCGGTCTCCCGTTTGCAACGAGACCCTAACAGACTCAACAGTCCTTCTGCAATATCGGTGTGCCTCTTGCACACACGCTTATTGCTTTTACTAGCCTCGCTGAGGGCTTAGGAAGCTTCTGCTACACAGAGAGTCTCTGCAAGAGACCTAGACAAAAACTGGGCTGTCGTGGTGAAGCTCTGCAAACAATACTACGCAGAAGGCTATCCCAAGCCTTGTGAGGCATTGAGCGTCACTAGAACGAACGAAGCCATTACAGAGTCTAGCATCATGCCGCATTCATTGAAAGCTCTTGATGTGAGCGAAGCTGTAAAGGCTGAGATGCGTGTCATCTCTCCCGCAAACCACCCTAGGTTATTAAAGCTATGATCATTAAATCGGCAGGGTTTGTCATCAAAAGCAATACAGACGTCAGAAGTGCCCTGCAAGCACTCTCCCCGAATATGCATTTATCGGGAAGTAACGTAGGGAAGTCAAGCCTTATTAACATGCTCACACAGCGTGAGGGGCTAAATGACGTCACAGAAACCGGGATGAGACGCAACTGATTAACCATTTCTTAATCAATAATGAATGCACCTTGTAGACCTTCCTGGTTATGGTTTTGCTCGTGTAGGTCAAAGCAATAGGGAACGTCTCAAGAGCATTATTGAAGACTACATTCTAGAACGCGAACAGCTTTACCAATCTATTTATCTTACTAGACTGTCACCACGAACCTCAAAGATTGACCTTGAGTTTATCGAATGGGCTGGCGAGAATGGAGTTCCTTTTGCGCTTGTCTTCACGAAAGCAGATAAACTCAGCAAAGGGAAGCTAGGCAAGCAATATAGAAGCCTACAAACAAACTTTATTAGAAAGTTGGGAAGACACCACCTATCTTCATTACTAGTAGTGAAGCCAAAGGACAGTAGAGACGAACTTCAACTATATTGAGGATATAAACAAGACTATCATTTCATAAAATACTAAGCATTTAAGAGCTATGTCTAAAGGGAACTATTCTCGTTACTGGCGGTACGGGCTACATCGGCTCACACACCACAGTCGAACTAATCAACGCAGGGTATAAGGTTGTATCTATGGATAACCTATCCAACTCTAACATCGGAGTACTTGATGGTATCGAAGCGATTACGGGTGTTCGCCCTACGTTCTACGAAGCTGATTGCAATGACGCAGAGGCTGTAGAACGCATCTTCAGCGAAAACAAGGATATCGTCAGAGTCATTCACTGCAGCGTCTAAGGCTGTAGGTGAGAGCGTACAGCAACCTCTGAAGTACTACCGCAATAACCTATTATCTCTGATTGTGATGCTTGAAGCTATGGAGCGACATGGCACTAAGGGCATCGTATTCTCTTCATCTTGCACTGTCTACGGTCAGCCTGAGATACTGCCTGTTACAGAAGATGCTCCCCGTACAGGAAGCCCTCTCTCCTATGGCAATACTAAGCAGATTAACGAAGAGATACTGCGCGATGCTATCTATGCTGGTGCTAAGTACAAGGCTATCCTACTCCGCTACTTCAATCCCTATCGGTGCCCACCCTTCGGCACTAATAGGCGAACTTCCTATCGGAGTTCCTCAGAACCTTATCCCCTACCTTACACGAGACAGTCGCAGGTATTCTGCAAGGAACTTAGTGTCTTTGGTGATGACTACAATACGCCTGATGGCTCGTGCATACGTGACTACATCAATGTAGTAGACCTAGCTCGCGCCCATGTTAGTGCTGTTGAGCGCACGATTAGCCCTAGTAGCCACAGCGACTCTCTTGAAACATTCAACATCGGTACGGGTCGTGGTGTAAGCGTACTTGAACTCATCAATACCTTCGAAGAGGTTACAGGAGTGAAAGTTCCTCATCGCATCGTAGAACGTCGCGAAGGTGATATCGAGCAAGTATGGGCAAATCCACAAAAGGCAAATGAGGTTCTTGGTTGGTGTGCTAAGGAAACTTTAGCTGACACCCTCAAGAGTGCTTGGGCTTGGCAACAACATTTGCAGAGCAAAGCTTAATTATTCAATATCGTATAATTTAACTCAAGGGGTTGTCGCAAAATACTGTGGCAACCCTTTTAACTGAGGCTATTGCATAATACGGCACTCGATGCGTTATTTTCGATATTCAGGCTTGGTCATTTACATAAGTAAACTCCCTGCGCCCTCAATCTCAATGCCTTGCGATTACCGCATTCTGCAAAGCCCCACAAAAGAACAAGTTTTACTTGTCCTTTTGGAGACCTTCGGGCGGTCTTTTAACTATAAATAATTAATCACAATTATGGGAAAGATTTTCAACAGCCTACTTGAGCTAGTAGGCAAAACGCCACTACTCTCAGTAAAACAATCTGACACAAGAGCTCAAGCTACAAGCACGCATTCTTGTTAAGCTGAGTCTTACAATCCTATTCGTAGCGTCAAAAGACCGAACAGCTCTCGCTATGATAGAAGCACCGAAGCAATGGGTAAACTAGGAGAAGGCTCTACAATCGTTGAGGCTAGTAGTGGAAATACAGGTCTTGGCATTGCCTTCGTCGCTAAGCTCAAAGGCTATCGAGCAGTAATCGTCATGCCTGAGAGCATGAGCGTTGAGCGTAGGCGCACGATTACAGCTCTTGGAGCAGAGCTCGTACTATCACCAGCATCAGAAGGCATGAAAGGAGCTATGAAAAATAGCAGAGGAGATTATCGCCAAGACGCCCTAAAGCTATTTCTTTAGGTCAATTTGATAACCCTGCTAATCCTAATATCCATGAAAAGACTACAGCCGAAGAGATTTGGCTAGATACAGACGGTCAGGTTGATGCAGTTGTTGCTGGAGTTGGTACAGGAGGCACGATCACAGGTCTAGCACGTGGACTAAAAGCGCATAAGGCAGAGATTAAAGCTATTGCTGTACAGCCCGATTTATCTCCAGTTCTTACCGGAGGGCAACCAGCACCACACATGATTCAAGGTATCGGAGCAGGCTTCGTTCCACAGAATTATGATGCAAGTCTCATTGATGAAGTTATTTCTATCAGCAATGAAGATGCTATGCGGGAGCACGCCTGCTCGCTAGTAGCGAAGGCGTCCTAGCAGGCTTCTCTAGTGGTGCTGCATTAAGTGCGCCGTTGAGCTTGCTCGCCGTCCTGAGTATGCAGGTAAAACCATTGTAGCCGTCTTGCCTGACACTGGAGGCGTTATCTCTCGACCTCTCTCTATGATGAGACCATTGCATATACGGCACTCGTGCGTTATTATCGACATTCAGGCTTGGTCATTTACAGAGTAAACTCCCTGCGCCTTCAGTCTCAATGCCTTGCGATTACCGCATTCTGCAAAGCCCCACAAAAGAACAAGTAAAACTTTGTCCTTTGAGAGACCGTCAAGCGGTCTCATTATGCCGAATAGGGACAATCGGCTTTTATAACTCAATAATAAATGTTAGCGCATCATCTAGGAATTCTAGATGATGCGCTAACTCTATAAGCAGAAGTGCTATTCAATAGATGTTGTTGTAGCTCCTCCGCAGTAATACCAAGTAAAGACATCGTGCGCTTGAGCTCTGGAATATACTCATTCCAGAAACGTTCAACACGCTCATTCCTCAAGATGGTTACAGCATCTTCACTCACGAAATAACCCATACCTCGCTGAGAATAAATAGCTCCTTGCAAAACTTAGTTTATCGTAAGCTCGTGTTACTGTTATCGGATTGACTTCCATCTCTACAGCCATATCTCGTACAGACGGTATACGCCCTCCCACTGGGTATTGCCCCTCAATAATGCGGTCACTAACAATCTGCAATATCTGAGCATAGCCAAGCAAATTATTATTCTTAATCATATCATTCAACTAATAAGGGATAGTACGCAAACGACGCCATAGCAAGCAATAAACAACTCCAACTAATAAGAATCGCCCATACAAAATTCCCTATCGAGAAAATAGCCACATTAGCTTCAGTGAAAGTAGCTGAGAACAAACATCCTTTGCCAGAACTACATTGACCAACCACCCATGAGAACGAGAAAGCATAGAACAGAGCATAAATAAGCATCTCAAGATAGAATGCAATCAAACTCAAAAAGGCTTACGAAGATACACCGAATTTAACCACATTAGCCCATAAGCAAACAGAGGATAAAGCACACAATAAGTTGAAACACACAAGATTAGACTGAACTTATTAAGTAAACTTCTATCCAGCTCCATCATTTTTAAAAAGGAGTATCTAATATGATAGACTGTAGAACACTCGGTTTTATTAGAGAGCTAAAAATTGGGGATTAACAAACATTCTATGCAATACGAGCAAGCGACAACGATAAAAGCCCAGCAGAACCACACAAGCGATAAAGAGATTCATAGATACGAATTTCTCTCTGAGCGACAGAGGTAAGGTCGAGAACGTCGTGGGCTGACCATGCTGAGAGCGAACTAGCACATAAATTGTACTATAGATATGAGCCCCAAACAAGGAGAAGAAAACGAGTCTGCGGTACAGAGTACGTCATCAAATGTCCGGATAGCTAAAGCATCATAATTAAATCCCCAAAGAAGAGGGAAACGAGGTAGCAGAACAAAGATGCCCAAGAAACACAGAGCATACAGAGAGAGTCAGCTTATTATTGATTAGGTCAGCTTTCAGCATAAGACCTATGCGCCCCCAAGAGCTATTATGCGATGCAGTTTTCATAATTCTACTTGATTTCTATTTGATGATTTAAGACTTCATTCATTCGGGCTCTTTGTGCAATCATGGCATTAAAGAACAATTCCATTGAGAACTCTCCTTGCAATGCTGGCTCCAAATCCGCATGCTTCCACACGCCATACTCACCGAGCACCATAAATTCACGATAAATAGCTCGCTCAGCATTAGCCTCAGTAACCTCGCCAAAAAGCTAAAGTCTCACTCCAAAGCGACTATACTCTCATTACAAACAATCCTATTGCCGTCTAACATAATGATGTAATCCAGAAGTTGCTCCAAATCTCTCACTTGGTGCGTGCTAATGATGATTGTTTGTTCGTCGTTGCCATACTTGAGCAATAGTCTACGGAACACACTCTTACTGGGAATATCCAAGCCATTAGTTGGCTCATCGAGCAACAGTATAGGAGTGCGCAGAGATATAGCCAAAGGCAATCAGACATTTTTCGCTGACCTAGCGAAATCTTGTGCAAAGACCAAGACCAATCAATCTCAAAAGGCCTGAACAATCTCCTGAGCTATGCGCTCATCATAATTTGGATAGAAAGGCGCTATCATATCGAAATAAGCCCTTACCGTCACACGAGGAACGACCATATCCTCAGGCAACATAAATACCTGCTGGAGGTATTGATAATGACGCTTAGTGATATCCCAATCGCCAAAAGAGAGCGTTCCCGCGGAAGGCAATAGTTGTCCCGTGATGAGCTTCATCAGAGTACTTTTGCCTTCTCCATTACGTCCGAGCAATCCGATAATACTACCTTGAGGAATGTCCAAAGACAAATCTTCAAAAAGAGGCACAGTCCGTTTATAACGGAACTTAAGATTTTTAATGGTAATCATACACGCTTACATTATTAAATCAACATTACATGCTTACAAAGTGTAATACTTTAGTATCACACTACAAATGTAGTAATATTTTCTTTATCTCCAAATCTTGACTTAATGAGACCGTTGCACTGTCTCCCAAAGGACAAGTAAAACTTGTTCTTTGGTGGGGCTTTGCAGAATGCGGTAATCGCAAGGCATTGAGACTGAGGGCGCAGGGAGTTTACTCATGTAAATGACCAAGCCTGAATGTCGATAATAACGCAGCGAGTACCGTATTATGCAATGGTCTCTTAATAATCGTATAACATTCATTCCATGGCTCTAAGACAATAAAAAGGCTATGACAAATATTTGCCATAGCCTTTTTATTGATTCTATCCCTCAAAGATAACTCTCAAAGAGTCTAAAAACACATCTTATTCCTCCACTACACACTCGGCATTAGCTACAAGGTTAGCCTTTATATAAGACTCTCTTGCTCCTTTTAGGTACAATAATCTTTATTTTTAGAATACTCAGATGCTATAAAATCATCTACGTATGGAGGTTTTGGTGATTCAAATCTAAGATTTAATAGAACATCAGAAAAGGAACTAGAAAAGCATCTTTCCCAATACTTGTAACAGAAGCAGGTATAATAACACTCTCTAAAACTGACAGTCTGAAAAAGCTCTATCCCTAATAGTAACAACAGAAGGAGTGTAATAACACTCTTCAGTTTATTACAACTAAAAATGTCCCTTCTTCTATCCGAGTTAGAAGGAGGGAGTTCAATTCCCGACAATTCCAAACAATTGGCAAAAAGCCTGTTTACCTATACTTGTTACCGATTTAGGGATAGCTAGCTTAGCTAACCTGTAAACAATCATCAAAAGCATAATCCCCAATACTTGTAACAGATGAAGGCATAACAACCTCTTCTAATTCATAATTTTTAGAAAAAGCCCCATTTCCAATACTCGTAACAGATGCTGGAATAGTAACACTTGTTAAGGACATACAGTAAGAGAAAGTGTCATCCTCAATCTTTTAGAGAAGATGGCATAACAATACTCTTTATACCACAAGCAAAAAAATGCCCCCTCACCTATATAAGAAACAGAATTAGGAATATCAAGTCTTGCCAAATCACTGCAATGAGCAAAAAGCCGAACGTCCAATACTTGTAACAGATGTAGGGTATAAGCATCTTTTCAAATTGGAACAACGAAAAAGCATAACTACCAATACTTTTTACAGAAGAAGCTAGGACCACTGTCTCTAAGCCATAAACATCCGAAGAAAGCTCCATCACCAATAAACTGAACCTTTACTTAAGCGAGGTTCTCGTTCCATATCTAGATTAGAAACAGAATTATTCTTCCATTTAATTAGTGTTCTACCATCTTTACTTAACACATAGTCATTAGGGGAAATCTTATCCCAAACGAGATTAGGGGTCAAGATTTAACGTGCGAATGCTATCTAGCTCACTAGCTTGAGCAAAAGATTGAAGATAGTAAGGCTAAAAGCAATAGCACAGACACAACGACTGAAGAACAAAGTACATTTACTCATAGTCCATTATTTTTTTATTATGAATGAAAAAAACTTAATAAAAGCAAAAGATAAGCCCATCAGAGAATAAATACAAATCGTCCTTAATCCACTAGAGACACGCAGACAAAAATAAAAATATACACCAGCGAGAGCTTTTTCCTAGCCCAAGGAGTGCCGCCCTTTGGGGTTATTCTTCAACAATACTTTAATCAAAAATGAGTACGACGTACTCACCGAAATGAGTACACGCACTTACATCAGTAAGTACACGTATTTATTTTCGTAAGTACGCGTACTTAAATTTGTAAGTACGTAGTACTTTCTGGAGACTTCAGCCGTAGTCTGTACAAACTACACGTGTAGTCTGCACAAACTTCAGCTGTAGTTTGTACAGACTTCGCCGAGGTTTTGAGTTTAGGTAAGGCAAGCATTGTTTTTACTTCAGCTTATTCAGGACTTTCGGCAAGCACGACACCAAACAACGCTAGTCTAAATTTATAATTACTAGACTTCAATATCTAAGTTCCTTATACAGTAGGCTTTAGTCCTCTAAGCCGGCATGCATGCTCTCAATATGCGTCAA